>Ga0209963_1000177_pt1 | contig 202979 bp, 180 predicted proteins | sample ThiBio_1000_biof_2_FD_183957 | JGI IMG/M metagenome (GOLD analysis project Ga0209963, IMG submission 183957) | Wastewater bioreactor microbial communities from Cape Town, South Africa - Thiocy_cont_1000_biof (SPAdes) | ecosystem: Engineered > Bioreactor > Thiocyanate-remediating >... | reverse complement strand
CGATGCGCATATAGCCTGCCGCGACCAGTGCTTGGGCAATCGCTTCTGCCTGCTCGTGCCGCTCAACTCCGCTTGGAAGATCCGCCTCGTTGATCTTGCGTTGATGCTTCTTGAAGTCGGGAATGTGTGCGTAGCCGAATACGGACAAGCGGTCCGGCTTCATGGCGAGACATGCGTTGACGGTAGCGACGCAGGACTCGACCGTTTGCAACGGCAGCCCATAGATCAGATCGAAATTGATACTGCGCACGCCATTCGCGCGCAAGCCATCCACCGCGTGCGCGGTGCAGGCGACGCTCTGAATGCGATTGATCGCCTTCTGCACGCGAGGGTCAAAGCTCTGGACGCCGAGGCTGGCACGGGTAAATCCGCTATCGCCAAGCGCCCCGGTCATCTCGGACGTAAGCGTTCTTGGATCGATCTCGACGGCGATTTCAGCTGCGGGTTTGATGTCGAATCGCTCGCGTAAAAGCGCAGTTAGTGCAAGCAGCGCCTCGGGCGCCACGATGGTCGGCGTACCGCCGCCGAAATGAATGTGATGCACGGCAAGAGGCGTAGGTGCCTTGCGTGCGACCAGCTCGATTTCGCACCGTAGGACATCGATATAATCGTCAATCGGCTCATCCGTTTGCGTGATAGTGGTATGACAGCCGCAGTACGAGCACATCGAACGGCAGAACGGCACATGAAGGTAAAGGGACGTCTTAGAGGGTGCGGGAAGCATTTCGAGCCATTGCTCATAGGTGGCTCCTGTGATGGCGTTCGAGAACTGCGGCGCGGTCGGATAACTCGTATAGCGCGGCAATCGTTCGTCGTAACAGATCTTCAGTGTTTCGCTCACGTCCTAACCTCGTACCCGCACCGCCCTGAACCCTCGTCGGCGATGTGAAAACGTCTATCCGTGGCCACCGCAATTGCGCGACTAGCCGCTAGTTCGCCCCGATCATCGACATCACTGGGCGAGAGACAGCCTTACTCTGGCTTCTCTTTGCAGCTCGGCTTTTGCTCTAGATCAAACAAACTGACAAATTCGTCGGATATCAGCATCGCAAGGTCGGCAGCGGGACGTGATCATGCCGCGCGAAGGTTGTCTGCCCGGTTGGATGAGCTTGAGGTCACAGAGTGTCGCGGCGGCTCCCGTGAACAAGTTTAAGCTGGCACTGGAACCTAATGCAACGGCGTGGCATCCTATCAAACGTCGTCTTCAGAATTCTCGCACGCCCCAGAACACTCGATGTCGTACTCTCCCTCGAACACGCATCGTCCCGCGCTTCTCGCTATCGACGGGTTGAAATTGCGAAAGCCGGATCTGTCATACTGCCTGCATAAACCCAGATTTGCTCTAATTATTGCATTTTGGAGCACCGCTTATGCGCGCCTTGCACGATGAAAATCATCTCATCGAACGCATTGGCTGGCTTCGCGCTGCCGTACTGGGCGCCAATGATGGGCTGATCTCAACGTCAAGTCTGATCGTTGGTGTAGCGGCCGCGACTACGGCCTCGCATGATATCCTTGTAGCGGGCGTCGCAGGTCTCGTAGCTGGGGCGATGTCAATGGCGGCGGGTGAATACGTGTCAGTTAGTTCCCAGGCTGACACGGAAGAAGCCGATATGGCGCGCGAGAGCCATGAGCTCGCCGCGCAGCCCGAAGCCGAGTTGGCCGAACTCGCCGCAATCTATGAGCAACGCGGTGTAGCGCCAGATCTGGCCCGGCAAGTTGCCGAGCAGATGATGTCGAAGAATGCGTTTGAGGCCCATGCGCGCGACGAGCTCGGGCTGGCGAGCCATGTGATGGCAAAGCCCGTCCAGGCGGCGATCACATCCGCTGTGACCTTTGCTACGGGTGCGGCCTTGCCGCTGATCGTCGCACTGCTCGCCCCGACGGCGATGGTCGCGTGGGCCGTGTCTATCGCCTGCTTGATCGGGCTTGCAGCACTCGGGGCGGTCGGCGCCTTCGCGGGCGGCGCCAGCGTCTGGAGGCCGACGATCCGTGTCGTGTTCTGGGGCGTCGTAGCCATGGCATCGACGGCCGCCGTCGGTTCCCTCATTGGTCGGGCGATTTGAACTGAAGTGTCTGTCGTTCGATACTCCGGCGCTGATGTCGCTTCTTGTTATACTGGGGGTGATTGTGTTTCGCGGGGTGGACGTCGGGGTCAACGCTCTCACATCATTAAGATTAGAGCGTTAGATTCGTTGTGATCTGATTGAGGAGGTCAAAGTTCAATCGGTATTCACACAGATCTCGATCTTTCACTTTTGAATACCGTCGCCATTGCGCTTGATCGTTGAAAGATATAACATATATGTCAAATATATCTTTTGTGCGGCCTACATAGGGATCAGCCGTTATGATCAAACACAGCCAGCTAAAGCTAGGCGCCGCGCCGGACGCTATCGCAATCAACAATGCCGAAATTAACGAGCGGCAGTCTGACTGGGATGCCGTATCCATGGCATCATGGGAATCATTCCCCGCCAGCGATCCGCCCGCATGGATCGGACGACGTTCGGATGACCTGCCTCATCGGAAATCGCGCAAGCGTTAATCACGGACAATCGCATGAAAATTGAGATTACCAATGGCGATATCCTCATCGATGCTGAACTGCTCGGGAAGATGTTAGCCATTGAGTCTGCGACGGTCCCAGCGCTAATGCAAGCCCGGGCGATCACCAGCATCTGCGAGAAGGGCCTCGACGTGCACCGGGGCCAATATCGTTTGAGCTTCTTCTACCAGAGTCGGCGCGCCCGACTAAATGTCGATAGATCGGGACATATATTGCAACGCTCGATCGTAAATTTCGGCCAGAAGCCATTGCCGCGCGCGCCGTACAGCCCAAATAGCAAATAGCCCGGGGCGATCCGAGCCAGTGGCAGATGGTCGATTGTAGACGGATAGAGACTACTGCAGCCTACGATTCCGATGCCGCAGTTTCGGCAACGATGTTTGCGGTGCCGGCGGTTGGTCGCTCAAAGATGAGTGCCGTCGGATCGTATTAAAACACTTGCGCCACTGCTCGATGACAACAGTAGTCTCTTTGAGGCGGTCGAAGATTCAACCGTTCAGGCGTTCGTCGCCAGTTTGCAGTTAAAGAATCGCAGTAGCCGTTTTCCCCGCGGATTACCGGACGCAATGTGAGAAGTGTCTTTGCTCTAATTTTTCCGAGCGAGTTACGCACGTTCTCCATTGTCATTCCCACGCCGCTCCTCCTTTGGTTCTTATCGACAGTCATGGATTCACCGGCGGCAAGTCGTCACGTTATCCGTCACGTTTTCTATGTGACGCAAACCCTCGATGCTTGAGATTCGAGACAGGAACGTGAAGACGTCGCGATGGCTGCCGTTGATCGTTGCCGTCATCGGACGCTGGAAATGAAAAAGGCCCCCGAAGATCGGGAGCCTTTCTCTCCGCCTTTGCGGCGGTCAATGCGTCAACGGTGTATTCCAAGCCACTTATGCAGCGGTTTACGTTTCAATCCACGAGACCACCGTAGAGAAGCAGAAGTCTCGACATTCCCCGAAGGGAGACGACGATTGTCGAAATCCGCTGGCAGGAAACCTACGGCGTTCGCGCAATCAGCGTCGATGAAGAAAATGCTGATCCGGGATTTCGGCAGCGTCAACCCCACCGATCAAAAAAGTTGCTTGTCGTATTTCCGCCGGCGCCAAAACAATAGGAAGCCAGCAATGTGTTGTGCTGCGCATAACACCACTGGCCAAAGGGCTTTGCCCCTGTGGAACCCAAGAGGACGACAACGATGTCCAGTTCGGACGCCCGGCAGAAAACCACCACGACCACATTCCGGATGACGGTGATCGAACGCGCGGCCGTCGTTGCCGCTGCGGATGCCGTCGGCATGGGACCATCCACGTTCGCCCGCGTGTCCGTTTTGCGCGCGGCAGGCCAAGAGGCACCGATCCGGAAACGGTGGGACGCCATCGCCACGGTGATCGCACCGGCCTTGGGGCAACTCGGCAGGATCGGCAATAACCTGAATCAGTTGACGCGCCACGCCCATGTCGGTGGTCGCGTCGATCCGGAATCTCTGGACCAGCTTCGCGACGAGGCCGAGCGCCTGACGCTGGCCGTGCTCGCGCTTCGGGAAGCGCCATCCCCATGATCGTCACGACGCGGAGACATGGCAGGACGCGCCGCGACATCAAGAATCTGATTGCTCATCTGAACAAGCAGGTAGATCAGACCTCCCGTGTCGTCGCCATCGGCAATGTCCCGCTGGCGAATGCCGATGACGCCATACGCTACATGGCAACCATGCGTGATGCCTCGCGAGCAACCGTGTCGTGCCATCATGTTTCGATTTCGCCCCGGAACAGATTGACGGACGCGCAGCGCGACGACGCCATTCGTCGAATCCTCGTAGCCATGGACGCCGAGGATCACGCTTTCGTCGTGTGGCAGCATTCCGGGAAACCCCGCGCCGCCGCCGAGGTCGCGGACGAGCACTATCATGTCGTGGTGTCCCACATCGGCCCCGACGGCAAGGCGCTGTCGGACCGACGGTCCTTTGTTCGGATGGAGGCGGCTGCGCGAACGCTGGAAGCGGATTTCGGCGAAGCGATCACCCATTCCCGGAAAGCCAAAGCCGTCATGGCGGAGTTGCGCAGGATCGGTCGTGACGACGTCGCCGACATGCTGGTCGCACCGGTCATACTTCCGACCAGCGCGATGTCGTCGGCAACGCGGGCGAGAGCCGAACGCGAGGGACTGGACCTTCCCAAGGCACAGGCAGCCGTTCGTGCAGCGTGGACCGGCTCCGACGGCATGGCGGCATTCAGGGGCGCGCTCCGGGACGAAGGCCTCGAACTGGTTCCCGGAAAGAGGCCGGGCGTTTTCGTGGTGATGAAATCTGGCGTCGCAGTTGGAGCGCTCGACAGGATCGTTCGGGAACGGCGGGCCGTGGTCGCGGCGCGTATGAAGATGGAGGAAGACAATGACCGACAAGACAAGGAAGCCACGCTCTCCCGGAGAGGCGATCTACATGGAGGCGCGCGGGGCCAGGACAACGTCCGAACAACTCCTGCCGCTGTTGGCGCTGCTTCAGGAGGACGAGACCGAGACCGGCGGCCCGCTCGACGAACTGAAGGCGATTTTGACCGCGATCCTCGACGGGTTGAGATACCAGAACGGAATCCTCGAACGGCTCGACGTCGCGTTCGCGAGCGCGCAGCCGTCGCCGCACTCCGACGCTTCGACCTCAACGAACTGACGCCTGCGGCCCGTGCCGTGGCCGCCGGCGGCGGTTCGATTCATAGTTATCGAGGTTCACTACGGGGGCGAAACAACATGACAAAGGATTCCGGCGATCTGGAAAAGATCGGCATCAAGCGAAAATTGCTTATCCAAGCCGCACCGCGTGGCTTCGATGCCGAGCCATTCGTGGCGGATATTCGGATGATTCAGGTGCCGTCGCCGTTGCAGCCGACGACGAAAATCCTCTTGATCGACGGCGGTTGGGTCGAAATCGATTCACGGGCGCAGATTGTTCGGGTCTGGGGCAAGCCCGGCCGCGCCAGAATTCTCGCAGCCGCCCTTGCCGAGGCGGGCGGATGGCAGGTGGACGAACTCAAGCACATCGCCACCGTCGTCCGGAAAGCCAGCGCTTCGCGCATCGTCCGCAAGACCGAAAGCCCCGATGCCGATCTTGTGGCGTGGTGGCGCGAACGGGGTTACGTCGCAACGGCTGCGCCCGATGGGACGTGGGTTCACGTCGGAGCCACCCGAATCCGGGACATGGGTAATCTCATGGAAGTCCATGGCCCCGTGTCGCGCGAAGTTGCCATTGCGATCATCACGAAGGCGCGCGAAGCGTGGGACGGTGGTGTCTATCTCGACGGGCACTGGACCCAGATCGAACAGGACATGGTTTGGCTCGAAGCGCAGCGGCAAGGCGTCGAGGTGCAGAACTGCCGACCGTCGGCCGTGGCCATCGACCTTTGGAAGAAGGAACAGGCAAAGACCGTCCGCCGCGTCGAAACCATGACCAAGGTTCGCTCGGTGGTGCAGGACGCCGCCGATCTGCTCGCCGGAGCACGCGGCAACCATGAGGCTTTGCAACGCCTGTCGGACGATTTGCGCGCGTTCGTCATGTCGTACCTCGACGACGATCAGCGTACCGAACTCGCGATGTCCGATGTGGTCAACGTCATCCCGGAATTGACCCGCTTCCGGAAGTTGGGCGAAGCCGAACTGGCCGAGATGAAACGCAGCGGCCGACCGCAGCCGACCATCCTCGTTCCGAAACAGACGCCCGAACCGGACGATCCTCTCGCCCCGAAGCCCGCCTGACATGTCGCGCGTCCCGGAAACGACCCTGCTGCGGCGGTATGTCCTTGAGCGGGCCGCAGGACGCGTACCGCGCAAAGAATACGCGCGATACGATTCCAGCGTCGGCGCATGGGTCAGATGCGACGAGGCCGTCGCCCGAGAGGCGCGCCACTGGCGACGGCTACGGAAACCGGCCGCACCGTGGTGTCCGATCCTTGGCTCGCACACCAGCATCGATGACGACGATGCCTTGCAGGCCTTCTTCGTCACCGTTGCGGAAGACGGATGGCAGCCGCTCGCCGCGCGCGTCGGAAAACGACCGACGGCGTGCCTGCGGGAGTGGCGGGAATCCGGCCGGCGAATCCTCGACGCCGTTTCCCTCGATCATCCCGAACGCGCAGCGCCTCCCGGAAAGCTGGCGGGATGGCCGTCAGGGCGTGGAACGGGGCGACGCGGCCTTCAGGCGCGTTGATTGGAGGGGGTCTTGTCTGGCGTGGGCAATCACACCAGCCACCTCGATCAAGGGCTTTAAACCACCGCGCAAACGCGAAATTTTATTTCAAGCGACGCAGAAAAGGCCTTTCCGAGCGACCAATCGGCCAAAGTCGGCGTCTACGGGTTCAGATAATCAGCTAGCTTCGTTTCTCGCCTGCCCGTCGGGATCGAAGTCGCATCGATGGTCCCAGCTGATACTTAATGGAGAGCTAAGCGGTAAACACCTTCGCCCTCTCGTCAACATTGAGTTCAAAAGCCCTTGCAATTGCATCGTCGACTTTGTCTGCGCGTCTTCAGCCACGATCAAGACTTGCTCCAGTTTCGCGCGGCTCGCTTCAAACATCTCCACCCATTCAGCCCTAGACTTAACGGTGAGCGGCAAACCTTGTAGCTTTAATTCATCGAGAAATGACTTCTTGTCGAGTGTGTACCAAGTATGAAGGGCACGTCGAAGCTTCGCAGGTCCCCCTGAAGCTCTGATTGCGGAATGCAACTGGCTGGTGACGCTAGCGATGGCATTCTTGGCAGAAAGGATAAGATCGACTTGGGCAACAACGACGGTTTGATCCAGAACGACGGGGACCGGAATGGAGTCTATCATCTCGGGTTTGAACACGACGCCGCCGTTGTAACTGGCGCTGGCGTATCGGTGGCGTACGTAGAACGAAGCGGCCTTACTGTTGATAATACCTGCAACAAACTTGAGCGTAACAGGATCATTACTGCTGATGACTATGGTTGACTTCCCAGGCACAAACGATCCGTCTAAATCCACAGCGCCATCCAGTAGAGTCAACCCCTTGATGATCACCTTGGGCGATGCGGCCCGACGGCGATAGGTCGCGCCCAGCTTCGCGTTGAAATCCGCCTTCGCAACGACGGGATATGCGTAGTCATTCTTGAGGTAGCATTGGCTGTGATCCCCAGCGGAAGATGTAGGGACTCAGCGTGCCCGTGTTAGCTACCTTGTAGTGAACTTCTGAATCGTAACCGTGACTTGAGTTGGCGTCGGTCAGTATTTCTCCGAGCACGTAGGTATCAGAGGTGGCGCAGGCGTTCTCAGAACTGGCAATGGAGCCAAGCGCGTTCGATGTTACTCCTTCCATTTTTTGTAGCACGGAGAGATAGGGAGAAAGTAGCCTGTCGAAACCAGCTTCACCGTCGAGAGTGTCTTTGTTGATCTCTATGCCCACCGTTACTTCGCCGTTAGCCAGCTTGAGTATCTTGAGCTTTTCAATCGGCTTGGAACTGACGGCCGTAATAATGGAATCAACCAAAGCGCTCTCGAATACGCCACGGCCGAGGGGCAGAATCGACATGATGCCTGGCAGCACGCGTTTACGCGTCTCAATTCCAAAGTCTTTCGATATCCATTTATCTGGGGTGATATAAGATAAATAGCCTATGTCCGACAGAAGGTTGCAACCAAGTTCAATGAAGGCAATGTAGAGATCCCAATTTCCGCGAGTCTGGTTGAAGGTATTGGTCAGATACTCGCGTTCGCGAACCCACACCTTCGTCATTGCTTCGGAATCGACGTAGGGTGGGTTACCTATAACAATGTCGAAGCCGCCTTCTGACATGACCTGTGGAAATTCGGCATTCCAATCGAATGCGAGATCGCCAGCGACAGTCTTATTTTTGATGAGTGAATTGCCCGTTTTTATGTTGTCGTCGAGATAACTCAGCTTTTCATTACGGTTCGCAGTTTTTAGCCAGAGCGACAGTTTCGTGATCTCGACCGATTCTCTGTTGATATCGACACCAAAGATGTTGTTGGCGAGGATATGGGTATCCCAACGGAATAGATTGATCTGGCCACCATAAAGCGTTTCCAGCGTGCGATTGATAATCTGTCCCTCGCGGAACAGAAAATCGAAGACCTCGTTGAGGAACGCGCCAGAACCACAGGCGGGATCGACAATGCGGATGCCTGAAAGGCGGCGACGGTACGCTTCCCACAAATCAATGTGTTTTTTTACAGCGGCGTTGTAGTCGATCTTTTGGCCACGTTTCACGCCGACGAGTTTAATAGAGGCGTAATCGGCTTCGGTAAGAGGCGGAATTTCGTCAAAGCCAAGTTCTTTTTTTCGGTCAGCCAGCCACTGGCCAACAACCTGCTCCACAATGTAACGGGTGATAAAGGGAGGCGTATAGAAAATGCCGTCAGTGCGCCGTCTAGAACCTATTTCTTTTGAAACAACCGATTCAAGTTCGAGTTGCTTTTTGATATCTTCGAGGTCTGCAACCGACTGCTCAAATACATGTCCTAAGATATTTACTGACACTTCGGTGCTGTAATCGTAAGCCCCCAAAGCGGCCAGCCGTTCACAGACCTCGTCGGACAGATCAAGACTATTTATCAGTGCATTGGGCGCGAACAGTCCACCGTTGTAACCTGGAATATTGAGCCTCTCGTTGCCCTTATCGATCGCTTCGAACAGACCCTTGAAATTAACCCACGCGGGTTGCGGACTATAAGGGAAGAGCACTGCGAGATGATAGTTGAAGACGAATTCCTTGCCCTTGAAGTTCAGTTCCGTCACGTCACTCGCCCCAGACCAACCCGACCGACCGACATAGGAATTAGCCGCCACGCCACCATGCGATGCCGACTGGCGAGGGTCACATCTGGAATGCTGTCGAGGGCGGCTTCATTGGAGGGCGCGCGCAGAACCTAATGGAGCGCGTCATCGGGCGGTGTCGCACCTTGGGGCGACCGATCTCCCGGATTGGCGGCGCGAAGGCACCAGATACGCGCGCAAACGGGCTACGGAGGAGCACTGTCAAGGGTGGCCTATGGCCACCCTGCCGACCATCAATCTCGGCCACGCTCCTCCAAAACCGGATTGGTATCAACTTGGTATATTCGAGCAATATCACCACGAACAACGGCCAATGCAAAATCAAGCCATTCAAAAAAGTCGTTTAATTTCATTATCTTGAGTGGCGCGCCCGAAAGGATTCGAACCTCTGACCCCCAGATTCGTAGTCTGGTGCTCTATCCAGCTGAGCTACGGGCGCGCAGGTTGCAGACCGCACAGGCAAGACCTGCAAAGCGGTTGCATCGGCTTCGGACATCCTGAGGTGTCACGAAGCGCGCCATAGCTAACGGCTTAGGATCGGCTTGGCAAGGTCCCCAATCACGCAAAACCACCCTTTTGAATCCGGCAGCAAGTCCCGCCGCGCGCACCGGTTGGGTGGCATTGTCTCATCGACGCGAAATCCCGCTGAAATCGCCGCTCGCCTTACATGAAACGGCGATCCGCCCCGGGTCTCGACCCCGCGCCCGATGGGCGGGGAGTCGCTCGTCGAAGCCCGGCGTCGTCCTTTGGTCGATGCCCTCAGGCCCGGATTCGCTCGCCACGCAAGCTCGCCAGTTCCACCGGGCGGTCCGGAATCGCGATCCGGAACGTCGCTCCGATGGTGCCCTCGACCAGATGGATGTCGCCGCCATGGGCCCGCACCAGTTCGGCGGCGATTGCCAGTCCCAGCCCGGTGCCGCCGGCGCGGTCCGACGCCTGGAAAGCCTCGAACAAATGATTGCGCGCCTTTTGCGGAACGCCCGGCCCCGTATCGGAAACCTCGATCACCGCCACGGTGCCTTCACGACGGCCGGTGATGCGGATCTGCTGGGTGGCGGTGTCGGTTTCGGGCTGGCTTTCGAGGGCTTGCTTGGCGTTACGGACCAGATTGAGCAGCACCCGGAACAGCTGGTCCGGGTCCGCGTCGATGGTCAACCCGCGCTCGATGGCGTTGATCCATCCGATCGACACCGGCACCGGCGCCTGCGCGCCGAGCCCAGCCGATTCCCGCACTTCGTTGACGATCGGCTCGACCAGAACCATGCGCCGGTCCGGTGCCGCCTCCTGCGCGCGGCCATAAGACAAGGTGGACTGGCACAGCGCGATGGCCCGCTCCAGCGACCGCACCAGCTTCGGCGCGAAGCGCTGAACCCGCGGTTCGGGCACGCTGGCAAGCTGATCGGAGATCAGCTGCGACGAGGCCAGAAGATTGCGCAAATCGTGATTGATCTTGGAAACCGCAAGGCCCAGCGCCGCCAGCCGGCTCTTCTGATGCAGCATCGACACCAAGTCGCGCTGCATGTCGGACAGCTCGCGCTCCGCGACCCCGATTTCGTCGCCACGTTCAGAGGGCGCAATGATACTCGCCGAGCTTTCCGGATTGTGGTGGAAGCCAACGAGGTTGGCCGTCAGTCGCCGCATCGGGCGCACGAACAGGAAATGCAGGGCGAAATAGACCAGCGCCGCCGTCAGGATCGCGATCCCGAGCGAGAACAGCAGCAGATTGCCGGAGAATCGATACATCGCCCGCCGCAACGGCAATTCGTCGATCACCACCTCGATGAACTGCGCGCCGTTGGGCGCGGGACCGATGACGCGAATGGTTTCGTTGCCGCGCTCCAGCATCGTCTCGAAGGCGCCGACGATCGCGTCCCACGCGGTCATCTCGCGCATATCGACGTCGTGATCGACGGCCGGCGGCAGATTGGCGCTGGCGAGCAACCGGCGTTGCTGACCCATCTTGATCGCCACCGCGCGGGCGCCGATGCTGTCGAGGATTTGCCGCGCCAGCGATTCCGGCACCATGCCACTCGGCGCGGCATCCAGCACGAACGCGGCCGTGTTGGCAGCGGCGATGCGATCGTTGAGGCGGTTCATCCGGAAATTGGCGATTGCGGGCACGTAGATGAGCACTTCGGCGATCATCACCAGGGGAATCGTCAGAAGCAGCAGCTTTCCCGACAGGCCGAGCCGCCCGCGCGGCACCACCCGCGACGGCTCGACACGCAGCCGCTCGCTGGCCTGCGGTACAATATCCACCGGAGACGTCATTCGTAAAAAGACCTGATCCGCAAAAAGATCTGCCGAAGCCTGACACGAACGTTAGGATTCGACCGTGCACCGGGTCAAATGACCGATCCGTCATCCTATTCCGCTTCCGCCATCCTATAACGATGCGATCGCAAAGGAAATCGCCCGGCCCGGCCGCGGCGACACGACGGGTTCCAGCCGTCGCCCGTCTTATCGTCCCTCCCCGGCTGCGATGTTCCGCCGGTTCGCGGCCCTCAGGCAAGCGTTGACGAAAACGGACCGCTCCCGTATAAGCCGCGCCAATCGTCCGCGATCGCCCGGCCTGTCCGGGCGCGGCTCTTTTGGGGGCCGAAACGACCCGAATTGGGCCAGATATCGTGGATTTATCTCATTCCTCGGCGAATTGCCCGGTCAGCGGAGAACGGACCCGTGAAGCGGACTTATCAACCCAGCAAACTGGTGCGCAAGCGCCGTCACGGTTTTCGCGCGCGTCTGGCGACCACGGGCGGCCGCAAGGTGCTCGCCGCACGGCGCGCTCGCGGACGGAAGCGCCTGAGCGCCTGAACGGGCCTTCGCGAGGCCCTGTTATGGATCGATTGAAACGGCGGGTGGATTTTCTCGCCGTAGCTGGCGGGGCACGTATGACGAGCCCCGCTTTTGTCGTTCAGAGACGCGTGCGTGACGACGACGGCCCGGTGCGGATCGGCTTTACCGTTTCGAAGAAAGTCGGTACCGCAACGGAACGCAACCGCGTCCGCCGCAGGCTTCGCGAATTGGTGAAGCAAGTGGGCGTTCTATCCATGCGACCGCACAGCGATTATGTGCTAGTCGGCCGGCGCGGCGCTTTGCACCGCGGCTTCGCAACCATGCAGGACGATCTGCGCCTGGCCTTCCACCGCCTCGATCGGCCATCGCCGAAACGTTCGTGACACAACCATTCTTGCGGCCGACGGACTCCATCGTCCGTCAGTTCGCAACCCGAACCGAATGACGAGACCAGAACGATGACCGACAATCGCAACACCATTATCGCCGTCATTCTGTCTGGTCTGGTGCTGATCGGCTGGCAGTACTTCTTCAACATTCCGCAGATGGAGAAGCAGCGCGCCGCCGAGCAGGCGCAAAGCGAACTGGCGAAGGCCAACAAGACGACGCCCGCCCCCACCACCCCGGCAGGATCATCGTCCACGCCCGCGACGCCGGGCGCCGCGCCGACCTCGCCGACCGCCGGGCAGCCGGCCGCCGGCGCGATCGTCAGCCGCGATGCCGCGATTTCCGGATCGCCCCGCATCAAGATCGAGACGCCGCGCCTCGCCGGCAGCGTGTCCCTGAAAGGCGCGCGGATCGACGATCTGTCGCTGGTGCAATATCGCGACACGGTCGATCCGAAATCGCCGGCGATCGTGCTGTTCTCTCCGTCCGGCACCGCCGAGCCGTATTATGCGGAGTTCGGCTGGGTCGCCGCCAGCGGCTCGAACGTCAAGATTCCCGACCAGAACACCGTATGGCAGCAGGACGGCAACGGAAACCTGACGCCTGATCATCCGGTCGTGCTCAAGTGGGACAACGGCGAAGGGCTCACCTTCCGTCGCACCATCACCGTCGACGACCACTATCTGTTCTCGGTCAAGGACGAGGTGGTGAATTCCGGCAGCGCGGCAGTGACGCTATATCCGTTCGCGCTGATTTCGCGTCACGGCACTCCGCACGTCTCCGGCTATTATATCCTGCATGAAGGTCTGGTCGGCTATCTCGGCGACCAGGGTTTGCAGGAATACAGCTACAAGAAGATCGCCGAGAGCAAGGCGGTCAACTTCAAGGTCACCAACGGCTGGCTCGGCATCACCGACAAATACTGGGCGTCGGCGCTGCTGCCCCAAACCGACGCCGCGTTGCAGGCACGGTTCTCCTCGCAGTTGCTCGGCACCACGCAGACCTATCAGACCGACTATCTGGAAAATCCGCAGACCATCGCGCCCGGCGCGAGCGGGAGCACCAGCACGCGGCTGTTCGCCGGCGCCAAGGAAGCCAAGGTGGTCGGCCTGAATTTCCCGCTCGACAGCTTTGGCGGCTACAACAAACAGCTCGGCCTCAATCACTTCGACCTGCTGATCGACTGGGGATGGTTCTACTTCATCACCAAGCCGATGTTCCTGGTTCTCGACTTCTTCTTCCATCTGTTCGGCAATTTCGGCGTCGCCATTCTGCTGGTGACGGTGCTGGTGAAGCTGCTGTTCTTCCCGCTCGCCAACAAGTCTTATGCGTCGATGGCGAAGATGAAGGCGCTGCAGCCGCAACTGGCCGCGCTGAAAGAGCGCTTCCCCGACGACAAGATGAAGCAGCAGCAGGAGATGATGGCGATCTACAAGAAGGAGAAGATCAACCCGGTCGCCGGTTGTCTTCCCGTGGTCTTGCAGATTCCGGTGTTCTTCTCGCTCTACAAGGTGCTGTTCGTCACCATCGAAATGCGGCACGCGCCGTTCTTCGGCTGGATCAAGGATCTCTCTGCGCACGATCCGACCAACCTTTTCAACCTGTTCGGGCTTCTCAGCTTCGATCCGACGCAGTTGCCGGTGCTCGGCCATTACCTCGCGCTCGGACTGTGGCCGATCATCATGGGCATCACGATGTGGTTCCAGATGAAGCTGAACCCGACTCCGCCGGATCCGACCCAGAAGCTGATCTTCGACTGGATGCCGCTGATCTTCACCTTCATGCTGGCATCGTTCCCGGCCGGCCTCGTGATCTACTGGGCCTGGAATAACACGCTGTCGGTTCTGCAGCAGAGCTACATCATGCGGCGCAACGGCGTGAAGATCGAGTTGTTCGATAACGTCAAGGCGACCTTCGCGGGATCGAAGAAAGCAACGTAGCGGCGGTCTGGCTTTGGCAGCGAGAACGACATGGATGGTGACAGCGACCTGATCGAAGCCGGCCGCAAGGTGTTTGCCGGCGACTGGCGCTTCATGTGGGCCTCGCCGTCGATCGAGACATTGCCGCCGATGGCCGGCATCGAGGTGGCCTTCGCCGGCCGTTCCAACGTTGGCAAGTCGAGCCTCATCAATGCGCTGACCGGACGCAACGCCCTCGCGCGCACCTCGCACACGCCCGGCCGCACGCAGGAACTGATCTTCTTCGAAGGCCCGACGAATTGCGGCCTGCGGCTGGTCGATATGCCGGGCTACGGCTATGCCCAGGCCGCGAAAACCAAGATCGCGTCATGGACCACGCTGATCCACAAATTCCTGCAAGGCCGCAGCAATCTCGCACGCATCTACGTGCTGATCGACTCGCGCCACGGCCTCAAGGACGTCGACATCGAGATCCTCAAGATGCTCGACCGTTCCGCCGTCAGCTATCAAGTCGTGCTGACCAAGGCCGACCAGATCAAATCCGCCGAACTCGCCGCGCGAATCGAAGCGACGCTGACCGCGCTCAAGACCCATCCCGCGGCCTTTCCGGAGATCATCGCGACATCGTCCCGCAGCGGAACGGGAATGCCCGAGCTTCGCGCGGCGATGATGCGCCTTCTGGCGGAGCGTGGCGCATGACCCCGATCGCGATCGCACGCGGCCTGATCGTCTGCGCCGGCGTCATGGGCGCGGCCGGTGTGGCACTCGCCGCCGCCGGTGCGCATCTCCCCGACGCCGGACGGCTGAGCACTGCCGCGCTGATGCTGTTGCTGCACGCCGCCGCCGTGCTCGGCGCGGCGATGTTGGCCGAACGCGCGATCACCCAGCCAATGCTCGGCCTGATCGCCACCGCCGGTTTCGTTCTCGGCGCGAGCCTGTTTGCCGGCGATCTTGCCGCGCGCTTTTTCGCCGAACGCGGCCTGTTCCCCCGCGCCGCGCCGACCGGCGGCATCCTGCTGATCCTGAGCTGGCTCCTGCTCTCCGTCGCCGCCATATGGCCCCACAAGGGCTGATCGGCGATACCTTCGTTGCGGATTTTGTCATGACGCCGCCGTGACGAAATGCTAGCCAGTGGCCAGCTATCAGTCCGCGCCTTGCCGCGAGCCCTTGCCCCGAGAGCCTGCCCGATGACCGAACCCGCCACCCCCAACGCGTCCGAAATCACGCCGAGCGATCAGGCCCGCATCCTGTCCGAAGCGCTGCCGCACATGCAGCAGTACGACGAGGAAACCATCGTCATCAAATACGGCGGCCACGCCATGGGTGCGGAACATCTCGCCAAGGCGTTCGCCCGCGACATCGTGCTGCTGGAGCAGACCGCCATCAACCCGGTGGTGGTCCACGGCGGCGGCCCGCAGATCGCCACCATGCTGCAACGGCTCGGCATCAAGTCCGAATTCGCCGCCGGCCTGCGCATTACCGACGCCGCGACCATCGAGATCGTCGAGATGGTTCTGGCCGGTTCGATCAACAAGCAGCTGGTCGGCTACATCAACGAAGCCGGCGGCAAGGCGGTCGGCCTGTGCGGCAAGGACGGCAACATGGTCACCGCGTCGAAGGCGACGCGCAACATGGTCGATCCGGACTCCAACATCGAGAAGGTGGTCGATCTCGGCTTCGTCGGCGAACCGGAGAAGGTCGATCTGACGCTGCTCAATCAGTTGATCGGCCACGAACTGATCCCGGTGCTGGCGCCGCTGGCGACCTCCGCGAGCGGCCAGACCTTCAATGTCAACGCCGACACCTTCGCCGGCGCCGTTGCCGGCGCGCTGAAGGCCAAACGCCTGCTGCTGCTGACCGACGTGCCCGGCGTGCTCGACAAATCCAAGAAGCTCATTCCCGAGCTTTCGGTGAAGGACGCGCGCAAGCTGATCGCCGACGGCACCATTTCCGGCGGCATGATTCCGAAGGTCGAGACCTGCATCTACGCGCTGGAGCAAGGCGTCGAAGGCGTCGTCATCATCGACGGAAAGACCTCGCACGCAGTGCTGCTCGAACTGTTCACCAATCAGGGCACCGGCACGCTGATCCATAAATGAGCGACGCTCCCGTCAACGCACGCGCGTTCACCCATGTCGATACATGGGTGTTCGATCTCGACAACACGCTGTATCCGCATCACGTCAATCTGTGGCAGCAGGTCGACGCGCGGATCGGCGCCTATATCGGCAACTTCCTGAAGGTCGATGCCGTCGAGGCGCGACGAATCCAGAAAGACTACTACAAGCGCTACGGCACCAGTATGCGCGGCATGATGACCGAACATGGCGTCTCCGCCGACGATTACCTCGCCTATGTGCATGAGATCGACCATTCGCCGCTGGAGCCGAACCCGGCGATGGGCGAGGCCATCGCCCGCCTGCCCGGCCGGAAACTGATCCTCACCAACGGCTCGACCGATCATGCCGGAAAAGTGTTGGCGCGGCTCGGCTTCCCGGAGCATTTCGAAGCGGTGTTCGACATCATCGCCGCCGACCTGGAGCCGAAGCCGGCGCCGCGGACCTACCGGCGTTTCCTCGACCTGTATCGGGTCGACCCTGCCCGCTCCGCGATGTTCGAGGATCTGGCGCGCAACCTGGTGGTGCCGCACGACCTCGGCATGACCACCGTGCTGGTCGTTCCCGACGGCACCCGCGAGGTCGTGCGCGAGGACTGGGAGATGGAGGGCCGCGACGCGCCGCATGTCGATCACGTCACCGACAACCTGACCGGCTTCCTCGCGAAACTCCCCGTCCGCTGAGCCGCGCTTGACTCCGCGCCGCTGAATCCGGACAACAGCGGCGGCCGACAAACCAGCGATCCGTACAAAACCACAGGAAATTCCGATGTCTCTCGCCTCGCTCGAATCCACCATCGATGGCGCTTTCGATGCGCGCGATACCGTCACCGCCGCCACCAAGGGCGAGGTGCGCGAGGCCGTCGATCATGCGCTCGACCTGCTCGACAAGGGCGAGGCACGGGTCGCCGAGCGCGAGGCCGGCGGCAAGTGGCATGTCAATCAGTGGCTGAAGAAGGCCGTGCTGCTGTCGTTCCGTCTCAACGACATGAGCCCGATCGCCGGCGGGCCGGGCGGCGCGTCGTGGTGGGACAAGGTGCCGTCGAAGTTCGAGGGCTGGGGCGAGAACCGCTTCCGTGACGCGGCGTTCCGCGCCGTGCCGGGCGCCATCGTCCGCCGCTCCGCCTTCATCGCCAAGAACGTCGTGCTGATGCCGTCCTTCGTCAACCTCGGCGCCTATGTCGACGAGAGCACCATGGTCGATACATGGTCCACGGTCGGTTCCTGTGCCCAGATCGGCAAGCGCGTGCATATTTCCGGCGGCGTCGGCATCGGCGGCGTGCTGGAGCCATTGCAGGCGGGTCCCGTGATCGTGGAAGACGACTGCTTCATCGGCGCACGTTCGGAGGTGGCGGAAGGCGTCATCGTTCGCAAGGGCGCGGTGCTCGCCATGGGTGTTTTTCTCGGTGCCTCGACCAAGATCGTCGATCGCGAGACCGGCGAGGTGTTCGTCGGCGAAGTGCCGGAATACGCCGTGGTGGTGCCGGGATCGCTGCCGGGCAAGCCGCTGAAGAACGGACAGCCCGGTCCTTCCACCGCCTGCGCGGTCATCATGAAGCGCGTCGACGAGCGCACCCGTTCCAAGACCGGCATCAACGAGTTGCTGCGCGACTGACAGGTTGAGCCACCGATGAGCAAGGACGCCGTCAGCATCACACGCGAACTGGTGCGTTGCCCGTCGGTGACGCCCGCCGATGCCGGCGCGCTGGGTGTGCTCGAAAAGCATCTCACAGCCGCGGGCTTCGACGTGCAGCGCGTCACATTCAGCGAGCCGGGCGCGGCCGACATCGATAACCTTTATGCACGGATCGGCAAGGGCGCGCCGCATATCGCCTTCGCCGGTCATACCGATGTGGTGCCTCCCGGCGACGAGACGGCGTGGACGCAGGGCGCGTTCTCCGGCGACGTCAAGGATGGCTATCTTTACGGGCGCGGCGCGGTCGACATGAAGGGCGGCATCGCGTGCAGCGTCGCCGCGGCACTGGACTATCTCGCCGCAAACGGCGGCAAGCCGCCCGGCGACGGCTCGATCTCCTTCATCATCACCGGCGACGAGGAAGCGATCGCCGTCAACGGCACCGTCAAGCTGATGCAATGGCTCGACGAACGCGGCGAAAAATTCGATCATTGCGTGCTCGGTGAACCGAGCAACGTCGAGGAGATGGGCGACTGCATCAAGGTCGGCCGACGCGGCTCGCAGTCCGGCACCCTGATCGTCGACGGCGTGCAGGGCCATGTCGCCTACCCGCACCGCGCGACCAATCCGATCCCTGACATCGCGATGCTGATCACCGCGCTCGACAGCGAACCGCTGGACCATGGCAGCGCGCATTTTCAGGCCTCGAACCTCGAATTCACCTCGGTCGATGTCGGCAATCCCGCCAGCAACGTCATCCCGGCGCAGGCTCGCGCGAAATTCAACATCCGCTACAACGACCACCACACGCAGGCGTCGCTGCGCGAACTGGTCGAGACGCGGATGACCAAAGCCTGCGGCAACCGCATCCGCGCGCGGATCGAATGGGAGCCGTCGAACGCCGACGTTTTCATCACCCAGCCGGGGCCCTTCACCGATCTCGTGGTCGCCGCGATCGACGAAGTCACCGGCCGCAAGCCCGATCTCAACACCGGCGGCGGCACCTCGGACGCACGCTTCATCACGCACTACTGCCCGGTGATCGAGTTTGGGCTGGTCGGCCAGACCATGCACCAGATCGACGAGCGCACGCCGATCAGCGACCTTGAGAAACTGACGCGCATCTATCGCGGCATCCTGGACCGCTATTTCGCATGAGCGGCAAGATCCTCGTTCTCACCGCCATCGACGACGAACTCAGCAAGGCGCGCGTGCCCGACGGCATCGAGCTGATCTATACCGGCGTCGGCAAGGTCAATGCCGCGAGCGCGGCGACCCTGGCGCTCTTGGTGCTGCGGCCGTCGCTGGTGATCAACTACGGCACCGCCGGCAAGATCAGCGAAGGCTTGCGGGGCCTCGTTGAAGTCGCGCATGTCATCCAGCGTGACATGATCGCCGAGCCCCTGGCGCCGCGCGGGCGCACACCGTTCGGCGCGGAATTCGACCGCCTGTCGTCGGGACAAGACGGCGTGATCTGCGGCACCGGCGACAGCTTCGTCACCACCACCGATCCGTGGTTGGTGGAAAAAGGCGTCGATATCGTCGACATGGAATTGTACGCCATCGCTCATGTCTGCCAGCGCCACAGCGTTCCGTGGCGCGCGTTCAAATTCATCACCGACGACGCCAACGACTTCGCCGCCGAACACTGGACCGCCAACGTCGCCGACGGGCAGGATCTGTTCTGGGACGCGATAAGCGAACTGACCACGTGACTCTCGTCATCGTCCGCGAAGGCGGACGATCCAGTACTCACACGCCGCCCGACATAGTAAAACACTGAAGTAGGGACTACTGGATGCCCGCCTGCGCGGGCATGACGCCGTGTTATGGGGAAGCAATCCCAGGATACAAATCGTTCCAGTGTGGATTGCGGGCTTCAATGAGCCGGATTTTCCAACTTCGATTCCACTTCTTCAGTTGTTTCTCGCGGCGAATGGCATTTTCCGGATCGTCAAGGCACTCGAAATAAACGAGCTTTCCGACATCGTACTGCTTCGTAAAACCCTCAACGAGTTTCTCACGATGCTCATAACAACGGCGGACAAGATCATTGGTCACGCCAATATAGAGCGTGCCGCCAATCCGGCTCGCAAGAATGTAAACGTAAAATTGCCCTTCGCGCACCGCGCCGATCCTCAGAGTCTGATCGGAATTTCGTTTAAGAGAGACGTGCTACACGGTAAGACGTCACCGTCGCAATCTACCTCATTCATAGTCGACCCGCACGAGATAAAGCCCGTCCGGCGGCGCGACCGGGCCGCAGGCGCGGCGGTCCCGCGCATCGAGCGCGGCACGAAGACCGTCCGCGCTCCAGCGTCCTTCACCGACCCACACCAGCGAACCGACCATCGAGCGCACCTGACTGTGCAGGAACGAACGCGCGGAGGTAACGATCTCGACCTCCTCGCCATAGCGCGCGACGTTGAGTTGATCGAGCGTCTTCTCCGGCGACTTCGCCTGGCATTCGGTATCGCGAAACGTCGTGAAGTCGTGCTTGCCGAGCAAACGTTGCGCGGCCGCATGCATCGCCTCCGCATCGAGCGGACGCGGCACCCGCCAGACCTTGCCGGCGTCGATGGCGAGATTGGCGCGGCGATTAACGATGCGGTAGCGATAGTGGCGGCGGACCGCCGAGAACCGCGCCTCGAAAGTCTCCGACACCACATCCGCCGCCAGCACGCCGATCGGCAGCGGCCGCAGATGCGCATTCAGCCCGTCACGAAAACGACCGGGCGGCAGCGTCTTGTCGATATCGACATGGGCTACCTGCCCCAGCGCATGAACGCCGGCATCGGTGCGCCCGGCCCCATGAACGCGCGCCGGCGCTCCGTTGATCGCGGCCACCGCGTCTTCCAGCGCGCCCTGAATGGAACGCTGCTTCTCCTGAACCTGCCAGCCGCAGAACGGCCCGCCGTCGTATTCGATGATGAGCCTGTAGCGCGGCATCAGACAAACCGCAGCGGCGGCTTCAGCGGCGTCCCGCGCAGGAAATCGGCAGCCTTCATCGGCGCCTTGCCGGCGCGCTGGACCTCGACGAGACGAATCGCGCCGTCGCCACATGCGACCGTGAGCCCTTGGTCGAGCAATGCACCGGGCTCTCCGGAGCCCTTCGCCATTTCGCAGCGCAGGATTTTCAGCCGCACCGTTTCGCCGTCGAGCGGCACTTCGGTCCACGCGCCGGGAAACGGCGACAGCCCGTGGATATGCCGCAACACGTCATGAGCCGGCTTCGTCCAGTCGATCTGCGCTTCGGCCTTGTCGATCTTGGCGGCATAAGTGACGCCCTGCTCGCCCTGCTTCACGAGTTGCAAGCCGCCGCGCTCCATTGCCGCCATCGCCCGCACCATCAGATCGGCGCCGAGCGGCGCCAGCGCATCGTGCAGATCGGCGGCGGTCATCGCATCGGTGACCGGCAGCCGTTCGGCCATGGCAACGTCGCCGGTGTCGAGCCCGGCATCCATCTTCATCACCATCACACCGCTCTCGCGGTCGCCGGACATGATCGCGCGATTGATCGGCGCGGCGCCGCGCCAGCGCGGCAACAATGACCCATGCAGATTGAAACAGCCAAGCGCCGGCGCATCCAGAATCGCCTGCGGCAGGATCATGCCATAGGCGACCACCACTGCGGCGTCGGCCCGATGCGATGCGAATTCCGCGAGCGCCTCGGGCGTCTTCAACGTCCTCGGTGTCAGCACGGGAATGCCGAGTTGTCTCGCCGCAAGCGCCACCGGCGTTTCCTGCAATTTCATGCCGCGTTTGGCGGGTTTGGATTCGCGGGTATAGACGGCCACGATGTCGTGGCCGTGCGCCGCCAGTTCCAGCAGCGTCGGCACCGCGAAGTCGGGCGTTCCCATGAAGATCAGTCGCAGCGGCATCTCGTTCCCCGTCGGGATTGCGGTTACTTCGCCGCCAGTCGCGCCGCCTTGGTGAATTTCTTCATGACGCGGTCGCGCTTCAGCTTCGAGAGGTAATCGACAAACAGCACGCCGTTGAGGTGATCGATCTCATGCTGGATGCAGGTGGCGTATAGCCCCTCTGCGTCTTCCTCGTGCACCTTGCCGTCGAGATCGAGATAGCGCACCCGCACCCGCGCCGGCCGCTCGACCTCCTCGTAATATTCGGGGATCGAAAGACAGCCTTCCTCGTAGACAGACAATTCCTCGGAAGCCGCAACGATTTCCGGATTGATGAAGACGCGGGGATTCGGCTGGCTCTCGCCGTCCTCGCCTTTCTCGCGCTTGGAAATATCCATGGTCACGAGGCGCAGCGGCTCGGCGATCTGGATCGCCGCGAGCCCGATGCCGGGCGCATCGTACATGGTTTCCAGCATGTCATCGGCGAGCTTGCGGATCTGCGACGAGACCTTCTCGATCGGCTTGGACACGAGCCGCAACTGTTTGTCGGGCAGAACGATGATTTCACGAATGGCCATGCGCGCGATGTAAGCCGCGCCATGTCCGGGGTCAATCCACCGGACAGCCGGCGTGGGGGTCGGCAAGGCCGGTCGGCGCCGCGCCGATCTCAATATTCCTTAACCATCAATATAAACCCGTCCTTCACGTCTTATGTTCTATCTTCGTTCTTATCGCTCCCCGAATCGGCTAGGCTGGCGCCATGCGCGGACACCTCTTCACCATCGGCGGACTGAACATCGACACCGGAACGGCACTCGTTGCCCTCGCCGGCATGGCCGTGCTGTTGCTGGTCGCGATCATCGTCGTGATTGCCCGCGCCGGCCGCCTTCGCGCCGCGAGCGCCATGGCGCAGGCGATCCGCGCCGACGAACTGGAAGAACGCCTGAGCGAGCTGTTGCAGATCCAGAATCAGGCCTCCGGCCGCGTCGACGCAATGGGACAGGCGCTGGCCGGGCGGCAGGCGGAAATGGCGCGCGCCGTCAACGAACGGCTCGATTCGGTCACACAGCGGGTCGGGCAATCGATGGAACAAACCACACGCCACACCATGGACAGCCTCCATGCGCTGCATGAGCGGCTCGGCATCATCGACAACGCGCACCAGAACCTCGCCGAACTGACGGTGCAGGTGACGACGCTGCGGGACGTGCTGGCCAACAAGCAGGCGCGCGGCGCCTTCGGTCAGGCCCGCATGGAAGCCATCGTCCGCGACGGGATGCCGGCGGATGCCTATGCCTTCCAGCACACGCTCTCGACCGGCAAGCGACCGGACTGCGTGGTGTTCCTGCCGGACGGACGGCCGATGTGCATCGACGCCAAATTTCCGCTGGAGGCGGTGACGGCACTGCACGACGCGCGCACCGAAGACGAGCGCAAGGCGGCTGCGCAGCGGCTCCGGCAGGATGTCACCAGGCACGTCACCGATATCGCCGAAAAATATCTCATTCCCGGCGAGACCCAGGATACCGCCCTGATGTTCGTGCCCTCGGAATCGGTCTACGCCGAGATTCACGACCGTTTCGACGATGTCGTGCAAAAGGCTTATCGCGCCCGGGTCGTGCTGGTGTCGCCCTCGCTTTTGATGCTGGCGATCCAGGTGATGCAGCAAGTGCTCAAGGATGCGCGGATGCGCGACGCCGCTGATCAGGTGCGCTCCGAGGTCATGCACATGATGGGCGACGTCGAACGTTTGCGCGATCGCGTCAGCCGGCTCGGCAGCCATTTCGATCAGGTCAATGAAGACGTCCGCCAGGTGCTGATTTCCGTCAACAAGATTGGCAAGCGCGCGGTGAAAATCGAGGATCTCGATTTCAGCCCCGACGCCCCTGCCGCGGACGAGACCTCGCGCGCCGCGAAGGACGTGCGCGTCGACCTGTTTCCCGTCTCTCCCCGCAAGCTTCAGGCCGGAGAATAGTCCGCGCCGACATGCGGCATTCACGATGCCGCGCAGCGGTGCGGCGAATCAGCTAGCACTGCGGCATGAGCGCTCCGGAAGCCGCCTCGCCCCCACAGCCCTCGCCAGCGCCGGCCCGCGCGTCATGGCGGGACGCGTGGATGGTCTATCTGCAACCGCGCGTGCTGGTGGTGATGTTCCTCGGCTTCTCGTCCGGGCTGCCGCTGGCACTGTCCGGCTCGACGCTCCTGGTGTGGGTGAGCGAAAGCGGCGTCAGCCTCGGCACCATCGGCCTGTTCACGCTGGTGGGCACGCCCTACACGCTGAAGTTCCTGTGGGCGCCGCTGGTGGATGGTCTGCGCCTGCCAATCCTGACGACATGGCTTGGCCGCCGCCGTGGCTGGCTGATCTTCACGCAACTGCTACTGATCGCGGCGATCCTGGCGCTGGCACTGACCGACCCGGCGCGCTCGCCGTTCTTCGTCGCGCTCGGTGCGCTGCTGGTCGCGACCGCTTCCGCGACGCAGGATATCGTGGTCGATGCCTTCCGCGTCGAAAGCCTCGACGAAAGCGAGCAGGCCGCCGGCATGGCGTCGTACGTCGCCGCCTATCGCATCGGCATGGTGGCCTCCACCGCCGGCGCGCTGTTCCTGGTCACCGGCTTCGAGCATCTCGGCCTGCCTCGCCTCCACGCCTGGATGGCGAGCCTCGCGGTGATGGCCGGGCTGGTGGTGATCGGCATCGTCACCGTTCTGCTGGCACGCGAGCCCGACGGCTCGACCCGCACCGAGGCCGCCGCCGGCGACAAACCGTCGTTGCAGCGCGTGATGGACGCCGCCGTCGGCGCGTTCGTCGAATTCCTCAACCGCCGCGACCCCATTGTCGTGCTGATCTTCGTGATGCTGTTCAAGTTCACCGACGCCTTCGCCGGCGCGATGACGGTGCCGTTCATCATCGACGTCGGCTTCACGCGCAACGACTACGCCATCATCGTCAAAGGACTGGGACTCGCCGCCACCCTGATCGGCGGATTCGCCGGCGGCTTCCTTGCCCGAGCCTTCCCGCTGATCGGCTGCCTGTGGATCGGTGGACTGTTGCAGGCGATCTCCAACCTGACATTCTCATGGCTGGCGTTGGTCGGCCCGCAACAGTGGGCGCTGGCGGTCGCGGTCAGCGTCGAGCAGTTCACCGGCGCCATCGGCACGGTGATCTTCGTCGCCTACCTCTCGGCGCTGTGCAACAACCCGCTGCACACCGCGACCCAATATGCCTTGCTGACGGCGCTGGCCTCGGTCGGGCGCATCTACCTGTCCTCTGGCGCGGGCTATGTCGCCGCCGCCACCGGGTGGCCGCTGTTCTTCGTCGTCAGCGTGCTGGTGGCGATCCCGAGCCTGGCGCTGATGATCTGGCTGCAGCGGCGCGGACACTTCGACGGGCTCGGGACGGTGAAGACGTAGGCTTCCGTCAGTATCGGTTGCAACCAGAAACGAGGCGTCATCGTCCGCGAAGGCGGACGATCCAGTCGTCCGAGCAAACTCGAGAGAAAACCACTTCCGACAGAGAATACCGGATACCCGCCTTCGCGGCGTATAATGGTTTTCGTGTCGCGCGCAACTTTGGAAGCAACTTTCCGATCGGCCCCTTAGAACAGCGTCCGCTGCCGCATCGCCGCCGAAAGCGTACCCTCGTCGAGGTAGTCGAGTTCGCCGCCGACCGGAACGCCGTGCGCCATTCGCGTCACCTTCACATCGGCGTCCTGCAACAGGTCGGTGATGTAGTGTGCCGTGGTCTGGCCATCCACTGTGGCATTGAGCGCCAGCACGACCTCCTTCACCTGCGGCTGGTGCGCGCGTGACACCAGCGAGTCGATCGCCAGATCGTCGGGGCCGATGCCGTCGAGCGGCGACAGCGTCGCGCCGAGCACATGATAGAGGCCGTTGATGGCATTGGCGCGTTCCAGCGCCCAGAGGTCCGCGACGTCCGCCACCACCACGATGATCGCGGGGTCGCGGCGCGGATCGGTGCAGATGGTGCAGGGATTGGCGGTATCGATGTTGCCGCAGGTCTTGCAGACCTGGATCCGGTCCATCGCAGTCTGCAACGCGCCGGTGAGCGGCGCCATCAGAGCTTCGCGTTTCTTGATCAGATGCAGCGCAGCGCGCCGCGCCGAGCGGGGCCCGAGCCCCGGCAGCCGCGCCAGCAACTGAATCAGCCGCTCGATTTCCGGCCCGGTGATGCTCGATGCCATTGCAGCCGCGATCCTCTCAGCCGAGAAGGCCGGGCGGCAGGCCAAGGCCGCCGGTCAACGTCTGCATCTTCTCCTGCATCGCGACTTCCGCCTTGCGACGCGCATCGTTGCAGGCGGTCACAACGAGATCCTCGACGATTTCGCGCTCTTCAGCCTTCAGTAGCGATGGATCGATGCTGATCGCCTTGATTTCCATCTTCGCGGTCATGTGCACCGTGACCATGCCGCCGCCGGAAATGCCCTCGACCTCGACGTGATCGAGTTCGTCCTGCATCGCCTTCATCTTCGATTGCAGTTGCGCGGCCTGTTTCATCATGCCGAGAAAATCAGCCATGATCGCTCCTCTTCATGGGCAAAGTGTCAATCGTCGCTGTCGGATGCATCCGCAGCGTCGTCATCCGGGATATCGGCGTCGGGCAAATCCGGCGCAAGGTGGCGCACCTCGACGATCTTGGCACCGGGAAAGCGCGCCAGCACCTCGCGCACGCGGGGATCGGCTTCGGCGCTGCGCTCGCGCGCCGAACGTGCCTGCGTCGCCTGCTCGCGCAAGGTCGGCTGACCTTCCTCGTTGGAGACGATCACGGTCCAGCGCCGGCCGGTCCACTGTTCGAGCTTGCGCGAAAGTTCGCCAATCAAAGCCCGCGACGCGGTTCGCTCCATCGCCACTTCCAGCCGCCCGTCCTCGAAGCGCACCAGGCGAACATCGGCCTCCAGCGCCGACTTGGTCTGCAGGTCGCGCTGCGCGGCGGCGAGTTCGACCAGGTCGGGGAAACTGGCAATCTTCATCGCCGGCGGAGCGGAATTCGCCACAGGCGACAGCATTTGGGCGCGCGCAGGCGCTTCGCTTCCGGTGCGCGGCGCCGCCGGGCGCGTGGACACCGCTAACATTGAAGACGCCGCGACCGACGCGCTCGGGCCGGACGGCGCGCCGCGCGGACTCGCCCCTGCCGGCAGCGACGATCCACCGCCACCCTGCTCGATCATACGGATCGCTTCATCCGGCGTCGGCAAATCGGCGACATAGGCGATGCGCACCAACACCATCTCGGCGGCCGCGGCGGGACGCGTCGCGCCCTGCACCTCGGTGATGCCTTTAAGCAGCATCTGCCACATTCGCGACAACACCCGCATCGACAGCTTGGTGGCGAAATCGCGCGCGCGCACGCGTTCGGTCTCGCCGAACACAACATTGTCGGCGGTTGCGGGCACGATCTTCACGCGGGTGACGAAATTGACGAACTCGGCGAGGTCGCTCAGCACCACAATGGGATCGGCGCCGGTGTCGTATTGCTCGCGAAATTCCTTGAAGGCAGCGACGATATCGCCGCGCGCCAACGCATCGAACAGATCGATCACCCGGGTGCGATCGGCAAGACCGAGCATCTGCCGCACGTCTTCAGCGCGGACAACGCCGGCGGCGTGCGCGATGGCCTGATCAAACAGCGACAGCGAATCCCGCACCGAGCCTTCCGCCGCGCGCGCGATCATGCCCAGCGCCTCGGGTTCGGCCTCGACGCTTTCCATCGATGCGATGTTGCCGAGATGCGCCATCAGCACGTCGGCTTCGACGCGCTTCAGATCGAAACGCTGGCAGCGCGACAGCACCGTAACCGGCACCTTGCGGATTTCCGTGGTGGCGAACACGAACTTGGCGTGCGCCGGCGGCTCCTCCAGCGTCTTCAGGAAGGCGTTGAACGCCGCCGTCGACAGCATGTGGACTTCGTCGATGATATAGACCTTGTAGCGCGCGCTGGAGGGCGCATAGCGCACGCTGTCGTTGATCTGGCGAACGTCGTCGACGCCGGTGTGGGAGGCGGCGTCCATTTCCAGCACGTCAATGTGCCGGCTCTCCATGATCGCCTGACAGTGCGTGCCGAGCGTCGACATCTGCACCGTCGGCCCCTTGATCGAGCCGTCCGGCAACTCGTAATTCAGCGCTCGCGCCAGGATGCGTGCCGTGGTGGTCTTGCCGACGCCGCGCACGCCGGTCAGTATCCAGGCCTGCGGAATCCGCCCGGTCTCGAACGCATTGGAGACGGTGCGAACAAGCGCTTCCTGGCCAATCAGATTATCGAAATTAGTCGGACGATATTTCCGAGCAAGCACACGATAAGTTGCGCCCTGCGCGTCCGCCGCACGGCCCAGATCAAAACCGCCCTGATCGTCGGAATGCGTTGCAGGGGTGCCGGCGTCGGTCATCAAGCGATCCGCAATTGCAAAAGTTGACGAGGAGCCGGCTTGCGGAAGTGTCCGGGGCTTGAATATCGATGGCTTGCCCGCCACCGACGGCAGGCAACGCCCGTGGTCCGTCGGCGGAGCAGCAAGGCGCTCCAAAAAGCAAGTAGGAGACTGACGAGCGACCCGATCCAGACCTCGTTAGGGCTGCTTCCTTCCGGACCTGACCCGGTTGGCGAGAGGCTCGTCCACCGCCAATCTCCCGATCCCTATTTGGGGCCAAAAGCGATGGAAAGCAAGCCATCCCGCAACAGGTTCCGTGTCGCTGCCCGAAACTGTTGTTTGGCGAGCCGCTCTCTGCGACAGTGGCGGACGCCTCGAGAACCTGTATGCCCGCCGACTGGACGCTCCATCCACAGCTCGACAACGACACCGCCCCGGTCGGCGATCTGCCGTTGTGCCGGCTGCTCCTGATCAAGGACGCGCACTATCCCTGGCTGGTGCTGGTGCCGCGCCGTCCGGAGACGGTGGAAATCATCGATCTGGACGAGGCTACCCAGTCGCAGTTGATGACCGAGATCGCCAGCGTCTCGCGCGCGCTGCGGGAGATCACCCGTTGCGACAAGCTCAATGTCGCGGCGCTCGGCAACGCGGTTCCGCAACTGCACGTCCATATCATTGCCCGCCGCCGCACAGATGCCGCATGGCCGCGCCCGGTCTGGGGCGTGATGCCGCCGCGGCCCTACGATCCGCGCGACATGCAAAACCTCATCGATGCGCTCCGGCGCAAAATCATGGCTTGAACAATCCGGTTTGAACGCATCATGACAACAAGAACAGATCTCCCGTTTCCACTCGGCCAGCCGGCCTTCGTGTCCAATGCCCTGGAGCGCGCCGCGCATTTGCGGACCGACGACGCCAAACTGATGGCATTGGAAACTCGAAAAGACGCCTGCGCGTATGTCGTGTTTCGGGATTCGCTGGTGGTGGCGCGGGAGAACGACAGCGTGCGCGCGCTGCTGTCGGTGAACGAAGCGCTGAAATTCGGCGCCAATCCCGGCACCATCTTCCTAGGCCTGCGCGACGACACGCCGGTGTTCGGCATGGGCATTGCCGATGACGCCGCCGAGAAGCTGCTGAATCGCGCTGATGTCGGCGTCGTCGAACTGCGCGGCATGGCGATGCAAGGCGCAATTCCGCCAGAGCAGCTTTCGGCCATCGCGATGGCGAAATCCATGGTCAACTGGCATCGCCGCCATGGCTATTGCGCCAATTGCGGCACCCGCACCCGCGCAACGCAAGGCGGCTGGCGACGCGACTGTCCGAGTTGCAAGGCCGAACATTTTCCGCGGACCGATCCCGTCGTCATCATGCTGGTGACGTCGGGCGACGACTGCCTGCTCGGTCGCCAGAAGCAATTCCCCACGGGGATGTGGTCGTGCCTTGCCGGGTTCGTCGAGGCGGCGGAAACCATCGAGGACGCAGTGCGGCGCGAGGTTTGGGAGGAAGCAGGCATCCGTTGCGACACCGTGCAGTATTACATGACGCAGCCGTGGCCCTATCCGTCGTCGCTGATGATCGGCTGCACCGCGCAAGCTTCGACCCGCGACATCGTCATCGATCGCACCGAACTCGAGGACGTGCGCTGGTTCTCGCGCTCGGAAGCCGCGCAGATGCTGGCGCGGCAACACGCCGGCGGGCTCACCGGCCCGCACCCGTTCGCCATCGCGCACCATCTGGTGGGCCGCTGGCTGCAACCGGCCGGATAGAGCGTTTTCGAGCGAGGCGGCCACCGGTTCGCATGAAGAAAACGCATCGAACAAAAACCTGGAGTCCCGTTCCGTCTGACGCGCTCCAGGCGGAACCGGACGGTCGCCTAGCGATTGACGACGGGTATGCCCATGATCGACACAGCCGGCGCCGACCGACCCCATATCCTTTGCATCGGAATGCCGGTGCGCGATCTCGCTTTCCGCATTGAAGCGATTCCGTCGCGCGGCTCCAAGGTGCCGGCCAGCCAGTTCGAGGAAATCGCCGGTGGCAACGCGCTCAATGCCGCCATCGGCATCGCGCGCCTCGGCGGGCGTGCCGCGCTCTGTGGCCCGATGGGCGACGCCGCGGAGACCTCGGCGCACTACATCTTCGACAAGCTGGCTCAGGAAGGCATCGACAGCCGGCATCTGGTGCATGTGCCGGGGCTGGTGACGCCGATCTCGGCCATCATGATCGACCCGAGCGGCGAGCGCACCATCCTCACGTTCCGCGATCCGGCGTTGTGGAGCGTGAGGCTGCCGAATGCCGACGTCCTGCTGAAGAACTGCGGCGCCGTCCTGATCGAAAGCCGGTGTGCGGCTTTCGCGACCGATCTTTGCGCCGAAGCCCGGCGCCGGAATATTCCGGTGGTGGTGGATGGCGACGGCGTCATGTCGCTCAGCGAAGGACTGCTGACCGCCTCATCCCATCTGATTTTTTCCAGCGAAGCGGTGCGTGCCACCGCCGGCATCGACGACGATGCCGGCGCACTACGCAAGATCGCAACGCTCACGTCCTCGTTCGTCGCCGCCACGCGCGGCCCGCAAGGCACGCTTTGGCTCGATCCCTCCGGAGCATTTCAGGAAGCGGCGGCGTTTCCGGTCCATACCGTCGATACGCTCGGGGCCGGCGATATCTTCCACGGCGCTTTCACACTGGCTCTGACCGAGGGACAAGCCGTTCCGGTCGCCCTTCGTTTCGCCTCCGCCGCGGCGGCGCTGAAATGCACCCGCTTCGGCGGCGCTTTCGCCTGCCCGCAACGCTTTGAAGTAGAAGCCTTTTTAAGCGATCGACCGTCCTCCTAGGCGTGAATCGATTGAGGAACCGCTTGCCATAGAAGAATTTCCTATATATGAGGTCGATCCGGCCAATATATGGAAAAAACATCTTTACATGACAGACCAAGCCGCTCCCGCGCCTGAAACCGCTCGTCGGCTCGACGCCATCGACCGCAAAATCCTCACCGTGTTGCAGGACGACGCCTCGCTGTCCGTCGCCGAAATCGGCGACCGGGTCGGGCTGTCCTCGACGCCGTGCTGGAAACGCATCCAGCGGCTCGAAGCCGACGGCGTCATCACCCGCCGCGTTGCGCTGGTCGATCAGAACAAGATCGGCCTCGGCATCACCGTCTTCGTCTCCGTGGAAAGCGGCGACCACTCCGACGAATGGCTGCGGAAGTTTGCCGAAGCGGTCAGCGCCATGCCGGAAGTGGTCGAATTCTATCGGATGGCCGGCGACGTCGACTACATGCTGCGCGTGGTCACCGCCGACATGCAGAGTTACGACGTCTTCTACAAAAAGCTGATCAGCGCGGTGGCACTCAAGAACGTCACCTCGCGCTTCGCCATGGAGAAGATCAAGTCGGTGACCGCGCTGCCGGTGCCGCCGGTGAGCGCGGCTTAGGTTACTGCCGGACCATGAACAGCGGATCGGCGCTGTCGGGCACACGCCGCCATTGCGCATTGTCGTCGGCCTCGAAATGCCAGGCCTCGCCGCGCGCCGACATCAACAGCATCTCGCCGCGTTCCAGCCGCCACAGCGTCGGCGCGAACGCGACAACCGTAGCGTCGCATCGCGGTTTGACGAAAACGGCAAAGTTGTCGCCGCCGGCCTCGGTGTTCGTCAGGGTCAGCGTGCAGATCGTCGCGCCGGAACCGCGCACCATCGCCCAGTTGCCGATCATCTGATCCATCGATCGCGTCAGCGCCCGCGCCGCCGCCAGATTCTGCAACAGATAAATTCCTTCGCCGGGCCGACGACCTTCTAGAATTCCGCTTTCGACCTCGGTGAAGTCGATCACCGGTTGCCCGCCGGCATCCTGCATCCGGACGATGTCGAGTCCCTTGACGCTCCACGCCGCCATATCCTTGGTGAACGGCAGCGCGTTGGCACAACCGGGCTCAAGATCAAGCTTCATGCCTTGCGCCGACGCATCGGCTTTCAGCGTGACAACGCAGGTCTTGCTCCGCTCCGCGGTCGACAATTCCCACTGGCCGATCATATTCGCTTTCAGGTTCGCGGCGGTCTGCGCGAAAGCCGGCGCGCAGACAAGGACGAGCATCGCCAGCACCGCGAACCATGTCGCCCGGATTGCCGCGATGCCCATCGGCTACCGGTCCTTCACCGGCGTCTCGGCGATCGGCGTCAGCGGCGGCTTGCCGGAGAACCACGCCTTCAGATTGTCGACCACCAATTGATCCATGGCGTTGCGCGTCACCAGCGAGGCCGAACCGATATGCGGCAGCAGCACGACGTTCTGCAACGCCTTCAGCTCATCGGGAACCTGCGGCTCCTTGGCGAACACATCGAGACCTGCCGCGAGAATGATGCCGGATTTCAACGCCGCGATCAGCGCCGGCTCGTCGATGACCGTGCCGCGCGCCAGATTGATGATGACACCGCGCGGACCCAGCGTCTTCATCACCTCCGCATTGATCAGATTCGCGGTGGCGGCGCCGCCCGGCGTGATGACGATCAGCGTATCCACCGCCTTCGCCATCTCCAGCAGATCCGGATAGTGCTGATGCGATACGCCCGCCGCGGGATTGCGCGAGTGATACACCACCGGCACCTTGGCGGCATCCAGCCGCCGCGCGATCGCCTGCCCGATACGCCCCATACCGACCATGCCGACCTTGCGGTCGCGCAGCGAACCGACCGTGAGCGGATAGTCCTGCGTCAGCCAGAGCCCGGAACGAACGTAGCGATCGGCCTTGATGAACTCGCGTAGCGTTGCGATCAGCAGACCCATCGCGGTGTCCGCGACCTCCTCGGTCAACACGTCCGGTGTGTTGGTGACAACAATGCCGTGTTCACGCGCATAGGCGCAATCGACGTGGTCATAACCGACACCGAAGCTCGATACGATTTCCAGCTTCGGAAAGCGCGACAGCACAGCCTCCCCCGCCGGTCGCAGGGCGGTGACAGCAATGCCGCGAATGCGTTGCACCACGTCCGGCGACAGTCGTCCGACGTCCTCAAGCGTTTCGCATTTGTGCCGCTCGAACCGCTCGGAAAAGCCATTGTCGACAACCGGCTTGGTCGGGCCATAGATCAGCAAGTCGATTTTGTCCGAAGCAGCGGTCGTCATCAGATTTCCTTTCGCAACGCACTCTCATGCCAGCGCCGCAACAGCAGATGCGATATCAACGCCAACGCCATATAAATGACGAGCCCGGCCACCGAGAGCAACAACAATGCGGCGAACATGCGCGGAATGTTGAGCCGGTACCCGGATTCCGCAATCCTGTAGGCAAGGCCGGACCCACTCCCGGCCGAGCCCGCCGCGATTTCCGCCACCACCGCGCCAATCAACGACAGGCCGCCGGCGATGCGCAGGCCGCCGAGTGTGTGGGGCAGCGCCGCCGGGAGCTTCAGATAGCGCAGCGTCTGCCAGCGCGACGCGCCATAGAGTTTGAACAGGCCGGCGAGATTGCGATCGACCGAATTCAGCCCCAATGACGTATTCGACAGCACCGGAAAGAAAGCGACGATCCAGGCACACGCCACCACCGCCATCTGCTGCGGCAAATAAATCAACAACAACGGCGCGATGGCGATCACCGGCGTCACCTGAAGAACGATGGCATAGGGCAACAACGCCCACTCGAGCCACTTCGACTGACTGAACAGCAGCGCCAGCGCGACGCCGCCAACGGCCGCCGCGACAAACCCCTCGAAGGTCGTCAACAGCGTCGTCTGCAAGGATCCCCACAGAATCGGCCAGTCTTGAATCAAAGTCTCCGCGACCAATGCCGGACCGGGCAGGACATAAGGCGGAATGTCGTTGACGCTGACCACGAGATGCCAAGCGAAAATGCTCGCGGCCAGCACCACAAGCGGTAGCGCCAGTCGCGAGATCGCGCTGCGCGACATGGTTGCCGCTCCCGCCGCGCCCGTTGTCACATCCCTCATGACGCAGCCCTCGGCTCGCTGGCCTGCACCAGCGCCTGAGAAGTCTGTCGGCAATAGGCCGCGTATTCGGCGGAGATCCGAAAATTTTCATCGCGCTCCGTCGCATCGATTTCAATCTCCGCGTGGATACGTCCCGGGCGCGCGGTCATCACCACGACCCGCTGCGACAGATAGACCGACTCGAAGACCGAATGCGTGACGAACACCACGGTCTTGCGCAGCCTGCGCCAAAGCGCCAGAAGATCGTTGTTGAGACGAAAGCGGGTGATCTCGTCGAGCGCGGCGAACGGTTCGTCCAGCAACAGCACGTCCGGCTCGGTTACCAGCGCGCGCGCGAGCGAGACACGCATCTTCATGCCGCCGGACAATTCGCGCGGAAAGGCCGCCCCGAATTCCGACAACCCGACCAACGCCAGCGCGTCGTCGATGCGGCGATCGGCGTCGGAGCGCGGCGTCCCTGCAAGCGTCAGCGGCAGCCGCACGTTATCACGCACGCTCGCCCACGGCATCAAGGTGGGCTCCTGAAATACGAAGCCGGTCGAGCGGCCGGTTTGCGCGGATGCCACGCGCCCCGCCACATTCACGTTGCCCGAGGTCGGCGCGATCAAGCCGGCGACGATGCGCAGCGCCGTCGACTTGCCGCAGCCGGACGGCCCCAGCAACGAGACGAATTCCCCGCGCCGGACGTCGAGATCGATCGGCCCCAGTGCGACCCGGCGCCTGTCATAGGCCTTGGTGACGCCGCGCAGCCGAATGGCATCGCTGCCAGTCATCCCCGCCGCTGGAGAGGTTGTGACCATCACGTCGTCACGGTTTCGGCCGGAGATCGAGGCCGACGCCCTTGTTGATGAAGCGCAGCGTGTAGGCCTTTCGGTAGTCGATATCGCGACGAACCACGCCGGCCCGTACCATCTTGTCGAAGAAACTCGCCATTCGCGCATCCGACATCGCGCCGATGCCATCCTTCACCGCGTCGCCCGAGTCGACGATACCGTGATCCCTCATCGCCTTGACCGAGTAAGCGAGCAATTCGTCGGTCATGTCCGGGTTGAGTTTCTTGATCATCTCGTTGCCCGGCTTGTTGTCGCCGTAAAGATAGTTGTACCAGCCGACGATCGAGGCATCGACAAAGCGCTGCACCAGATCCGGCTTGCTGTCGACGAGATTGAGGCGGGTTTCGATCAGCGTCGAATAGGCGTCGAAGCCGTAGTCGGCGAGCAGCAGCACCGTCGGCTTGAAGCCGGCGCGCTTCTCAACGGCATAAGGTTCCGACGAGACATAGCCCTGCATCGCGCTTTTCGGATCGGCCAAAAACGGCTGTGCGTTAGAGGTATAGGGCTTCACCTTGTTCTCGCTGAACCCGTAGTCGGATTTCAGCCACTGGAAATAGCTGGCGATGCCCTCCTTCGAGACGAACAGCGTCAGCGGCTTCAGGTCTTCGAGCTTGGTGACCTTGGATTCCGGATGGGCCAGAAACACCTGCGGGTCCTTCTGGAATATCGCCGCCACCGCGACCACCGGCACCTTGTTGGCGACCGCGTCGAACGATTGCAGGGTATTCGCCGTCATGAAGAAATCGAGCTTGCCGGCGATGAGCAAGATGCGATTGTTGACGTTCGGCCCACCCGGCACAATGGTCACGTCAAGCCCGTAGCGGCGATAGGTCCCGTCGGCCAGCGCCTGGAAGAAACCGCCATGCTCGGCCTCCGCCACCCAGTTGGTGCCGAACGACACCTTGTCCAGCGTCTCGGCGGACGCCGGCGTCGCCGGTGCCAAGGCCGCGCCCAAGAGACAGGTGGCCGCGCCGACGAGACAGGCGCTTAACGATGACACGAGAGGGGCCAGCTTCATGATTGATCTCCGTCGATTATTCTGGCCCATGGTGGCAGGATGCATCAGGCGACGCGGATGTTGTAGCCGCTTCGCCGCCACACGTCAGGGATGACGGCGATTTTTCCGCGAACTTGTGCGAGCCTCCGACCCGATGACCGCTTCCTGCCCACCCCGTGACTGGCAAGACATCTACTGGCCCGATGCCACGCGCGAGGACGCCGCGCGGTGGATCGCGGTGCTGCCGCTCGCGGCCATCGAGCAGCACGGGCCGCATCTGCCGCTCGGCACCGACGCGATGATCGCGGAAGCCTATCTGGCGCGCGTATACGCGCTGCTGCCGGCAGGCCTTCCGGCGACCTTCCTGCCGGTGCAGGCGGTCGGCATTTCCACCGAACATCTCGCCTTTCCCGGCACGCTGACGCTGCCGCCCGATGTTGCGATCCGAAGCTGGACGGCGCTCGGCGAGAGCCTTGCCCGCGCAGGCGTCCGCAAGCTGGTCATGGTGTCGAGCCACGGCGGCAACAGCGCTGCGATGAGCCTTGTAGCGCAGGATCTGCGCGCACGGCTGGGCTTTCTCGCGGTCACCACGGCGTGGAGCCGCTTCGGCGCGCCGGATGGCTTGTTTGCCGCCGACGAAATTCGTCACGGCATCCACGGCGGTGCAGTCGAAACGTCGATCATGCTTGCAGCGTACCCTGCTCACGTTCGCAGTGACGAAATCAAAAACTTCGAGCCGCGCACCGTGGCGATGGAACGCGACCATCGCTGGCTCAATGCCCAACGCCCCGCACCGTTTGCCTGGCAAGCACAGGACCTGCATCCGAGCGGCGCGATCGGCGACGCCTCCGCCGCTAGCGCCGAAAAGGGCCGACAAATGCTCGACCACGGCGCTCGCTCCTTCTGCGAGTTGCTGGCCGACGTCGACCGCTTCGATCCGGCAGCGCTGACGGACAACATCTGAACTGCCATCATTCCACGCAGTCGGGATCGCGCCTCCACACCGGCCGCTTCTTCAATCCCGCGCACTGAAATCGAGTTTCCTGCCGCGCCGGCCTGCCCGCACCGGTTCGTTGCTTGGCTGTCACATACCGCTGGCAAAGACGTTCTTTCTTCGATCTCGATTGTTGCTATTGCGAATTAGTTGCAATAATAGTGAGTGACAGGGTTGGCCACTTCCGCCACTGGATCGCGCGGAAAGGGGTCCGTGCGGGAAAGGCCCGACGAGATCGACGTCATGAAGCCGATATGGATCATTCTTGCATCGGGCCTGTGCGCGTTGACCGGCGCGGCAAAGGCGGCCGATTTGCCGCCTATGCGCCCGATCAAAACGGCGACGCTTTCGACCCGGTTCGACTGGAGCGGACTTTATGTCGGCGCGCACGCCGGCTTCGGCTGGGGGCAATCCGCGACGACTCTCGCCGATCCGACTGCGATCGCCGCGGGAAACACGTTCGGCGGCATGATCGGCGGCCTTCAGGTCGGCGCCAATTGGGTACTGCCATCCGGTCTTCTGGTTGGGATCGAGGGCGATGTCTCGTTCCCCAATTATCTTGACTCGAACGCCGTGATCTCGACGCTGGCGTCCGTCCGCTCGGACGTCACCGAAAAATTCGATGTGATGGGCACGGCGCGCGGCCGTCTCGGTGTCGTGAACGGCCCATGGTTGACTTACGCCACCGGCGGCCTTGCTTGGAGCAGCGCGCGCTTCGTCAACACGGCGCCGTCCGGCGACGAGGAGAAGCAGCTTCGCGCGCAGTTCGGCTGGGTTGCAGGTGCAGGCGTCGAATATGCTTTCGCGCCACATTGGTCTGCGCGGCTCGAATATCTCTACAGCGACCTCGGAAGCACCAATATCGCCTTCGCGTCCGGCACGCGATACGCATCAAGTCACGATTTCCAGTCGCTGCGCATCGGACTCAACCGCAAGATCGGCGATCGGGAAACGGGACTGTCGTCGCCCGCGCGTTGGATCGAGCCGGAATTCGACCGTTGGGAAATTCACGGCCAGACGACCTATCTCGCACAAGGCTATCCGACCTTTCGCGCGCCTTACTCCGGCCCGAACAGCCTGACGCCGAACCCACAGATGAAATCGACCTGGAGCAACAGCCTGTTTCTCAACGCACGGCTGTGGGACGGCGGCGAGATTTACTACAATCCTGAACTTTCCCAGGGCTTCGGCCTCAGCGACACCCTGGGCGCCGGCGGCTTTCCCAACGGCGAAGCACAAAAATCTGACTTCCCTTATCCACACTACAACACATCGCGCCTGTTCGTCCGGCAGACATTCGGCTTCGGCGGCGAACAGGAAGAACTCGCCAGCGGACCGACGCAACTCGCCGGCAAGGTGGACGTCTCGCGCCTCACTGTTCAAGCCGGCAAGTTCGCCGTCACCGACGTCTTCGACGGCAACGCCTATGCGAAAGACCCGCGCCGCGACTTCATGAACTGGGCGATGTGGGCGCCCGGTGCATTCGACTACTCCGCCGACAAGGTGGGCCTCACCTATGGTGCCACCGCCGAACTCAATCAGAAGCAGTGGGCGCTGCGCGCCGGCTACTTCCTGATGGACGCGGAATCCAACTCGAACAACTTCGATATGCAGCTGCTCCGACGCGGCGAGTACGTCGTCGAACTCGAGACGCGCTACTCGCTGTTCGGGCAGCCCGGGAAGCTGCGCACCATCGGCTGGCTCAACAGCGCTTATTCCGGCAGCTACCGCGAGACGCTGGCCAATCCAGCCTTCAACCTCGATATCGCCCAGACCCGGCGTGGCCGCATCAAGTATGGTTATGTCGTCAATCTGGAACAGGCCGTGACCGACGACATTGGCCTGTTTGGACGCTGGAGCTGGAACGACGGCAAGACCGAGATCATGGCGTTCACCGACATCGATGCCAGCCTGTCGCTGGGCGCATCGATCAAGGGCACCCGTTGGGGACGCCCCGACGACGTGGTGGGCATCGGCGGCGCCGTCAACGCACTGTCGAAGGATCATCGCGATTTCATCGCCGCCGGCGGGCTCGGTGTGTTGATCGGCGACGGCCGACTCAACTATCGCAACGAGCGTATTCTTGAGACGTATTATGCGTTCGCGATCAACAAGCAACTGACCTTGACGGCCGACTATCAGTTGATCGTCAATCCGGCCTACAACGCTGACCGGGGCCCGGTTTCGATCTTTTCGGGACGCCTGCACGGCGAATTCTAGCCGCGCAGCTCTGACGCGCCACTTTGGCGCGAGCGCCCGAACCGCTATCTGGCCGGCATAAATGAATCCGCGCGCGCCATCATCCAGGCATCGCGGAAACGGGGATTCTCCGTACCTTCCAGCAACTCGCCCGGCCGCAACTCCGGATAGAGCCGCGCGAACGACATCACTTCGGTCCCCGTCAACCGATGGGAGAAATGCACCGGCCGGATTTCGTCCGGATGACTGAGACCCGCGGCGGCGATCAACTCCGACAGCGCGTGAAGCGTCGCGTGATGATAGTTGTAGACCCGCTCGAGCTTGTGCGGCACCACCAGTGCGCGGTTGCGCGAGGGATCCTGCGTTGTCACGCCCGTCGGGCATCGATCGGTATGGCAACTCAGCGACTGGATGCAGCCCAATGCGAACATGAAGCCCCGCGCCGAATTGCACCAGTCCGCGCCCAGCGCCATGGCGCGAGCGATATCGAAAGCCGTCGCGATCTTGCCCGACGCGCCGATCTTGATGCGATCGCGGATATTCAAGCCCACCAGCGCGTTGTGCACGAAGTTGACGCCTTCGCGCATCGGCATCCCGAGATGGTCCATGAACTCCAGCGGCGCAGCGCCGGTGCCTCCCTCCTTGCCGTCGACCACGATGAAATCGGGATAAATGCCGGTTTCCAGCATTGCCTTGCAGATCGCGAGAAATTCCCACCGGTGACCGATGCACAGTTTGAAACCGGCCGGTTTGCCGCCCGAAAGCCTGCGCATCTCGCCGATGAACGCCATCATCTCGAGCGGCGTCGAAAATGCCGAGTGACCGGCGGGCGAAATGCAGTCCTCGCCCGTCGCCACGCCGCGAATCCGCGAAATCTCGTCAGACACTTTCGCGGCGGGCAACACGCCGCCATGGCCCGGTTTGGCGCCCTGGCTGACTTTCAATTCGACCATCTTGATCTGGTCGAGCGTCGCCGTGCGCGCGAATGCCTCCGGATCGAACGCGCCGCCGCGCGTCCGGCAACCGAAATAGCCCGAGCCGATCTCCCAGATCAGATCGCCGCCATTCTCCTGGTGATAAGGGCTGACCCCGCCTTCGCCGGTGTCGTGAGCGAACCCGCCTTTCTTCGCTCCCGCGTTCAACGCGCGAACCGCATTCGGGCTCAGCGCGCCAAAACTCATCGCGGAAATGTTGAACACCGAGGCGGAATACGGCCTGGTGCATTCAGGTCCGCCGATGGTAATGCGAAATTTTTCCGTGGCCCGCGGCTTCGGCGCGATGGAATGCTGCATCCACTCATAGCCGTCGGAATAGACATTCTCCTGCGTTCCGAACGGTCGCTTGTCGAGCACCATCTTGGCGCGCTGATACACAACGGCGCGCGTATCGCGACTGAACGGCATCCCGTCCTTTTCGCTTTCGAAGAAATACTGCCGCATCTCCGGTCGAATTTCCTCGAGCAGGAAACGCAAGTGCGCCGAGATCGGGTAGTTGCGCAGAACCGCGTGATCCTTTTGCAGCAGATCGCGAATGCCGAGCAACGTGAGCGCGCCAAAGAGCAGGATGGGGATAAAGACCAGATTGACGATTCTGGGGTCCGCGATCGCAAGACCGAGAAGCAGAACGGTAATCACAGTGCAAATCGTCAGCACGATGAAGCGCGGCGAAAATGGAATCATCAGGTTTTCCATCGCTTCCTCAAGCGTTATTGCTTCGGGCGCCGTGCAGCGAATCGACCGATCCGACAATGCCGACCCATTTGTCGATTTATACCACCTGCCTGTGAAATTATTCGGAAGAATTCGGCAGCAGCGCGGAGCGCTTCGCCTGGGCAACGTCAGCGCGCTGGCGTCGGGGCCGACAAACCATCCAATTCAATCTCGTCCGAATCGGCTTCTTCCGTCGGTGGGATCGGTTGCTTCAGCGACGGATCGATAATCACCGTCCAGTGAAGCGGGACTTTCGTCACATTGCGCAAAAGACCTTGAGCGTTGAAGCGCCCTTCCGTGCTCCACGCATGAAATGCACACAACAGAAATGCTGGGCTAAAGTCCTGCGGTCCGCTATAGGGCAGGAAAATCTGCTCCACCGTCACCGGACAATTGTCCGCATCGACGAACGGAACGATGCAATAGATCGGCAAACCGTGGTGAACGCAGGCGCCCCAGATCGGACGGGACGCATCCGCCATTGGCCTGTCCAGACATTCATCCAGCAAACGGCCACGCATCTTCTGATCAAAAAGCTGCTCGACCCGCTCACCCGCCGAACGGCACAGGTAAGTCGGCTGATCGTCGACAACACGAATTTCAGTCGTCACGATATCGGCGGCATCCCCCGCACGCTCGTCCGGAATGAAATCCGAGATGCTCGGCAGGGCGCGCTCGCCGCGCGTCCGTTGCCAGTCCCGCAACAGACTGACCTGCCTGATCGACCGCACAATGCTGATATGGGCCTTCTGAAAAGACATCGAGCCGTTGGGTCCTGCAAAAAGGGCGAGGTCGGCGGGTAACGAGAATAATTTTGATGGGCGCATGGGCGCCCGAAACAATTGCGATTCGCGACGGGGCGCACACTATCACGAAATCGGAGGGCGCGTTATCTTCGTGCAAGACTCGACGAAAGCAACCATAGAGTGCAAGAATTCCGTCGCATAAGCATCGACCTTAGTCATAGGCGCCAATCAAGGGGTCTGGCCCGCCGGGACTGGCAATAGATCAGCCGGGATCGATCCGATAGAATTCAGCATCCACACGCCAGCGAAGCGCCGCTTTCAGATTGCTGCCATTTTCATGCGAAGCCTACAGGATTTTCGGGACGCGAAGCCGGCCTTTTATCCCGACCACACCATCCATGCCGAATTCGCCTGTGCCCATTTCGGCCTGCGTTTCACACCGCTCGACGGTCCCACCGGGTTGCTGTTCAAAGTGGCTTCGGCGTCGGCCAGCCATTGCTTCGGCGGCGGCCGATGTTATGCGTTTCCGCAGAACGACGCCACGGCGGCAACTTTGGCCAGCGACAAATACTTCACCCAGCGCATCCTCGAAGAGGCCCGAGTGTCGACGCTCTCCGGTCAGTACTTCTTTCTTCACTCCCGCCATCGCGGGCATCGCCCATCCGGTCACGAGCGCGCCGACGCGACGACCTATTTCGCCGGCCTCGATCATCACGCCTTCGCGAAGCCGCTCAACGGATCGCGCGGTGATTTCGCCCGACCGCTGACCGGCCCGGAGGCACTGGCTGCCTATATGGATGAAGTGGCACAGTTCTATGACTCGATTGTGCTGCAGCCGATCGTTCGAGGGGATGAATATCGAATTTTCCTGCTCGACGCGGAAGAGATTTTCACGGTCCGCAAGTTTCCGCCGATTCTGATTGGCAATGGCGTGCATTCGCTGCATGAATTACTCGCCGAGCACGATCGCGATCTGCAATTGCACGGTCTCTCGCCCACCGGGGCGACGCTGGACGCCGCCGACGAAATTTTCCCGCTCGGGGAGCGCTACGTGTTGCCTGGGCGAATGAACCGGAGCGCCGGTGGCACGATGGCCTTCGCGCGCGCCCGTCACCATGGTGCTGCGGCGGCGCTCGCACGCCGGGCCGCTCGGGCGTTAAACCTGCGTGCCGCGGCTGTCGATCTTTTTGTCAACATCAACGGCGATCCCGCCGCCATGGCCGTGATTGAAATCAATGCCAATCCCTCGATCCGCTTTCTCGAAGAAAGCGAGCGCGAGGATTTGATCCTGACGATCTGGCGCCACACCTTTGCATCCATCGGTTTGCTTGATGTTTGATCTTCCCAAATACGGCGAAGGCCTCTGCCTCGCGCGGCTGACAGCGCTGCTGGAACTCCTCGCCATCGACCGTGCGCGCCTTCAGCGGCGATCGGTGGTCATCACCGGCTCCAATGGCAAGGGCAGCACCGCAGCGTTCTGCGCCGGAATCGGCCGTGCTGCCGGGCTGCGCACAGGGCTGTTCACTTCGCCCCACCTATATCGCTTCAACGAGCGTTTTCGGATCGACAATGTTGCGATCGACGATGCGCAGCTTGGCGAACTGACCGCGCGCGTCGCACGCGCGATCGACGAGATAGCGCGACAACGCAACGAACGTTTCGGCGCGTTCGAGGCCCAGTTCACTCTGGCTTGCCTGCATTTTCAACAGGAGGCGTGCGACTTTATGGTCTTCGAGGCCGGCATCGGCGGCCGCTACGATCCGGTGCGGCTGGTCGGCGCCGCCACGACCTGCGTGGCCTCGGTCGATCTCGAGCATGTGAGCCTGCTCGGCAACTCGCTTGCATTGATTGCGTCCGACAAAAGCGACGCCTGCACCGCGGGCGGCACGATCGTCTACGGCGCAAACTGCCGGCCGCTGCGCGACCATCTTCTTGCCTACAACCGCAACCGCGACATCAGAAGCGCGTTCGTTCGCGACGAAATTGAGATCGCGAACGAGCGAACGCCCGATACCGGTCAGGCATTCGATTTGAACTTCGACGGCTATCGCGTTCACGATCTGACCATTGGTCTGTCGGGTGCATTCCAGATCGAGAATGCCGCGATTGCCGCGATCCTGTTCCTGCTGTGGTCCCGAACCACATCAATGACAATCGATGAGGCGGCGATGACGTGCGCCCTCCGCGACGGACTGGGCGAAACCCGCTGGCCGGGCCGCCTCGAAACCATCCGCCGCGACCCGCTCACCGTGATCGACGTCGGCCATACACCGGATGGCATCGGCCGCGCACTCGCCGGCCTGCATCGGGCGCACGGCAAGGAGAAATGGCTAGCGGTGATCGGCGTCTCGCACGACAAGAACGCCGATGAGATCGTCGCACTGCTGGCGCCGGCATTCGACACAATCGTCTGCGCGGCGGCCTATCACAAGGGCGCATCGCCGAACGAGATCGCCGCAGCGGCGCACCGCGCCAATCCCGCCGCGACGATCCATATCGCCGCTACCATCGAGGACGCGGTGACATTGAGCACCGACCTCGCGGCCACGCTGGGCCGCAGGATTTTCGTCGCGGGCGGACTGTTTCTGGCCATCGAATATGCCGCCACTGTTGCCGGCGGAAAGGCCCGCGATCTCGCCTTCTTCTGACAGCCGGAATGGAATCTTGGTCCGACCGACCGACGATTGTTGTTGTCGCAAACGCCCCGGCCGACTAGCCTTCCGCGGCAACGCCAATCCGGAGAGCGCTCATGACCGACGGCCCCAATCGCCAGATTCTGCTCGTGGAAAAACCCAGCGGCAAACTGGCGCCGACACATTTCAAAATGGTCGAAGGGAGAATTCCGGAGCCGAAGGATGGCGAGGTCTTGTTGCGGGTCCGCTATATTTCGCTCGACGCCGCCAATCGGGCCTGGATGCACGGCGCGACCTACCGCTCGGCCGTGGAAGCCAACACCGTGATGGCCGGCGGCGGAATTGCTGAAGTGGTCTCGTCGAAGGCTCCCGGTTTTGCGCCCGGCGACATCGTGTTCGGCGATACCGGTTGGCAGGACTTCGCCGCGGTGCCCGCCAAGCATCTCGCCAAGATGCCGCGTATCGAGCCGTTCACGCACCTGCTGAGCGTTTACGGGATTGCCGGCCTCACCGCCTATTTCGGCCTGCTGCATGTCGGCAAACCCAAGGCCGGCGAAACCGTGGTGGTATCGGCGGCGGCTGGATCGGTCGGCTCCATCGTCGGCCAGATCGCCAAGATCAAGGGATGTCATGTGATCGGCATCGCCGGCGGCGCGGAGAAATGCCACTGGCTCACCTCGACGCTCGGCTTCGATGCGGCGGTCGACTACAAGGATGGTGCCGTCTACAAGGCGCTGAAGGCGGCCGCGCCGAAAGGCATCGATGTCTATTTCGATAACGTTGGTGGCGACATTCTCGAAGCCTGCATCTCGCAAATGAATCTTCACGGACGCATCGCCTGTTGCGGCGCGATTTCGCAATATGACGGCGTGCCGTCGGCTACCGGGCCGCGCGGCGTCCCCGGCCTGATCGTTGTCAAGCGCCTGACGATGCAGGGCTTCATCGTGATGGACTACATGGATCAGCGCGATCAGGCGCTCGCCGAGCTGCAATCCTGGGTCGCGGCAGGCAAGCTGAAGGTGCAGGAAGATGTCATCGATGGCATCGAAAACACGCCGCAAGCGCTGATCGGGTTGCTCGCCGGCGAGAACCGCGGCAAGCGCATGATCAAGGTGTAGCCACGCGACGCCGCCACCGCTTCAACATCCAACACGCTTGGCACGGAGTTGTCTTTGCAACTACATGGATACTATCGCAGCACGGCCTCGTGGCGGGTCCGGATCGCGCTCAATCTCAAGGGTATGCAAGTCGATCACATCGCGCATCATCTGCGCAAGGGCGAGCAACGCGCGGCCGGCTATCTCAAGCTCAATCCGCAAGGCTTCGTGCCCGCTTTGTCGCTCGATGACGGCACCACATTGACGCAATCGATGGCCATCATCGAATGGCTCGACGAAACCCATCCGCAACCGCCCCTGCTGCCGGCCGATCCGCTGCGCCGCGCGCAGGTGCGGGCTTTCGCGCAGGCTATCGCTTGCGATACCCATCCGGTGCAGAATCTCAAGGTATTGGCCCAACTGCGACAACTCGGCCTCGCCGAGGACAAGGTCACGGGCTGGGCCGGGTGGGCCATCGGCGAAGGTCTGGCCGCCTGCGAAACACTGATCGGCAACGAGGCCGGACCGTTTGCGTTCGACGCGGAGCCTTCGCTGGCCGATATCTGCCTGGTCCCACAGCTCTACAATGCGCGTCGCTTTGGTGTCGATCTGTCCGCCTATCCGCGTCTGCTGCGCGCCGAGGCGGCCACGCAGGCCGTGCCGGCCTTTGCCGACGCCGCGCCCGAACGACAGCACGATGCCGAATAGATATATTTCCAGAACGCGCCGCGATACGCGTCGCACCGTCGAGCGAGACGGTCACAAGGGCTGGCGATCCCGGGAAGACTCGAACTTCCGACCTACGGTTTAGGAAACCGTCGCTCTATCCGGCTGAGCTACGGGACCACGGCCTGCGCGACACAACAAGGCTGACGTCTTCCTATCAGACCGCCCCGCGTTTCGCCAGTCGGGGCGGCCGATCTCACGCCCCTCCCCGATCATGATCGGGGAGCGTCTCGTGCCGTCATGGCCAATCGGCTAAGCGAAGGTACGCGTGATTCATTCCGCGATGCTCTTCCCCCACCGAGCCCTATACCTGAATCCCACTTCATTTTGCTTCAGATCGGCTTGGATCAGAAATTCGGTCGGGCCATTTGCCCAAGTCCAATCCCCACTACAAGGCTCCCACGCACGAAACGAAAGCGGCCGCAACCGACCGACGGCTCTACTTCCACTATTCGCGCAACCTCCGGTCATTTTTTCCAGCGCGCATTCTGGACGCGGTTCTTGATTGATGGAGATAAGCGAGAACCCTCTCTCCAACAATTGGAGGCGAATAGAAATAGCCCTGGACCATCAAGCCTCCGAGCTCCCGTAGGATAGACATCTCCTCTTCAGTCTCCACGCCTTCGATGACGCATTCAAGTCCCATGTCGCGGCTGAGAGCCAGTAGCGACTTTACAATCTTGAGGCTCGACGCACGTTCGTTCAAACCTGTCACGAAGCTCCGATCGATTTTGATCTTCGTAAGCGGCAAGGCATGCAAACGAGAGAGGCTGGAATAGCCGGTCCCGAAATCATCCAAGGAGATTCCGCATCCAAGCCGTCGCAACATTTCGATAGAACTTTGCACCTGTGCAAAGTCGTGGGTGAACGCCGTTTCGGTGATCTCCAGATCGAGCTTCTTCGCATCAAAATTGCTGCTTTCGATGATACCGACGATCGAAAGCACGCCTTCAGCGGCGTTGAGATCATGGGCGGACAAATTGAATGAGAGGCGAACGCCGCTCGACCATTGTTCGGCCACCGCAAGCGCCTTCTTCAGCAGCGGACGAGTTAGCGATCCAACGATGCCGGCACGTTCGGCGACCGGAATAAAATATCCCGGCGAGACCTGGCCGAGAGTCGGACTTTCCCAGCGCGCCAGAGCCTCGAAGCCGACGGTCGTCTGCGAATGAATTTCGACGATGGGCTGGAAGACAACTGAAAGCTCTCGCTCGAGATCTGCGGTTTTCAAGGCCTGCTCAATACTAGCTTCCCAACTGATCTGAGCTTCATGTTCTGCAGAAAATAGAATCGCGCTCCCGCGTCTCGAACTCTTTCCATGATACAAGGCGTAATCGGCTCTTTCGAACAGCTGTTGGAAGGACGACGCCATTTCCGGATAGACCGCAATCCCTACCGAGCCGGTTATTTGCACGTTCGCTTGCGGCAGTTGGAAGGCAGAACGCAGTATGGAACTGATCTCTTCGCCTTGCGTGATGAGAACAGCATCGTCACCGGCATCCATCACCACATAGGCAAATTCATCTCCACCAAGACGGGACAGGAATGCCTTTTCGGCCCGGCAAACGGTTGAGAGCCGCGTGGCAACCTCGACAAGCAATCTGTCTCCGGCAGCATGACCGTATAGATCGTTGACAGGCTTGAACCCATCAAGATCAATGATCCCTAGCGCCAAGCGGCATCCACGCGCACGAGCGGTCACGAACGCCTCATCCAGATGAGCGAAGAATGCCCGTCGATTGGGCAAGTCGGTCAGACTGTCGAGATTGGCCAGCCGCAAATTCTCATTACTTAGTTCCTGCGTTTTCTGCCGCGCCCGAATCATCCGTGTAAGATCCCGGTATTGGATCAGAATGACGATGACGACCGCACCCGTGACAAGTGTGACATCGATCGCGGTGCCGACAAATGTCGGCACACCCGTGGACGCAAAGAAGATTGCGCAGGGAAGACCCACAGTGAAGACAATGATGAGCGCCGCAGACCGCAAATGGATGAGGCATAGCATACAGCACAGCATCGTCATCGTCATGAAGGTCGCGACCTGTGCCTTCTGATACGCATCACCGTAGGGATACAGTGAAATGGCCCAAGCGGAAAACGCTATACCGAGTAAGGCAGAAAGCTTGTTGGTTCGATTGAGTTCGGCGATCGCTCGCTCCATGGTGAACACGGCACCTCGCCTGCGCCACCACTTAAGCAGTCGGATGGCGCAGAGAGAACTGAGGAACAATGCGACGTAAATGCTGAGCCAGTTTGGAGCTTTCCCAAAATAGGCTATGGCAAGAACCCACGCATTGGCGACCAGAATGAAATAGAGCAAGGGGACCAATCGCGAGAGCGCTGCAAACTGCGCTTTGAGCAATTCCGGATTGTCGTCCTGAACCGAAATGAGAGATTTAATTTGGTTCAATACATCGATACGCACTATTGCCCCCTCGAGGTATTCACTATCACTCAGATTGCAAGTCGATACTTCAGCCTCTGGTCCGGTCGCCTTCGCTCTTCGATCCTCCTCCGGGAAGCTGTGCCTGCCTGGTTTTGTGGTTGTCCGGGGATGCGCGGCACCTCGCCCGCCCGACGACGGGCAAAGCTCGCCATGGCGGGCGCATTGACCGTCGTGACAAATCGAAGCGTTCCAAGTCGCTGGTCATTCCGGATCAAGCAACGATGGCTGCCGCTTCCGCTGCCGCGCGCTGCATACTTGATGACATTTCCGACGTCACCGTGCTTTGTTCCTCGATCGCAGCCGCCGTCGACGTGACGTATTCACTCACGTTCTGCATGGCGCTCTTGATGACGCTCAGTGCACCCACGACGTCAGCCGAGACTGCATTCAGATTCTCGATCTCGGTGCCGATCTGATCGGTCGCTTGCTTGGCTTGATTGGCAAGATTCTTGACTTCAGCGGCGACAACGGCGAACCCACGCCCAGCCTCTCCCGCACGCGCGGATTCGATGGTGGCGTTGAGCGCCAGGAGATTGATCTGCCCGGTGATGTTGTTGATGAGATCGACGATGCTTTCCATCGATTTCGCGGCGTCGCTGAGGCGATGCGCCTGGTCGTCGGCTGACTCGACGTGTCCCACGGCGGAAATCGTGGTCTGCTTCGATTTCACCATCGCATCGGAAATTTCCCGGACGGATGCGTTCAATTCCTCCGCTCCCGCGGCAACGGATTCCATCATGCCCCGGACGCGCTCATTCGCCATCCGGTTCAACACCTGCCTCGTCGTATCGCTTGCGTACTTGACGACTTTGAACGGCTTGCCGTTAAGATCGAGAATGGGATTGTAGGTTGCTTGAATCCAGACCTCTCGGCCGCCGCGGCCGACTCGCTTGAATTCTCCAGCCTGATAATCACCACGATTGAGATTGGCCCAGAATTCGCGATAGGCTCCACTATCCCGTTCCGCCGACTCGACGAAGATGCTGTGGTGCCGACCCACGATTTCCCCGAGCGTATAGCCGACGGTGCTGAGAAAATTTTCATTGGCGCCGATGATCGTGCCGTCCATATTGAATTCGATCACCGCCTGCGATTTTCCGATGGCAGAGATCTGGCCGGCGAGGTCTGCAGCCCTGAGCTTCTGTTCAGTGACATCGGTTGCGAGCTTGACGACCTTGAAAGGCTGCCCCTTCTCGTCAAGAACCGGGTTGTACGAAGCAAGCAGCCAAATCTCCTTCCCACCCTTGCCGAGGCGTTTGTATTCTCCCGCTTCGAAATCCCCACGACTGAGCTTGGCCCAAAATTCTTCATACGCCGCACTGTCCCGAATGGCAGGTTCGACAAACATGCGGTGATGCTTGCCTCGCACTTCGTCAAGCGAGTATCCGACCGCGTTCAGAAAATTCTCGTTAGCCGTAACGATGCTGCCGTCCAGATTGAATTCGATCACGGCCTGCACGCGGGCAATTGCGTTCGCCTGCGATACGAGGGAGAGGTTCTGCATCCGGGGGGCAGCGTTCACCCACTCGACAACGGTTCCCGCGCGCTTCCCGTTTGCGGCTTTCAGAGGAGACGCGATCAAGTCGAATCCGCGACCTCCGATACGGATGGTCGTCTGGTGCGACGCAGACAGGTTATCGAGCATGTTACGCTGATAGCTCGGATCCTTGTGAAACATATCGATGTTGCTGCCAACGAGGTTCGCAACACTGAACTGCGGCATCTCGGTGCGGATATCCGTTTCAGCTTCCTTGAGCAGCGAAATCACTGCTTCGTTCATGTAGATGATTTTCAGATTTTCGTCGGCAACCATAAGGTTGGCCGTGACCGAATTCATGGCCATCAATACCGTGTCGTTCTGACGGGAAGCGCGCTTGAACATAATAAGCCTTCTATTTCAGGAGAATGACGTGATCGGCTACGGAAGGAGAGGCGGGAAACTCGGACAAAATTGCAACGAATGCAGAGCCGGGCGGCTCGTCCGAAGTCTTATCGATGATGATTGCTGACGCGGGTTAAGCGATGCAAAGTCGGAACGAGCGTTTCGCCAAACCTCGCAACCTGCGACATGACGAAGATCTGACTCTCCAGCAGAGCCTCGTCCGGCATGGTGACATGCGCTGCCGCATCATTCATGTCGCGACAGAACTGATCGAGCTCGCGTCCTAGCGAACTGAGCGCTGCCGACAGTTGATAAAGCTGCTCCGCCGCTTCACTGTACGGCCGCTCTGCGATCCCAGCCTGATCGACAGGTATTCTGGTATTTTATGTTTCGAAACGAACTACGTTGCTCACTACGAAAGTACCCTTGCTTGCAGTATTGTTGTTTACCGCAGTAAGCGCACGCGCGATTAATAGCGCTCAAACCCAGCGAACTCGTTACCGTTAATGGTCCATTCAAGTTGATTAAACTAGTTAACCCGGAAGGAACGAGATAGCGTCCGAAAAACACCTGTGAGAGGGTGGGATGTTGCGAGAATAAAGATTCAAAGCCGACGTCGAATTTTCACTGTTTGTCGTCTGTTCGTTAACGGCGTTTACGAAGGTAAAATGCTCGTAAACTTCAATAATCTGACAGCTTATGAAATCCAGAACTCTTCTCAACCATCTTTCGGGCGTCTAATGAGGAGCAACAATGTTAGGCGCCGAAAATCAAAACTTGTCCGAAGACCTGAAGACGATTGAGACAGAGCTGCGAGACCTATACCGAAATACACCATCGCGGGTCCGTACCGTTGTTGCCAACAGCATAAAGCAGATATCTTCCGATCTTGTTGACCGGTTCTACAGCACGATGAGCGCACAACCCGGCGCTCATTTTTTTCTTGATCATGAGACCGTAAACAAGAAGCTGCGCCAGGCGCTGAAACATTGGCTGGAGGAAACGTTTCAACGCGAACAGAAGGACTTCCAGGCGTTCACTCGGCAGCATATCCAGGTTGGGTCCGTCCATGCGCGCATCAAAGTGCCGGAGCATCTCGTTTCGAGAGGGATACGCGAGCTGAAACGAAAGATCATTTCGAATCTTTCCGTCACCAAGCTGTCCCGCGAAGACCTCCCCTTGGCGATACTTTTCGTATCGACGATCTTCGACCTGGCATTTGACGCAATGACCCAGGCTTACATCAACCGATCCGAGCGCAACGCGCGATCGGACGAAGTCTTTCGTCTTTTTGCGCTGAATCAGAATCTCGCCGCCGAGCGGGAACGTCAGCGAGCTGCACTCGCAGAATGGGCGCATACACTCCTGTTCGAGCTCCAGATCGCCACGGATTCCCACTCCATTCAAGCCATTGCTCGGTCTGAGTTCGGACTTTGGGTATTCCATCGTGCTTCGCTGCTGTTCGATCGAACAACCGAGTATGCGCGTCTTCTCGACGTGATTCAGGATGTTGACGCCAGCGTCGAGACGTTGAGCGCTTCGCCGCCCGATGCGCGGATCGATCGGCTCGTCCACATAAAAACGGCCATCGGGGAGATGAACTCGCTCGTAGGTCTTCTCTTTGATCGCTCGCTCGAAGCTGAGGGCGCACGCGACCCGCTCACGCAACTTCTCAATCGCAAGTTTGTGGAGACGATCATATCGTCAGAGATCGGCACGCAACGGCTTTCCCATCATCCATTCTCAATTCTACTAATAGAGATTCGTCCGTTTAACGACCTGCGCGCCCGCCTGGGTGAAGAAGGTGCTGACGTTATCGTGCGGCGAACCGCTCAGATGATTTTTGCCGCGTCTCGTTCCAGCGATAGCGTGTTCAGTATGGGCCGGGAGCTGTTCCTGATTCTTCAAGTTGAAACCGAGCTCGCTGCCGCAAGACAATTTGCAGACCAACTCGCGGACAGATACGCATCGACTCATTTCGTTGTCGATGGGAGAACTATTTTCGACTGCTCCTTGAACATCGCTGTCGTCGAGTATGACGGTCACCCCGACCCCAAAGAGCTGATCAATCGCGCGCAGCATGTTCTAAGAGAACAGAGGTCCGTTCACACCTGAAAGCACCTCGCGCATCTCGATTGCATTGGGACATGCGAACAGAGGCCGCCGAACTCCGCTCACAACACGAGAGCCCCGTCATCGCCTGAGATCGGATGTCTCCAACATGGGTCGTGCGACTCTGGCGAATGTACTTGTCGCCTTAAGTTGCTGAATTTGCTCGATGGCCTATGAGCGAGCAGCATCTGAGGAAACTCTCGCTCTATCCGGCTGAACCGGCGGACCAGGCCTGCGCGATGCGACAGAGGCTGATACTCTCCTGTCAGACTGTCCCGCCTTTCGCCAGTCGAAGCGGCCGATCTCGCGCCACCGATCGTGATCAGGGAACGCCTTGAGCCATCAGGGCCAATCGGCTAAGCGAAGAGACGCGTGATTCACTCCGCGATGCCCTTCTCCCACCGCGCCTTCCCGATTGCCACGGTCTCTTCATGAAATTCATCTTGTCCCTCACGGCCGCGTTGGCGCTTGCAACGCCCGTCTTCGCGTCCGACGCCCGCTTCCTCGCGAGCTTGAAAAAGCTCGACCCGCAGACGCGGCTCGAACAGGTCTGCGATTTTTATGCGATGAAGCAGATTTCGCGGGATTCCAATCCCTATCATCCGGATCGCGCCAAGACGGACGTGGTGTCACATCCGCGGCACTCCGGAAACACCATCGCCGGAACCGGCGGCGCGTTTCGCAGCGGCGGCCGCTGGTACCAGTTCTCGTTTTCCTGTACCGGCACGCCCGATGGCATGAAGGTCACCGCGTTCAGCTATCGACTCGGCAAGCTCATCCCCGAATCGAAATGGGCCAGCTATGGCCTCTGGCGCTAACCGCGCGTGCGGCCTTGAACCTGGTTACGAACCTGGGCGGGCGATAGTCCCGGAGAGCCGTTCCGGGCCTGCTCGGCAGCTTTGACCAGATCGATGATTCGACGGGTCAGCGGCACATCGATACGGTGTCGTTCCGCGAGTCCGACAATGACGCCTTGCAGATAGTCGATCTCGGTGTGTCGATCCTGTTGCAAGTCCTCCCACATCGAGGAGCGCGCCATCGGATCGATCCGCATCGTCCGTCGCGCCAGTATCTGAAACAACCCATCGGGCAGTCGCAGCAGATAGGGCATGAGCGCGGGCGGCACGGCCGTGGAAGCCACCGGCGATAGTCCTTCAGCCCTCATCGCGCGCAGCGCTTCGCTCATGTGATCGGCGAGCAGCAGCCGCCACGGCCGTTGCGCCAGTTGCGCGCGCAGCGGCAAGCCGGACAAGGCATTGAGCGCATTGTTGAGATTGAGCAGCAATTTGCCCCATTGCACGCCCGGCATATTGTCGGTCGCGCGAACCGTGAGCCCGGCGACCGACAGTCTGGCCGCGGTGCCGGCCTGATCCGGTTCGATAGCGATATCGCCTGACGTGGCGCGATGATATCGGCCTTCATCGAGCGCGATGACGTTGAACGGTACCATCCCGCTCAGCACCTGCCGGCCGGGCAGGTGCTCTCGCAACACGGCGGCATTGCCGACGCCGTTCTGAAGGCTGACGACAACGGCGTCGGCCGGTGCATGACGCGCGATGGCGTCTGCCATCGCTGCGGTATCGGCGCTCTTCACCGTCACCAGCACGATGGCCGCCTCCGCAAGCACCGCGGCATCGGTCGCCAATATCAACCGGCTCGCTGGAATACGTCGATCTGCGCCCTCGAAGCTGCTGATCCGCAGGTCGTTGCGCGCGATATCCGCGACGACCCGCGGGCGTGCCAGCAAGCCGATAGAGCGACCGCTGTCGGCCAGCATCCCCCCGACGAAGCAACCGATACTGCCGGCACCTGCGATAATGATCGGTCGGTCGGAAACCATTTTGCAGGCCCGTCGTTGTTGTGCGTTCGTGCGTCCTGTCGATAGCAGGATACCGACAGCTTTCCTACGGGTGCCCGGCCTCCGCCGTACCCCGCGCGCTTGTCTTGTAACGGTGATGGGCGATCACTATTGTTCGGCTGGGCCGGGTTTCGACATCTGTAAGGAGACGGATCGATGGGTTTGCTCGATATTCTCAACGGTATGCAGAACGGGCCACGCGGCCCAAGCGATCCCACCGCAAAGGGAGAGGGCATGTCGCCGATGACGATGGCGATTCTGGCGATGCTTGCCTACAAGGCCGTGAAGCACTTCACCGGCGGCCAGTCCCAGACCGCCCCGGCGAATAATGCACCGCCGACGCCCGCGCCGGGCGGCACGATCAATGCCGGCCTGCCCGGCGGACTGGGAAGTATCCTGGGCGGCGGCAACAGCGGCGGCGGACTCGGTGACCTGCTGAAAGGCGGCCTCGGCGGCCTGCTCGCGGGCGGCGCCGCCGGCAGCATCCTCAGCGGCGGCATCGGCGATCTGCTCAAGCAATTCCAGCAGAACGGCCATGGCGACACCGCCAATTCGTGGGTGTCCTCGGGTCCGAACAAGCAGATCTCCCCGGGCGATCTCGCCAACGCGCTCGGCGCCGACAACATCAACGCGCTGACCTCCAAGACCGGCATGTCGCGCGACGAGTTGCTGGGCGAGCTGTCGCGCTATCTGCCGGAAGTGGTCGACGAGTTTACGCCGAACGGCCGTGTACCAAGCGAGAGTGAAGCCGCGAGCAAGTTCTGAAAGTTTTCACTTTGCGATCGAACCGGCATTGACCGCCGGTTCGATGGTCCGACGGGACCGATTCTATCTCGCTACCACCAACGACTCTTCCCACTTCGGCTGCAAAAGCAGCTTGCTGAAAGGACAGCACTCATGGGCGGGCTTATCTGGATCATTGTCGTCGGCTTCGTGGCCGGCATCATTGCGCGGCTGATCTCGCCGGGCCCCAACAATCCGAGCGGCTTTATTCTCACCACCGTGCTCGGCATCGCCGGCGCGTTCCTTGCCACCTTCATCGGCCAGGCGATCGGGCACTACGGCCCCAATCAAGGCGCGGGCTTCATCACCGCTACCATCGGCGCGCTGGTGGTGCTGTTCATCTGGAATCGTCTGGTCGCCCGCCGCGTCATTTCCGATCCGGGCAATCGGCTGGACGGCCGATAAACCTCATCCCGTCATTCCCTTGCGAAAGTCCGGCTCGCCAGCGGGCCGGACTTTCTCTTGTCCTAGAGATGGAAGCCGGCGTCGACGCGCACCAGTTCGCCCGTCATGTTCGACGACTGGGATGTCGCGAGAAAACACACCACGCCGGCGATATCCTCGGGACTCGATGCGATCTTGAGCGGCACTTTGGCTTTCACCATATCGCGGACCTGCTTCGCGCCTTCGACGCCACGTCCTTTTTCAAACCACGGCGTATCGATGTAGCCGGGGCATACCGCGTTGACCCGGATCAGCGGCGCCAGCGCCCGCGCCAGAGACAGCGTCATGGAATTCAGGCCGCCCTTGCTGGCGACATAGGCTACCGACGATCCGATACCGCTCAGCCCCGCGATCGACGAGACATTGACCACGGCGGACGCGCGGCCGGAGGCTTTCGCGCCCGCTTCGAGCAGCGATCGCGCGGCGCGCACCATCTGGAACGGACCAATGGTGTTCACGCCGTAGAGTCGCTGAAAATCCTCGGCGGAGAGGCCGTCCAGATTGTCGTGAACGACATGCTTGGTAGTGCCGGCGTTGTTGATCAAGGCGTCGAGACGCCCCCACGGCGCAGCCGCCGCAACGATCCGCTTGCAATCCTCGTCTCGCGACACGTCGCCCTGCACGACAACGACATCGGCGCCCGCTGAACGGCACAGGTCGGCCGTCTGCTCCGCTTCCGTCTTGCTCGACGCATAGTTGATCACGATGCGCGCGCCATCCTTGGCCAGCATCGCAGCCGTGGCGGCGCCCAGACCGGACGCCGACCCGGTGATGATCGCGCACATGCCGTCCTTTGCCATTCTTCCGTCTTCCTGTGATTGTCGTGAGACTGTTCGTTCTGATGCCGCTCACAATATCGCCTGATCGGCCCGAGGCAAGGCGCGTGAAATCCGCTGGATGGAATAAGTGGCATCGCAACACACACCCGCATGACGCCCTCGCAGATCGCCTTGCCCATATCGCGGCTTGTCAGGGCGTGGGGTTTTTCGCATCATCCCGGCCAACCCTACCAGAGCGCCCGTGCCGAGCCCATTTGGGCCGCGCAATCAAGAGTGCTTGCGTCAGCGAGGAACGCCGTGGCGGACAACGACAACATCGTGGTGGCGACGGCCGAGCGCATTTTCGCCGACCTGGCGGATCCGCAAACCGTCATCCACAGCAAGGACGCGAGCTGGCGCGCGCCGCTATGGCAAGCGCTGGGCGACGCCGGACTGCCGCTGTCGTGGGTGCCGGAAAATTGCAACGGCTCCGGCGCAAGCCTCGCAGATGGTTTTGGCGTGCTGAACGCCGCCGGTCGCGCCGGCCTCGCGCTGCCGCTCGCGGAAACCATGCTGGCGGGCTGGCTGTTGTCGCAGGCCAATATCGCCGCGCCATCCGATGCGATGACAATCGCACCCGTGCTGCCGAGAGATTGCGTCGCGCTCGACGACGATGGCACGCTGACCGGCACCGTACGCGGCATTCCTTTCGCCAGCGACGCGCGGCATATCGCGGTCATCGGCAACGGCGCCAACGGATCGGCAATCGCCCTTGTCGCCACGACGGACTGCCGGATCACGCCCGGGCTCAATCTCGCGAGCGATGCCAGCGACACCGTTATCTTCGAGAACGTGCGACCTCTCGCGATCGAGCCGGCACCGAAGGATTTCGACGCGACCGCGCTGTTGCTGATGGGCGGCGTGGCGCGCAGCCTCCAGATCGCCGGTGCGCTGGAATCCATGCTTGAGATCAGTGTCGGTTACGCCAACGAGCGCGTCGCATTCGAAAAGAAGATCGCCAAGTTCCAGGCCGTGCAGCACAACCTCGCCAAGCTTGCCGGCGAAGCCGCGGCGGCGCTTGCGGCGGCGAGTTCGGCGGCGGACGCCATCGCCAACGCGACGCGGTTCGACGACGAGACATTCCTTGAAGCCGTCGCTGCGAAAATCCGTTGCGCCGAAGCGGCAGAGAAAGGAGCGGCCATCGCGCATCAGGTGCACGGCGCGATCGGCTTCACCTCCGAACACATCCTGCATCGTTACACGATGCGGGCGCTGGCGTGGCGCGACGACTTCGGCAATGAAAGCCATTGGGCGGTCGAACTCGGCAAACGTGTCGCCGCGCGCGGTGCCGACGAGTTGTGGCCGCTGGTGGCATCGCGCTGAGGCTGGCCTTTCTTCAGGACACATCACATGACCGCAGCTCTTCGTTTCGACCCGATCCGTCTGCCGCCGGAATGCGAAGTGCTTCGCAAGGACGTGCGCGCCTTCCTTGCCGAGGAGATCGCCGCCGGCACCTTCGATCCGCATCGGCCGCAACGCGAGGGCAACGACGCGCGAGGATTCAGCCGCCGCGTCGGTGCGCGCGGCTGGCTCGGCATGACCTGGCCGAAGAAATACGGCGGTCACGAACGCAGCTATCTCGAGCGCTACGTCGTGACCGAAGAGATGCGCGTCGCCAACGCGCCGACACGGCATTTTTTCGTCGCCGATCGCCAAAGCGGCCCGGTGCTGCTGAAATACGCGCCCGAACACATCAAGATGGATATCCTGCCGCGTATCTGTCGCGGCGAGGTGTGTTTCGCCATCGGCATGAGCGAGCCGAACTCCGGCTCCGATCTGTTCGCGGCGAAAACCAAGGCCACCAGGACCGACGGCGGCTGGTTGATCAACGGCACCAAAATCTGGACCTCGTCGGCGCATGTCGCCGATTACATGATCGCGCTCTTCCGCACCTCGCCCGCGACGAAGGAAAACCGCCGCCACGGCCTGACGCAGTTCCTCGTCGACATGAAGACGCCGGGTATTGCCGTCAATCCCATCCGGCAAATGACCGGACAGACCGAATTCAACGAAGTGGTGTTCACCGACGCCTTCGTGCCCGACGACCATGTGCTCGGCGAGATCGACGGGGCCTGGAAGCAGGCGACCAGCGAACTGGCCTATGAGCGCAGCGGGCCGGAGCGCTTCCTTGAGACCTTCTATGTGCTGACCGAACTGGTGCGTGCCGTCGGCCCCGACCCGGACACCCGCGCCGCCGAAGGCATCGGCCGGCTGGTGGCGCAACTCCATACCATGCGCCGCATGTCGGTTTCGGTCGCAGGCATGTTGCAGGCCGGCAAGGAGCCGGTGGTGGAAGCCTCGATCGTCAAGGACATCGGCACGGTGTGGGAACAGCAGTTGCCGCATCGGGTGCGCGATCTCGCGGCCTTCGTTGACGTCGACCCGTCCAATCACGACACGCTGGCCGATCAACTCGCCTTCGCCACCAAGCTCGCGCCGAAGCTCACCATCCAGGGCGGCACCACGGAAGTACTGCGCGGCATCATCGCGCGTGGGCTCGGATTGCGCTAAATGACACCATCATCACCTCGCAACCCTCACCATCAAGGATCGTTATGAGCAAGTTCACCGACATCGGCTTCACCAAAAGCGGCCACGTCGCCACCATCGAAATCCAACGGCCGCCGTTCAATTTCTTCGACATCGCGCTGATCAACCAGATCGCCGATGCGCTCACCGATATCGACAACGATCCGGAGATGCGCGCCACGGTGCTGGCCGCCCAGGGCAAGGCGTTCTGCGCCGGCGCCAATTTCAACGATCCGAACCGGCAGGAGAGCGGACCGGCCAGCGGCGATCCGGCCGACAGCCTCGGCCCCATCAGCCATCTCTACACGCAGGCCGTCCGGGTGTTCCGCGCCAAGAAGCCGATCATCGCCGCCGTGCAAGGTGCGGCGATCGGCGGCGGTCTCGGGCTTGCGGTGTCGGCGGATTTCCGCGTCACCTGCCCCGAGGCGCGCTTTGCCGCGAACTTCACCAAGCTGGGCTTCCACCCCGGTTTCGGCCTGACGGTGACGCTCCCGGAACTGGTCGGCAAGAACAACGCGGAACTGATGTTCTACACCAGCCGTCGCGTCACCGGCGAGGAAGCTCTTGCCATGGGCCTCGCAAACGTCTGCGTGCCGCAGAGCGAAGTCCGCGCGGCGGCCATGAAACTCGCCAGCGAGATCGCGGAATGCGCGCCGCTCGGCCTGTTGTCCACCCGCGCCACGATGCGCGACGGCCTCGCCGATCGCGTGCTGGCCGCGACTAACCACGAACTCGCCGAGCAGACCCGGCTGCGCGCCACCGAGGACTTCAAGGAAGGCGTCAAGGCCACCGAGGAACGCCGCACTCCCAACTTCAAGGGACGCTGACGTCCTTCTTCGCGATCGGCACCACCAGCGCATCGACGATGGTGGTGCCCTCGCCCTCCGGATGCACCAGCACCGGATTGATCTCGATTTCCGCGATGGCATCGCGATTCCGCGCTGCCAGTTGCGAGACCCGCGCGATCAGGGCCGTGAGCGCAGCGACATCAGCCTTCGGCGCTCCGCGAAAGCCATAGAGCAGCGGCGCGGCCTTCAGTTCGTTCAACATCGTCACGGCTTCCTCCGCGCCGACCGGCGCGGGACGATAGATCACGTCCTTGAACAATTCGGTGGTGACGCCGCCGAAGCCCACCATGATCATCGGACCGAAGATTGCATCCTGCATCGTGCCGACAATGATCTCGACACCTCGCTTCGCCATCGGCGCGAGCAGGACGCCCTGGATCGTTGCATCCGGCCGCTCCCGCTTGGCGTTCTCCAACAGGGACGCGAACGCCTCCGCCGCGTCCTGTTCGGTGCCAACGTTGAGCCGAACGCCGTCGACCTCGCTCTTGTGCGGAATATCGGCGGACTGGATTTTCATCGCCAGCGGCAAGCCCACGCGCGAGACCGCCTCGCGTAGGCCCTCGCCTTCGGCAACCAGAACTTCGTTCGGCACCGACACGCCTGCCGCCGCCAGCAGGCGCTTGCTGTCGTATTCCGAGAGCTTGTCGCCAGCCAGATAGGGCGTCGGATCGAACGGCTCCGTCACGGCCTGTTCCGACGGCGCGGCAAGCCTGAAGCGTGCCTGCTCCACGGCGCGACGCATCGCAACGCCGACATGCGAGAGGCCGGACAGGACGACGACGCCAGCCTTCGCCAATTCCGTCCGCGCGAAGTGCGATGGTAGCGTATAGGTGTAAAATACGATCGGCTTTCGTTGCGCGTCGATCAGCGGCTTCAACTCGTCGATCTTGAACGGAATTCGCGTTTCGTTCGAGAGCGACAGCACCACCAGAACGGCATCGACCTCGTCGCCCTGCGCCAGCAATTCGATGGTCTTCTGCAAGCCGCCGCTATGCACCGCCTGCGCGGTGATATCGATCGGATTGCGCGGCGAGCCATAGGACGGAATCATGCCGCGAATGGCCGCCTGCGCCGACGGAGACAGTTCCGGCACTTGAAGCCCCTGCGCCGAAACAATGTCGGCGCCCCAGATGCCGCCGCCGCCGGAAACGGTAACCACCGCGACCCGATCGCCTTTCGGCAGCGGCGACGCGGTCAGCACCGCCGCGATGGCGACCGCCTCGTCGAGATCGTTCGAGACGATGAAGCCATATTTCGCGAATATCGCATCATAGGCCGCCGACCATCCCGCCATGCTGGCGGTGTGCGACGCAGCCGCGCGGCCGCCGGCGCCGGAGCGCCCGACCTTGACGACGATGACCGGCTTTCTCGTTTCAGCCGCGCGCCGCGCGGCATCGAGAAATATTTCGGTGTCACGGATGCCTTCAAGGAACAGCAGGATAACGTCGGTGGACGCATCCCGCACCATGTAATCGAAGAACGCACCGGCGCCGAGGTCGGCTTCGTTGCCGGCGCTGACGACGTAACTCAGCGCGAGGCCGAGCGCACGAGCGCGATTGTAGATCGCAAAGCCGATGCCGCCGCTTTGCGCGACGATGCCGATGCGTCGTTGCGTCGCCAAAAGGCGCGGTGCGCCGGGCTTGACGTCCACGGTCGGGCTGAACGTCGCCGCGACCTGTCCAGGCTCGTTATAGAAGCCTTCCGCGTTCGGCCCGGAAATCCGCATTCCCGTAGTGCGCGCGAGATCGGCGATGGCGTCCTGCATCGCCGCGCTGTCACCGCCCTCCTCGGCAAAGCCGGACGAAATCACGATGGCATTCTTCACCCCGGCCGCCGCGCATTCCTTGAGCGCGCCCAGCACCGCGCGCGCGGGAATGATGACGACGGCGAGATCGATCGGCTGTTTGATGTCGGCAACCGACGGGTAGCAAGCTAGCCCATCGATGTTCGGGTAGTTCGGGTTGACCGGATAGATCCAGCCCTGAAACCCGTTGCGGCGGAGGAATGTCAGCAACAGCCCCGGTATTTTCAGCGCGTCGCGCGAGGCGCCGATGATCGCGATGCTGGATGGTGCGAAGAAGCTATCCAACGCGTGCGCGCGATTGACGATAGGTGCATCGGTCATGCTTGCTGATTCCTGGGATATGAATATCGACTGCGCGTTCCGCCGCAAATCACGTCGTCAAATGGAACACAACCCCACCCAACAGAAACGAGCTGCCGTCGATGCCATAGCCCTTCGTCCTCGCGGCGGAAAGAACGGCATCGACATCGCGAACCTGCATCATGACGCCGGTCATCAATTCTTCCGCACCCCGCACGAAACGCAGACGACCGTTCACCAGCGCGATCTCCGCATCGCCGTCGCCCATGTCCATCGCGGGAACACCGATGATCGCGCTCCAGTGCTTCGCCAGCCCCACTGGATCGGAACTTTGCAGTTCCACGCCGAGCAGCGCCTGCGTCACGTCGGTGCGGATCGACGCCTGCCAGTTCGGCCCAGCCGGGGGATACGTGCCGCGAATATCGTCGCTGCCCTCCGTGTGGTTGAACTCGATGAAGGCGGCGCGGCAATCGCGCGGATGCAACTGCACGCCATGATAGGGCGGATGGTCGATGACATTGGCGGTACGCACACCCAGCGTCGCGGCGTGGCGTCCGCGTTCGTCGGGATCGTCGCAGGCGAAAATCGCCATGTAGCCGCCGCGATTGCCGGTGCGCTGGAGGAAGCGCCCCGCCGCCGTCCCATCCTGGAACGGCGCGACCACTTCGAGCAGGGTCGTATCGACCGGCAGCAGCGCGTTCTCCAGCCCGTATTTGCCGACATGGGGATCGCGGTAACACACGTCGAGCCCGAAGATCGCGCCGAGATCGCCGACCACCGGCTCAAGATGCGGCGCGACCAGACAGACTTGCCGCAGCCGCATGTAACTCGTCATCTCAATGCCCCTTGAAAACCGGCGTGCGCTTGGCGACGAAGGCCGCCGCGGCCTCCTTGTGATCCGCCGTATCGCTGCAACGGGAGTGATGCAATGCTTCGCCGTCGAAGCACGCTTCGAGCGACAGGCTCTCGGCGTTGTTGATGTTTTTCTTGATGTAACCGAGCGTCACCGTCGGCCCCTGCGCCAGCGACATTGCCAGATCGCGTGCCGCGGTCTCGACCTCGGCATCCGGCACCACCCGCGTCACCATGCCAAGCGCGTGCGCCTCCTGCGCCGACAACACCGGCGACAGCAGGTAGAGTTCGCGCGCCTTGGCGCTGCCGAGCATCTGGGTGAGGAAGAACGTGCCGCCATAGTCTCCGGAATAGCCGACCTTGGCGAAAGCCGTGGTAATCTTCACCGAAGCGCTCGCCACCCGCAAATCGCACGCCAACGCCATCGACAGCCCGGCGCCGGCCGCCGCCCCGTCGAGTTGCGCCACCACCGGCTTCTGCATCTGATGCAGGATGCGCGAGACTTCCATGCCCCGCCGCAGCGTCACCACTTTTTCTTCGAGCGGCGGCGGCACTTTCACCGCCGCCATCGCCTTGACGTCGCCGCCGACGCAGAACGTGCCGCCTGCGCCTTTCAGCAACACCGCGCGCACCTCGCGATCGTCGGCGGCCCGCCGCGCCGCCTCGATCAGTCCTGACACCATTTCAGCGTTCAGCGCGTTGCGGCGATCGGGCCGGTTCATGGTGATCGTCAGCAGACCCTGATCGAGATGTTGCAACACGATATCGCTCATTCGGCAGCTCCTTGTAATGATGTTATTCAACGACGATGCACCGGCCCGCGAGAGCCGGCGCATCGCGCGGGGCTATTTCTTCTTCACCAGCGGGCAACGGGATTCCGACAATGGCTGGAACGCCTGGTCGCCGGGCACCGTGGCGAGAAGTTTATAATCGTCCCAACGCCCCTTGGATTCGGCCGGCGACTTCACCTCGAACAGGTACATGTCATGGACCATGCGACCGTCCTCGCGGATCCTGCCGTTCTTGGCGAACATGTCGTTGATCGGCGTATCCTTCATGATCTTCATCACGGCAGCCGCGTCGGTGGTGCCGGCCTGCTTCACCGCCTTCAGATAGTGAAGAACCGACGAGTAGACGCCTGCCTGCGCTGAGGTCGGCGCGTGCTTGACGCGCTCCATGAATCGCTTCGAGAACGCGCGTGTCTCGTCGTTCATGTCCCAATAGAAGGCTTCGGCCAGAATCAGGCCCTGCGCCGTCTGCAAACCGATGCTGTCGATATCGGTGATGAAGGCGAGCAACGGCGAGACTTTTTGTCCGCTCTTCATCAGGCCGAATTCCGCCGCCTGCTTGATGGCGTTAATGGTGTCGCCGCCGGCGTTGGCAAGACCGATCACCTTCGCCTTGGACGCCTGAGCCTGCAGGAGATAGGACGAAAAATCCGACGTGTTCAACGGGTGGCGGACGCTGCCCAGAACCTTGCCGCCCGATTTCACGACGACGTTCGTCGTATCTTTCTCGAGATCGTGGCCGAAGGCATAGTCGGCGGTCAGGAAGAACCACGTATCCAGCCCCGTCTTGACCGCCGCAAGGCCGGTGACATTGGCCTGGCCGTAAGTATCGAACACATAGTGGACCGTGTAGGGGCCGCAGGCTTCATTGGAGAGCCGGATCGAACCTGGTCCGTTGAACATGATGATCTTGTTGCGCGCCTTGGCCACTTCGGCCGCCGCCAGCGCCGTCGCCGACGCGGCAACGTCGATGATGGCTTCGACGCCCTGGTTGTCGAGCATATCGCGCGCGATATTCGCCGAGAGATCCGCCTTGTTGAGATGATCCGCGGCGATGATTTCGATCTTGCGGCCCAGCACTTCGCCGCCGAAATCCTCGGCGGCCATCTTCGCTGCCGTCTCGCTGCCGACGCCGGTGATGTCGGCATACAAACCCGACATGTCGAGGATCGCACCGAGTTTCAACGGCGGCTTGTTCTGCGCCAGCGCGGCGTTCGCCGTGAGCGCCAGCAGCGACGCCATAACACCCGATATAATCGTCCTCACGTTGATCCTCCCAATGCGTTTATATTCCACGGCATTGTCGCCGCTTGGAAAACGATCATGGCGCAACGCTTCGCACGCGGCAAGCCGCCGATCGCTTGTCGAACATCGCGATTCCAACATCGATGCATGAGTGCGATAATTTTTCCATCGAACGGAATGATCTATGTTTTGTGCCATCGAAGGAATTTCTGATGCCGATGGTGTTGGCGCTCGCTTGCACGTTGTTGCTCAGCCTTGTCGAGATCGCGCACGCGACCGTCACCGCTTGCGGCAGCGCGTTGCTTGAGCGGGGACACGTGTCGCAGGTCATGGATGCGCGTACGTTGCGCCTGACCGATGGGCGCGAGATCAGGCTCGCCGGCATTGTGCCTCCAGCCGATGCTTCGGCGGCAAAGATCGCATTGGCCGCCCTCGTCGCAGAGCGGGACGTCGAATTGCGAGGCGACAGCGACATGCCGGACCGCTACGGGCGGCAACATGCCTTCGTCGTGCCTATCGGAAACGATACACCGGTGCAGATCGCGCTGCTTCGGGCCGGCGAAGCGCTGGTGACGGGAACAGTGGCCGACAGGGCGTGCGCGACGGAACTGGCCGCCGCGGAGGCCATCGCGCGCCAGGCGAGGCAAGGCATCTGGGCCAAACCCGGCGTCATAAAAAGCGCCAGGAAGCCGGCCGAGGTTCTCGCTCGGCTGGGGCACTTCGCCGTGGTCGAAGGCAAGATCGTGTCCGCTCGCAAGTCGGGCGCAACATTCTACCTCAATTTTGGTCGGCACTGGGTGCGAGACTTCGCTGTGATTATTCCGAGGCAGATGATAGGATTGCTGCCGAGGGACGGCATCGATATCAGGGCTCTGGCGGGGCGCCAGGTCAGGGTGCGCGGCTGGATTGAGCAGCGTCGCGGCCCCCGCATCCAACTGCGCGGAACCGGGCAAATCGAGGTTCTGGATCCGCGTTGACGGAGCTGGACATCTGATTCCGTGCAAGCTGGAAAGTTGTAGGATGGTCCGCCGCAACGGCAAGGGACGCACGGCCAGGGCGCGAGGTCGGCGTTAGTTTCAGGGCGTTAAATTCACGACGGAGGCAGCAGCATCCCGGGATGCGACGGTTAGCGACGGTGACGAGGCGAACGGGACAACGGCGCGATATCGGATTGCAGCGCCGCCATCTGGCGGCGATCGTTGGCGTTTGCGTATCGCTCGCCCTGTCCGGATGCGGCAGCATGGGGCGGTTCCAGACCGCGTCGCCCTCTACCGAGGCCACGGCGAAGCGGGCGCGCGTTGCCGCCGCTCACCCTTCGGCGACGGAGCGTGAGCATGAGCGCATCCTGGCCTCCTATGGCGGCGCCTATGACGACCCGAGGCTGGAGAACCTGATCACCCGGACGGTGAACCGACTGGTGGCCGCCTCCGATCGACCAGATCTCTCCTACAAGGTGACGATCCTCAATTCCGGAGCAGTCAACGCGTTCGCGCTGCCGACCGGCCAGCTCTATGTCACGCGGGGATTGATCGCGCTTGCCAGCGACACGTCGGAACTGTCCTCAGTGCTGTCGCACGAGATGGCCCACGTGCTCGCCAAGCACGCCGCGATCCGCGAGGATCAGGCCAAGCGCGCCGCCCTCGTCACCCGCGTGGTGAAGGAGATGGGCAACGATCCGGACATCACCGCGCTCGCCCTGGCGAAGACCAAACTGACGATGGCGAGCTTCTCGCGTGCGCAGGAATTCGAAGCCGACGGCATCGGCGTCGGCATTTCGGCGCGCGCGCATTTCGACCCGTTCGGCGCCGCGCGCTTTCTCACCGCCATGGAACGCAACGCCGCCTTGAAGGCGGGGCGCAGTTCGATCGATCCGCGCTCGCAGGATTTTCTGTCCTCGCACCCGGCGACGCCCGAGCGGGTCCAGAATGCCCAGGCGATCGCCCGGCAGTTCAGTTCGCCGCAGAACGGCGAGCGCGATCACGATGCCTATCTCGCCGCGATCGACAACATCGTCTACGGCGAAGACCCTAGTGAGGGTTTCGTCCGCGGCCGACGCTTCCTGCATCCGAAGCTCGGCTTCACGTTCCAGGCACCGAGCGGCTACACCCTCGACAATACCGCGCAGGCGGTGATCGGCGTCCGCAACGGCGGCGATCAGGCCATGCGCTTCGACGTGGTGCGCGTGCCTGCGGAACAGTCGCTCGGCGACTATCTCAATTCCGGCTGGATGGAGAACGTCGACAAGGCTTCCACCGAACAGCTTACCATCAACGGCTTCCCGGCCGCATCGGTGACGGCGCGCGGCGACCAGTGGCAGTTCCGGGTCTATGCCCTGCGCTTCGGCAGCGACGTCTATCGCTTCATTTTCGCGTCCCGGCAGAAGAACCTCGAAAGCGAGCAGAACGCGAAGGACACCATCAAATCGTTTCGCCGCCTGACGCTTGAGGAAATCCAGGCCGCGCGGCCGCTGCGCATCAAGATCGTGTCGGTCCAGCCCGGCGACACCGTCGAATCGCTGTCGCGGCGCATGGGCGGCATCGATCATCCAGAGCAGCGCTTCCGGATGCTCAACGGCCTTGATGCCAATGGCAAGGTGAAGCCCGGTGATCACGTCAAGATCGTGGTGGACTGACTGTCGGCTTCAAGGCCATATCCCGTTCAAAGCCACATCCTGCCGATCGGATCGCCTCGAAAACAAGAAGCCCGGCCGTGAGGCCGGGCTTCTGCATAAGGATGAGACTGTCTCGAACCGAGGCGATCAGGCTGCCGCGTCGGTGACGGCGCTGTCGTCGTCCTCGGCATCGACGTCCGAATCGCCATCGCCATCGGCATCGCTTTCGGCCTTGGCGCCACGACGCGGGCTCTTGGCGAGCTGACCCTCGATCTCCTTCACCGCTTCGGTCTCGGTGACGTGCTGGACCACCGCGATCTCGCGCGCCAACCGATCGAGCGCCGCTTCGTAAAGCTGCCGCTCGCTGTAGGACTGCTCGGGCTGCGATTCCGACCGGTAAAGGTCGCGAACCACTTCGGCGATCGCGACGATGTCGCCCGAATTGATCTTCGCTTCATATTCCTGTGCGCGGCGCGACCACATCGTGCGCTTGACGCGGGCACGGCCCTTGAGGGTTTCCAGCGCGCGCTTGACCAGCGCCGGCTCAGAGAGCTTGCGCATACCGACATTGGCGACCTTTGCCGTCGGCACCCGCAACGTCATCTTGTCCTTCATGAAGTTGATGACGAACAGTTCGAGCTTGGCGCCCGCGATTTCTTGCTCCTCGATGGCCAGGATCTGACCGACGCCATGGGCCGGATAGACCACGAATTCATTGGTCTTGAAGCCCTGACGCTGCGTCAACGCCTTCTTCGGCTCATCGGCGCGCACCGGCGCGGCCGGCGCTTTCACGACCTTGGCGGCGGCCACGGGCTTGCCCGGCGCCGGCTTGGCAGCAACCGGAGCCTTGGGAGCAGCAGGTTTGGCGGCGGCTGGCTTGGAAGCAGCAGGCTTGGAAGCAACGGCCTTTTCGGCGGCTTTCGCAGTCTTTTTCAGCATTTCACTTCTTTTGTTCTTGGAGGATTTCGCCGCCGGTGGCCTGGCAGTCGAAGATTTGGCCCCCGACGACTTGACGGTCGAGAGCTTGGCGGTCGACGGCTTGACGGCAGCCGTCTTGGCGTTTGAACTCTTGGCGCTCGAGGTCTTAACGCTCGACGATTTAACGGAACCCCGCACCGTCTTGGCGGACCCACGTGCGCGGTTCCTGGGTGTGCTACGGCTGGCCGCAGCAGTTTTTCCCGCACCCTTCGAGATACTCTTTTTACGCGTTTTCTGTGACACAGCCTGTGCGCGAAAAACGCTCGCGCCCCTGTTCAAGATTTTTCCATGAGAACCCATCAGGGCCAAAACGGCGGCGCGAACAGGGTCCGGCTTGCTGGATATGCTTGATAATAGCACATTTCCTGCAAAAATCAATGATTTATGCCCGGACAACGACTCCGTTGCCGGGTTTCACAGGCCAACCTTCTCAATAAGGTTAAGTTTGATCCCTTATCGGCCGTGATCGCCCATAAGGCAAGTCCGGCCGGTCCTCACATCACCTCAATCGCCAGTCCCGGGCTCGGGGGAGAAATATTTCTCGAACTTGCCCTCCATGCCATCAAAGTCCTTGGCATCGGGCGGCGATTCCTTCTTTTGCGTGATATTCGGCCAGTTCTTGGCGTTCGCCGCGTTGACCTCGAGCCATTTTTCAAGATTCGGCTCGCTGTCGGGCTTGATTGCATCGGCGGGACATTCCGGCTCGCACACGCCGCAATCGATGCACTCGTCCGGATGGATCACCAGCATGTTCTCGCCCTCGTAGAAACAATCCACGGGGCAGACCTCTACGCAGTCGGTATATTTGCACTTGATACAATTTTCAGTGACGACGTAGGTCATCCAAGGCTCCGGAAGCGGTCGAATTTTGAATGTTGGCGTAGCGCAGTCGGCCCCAAGCCGCAAGGGAAGCGTTGGTTCGCATGACCCCTTAGCATGCCCTGGCAGTCAGCCCGGCGTGACTTGCACATCGGAGTAAAGCTGCCGGCCGGCCTCGGCATTGCCACGCCGGTCGGAAAAGGCCGTGACCTGCAACACCCTCACGCCTTGATCCAGAGAGATGGTCAGGACATCGCCCAGCTTGATACCATGGCCGGGCGCGTTCTGACGGTTGCCGTTGACGCGAACCCGACCGCCTTCGACCAGCGCCGCGGCGCTGGCCCGCGCTTTGACGATCCGCGCGTGCCACAGCCATTTATCGAGGCGCTGACGTTCCACGCCTTCTCCCCGATATTGGCAACAGCGCGCTAATTGGCGTCCTTGCGGTTGGCGGCAAGCTGCTCCTTCAACGCCGCCAGCTTGGCGAACGGCGAATTGGGATCGGCCGGGCGATCACGTTCCCGCTCGCGCGGTGCGCTGCTGGCGAACGGCCGGTGCGACGGCCCACCGCCGTCGGGACGGCGATCGCGGCCGCCCTTGCCCTGAAACTTGCCCTTGTCGCGGCCCTTGCCGAAATCCTTACGCGATTCCTTGCGACCATCCTTGCCGTGGCCCCGCTCGCGTGGCGGCCTGCCCTCGCCCGGTGCCGCTTCCGATGCAGCACCGGCCTCGCCGGCCGGGCGGTTCGGCCGTTTGAAATCGAACGAGCGATCACGGCGGCCGTGACCATGCCGCTGGCGTTTGTCGCCGTCCGTTGCTTCGCCTTCAGCCGGCGTGCCCTGCGCGCCGTGCTGCGGGCGATTCGGTTGGTGGTGACGATGCCGATCGTGCCGGGGCCTGCGGTCCTCCGAACGACCGCCGGGACGCCACACCTCGACCATCGTCGGCGCCGCAGCCTCCGCAGGAACGACGTCTGACGAAGCGGATTCAGTCGCCGCCGCATCCGCAGTCGCTATTTCGTCAACAGGCGTCTCGGCCGGCGGTGCCTCGGCAACAGTCGTCGTCGACCCGGACGACGCTTCCGCTGCTGCGGCATCGGCCGTGACGACCGGCTCGCTTGCGACGGCCGGAACGACATTGGCTACGGGCGATGTTTCGGGAGACGCTTCGCTTGGCGTGGCCTCGGACTGAACCGAATCGCTGGCTTGCGCCTCGAGAACTGGCGATGCCTCGTGCGATAGAGATGCGTCTTGCGATGGAGTCGCGTCGGACGCCGCATCATTCGTCAGATCGTCGGCGGGCGCACTGCTGTCGGAGGCAGCTTCCGACGATGCCTCTTCGGTTGGCGCCGGTGCATCGGCGGAAACCGCAGCATCGGCGGCGACAACTTCCGGCGTCGGCGCGGGCGCAGGCTTCAATTCCATGCGATAGCCGAGCGCACGCAGGATCGACGCGAAGTCCTCGCCGGCCGAACCGGTGAGCGACGTCATCGCCTGCGTCACCACGAAGCCGCGACCGTCGAAAGCACCGGCCGGCTTCGGCAATGTCGAAACCTCGCGCCATGCCAGCGCCGGGCGGATCAGGTCGGCCAACCGCTCGAGAATATCGACGCGTACGGCGCGCTCGCCGCACTGGCGATAGCCCAGCACGCGATAGGCATCGCGATCCAGCGCCTTGTCGACAGGGAACGAGGTGCGGCCGCTGCCGGCGAGATGCTGCACGCCAAGCAGCGCGCCGAGATCGACGTTGTCCTGCTTGTGTGCCCACAATTGCGAGGCGAGCGCGCGCGCCGCCGGCTTCAGCAGCGCCGGCACGTAAAGATGATAGGCCCCGAACCGCACGCCGTACTTGCGCAAGGTCGCGCGCGAGGCCTGATCGAGATCCTTCACCTCATTGGCGATCTTCGATCGCTCCAACACGCCGAGCGCCTCGGTCAGTTGAAACGCGATGCCGCGGGCGATGCCGGTGATGTCCTCGGCCTTTACCAGTTCGAACAGCGGACCGAGCAGCTTCTCGACATGTGTCTTCAGCCAGAGGTCGAGCCGGGCCTGCACCGCATCGCGCGGCGCACCGCTCAGATGCTCGTCGGCGACGATGCGGATGCGGGGATGCAACGCATCTTCACCCGCCACCAGCTTGGCGACGGCATCGCCGGTCCAGCGGATGGTGCCATCGGACGCCAGCACGAACTGATCGTCGGGGGCCTGCGACAATTTCTCCGCGCGCGCGTCGATCTCGCCGGCCAGCGCCTTTTGCGCGGCGGCTTGTAACGCCTTGGCTTCGGAGCCTGCTTCCGCCGCATCGGGCGCAAACATGAATCCGTCGAGGCGGCCAATCACATGGCCTTCCACGATCACTTCGCCAGTCTTTCCAATCTCGGTGTTCAGCATGGTGTTTTCCCGCAAGCGGCGCATCAATACACTGGTCCGGCGATCAACGAAACGCTGAGTTAGCCGTTCATGCAGGGCATCGGACAATTTATTCTCAAGTTCGTGCGAAATTCCCTGCCAATAGAGCGGATCGGCCAGCCAATCCGGGCGATTCGCCACGAAGGTCCAGGTACGAATGTGGGCAATCCGGCCAGATAACGTATCGATATCGCCATCGATCCGGTCGGCTTGTGCGATTTGCGCGGCGAACCAGGCATCGGGAATGCGGCCCCGGCGCATCAGGAAGGTATAAAGCGTCGTCACCAGTTCGGCATGGGCCGCCGGCGACAACTTGCGATAATCCGGAACCTGACACGCCTCCCATAGCCGCTGCACTGCCGGCGCGCCCTGCGCCATATCGCGCACATCGGCATCGCGGGCGGCGTGGTCGAGCACGCGCAGGTCCTCGGCGATGGGTGCACGCGTCAATGCGGCATGATCCGGCGTATGCGCCAACGACACCTGCAACGCGTCGAGCGAGCGGAAATCGAGTTGCGCGTTGCGCCACTGCAGCGTCTTGACGTTATCGAAGGTGTGGTTCTGCAACGCATTGACGAGTTCGGGCTCGAACGGCGCGCAACGCCCCGTGGTGCCAAAGGTGCCGTTGCGTGTCGCGCGTCCGGCGCGGCCGGCGATCTGTGCGAACTCGGCAGGGATGAGACGACGAAACTGATAGCCGTCGAACTTGCGATCGGACGCGAAGGCGACATGATCGACATCGAGATTGAGGCCCATGCCGATCGCGTCGGTGGCGACGAGATAATCGACGTCGCCGGATTCGAACAGCGCCACCTGCGCGTTGCGCGTGCGCGGCGATAGCGAGCCGAGCACCACCGCCGCACCACCGTGCTGGCGGCGGATCAGTTCGGCGATGGCGTAAACTTCGTCGGCGGAAAACGCGACAATCGCCGTGCGGCGCGGTTGCCGCGTGATCTTGCGATCGCCGGCGAATTCAAGCTGCGAAAGGCGTGGACGGGTCAGAATGTTGGCGCCGGGCAAGAGCTTTTCGATCACCGGTCGCATCGTCGCCGCGCCAAGTAACAGCGTCTCGTCGCGGCCGCGGCGATTGAGAATGCGATCGGTGAAGACGTGGCCGCGCTCGAGATCGGCCGCGATCTGGATTTCATCGACGGCGAGAAACGACACGTCGATATCGCGTGGCATCGCTTCCACCGTCGACACCCAGAAGCGCGGCCTCAGTGGTTTGATCTTCTCTTCGCCGGTGATCAGCGCGACCGCGTCAACGCCGACGCGCGCGGCGATCTTGTTGTAGACCTCGCGTGCCAGAAGACGCAGCGGCAGCCCGATGATGCCGGACGAATGCGCGAGCATCCGCTCGATCGCAAGATGCGTCTTGCCGGTGTTGGTGGGGCCGAGCACCGCGGTGACGCCGCTGCCGGGCGCGCGATCGAGCACAGGCAATGAGAACGGCGAGGCAGACGAAACAACCATATTGTTCTGGGCTTCCGAAATCGCAGGCGACGGGAAAACACGCGCGCCTGTCTCACAATGCGACGCAGAACGCGCCGCGGCTTAAGCTTTGGAACGAGTCCGGAACGAATCGCGCCCGAATCGCTGACTCGCACCTCCCCTCGCGGGACGACCGCAACATCTCGCGGTGCGTGGCGGCATCGATTACTACATCAAGAGGATTCCTGTCGCAGGAGAGATAGGAATGCGGCGCAATCATTAACACCCATGCGGGACGGGATCGCGCCAAGAGTCAAGCCGGAAGTCGTCGGAATTCGGCCTCGGGATTCTTGCGGCAATCCGGTGGCGAGATTGCGCCAGCGACGCCGCAATATCTTTCACCCCGCGCTCAGCGCGACGCCGCCCGGGGCGGAAGGGCGGTGGCTTTGAACTGGGTGGCGATCAGCACGCCGTGGCCGAGCGGTGTCGGGATCGACAGCTTGAAAGGGACCATGACGCGGGTGCCGGCGACCGGGACCAGCCACACCTCCATCTTTTTCTGCGCCGCAAGATATTTGATGGCGGCGCGATCCGGTACATAGCCGGAGACCGGCGTGAAGAAGATGCCGCAGACCACGGCCGGACCGCGATAGCCTTTTTCGGCCTTTACGGTGTCCATCCGTTTGTATTCCAGCCGCAGATCGTAGCGCATCCGGCCATCGAAGATCGCCGCCGCCGAGGCGCAGGCTTCCGGACCGAGCGGATCGCCGGCGCCCGGGACGCGGATCATGCTGCCGGTCATCGGATCGAGCACGCCGCGCCGATGCGCCTCGGTCACCGGGATGCGGGCGTCGTCCGCCGGCGGCTCGGGGGTGATGCTGGATTCGGTGACATTGCCGCCATTCAGGGCAATGCGGATGGTCTCGGCCTTCTTCGAGGTTTCGCTGGTCGCGGTGTAGCTGACCGGCGCCAACTGGCCGTTGACGACACGGCCCTGCACCCCGCCCTTGCCATGGCCGCCATAGATCGCATTGAGCAGGCCCACGGTGGCGCCGCTTACGCTGGCGCTGTAGCGATCCTCGGCGATGTCGATGGCCCAGCTTCCGCGACCTACTGGAATACCGGCCAAGGTCACCTCGTAGCGGGCCTCGAGCTTTCCTTGCGCCGACGCGGGCGCGCATAGGAAAAGGAGCGGCACCAGCGTCACGCCGAGCATGACAATGAGCATGCCCCTCCAGCTCGCAGGCGACGTCAGCCGGTTCCGCCGGAACGGGATTTCAGCCAACCTGCTCACCAATGGGTATCCTGGAACCAGCCGCACCATCCCGCGCACGCATTTCGGCGGGCTTGGCGGAAAACCGTTTCTTCACCATGTCGGAACCGAATGCGTCCTTTATATGGTTGAGATCGAACGCGAAATCGGGCACGTCGGCTCTCGTGGCCAAACCCCGCGCATGACGTCGCCGGTATCGCGCCGCGCTTGACCTGATGCGCCCTCGCCTCTATACGTGCGCGCATCCAGAACATGGACACCATTTTGTAATCCCCGCGGCGCCGAAACGTGCCATGGCCTGTCGAGGGGACGAGAGAGGAATTTTCCAATGTCCCGCCGCTGCGAACTGACCGCGAAGGGTCCCCAGGTCGGTCACCGGGTGAGCCACTCGAACATCAAGACCAAGCGGCGCTTCCTGCCCAATCTGGTCAACGTCACCTTCCTGTCGGATGCGCTGGGCCGTTCGGTGCGGCTGCGCGTCTCGACCAATGCGCTGAAGAGCGTCGACCACAACGGCGGCCTCGATGCTTTCCTGCTCAAGGCCAACATCGACAACCTGTCGCTGAAGGCCGCCGAGTTGAAACGCCAGATCGAGAAGAAGAAGGCCGAGACCGCAAGCGCCGCGGCCTGATTGCCTTATAAGACTTTATCGCTGCAAGACTTTATCGCTGCAAGACAGGAACGGCCGGGTCGCAAGATCCGGCTGTTTTTGTTTGTAGAGCAGACGAGCCTTCCTGACATCAACCGTGGTTGGCCAATACACGTTGGCGCGCGCACAAGCGGCGCGCACAAGCGCACGGAGTTCTACGACGATGAGCACACGCGCGAACAACGACCATCCTTCCACACCCGCCAATGCCGACACCGCGTTTGGCGGCGACCACGCGCGCATCTACGCCGAAGGACCGCCACGACAGGTGCCGGGCTTCGACGGCCTGCATCGCATGACGACCTTGCTGCTGTCGGAGCGCGTGCCGCGTGACGGCCGCGTGCTGGTGCACGGCGCTGGCGGCGGCCTCGAACTGAAAGCGCTCGGCAACGCGCAACCGGGCTGGACGTTCGACGGCGTCGATCCATCGGCCGACATGCTGCGCACGGCGGAAGAGATCGCCTCCGCGCATCGCGATCGCATCCGTCTGCACCACGGCTTCATCGAGGCGGCGCCCGACGGCCCGTTCGACGGCGCGTGCAGTCTTCTGACGTTTCATTTCATTCCGCGCGAGGCGCGGCGCACCACGCTGCGCGAAATCCACCGTCGCCTCACACCCGGCGCGCCGTTCGTCGTCGCCCACATCTCGTTCGACCAGCGCGAGCCGGCGCGCACGCAATGGATCGCGCGTCATGTCGGCTTCGCCGGCACCGATCCCGCGCACGCCGAAGCCGCGCGACACGCCATCGCCACCAGACTTTCAGTGCTGTCGCCGGAGGACGACGAGACGATGCTGAGCGAGGCAGGCTTCCGCGATGTCAGCCTGTTCTACGCGGGGCTGAGCTTCCGCGGATGGGTCGGCTACGCGTGAGCATCGATCGCGCGTTGCCCCGCCGACAATCTACTGAAACGCAACCTCAAGCTGATTGTCGCGGCGCCCGATCACCCTGCACAAGCGGTGAACCTGATCGGCCAGGATTCCGAGTTTGAATTCCTCGGGCACGTTGGCCGTCGAGATCACATGCAGCAGCGCGCCGCTGTCCGACAGCTCGCGCACCGTACAGTCGATCGTGGAATGGCCGCCGTTGAACGCGATCTGCGCGCCTTTCAACACGCGCCGGCGCGCCCCGGACAATCCGCTGCCCGGCTCGGGCTGCCAAGCCCGGCAGATGTTGCGCCCGGCGTCCTTGGCCGCATAAAGCGCCGTATCGGCGCGACGTAGCAGCTCGTCGATATCCGGCGCGCTTGCATCGAACGCCGCGACACCGAAGCTTGCTGTCGGCCGCACCGGACCGCTCTCGCTCTGCACATCGGCGCGCACAAGCGCGGTCCGCAGCTTTTCAGCAACCGCCATCGCCGCCGGCAATCCGGTATGCGGGAGCAATATGCCGAATTCCTCGCCGCCGAGGCGACCGATCGCGTCGGCGGCGCGCAATTCATCACGACAGACACTCACGGTGGCCCGCAACACAAGATCGCCGATGCCATGGCCGTGCGTATCGTTCACCGCCTTGAAGTGATCGAGATCGAGCAACACGCAACTCAATTCATGTTTATGTCGCTTGGCGAGTTCGATCGCCCTTGCGGCCTCGTTGCGGAATGCGCGCCGCGACAAAGCGCCGGTCAGGCTGTCGCTCATCGCGAAAGCACGCAACTCGGCCTCATGCATGACGATCTGCGCGAGATCCATCAGCGTCGCCAGATCGTCATCGTCGAAAGCGCGCGGCTGGTTGTCCATCGCGCAAAGCGTGCCGATTGCGTGGCCATCGACCGATCGCAATTGCGCGCCGGCATAGAAGCGGATGAAGGGCGCGCCGACGACAAAGGGATTGTCCCGAAATCGCGGGTCGGCCAGCGTGTCCGGAATAATCAGCGGTCGGATTTCCTGAATGGCGGTATTGCAAAGCGCCGGCCCGCGCGGTGTCTCGGCATCCGCTAGTCCCTGCCGGGATTTGAACCACTGCCGATGACCGTCGATCAGCGTCACGGTCGACATGCCGACGTTGAAAACGCGGCGCGTCAACCGCGTCACGCGGTCGAACGATTCTTCTGGCGGGGTATCGAGCAGATCGTAGCGATCGAGCGCAGAAAGCCGCGCCTGTTCCCGCGCGGGAGCGTTCGGCAAAGCACCATCGGCTTTTTGATCATCGAGCATTGCTTTCATGCCTCGACGGTACGGGCCGATCGTTGCGAAAATGTTGCGTGGTATTCCCAACGAAAGGTTAGCAAGTCCCATCGGATTGGACCGGTCACACCACGCCGTAGCGGAACTCGCGTGCTAACGCCATTGGAACTCTGCCTGTAACCTCACCGTCGACGATCGAATCAGTCGTTCACGCTAACGTCGGTGAAAAGAATTCCCGCCGGCGTTTTGCTGAAGGTGAAGATATTTTCGTAGCAGACGACATGAAAGTTGTCGTTGTTATCGCCGTCGCGATCATAGATCGCCTTCTTGCGCTGGACGCAGGCGCGGTTTTTCGCGGTGAAGAACTCCGGATAGGCCTTCGCGCGAAATTGCGCGATATCGCCATAGGTCTTGTCGCCCATGAAGGGCAGTTTCGTCATCGCGGCGACGGCGGCGGAATCGTTCGCCTTCAAGGCCGCTCGAAACTTCGCGATGAAGCCGTCGAATTCCTGCATCAGCGCCGGCGACGCGGCGGCCGGCTTCGGTGCTTTCGCCAGCGCGGAGGTGGGGCCGAGAACAAGGAATGCAACGACAACGCGGGTGACGGTGTTCATGTGGCGACATCCTGCTGTTGGAAGACACGTCGGGTTCGGCGCGAGCGCATTCGCTATTCGTATTTTTGTTTGTTGCCGTGGACATCTTCCGTGGTCCGCACGCAGACCAGCGGCGTGAGCGCCTGATACTTTGCGGCATCGGCATTCGACATCTCGTAGCTGGCCGTAATCAGCGCGTCGCTTTCCGCCGCAAGCGTCTGCGTCGTGTTCAGACTGATCGAGTGCCCGTCCGCCAGCAGGGTCACCTCGAACCACTTGATCGTCTGCTTCAGGTTGTTGTGCAGCGTCAGTTCGACTTTCAGCCAGCGCCCTTCCCGCTTGCCGAATTGCCACTTCACGAACTTGAAAACGTCCGGCGAACCCTTGTTGTAGCCGTAATAGACGCATCCGCCGGACGCCGCAGCGGGCGACACGGACAGCGATACGGCAATCAGCGATACGACAGTCAGAGACACGACGGTCAAAGCCGACGCCAGAGCGACGGTGGTTTTCATACGCGCACTCCTTCCGGGACGTTGGATTCTCCGAATGCGCGCCACCGCGCCTCGCCCGCAAACGCCACAAGTTAGACGGAGCGAGGCGCACGCAGGTTCATCGTGCGCGGATATGATCGACGCCGCGCCGCTGTTCAGTTCGCAGCCGGTCCAAAGTAAGGATGGTTACGCGCCCTCGCCGCCCGCCTTCACCGCGGCGAGCAGGTTGTCGCGCAGTTTCGTCACCTGCTTTTGCAACGTCACGAAGTCTTCCGGCGGGAAACCGGAAGCCTTGACCAGATTGCGCTGCGCGGCGCGTTCGCGCAGCCTGCGGCCTTCGTCGGTGAGGCTGACGCGCACCACGCGCTCGTCGTCGCTGTCGCGGCGGCGGCGCAGATAGCCGAGGCTCTCCAGCTTCTTCAGGATCGGCGTCAGCGTGTTGGATTCCAGAAACATCCGCTCGCCGAGCCGGCTCACGGTCTGATCGTCCTCCTCCCACAAGGCCACCAGCGCAATGTATTGCGTGTAGGTGAGGCCGAGCGGATCGAGGATCGGCTTGTAGGCGCGGCCGTAAGCGAGGTTCGCCGAATAGATCGCGAAGCAGAGGAAATCGGCGAGTTTCGGCGTGGTTTTCGGCGAGGCGGCTTTCGATGGAGCGGTTTTAGAGGGGACGGATTTCGAGGAGCTCATGGCAGGCGCTTTCGACACGACAATGTGAGGACCGGGTCGAATATATATCGCATCCGATTAAATCGGAAGGCTTGACAGGTGGCGGGCGCCCGGCATAAACACCGCGCACGATTTAATCGTATACGATTTAATTAACCCGAAGGAGCCTGCCATGACCGCCACCGCAACAACTGCCCCCGTCAAGGTTCTCTACACCGCCAGCACCCACACCACCGGCGGCCGCGACGGCCGCGCGCAAAGTTCCGACCACCGCCTGGACGTCGCGCTTTCGGTGCCGGGCGGTCCGGGCAGCGGCACCAACCCGGAGCAACTGTTCGCCGCCGGCTGGTCCGCCTGCTTCATCGGCGCCATGCGCCGCGCCGCCGCCGAGCAGAAGGTGGCGCTGCCGGCCGATCTCGCGGTCGATGCCGAAGTCGATCTGGCGACCACCGAAGATGCCTTCTCCCTGCGAGCCCGCCTCACCATCAGCCTGCCGGGTCTGCCGCGCGAGACCGCGCAGGCGGTGGCCGACGCTGCGCACCGGATCTGCCCGTATTCGAAGGCAACGCGCGGCAACATCGACGTGACCATCGCCGTCGCCTGATCCGGCAACAACCGGACACGCCCGCGACGCGCAGGGCGTGGCCGCCCCCTTCTTTGCATATTCGGAGTTCACCCATGTCTCTCGCTCTCAATCGCCGCCTTCTTCTCGGCCTCGCCGCCTCCGCCGCGGCGCAGATCGGCCTCGGCCAATTGCCCAACGCCGCGTTCGGTGCTGCGCCATCGCGGCTTCCGGCGATCGAGCCCGGCAGCCACACCTCGCTCGGTCCGCTGAAGACCGTCGATGCCGGGCTGATGCGGATCGGCTATGCGGAGCTGGGGCCAGCGAACGGGCCGGTGGTGATCCTGCTGCACGGCTGGCCTTACGACATTCACAGCTATGCCGACGTGGCACCGTTGCTGGCGGACGCCGGCTATCGCGTGATCGTGCCGTATCTGCGCGGCCACGGCACCACGCGGCTGCTCGCCAACGATACGCCGCGCAACGGGCAACCGTCGGCGGTCGCAAGCGACACCATCGCGATGATGGACGCATTGAAGATCGAGAAGGCGATCCTCGCCGGCTACGACTGGGGCGCGCGATCGGCCGACATCATCGCGGCGCTGTGGCCGGAGCGCTGCAGGGCGCTGGTCTCGGTGAGCGGCTATCTGATCGGCAGCCAGGCAAGCGGGGCGAAGCCGCTGCCGCCGCAGGCCGAGCTGCAATGGTGGTATCAGTTCTATTTCGCCACCGAGCGTGGCCGCCTCGGCTACGAACAGAACACCGCCGCCTTCGCGAAGCTGATCTGGCAACTCGCCTCGCCGCAATGGAGGTTCGACGACGCCACGTTTGCGCGTAGCGCGACGGCGTTCGATAATCCCGATCACGTCGCCGTGGTGATCCACAACTATCGCTGGCGACTCGGCCTTGCCGAGGGCGAGGCGAAGTACGACGCGCTGGAAGCGAAGCTCGCGACGTTTCCGCAAATCGCCGCGCCCACCATCACCATGGAAGGCGACGCCAACGGCGCGCCGCATCCGGAGCCTTCTTCTTATGCGAAGCGGTTCTCCGGCCGTTACGAGCATCGCCTGATCACCGGCGGCATCGGCCACAACCTGCCGCAGGAAGCGCCGCGCGATTTCGCGCAGGCGGTGGTGGATGTGGCGGCCTGGGCATAAGTCTCATCCCGCGTGGCGATGGCATGGCATCGCCGCGCGGGACCGAGCCACTTTCGGGAACCGGATGGAACCGGCACCGCCGCCGGGCGTTGTCGTGGTTTCGCGGCCGACGGCTGCCTCTTTACAGGACCCTCCATGCTCGCCCAGGCCGCCTCGACAGAGGCCATCGCTCCGCCCTCTGTTCGCCCCGGCACATTGCGTAACGCCCTGCGCGCCGCTACCGCCGAAGCACACCAGACCCTCGATGCGACCTTCAGTACTTTCGATCTGCAATCGCGTGACGGCTACCGGCACTTTCTCGAAGCCTCCGGCGCCGCGCTGCTGCCGCTCGAGGCCGCGCTGACGGCGGCCGGCATCGCCGGCATCGTTCCCGACTGGGCGCAGCGCGTCCGCAGTGCCGCGCTCACCGCCGATCTTGCGGCGCTGAACGGCACGCTTCGGCCGCTGGCGATGCGGGAGGACTTCACCGACGCCGGGATGCTGGGCGCGGCCTATGTGCTGGAGGGCTCGCGCCTCGGCGCACGGATGCTCGCGAAGACGATCGCGGCATCGTCCGATCCGATGGTAAGGGCCACCACCGCCTACCTCGATCATGGCGCGGGCCTGCCGCTCTGGCCGCGCTTCCTCGCCATTCTCAACAACGCGCCGCAGGGCCCGCGCGAAACCCGCGAGGCGATCGCCGCCGCGCACCGGGCCTTCGCGCTGTTCGCCGAGGGAGCGCGCCAGTCATGAACCTGCCCGTCGATCTGACCAATTGCGACCGCGAGCCGATCCACATTCCGGGTTCGGTGCAGCCATTCGGTGCGTTGCTGGCGCTGCTGTCGGACTTCACTATTGCGATCGCCTCCGAAAACACGCGAACCCATTTCGGCATCGATCGCACCGATCTGCTGCGGCGACCGATCGCCGAAGTGTTTTGCGCGGACGCCATCCGCAAAATCCGTGAGCGGATCGACTATCTGTCCGGCCCGGACGCCGTGGAACGAATGTTCGGCGTCGTTCTCCAGGACGGCGGCAAGCCGTTCGACCTCGCCATTCATTTCTCCGGCGCGTACCTGATCGTCGAGGCGGAGCCCAGCGTGATCGAACCGGACGTCAATTCCGGCGAAATGGTACGGCTGATGCTCGGCCGCGTGCGCAAGGCCAAAACCCTGACCGAACTCGCGCAGGACGCGGCGCGGCAAATGAAGATCCTCAGCGGCTTCGACCGCGTGATGGTCTATCGCTTCCACCCCGATGGATCGGGCGAGGTGATCGCCGAAGTCGCCGCTGCGGGCCTCGAGTCGTTTATGGGCCTGCACTATCCGGCCTCCGATATCCCGAAGCAGGCGCGCGCGCTGTACCAGCGCAACTGGCTGCGCATCATCTCCGACGTCAACGCGACGCCGGTACCGCTGGTCGCCGACGCGACCCACAGCGCGGAACTGCTCGATCTGTCGATGAGCGTGCTGCGCTCGGTCTCGCCGATCCATATCGAGTATCTGCGCAATATGGGCGTGACGGCGTCGATGTCGGTATCGATCCTGCGCGACGGCGAATTATGGGGCCTGTTTGCCTGTCATCATTATTCGTCCGCCCATCACATCGCCTTCGAGCGCCGCACCGCCGCCGAACTGTTCGGGCAGATGTTTTCGTGGATTCTGGAAGGACGCGAACGCGAGGACAACGTCACCTACGAAGCGCGCGCCCATAAAATTCAGGAACGGCTGATGGAGTCGGCCGCGAACCACGCGCACAGCGCCCGCGCCATCGCCGACTTCATCCCCGAATATCGCAAGATGATCGACTGCGACGGCATCGCCGTGTGGTCCGACGATCGGCTGACGCTGGACGGCCAGACTCCGACCGAAAGCGAGGTGCAGGAGCTGATCCGCTTCATCAACCGCACCTCGCCGGGTCGCATCGTGGCGACGGCGGAGATTGCCCGGCTTTATGCCGCCGGCGAGTCCTTTCGCGACCGCGCGGCCGGCTTTCTTGCGATTCCGATTTCCCGCACGCCGCGCGACTGCCTGATCTTCTTCCGCCGCGAGATCCTGCGTTCGGTGAACTGGGCCGGCGCGCCGGACAAGGTCTACGAGGAAGGTCCGCTCGGGCCACGTCTGACGCCGCGCAAAAGCTTCGAGCTCTGGCAGGAAACGGTGCGCGGCCAGTCGAAGCCGTGGTCGAAGGCGGAGTTGAGCATCGCCGAGAGCCTGCGCATCACGCTGCTGGAGGTGATACTGCAACTCGCCGACCTCGCCGCGCGCGAGCGCCGGGCGGCCGAAGAGCGCCAGGAGTTGATGATCGCGGAACTCAATCACCGGGTCCGCAACATTCTCAGCCTCGTTCGCGCGCTGGTGACGCAAAGCAAGCAGTCCGCCGGCAGCCTTGAAGAATTCGCTTCCATCGTCGGCGGCCGCATTCAGGCGCTGGCCCGCGCCCACGACCAGATCACCAACCTGAACTGGGCGCCGGTGGCGTTGCGCTCGCTGGTGGAATCGGAAGCCGGCGCCTACCTCGGCGAACGCGCCGAGCGCATCAGCATGAGCGGCCCCAACGTCGCGCTCGATCCCAAGGCGTTCGCCACTCTGGCGCTGGTGGTGCACGAGATGATGACGAACTCGGCGAAATACGGCGCGCTGGCGGATTCCACCGGACAGGTCGAAGTGGTCTGGAAGGTCGATCCCAATTCCAGTCTTGTGATCGACTGGAAGGAGCGCGGCGGCCCTCCGGTGCAGCCGCCGTCACGGCGCGGCTTCGGCACCACCATCATCGAGCGCTCGATCCCGTTCGATCTCAAGGGCGAGACCGAATTGCGTTTCGACCTGTTGGGCGTGCAGGCCCGCTTCACCATTCCCCCCCAGTTCGTCCAACTGTTCTCCGGCCTCGCCGATTCTCCCACCCGCATCGAACAACAGGAGGATACGGGGCCGCCGCTGTCGGGGACGGCGCTGATCGTCGAGGATAATCTGATCATTGCCATGAACGCCGAAGTGATTCTGCTGCAACTCGGCGCTCGTCACGTCGAGACGGCGGCGTCGGTGGGCGAGGCGTTGCGCGCCATCGAGCGCGCCGCGCCGAGTTTCGCGATGCTCGATCTCAATCTCGGCGCCGAGAACAGTCTCGCGGTGGGCGAAGCCCTGCACACGCTCGGCGTACCCTTCATCTTCGCGACCGGATACGGCGAACGTGCGCCGATTCCCGACGCGCTCGCCGACGTGCCGGTGATACAGAAGCCCTACACGCTCGAAGTGGTCGAGACGGCGCTCCGCAAGATCAAGACCTGACCGATCTCACGCCGGCGCGAGCCGTACGGTGGCGTCGCGGCCGCGGCCGATCATCAGGGCGAGCACGGCGGCGACGATGGCGGTGCAACCGGCGATGACGAAAGCGCCGAGGTAATCGCCCTGCGCGGTGCGCATCGCGCCCGCGAAGAATGCCGCCGTCGCCGCGCCCAATTGATGCCCGGCGACGATCCAGCCGAAGATCACCGGCGCCTTGCGGTCGCCGAACGCTTCGTTGGCGAGTCGCATGGTCGGCGGCACGGTGGCGATCCAGTCGAGGCCATAAAACACCGCGAACACCGTGAGGCTCCACAGCGAGAAGCCGGAATACGGCAGGTAGATCAGCGACAGCCCGCGCAGCCCGTAATACATGAACAAGAGCTTGCGCGGATCGAAGCGGTCGGTGAGCCAGCCCGACAGCGTGGTGCCGATCAAGTCGAATACGCCCATCAGCGCCAGCAGGCTCGCCGCCTGCACCTGCGCAATGCCGTAGTCGCCGCAGAACGCGATCAGATGGGTGCCGACAAGACCATTCGTCGTGAAGCCGCAGACGAAGAACGTCGCGAACAGATACCAGAAGGTGCGCGTCTTCGCCGCCTCGACGAGATGCGAGATCGCGGCGACGAACGGATTCTGCCCGGTCGCCAGCGGCGGCACGTCATCGACGTCGCTGCCGTAGGCGCGCAGGCCGATCGACGACGGACGCTCGGGCACGAGAAAATAGATCAACGGCACCAGCGCCGCGCAGCACGCGGCGATGATCAGCACCACCGGCTGCCAGCCGCCGCGCTCGATCACCAACGAAAGGCCCGGCATGAAGATCAGCGTGCCGGTGGCGGTGGCGGCGGTGAGCAGCCCCATCACCGTACCGCGATTTTTCACGAACCAGCGATTGACGATCACCGCGCCGAGCACGTTGGCGACCGCGCCGGAGCCGATGCCGGTGAGCAGACCCCAGGTCACGAACAGATGCCATGGCTTGGTCATGAAATAGCTGGCGGCGGTGGCGACCGACATCAGCACCAGCGCGCCCATCACAGTGCGGCGAATGCCGAACTGGTTCATCACCGCGGCCGAGAACGGACCGGCGAGGCCATATAGGAAAATGCCGGCGGCCGCGGCGACCGAAATGGTGTCGATGCTCCAGCCGAACGACTGCTGCAACGGCAGGATCAACACGCCCGGCGTGGCGCGCAGGCCGGCGGCGGTGAGCAACGCGACGAAGATCACCGCGACGACGACGAAGGCGTATTTCTGGCCGAACGGGCGGCTCGGAATCGGGGCGCTTGAAATGGACGGCTGGCTCATGTTACTGACCGGTACGTATCGAAGGTCCGCACAATAGGTACCGGTCAGTAACATTGTCAAGCCGCTCGACCCCGACCAGCAAGCAGACCATCCCCGCGCCGGCGCAACCGCCGCGCGCGGCGGAACGGATTCGCGCCTCCGCCCGTGAGTTGTTCTATCGCGAGGGCATCCGCGCCGTCGGCGTCGACGAGATCGTCAATCGCGCCGGCGTCACCAAGCCGAGCCTTTATCGCGCGTTTCCTTCGAAGGACGATCTCGCCGCTGCCTACCTCTCCGATTACGACCGCGAGTTCTGGCCGCGCTTCGAGGCCCCCGGCGGCAAGCGCTACAGCGACGCGCGCACGCATGTGCTGGCCTATATCAGGGAACTTGCGAACCGCGCGGTGAAGGACGGCTATCGCGGCTGCGGACTTTCCAACGCGGCGGTCGAATATCCCGGCCATACGCATCCCGCGCGGCTTGTCGCGGAAACGCACAAGAAGGCGTTGCGGCAACGGCTGCGCGAACTCGCCGCCGAGATGGGCGCACGCGATCCGCGCGTGCTGGGCGACGGCTTGATGCTGCTGATCGAGGGCGTCTACGTCACCGGCCAGCAATCGGCGTCCGGCCCCGCGCAATCGGCGCTGGCCGCCGCCGCCGCCCTGATCGACGCCTGCGTCGCGAAATCAGCGCGGAAGCGGTAGAGCGTTCACAACACGAAAACCGTCGTCTCCGCGCAGGCGAGGACCCATAACCCATTGTTTCCGTCATGGCCGGGCATAGCCGTTGGAAGAACGGCGTCGCTTCGCTCGCCTATGTCCCGGCCATCCGCGTTCTTCATGTTGGATATCTGCAAAGACGTGGATGGCCGGAATAAATCCGGCCATGACGACGGAAAGGTTTGCCTTTGCGGGGACGACGTTGAGCGAGTTGGCAAGACTGAGGACAACCCTCACCCCAACCGGATATCCAGCCACCCAAGCTCGTTCACGCCGGCGCGGTCGCCGTCGTTGAGCACCACCGTCGTGGTTTCCGCCTCGACGATCGCCGGGCCTTCGAGGGTGTGGCCGGGTGCGAGTCCGTCCATCGCGTAGACCGGCACCTCGCGCCACGCGCCGAAAAATGCCTTGCGCTTCGATTTCGGCCGCGGCGGTGCGCTCGCGGGCGACGGCTTGACGTCGTCGTTGCCGCGCGTGACGGCACCGACGGCGGCGACGCGCGCGTTGACGAACACCACCTCCTGATCCGGCGAGGCGTAGGTGTAAAGCTCCTCGTGGCGGCGATGGAAGCGTTCTTCGATCCGCGCGGCGAGTTCGGGATCGTCCATGTCGAGCCCGTCGAGCGGCACGTCGATCTCGAAGATCTGTTCGCCGTAGCGCATCTCCGCCGAACGCTGGATCGTCATCGGTCCATCGAACCACGCCCGCAATCGCCCCGCCGCCTGCGCTTCCAGTTCCGCGAACAGCGCCCGCACCTCCGAGGACTGAATGCGCTTGCCGGAATCGAGATAAGTCCGGCTGACCTCGTAGCGCAGGTCGCTGGTCAGCATCCCCCATGCGGAGAGCACCGACGCGGCGGTCGGCACCACGATGCGCTTGATCTCGAGTTCGCGCGCGACTTCCGCGCAATGCAGGCCCGCCGCGCCGCCGAACGACAACAGCGTGAAGCGACGCGGATCGACGCCGCGCCGCAGGGTCGTAAGGCGAATGCCGTCCGCCATCTTCAGGTTGATCATGCGGTAGACGCCGGCCGCCGCCGCATCGCGCGACAGGCCGAGCTTGGCGGCGAGGCGATCCATCGCCGCATCCGACGCCGCGCGATCGAGCGGCCGCTGGCCGCCCATGAAGGCGTCGGCGTCGAGATAGCCGAGCACGACATTGGCGTCGGTGACGGCGACGTCCGTCCCGCCGTTGCCGTAGCACGCCGGGCCCGGCACCGAGCCGGCGCTTTCCGGGCCGACGTGAAAGCTGCCGCCGGCATCGACATCGGCGATGGAGCCACCGCCGGCCGCGATGCTGGTGATATCGAGACTGCGCAGCGCGATGCGCTGGCCCGCCAGTGCGCCCGCCGCCGACAGCGCGGCGCGGCCCTCGGAAATCAGCGAGATATCCGTCGAGGTGCCGCCCATGTCGAACGGCACCAGATCCGGAATGCCAAGCAGTTCAGCACAACGCTGGCAACCGGAGATGCCGCCAGCGGGGCCGGACAACACGGTGCCGGCGGCGAGCCGCGCGGCTTCCTCGATCGGCGCCATGCCGCCGTGGGAAAGGATGATGAAGATGCTCGACTTAAGCCCCGCTTCGCGCAACCGCGTTTCGAGGCTGGTGAGATAACGCCGCACCGGCGGCGCGACATAGGCATTCACCACCGTGGTGGAGAAGCGTTCGAATTCGAGAATCTGCGGCAGCACGTCGCTGGAGCGCGAGATATTCACGTCCGGCAGTTCGCGCGCGATGCGCTCGGCCATCGCGATCTCGTGCGCCGGATTGCGATAGGCGTGCAGGAAACAGATCGCCACCGATTGCGCGCCGGAGGCGCGGATCGCGGCGATGGCTTCGCTCACCGAAGCGTCATCGAGCGGAATCAGCACCTCGCCATTGGCCTTGATGCGCTCGCGCACGCCAAAGCGGCGTTCGCGCGGCACCAGCGGTTCCGGCGGCGGCGAGCGCAGGTCGTAACGATTGTCCTTCAAGCCTTCGCGCATCTCGATGATGTCGCGATGGCCCTCGGTGGTGACCAGCGCCACCTTCGCGCCCTTGCGCTCCAGCAGCGCATTGGTCGCGACCGTCGTGCCGTGCACGAGGCGCGTGGTCGCCGCCAGCATCGCTTCGCGCGTCATGCCGAGCCGTCGCGCCAGTTCCTCCAGCCCCGCCATCACGCCGATCGATTGATCCGCCGGGGTCGAGGGCGATTTCGCGAAGGTGGTCGCGCCGCTTTCGTCGATGGCGACGAGATCCGTGTAGGTGCCGCCAACGTCAACGCCAATCGTATACATCGTCACGCACCCGCCTTCGTCGTATCACTGCTTACCAGTCCCTGTGCGACATCACGCGCCCGCGCCGCTTGCGAACGCTGGGCCGGATCGCCCCAGCCGCCGCCGCCGGAGGAGCGAATCTCGAACCGGTCGCCGGGGCGAATTTCGATGCCGACCTCCTTGGTGCGCAGCACGCGTGGCTCGCGCCCTTCGGATATCAGGCGATAGCGATGCGGCTGGCCGTCCTCGCCGCCGAGCATCCCGCAGGCGCGATGCCGCGTGCCCTCGCCGGCGGTGTTGGCGAGCGCGACTGTCTGCGTCTCCATCACCAGATCGAGCGCGACGCCGAGGCCGCCGCGATGTTGGCCGTCGCCGCCGGAATCCGCAAGGAATTCATGGTGGCGGAAGTGCAGCGGGAAGCGCACCTCCGCGACTTCGAGACTACCGAACTTGATGCCGCCGACGGTGTGCCACTCGCCGATGGACGACCAGCCGTCGCCCTGCGACGACGCGCCGCCGCCGGGCCGCGCCTGAAACATGTGCCAGATGAAGTTGCGGCCGGTGCGCGGGTCCTCACCTTGAATCGCGATGCGGAAGCGGCGGCTCCAGCCGGCCATCGCGCGCTCCGGACACGACGCCGACAGCGCCTTGACGATGGCCTCGACGATTTCGTTCGACGGATGACTGGTGCAGAGCGTCACCGGACGGCCGGGATCGGCCCAGACGATGGTGCCTTGCTTCGCGATCACCTTCAGCGCGCGCAGGCAGCCGTCGTTCTTCGGAATGTCGGGATCGATCAGATAGGCGAAGGCCATCGCCACCGCAGCCTGCATGTTAGCGTGCGATGAATTGACGAAGCGCGTCGATTGCGGATCGGAGTCGGAAAGATCGACTTCCACCTCGCCGCCCCGCTTGGTGACCTTCGCACTGATGCGAATGTTCTCGCGGCCGCCGGAGCCGTCGTCGTCGAGAAAGGCTTCGCCGTGAAACACGCCGTCCTTCCAGGTCGCGACCACCGCGCGGGTCTGCGCCTCGGCGGCGTCGAGGATCGCATCCACCGCGCGCTCCACCGTGGCGCCGCCGAATTCGTCGAACAGCCGCAGCATCCGCCGCTCGCCGAGCCGCGCCGCGCCGACCATGGCGGCGAGGTCGCCGCGGAAGTCGCGCGGGTTGCGGATGTTGAGCGCCAGCAGATCGAGAACGTCGTCGCGCAACTCGCCAGCCCGGTAGAGAAACAGCGGCGGCACCCGCAGGCCTTCCTGATAGATCTCGGACGCGGTCGGATTGTAGCCGCCATGGGTCGCGCCGCCGATGTCGCTCTGGTGCGCGCGCACGATGGCCCAGTACATCCGCCGTTCGCCGTCGAACACCGGCACGAAAGCGGTGAGGTCGGGCAGATGGCTGCCGCCGTGATAGGGATCGTTGAGAAGCAGCACGTCGCCGGGCCTGAAGTCGCTGAAGCGCTCCTCGATGGCGCGCGCGGCCCACGGCAGCGCGCCGACGTGCACCGGGATATGATCGGCCTGCGCGATCAGGCGACCGCGCGTGTCGCAGATCGCCAGCGAGAAATCGCGGCTGGAATTGAGGATCTGCGAATACGACGTGCGCAGCATCGCCTCGCCCATTTCGGCGACGATCGAACTCAGCCGATGCTGAACGACGGAACGCGTGATCGGATCGACGGTTGCGGACATGAGGTGCCTCGCTCGCTTTGAACAAGAGGAGAGGAAAGACGAAACCGCGGCTCAGCCCTGCGCCGCGACCTCGGCCATCGCCGCATCGGCGGCGCTGACGATGGTCTCGATGTCGGCATCGCTCATCGGTGTCGACAACGCCATCAGCCCGTAGCCGGCACAGAGAATGCCGCGATCGAGCAGGCCGGCATTGAACACCGCCTGCCGCTTCGCTTCCTTCTCGGTCAGATAAGCCGTGCGATAGTCGCGGATGTCGCGCTCGGCGAAGTGAATCTTCAGCAGCGAACCGCGCCCTACGGTGCGTCCCGGCACGCCATGCCTGCGGAAGGCGTCGTCGATACCGCCGCGCACCGCGTCGCCGATGGCGTCGAGCCGTTTGAACATCGCCTCATCCAGCAACTGCATCGCCGCAAGGCCGGCGCGCATCGTCACCGGATTGGCCGAGAAGGTACCGCCATGCGGCAGCGCCGGCTTGCCGTGACGCGGGTCGAACACCGCCATCACATCGGTGCGGCCGCCGATGGCGCCGACCGGAAAACCGCCGCCCATGATCTTGCCGAGCGCGGTGAGATCGGGATCGGCATCCCACAGCCCCTGCGCACCGCGATAGCCAAGACGGAATGAAATCACTTCGTCGAAGATCAACAGCGCGCCGACCTCGCGCGTCACCGCGCGCAACGCCTCGATGTACGCCTTGTCGGCCGGCACCAGGCCCGCGCGGTTCGGCATCGGATCGACCAGCACGCAGGCGAGTTCTGGTCCGTGCTCGCGGATCAGCGACACCGCCGCATCCGGATCGTTGAATGGAATCGTCAGCACGTCGGCCAGCACGTTGTCCGGCGTGCCTTTCGCGTAGGCCACCGACACCGGCGCGTTGCGGCCCCACGCCTCGGGCGTCGGATCGAGGCTGACTTCGGCGTAGTCGTAGGAGCCGTGATAGGCGCCCTCGCACTTGGCGATCTTCGGCCGACCGGTGAAGGCGCGCGCCGCTTTCAGCGCCATCATCACCGCTTCGGTGCCCGAGTTCGCGAAGCGAACCTGATCGACCGAGCCGAGACGCGACGCCAGCAACTCCGCGAGATCGACCTCCGCTTCAGTCGGCAATCCGAAGGCGGAGCCAAGCATCATCTGATCGGTCGCGGCCTTCACCAGTTTCGGATGGGCGTGACCGTGAATCAGCGAGGCGAAATTGTTGATGCAGTCGATGAAGACGTTGCCGTCGAGATCGGCGACGCGGCAGCCCTCGCCGCGCGCGGCGTAGATCGGATACGGCTTCATGAACACGGTGGTGCGCGAGTTGCCGCCGGGCAGACTCCCGAGCGCGCGGTTGTAGAGCGCCTGCGATTTCGAATTCGGGTCCGGATACATCTCGCGCCTCCCGATCGCGCCGCGCTTCATCGAGGGGCGATCTATTCTGTTCCGAAATTCGGAATTGCATTCAGGATATCGAAACGATATAAAGCGAGTGTTCAAGAGTCAAGGCAACTCCTCGATCGCGCGGACCATGACGACAGACATCACCACGACAGACGACGCATCGCCGGGGCCGCTCGGCCGCTACATGGACGTGCTGGAACTGGTGGCCGCCTTTCCCGGCGCGCTGACGCTCGGCGACGTCTCGTCGATGCTGGCGCTGCCGAAGACCACCGCGCATCGCCTGCTGAAAGGTCTGGTGAAAGCCGGCCTCGCGCGCGAAGCGATCGGCGGCCGCGCTTACGATCTCGGCGAGCGATTGACGCGGCTGGTGCACGCCACCGTCGACGACGACTGGCTGGCGACGCTCACCGGCCCGCATCTGCGGCAGATCATCGAGAGCTGGGGCGAGACCTGCTATCTGACGCGGCTCGCCGGCGGGCGCGTCGTCGTCGCGGTGTCGCAATCGCCGGACGTGCGCTGGCGCGGCTATGTCCAACCCGGCATCGAAATGCCGGTGAACGCGGCGGCATCCGCGAAAGCCATCATGGCCTATCAGGATGGCGCAACGCTGGCGCAGGCTTTGGCACAGCCGCTGCCCATCGTCACCGCCAACACCCGCAACGATGCGGCCTGGGTCGAATCGGAATTGCAGGCGGTGCGCGAGCGCGGCTATGCCACCTGCATCGGCGAGATCGACGAAGGGCTCGCGGCGATCGCCGTTCCGGTGACGCTGCCGGACGGCATGGTGCTGCACGCGCTGGCAATGACGGGGCCGTTGCAGCGGATCATGAACGAGCGGTTGCCGGAGCGGATCGACGCGCTCAACGCCACCGGCGCGGCGCTGTCCAAGGCACTGGCGCTCGGCGCGAAGATTCGCGAACGCGGCGCGAACTGAATCATTCTTCCATCGCTATTGCGAGAAGTATCCGCGACGAGACAATCCAGAGCCCCCACCCCAACCCTCCCCCGCAAGCGGGAGAGGGAGAAGAAAGGCAATTTCCTTCGGCGCTCACGCAACTCGCAATGACGGGGATAGGCTGTAGCGCAACTACGCCGCCTGCTTCGCCGCGCGGCCCAGCGCATCGTTGCGGCCGCCGAGCGCGTGCGTCAGACGCAGCGCGCCCTGCAAAACCTGCGCGCTCATCGCCGCGATTGTCGCCGGCGTGAAGCGCGGCTTCGGGCCGGACACCGATAGCGCGCCGACCAGTTTGCCATCGGCGCCGAACACCGGCGCGGCGATGCCGGCGCAATCCGGATCTCGCTCGCCGAACGACAGCGCCATGAACGCCTCGCGGATCGCGGCGAAGGTTTCGCCCTTGGCGTCATCGAAGGCGAGGATCACTTTTCCCGCGGCGCCGCGATCCAGCGGCAGCAGCGCGCCGGCCTCGACGCGGTCCAGCGTCGAGTGCTGGGAATCGACGCGAAACACGCACAGCCGTTGCTTCGCATCGTGCCGCACATGAAACGACGGGCTTTCGGTGCCGGCCGCCACAAGTTGGCGCAGCACCGGCATCACATGATCGTAAAGGTGATTGGCACGCTGATACACCGCGCCGAGCCGAAACGGCGTCGGTCCGAGATGGTAGCGGCCGTCGGGCAATTGCAGCACATAGCCGTGCGCCTGCAACGACGCGATCAGCCGCAGCAACGTGCTTTTGTAGAATCCGGTCCGGCGCGACAGCGCCGCCAGCGTGAGCGCATTCGGTTCGCCGTCGAACGCGGACAGGATCGTCAGCGCACGATCGACGGCGGCAACGCCCGGCGAGGCCATGGGCTACTCCCTGGTCGAACTATCCGGCGCATCGATCAGTTTCGATATGACCGGAAAGTAGTTGTCGCCCGTGCCCGCCGCGATGGACTCGCGGAAGATATCACCCACCAGCGCCGCGCCGCGCGGATTGACGCCGACCTGCGAGGCAAGATCGAGCGCGTAGGACAGATCCTTCAGCGCGTATTCGGTGGAGAAGGCGCGCAACGGAAATTCGCCCGGCACGATGGCCTTCATGCCGTGATTGCGCAGCGCGAAGCTGTCCGCCGAGCCCTTCGACAGCGTTTCGAGCAGCAGCTTGGGTGCGACGCCGCTGCGCCGCGCGATGGCGGCGGCTTCCGCCAGCGCGTTCACCGTCTCGAACAGCACCATGTTGTTGAGGATCTTCGTCACCTGCCCCGCGCCGGTGCCGCCGCACAGGGTCACGTCCGTTGCGAAATGGCGGATCAGCGGCTCGACCTGTGCGAACTGCGCCTCCGTCGCGCCGACCATGACGCTGAGCGTGCCGTCCTGCGCAGCCTGCCGGGTGCGCGCGATCGGCGCGTCGATCCAGGTCGCGCCCTTCGCCGCGAGGCGTTTGGCGAAATCGCGCGTCACATCCACCGCCGAAGTGCCGAGATCGATCACGGTCTGGCCGCTGCCGATGGAGGCGAGCAGGCCGCCGTCGTTCTCCACGACACTGCGCACATGATTGGCGCTGGGCAGGCAGAGGAAGATTACCTCCGAGTCCTTCACCGCATCGGCCACCGAGGCCGCGACCGCGCCGCCGTCGGCGGCGATGCGTTGCAACGGCTCGCTGGCGAGATCGAACGCCTTCACGGTGCAGCCGCTCTTGCGCACCAGGTTGCGGCAGATCGGCTCACCCATGACGCCGAGCCCGATGAATCCGATTGTGCCTGCCATGATGCTGCTTTCCTGTTTCAGTCAGATGCGCTCAATGATGAAAAGTGGATTGTCAACTCGGCGTCGTCCCCGCGCAGGCGGGGATCCAGAATCCCTGGCGTTGGTCGTTATAAAATGACCTCGCCGTAAGTGATGGAGCCGAACCGCTGCGGAGTCTGGATCCCCGCCTGCGTGGGGACGACGATGTTCGTGTTGAAGGTTCGCCCATCTTTACGCACCGTTCCGCGCGCGGATGTCGTCGAGCACCGGCGCGATATAGCGGCGGAATTGCGCGGGATTCTCGCTCATCGGGAAATGCCCGAGCGCCTCCATCACCGTTGCCTCCACGCCGTCGATGCCGGCCGCCGTGCGCAGCGTATCTTCCGGCGTGCACGAAAAATCGTATTCGCCCGTGAGCAGGTAGAGCGGGCAGTCGCGGACGTCGATCGCCCCGGTGCGGCCGCGCAGATCGCCATCAACGCGATAGAAATAAAGGTCGCCCTTGAAGATGCCGGGGCCGCCCTGCTTGTAGCCCCACAGCGTCTCGTTGCGCGTCACCTCAGGTCCCTGCGGCGCGATCAGCCCCGAGACCAGCGCGGCGCAGACTTCGCCGCCGTGCACGTCGGGCCGGTTCAGCCACGCGGTGTCGTACCACGGCTGCTGGAAGTCGGCCGCTTCGAGCCCGATCAGCGCGCGAAATTCCTTCGCATGATCGATGGCGAGATTGAGCACGATGCGACCGCCGATCGAGCAGCCCATCACCACAGGCCGGTCGAGATCGAGCGCCTTGCAGACGGCGCGGATCGTCGCGGTGTAGCTCGCGGTCGTGAGCCTGTATTCGGTGCCATAACCGCTGTCCGGCGGATTCGACTTGCCGTGCCACGGCATGTCGAAGGCGATAACGCGAAAATGCTTGGTGAACTCGGCGTCGGTCAGCAGATGACGCCACTGCCGCGCGTCGGAGCCGGCGGTGTGCAGGCAGACCAGCGGAATGCCCTCGCCGTTCTCCTCGAAATAGATGCGGTTGATCTCGCCGTCGATCTCGACATGGACGTAGCGGCCGACGATCGGCTCGATGAAAGCGGTCATGCTGCGCCTCCGAAACCATGCCGGCGCGGCAGCGCCAGGACGTCCTTGAAATATTGCAGGTGCGCGATGAAGGGATGCAGATCGCCCGACAGCGTCGCCTCGCCGCGCTTGGTCAGCGACAGCAGATCGTGCCAGCCCGCTTTCGGCATCGGTTGCCAGTAGGCGGCCCATGCCTGCGGCGAAGCCAGATACGAGAAGCGCGACGAGCGCATCAGGACCGGCGCCGGCGTGATGTCGACGATGGCGCCGGCGCGAATGGACACGTGAAACGGCTGCACCGTCGGCCCGACCAGGCAATCCACATCGAGCAGCCGGCCGCGCGCGATCAGCGATTCGTCGCGCGCGAGGTGATCGGGAATGCAGCGGAAGGCCTCGATCACCGCCGCGTCGGTGAAGTTCACCGGTGGATCGTTGCTGCGCTGTTCAGCGGATACCTTCATGACGTTCTCCCCGATCTAGCTTACGGCCTCGAGATTCCAGTACAGGCTCTTCACCTGCTGATAGAGCCGCATTCCGCCGATGCCCTTCTCGCGGCCGATGCCGCTGTTCTTGAAGCCGCCGAACGGCGTCGCGATGCTGAGCTGCTTGTAGGTGTTGATCCACACCGTGCCGGCATCGATGGCGCGGCCGACGCGCCAGGCCTTGTTGTAGTCGGCGGTCCAGATACCGGCGGCGAGGCCGTAGACGGTGTCGTTGGCCTGCGCAATCAGGTCGTCCTCGTCGTCGAACGGCAGCGCGCACAGCACCGGACCAAAAATCTCCTCGCGGCAGATGGTCGCCGTCATGTCGAGACCGGCGAAGATGGTCGGCGCATAGAACGCACCGTCCTTGAGCCGCGCATCCGACGGCCGCTCGCCGCCGAGGATCACGTCGCCGTTCTCGGCGCGACCCTGTGCCACCAGCGCCTCGACGCGGTCGCGATGGGCGAAAGAGGCCATCGGCCCGATCTGCGCGCCCTGCGCGTCGGGCAGATCGACGCGCAACGCCTTTGCCGTCTCGATCAGTTTCTTGAGAAACGCATCGCGGATGCTGCGCTGGACGAACAGCCGCGAGCCGGCGACGCAGGATTGCCCGCCGGAAATGAAGATGCCGCCGATGATCTGCGCCACCGCCTTGTCGAGATCGGCATCGGCGAACACGATGTGCGGCGACTTGCCGCCGAGTTCGAGCGCCACCGGGATCAGCCGCTCGGCGGCGATGCCGGCGATGGCGCGGCCGGTCATGGTGCCGCCGGTGAAGGACACCATGCGCACGCCGGGATGCTTCACCAGCGGCACGCCGGCATCGCGGCCGGTGCCGATGACGACATTGACGATGCCCGGCGGCAAGCCCGCCTCGAGACAAATGCGGCCGAGATCGAGCGCCGGCGACGACGTCACCTCCGAGGGCTTCAGCACCACGGCGTTGCCGGCGGCGATCGCCGGCGCCAGCTTCTGCGCCTCCATGGTGAGCGGTGAATTCCACGGCGTGATCGCGGCGACGACGCCCATCGGCTCGTACACCGTCATCGACAGGTAGTCGCCGCGCGACGGCGTCACCGCCGATTCCGCCGTCTCGCACACCGCCGCGTAGTAGCGGAACGTGGCCGCCGCGCTCGCGACCTGACCGCGGCATTCCGCGATCACCTTGCCGTTTTCGAGCATCTGTTTCTGCGCGAGACCTTCGGCGTTATCGTCGATGCCTTGCGCGATCCTGTTGAGCAGCCGTGCGCGCTCGTGCGGCTTCATGTTGCGCCATGCCGGCTTGCGCTGCGCGGCCTCCGCCACCTCGACCGCGTGAGCGACATCGGCGGCGGACGCCGTGCCGATCTCGCAGTTGACCTTGCCGTTGGCGGGATTGATCGACGTCAACGGCGCACCGCCGCCCGCGATCCACTCATCCCCGACGAGAAACGGCTGCACGCTCATACCCATTCCGCTGTCATCCTCGATCCGCGAATCCGCGGGCGTTGCGCCCGGACCTGCCGCCGATGGCGACGAGATATCCCAAACCCGCTCGTTCTGTGGAACAGAACATCATTCTATTTTTAGTAGGTCATCTATCACGCGCTCCGCGGCGAACTCAAGTCTTGAGGGCGGTGATGCGACAAACAGCCGATGATCGAGAGAGCCGCGTTTCACGGTCCCGTCGCCTATCGGCAGGCAAATTGTCGATTTTCGATAGACCGGGCATTGAACCGTCATTTGCGAGGGGAGGACAAATCCTCCGCGCGGGATCGAACATTTCAGCGTCGTCCCCGCACCGGCGGGGACGACCACGTTCGTGTTGAACGTCCATCCAGAGATCAGATTTTCGGTCGGTCACCGGGGACGCCGCTATCGCGTCATCCGAATTTCATCCCGCGTTACGCCACCGCCTGGCTGACGAACTTGGTGTTCTGGAACGCGGCCAGTCCCTCGATGCCGCCTTCGGAGCCGACGCCGCTGTCCTTGTAGCCGCCGAACGGCGTTTCCGGCAGCGACACCTGCCAATGATTGACCACAACGTTGCCGCTTTCGATGGCGCCCGAGATCGCCCGCGCGCGCGCGAGATCGTTGGTCATCGCGTAAGCGGCGAGGCCGAACGGCAGGCGGTTCGCCAATGCCACGACATCGTCGAAGGTCGAAAACGGCGTCGTCATTGCCAGCGGGCCGAACGGCTCGACGTTGGCCGCCATGCTGTCGTTGCCGACATTCGCCAGAAGCGTCGGCCGATAGAAGAAGCCGCGATTGCCAGCGCGTTCGCCGCCGGCGGCGATGCGAATGTTGCGCGTGCGGGCGTCGGCAACGAATGCTTCCATCGCCTCGACGCGGCGCGCATTGGCGAGCGGCCCCATCACCGTGGCGGCGTCGAAGCCGTCGCCGACTGCGATGGCATTGGCGTGGGCCGCGAACGTCTCGACGAAACGGTCGTGAATCGATTCATGCACGTAGAAGCGCGTCGGCGAGGTGCAGACCTGACCGCCGTTGCGATACTTGGCGCTGGCGGCCGCCTTCGCCACCGCATCGACATTGACGTCGTCGAAGACCACCACCGGCGCGTGGCCGCCGAGCTCCAGCGTCATCCGCTTCATGCTCTGCACCGCCATGCCGGCGAGCAGCTTGCCGACGTTGGTGGAGCCGGTGAAGGTGATGCCGCGAATGACGGGCGACTCGATCAGTTGCCGCGAGATCGCCACCGGATCGCCGAACACGATGCTGAGCACGCCTTCGGGCAGGCCCGCCTCCAGCAACATGCCGCCGATGGCAAGCGCGGTAGCGGGGGTTTCCTCCGACGGCTTGATGATTACCGAGCAACCCGCCGCCAGCGCGCCGCTGATCTTGCGCGACGGCGTGATCGTCGGCGCGTTCCACGGTGAGAACGCGGCGATGGGACCAACCGGCTCCTTCACCATCATCTGCTGGATATTCTCCGCGCGCGCGGGAATGACGCGGCCATAGGCACGCTTGCCCTCCTCGGCATTCCATTCGAACATGCCGGCGGCCTGCTCGACTTCAAGTCGCGCTTCCGCGATCGGCTTGCCGAGTTCGAGCGTGATGAGATGCGCGAGATATTCGCGCCGCTCGCGCATCAGATCCGCTGTGCGCTTGAGGATTTTCGCGCGGTCCTGCGCGGAAACGCGCCGCCACACCTGGAAGCCCTTCGCCGCCGCAGCCAGCGCCTCGTCGATATCGGCCGGCGTCGCGTGCGGCAATTCCGCCAGCACCGCTTCGGTGGACGGATTGAGCACCGGCTCGGTCTTGCGGCCTTCCGCGCCGACCCAGCGCCCGGCGATCAACGGTTGCAGGTTCGGATAGTCGAACGACATGGTATTCCTCCTTAACTCCCATCCGACAGTCAGGATGGCCACGATCAATCGAGCGACAGGGCAAGTTGGCTTGCCAACTTGCTGAGGCTCGCTGCACTCGCACCTCAGGACGACGGCGTCGCGCTCATGCTAGGTCGCAGGCAAAGCCGCGAGATCGAGCAGCACCGACACGTCGGTGGTGCTTTCGATTTGCCCGAGCGCGGCGAGCAGACGTGCGGCGGTGTCCTGGCCGCGCACCGGCGCGACCAGATCGGTGAACTTGCGCGCGAGGCCCTCGTCGTCGAGCGGCAGATCGCGCGAGCCGATGGCTTCGTGCGCCTCGCGCGAAAACTCGCCCTTGGTGGTGGTGAGCTTCACCCGCGCCGGCCGCCGCGACGGATACATCGCATCGAGATCGCCGGCGGTGCGGACATGCACCAGCTTGCACGCTTCCGCGAGCCCGGCATCGGCGCGGATGTCATCCTCGAAATGCTTCAGATCGATGCGGCCGTAGCGCAACCCGAGCGCCATGATGAACGGGAAACTCAGTTGCGCGCTGGCGAAGTCGCCCCAGCCGGTCTCGGCATGAGACGTTGCAATCGCATACGTCTCGACGTCGATGCGGCGGATATCCTGTTCGACAAGGCCGTGATCGCGGCACAGCGTCATCATCGCCTCGACCGCCGGCTGCAGGTGGCGACAGCAGGCGTAGGGCTTGAAGTAACAGTCGACCGTTCCAAATGGCGCATCGGGCGGCAGCCTGAAGTTCGCGGCGACGCGATCCGCCTCGCCAGGAAACGCCTGAAAGAATCCGTCCGGCCCCTCGAGCACATCGGGCGGTCCCTCGACGCCACCACGCGCCAGCAGCGCCGCGGTCAGACCCTCGCGCGCCGCGTGACCGGCATGGAGCCGCTTGACGTCGCCGCCGCCGGCAAGAAACGCAAACAATCCCGCCGAGGCGCTGGCGGCAAGGCCGAGCGCGTTCGCCGTCTGCGCGCGCGGCAGATCGAGCAGCCGCGCCACGGCCAGCGCCGCGCCGAGCGAGCCGACGATACCGGTGGGATGAAAGCCGCGCTGCCGCGCCATCGGATGGCCGGCACGCGCGATGGCGGTGATCGCCTCGTAGCCCGCGACCATCGCCTCGAGCAGTCGTTCGCCGGAAATTTTTTCGCCGTAAGCGGCCGACAGCAACGCCGGCACCACGGCGACGCCGGGATGCACCGATCCCTCGCGATAGCCATCGTCGAGTTCGATTCCGTGAGCGCCGGTGCCGCCGAGCCATGCGGCGTCGAGTCGATCGACCCGTCGCGCACGGCCCGGCACCGGCACCGCGCCACCCGCGGGCCGGATCGTGGAGAGCACCGCATCGGCTTTCGACGCAACGTCGCCGGCGCCGCCGGCGACCATCACGCCGAGCGTATCGAGCAGATGCCGACTGGCCTCATGGCGCACCTCGGCGTCGAGATCGCGCCAGCGCAGCCGATGCGTGAAGTCGAGCAGCGCCGCGGTCGGTCCCGCGCCGCGCGCGATTCTCCGCTGATGCGCCGCGTTCGCCATCGCGTTACCGCGCCTCCGCCGCGATGAGATTGATCATCGCGGGATAGTAGTTCTGGCTGTAGCCGGCCTCGGCCGTCCTCTTCAGAAGATTGGCGGTGAGCGTCGCAGAGGCGGCGTCGATATCGCCCTGCTGCGCTAGTTCGAGCGCGAGGCTGATGTCCTTGATGGCGTAAGTCGTGGGGAATGTGTTTTCCGGAAACTTGCCCGGCACCAGCGCCTTCTGTCCCGGCGTACGGAGCGCGAAGCTGTCCGCCGAGCCCTTCGACATCACGTCGAACAACAGCGCGCCGTCAACGCCGGCGCTGCGGCCGATCGCCAGCGCTTCCGCCAGCGCGTTGACGGTCATGAACACCACCATGTTGTTGAGCACCTTCACGACCTGCCCGGTGCCGGTGTCGCCGCAATGGGTGATCTCGGTGCCCATGGTGGCGAGGAAAGGTTCGACCATGCCGAAGTCCGCGTCGCTGCCGCCGACCATGATGCTGAGCGTACCGTCGATCGCCGCCTGCCGCATCCGGGCCACCGGCGCGTCGATCAGGGTGATGCCCTGCGCGGCGAGTTGCGCGGCGAGTTCGCGCGTCCCCTTCACCGAACTGGTGCTCATATCGACGATGGTATGCACGCGGCCCTTGGCCGACGCGATGCCGCCGTCGCCGAGGCACACCGCGTTGACCTCGGCGATGCTCGGCAGCGACAGGAAAATAATATCGGCGGCCTGCGCCACCTCGGCGATGGACGTCACGGCTTGGGCGCCGGCCTCGGCGACCTGCGCGCGCGGGGCCTCGCGGCTGTCGGTGGCGATTACCGGCAATCCCGATTTCCGCGCCAGATTGCTGCACATCGGCGCGCCCATGACGCCAAGCCCGATGAATCCCAGCGTCTCAACCCGCTTCGCCATTCCGTCTGCCTTCCTTGATCTTTCGTTGGGGGACTCCGGCCCTGCAGGGCCGGAGTCGATTTCTCGATCAGTTCTTCTTGACCAGCGGGCACTCGCTTTCCGACAGCGGACGGAACGCGTCCTTGCCCGGAATCTTGGTCAGCACCTGATAGTAGTCGTAGGGCTTCTTCGATTCCGCCGGCGACTTCACCTTCACCAGGTACATGTCGTGCAGCACGCGGCCGTCGGGACGGATCTCGACATCCTTGTTGTAGATGTCGTTGACGCGCATCTCGTGCATCTTCTTGGCGACGACTTCGCTGTCGGTGGTGCCGGCTTCCTTCACCGCGCGCAGGAAGTGGGTGACGCCGCTATAGACGCCCATGTTCACCATGGTCGGCATACGGCCGCCCATCTGGCTCGCGAACTTCTCCGAGAACTTCCGGGTCTCGTCGTTGAGGTCCCAGTAATAGGAGGTGGTGAGGATCAGGCCCTGCGCCACCTTGAGGCCGAGCGCGTGCACGTCGCTGATGAACACCAGCAGGCCGGCGAAGTTCTGGCCGCCCTGCACGATGCCGAATTCGGCGCCCTGCTTCAGCGAGTTGACGGTGTCGGTGCCGGCATTGGCGAGGCCGATGATCTTGGCCTTCGACGCCTGCGCCTGCAGCAGATAGGACGAGAAGTCCGAGCTGTTCAGCGGATGCTTGACCGAGCCCAGTACCTTGCCGCCGGCTTCCTCGACGAAGCGCGAGACGTCGCGCTGCAGACTGTGACCGAAGGCATAGTCGGCGGTGAGGAAGAACCAGCTGTCGCCGCCCTGCTTCACGATCGCCTTGCCGGTGCCGTTCGCCAGCGCATAGGTGTCGTAGTTGAAGTGGAACGTGGTCGGCGAACACGACGCGTTGGTGAAGTTGGTCGCCGCCGGACCCGATACGACGAAGATCTTCTTCGCCGCCTTGGTCACCTCGTTCATGGCGAGGCCAGCCGCCGACGACGCGCCGTCCGCGAACAGATCGACCTTGTCCACATCGATCAGCTTGCGGGTCAGCGACGACGCAATGTCCGGCTTGTTCTGGTGATCGAGCACCATGATCTCGATCTTGCGGCCGAGCACCTCGCCGCCGAACGCTTCCGCCGCGAGTTTGGCGGCAACGCCCGAACCCGGACCGCCGGCCTCCATGTAAACGCCGCCCTGATCATTGACGACCGCGATCTTGATCGGCGGCTTGTCCTGCGCCTGGGCGACCGACGCCAGACAGGCGACCGTCATTGCAGCAATCGATAGTGATTTCAGCATCGTTCTCTCTCCCTCCCTGCCACGTTCGGTGGCGTTCGAAACCTCACGTCGTCTGTCGCCGCTGCGCGATCGCATCGATCTTGCGCAGCACCGGCTTCAGGTAGTCGATGAAAGTCCGCGGGTCCTCGCTCATCGGAAAATGACCGAGGCCCTTCATGATGGTGGCTTCCGCGCCGGCCACGGAGTTGGCCACCGCAAGCGTTTCTTCCGGCGTGCACGAATAGTCGTACTCACCCGACAGCAGGAACAGCGGGCAGCGCGTCGTATCGATCCGCGCCACACGATCGCGAATGTCGCCGTCGAGCTTGTAGAAATGGAGGTCGCCCTTGAATACGCCGGGACCACCCTGCATGTAGTGCCACAGCGTTTCCCAACGCTCCTTTTCCGGCGCGCGCGGCCCGACCAGACCGGAGACGATGGCGGCGCAGACCTCGCCGCCATGGACGTCGGGGCGATGCAGGAAATTCAGATCGTAGTACGGATCGACATGGGCGCCGGCCTGCAGGCCGACGATGCCGCGAAACCGTTCCGGATGCTCCAGCGCCAGATGCAGCACGATGCGGCCGCCGATCGAACAGCCCATCACGATGGGACGGTCCAGTTCCAGAGCGTCCATCACCGCGAGGATCATCGCGGTGTAATCCTGCGAGGTGAGCTTGTACTCCTCGTCGTGCCAACCGGCTGGCGGCGACGACTTGCCGTGCCACGGCATGTCGAACGCGATGACACGATGGTTCGCGGTGATATCGGGATCGTTCATCAGGCCGCGATACTGGCGGCCATCGGCGCCCGCCGTGTGCAGGCACAACAGCGGCACGCCCTGCCCGGCTTCCTCGACATAGAGGCGATGCGGTTTGCCAAGCAGCGTCAGGTTGAGATAGCGGCCGATGATCGGCTCGAACGCGGCGCTCATGCGGCCATCTCCTGCGCGCGCAGCTTGGCCAGCACGTCCTTGAAGTAACGCAGGTAAGCCATGAAAATCTTCAGGTCGCCCTCGGCCCTGAGCGCGCGCCGCTTGATCAGCGCCATCAGGTCGTGATGACCGGGCGGCGGGTTGGCGCTCCAGAACGTCCGCCATTCGCTGTCCGGTGCGCGCAGCGCGAACGACCACGACGGCATCACGAACGGCCCGCGCTCGACGGACACAATTTTCCCGTCCTGGACGCCGATCAGCCATTGCACGTCGCCGACCTCGAGCAGGAAGCGCGTCGCGAGAAAACGGCCACGCCGCACCAGCGGCGCGTCGGCATTGACCCGTTCGGGGAGTTGTTCGATCGCGGGCTTTGTCATGTCACACGAGCCTCACCAATGCATCGAGCGCCACCACGCCGTCCCCCTCGCCCCGCACCAGCAGCGGATTGATCTCGGCGTCGGCGACATCGTGCTCGGCGTCGAGCGCGAGTTGCGACAGCGCGACGATGGCTTGCGCCACGCCTTCGAGATCGCCGTGGGGACGACCGCGAAACCCTTGCAGGGCTTTCACGATCGCCAGCTCGAAAATCATTTCGCGCGCGGTGTCGAGCGTCACCGGCGCGAGGCGAATGCTGCGGTCGCGATAGATCTCGGTATAGATGCCGCCGGCGGCGAGCAACACCACCGGACCCGCATCCGCGTCCTTGCGATAGCCTAGCAACAACTCGCCAAGTCCCGACATCATCGGCTGCACGATCACTTGCGACGCATCGGCGTCCGGCGCGGCCTTGCGCACCGACGCGGCGATCGACGCCATCGCGGCCTTGACGCCGGCTTCGTCGCGAACATTCAACACCACGCCACCGACATCGCTCTTGTGTGCAATCGTCTCGGACAACAGTTTCACCACCACCGGATAGTCGAACGGCAGATCGATTGTCGTCGCATCGACAGGCAACACCACCGATGCTGCGTGCGGCACGCCGACGCGCGCGAACAGAGCATAGGCGTCGTGCTCATTCAACTGTGCTGATTTGTTGCGCCTGACAGAACGCACGATACTAACTGGCGCAATCGCAACGCGACGCGCGAACGCCGCGGCGATGGCGTCGGCGCACGCTTCCGGCGTTCTGAAATTCGGAACGTTCGCCTGCGACAACATCGCCAGCGCATCCGGTGCATCCGGCGCGAGAAACGACACCAGCGGCTTGTCGTTCGACGCGCTTTCGATCACCGGCTTCACCGCGAGTTCGGGACGGAATCGCGCCGACGATCCGGTCACCGCGACGACGAGATCGAACTCTGGCGCCGACATCATCACGTCGAGCGCCGCCTTCATCACATCAGGCCGCGTGCCGGCCATGGTGAGATCGACCAGCACGCCGCGCTCGACGCTGACGCCGGCATCCCGCAAGCGCGCGAATGTCTCGTCGCTCGGGCGCGTCACATCGACGCCGCGCAAGGCGAGGCCGTCTACCACCATCGCCGCGCCGCCGCCGGTGGTGGTCACCACGCCGACGCGCGGCTTGCGGCCGCGCACCGCACCGGCCGGAACACGGCCGAGCAACGGCAGGGTTTCCAGCAGGGCTTCGAAATTTTCGACGCGCGCGATGCCGCAATCGGCAAGGAAGGCGCTGGCGATATCGTCCTCGCCGGCAAGCGCCCCGGTGTGCGACAGCGCCAGTTCCGCGCCCTGTTGCGAGCGGCCGAGCTTATAGGCGACCACCGGCTTGCCGCGCTCCGACGCCGCCACCGCGAAACGTCGCAGATCGTCGGCGTGACGCAGGCTTTCCAGAAACAGCATGTAGCCGGTGACGGCCGGATCATCGAGCGTCATCGCGCAGATTTCGCCGAGCGTCAGATCGATCTCGTTGCCGACCGACACCAGACCCGCGAAGCCGACGGAGCGCGCCTTGCCGCGCGACACCAGCGCCCCGAGCATACTGCCGCTGTGCGAGGCAACGAACACCCCACCGCTCGGCAGGTTTGGTTCGGCGAAAGCAGCGTTGGCCGTCAGCAACGCTTTCGCATGGAAGTTGACGACACCGATGCTGGAGGGGCCGAGAATGCGGATGCCGGTTTCGGCAACGATCTCTTTCAGCGCATCGACGCGCTGCAGACCTTCCGCGCCGGCTTCGGCGAAACCGGTCGCCAGAATGGTCGCGACCTTGACGCCGCGCGCGCCGCACGCGCGCACCGCCTCGATGACGCCGTCCACGCCGGCGAGAATGAAAGCGTGATCGGGCGCATCCGGCAGCGCCTCAAGCGACGGCCACGCGCGCTCGCCCAGCACCTCGTCGCGCCGCGCGTTGATGGGATAGATCGTGCCGGCATAACCGGCCTGCCGCAGGTATTGCAGCGGCCGCGCCGCCACCTTGGACGGATCGGCCGACGCACCGACGATCGCAATGCTGCGCGGCGCGAGCAACGCGCGCGACAGCATCGACGATGGCGCCAGCGTTCTACTCCGCGGCACGGGCCACGGCCTTTCGCTGATCGAACCGCCGCTCGAAGATATGTTCGGCAACACGGTTCTTGAGAATTTCGGTCGAGCCGCCGGCGATCATCCAGCCGCGCGTCCGGCGCATACAATATTCGGCGAGCGACTCCTGGCTGTAGCCGGTGCCGCCCATCACCTGCACGGCTTCGTTGGCGACGTCGAAACCGGCCTGGTTGCAGGCGAGTTTTGCCAGCGCCGTATCGAACGCGGTCGGCAGGCTGTCGGTGACGCTGGCCGCGCGATAGAGCAGAAGCTGCGCCGATTCCAGCTTGAGCGCCATATCGGCGAACTTCCACTGCAGGCCCTGGAACTCGCACAGCGGCCGCCCGAACTGCTGACGCACCAGCGCGTGCTCGCGCGCCAGATTGAAGGCATAGCGGCCGAGCGCCAGCGCGCGCGACGAATTGCCGAGCCGCTCGACGTTGAAGCCGGCGATCTGCTTCTTGAAGCCGCCGATGCCGAGCAGCACGTTCGCCGCCGGAATCCGGCAATTCTCGAAGTAAAGCTGGCACCACTCCTCGCCGCTCATGAACGGCGACGGCTTGCCGATGGTGAAGCCGGGCGTGCCACGCTCGATCAGCACCGAACCGATGCCGTTCACGCCGGGCGCGAACCGCACATAGACCAGAAACAGCGAGGCGTCGGGGCTGTGGGTGCCGAACACCTTGGTGCCATTGATGACGTAGTGATCGCCGTCCTGCCGCGCCGAGGTTTTCAGTTCCGTCACCGCCGAACCGGCGTCCGGCTCGCTCATGCCGAGGCTGATGACGCTGCGGCCCGCCAGCAGATCCGGCAGGAAACGCGCCTTCTGGTCGTCGCTCGCGTACTCCACGAAGGTGCGGATCGGCCCGAAGTTGCCGGCCTGCACCACATCGGCGCTGCGCGGACACACCGAGGCGATGGCCTGAATGGCGATCACCGCATCCATCAGCGTGCCGCCCTGCCCGCCGTCCTTCTCGTCGAACGTGATTCCGAGCAGCCCCTGTTTCGCCAGCTTTTCCGCAACGTCGAACGGGAAGCGCGGGTCGTGCGCCCGCGCCACCGCGCCGGCCGCCAGATGCGCCTCGGCGAACCGCCGAACCGACTCTGCAAATGCACGCTGCTCTTCGCTCAAATCGTCGATCATCACCGGGACGCCCATGCTTGAAATGCTTGCACGCGTTGTCTCGCGAAGCCGGTTTGACGCGCAACTACAGAAAGATTATTCATCTATAAGTTTTTGTAATGGAGGACCCGATGCGCGAAGCGATGCCGCCGCTCAATCCGCTGCATGTGTTCGAGATCACCGCGCGCCTCGGCAGCTTCACCAAGGCGGCGCAGAAGCTGCGCGTGACCCAGCCGGCGGTGAGCCGGCAAGTGCAGACGCTGGAGAACTATCTCGGCGTCCGGCTGTTCGAACGCGACAAGCAGGGCATCCGCCTGACTTCGGTCGGCGAACAGTTTCACCGGCAAATCTCGCCGGCCTTCCAGATCATCGCCAGCGCCTCCGCCAATCTCACCGCGACGCGGAAGATCGAGCCGCTGAACGTGCGCACCTACACCACTTTCGCGTCGAAGTGGCTGATCCACCGGCTGCCTTCGTTCTACGTGACGTATCCCAACATCAAGCTCAACATCAGCAACGTGGTCGCGCCGGTGGATTTCGAGAAGGACAATGTCGATCTCGCGATCCAGTTCGGCAACGGCCAGTGGCGCGGCGCCGAAACGGAACTGCTGTTCAAGGACCTGATCCAGCCGGTGTGCAGCCCGAAGCTGCTGGCGAAAGCGCGGCTGGTGGAACTCGACGACCTGAAAAAAGTGCCGATGCTGCATTCGCACTATCGCCGCACCGACTGGCACGACTGGCTCGCGGCAGTGCATCGCACCGATCTGTTGTCGGAGGACGGCATCAGCTTCTCGACCTCGATCCTCACCTATCAGGCCGCGGTGGAGGGCGTCGGCGTCGCCATGGGGCAAATCCATCTGCTGCAGAACGAACTGCGCGACGGAACCCTGGTGCCGCTGTTCAACGCGCCGTTCGAGCGGCGACTGGCACACTACGTGGTGTGGCCGAAGAACCGGCCGCTCAACCGCAAGGGCCGCAGCTTCCTGAGCTGGCTGCGCAAAAGCGCCGCCGAATTCGCCAAAACGGTGTGAGACGAAGGCACGGAAAGGCACCGTGCGCATGGGCCCATTACAAAACCTTATCGGTGAATGACTTTCTGTTAGTTGAAACCGCCCGCGCCATTCCGTTGGGTGGAAACAACAAACACAACGGAAGGACCCGCAATGCTGAGCAAGGTGGACGCTCCCGCGGAGCAGCAGGCGCGAACCTGGGTCGCGGCTTTCAATCAGGCGCTTGGCGGCGGAGACAGGACAGCCCTCGCGGCGCTGTTCGCGGCGGATTGCCACTGGCGCAATCTGTGCGGGCTGTCGTGGGATATGTTCACGCGAAGCGGCCGCGACACGATCTGCGACAGCCTGCTGCGCGATGCGCGCGAGGCGGAAGCGCGGGATTTCACCGTCGCCGGCGATCTTCTGGCGCCGCGCCGCGCCGTCGTCGCCGGGCAGGAGGTCGTCGAGGCGATCTTCCGCTTCGTCGCCGCGGACGGCCTCGGGCTTGGCGTGGTGCGGCTGCTGCCGGGCGACCGTCCGCAAGCCTGGACCATCTCCACGCTGCGGGACATGGACGGCATCTGCGCCGCGCGGCGACGCGACAACGAACCGGTATCGCACGCGCGCGATTTCGCCGAAGCGAGCTGGCTCGACCAGCGCGCGCGGCACCTCGCCTATTCGGATCGCGAACCGGACGTGCTGATCGTCGGCGGCGGCCATGCCGGCATCTCGGCGGCGGTCGAACTGAAACGGCTCGGGTTCGACGCGCTGATCGTCGACAAGGAAGAGCGCATCGGCGACAACTGGCGGCTGCGTTACAACGGCCTCAAGCTGCACAACAAGACGCCGGTCAATCATCTGCGCTACATGCCCTTCCCGGTGACGTGGCCGGATTACATTCCAAAGGACAAGATCGCCAACTGGCTGGAAACCTATGTCGAGAGCATGGATCTCGACTTCTGGACCCGCACCACCTTCGATGGCGCCACCTATGACGAAGCCAGCGCGACCTGGCAGGCGACGGTGCGCCGCGCGGGCGACGCGCCGCGCACCTTGCGACCGAAGCACATCGTGCTCGCCACCAGCGTCAGCAGCGTGCCGAACGTCCCGCAGATTCCGACCATCGAGAACTTCACGGGCACGGTGCTGCATTCGAGCCAGTTCACCAAGGGCGCGGACTGGAGCGGCAAATCGGCGCTGGTGCTGGGCACCGGCACCAGCGCGCACGACATCGCGCAGGAATTGCAGGCCAACGGCGTCGCCGTCACCATGGTGCAGCGCAGCCCGACCATGGTGATCAACGTCGATCCGAGCGCGCAACTCTACGACAAGAGCTATCTCGGCGACGGGCCGCCGATCGAGGTGCGCGACACGCTGAACTCATCGGTACCGCTGGCGGTGATGAAGGTCGCGCACAAGATCATCACCGACGAGGTGCGCAAGCTCGACGCGCCGCTGCTGCAGCGGCTGGAGAAGGCCGGCTTCCGTCTCGAATTCGGCGAGGACGGCACCGGCTGGCCACTGAAATTCCGCCAGCGCGGCGGCGGCTATTACTTCAACGTCGGCTGTTCGGAACTGATCGCCGACGGCAAGATCGGCCTCGTTCAGGCCGCCGACATCGGGCAGTTCACCGCCGATGGCGTCGCGATGAACGACGGCACGACACGCAAGGCCGATCTCGTGGTGCTCGCCACGGGCTACAAGGGACAGGGCCACATGGTCGGCGCGCTGTTCGGCGACGATGTCGCGGCGCGGGTCGGCCGCATCTGGGGCTTCGACGACGCGACACACGAATTGCGCAACATGTGGGTGCGCACCCGACAGCCCGGACTTTGGTTCACCGGCGGCGCCTTCTCGCAATGCCGGATCTACAGCCGCTACATGGCGTTGCAGATCGAAGCCATCGAAGCCGGACGGCTGGCCAAGACGGCGAACTAAGGCCGCGAGTTAAGCCGACGCTTAAAGCTCCTCCCGAGGGGGACCAACTGCCTCGCTTTCCGGCAACGCCGGAGGCGGGGCATTTTTTTGGCCGGGAGAAACGGTCGGGATCGCGATCCGGTCGTCGTTGCGAGCACACGGATCGGCGCTCCGCGGCGTCCGGGCACAGGCTCCGCGAAGCAATCCAATCTTCCTCAAGGAAGCTGGATTGCTACGTCGCGAAACTCCGATCGGCTGAGCGTGACTACGGGATGATCTTCTGCGCGCGGAAATCGCCGATGATGTCCTTCATCATCTGCTCGCTGTCGATCATCTCGGTGAAGCCGTACTGATAGGCCTTCACCATGCTGATCATGTTGTCCCACTTGCGGCGGAACACGGTGTCGGCATAGGCCCACGGCACCAGACGGAACAGATCGGTCTGCCGCAGGTCGTTGCCGGCGACGATCTCGTTCCAGAGGTCGCGCTTGTCCTCCATGAACTCGGTCAGGCGCATGGTCTTCACCGGACCGGGCTCGAGATCGAACATCGCGGCCAAACGCGGCCACATATGCTTCCAGCGATAGGAATCGCCGTTGCCGATGTTGAAGGCCTGATTGGCCGCGCGCGGATCGGTCGAGGCCCACAGCATCGCGCGGTTGAGAATGCGCACGTCTGACGCGAAGGTGATGGCGTTGTAGGTGTCCTCGTCGCCGGGGAAATAGAACGGCTGCTTCAGCGCCTTCATGATGGTGCCGTAAACCGCAAGCACCGTCATCAGGTTGATGCGCGCGCCGTTGCCATAACCGCACACCGCGCCGGGCCGCGTGGTGGACCAGGTCCACGACTTGCCCTGCTGCAGTTTCAGCACGTGATCGTGCTGCGCTTCGTAGAAATAAGCCGGCACGCAGGGCGGATCGTCCTCCCGCGCCGGCGTCTTGTAGGCGCCGAGGTGATAGCCATACCACTTCACGCCTTCGAGCACGTGCACATGCTGCAAGTCCGATGCGTGCGGCACCGCGCCGTCGAGGAAGTTCGCGGCCATGCGGCTGTTGAGGTCGTTCTCCTCGTCGAAGGTGCGGCCGTTGAGCAGCGCGGTGTAGAAGATGTGCGTAACGCCCTTGACCTCGGCGAGCGCCTTCAGCGTCGCCTCGCGGTCCAGCAGGTCGACCGGAATGTGGCGCACCCAGTCGCCGAGTTCGGGGTCGCCGCGCGACACGCCGATCACGTCCCATTCGCCGGTATCGTGCAACATGCGCGCCATGTTGCCGCCGCACATTCCGCCGACGCCGGCAATCAAAGCCACTTTTTTCATGCGCACCCCTCCCCTGAATGGTTGTCCCATCGATGGGCGAGACTAGACGGTTGAGCGCGATCGACTTCAACTGCAATGAAGTTATGCAGGCATAACAATTCGTGCGACGCGTCGCGGAATTGCCGCTCTTGCGCGACCACGCCGGGGCCGGATGCGCGCGACCGCCGGCTCCCGGGAACCGGATCGCGGCGCCCCGCGGCCGCGCGGCTTTAACCGTCTCTTTACCATACCGCGCGATTGTCGATGTCGGCTCAACGCAAGGTCCGATCTCACGGTCAGCCTCAAGGTTCGATCCCATGGCACAGGTCAGCAACAACGCCCGCGCATTTTCCGAAAGCTACGACGCCGCAGACATGCGCGCCGGGGGCGACGCCAACATCCTGACATTTCCCCCGCAGGGCGAGCGCGACGGCAGCGCCACCGCGCTCGATCTGATTTATCAGGCCGCCGATATGTTCACCGGCATCGAAAAGCGCGCCCGCGATATCGAGGCCAATGCCCGCGCGATGTGTCAGAACGCCGTGGACAAGCTGGTCGATTCCGAACGACGGGTGCAGGTCGCCGAGCAGGCGCGGCGCGACGTCATTCAGGACGTGGACCGCCGCCTTCAGGAGGTGGCGCTGGCGCTGAGCGACGCGCAGGCACGGATCGAAGCCGCCGACGCCCGCGCCGTGGCGGCGGAAAAACGTGCGACGGCTGCGGAAGCCGAGGCGCAGACCGCGCGCCGCCTGCTCACCCAGGTCGAGGATGCGATCCGCAGCCGGCTGCTGGGAGAAGAAGCCGACGTGCATCCGCTGCGCCGCATGAGGGCGTGAGGCAGGGCCGAGGCCGCCAAAGCAATTTCCCTCCAAACGAGTTCTCGTCCTTGCCGGGGCAACCCGGCAATTCCTCTCGGGCAGCGATTGTTTTTGATGGATGCGCGGGTCAAGCCCGCGCATGAGCATTCCGCCTGACCCAAAGCCGCTAGCGCCGCAGGCGTACCTTGGCGAATTTCACGCTCTTGCCATCGGCGTTGCGGGTCGCGGTGAAGCCCGCATCCATGATGGCCTCGCGCTGCGGCATCCGTTCCTCCGGCGCGCGGGTGACGTCCCACCACGCCGCGCGATGCGCCGCGCGCGGCAGCGCATCGTCGAGAATCTCCTCGATCTCCTCGAAGCTCAGCACGAAATCGGCGCGCGTCTGCGCTAACAGATAATCGCGCAACAATGTGTAGTCGTTGGCCATGGCATTTGCTCGGCGTCATTGCGAGCGAAGCGAAGCAATCCAGAAAACACAAGGCAAGGACCTTGGATCGTTTCGTCGCTTCGCTCCTCGCAATGACGGGTACGTGGTTGTTATTTCATCAATTCCGCCGCCAGCGCGGCATAGGCCGGCAAGGTCACCGGATCGTTGGCGGCGTTGGCGGCGTAGGGATGCGAGGCGTAGCGCACGATCAACATCTCGGCTTTCGGATCGATGTAGATCGACTGGCCGTAGATGCCGCGCGCGGCGAATGCGCCGTTGGCGTTGTTGCTCTGCCACCACATGTCGCGATAGGACCAGTTCGGCAGCGTCTTGTAACCGGCGACGGCGAACTTCGCCTTGTCGCCCGGCGTGGTGAGATCGGCCACCGCCGCCTCCGGAATCACCTGCTGGCCGTTGAACTTGCCCTTGTTGCGGATCATCTCGCCGAAGCGCGCCAGATCGCGCAGCGTGGTGTTGAGACCGCCGCCGCCGGATTCGCCGCCGACCGAATCCACCATGAAATAGGCGTCGTTCTCGGCACCGAGTTTTTGCCAGATTTGCTTCGACAGCAAATCTGCCAGCGACTCGCCCGAGGCACGCTTGACGATCCAGGCCAGCACCTCGGCGTTCGAGGTCTTGTAGGCGAAGACCTTGCCGTGCTCGCCTTCCTTCTGCAGCTTGACGAGGAAATCGTAGAACGTGCGCGGCCCGCTGTAGTTCGGCGGCAACGGCATCATGCCGCCGGCGCGGGCGTAGTCGAACACCTCGGCTTTCGGATCGGAATAGTTCTCCGAGTATTTGACGCCGATGGTCATGTCCATCACCTCGCGCACGGTGGCGTCGCCGTAGGCGGACTCCTTCAATTCCGGCACGTACTTCACCACCTGCGCGGCCGGATCGAGCTTGCCTTGCGCGACCAGCGTCGCGGCCAGGGTGCCGACGAAGGACTTGGTCACGGAGAAAGCGATGTGCGGCCTGTGCGCGTTGCCGGCGCCGAAATACTTCTCGTAGATCACCTTGCCCTTGTGCATCACCAAAAGGCCGTCGGCATAGGTCAGCGCCGGCATGTCGCCGAAGGTGATCGCCTTGCCGTCCATGGTGGTGACGGGAATCTTGTCGATGTCCCGCTCCGCGCGCGGCAGCGGCACGATAGCACCCTCGCCGCGCCAGACGTTGGCGGTCGGCACCAGTTCGCGGATGTGGCTGAAGGCCCAGCGGGTGCCGGGGAATTTGCTGCTGGTGCCGTCAAAGAAGCGCACCGTCCTGTCGGGCGGCGGCGGAAAGCCCTGCATCACCTTGTTCGCGGCCGGATCGCTCTCGGCGGCGGTCGGCAGCTTCGGCGGATCGTCGGCGCGCGCAACGGTCGTCGCGAGCACGAACAGGCTGGCGCCGGCCAGTGCGATGAGGCGGATCATGGGATTTCCTCGTGTGGTTTGATTTTGTCGCCGCAAGATGCTTGCTGAAGAAAGTGCGCGTGTCCAGAGAGACCCACGCCGACTCGTCCCCGCGATGGCGGGGACCCAAAACTCCTAGCGTTACCGCAAGGGTATGACGATCCTGCAAGAGGACTGGCGCTGTCCTGAACATCCAGGCTGCGGCGTATGGGTCCCCGCCTTCGCGGGGACGACAGCAACCTAAGCCGTGATCAGGAATACTTCTTCATCTCCGCGAGCAGAGCGTCGCGCAGATCGGGACGCGTCATGCCGTAGGCGATGTTGGCGCGGAGGAAGCCGGCGCGGGAGCCGCAATCATGCCGCTCGCCCTCGAATTCGAGGCCGTAGAACTTCTGCGTCTCCGAGAGCTTCTTCATGCCGTCGGTCAACTGGATTTCGCCGCCCGCGCCCTTCTCCTGCGTTTCCAGAATCTTGAATATCTCCGGTTGCAGGATATAGCGGCCGGTGATCGAGAGGTTCGACGGTGCGGTGCCCTTCGGCGGCTTCTCCACCATGCCGTCGACGGCGAACACCTTGCCGAAGCGCTCGCCGACGCTGACCACACCGTATTGATGCGTCATGTCTTCCGGCACGGCTTCCACCGCGAGCAGATTGGCGCTGTCGCCCAGCGCCTCGGCGGCGGCGATCATCTGCTTCAGCACGCCGGGCGTATTGAGCACCAGTTCGTCCGGCAAGACGACCGCAAATGGCTCGTCGCCGACGATGTCGCGGGCGCACCACACCGCATGGCCGAGGCCGAGGGGCGCCTGCTGCCGGGTGAAGCTCATGGCGCCGGCCTCGGGCTGAAACTGCGCCAGCAGCTCCTGCTCTGCCGTCTTGCCGCGTGCCGCCAGCGTGGCGTCGAGTTCGAACATCTTGTCGAAATGGTCCTCGATCACGCCCTTGTTGCGGCCGGTGACGAAGATGAAATGCTCGATGCCGGCTTCCCTGGCCTCGTCCACCACGTACTGGATCAGCGGCCGGTCGACGATGGTCAGCATCTCCTTCGGCATCGCCTTGGTGGCGGGAAGGACGCGGGTGCCAAGACCAGCAACCGGAAACACGGCTTTGCGAATTTTCATGAGGCTCTTCGTTCACGTCGAATGAGTGCCGGATACCGGCGGGCGGATGAATTGGTATCGCGTTTGCAGCCAACAACAAAGGCGGATGTGTGGTGGGGACCTCCTTCGTCCCTCTCCCCTTGCGGGAGCGGAATGGCGGCAAGAACGGCCCCTGCGGCGCTTCGTCATGGGATCATCGCGGAAAACCTGCGATCTGTTAAGCTGATCGAAACCCTAACAAGGCCTCCTGAAATCTGACAGATTTTCAGCATAAGGATGACGGGATGCGGATGACGGAACCAGCGACGCGCGGACGACGGCTGATCGGCGGCACGACGGGCGTGATGCTCGCGGCGCTGATGTTGCCGGGCGCCGCCGCGGCGCAGTCATCCGGCGGCGGCGGCCCGCTCAGCCTGTTCGACACCATCTTCACCAGTTCGATCGCGCGGCAATCGCCGTTCCAGCACGCCAACGCGCCTGCGGCGCCGGTCAACGCCCCCACCAACGACGCACCGATGCCGAGCGGCAACGCCAAGCCGTGGAGCGGCGAGGACGGCGCCTCGGGGCATCCGCTGATGACGGCGGCGGCGATCCGTCAGGCGGCGGCGAATTTTCCCAACTGCGTCGCCGGGATGTGGCCGGACGCGGCGCGGCGCGGCGTCTCGCGCGCGAGTTTCGAACGCTATACGGCGGGCCTGATCCCGGACCTGCGGCTGATGGACCTGATGGACTCGCAGCCGGAGTTCACCAAGGCGATCTGGGACTATCTCGATATTCTGGTGAGCGACACGCGCATCGCGCGCGGCCGCGAGATTCTGGCGCAGTACAAGCCGCAGTTCGACGCGATGGAGCGCGCCTACGGCGTCGATCGCTACATCGTCGCCTCGATCTGGGGCATCGAGTCCAACTACGGCACCCAGGGCGGCGACCGCAGCGTGGTGAACTCCACCGCGACGCTGGCCTGCGTCGGACGCCGGCAGGCTTACTTCAAGGACGAATTCCTCGCCGCGCTGGAAATCCTGCATCGCGGCGACGTGCGGCCGGATCACCTCAAAGGCTCATGGGCCGGGGCCTTCGGCGGCACCCAGTTCATGCCGACCTCATTCAAGCGCTTCGCGGTGGACTTCGACGGCGACGGTCGCCGCGACGTCGTCGACAATCCGACCGACCTGATCGCCTCCACCGCCAACAACCTGAAGAAGGACGGTTGGCAGAGCGGACAGACCTGGGGCTACGAAGTGGTGGTGCCGCGCGGCTTCGATTACATGCTGGCGGATCGCGCCAAGGTGATGACGCTGGCGCAATGGCAGCACCTCGGTCTCGCGCGCCCGGAAGGCAAGGCGTTTCCGCGCCCGCACGATAAAGCCTATCTGCTGGCGCCCGCGGGCGCCGAAGGCCCCGGTTTCCTGATGCTGCAAAACTTCCGCGTCATCATGAAGTACAATCCGGCGGAAGCCTACGCGCTCGCCATCGGCCACTTCGCCGACCGGCTGCGCGGCGGCGCGCCCTTCGTGCAGCCGTGGCCGCGTCAGGAGCGCGTACTCTCGCGCGCCGAGCGGCTGGAATTGCAGCAATTGCTCGCGCGGCGCGGCTTCTATCGCGGCACACCGGATGGCCAGATCGGCAGCCTGACCCGCTCCGCGCTGCGCGGCTTCCAGGCGTCCATCGGCACTCCGGCCGACGGCTTCGCCTCCTCCGACGTGCTGGATCGGCTGCGGGGGCGGTGAGATTGTCCCGCCATCCTTAAGATCTTGCTCGATAGCAAAGCGTATCCTCACCCACTTCGCCGTCCCCGCGCAGGCGGGGACGACGATCTTCGTGTTGCAAATTCGCCCACAAAACGAATACGCAGTCAGGCCTCGGGGCAATGCTATTACTTGACTCCATCCACGACCGAGCGCATGAGCGAGACATGACGCGCGCGATCTCCATGACCAGCAAACGTGCCGCCCTCCATGGGGCAGGCCGTCTGCGCGCGTAAGCTTCTCAACTTCGCACAGACCAACCTCAACCCCGCCGGTTCGGACGGGGCAATCGACATATGTCTCCCGTTCGCGGCTCGACCAGGAGACCTGCAATGACGATCCCACTTCAAGCACCGACCGAGCCGAGTTTTCCCGGCTCGACGATCTTCGGCCAAAATCTCTCCGGCCTGTGGCTGCCGCTGATCACGCCATTCCGCGACGGCAACCTCGACGCCGCCTCGCTGCGCCGGCTGGTCCGTCACTACGCAACGACCGCCATCGACGGCCTGATCCTCGGCGCCACCACCGGCGAGGGGCTCGTGCTCGACGAGATCGAGGCCGAGCGGCTGGCCTCGATTTGCGCCGCCGAACTTCACGCCGCGCGGCGGCGTGTTCCGGTCTATCTGGGGCTCGCCGGCAGCGACACCCGCAAGGTCGCGGCGATGATCGCGCGCACCGAGACCTGGCCGATCGACGGCTACCTGATCTCCGCCCCGTCCTACACGCGCCCCTCGCAGCAGGGCTTGTATCTGCACTTCGCGGCGCTCGCGGATGCAACCGCGCGGCCGATCATGCTCTATAATATCCCGTACCGGACCGCGGTGAACATCGGCAACGACGTCATGCTGCGGCTTGCGGAGCGGCCCAACGTCGTCGGCCTCAAGGATTGCTCGGCCGATACGCTGCAATCGGTCGACCTGCTGTGCCGAAAGCCTTCCGGCTTCGCGGTGCTGACCGGCGAGGACGCGCTGTTCTACAGTGCGCTGGCGCAGGGCGCCGATGGGGGCATCATCGCATCCGCCCATGTCGAGACGGCCGCCTTCGCGCAAGTCGCCGGCCACGTCCGCGCCGGTAACCCGCCCGCCGCGCTGGCGGCATGGAGCATGATCGCCGATCTGCCGCGCCTGTTGTTCGCCGAGCCGAGCCCGGCGCCGATCAAGCACTGGCTGTGGCGGCAGGGCCTGATCGACAGCCCGGAGGTGCGACTGCCGATGGTGCCGGTGAGCGAGGAACTGGCGGCCCGGATCGAGCGGCGGATGACGACGGAGATGGCCCTCGCGGGGGCCTGAGCCGCCGCCCGTTCACCCTTCCCCGGAAAGATATCGGCCTGCCTGCCCCGGTGGCCTTGACGATGGACCGCCCGGCCCCCTTATGTCGGCCGGGACCGGCAGGTTTGCCCGGTTCCGGCCCGATTTAACCGCTATAGGGCTTTTCACTCTGACGAACGAGCGCATGTCGAAGCTTGACCCGTTGCGACGCCTGTTCCGCGAACGCCGCACGCTCGGTGTGCTGGCGATTGCGGGCCTGTTGCTTTTCGCCATCGCGGCGCCCGCCTCGGCGCAATTGTTTCCGTTCTTCGGCGGCGGGCAACCGCAACGCCCGCATCAGCGCGTGCAGCCGCGCGGCGGCGGCTTCTTCGACAACCCGTTCTTCGCGCCGTTCGAACAGCGCCAGCCGCCGCAGCAACAGCAGCGCCCGGTGGAGCGGCAGGATTTTTCCCGTGCCCCGCCTCCCGACAAGCGCGAAGTCGCGCCCGATCGCTACGTGCTGGTGCTCGGCGACGCCATGGCCGACTGGCTCGGCTACGGCCTTGAGGACGCCCTGAGCGAAACGCCCGACCTCGGCGTGGTCCGCAAGTTCAGGACGGTGTCCGGTCTGATCCGCTATCAGCCGAAAGGCGAGCCGTCCGACTGGGCCGCGGCGGCCAGGGACATCCTTGCGACCGAGAAGCCCGAAGTGATCGTGATGATGCTCGGCCTGCACGACCGGATGTCGATCCGCGAGCCGGCCGCCGCCGACAAGAAGGCCGACGCCAAGCCGGACGACAAGAAAGCTGCTGACGCCAAACCGGGCGACGACGACGATCCCGACTTGCAGATCGCGGCGCCGGAAAAAGGCGCGCGTGGCAGCCACGGCGTCCATCAGTTTCGCGACGAACGCTGGGGCGAGCTTTACAGCAAGAAGATCGACGAGACGATCGCGGTGCTGAAAAGCAAGGGCGTGCCGGTGCTCTGGGTCGGCCTGCCGTCGATCCGCGGCACCAAATCGACCTCGGATGCGCTTTACCTCAACTCGCTCTATCGCGACGCCGCCGGCCGCGCCGGCATCACCTATGTCGATCTGTGGGATGGCTTTGTCGACGAGTCCGGCCGCTATCTGGCGCAAGGCCCCGACTTCGAGGGCCAGATCCGCCGCCTGCGCTCAAGCGACGGCGTCTATTTCACCAAGGCCGGCGCGCGCAAGCTGGCGCATTACGTCGAGCGCGAGATCAGCCGCGTGCTGGCTGGACGTCCGACCACGATCGAAATCCCGACCGACCCCGGCACGCCGGAGGCTGAAACCAAACCGGGCGTCCCGGCGCCGCGCCCGATTGCCGGGCCGGTGATCCCGTTGGTCGCGTCGTCCGTCGGCACCGACGAACTGCTCGGCGCGGCGAATGTGCGCCCGGTGTCGGTCGATCCGCTGGTGGCAAAGGCGCTGATGAAGGGCGACGCGCTGACGCCGCCGCCCGGCCGCGCCGACGACGCCGCATGGCCGCGCCGCGAGGTCGGCCGCGAACGCGCCGGCGATCCGGTGGTCGCCGTCGTCACGCCCGCGCAGAGCGCTCCGGCCAGCGCGTCACGCGCCGGCGACAAACCGAAACGGCAACACATCATCGTCAGGACCAACGATACGCGCTTCGGCGACGCCTCGCCGCAGCAGCGCCGAAGCGCGCCGCCACCGCGCCCGCTGCCGCCTCCGCCGGGCCCTGCCGACTGGCTGTCGCGGCTGTTCCGGTAAGGTCATGAATCAACACACACTGTGTCGTCCCCACACAGGCGGGGACGACGTTTTTTGTGTGGCTGGTCTACAGCAGCGTCCCACTCAAAATGAGCAGCGCCACGCTGAAATAAATCATCAGCCCGGTGACATCGACCAGCGTGGCGACGAACGGCGCCGACGCGCTGGCGGGATCGAAGCCCACGCGCTGCAGAATGAACGGCAGCATCGAACCGGCCACCGAGCCGAACGTCACCACGCCGATCAACGCCGCCGCGACCGTCAGCGCCACCAGCAGCCAGTGTTCACCGTAGTCGTAGATGCCGAGTTTCTGCCACGCCACGACGCGGAGAACGCCGATCGCACCGAGCATTGCGCCGAGGATCAGGCCGGTCGGCAGCTCGCGCAGCGCGACGCGCCACCAGTCGCCTAGTTTCACCTCGCGCAGCGCCAGCGCGCGGATCAGGAGCGACGTCGCCTGCGATCCGGAATTGCCGCCCGAACTCATGATCAGCGGAATGAACAGGGTCAGCACGATGGCCTTTTCCAGTTCGCCCTCGAAGTGCTGCATGGCGCTGGCGGTCAGCATCTCGCCGATGAACAGAATACAGAGCCAACCGCCGCGCTTGCGGATCATCCCCGGCAGGCCGACCTGCAGATAGGGCTCGTCGGTCGCCTCCATGCCGCCGAACTTCTGCACGTCCTCGGTGTTTTCCGCGATGATGGTGTCGATGATGTCGTCCACCGTGACGATGCCGAGCACGCGCCCGGCCTTGTCAATTACCGGCACCGCCAGAAGATCGTGCTTCGAGATCAGCCGTGCCACATCCTCGCGATCGATCAGGGGCGACGTGGTGATCGGCTCGCGCACCGCCAGCGACATGATGTTGTCGGTCGGCTCGCCGGCGATTAGGCGGCGCAGCGACACCGCGCCGACCAGACGGCGGGTGTAGGCATCCAGCACATAGATGGCATAAACGGTCTCGCGGGTGCGCTCGACCTGGCGGATGTGCTGCAGGGTGCGCTCCACCGTCCAGGTCGCGGGCACGCTGACGAATTCCGTCGTCATGATGGCGCCGGCGGTGTTTTCCGGATAGGCGAGCAGGTCCTCGATGGTGGCGCGCGTAGCGCGGTCGAGCCCCTGCATCAGTTCGCCGCGCGCGGGCTCGTCGAGTTGCTGCACGAGGTCGGCGGCCATGTCCGCCGACATGCCCGCGAGCAGAATGGTGGCGGTCTTGCGCGGCAGGGCCGCGAGAATCTCGGCGCCGAAATTCAATTCCGGCTTGTCGAGGATCTGCACCGACATCTCGACCGGCAGCAGCACCAGCACCGCCGCCGCGTCATCGGAATCGAGTTGATTGAGGATGTCGACGTTGTCGGCGACATGGCCATCGCTCAGTCGCGAGGCCAAGGCCAGCGTATCGACGACGCCATCCGCCGTTTCGAGGATTTCGTTCATAGCTCACCTTCGGGGACCGCCGACAACGGCCACGACGGCGAGCAACGGCTCAGACCGCGGGAACCATCATCGGCGACATACCTGGCAAAGTGCCTGGACTGTCGCTTGGCATAATGTCGTGGTTTCCAGTGATGAGACGCCGGCCATGGCCGTAACGCCTCGTGCCGGTGACATGGTCCCTCGCGGCGATGGCGTCAAGAAAAAAGCGCGCGATGGATGTTGACGATAAAGGCCTGGTCGTCCCCGCGAAGGTGGGACCCGGACTCCGCAGCGGGCGTGATGAAAGAAAGCGCCTGTTGCGCACACCTGCGGTCGCGATCGAAGCCAGTAGCAATGGGTCCCCGCCTTCGCGCGGACGACAACAACTCTGATTGTTTGCGACAGGATCGGCGCGCGGCTTATCCGCCCAGCTTCGCCATCAGCGCGTCCGACACCTCGAAGTTGGCGTAGACGTTCTGCACGTCGTCGTGTTCGTTGAGAAGATCGACCAGCTTGAGCAACTTCTCACCGGTCTCGTCATCGACCGCGACGGTGTTCTGCGGCTTCCAGACCAGCGCCACCTTGCGCGCCTCGCCGAACGTCGCCTCGAGCGCCTTCGCGACATCGCGGAACGTTTCCTGCGAAGCGTAGATTTCGTGACCGCCCTCGCCCGACACCACGTCGTCGGCGCCGGCCTCGATGGCCGCTTCCAGCATGTCGTCGGCGGAGCCCTTGTCGGCATCGTATTCGATCACGCCGAGCCGATCGAACATAAACGACACTGATCCGGTTTCGCCGAGATTGCCGCCGGACTTGGTGAAGTAGGAGCGGATGTCGGAGGCGGCGCGATTGCGGTTATCGGTCAGCACTTCCATGATAACGGCGACACCGCCGGGGCCATAGCCCTCGTAGCGCAACTCGTCGTAGCTCTCGGCGTCGTTGCCGCTGGCCTTCTTGATGGCGCGCTCGATGTTGTCCTTGGGCATGTTTTCCGCGCGCGCCGCGATCACCGCCGCGCGCAGCCGGGGATTCATCGCCGGATCGGGGGTGCCGAGCTTGGCCGCCACGGTGATTTCCCGCGCCAGTTTGCTGAACAGCTTCGACTTCTGGGCGTCCTGACGCCCCTTGCGATGCATGATGTTCTTGAACTGGGAATGTCCGGCCATGCGGTCTCTCTCGGTCTCACGTGCGATGGGATTGGGGTACGGCGCGGCGTTATAAGCGCAGCCCGCCCCGAAATCAAAGGGCGCGGCGCGACGCTTCGGGAACGATGCCAATCAGCCGCCCACCCAGAAACCCGGCACCGCCGGCTCCAGCCGCCCGCCGATCCGCACCGGCGCGACCTTGACCGCGAGCCCGGTCGCATCGTCGGTTTCGACCGCAACGCCGCTCAGGGTCGCGATGCCGTTCGCCGGCTCGAAGCGCGCCGAGGGAATGCCGGTGGTGAAGCGACGCAGCGGCTCCTCCTTGTTCATGCCGATGACGGAATCGTAATCGCCGGTCATGCCGGCGTCGGTCATGTAGGCGGTGCCGCCGGGCAGGATCTGGTGATCCGCCGTCGGGATGTGGGTGTGCGTGCCGACCACGAGGCTGGCGCGGCCATCGCAGAAATGGCCCGCGCCCTGCTTCTCGCTGGTGGCCTCGCAATGGAAATCGACCACGATGGCATCGACCGTCTGCCGCAGCGGACAGGCCTCGAGTTCGCGGTCGATCATCGCGAACGGATCATCCACCGGCTCCATGAACAGTCGCCCCAGCGCGTTGATGACCAGCGCGCGCTTGCCGGTGCGGGTCTCCACCAGCACCGCGCCCCGCCCCGGCGTGCCGGGCATGTAGTTGATCGGGCGCACCAGACGCGGGGCGCGCTCGATGAACACCAGCGCCTCTTTCTGATTCCACGAATGATTGCCGAGCGTCACGGCGTCGGCGCCGGCATCGAGGAAATCGTTGTAGATCGCCTCCGTGATGCCGAATCCACCGGCGGAATTCTCACCGTTGACGACGGTCAGATCGAGCTTCCAGTCCGCAATGACTTTGGGAAGATGCTCCATGATGGCGTCGCGGCCGGAGCGGCCGACCACGTCGCCGACGAACAGAATGCGCAATTGAACTAGCTCCGCAAATCGATGCCTTCGAGGTCGGTGAGCACGACATCGAGCACCGCGTCATGAGGTGATGCGGGAATAGTTTCGACCTCCTGCACGGCAAAAGCAACTCCGGCGGCGACGACCGGCTTCTGCGCGCGCAGCGCCGCCAGCGTGCGGTCGTAGTAACCCCCGCCATAGCCGATGCGATGGCCGCGCCGGTCGAAGGCGGCGAGCGGCACCAGGAGGATGTCGGGGATGAGTGACGGTGCGCTCTCGGCCGGATGCCGGGTGCCGAACGGACCTCCAATCAGCGCATCGCCCTCATGCCACGCGCGAAACATAAGCGGCGCATCGCGCGTAACGACCGCGGGCAACGCGAGCCGTGCGCCGCGCACCGCGAGCGCGCGCATCAATGGCAACGGATCGGCCTCGCCGCGCATCGGCATGTAACCGGCGACGACAGCAACGGGCGCGACATCGAAAATGTCCGCGAACGCCGCGAACCGTTGCGCGGCCGCTGCGCGCGCGAGATCGTCCAGCACATCGCGCCGCGCCAGCGCGGCGGCGCGGAGATCGTTTTTCGATTTTGCGGGAAGCGGCACCGACATGCCGTTTTATAGAGCGTCGCGATGTGTCACGAAAGCCGCAGCCCTTCACCTCTCCCCGTTCTGACGGGGAGAGGTCGCGAGCCTCTTTGCGAGCGGGTGAGGGGCAACAGAGGTTACGCATTGCTGCAACGCGCCCTCACCCGACATGCTTCGTATGTCGACCTCTCTCCCCTAGCGGGGCGAGGTGAAGCAGGCTCATAAACCTGAACAAAAGTGCGAAGCCGCGATGGCCGTTGGAGTGCTCGATCCCGGAGTTCCCTACGAAAGTAGGTGGGCACCATATGCCCGGGTCCACGGACCCGGCCAGGGACAGTTCCCTAAAGGATCGATAAGGCCCCGGGGATATATGACTCCTGACGCGCGACGCAGCCTCGCGGGGGCAATGTAGTGTCAGCCACGCGCGAACGCCAGAGCACCGTGAAACGAACGTGCGATCACCCGATCGCGATGCCGTTGCCGACGGTGCGGTTGAGCACCTGCGTCGTCTTCTCGATGCGCTCGGCGGCGGCGTTGAGTGCGGCGGATACCGCGTATTGCGTGGCACGATTGCGCTCGGCAGCGGCGACACGCACGTCGCCCAGCGAATTCACCTCGTTTTGCAAGGCGCGGATACGTTCGTTGGCGTCGAGCAGTTCGTCGGCCACCATCAGCGCCGCCATCACCGTCAGCCGTGCGTCGCCGATCTCACCGAACTTGCCGCGCAGCTCGCCGATGCGCGCCTCGAAATTCTCCGCGAGGCTCATCAGCCGCTGTTCCTGGCCGTCCTCGCAGGCCATGCGGTACTGGCGGCCGTTGATGGTGACGTTGATGTGATTCATCGTCCCTCATCCTCCGCATTCTCATCCAGCATGTCGCGGATGGTGCCGATCGCCGCATCGAGCCGTTCGGCGATCTCGCGGTTGGTCCGTTCCAGCTTGCGCGAGCGCACCAGCGTATTGTCGAGTTCGTCGGCCAGCCGCGAGCGGTCGGCGCCGAGCGCCTGGATGCGGTTGGCCAGTTCGTCCTCGTCGCGGTCGGCGTCGCGCCGCCGCTCCACGGCGCTTTCCAGCGCGTCGAGCGCGGCAACCAAGCGGCGCGTCGCGCGTTCGATCTCAGCCGATCCATTGCCGCCGGCAGCGGTATCATCGTGGCCTGAGTGAGGAGATCGATTGGTCATGCCGGCTTCCCGAACCTCCTGCTGCGTCGGATTTGGCGTTCGCACCGGAACTGCGGGTCCAAACCGCGCCAAAAACCACGCCATGGCAATCGTTTAGTCCATGAAACTTACGTGGCAAGGCAGTCCAGTGCAACGCCGCCGGGCAGCTATGCACCGCAAAGCGGACGGAAGTGGGGAGCGGCGGCCGGCTACCCTTGGACTCAGGGGGTGCAGATGCTATTCACCCGTGCCCATCCCATCTCCGTAAACCGGCATTTTTCTTCACCACCGGCGAAAACCGGCCCCGAAACCGTTGATTAGCAGGCAAAGCCCATGACCACGCGCGTCGAACCCTCGAAAATGGCCAATGCGGTGCGTGCGCTCGCGATGGACGCCGTTCAAAAGGCCAACTCCGGCCATCCCGGCCTGCCGATGGGCGCCGCCGACGTCGCCACCGTGCTGTTCACCCAGTTCCTGAAATATGACGCAGCGGAACCGAACTGGCCGGATCGCGACCGTTTCATCCTTTCGGCCGGCCACGGCTCGATGCTGCTCTATGCGCTCCTGTACCTCACCGGGAACAAGGAGATGACGCTCGACCAGATCAAGAATTTCCGCCAGCTCAACTCCAAGACGCCCGGCCACCCGGAGAACTTCATCACCTCCGGCGTCGAAACCACCACCGGCCCGCTGGGACAAGGAATTGCAACCGCCGTCGGTTTCGCGCTGGCCGAGCGCCTGCTCGCCGCGGAATTCGGCGCCGACACCGTCGATCACTACACCTATGTGCTGTGCTCGGACGGCGACCTGATGGAAGGCATCAGCCATGAGGCCATCGCGCTGGCCGGCCACCTCAAGCTCAACAAGCTGATTTTCCTTTACGACGACAACGGCATCACGATCGATGGCCCGATCACGCTGACCGACAATGTCGATCAGGTCGCCCGCTTCAAGGCCCATGGCTGGAACGCGCGGCAGATCGACGGCCACGACCCCAAGGCCATCGCATCGGCCATCCGCAAGGCCCAGAAGTCCGACCGCCCATCGCTGATCGCCTGCAAGACCATCATCGGCTTCGGCGCCCCGCAGAAGGCCGGCACCTCCAAGGCCCACGGCGAACCGCTCGGCGCCGAAGAACTCGCCGCCACCAAGAAGGCGCTGGACTGGAACTACGGCCCGTTCGAGGTGCCGGACGACGTGCTGGCGGCCTGGCGCAAGGCCGGCAAAAAAGGTTCGGCTGCGCGAAAAAACTGGCGCAAGCGGTTCGAGGCCATGCCGGAGGCGCAACGCGCCGAATTCCAGCGCCGGGTGATCGACCGCAAGCTGCCGGCCGACCTCGACACGGTGATCGGCAAGCTCAAGGACAAGCTCGCCGCCGAGCCGCAGACCATCGCCACTCGCAAGGCCAGCGAACTGGCGCTCGACGTGCTGGTGCCTGCGGTGCCGGAACTGCTGCTGGGCTCGGCCGACCTGACGCCGTCCAACAACACCCGCACCAAGGGCCTCAAAGAAGTGCAGCCCGGCCAGTACGACGGCCGCTACATCCATTATGGCATCCGCGAACTCGGCATGGCCGCCGCCATGAACGGCATCGCACTGCACGGCGGCTTCCGCCCGGCAGGCGGCACCTTCCTGTGCTTCACCGACTACGCCCGCCCGGCGATGCGCATTTCGGCCCTGGCGCATATCCCGGTCATCTACATCATGACTCACGATTCCATCGGGCTGGGCGAAGACGGCCCGACCCATCAGCCGGTCGAGCACATCGCGGCGCTGCGGGCGATGCCCAACATGCGGGTGTTCCGCCCGGCCGATCCGGTGGAAACCGCCGAATGCTGGCAACTGGCGCTGGAGCGCCTCAAGGGCCCCACCGTGCTGGCGCTGTCGCGGCAGAACCTGAGCCCGGTGCGCACCACCGCCGACGCGGCCAACCGCTGCGCCACCGGCGGCTACGAACTGGTGGCGGCGAACGGCGCGGCCCAAGGATCGGCTCAGGTGTCGATCTTCGCCTCCGGCTCGGAGGTCGAGATCGCGGTGGCGGCGCAGAAACAGCTCGCGGAGCGCGGCATCGCCGCGCGGGTGGTGTCGGTGCCGTCGCTCGAACTGCTGCTGGCCCAACCCGCCGACAAGCGCGCGGCGATCATCGGCGACGCGCCGGTCAAGATCGCCGTCGAGGCCCAGGTGCGGTTCGGCTGGGATGCCGTGATCGGGACCGACGGCGCCTTCATCGGGATGCACGATTTCGGCCACAGCGCCCCGGCCAAGGATCTCTACAAGCACTTCGGGATTACCGCCGACGCGGTGGTCGCGGCGGCCGAAAAGCGCCTCGGCGGCAAGTGACGACGCCAAGTAACAACGTCAGGTAACGCTATCGGCAGTATTGCGAAGTGACGCATTGCAACGACGACGCATTCGGGGCATGAAACCGCCCAAACATCGATCTATCGAACCTTCGAAGGAGAATTTGAATGGCAGTCCGGGTCGCGATTAACGGGTTTGGCCGCATCGGCCGCAACGTCCTGCGGGCGATCTACGAGTCCGGCCGCAAGGACATCGAAGTCGTCGGGATCAACGATCTCGGCCCGGTCGAGACCAACGCCCATCTGCTGCGCTTCGATTCCGTCCACGGCCGCTTCCCGCACGAGGTGAAGGTCGAAGGCGACAGCATCGTCATCGGCAGCAACAAGATCAAGGTCACCGCCGAGCGCGATCCGTCGAAGCTCCCGTGGAAGGACCTCGGCGTCGATATCGCGCTGGAATGCACCGGCATCTTCACCGCCAAGGACAAGGCCTCCGCCCACCTCACCGCCGGCGCCAAGCGCGTGCTGGTGTCGGCTCCGGCAGACAACGCCGACATGACGGTGGTCTACGGCGTCAATCACGACAAGCTGAGCAAGGACCATCTCGTGGTCTCCAACGGCTCCTGCACCACCAACTGTCTGGCGCCGGTCGCCAAGGTCATCAACGATCTGGTCGGCATCGAGACCGGCTTCATGACCACGATCCACGCCTACACCGGCGACCAGCCGACGCTCGACACCATGCACAAGGATCTCTATCGCGGCCGCGCGGCGGCGATGTCGATGATCCCGACCTCGACCGGCGCGGCCAAGGCGATCGGCCTGGTGCTGCCGGAACTGAAGGGCAAGCTCGACGGCGTCGCGATCCGCGTGCCGACGCCGAACGTCTCGGTGGTCGATCTCAAGATCGTCGCCAAGAAGGAGACGACCGCGAAGGACATCAACGAGGCGATGAAGCGCGCCGCGTCGCAGGAACTGAAGGGCATTCTCGGCACCACCGACCAGCCCAACGTCTCGATCGACTTCAACCACGATCCGCACTCGTCGACCTTCCACCTCGACCAGACCAAGGTGATGAACGGCACGCTGCTGCGCGTGCTGTCGTGGTACGACAACGAATGGGGCTTCTCCAACCGCATGGCCGACACCGCCGTCGCGATGGGCAAGCTGATCTGAGACGACGACGCGGAGCGGCCCTCACGAAAGCAAGACGCGAGGGTACAGCCGCAGAACGTCATTGCGAGCGAAGCGAAGCAATCCAGTTCAATCAAACGGGCTGGATTGCTTCGTCGCTTCGCTCCTCGCAATGACAGGAGAGACGAATGGCCGGCAACTTCCGCACCCTCGACGACGCCGACGTAAAGGGCAAACGCGTCCTTGTGCGCGTCGACCTCAACGTGCCGATGGACAACGGCCGTGTGACCGACGCCACACGGCTCGAGCGCATTGCGCCGACCGTCACGGAGATTTCCGACAAGGGCGGCAAGGTGATCCTGCTGGCGCATTTCGGCCGGCCCAAGGGCCGCGACGCCAAGGATTCGCTGAAACCCGTCGCCGCCGAACTGGCGAAGGTCATCAAGCGCCATGTCGCCTTCGCTGACGACTGCATCGGCGAGCCGGCCGAGAAGGCCATCGCCGCGATGAATGACGGCGACATCCTTTGTCTCGAGAACACCCGCTTCCACAAGGAAGAGGAAAAGAACGATCCGGCCTTCGTCGCGCAACTCGCAAAGCTGGGCGATCTCTGGGTCAACGACGCGTTTTCCGCCGCGCATCGCGCCCACGCCTCGACCGAAGGTCTCGGCCACAAGCTGCCGGCCTATGCCGGCCGCACCATGCAGGCCGAACTCGATGCGCTGAACAAGGCGCTGGACGCGCCGAAGAAGCCGGTGATCGCCATCATCGGCGGCGCCAAGGTCTCCACCAAGATCGACCTGCTCGAAAATCTGGTGAAGAAGGTCGATGCGCTGGTGATCGGCGGCGGCATGGCCAACACCTTCCTGCACGCGCAGGGCATCGGCATTGGCAAGTCGCTGGCGGAAAAGGATCTCGCCGCCACCGCGCTGCGCATCATGGAGAAAGCCGAAGCCGCCAATTGCGCCATCATCCTGCCGGTTGACGCGGTGGTCGCCTATCATTTCGAGGCCAACGCGCCGTCGCACGCCTACGGCCTCGACGCCATTCCCGCCGACGGCATGATCCTCGACGTCGGCCCGCAATCGATCGAACGCATCCATGCCGCCATCGACGACGCGGCGACCCTGGTGTGGAACGGTCCGGTCGGCGCGTTCGAGCTCACCCCGTTCGATCACGGCACCGTGGTGGCGGCGAAATATGCGGCGCAGCGCACCAAGCTCGGCAAGCTGGTGTCAGTCGCCGGCGGCGGCGACACCGTCGCGGCGCTGAACCATGCCGGCGTCGGCGGTGACTTCACCTATGTCTCGACCGCCGGCGGCGCGTTCCTCGAATGGATGGAAGGCAAGCCGCTGCCGGGCGTCGAGGTGCTGCGCGCCGAATAGCGCGCCCCACCCTTGCCGCGAAGGCTGTCTTCAATGGCGGCCGGCGGCGGGCGATAACCGCGACTCTTTTCACGCTTTTCGATTTCGACGCTTCATTTTGTTTCGTACAGACGCATGCAGGAGACCTCGATGAACCTCGCTGACCTCAATAAAGTCGCTCAGGCCATGGTGGCCCCCGGCAAGGGCATTCTCGCCGCCGACGAATCCTCGGGCACCATCAAGAAGCGCTTCGACGCCATCAACGTCGAATCCACCGAAGACAACCGCCGCGACTATCGCGAGATGCTGTTCCGCTCCAAGGACGCGATGTCGAAGCATATCTCCGGCGTCATCCTCTACGACGAAACCATCTGGCAGAAGGCGAAGGACGGCACGCCACTGGTCAAGCTGATCGAGCAGGCCGGCGCGATTCCCGGCATCAAGGTCGACGAAGGCACGCAGCCGCTGCCCGGCTGTCCCGGCGAACTGATCACGGTCGGCCTCGACAAGCTCGCCGCGCGTCTTGCGGATTACTACAAGCAGGGCGCGCGCTTCGCCAAGTGGCGCGCGGTGATCGATATCGGACAGGGCATCCCGAGCTACACCGCCGTGCGCACCAATGCCCACGCGCTGGCGCGCTATGCCGCGCTGTGCCAGGCGGCGCAGATCGTGCCGATCGTCGAGCCGGAAGTGCTGATGGACGGCGATCACTCGATTGAGCGTTGCTTTGAGGTCACCGAGTTTGTGCTCAAGGAAACCTTCCAGGAATTGTATTACCAGAAGGTCGCTCTCGAAGGCATGATCCTGAAGCCGAACATGGCGATCTCCGGCAAGAAGGCGAAGGATCGCGCCGGCGTGCAGCAGGTCGCCGAGAAGACCGTAAAGCTCCTGAAGGAATGCGTGCCGTCGGCGGTGCCGGGCATCGCTTTCCTTTCCGGCGGCCAGAGCGATGAGGAAGCGACGGCCCATCTCGACGCCATGAACAAGATCGGCGGCCTGCCGTGGAAGCTGACCTTCTCCTATGGCCGCGCATTGCAGGCTGCGCCGCAGAAGGCGTGGTCGGGCAAGGCCGAGAATCTCGGCGCCGGCCAGCAGGCCTTCACCCACCGCGCTCACATGAACGGCCTTGCCTCCAAGGGCGAATGGAAGGCCGATCTGGAGAAGGCGGCGTAGGAGCTGCTTTTCGTCATTGCCGGGCATAGCGTTCGAAGAACGGCGTCGCTTCACTCGCCTATGTCCCGGCCATGACGACAGCGAGGTGGCGGTGCTCCATTCCATGCCGCCGCTCTTCGTTTGACGCTTGAGGCATATTCATGTCCGCGAAATCCGCCCCTGCCCGTCCGGTGCCGCGCCTGTATCTCGCGACGCCCGTGGTGGATGACGCAACGGCATTGGCGACGATGCTGCCTGACGTTCTCGCCGGCGCCGACATCGCCGCCGTGCTGCTGCGGCTGGCCGACAGCGATCCGCGCACCTTGATCGGCCGCGTCAAGACGCTCGCGCCCATCGTGCAGACTGCCGGCGCGGCGCTGCTGCTGGACGGCCATGCCGATCTGGTAGCGCGTGGCGGCGCCGACGGCGCCCATCTCGTTGGCCTCGACGCAATGCAGGAGGCGCTACCCGGCCTGAAGCCGGATCGCATCGTGGGCTGCGGCGGGCTGCACACCCGCCACGACGCCATGATCGCCGGGGAAACCGGCGCCGACTACGTGCTGTTCGGCGAGCCCGACGCGCGCGGCGAGCGGCCTTCCGTTGAAGCGATCGCGGAACGGCTGAACTGGTGGGCCGAACTGTTCGAGCCACCCTGCGTCGGCTACGCCGCGAATCGCGACGAGGCCTATGCCTTTGCGGCGGCCGGCGCGGATTTTGTCCTTGTCGCTGACATGATTTGGTCCGATCAAGCGGAATCGGCCGCGGCGCTTGCGGATGTGGCCGCAGCGCTGAAGGAAGGTTATGCGGCAGCGGGACACTCTCTTTCCGGACGGAATTGACGCGGGCATGAGACTGCTGCGCGCCGTCACGATTCCGTTGAGCTTCGTGCTTTTCGCGGCGGGAGCGCAGGCGCAGATTTCGCTGGTGCCGCCGGCCGCGATCCCGCAGCCCCAGACCCAGCCCGCGCCGGAGCATCGCGGCCCTCAGACGCCGAAACCCGCTCCGAAACCGACAGCGAAGGCGGAGCCGAAGCCCGCAGCGAAGCCGGAGCCGAAATCGTCTCCCGCCCCGGCGAAAAAGACCGCGACGGAAAAGGCACCTGCGTCCGAAGCGAACAAGAGCGCCGAGAGCGACGATCTCGAGGCCGTGCTGAACGAGCCGCCGAACGTCGATCTGGTCTACGGCGCCTATCAGCGCGGCTACTATCGCACGGCCTTCAACCTCGCCATGAAGCGCGCGCAGGAGAAGAACGACACCGCCGCGATGACCATGCTGGGCGAGCTCTATGCCAACGGTCAGGGCGTCAAGCGCGACTTCCGCAAGGCCATCGAATGGTACAAGCGCGCCGCCGACCAGGGCGACCGCGAGGCGATGTTCGCACTGGCGATGCTGAAAATCGGCGGACAGGGCGGCCCTGCCGATCGCGAGGGCGGCGCCACGTTCCTGGCCTCGGCGGCGAAACTCGGCGAGCCCAAGGCGGCCTACAATCTGGCGCTGCTCTATATCGACGGCCAGACTTTCCCGCAGGACTTCAAGCGCGCCGCCGAACTGCTGCGGATTGCCGCCGACGCCGGCAACGCCGACGCGCAATACGCGCTCGCGAGCTTCTACAAGGAAGGTACCGGCGTCGAGAAGGATATCGACAAGTCGGTGCGCCTGCTGCAAGCCGCCGCCATGGCCGGCAATGTCCCCGCCGAAGTCGAGTACGCCATCGCGCTGTTCAACGGCACCGGCACCAGCAAGAACGAGATCGCCGCGATCTCGTTGCTGCGGAAGGCGGCGCGACAGAACAACCCCATCGCCCAGAACCGGCTCGCGCAGGTGCTGACGCTGGGCAAGGGCGTTCCGGTCGACATGATCGAAGGCTTGAAATGGCATCTGGTGGCGAAAACCGCCGGCAAGGGCGATCCGCTGCTCGACGAGGCGCTGGCGCGCCTGAGCCCCGAGGACCGCGCCAAGGTGGAAGCGGCGGCCAAGAAATGGGTCGGCGCCAAATGATCGGCCCAAAGATCGGCTCTTGACGCCGCGCGCCTCGCAAGGCACCCAATCCCTTTACACGACGCCCTCCGGGGCGCGATGAATCGAGACCCCTCATGCTGCATTCCGCCCTCATCAACGTCATGGTCAAGGCCGCGCGCCGCGCCGGTCGCAGCCTGAGCCGCGATCTCGGTGAAGTCGAGAATCTGCAGGTCTCGCTGAAAGGCCCGGCCAATTTCGTCAGCGCCGCCGACAAGCGCGCCGAGGAAATGCTCTACAGCGACCTGTCGAAGGCTCGCCCCGGCTACGGCTTCATCGGCGAGGAAGGCGGCACCCGCGAGGGCGCCGACAAGACGCATACATGGATCGTCGATCCGCTCGACGGCACCACCAACTTCCTGCACGGCATTCCGCAATTCGCGATTTCCATCGGCCTGCAGCGCGAAGGCACCGTGATCGCTGGCGTGATCTACAATCCGGCGACCGACGACCTGTTCATCGCCGAGCGGGGCAAGGGCGCGTTCCTCAACGACACAAGGCTGCGCGTCGCCGCGCGCAAGCAGTTGCACGATTGCGTCATCGCCTGCGGGCTGCCGCATATCGGCCGTGGCGACCTGCCGCTGTCGCGCGACGAGATGACGGCATTGCAGCCGCGCGTCGCGGGACTCCGCCGCTTCGGCGCGGCATCGCTCGATCTGGCTTACGTCGCGGCGGGCCGCCTCGACGGCTACTGGGAGCGCAACCTCAAGCCGTGGGATATCGCGGCAGGCATGATCATGATCCGCGAAGCCGGCGGCGTCGTCAGCGACATCCAGACCCCGGGCGATCCGCTGATCACCGGCGACGTCGTCTGCGGCAACGAGATCATCCACGCCGAACTGACGAAGATTCTGCGGCCACTGAAGAAGTAACTACGACGCCTCATTCGCTCGGCGTTTGCGATTGTCGTCCTCTCTCCCGCTTGCGGGGGTAAGACAGAGAGGTGGCTATTCAATAGACGAGCCACCTTGCCCTGACAGCGGCCCCCTCCCCACCCCCTCCCCGGCAAGCGGGAGAGGGAGCAGGCTGTGCGAATGGTTCATTTCGACCGTCCTGCGCGGGGACGACGAACTTGTCTTTGCGTATTCTGTTACTCCGCCGCCTGCGCCGGCGCGGGCGGGCCGTAAATTTCCGGCGTCGCCCTGGCGCGGTCTTCCTCGCGCGCGGCGCGCGAGAACAGTCGTTGCACGAAGACGAAGAACACCGGCACAAGCAACAGCGCCAGAATCACCACCGCGATCATGCCGCCCATCACGCCAGTGCCGAGCGCCTGCTGGCTCTGCGCGCCGGCGCCGCTGGCGATCACCATCGGCAGCACGCCGCTGACGAAGGCGAGACCGGTCATCACGATCGGACGGAAGCGCAACTGGCAAGCCTCAAGGGTCGCGGAGATCAGCGACCGGCCTTCGGCGCGCAAATCCCTGGCGAACTCGATGATGAGAATGGCGTCCTTCGCCGCGAGACCGATGATCGTCACCAATCCGACAGTGAAGTACACGCCGTTCGGCAGATCGCGCAGCGTCGAGGCGATCACCGCGCCGACCATGCCAAGCGGAATCGTCAGCAGCACCGCCAGCGGTATCGTCCAGCTTTCGTAAAGCGCGGCGAGACAGAGGAACACCACGAGGATCGACAGCGCCAGCAGGAACGGCGCCTGCGAGCCGGACAGCTTCTCCTGCAACGACTGGCCCGTCCATTCGTAGCCGAAGCCGCGCGGCAGCAGGTCCGCGAGCCGCTCCATTTCCTTGATCGCGTCGCCCGAGGTGAAGCCGGGCCGCGCCTCACCGCTGATGCGCACCGCCGGGTAGTAGTTGAAGCCGACGATCTGCGTCGGCCCGCGCGCCCATTCGATGGTGGCGAAGGACGACAGCGGCACCACTTGCCCGCGACTGTTCTTGACGTTGTAGTTCAGGATGTCGTCGGCGTTCATGCGATCATGCGAATCCGCCTGCACGATGACGCGCTGCATCCGCCCGCGATTGGGGAAATCGTTGATGTAGGCCGAGCCAAGATTGGTCGAAATCGTGTTGTTGATGTCCTCGAAGGTGATGCCGAAGGCGCTCGCCTTCTCGCGATCGATCATCAGATTGACCACCGGCGCTTCCGGCAGACCCTCGACATAGACCTTCTGCAACACCGGGCTGGCGTTGGCGTCCTTGACCAGCTTGTTGGCGGCGTCGCGCAGGGCGCGATAGCCCTTTTGGCCACGATCCTGCAAGCGGAAGCTGAAGCCGGAGGAGTTGCCGAGGTTGTCGATCGGGGGCGGCTGCAACGCCGAGATCTTGGCGTCGCGCAGGCCGTCCATGTGCTTGTTGATGTCGTTGACGATGGCGGCGGCGGAATCGTTCTTGCCGCGCTCCGACCAGTCCTTCAGCGTGATGAAGGCCTGCGCGGTGTTCATGCCCTGGCCGAGAAAGCTGAAGCCGGTCAGGAAGGTGACGTCCTCGATGCCGTCGCGCTTGGCGAGATAGTCCTCGACCGACTTCACCGCCGCCTCGGTGCGGGCGAACGACGAATCCGCCGGGGTCTGCACGTCGGTGGTGATGAAGCCCTGATCGTCGATCGGAAGGAAGCCCGCCGGCATCCGCATGAAAGCCCAGCCGAGCCCGACCAGCAGGATCGCATAGACGATCATCAGCCGGCCGGTGCGCTTCAGCGACCAGCCGACAACGCGCGTGTAGCGATTGCGGGTATGCTCGAGCGAGCGGTTGAAGAGGCCGAAGAAGCCGCGCCGCGCGTGGCCGTGTCCGGCCTGCACCGGCTTCAGCAGCGTGGCGCACAAGGCCGGCGTCAGCGACAGCGCCATCAACGCCGAAAAGCCGATCGCCGCCACCATGGTCACCGAGAACTGGCGATAGATGATGCCGACCGATCCGGGGAAGAACGCCATCGGCACGAACACCGCCGCCAGCACCGTGGTGATGCCGATGATCGCGCCGGTGATCTGCGACATCGCCTTGCGGGTAGCTTCCTTCGGCGATAGCCCTTCCTCCGCCATGATGCGTTCGACGTTCTCGACCACGACGATGGCGTCGTCGACCAATATGCCGATCGCCAGCACCATGCCGAACATCGTCAGCATGTTGATCGAGTAGCCGAACGCCAGCAATGTCGCGCAGGTGCCGAGCAGCGCCACCGGCACCACGATGGTCGGGATGATGGTGTAGCGGAAGTTCTGCAGGAACAGGAACATCACCAGGAACACCAGCACCACCGCCTCGAGCAGCGTGTGCATCACCTTCTCGATCGAGGCCTTCACCACCGGCGTGATGTTGTAGGGAATCTCGTACTTGATGTTGGCCGGAAAGAACTTCGACAGTTCCTTCATCTTGGCTTCGACGGCGGCGGCGGTCGCCAGCGCGTTGCCGGTCGGCGACATCAGCACCGACAGGCCGGCGGCCGGCTTGCCGTTCAGCCGCGTGGTGAACTGATAACCCATGCCGCCGATCTCGATGCGGGCGACGTCGCGCAGCCGTACCGTGGAACCGTCGGGATTGGCGCGCAACACGATGCTGCCGAACTCGTCGGGCGAGCCGAGCTGGCCTTTCACCAGCACCAGCGCCGACACCTTCTGGTCCTTGTTGCTCGGTTCGGCGCCGATACTGCCGGAGGCGACCTGTGCGTTCTGGGCGTTGATCGCCTTGGTGACATCGTCGGCGGTGAGATTGAAGCCGACCAGTTTCTCCGGATCGATCCAGATCCGCAGCGACTGTTCCGTGGAATAGAGCGTGGCGCGGCCGACGCCGGGGATGCGGCGGATTTCGCCGAGCACGTTCCGCACCATGAAGTCGCCGAGCGCGACTTCATCCATGCTGCCGTCGGTCGAGGAGAGCGTGATGATCTGCAACACCGCGCTGGAGGCTTCCTCGATCAGGATGCCCTGCTGCAACACCGCGCGCGGCAGCCGCGATTCGATGCGCTTGATGCGGTTCTGCACGTCCACCGAGGCCATCTCGACGTCGGTGCCGGGCTGGAAGAACGCGGTGATTTCCACCTGCCCCAGCGAGTCGCTGGTGGATTCGAAGCTCAGGATGCCGTTGGCGCCGTTCAGCTCTTCCTCGATCAGCCGGGTGACGCTGTTATAGAGGTTCTCCGGCGACGCGCCCGGATAGCTGGTCGAGACCGAAATCGACGGCGGCGCAATGATCGGATACTGCGCGACGGCGAGGAACGGGATCGAGATCGCGCCGATCAAGCAGATGAACAGCGCGACGACCCAGGCGAAGATCGGCCTATCGATAAAGAATGACGGCATCAGCGGTTCAATCGCTGACCGCGACCGGGGTCACCTTGCTGTCGTCTGATGGAATCGAACCGGTCGCCACTTCGCGCAGCGGCAACGGCTTGACCTCGTCGCCGGCGGCGAACTTCTGGAAGCCCTCGACCACGACGCGGTCGCCGGACTTGAGTCCGTCGGTGATCAGCCACTTGCCGCCATGCACCGCGCCGGTGCGCACGGCCTGCACGGCAATGCGGTTGTCCGGACGGACGACGAACACTTCGCTGCCGCCGTCACGGCTGCGCTGCACCGCCTGCTGCGGAACCGCGATGGCGTCGTTGTCGATGCCCTGCTCGATCAGAACGCGGACATACATGCCCGGCAACAGTTCGCCGTTCGGATTGGGGAACTCGCCGCGCAACGTCACCTGGCCGGTCTCGGCATTCACCTTGGCTTCCGAGAACAGCAGCTTTCCGGTGTGGGAATAGGTGCCGTCATCGACGATCAGGCGGATTTTCGCCGCGCCCGGTTCGATCTGTTCGAGATCACCGCGCGCGAACGCGCGTCGCAGCTTGTTGAGGTCGCTGACCGACTGGGTGAAATCGGCATAGATCGGATCGAGCTGCTGGATCGATGCGAGATTGGTGGTGTCGTTCGGCACCACCAGAGCGCCCTCGCTGACCAGCGCCGCGCCGATGCGGCCGTTGATCGGCGCGCGAATGGTGGCATAGCCGAGATTGAGTCGGGAACGCGCGACATCGGCCTTGCGCGCGGCAACGTCGGCCTCGGCCTGCCGCTTGGCGGCGATCGCGGTTTCGTGCTGCGCCTCGGAGGCGACATGCTGATGCGTCAGCGTCTCGATGCGCTTGGCGTGGCGCGTGGCCTGATCGAGCACCGCCTCCGCCTTGGCGAGCGCTGCCTCCTGCGCCATCAGATCCACTTCGAACGGCTTGGGATCGATCTTGTAGAGCGGATCGCCGGCCTTCACGTCGCTGCCCTGATGGAACAGACGCTCGACGATGATACCGGACACCTGCGGGCGAACGTCGGCGATGCGCGTCGGCGCGATGCGGCCGGGCAATTCACGGATCACAGCGAACGGCTGCGGCTTGACCGACACGAAACTGACCTCCGGCGGCGGCGCCACCGGCTGCGCCGCGACCGCCGATGCCGGCTCGTCGCACCCGGACAACACCGGACTGATCGCAAGCAACAGCATCAATCCCAGTCCGGAGCGTAACCCTCGTCGCATTGTCGGTTCCATAGCCTCGCTATCCCGTTCGTCAGACATGAATCAATCGCAAGCCGCGACGGCATGGCCGCGCGGCGTTGTCTGTACGAACTCTGACCTCATTTGATTTCGCAAAAGTAACGCAGCGCGAACGCAACGCAACAAATTTTGCGGCGGCGCAATGCCACAGGACGTTACAGCATTGAAGTCGCAGCAACTTTGCAAGACTCACATCATTGTGAGTCGATCCTCGCCCGACGAAAATGAATTTGAAATGGTTCCCGACCATTCGCGGACGTTAAGCGCTGCGACAATTTATCCATCGCCGCGCGCACAACGATATCAATGTGCATCTCGATCTCGCGAAACAAACCTGCGCCGGAGACGCCAAGCCGCCTCAATTGTTTCGCGTCATCCTTTTATTTGAGTACTTCGCAGGCATTGTGCTGCACATGACGCGCGCGATCGCGCTGTGCGAGTCCATTCCACCACGCCGCGAGCGCGGTGCTCTCGCATGGCAGCTTCACGCACATGCCTTCAATGTAGGCAATCCAGTCGTCGAAGCGGAACGCGGGAACCGGAACCACGACCGGCGCGTCGGCGTCGAGCGCGTATTCGATCAAATGCGCAAGACCGCGCCCCCGCTGCTCCTGTCGCCCGAAGCGATTGACAATGAGCAGATCGGCCCCCTCATCGATCGCCGCCATCATGGCGACGCGCGCCGCCGCAAGCTTGTCGAGATCGAGCCGGCGGCCTTGCGTATAAATTGCGGCTTCCTGAAAAAGGTCGACGCGCTCGCCGCTGTGAACCATCGTCGCCGCGAGTTCCGCCACGCCGGCATTGTGATGCCCGCATTGCACCAGTCCGACCGGACGCAACCCTTCGGCCCTCAACATGGACACGAAATCCAGCAGCACGCCGTCCGGCTGCTGATCCGCCTCATAGACAAGCGCGGCAACGTCGCATTGCGCATCGAACATCGGTCATTCCCGCCAGGCGGCACCGTCGGAACGGCGAACTCCGGCGGCAATCGCACCGCCATTCGCGCCGCAAGCCTAACGCGCCTCATCACCGATGAGAAGCCAGCTTGCTTCGTTATATTTCTTTGTATATTACGATCTTGTAAACGTATCGCGGAGGCAGTCTTTGCGATTCTGGATTCGCTATAAACGCGGCGACCGGCACTGGACCTCACGCCGGGATACGATCAAGGATGGCGCGACAGAGGCAGACCCGTGAGCGACGTGAAGGACGACACTGCCACCATGACGGAGATCGACAGCCGGGCCCTAACGACATGCACGATCGCGCCCGACGGCCAGACGGTCTCGCTCGGCTTCACCGATGCCTCCGGTCGCCCCGTCGCCGTCAGGCTTCCGCTCGAACAGGCCGGCGCGCTGGCGATGACGCTGCCGTCGCTGATCGAGCAGGCGTTGCGCCGTCGCTTCCACGACGACAGCCTGCGCTTCACGTTTCCGCTCGGGTCGTGGGCGGTGGAGCAATCGCCGGACCCCGGCACGCGCATCGTCACCCTGCGCACGCCGGACGGCTTCGGCGTCTGCTTCACGCTGCAAAGCCAGCAACAGAATGCGCTCGGCGAAGCGTTCAGTTGCGATTGCGACCGGTGCGCGACGTTCTCCACACACTGACGCAAGGAAATGGATCGCGGCGTATCGGACGCCGCTACGTCGCCGGCTTGCCGCTCCGCCCGATATCGGACCGCAGCGAGGCGAGGTCCTTGCGCACCGCCGCGGCCGCCGCGCGCTCGATGCGTCGATAGCGCTCGATCAGCGACGTCCCGAATGGCGTGAGCGTTGCGCCGCCGCCGTGTTTGCCGCCGGTCTGGCGCGCGACCGCGGCCTGCCCGCACATCCGGTTGATCTCGTCCACCAGGTCCCACGCCCGCTTGTAGGACATATCCATCGCGCGGCCAGCAGCCGAGATCGAACCGCAGGCGGCAATGTTCTCCAGCAACTGGATTTTGCCCGGACCGAGCCGGCTGCCCGAATCGAAATCGATGCGGACGCTGAGCAGCGGCAGCGGCTTCGCGGCCGACGCCTTGACAGTGGACGATTTGGCAGCGGACGATTTGGCGCTCGCCGTCTTGATGGCGGATCTAGGCATCTCGATCCCACGACAGGTGGCCGGCAACGCGGCGGTCTTGCATCGGATCCATCTCTCAATTCCGCAACGTCGCAGGGCCCCGGACGCCCGGCCCGCCGCGCAAACCGACATCGAACCGAACGTCGCGAGATTACCTTGCAAACCCGGCAAAACAACCTCGATCTCGTCGCGTTGTCGGGGCCTGTGAAGATTGTATAGTCGATCCGTTCTCGACATCCCTCCAGACGGCGAACGCGGCCATCATCCGCAACGAAGCCGGGCAGTTTCAGGTGAACATCATGACGGTTGGGCAGCGGCGCGCCATCGTGTTGCGGCATGTGGCTTTCGAGGATCTCGGCCTGCTCGCTCCGGCGCTCGCGCGCGCCGGATGGCATTATGACATTCTGGACGCTGCCACCGCCGACCTCACGCAGCCAAAGGTCGTCGATGCCGATCTGCTGATCGTGCTGGGCGGACCGATCGGCGTCGGCGACGTCCGCGACTATCCGTTTCTCGTCCAGGAAATCGCGCTGCTGGAAAAGCGCCTGGCCAATGATCGGGCAACGCTCGGCATCTGCCTCGGCAGCCAGTTGATGGCGGCGGCGCTGGGCGCGCGCGTTTATGCCGGGACGGTCAAGGAAATCGGCTGGGCGCCGCTGCAACTGACCGACGACGGCCGCGCCTCCTGCCTCGCTCCGCTCGCCGAGCCGGGCGCGACGGTGCTGCACTGGCATGGCGACACCTTCGACCTGCCGGCCGGCGCGACGCGGCTGGCCTGCACGCCCGCCTATGCGAATCAGGCATTCGCCGTCGGAAACAACGCCCTCGCATTGCAATTCCACGTCGAAGCCGACCCGGCTCGGCTGGAGGAATGGTATGTCGGCCATACCGTCGAGCTCGGCGCGGCGAAAATCTCGATTCCCGCCCTTCGCACTGCAACAGCGCAGATCGCGGCGCGGATTCCGGCGCAGGCACAACGCATTTTCGACCGCTGGCTGCGCGAACTCGCCTGATAATCCGCCCTCTCACCCCCGGTCATCAAGCCGGGGTTCCGTCGCGTCGGGTCGTCCGACGGCGCGGCGCGATCGCGTCATCGACCGATAAAGCGCCGGGCCGGCTTCCCTCACGCGCTCGCTGTGCCATATTGCAACCGACGAATGCCGATCTCGAACCCGATGAAAGCACCATGGCGCAAGGCTCCGCATCCCGCAGCTCTCTCGAACTCGAACTGACCAAGCTGTCGTCTCCGCGCATCTTCCTGGTGCGCATGGTGGTGTTCCTGATGCTCTGCGCGCTGGTCGCGGTGGTGCTGTACAAGCAGATCATGATGGCGTTCATGGCCAATCCCGGCCTCAACGCCCTGATCGTCGCGGTGCTGCTGATCGGCATCATCCTGTCGTTCCGGCAGGTGATCCGCCTTTATCCCGAGGTCGCATGGGTCAACAATTTCCGCATCGCGGACCCGGGCCTCGCGCTCGACCGACGGCCGCGGCTATTGGCGCCGATGGCTGCCATCCTCGGCCGCGAGCGCACCGGGCGGATGTCGATCTCGCAGCAGACCATGCGGCACTTGCTGGACTCGATCGCGACACGCCTCGACGAGGCGCGCGACATCTCCCGCTACATGACCGGCCTGCTGGTGTTCCTCGGCCTGCTCGGCACCTTCTGGGGACTGATCGAAACCGTCGGCTCGGTGGGGCACATCATCGACGGGCTGAAGGTCGGCGGCGATTCCGGATCGCTGTTCGATACGCTGAAGGAAGGGCTCGCCGCCCCACTCGGCGGCATGGGCATTTCGTTCTCGTCGTCGCTGTTCGGCCTCGCCGGATCGCTGATCCTCGGCTTTCTCGACCTCCAATCGAGCCAGGCGCAGAACCGCTTCTATACCGACCTCGAGGACTGGCTGGCCTCCACCGTCCGCGAATACACCGGCGAGGGCGGCCACGCTCCGGCCGGCGGTGGCGGCGACATGCAGGTGGCGATCGAACGCCTGCGTGCGAGCGTCGAGGAAATGGGCGCCGGACGCGGCACCACCGCGGCGATGGCCAATCTCGCCGACGCCATTCAGGGGCTGGTGCAGCACATGCGCGGCGAACAGCAGATGATCCGCGAATGGGCCGACGGCCAGGGCGAGCAGAATCGTGAGATCAGGAAGTTGCTGGAGCGAATTGCGGCGCAACCCGAAAGGCATCTGAGCGGAGATCTGTGATGGCGCTGACCCGCCGCCGCACCGATTCCGGCTTCAACTACTGGCCGGGCTTCGTCGACGCGCTGTCGACGCTGGTGCTGGCCATCGTATTCCTGCTGTCGGTGTTCCTGGTGGTGCAGTTCTATTTGTCCCAGGAAGTTTCCGGCAAGGACAAGGCACTGGAGCAGCTCAACGCCAAGATCGCGCAACTGAACGAGTTGCTGTCGCTGGAGAAGGTCACCCAGCTCGACCTGTCCGATCAGCTTGCGCAGACCCGCGCCGGACTCGCCACCGCCGAGGCCGAGCGCGATCGCGCCAAGGGTCTCTACGATGGCCTCGCCGGCGCCGGCAACGATGCCGCCGGCCGCGCCAACGAATTGAATAAGGCGCTGGATTCGGAGAAGCAGGTGTCGGCGCGGGCCCTGGCGCAGGTCGAGGTGCTGAACCAGCAGATCAGCGCGCTGCGGCGGCAACTCGCCGCGCTGGAATCGGCGCTCGACGCGTCCGAGAAGCGCGACAAGGAATCGCAGACCCGCATCACCGATCTCGGCCAGCGGCTCAATGTGGCACTGGCGCAGCGCGTGCAGGAACTGTCGCGCTATCGTTCCGAGTTCTTCGGACGGCTACGCGCCATTCTCGGCAACCGTCCCGACATTCGCATTGTCGGCGACCGCTTCGTGTTCCAGTCCGAAGTGTTCTTCGACACCGGACAGGCGGTACTGCTGCCGGAAGGCAAGGCCGAACTCGACAAGCTCGCCGACGCGCTGAAGGACCTCGACAAGAAAATCCCAAGCGACATCCCCTGGGTGCTGCGCGTCGACGGCCATACCGACGTACGGCCGATCAGCAGCCCGCAGTTCAAGTCGAACTGGGAGTTGTCGGCCTCGCGCGCGATCTCGGTGGTGCAGTACCTGGTGTCGCTCGGCGTGCCGCCGCAGCGCCTCGTCGCCGCCGGCTTCGGCGAATTCCAGCCGCTCGATACCGGCACGACCGAAGAGGCCTACAAGCGCAATCGCCGCATCGAATTGAAGCTGACGGAAAAATAGGACGGTGAGACGATGACAGCGGCTCGGTCAACGACTTGCCGATGGCCCACGTTTCGTTCGTTCCCTCCCCCCTTGTGGGGGAGGGTCAGGGAGGGGGGTCGTCGCGGGGTACGCGCCAACATTCGACCCCACCCCCCTCTCCACCTCTCCCCCACAAGGGGGGAGAGAGCAGGCCATCGCCGGAGCCGCGCCGACGCGACATTGATGCAGATCCAACAGCGGTCCAGTGCATCATGAGCGATCAATTCATCCTACGCCCCTATCGTGAGAGCGACGAGGATGCCGCCATCGCGCTCTGGCAGCGCACGTGGCAACTGGCCTATCCGTCGATCGACTTCGCAGCGCGCGTTCCATGGTGGCGCGCACGCTGGCGCGATGAACTCGTTCCCGCGGCGCAAGTCGTTGTCGCCGAAGCGGACGACACGTTGCAAGGCTTCGTCACAATCGATTCATCTGGCTATCTCGACCAGATCGTGGTCGCGCCGGAGCAATGGGGATCTAAGCTGGCGGCCGCGCTGCTCGATGAAGCCAAACGGCTGTCGCCGACAAATGTGACGCTGCTGGTGAACAAGGACAACGCCCGCGCCATCCACTTCTACGAGCGCAACGGCTTCGCCCATGTCGGCGAGGATGTGAATCCGACCTCGGGCCGCCCGGTATTGCGGATGGCATGGAAGCCTTGATTTTTCCCTCTCCCGCAAGGGGAGAGGGGAAAGCAACTACGCCCCGTCGAACTGCAACCGCGCCAGCCGCGCATAGAGCCCGTTCGCCGCGACCAGCGAGGCATGGGTGCCCTGCTCGACGATGCGTCCCTGATCCATCACCAGAATACGGTCGCAGGACAGCACGGTGGCAAGGCGATGCGCGATCACCAGCGTGGTGCGATGGCGCATCAGTTCTTCCAGCGCGGTTTGCACCAGCGTTTCAGATTCCGCGTCGAGCGATGACGTTGCCTCGTCCAGCAGCAGCAGCGGCGCGTCGCGCAGGATGGCGCGGGCAATCGCAATGCGCTGGCGTTGACCGCCGGACAACGTCACGCCGCGCTCGCCGAGCGGCGTATCGAATCCATTCGGCAGCCGCCTGATGAACTCGGTGGCATGGGCGAGATCGGCGGCGCGCTCGACTTCCGCATCGCTGGCCTCTAACCGGCCGAAGCGAATATTCTCGCGCGCGCTCGCCGCGAACACCACGGATTCCTGCGGCACCAGCGCGATGCGCTGCCGTACCGCCTGCGGCGAGACCGACTTGATCGGCACGCCGTCATAGGAAATCTCGCCGGAAGCCGGATCGTAGAACCGCAGCAGCAGATGAAACAGCGTGCTCTTGCCGGCGCCGGAGGGACCGACGATGGCGACCTTCTCACCGGCGCGCACGGAAAACGAGATGCCGTCGACGACATTGGCCTGCGGCCGCGTCGGATAGGCGAAGCGCACGCTGTCGAACGCGACGTCGCCGCGCGCGGGCTCCGGCAGCAGCCGCGCCACCGGCGGCGCGACGATGGCGGGTTTGACGTGAAGAATCTCGAACAGGCGCTCGGCGGCGCCGGACGCCGACGACACCTCGCCCCACACTTCGCTGAGTTGGCCGAGGCCCGCCGCCGCGAACGCGGCATAAAGCACGAACTGGCCGAGCCGGCCGGCGGTCATATTGCCCACCAGCACGTCGTGCGAACCGACCCACAGGATCATCACCACGCTGGCGAACACGATGAAGATCACGATGGCGGTGAGCGTCGCACGCGCCTGCGTCGAACGCCGCGCCGCTTCATACGCCGTCTGGACCTCGCCGCTGAACCGCGTCGAGGCGAGGCGCTCGTTGGTGAAGGCCTGTACCGTGCGGATCGCGTTGATGAGCTCGGAGGCGTAGGCAGTGGCGTCCGCCAGCGTATCCTGCGCGTTGCGGGACAACCGCCGCACCCAGCGGCCGAACGCCACCAGCGGCAGCACGATCAGCGGGATCGCCGCCAGCACGAAACCGGACAGCCGCGGGCTGGTGACCACCATCATCGTCGCCGCGCCGACAAACAGCACGAGATTGCGCAGCGCGATCGACACCGACGAGCCGACCGCGGACTTGATTTGTGTAGTGTCGGCGGTGAGCCGCGAGATCAGTTCACCGCTACGCGCGGAATCGAAGAAGCGCGGCGACAGCGAGGTGAGATGCGCGAAGACATCGCCGCGCAGATCGGCGACGATACGGTCGCCCAGCGTCGTCACCAGATAGAAGCGCAGCGCGCTGGCGCCGGCCAGCACCGCGACCACCGCGAGCATCACGCTGAAGTAACTGTTGATCATCGCGATGCCTTCGGGGCTGAAGCCGAAGTCGATCATGCGGCGCACCGCGATCGGCACCACCAGCGTCGTCACGGCCGCGACCACCAGCGCCACCAGCGCCAGCAAGGCGCGGCCGCGATAGCGCGCCACGTAAGGCGCCAGCGCCAGCAGCGGCCGCAACCCCTTGCGGCGTTTGTCGGCCGGCGTCTCCGCGTCGCTCTGGACGTGCTTTACGAAGTCGGCTTCCGCAACCGTTTCCGCCGGGGTGGGGTCGAGCGGCAGCGCCACCGCCGTCGCCTGCCGTTGATCGTTCCGCCGCAATACCGGGCTCATCTCGCCTCGCAGTCCCAACCACGTCGCACTTTTATAACAGCTCCAGATAGGCCCAAGCTCCATAGGCCTCCCCGCGCCCGCTGGCAAATCGGCGCGGGTGCTTGTCTCTGCAGTCGGGGTGCGTTATAGACCGCCGCAAATCCCGTACTTTGATCAATCGCAATGAAGGCGCCGGGCGCGCCAGAGGTATGCCATGAAAGCCGAAATTCACCCGGATTATCATAACATTACGGTCGTTATGACCGACGGGACCGAATATCAGACGCGCTCCACTTGGGGCAAGGAAGGCGACAAGCTGAACCTCGATATCGACCCGAAGTCGCATCCGGCCTGGACCGGCGGCACCCAGCAGATCCTCGATCGCGGCGGCCGCGTTTCCCGCTTCCAGAAGAAGTTCTCCGGGTTCCTCAAAAAGGACTGAGGCATCCGCCTCGCCGCCGGGCCGACGCCCGGCAGGCTCACCGCGATAACAAAAAGGCCCCGGTTCGCCGGGGCCTTTCCATTTGCGCTGTCGCAAGTGAGGGAACGTTACCCGGTCTGGCGCTCGAAGGCCGCGCGCAGCCGGTTGAGTTGCGGCGCCAGCGGATTGCCGACGGCGCTGGGGCGTTCCGTCAGCGGCGAATGGATGGTGGCATCGAGACGCCGCACCTTTGCCTGCAAGGTCACCGAGCGCGCGATCAGATCCTGCAACTGCTGCGGCAGTTTCACCAGCATGTCGTCCGCGCCGGGCTCGGCGGCGGTGAGCTTCACCTTGGTCTTTTCGCGATTGGCCTGGATGAGCGTCATCTCGCCCTCTTTCACGGCGCGATGCAGCAACAGCCAGGAGGCCAACTGCATCAGCCGAGTTGTCAGACGCATACTTTCGGTGGCGTAGGTCAGGCTGACCGGGCGATCCAGCATCTTGGCCTCGGTGCGGCCGGGGCCGTCGAGATAGGCGGCCGTCTCTTCCACGAGGTCCATGCCCTCGCGGAACAAGGTGCCGAACGCCGGGGAATTGGTCAGGCGCTCGCTGAACTGGACGAGATCCGCTGCTTCGCTATGGGAACGATCCGACATCGCTTAACGCCTCACGCTACTGATTACGCTCATCGTGCCGCTCCGCTTCGTTGGAATGTCCGGTCGTTCGTCGCACCAGTTGCTTAGCGTGCGGGGGCGATTCGTACTGCCGCTTCACCGGCGTCTCACCGAATGATCCAAAGCGCGGTCGGCTTATAGTGAACAAATCATTACGCCCGCGGGGGCGGGAGTCCAGCCGGCGTGTCGACAAACCTGAATTATGGTTTCCAACACGGTCGCCATGGAACTTGCAGCGTTCGACGCAAAAAAAAGCCGCCGAAGATCGGCGGCTTGAAGTGGTTTAACAGGGAGGCGTCAAACAGAGTGGACAGGAGCCACTCGGTGTCCAAACGAGGACAACTCCAGTCATAAACCGGAAGCCTTAACCGATCGTAAATGAATGATTCTGTTTAGGGTTCGTTTGCCATATCGGCCATTGGCCGAGGCCGGATTCATCGCGCGTCATGCGCGGTGTCCCGCATTGGGTCAATGACAGACAACTGAAAACGACCGCCTACGATTTGAAGAAGCTGTTGGCCGCGTCCTTCGAGGCGCGCTTTTTCGCCATCGCCTGATCGAGCCGCTCGATCTCGGCCTTGAGCAGCGCGATGCGCGCGCCGAGTTCATCAACCGACAACAGCGACAGATCCTGTCCGATCTCGTGGCTCGTTTTCTTGCGCGGTTCGTCGTCCTCGCCGGCCATCGTTGCCTCCGCTCGATTCACTTTCTTTGCGGGGACCGATACCCACCGCGCTTCAAAGCGCTATAAGCAGACCAGTTCCCGCATCGACAAGAGGACAAATCATGGAAAAGCTGCCCGCGCAAATGACCGTCATCGGCATCAGCAAGCCCGGCGGCCCCGAGGTCCTGCTGCCGGAAACGCGCGCGGTTCCCACGCCCGGGAACGGCGAACTGCTGGTCAAGGTCGCCGCTGCCGGCGTAAACCGGCCCGACGTCGCGCAACGATCGGGGAGCTACCCGCCGCCGCCCGGCGCCAGCGACCTGCCTGGTCTCGAGATCGCCGGCGAGGTGGTCGCGGTCGGTCCCGGCGCGACGCGGCACAAGGTCGGCGACAAGGTGATGTCGCTGGTGGCGGGCGGCGGCTATGCGGAATATTGCATCGCGCCGGATGCGCAGGCCATCGCGGTTCCCGATGCCCTCTCGATCGTCGAGGCGGGCGCAACGCCGGAAACCCTGATGACGGTCTGGCATAACGTCTTCGAACGCGGCGGATTGCAGGCCGGCGAAACCATGCTGATCCACGGCGGCTCGTCCGGGATCGGCACCATGGCCATCCAACTCGCGAAGGCCTTCGGCGCCAAGGTGATCGTCACCGTCGGCTCGCAGGACAAGGCCGATGCCTGCCTCAAACTCGGCGCCGACCACGCCATCAACTACAAGACCCAGGATTTTGTCGCTTTGAGCCGCGAACTCACCGGCGGCAGCGGCCCCAACCTCATCATCGACATGGTCGGCGGCGACTACATTGAGAAGAATTACGACGCGGCGGCGATGGACGGACGCATCGTGCAGATCGCGTTTCTCGGCGGGCCGAAGGCCACCGTGAACTTCGCCAAGCTGATGACCAAACGGCTTGTCCACACCGGCTCGACGCTGCGGCCGCGAAGCCCCGCCGACAAGGCCGCGATGGTTGCAGCCATCGAGGCGAAGGTGATGCCGCTGATCCGCGCCGGCAAGGTGAAACCCCTGATCGACAGCACGTTTCCGCTGCGCGACGCCGCGGAAGCGCATCGCCGGATGGAAACCAGCCAGCATGTTGGCAAAATTGTGTTGATCGTGTGATTCGGGAATGCGCAGGGAAAGCCTTTGAATTCCCTGCCAACCATGGCATTTATCGCGGCCACGGAGGAATATGGCTGATGGCGGGAGGGTTTTGATCGGCCTGCGTGAGTGCCTTCCGTGTCCGTTCCGTTGCCTCGCGCAACGCTTTTCATTGTCGCGTGGCGCCGTTCAACGTGGAGACTCGAGATTGCGTCCGATCAGGTTTCTTGCGCTGCTCGCGCTCGGCCTCGCGCTTTGGGTTTCGATGTTGCCCGCCTACGCCGTCGACGCCGTCAGCGTCCGCAGCGACGCAGCCGCCATCGATCTCACCGGGGTTCTCGAACATCAACATAGCGACAGCGACCGGATTCAGGTCTCCACCGCGCCCGGTACCGACGGCATCGTGCGCCGCGTCGAGGTGCGCGCGCGCGAAGGCGGACAGAACTGGGTGGTGTTCGCGCTTGCCAACAACACCGACGATCAGCTCGATCGCCTGATTGTCGCCCCGCACTATCGCATGGTGTCATCCGGGCTGTTGTGGCCCGACCTCGGCCTGTCGCGTATCGCCACGATCACGCCATCGACCGGTGACCGCCCCGAGCGGCAGGAAAATCCCACCGCCGACGTGTTCCGCATCACGCTCGATCCCGGCGCGGTGGTGACCTACGTCGCCGAACTGCGCACCGACAAGCTGCCGCAGCTCTATCTGTGGGAGCCCGACGCCTACAAGGACAAGGTTAATTCCTTCACGCTGTATCAGGGCATCGTCATCGGCATCTCCGGCCTTCTGGCGCTGGTACTGACGATCCTGTTCGTGGTGAAAGGCAGCATCATGTTCCCGGCCGCGGCTGCGCTGGCCTGGGCGGTGCTGGTTTATATCGGTGTCGATTTCGGTTTCTGGGGCAAGGTGCTGGATATGTCGGCCGGTGCCGAACGCATCTGGCGTGCCTCGGGCGAAGCCATTCTCGCTGCAACGCTCCTGGTTTTCCTGTTCGCCTATCTCAATCTCAACCGCTGGCACGTGCGCTATTCGCACATCACGCTGGGCTGGCTCGCCTTCCTCGGCTCGCTGGTGGCGCTGGCGCTGTTCGACCCGGCGGTGGCGTCGGGCATTGCGCGAATATCGCTGGCGATGATTGCGGTATTCGGCTTCGCACTGATCGTCTATCTTTCGACCCACGGCTTCGACCGCGCGGTCTTGCTGATCCCGACATGGTTTCTGCTGGTGGTCTGGGTCATCGCCGCCGGCATGACGGTGGAAGGCAGCGTCACCAACGACATCGTCGGCCCGGCGCTGCTCGGCGGTCTGGTGCTGATCGTGATGCTGATCGGCTTCACGGTGATGCAACACGCCTTCGCAGGCGGCGCCGCCGGCGGCATCGTCTCCGATGTCGAGCGTCGCGCGCTGGCGCTCACCGGATCCGGCGATCTGATCTGGGATTGGGATGTGGCCGCCGACAAGGTGTTCACAAGTCCCGAAACCGAAACGCTGCTCGGCCTCAAGCGCGGCACCCTGGAAGACGCAGCCGCTGTCTGGCTGGAGGTGCTGCATCCGCTCGATCAGGATCGCTTCCGCGCCGCGCTCGACAGCGTGCTGGATCAACGCCGCGGCCGGCTGGTGCAGGACTTCCGCCTGCGCACCGCCGACGGGCATTTCATGTGGTTCTCGCTGAAAGCCCGTCCCGTCGTCGGCTCCGACGGCGAAGTACTTCGCGTGATCGGCACCCTCACCGACGTCACCGACATCAAGAACGCCGAGGAGCGACTGCTGCACGATTCGGTGAACGACAACCTCACCGGCCTGCCGAACCGCAAACTGTTCCTCGACCGGCTGGCGAGTTTCTCCAGTTTCTCGAAATCCGTTCCCGCGCTGCGTCCGACCGTGATGGTGATCGACATCGACCGCTTCAAGCAGGTCAACGATTCCGTGGGCGTCGCTGTCGGCGATTCGATCCTGCTGACATTGGCGCGGCGGCTGACCCGCATCCTCAAACCGCAGGACACGCTGGCGCGGCTCGGCGGCGATCAGTTCGGCCTGATCCTGATGTCCGAGCAGGAATCGCCGCGCATCACCGCCTTCGCCGAAACCATCCGCAAGACCATCCGCGCGCCGATCGCCTTCAACGACCGCGAGATTTTCCTCACCGCCTCGATCGGTCTTGCGCTGAGCGATCCGCAAACCGCGCCGAACGACGAACTGGTGAAGGATGCCGAGCTTGCGATGTACCACTCCAAGCGCATCGGCGGCGACCGCATCGACGTCTACAAGCCGGCGATGCGCGCGCGCAAGACCGACCGCCTGACGCTGGAATCCGAACTGCGCCGCGCCATCGAGCGCGAGGAAATCACCATTCTCTACCAGCCGATCGTGCGGCTGGAGGATCGCGCCATCGCCGGATTCGAGGCCTTGGCGCGCTGGGATCACCCGAAACTCGGCCGCATGTCGCCGATCGAATTCATCTCCATCGCCGAACAGAGCGGCTTGATCATCGACCTCGGTATGTTCGTGATGGATCAGGCTGCGCGACAGCTCAGCGTCTGGCAGCGCGCCACCCGCGCCTCGCGCACGCCGATCTTCGTCAGCGTCAACGTCTCGTCGCGACAGTTGCTGCGCCACGATCTGATCCACGATATCCGCACCGTGCTGTCGCGCTCATCGATCACGCGCGGCACTTTGAAGCTGGAATTGACCGAGTCGCTCGTGATGGAGAATCCGGAGCACGCAGCGCAAATGCTGCAACGGATCCGCGAACTCGGCGTCGGCCTGTCGCTCGACGACTTCGGCACCGGACATTCCTCACTGGCCTATCTGCAACGCTTCCCGTTCGACACCATCAAGATCGACCAGTCGTTCGTCCGCACCACCAGCCGGGGCACCCGACCAGTGATCCTGAAATCGATCATCGCGCTGGCGCACGATCTCGGCATGGACGTGGTGGCGGAAGGCGCGGAGACCGACTCCGACGCGGTCGAGCTGTACCAGCTCGGCTGCGAATATGCGCAGGGCTTTGCCTTCGGCGAGCCGATGGATACCGAGGCGGCGATGCGGCTGTTGACGGAAGAGCGCCTCGAAGCAACGCATTGAACGTGTTCGTCCCCGAACAGGCGGGGGACGATCATTCATTTATCGGCGTTCACGCGTGCCCAGCGGCATTGGAAAGCGTGCCGGGATCGATGCCGATCTTGCGCAGCGCCCGACCGTACTTTTCCTCGGCGTCGCCACCGAAAACCAGATCCGCATCCGCCGGGCAGTGCAGCCAGCCATTCTCCTGAATTTCGTTTTCAAGCTGACCCGGCGCCCAGCCGGCATAGCCCAGCGCGAGAATGGCGTGACGCGGACCGTTTCCCGCCGCGATCGCCTTGAGAATATCCAGCGTCGCGGTGAGACAGATCTCGTCGTCGATCGGCAGCGTCGCGTCCTTGATGAAAAAATCGCTGGAATGCAGCACGAAGCCGCGCCCGGTTTCCACCGGCCCGCCCTTCAGCACCTTCATCGATTCGGCATTTTCCGGCAGCTTGATCTGATCCGCCTCGGGAATGATCTGCAACTGCACCAGCAATTCGGGAAAATCGATGCTGCCCGCCGGACGATTGACGATGATCCCCATCGCGCCTTCGGAGGAATGCGCGCACAGGTAGATCACCGACCGCGCGAAACGCTCGTCCTCCATCACCGGCATGGCCACCAGCAACTGGCCATCGAGATAGCCGCTGGCGTTGTCGTCATCGCCGTCGTTGTCGGCTGCCTTGGGAAGGCCGATTTCCGATGTTTTCTTCGCAGGGTTCATGGCTGCCTGACCTCACCTTGCCTCATATCCTGATATTGGGCGCCGCCCCTGTCAATCAAGCGGCCTTCGGCGGATGGATCACACGCAATTCAATGGTTTAGTCGCCCGCATCCTTGTAAAGACGTCACATGATCGGATTGGTTCCCGCCCGCCCCGCAATTGGTCTCACTACGCTACTGCTCGTTTGCGCCACGCTCGCCAGCGCGCGCGCGCAGGATGCTTCGCCGTGGGCGCAGGACAACCATTCGGCGATCCGCCTGCTGGCCGGCTCGCGCAGCGGCGCGGTGGTGCTCGGTGGAATCGCGTTTCGTCTGCAACCGGGTTGGAAAACCTATTGGCGAACGCCCGGCGATTCCGGCGTACCTCCACGTTTCGACTTCTCGAAGTCGGAGAATGTCGAGGCGGTGACGGTGCTCTGGCCGGCGCCGCAATCCTTTCCCGACGGCGCGGGTGGCGTCTCGCTCGGCTACAAGGATCAGGTGGTGTTGCCGTTGCGCATTGCGCTGAAGGCCGCCGACAAGCCGGTGGTGTTGCGCGTGGCGATCAGCTACGCGGTCTGCGACAAACTGTGCGTCCCGGTGGAGGCCGATGCCGAACTGCCGTTCGTCAGCGTCGCCAGCACCGAGGACAATACTCTCGCCGGCGCGCTCGATCTGGTCCCCAAGCCGGCCAATGTCGGCGATCCCAATCCGCTGACGATTCGCGACGTCCACCGCGACGGGCCCCATAACGTGATCGTCGATGTCGCGGCGGCCGACGCCGACAACCTGCATCTTTACGTCGAAGGTCCGACGCCGGACTGGTCGTTGCCATTGCCGAAGCCGGTCGATGGCGGCAAGCCCGATCTCAAACGCTTTGCGTTCGCCCTCGACGGTCTGCCGACCGGCGTCAAGCCGGATGGCGCGGCATTGAAGTTCACGCTGGTCGGCGGTCATCGCGCCTACGAATTCAACGTCAATCTGCAATAGCGCTGGCTCATACCGCGAGCCGCCGTCCCCTCTTCAAGCGAGGGTGGTCCGCGTGCGCCGACATCCAACCGAATCTTAACGAATGGTTGCTAAGCTTGTCCGTCGCCGCCCGGCTGGCGCGCGCCCTGAGGACATCTGCCTTGGCTGTCATGGAAACCGCCCCTGAACCCGCGTCCTGGCGCGCCAAGGTGATCGCTCCGCTTCGCGCGGCGCTGCGGGGATCGTCCGAAACCGCGGTGACCAACCGCCTCGCCGCCACTATTTTCGTTATCCGGGTGATCAGCGCGGCGCTGGCCTATGTCGCGCAGATCCTGCTCGCACGCTGGATGGGCGGCTCGGATTACGGCATCTATGTCTACGTCTGGATCTGGGTGCTGCTGCTCGGCAGTCTGCTCGATTTCGGCATCGCCGTCTCCGCGCAGAAGATCATTCCCGAATATCGCGCGCGCAACGAGACCGCGCTGTTGCGCGGCTTTCTCTCCGGCGGCCGCTGGCTGACGCTGACAACCTCCACCGTCGCCGCCGCGTTGCTCGCCGGCATCGTCACGCTGCTGAAGCCGCTGCTCGATCCCGAGAGTGTGACACCGCTCTATATCGGCTGCCTGACGCTGCCGGCTTTCGTCGTCGCCAATACGCAGGACGGCATCGCCCGCTCCTACGATTGGATGCGACTTGGCCTGATGCCGCAGTTCATCGTCCGGCAGGCGCTGATCATCGGCTTCACCGCCGGCGCGGTGGTGCTGGGCATCGGTCTCGACGCCACCGCCGCGATGCTGGCGAGCGCCGCCGCGGTCTGGATCGCGATGACCGGCCAGATGATCGTGCTCAACCGCCGCATCGGCGCCGTCGTCGCGCCAGGTCCCAAGGCCTACGACCCGCGTGGCTGGCTCGCGACATCGCTGCCGATCCTGCTGGTCGAAAGCTTCTATCTGCTGCTGACCTACACCGACGTGCTGATGCTGCAACAATTCCGGCCATCGGAAGAGGTCGGCATCTACTTCGCCGTGGTAAAAACGCTGGCGCTGGTGTCGTTCATTCACTACGCGATGTCGGGGACCACCGCGCACCGCTTCACCGAATATCACGCTGCCGGCGATCACAAACGGCTCGCGGCCTACGTCGCCCATTCGATCAAATGGACGTTTTGGCCGTCGCTCGCCGCAACCACGGCGCTACTGGCAATGGGCAAGCCGCTGTTGTGGCTGTTCGGCCCGCAATTCGTCGATGGCTACGGCATCATGTTCGTTGCCGCCATCGGCCTCGTGGTACGCTCTGCGATCGGGCCGGTGGAGCGACTCCTCAACATGGTCGGGCACCAGAATATCTGCGCACTGGCCTACGCGCTGTCGTTCGCGATGAATCTCGGACTGTGCATCGCGTTGATCCCGCGCTTCGGCGGCTACGGCGCGGCGGCCGCGACCTCGATCGCACTGACGTTCGAAACCGTGCTGCTGTTCTGGATCGTCCGCCGCCGCCTCGGCTTGCATGTGCTGGCGTTCGGCAAGCGGGGCTAACCTCACCGTCATTGCGAGGAGCGTTAGCGACGAAGCGATCCTGCCTCTTGAAGAAAGACTGGATTGTTTCGCTTCGCTCGCAATGACGAATGCGAGGTGATTACGCCGCGGTCCAGCCGCCATCCATGGAGAGATTGGCGCCGGTGATCTGGCTGGCGTCGTCGCTGCACAGATAGACCGCGAGCGCCGCGACCTGTTCGACGGTGACGAACTGCTTGGTCGGCTGCGCGTCGAGCAGAACGTCGTTGATGACCTGCTCCTTGGTCATGTTGCGCGCCTTCATGGTGTCGGGAATCTGCCTTTCCACCAGCGGCGTCCAGACGTAGCCGGGGCTGATGCAGTTGCAGGTGATCTTGTGGGTCGCCACTTCCAGCGCCACGGTCTTGGTCAGGCCCGCGATGCCGTGCTTGGCCGACACGTAGGCCGACTTGAACGGCGAGGCCACCAGCGAATGCGCCGAGGCCGTATTGATGATGCGGCCCCAGCCACGCTTCTTCATGCCCGGCACAGCCGCGCGAATGCCATGAAACGCCGAGGACAGATTGATGGCGATGATCGCGTCCCATTTTTCGATGGGAAAATCCTCGATCGGCGCGACATACTGGATGCCGGCATTGTTGACCAGCACGTCCACCGAGCCGAACGTCTTTTCACCGAGCCCGACCATCTCGGCGATCTCCGCCGGCTTGGTCATGTCGGCCGGCGAGTGCACCGCCTTGACCTTGAAGTCGGCTTCGATACCGGCGCGCTCCTTCTCGATGTCCTCCGACTTGCCCATGCCGTTGAGCACGATGTTGGCGCCGGCCTTCGCCATCGCCCGCGCGTAAGCCAGCCCGATGCCGCTGGTCGAGCCGGTGATTACTGCGGTCTTGCCTGTCAAAATACCCATGTCATACGCTCCTGTTTGAATCTTTCATCGAGAGCGGGCACTGCGCGGCGACGCGATCTTCCTCGGCGGTGAGATCGTAGGTCACCATGGTCTCGCCGTTCTGCGGTCGCTCCAGCCAGTCCTTGTGCTGCATCGACTTGTCGACGTCCTGCTCGCCGGACGACCAATGCTCCAGCATGTTGAGGCGGGAGAAATCGTAGTCCTTCGACGAGCCGTGATAGTTCTTCTGCCGGTAGATCAGATGCACCACAGTGACCGTATTCTCCTTGGCCGCCTCCTTGAGGTACTTGACGGAAGGATCGTCCTTCAGATCGTCCGGAAGCTTCGAAATCAGATCGCGCACCGCCTTGCGCGCGTTGTGGATCTTCTTGTTCTGATCGGTATTGAGCCGGGTGCGGCTGGAATAGCGAATATCCTTTTCGCGCTCGGCGGCTTCCTGCATCGTGGTCGGCAACGGTCCACGCGCACTGAACAGGTCCGCCTGGAAAATCAGCAGATCGGTTGACGTCTCCTGATCGAGCACATAGTCGAGCGGCGTGTTCGATGCCACGCCGCCGTCCCAGTAATGCTCGCCATCGATTTCAACGGCGGGAAACCCCGGCGGCAACGCGCCCGACGCCATGATGTGCTCGGGGCCGATCGTGTGCTGCTCGTTGTCGAAGTAGACGAAATTGCCGGTCGTGATATTGACCGCGCCGACGCTGAGCCGCGTCACCCCGGAATTGATGCGATCGAAATCCACCAGCCGCTCCAGCGTCGCGCGCAGCGGCGAGGTATCGTAGAAACTCAAGCCTTCCGGATTGGCGGTGGGCCAGAACTGCGTCGGCGGAATTCGCGGCGTGAAGAAGCCGGGCACTCCGAACGTCGCGATCGCCGCGGCGCTGCCCTCGTTGAAGAGCGAGCGGACGTAGTCATTGGGCAGTTCCCACTGCCACGGCACCGGCGCTGAAACGAGACGCCAGAACTCCTCGAGCCGCTCCACCCGCTTCTCGCGCGGGTTGCCGACGATGATCGCCGCATTGATCGCGCCAATGGAAATGCCGGCGACCCACGACGGCTCGAAGTCGTGCCGGCACAGCGCCCGATACGCGCCGGCCTGATAGGCGCCGAGCGCGCCACCGCCTTGCAGCACCAGCACACGCCGCGCCTGTGCCGGAATCGCGGATTTTGAGATATTGGACTGGGGCATGGATGACGTCGGATGATCGCAAATTCAGGCGCACCGTGGCGGTTGAAACCCGCGCCGTCAATCGACGAAATCGCGTGCGCCGTCACACTCTAGTCATCACATGACGCGCATGTCATCTTGCCGCGACCGGCTTCTCGTCGGGCGTCGCCAGAATCAGCGCCCAGAAGACCTTGTATTTGGTGCCGGGCGCATAGGTCGCCGCAATGCCGAGTCGGGTCACGCCCTTGTGCAGCATGTTGGCGCGATGCGGCGGCGAATCGCGCCAGCCGGAAAAGGCTTCCGCGAGGGTATGATAGCCTGCCGAGATATTCTCAACGGCGACCGCCGCCGGATAGCCGGCGGCATTGAGCCGCTTGCCGAGCGCGCCGGCGACATCGTGATCGAGCTTGTTGCGCCGGGCCATGGCCATCGCCTGGGTTTCGGCGGCCTTCATTAGTTCGGGATCGACCGTAACCGCGCCGAGCCCGTTGTTGCGCCGGTAGCCGGAGATCATCGAGGCGGCGACGCCGGCATCGACCTTGGCTCCGCCATGCGCCATGCTGAGATAAAAGGCAGGCTGTTCGGGCGCCCGCTCGACGGCGGCGCCGCAGCCGCCCAGCACCAGAAGGCTGCTCAAAGCCGCCACGCCACGCTTCATGCCCAAACCCCATTGATTCCCATGCAGCAGTTGTTGCACATCAACCGTGGCCGAATGGTGAACGGTTTCGGCTTTTCAAAAGACGGCGGCGCTACGAAGTCGGCGTGATATGGATGCCGCATTCCGTCTTGCCGCGGCCGCGCCAGCGGCCGGCGCGCGCATCTTCGTTCGACGCCGCGCGCGACGTGCACGGCATACAGCCCACCGAACGAAAGCCGGATGTTATCAGCGGGTGCGCCGGCAACTTCGCCACCGCGTAGATCGCCGCAATATCCTCGGGCGTAACGTTTGCGAGCGGATTGAACTTCAATCGTGCGCCGTCGTCTTCGACGACGGGAATGATCGCGCGCGCGCCACCCTGAAAACGCTTGCGGCCATTGATCCATGCCTTGAACGGCGACAGCGCGCGCTTGAGCGGCTCGACCTTGCGAATCCGGCAACACGCATCGGGATCGGAGAACCACAATTCGTTGGCGGGATCGTGTTGCATGAGATCCTGCCCACGCGGCTTGATCGATCGCACGTCGCGCAGTCCGAGTGTCGCGATCAACGTATCGCGATAGGCCAGCGTTTCCGCGAACAGCCAGCCGGTGTCGAGAAACACCACCGGGATCGCCGGATCGACGTCGGCCACCACTTTCAGCAACGCGGCGGATTCGGTACCGAACGACGACACCACGGCGAGATGCTCGCGGCCGACCGTGCGCAGCGCGGCTGCGACGATCTCGGCGGGCGACGCCTGCGCGAGTTGACCCTCGAGCCGCGACGCGGCCGCCGCGACAGTTTCCATATCGTCAGAGAGCATCGTCATTCGGCGGCCATCAACAGGTTGGGATGCTCCTGCGCCAGCGCCGATGCGCGCCACGGCGCGGAATGCGCGACGACATCGCCGATGACAAGAATAGCCGGCCCGCCATCGACCTGCGTTGCGAGTGCCGGCAGATCGTCGAGCACGCCCACCGCCGCGCGCGAATCCGGCCGCGTCACCCGCGCGAACACGCCCACCGGCGTCAACGGCGAACGCCCGGCGGCGAGCAGGCCGGCGCGCACCGCAGGCGCGGCGGTCATGCCCATGTAGACCACGACGGTCGTTTCCAGATCGGTGAGCGCCGACCAGTCGACGTCGGCGGCATCGGCCGCCTTGTGCGCGGTGAGGAATGTGACGCGCCGCGCTTCGTGACGATAGGTTAGCGGCACTTCGAACTCCGCCGCGGCGCCGAGCGCGGCGGTGATGCCGGGCACCACCGTATATGACACGCCGGCGGCGCGCAGCGCATCGACCTCCTCGCCGCCGCGTCCGAACACGTAACCATCGCCGCCTTTCAACCGCACCGCGCGCTGGCCCGCCTGGGCGGCTTCGATCAACAGGCAATTGACCGCGTCCTGTCCGATGCCGGGCTTGCCGATCCGGCGTCCGACGGGCACCCGCGCGGCATCGCGGCGGATGCGGTCGAGAATGTCCGGGGAAACCAGTTCGTCGTGAAACACGACGTCGGCGTCCTGCAACGCGCGTAGCCCCTTTACCGTCAGCAGGTCGGGATCGCCAGGCCCGGCGCCGACCAGCGTGACGTGGCCTTCGACGCCGCTTCGTATCGCGCCGGCAAATGCCGACGGATCGCCGATCGTGCGCAATGCCGCGTTGGCATCTTCACCACGTCCCGCCAGCACCGCCGCGCCGATCGGCCCATCGACGACGCGCTCCCAGAAGCGCCGACGCAGCGAGGCCTGCGGAATGCGCGCGTTGATCGATGAGCGCCAGTTGCCGATGAAGGCCGCGAGATCGCCGATCCGCGACGGCAGCAGCGCCTCGATGCGTTCGCGCAGACGCCGTGCCACCACCGGCGACGCACCGCCGGTGCCGATCGCCACCACAACATCGCCGCGGTCGACGATCGCGGGAAAGATGAAACTCGAATGCGCGAGATCGTCCATTACGTTGACCGGCACGCCGAGCGCCCGCGCGCGCGCCGCGACCGCAAGCCCGACATCGCCCGCGCCGGCGCACAGCACCGCAATGACGCCGCCGAGATCGATCTGTGTTGGATCCCGCGTATCGAAGGTGATGCGCTCGGCCGCCGCCGGATCGAGCCCGGCAAGATCATGGTCGCCGTCGGTCGCGTGCCAGCGCACGTGCGCCTGCGCTGCCAATAAAATGCGCAGCTTGGCGCGCGCCAGTTCGCCGCCGCCCACCAGCAGCACGGGGCCGCGCCGCACGTCGAGAAAAACCGGAAGCCACCTCATCGCAAACTCCGACCCGGAGAGTCCGGGGTTGACTAGAATTATTTTCTGTATATTCCTCTTGTACAGGACGTAAACAGAAAAATTTTACTTCTACAGCGCCCTGGCAAAACAGAATTCCTTGCTAAGAATTTCAGGCGCCGCACATGCAACGTCCTTCTCCTGTTCCGCCGAGCCGGAAACCGCTGTCGTCTCCCGCTCTCACCTCAAGCAATGCACAACTCGCGCCAGAGCCGGACAAGGGCCGGTCGGCCCCCTCGTCGGATCGGCTCGATCAACTGGAAGCACAGAGCATCTACATTTTCCGCGAGGCCTTTGCCCGGCTGAAGAAGCTGGCACTGCTTTGGTCGCTCGGCAAAGATTCCAACGTGATGATCTGGCTGGCGCGGAAGGCGTTCTTCGGCCGCGTGCCGTTTCCGGCGCTGCACGTCGATACCGGCAAGAAATTTCCGGAGATGTACGCGTTCCGCGATCACTACGGCAAAGAGTGGGAGCTTGATCTGCGCATCGAGCCCTGCCCGCCGATCGATGCGGTCGATCCCACCTTGCCACCGGCGGCGCGCTCCGCCGCGCGCAAGACCGAGGGCCTGAAGATGGCGCTCGCCAAATACGGCTTCGACGGCTTGATCGCCGGCATTCGCCGCGACGAGGAAGCGACCCGCGCCAAGGAACGCGTGTTCTCGCCGCGCGGCCTGGAGGGCGGCTGGGACGTGCGCGATCAGCCACCGGAGTTCTGGGATCATTTCAACGCGGCGCCGCCGCCCGGGGCGCATCTGCGCATCCATCCGATCCTGCATTGGACCGAAGCGGACATCTGGGCCTACACCCAGCGCGAGAACATCCCGATCATTCCGCTGTATCTCGCGAAAGACGGCAAGCGCTATCGCTCGCTGGGCGACGCCGACATCACCTTCCCGGTGGCGTCCAACGCCGCCAGCATCGCCGAAATTCTCGTCGAACTGGCCGAGACGAAAGTGCCGGAACGCTCCGGCCGCGCGCTGGATCACGAGACCGAAGACGCTTTCGAGCGGCTGCGCGTCGCCGGCTATCTCTAACGCTCACGACATTCGAGTCCCGCCATGAACATGATCGTCGCCAATCGTCCCGTCGTTCCCGCCGCAACGTCCTCGCGCCCGCTGGTGCGCATCGTCATCGTCGGCCATGTCGATCACGGCAAGTCGACCCTGATCGGCCGCCTGCTGCACGAGACCGGCAGCCTGCCGGACGGCAAGTTCGAAACCCTGAAGGCCGTCAGCGAGCGGCGCGGAATGCCGTTCGAATGGTCGTTCCTGCTGGATTCGCTGCAAACCGAGCGCGATCAGGGCATCACCATCGACACCACGCAGATCGGGTTTCGCACGCCCTCCCGCGATGTCGTCCTGATCGATGCGCCGGGTCATGCCGAATTCCTGCGTAACATGATCACCGGCGCGGCACAGGCCGACGCGGCGCTGCTCTTGATCGACGCCCTTGAGGGGGTGCGCGACCAGACCCGCCGCCACGGCTATCTGCTACATCTGCTCGGCGTGAAGCAGGTCGCGGTGATCGTCAACAAGATGGACCGCGTCGGCTTCGATCGGCAGCGTTTTCAGGCCATCAGCGACGAAATCTCGACGCATCTGAACGGCCTCGGCGTGACACCGAGCGCGATCGTCCCGATCTCCGCGCGCGAAGGCGATGGCGTCGGCGCGCCCTCGCCGCGACTTGCCTGGTACAGCGGCCCGACCGTGATCGGCGCCATCGATGAATTCGAGCCGGCGCGTGCGCTGGATCAATTGCCACTGCGACTGCCGGTGCAGGCGATCTACAAGTTCGACGATCGCCGCATCGTCGCCGGTCGCATCGAGTCCGGGCACCTCGCGAGCGGCAACGAGATCGTCATCATGCCGGCAGGCAAGGTCGCGAAAATTCGCTCGGTGGAAAGCTGGCCCGCGACATCGCTTCGGCGGCAGCATCGCGCCGGTCACGCCGTCGGCATCACGCTGGATCGCGAACTGTTTCTCGAGCGCGGCGACATCATCGGCCATGCCGACACCGCCCCGCGCGCGACGAAACGTCTTCGCGCGCGCATCTTCTGGCTGCACGATACGCCGCTCGTGGCAGGCGCCGCAATTCTGGTCCGTCTCGGCACCAGGGAGAGCCGCGCCACCGTCGCGGCAATCGCCAAGGCTATCGATCCCGGCGAATTGTCCAATGCCGCACGCACGGCGATCGCGCGCAATCACGTCGGCGAAATCGACATCGCGCTGGCGCAGCCGGTGGCGGCGGATATTCACACCGACAATCCGCATACCGGCCGCCTCGTCATCGAAGTCAACGGCCGCATCGCCGGTGGCGGACTGGTGATCGGCATCGACGCCGCCCAGCGCGCCACGCCGGTCGACATCGTGCCGGTGGAATCAGCCTTGCAGCTGGATGAGCGCGCGGCGCGTTACCATCATCGCGGCGCGGTGCTGTGGTTCACCGGCCTGCCCGGCGCCGGCAAATCGACGCTGGCGCGCGCGCTGGAACGGCGGCTGTTCCAGAGCGGCGGTTCGCCGGTGCTGCTCGACGGCGATACGCTGCGCGCCGGCCTCAACGGCGATCTCGGCTTCTCGGCCAAAGATCGCAGCGAAAACATCCGCCGCCTCGCGGAAGTGGCAGTGCATCTCGCCCGCAACGGCCACATCGCCATCGTCGCGGCCGTGTCGCCCTCGGCGGACGATCGCGCGACGGCGCGGCACATCGGCGGCGACCTGTTCCGCGAAATCTACATCGCGACGCCGGTCGACGTCTGCGAAAGCCGCGATCCCAAGGGCCACTATGCGAAAGCCCGCGCGGGCCAACTCAACGGCTTCACTGGCATCGGCAACGACTATCAGGCCCCGCAAGCGAACGAACTGACCATCGACACTTCGACCCGCACGATCGCGGACGCAACCGGCGATATCATGCGAATGCTGACGCGCACCGGCGTTCTGATCGACACCGTCGCAGACCTCGCCGCATCCTGAGAGTTCGCAGGATCAACAAAGTTGCCGTCGTCCCCGCGCAGGCGGGGACGACGATTTTCGGGTTGCAGCTCCGGGCAAAAAGCTAATCGCCGATCATGCCTTGAAGCCCGCCTCTTCCGGCTCTGGAGCTTGATACCACCAGCCTCGGGCTTGAACCTTCGGAGGGGCCTTCTCACCGAGGCGGGGGGGCGCTAAAAGGGGCGCTTAACCCGCCTCGGCATGGGCTTTTTGCGGCGTTTTGCGCCAAATCCCAAATCTCCGTCTTCTGCTTTTGCCGCCGTTCTCGTGAGAAATCCCATTATGAACCGTATCGATGTCCACGGACTGAAAGTCGCCCCCGTCCTCCACGATTTCATCGCCAAGGAAGCCGCGCCCGGTACGGGCATCGACGCCGACGCATTCTGGGCGGGGCTCGCCGGCATCGTCCGCGATCTCGGACCGAGAAACCGCGAACTGCTCGCGGTACGCGATACGCTGCAATCGAAGATCGACGACTGGCATCGCGCCAACAAGGGCAAGGCGTTCGACATCGACGCCTATACCGCATTCCTGAAGGAAATCGGCTACCTGCGGCCGGAGCCGGCGACACAACCCGTCGAGACCGCCAACGTCGATGAGGAAATCGGCAAGATCTGCGGCCCGCAACTCGTGGTGCCGCTGACCAATGCGCGCTACGCGCTGAATGCCGCCAACGCGCGCTGGGGCAGCCTGTACGACGCCTTCTACGGCACCGACGCCATCCCGCAGGATCCGAGCGACACCGCCAAGGGCTACAGCAAGGCACGCGGCGACAAGGTGATCGCCAAGGCGAAGGCGTTTCTCGACGAAGCCGCGCCGCTCGCCTCCGGCAGCCACACTGATGTCACCGGCTACAGCGTCGCGAACGGCGCGCTGGTGGCGAAGACCGCCAAGGGCGACGTCGCGCTGAAAAACCCGAAGCAGTTCGCCGGCTACCGTGGCGACGCCGCCAATCCGCAAGCGATCCTGCTGGTCAACAACGGCCTGCACATCGAGATCGTCATCGACCGCAAGTCTCCGATCGGCAAGGATGATGCCGCCGGCGTCGCCGATATCGTCATGGAAGCCGCCGTCTCCACCATTCTCGACATGGAAGACTCGGTCGCCGCCGTCGACGCCGAAGACAAGGTGCTGGTCTATCGCAACACGCTCGGCCTGATGAAGGGCACGCTCGAAGACACCTTCGAGAAGGGCGGCAAGACCATGACGCGCGCGCTCAACGCCGACCGCGTCTACACCGGCCCCGACGGCAAGGAACTGAAGCTGCACGGCCGCAGCCTGCTGCTGATGCGCAACGTCGGCCATCATATGTTCACCGACGCCGTGCTCGATGCCGACGGCAACGAGATTCCGGAGAACCTGCTCGACGCCGCCGTCACCGGCCTGCTCGGGATGCACGACCTCAAGGGCAACGGCAAGGCGCGCAACAGCCGCACCGGCTCGATCTACATCGTCAAGCCGAAAATGCACGGGCCGGACGAAGTGAAGTTCGCCTGCGAGGTGTTCGGCCGCGTCGAGCAGATGCTGGGCCTGCCCGCCAACACCATGAAGATCGGCATCATGGACGAGGAGCGCCGCACCACGGTGAACCTCAAGGCGTGCATCCAGAACGCCTCGGCCCGCATCATGTTCATCAACACCGGCTTCCTCGACCGCACCGGCGACGAAATCCATACCTCGATGGAAGCCGGCCCGATGATCCGCAAGAACGACATGAAGGCGCAACCGTGGATCAAGGCCTATGAAGACTGGAACGTCGACATGGGCCTGCTCGACGGCCTGCCGGGCCACGCGCAGGTCGGCAAGGGCATGTGGGCCGCGCCCGACAAGATGGCCGACATGCTGACGCAGAAGATCGGCCACCCGAAGGCCGGCGCGACCACCGCATGGGTGCCCTCGCCCACCGCTGCGACCTTGCACGCGCTGCACTATCATCAGGTCGACGTGCACGCGCGTCAGGCCGAATTGAAGAAGGGCGGTCAGCGCGCGAAGCTGTCCGACATCCTCACCATTCCGGTGTCGCAGTCGAACTGGGCGCCGGACGACGTGCGGCAGGAGATCGACAACAACTGCCAGGGCATTCTGGGTTACGTCGTGCGCTGGATCGACCAGGGCGTCGGCTGCTCCAAGGTGCCGGACATTCACGACGTCGGCCTGATGGAAGACCGCGCCACGTTGCGCATCTCCAGTCAGCACCTCGCCAACTGGCTGGCGCATGGCGTCGTGACCAGAGATCAGGTGATGGATTCGCTGAAGCGGATGGCGGTCGTGGTCGACAAGCAGAATGCCGGCGATCCGCTCTACAAGCCGATGGCACCGACATTCGACGGCGTCGCCTTCCAGGCGGCGTGCGATCTGGTGTTCAAGGGTCGCGAGCAGCCGAACGGCTACACCGAATTCATCCTGACCGCGCGCCGCCGGGAAGCCAAGGCGGCGGGCTGATCGGCGGCCTCGCTCTCAGTCACAGACAAAAGCCCCGGCTCACGCCGGGGCTTTTTTGTTACCGGTGTTGTCTCGATTCGTCATCGTCGGATTTATGCCGGCCATCCACGTCTTGCTTGCGGTTACATCCCAAAAACGTGGATGCCCGGCACGAGGCCGGGCATGACGAACTCACAAAATCTATCGCTCGTCGTAATGACGCAAACGATTGTCAGAACACCGCGAGATACTTAAGCAACGACACGATGCCGATAATGATCACCACCACACGCGCGATCTGCTTGGCGCGGCCGTCGATCGGCAGCATGCTGATGAGATAGAGCACAAGAATAACGACAAGAAACGTAATCAGAATACCAACCAGCATGAAGGCCCCCTGAGGTCATGGAATAAACTTCATCGAATGCGCGATCCGCAAAGCCGCCGCGGATATTGCAGCGCTCCAACGCCCAGCATCGAAACAGGTTCCAGCACCCGGAACGACGGTTATCGACTATTACTCCGAGGCCATGACCGGCGCCCGCGCGTAACGCGCGACCACGGCAGGAGATGCCGGCGAAAAGTTCAGGGCCGCGCCGCGTTTGTCCGCCTTGTGGGCGACCAGAAACCCGTCTTCGCTCGCGACCATGTCGCCCTTGCGCAGAGTCGGATCGTCCTTGATATCGACCTTGGCGAGGCCGAACGTATCCTTGCCATTGCAGGTGCAGCCGGCTACGATCTCGTTGCGGTACCGGAAGGCGTTCGGTAACGACGCGTAGTTCTTGCCGCTTTCACCCGCCGCGTGATCGATGGTCGAGCCGTAGAACACCTTCGTTTCGCTGGCGGGGCACAGTTCGTTACATGAAGTGGCGCGGCTTTGACCCGCAGGCGAGGCCAGCGGGAAGTAGCGCCCGTCGCAGGTCCGCACGCAGAACGCCTGACGCCCGCCGCTGGAGGCCGTCCGCTGACGACGAACCGGCGGCGCCGCGTTGTCCTCGCCGTTTCCAAACGGGAAAAAGGAATGCGCCGACGGCGGCGCTGGCTGGCCCATCATGCCGCCGAACAAGGCGGAGAAAAAATCGTTGGCGTGCGCCGGGGCCGTCGCCCATCCGAATACCGCGAGCGCCACGACCGCACCGCGAACCATCGCGCTTCGGACGATCGAGCTTGGGGCGATTGCGACCATGACCTGCCTCCACACGCGGATTCGACATTGGACGTCCGACCGGACAGTGAGACGCGGATGTCTCGCGAAAGTTCATCGTCGAACTCAGCGACCGTCCGACCGCCAGCCAACGCGGCAGGGGGCGCTCGGTTCCTGCGCGTCGCGTCCTTGCGCCGATGGAACTTTCATCGAAGGTCGCAATTAGCCGGATGCGACGCGCCGCGATCGAATACCCCACGACGGGCAAGCGCCGCTATGCGAGGGCGCTCTCATGTCACTCGGCACCATTCTGATCATCCTCCTTATCCTGATCCTGCTCGGCGTCTTTCCAAGCTGGGGCTACAGCCGAGGCTGGGGCTACGGCCCGTCCGGCATCGTCGGCACCATTCTGGTAATCGTGCTTGTGCTGTTGCTGCTCGGCCGAATCTGAGGTCTGCCACCCCCCTCGCGCCGCAGTGCCGGACTGCGCGTGGTCGTGCGCGGACGGCTTTCCGTCGCAGACGGAGCGGCTGGAACTTTCAATCATTCCGTGGCGTTATTCCGGGATCGTACCACCCCGAGGAGAGTCGAATGGCAAGCGATGCCGACAAGGGCCTGTCCGACCGTTTCGATAAGGATCTGGCCGCGGTGAAGAGGGAGATCAGTCAGTTATCCGAGCGGATCGCGGAGACACTCAATGCTGTCTCCGGCGAGGCCACCAAGCAGGCCCGGCGCGGCTACCGTCAGGCACGACGCAATGTCGATGCCGCATTGTCGGATGCGCAGGAGCGCGGCAGCGCCGCCATGGAAGCGGCGCAGGACGCTGCGGCCTCCATCGAGGAAACGCTTGAGGATGCGATCCGCGACCGGCCCGTGGCGGCGGTTGGTCTCGCGATCGGCCTCGGTTTCCTGATCGGCGTGACGTGGCGGCGATGAAGCCGGCGCTCATGCATTGGGCGACAGCGAACTGCAACAATACCGTCGTCCGGGCGCTCAGGGTGCCCGGACGCTTCAACTGACCGCGCACCAACGCGGTCTTTTTATTGTGTGAATGCGATCGGGGCGCGGCATGTTTCAACGATGGATCGACGACTTCAAAACCAGCACCGGCACGACATTGCGGCTTTCCGCACTGGTCGTTGCAAACGCCATCGCGTTGGCGATCGCGCTAACCTTCCTCTGCGCGGCCGGGTTCATCTACATCGCACGGGAGTATGGGACGATCCACGCCTGTCTCGCCGGCGCGGGGCTATTTCTGGTGGTTGCCATCGTCGTGCTCGCCATCCATGGCGAACAGAAGCGCCGGGCGGAGCTGCGCCGCAAGGAAGCGGCCAAGCGCGCAGCGGCGGCGCAAAGCATTTTCACCGACCCCGCGATGCTCGCAACCGGCCTGCAACTGGTGCGCGTCGTCGGTATCAAGCGGATGCTACCGGTGCTGGTGTTGGGGGGCGTTGCCCTGGGGCTGCTCGCGTCGCGTCGCAGCGACGCATCCGACGATACCGCGGATGACGCCTGAACCGGGCCAGCCGGATTGGCGCCAAAGGCCCCATCCACGTCGCGAATCCATTGAAGATCAAACCAGCTCAAACAACGCGCCTGATCCACTGAATTTCCATTGCGGCCAGTGAAACGACATTAGAAGCGCGCCGAAAGGACGCTTCAAGGTTACGTCCTTCATCACTCTCTCGCGGTGATGTTTGGGTTCAGGTGACGCAGCGGCCCGGCGCCAATTGCTTGGCGACCTCGGTCAACATGCTGACGACCGGCTCGCAGGCTGCGCGCGGCCTCCCGGCCTTGCCGACCGGCTGAAGCTGCGACGCGGGCTTGTCGTTGGCCTGATGCTTGAATTGTTGACGATCCGGCTTCTGGCTCACGATCCGCACCAGCACCGACGTTCCACTCATGCCGGTCGGCTCGATCGAGAAGGTCTGCGACACAACACCGGTGCGTGTCACCGTGCCGCGGTCGGATTTGCCAGCACGTTCCACGAGATTCATGGGGGTGCGAGTGTCCACGGAAGCAGCGCTCGTCGCCGTCGCCACTGCGGGCGAACGCAAAAGCCAGGCCGGCAATTCGCCGCCCATTGCGAAAGGCGCGGCCACCACCGTCAGGGCCGCAGCGATCACCGCTCTCTTGATTGAAAACATCTGAGACATGGCAAGCCTCACCGCTTCACCAACCGCTCCCCCGACGGGTCGCTTCTGTTGGTCACAACGCGCGAGGATAAGGTTCAGTTCACATCGACCCTTCACTTAACTGTGTCAGCGGCAGCGGATACCGCCACGGCGATGCGCGATTGTCACCCGCCCTAAAACGGAAATGCCCGGCGCAAGGCCGGGCATAGTCATGAGCAAATGCATGGTGGCCGGGACCAGGGCTACCTGCCTCAAGCGCCGATCAGGACGCCGCGCGCTGCATCCGGTTGCGCGAGTTGCGCTGGAAGAACAAGGCCTGGCTGGCCACGGCCGACACCATCGCCGGCTGGAACGGCTTCGAGATCAGGAACGCCGGCTCGGGCCGCTCGCCGGTCAGGAAGCGCTCCGGATAGGCGGTAATGAACACCACCGGCACCTCGAACGTCTTCAGCAGATCGTTGACGGCATCGAGGCCGGAGCTGCCGTCCGCCAGTTGAATGTCTGCGAGGATCAGGCCGGGCTGCTTGGTCTTGGCCAAAGCGAGGGCGTCCGCGTGGGTCCGCGCCACGCCAATGACGTTGTGGCCGAGCTTCTTGACCAGGCTTTCGATATCCATCGCGATGAAGGTCTCGTCCTCGATGATCAGGACGTCGGTGGCGATTTCCGCCGCCAACTCCTGACCGGCCTCGTCGGCCAGCTTGCGGACATCCTCAACATCGATTTCGAGGATGAAGGCGACCTCTTCCTCGGAAAAGCCTTCCAGCGACAGCAGCAGGAACGCCTGCCGTGGCAGCGGGGTGATGTTGGCCAGCCGATGCTCGGAGGCGTTCAGCGCCGGCACGGCGTCGCCATTGACCGACACCGAATTCCAGATCTGCGTGAACAGCCGGAACAGCCCGGCACGGGCACCATGCTCCTCCTTGAGCAGGGACTGGTCTTCCAGCAGCGCTTCCAGCATGGCGCCGACATAGGCATCCCCGGATGCTTGGCTCCCTGTCAAAGCACGAGAGTAGCGCCGCAGCAGCGGCAGATTCTCAGCAACGAGCTGTGATCGGGACATCCCCATTCCATCCTTAATCTGGGTTCGCAATATGGGTTCGCACACGCCAGCCGACGCCTTCGCGTCGCCAGCCCGCTATTTACGTTTCAGTCCGATGAAAGTTCCACAACAACTCGGAACTTTCCAACCTGTTCGGCATTACCTCGCTGTGAACCTTAGCGATCGGCGGCTCTGCCGGCGGAATTCTTTCGGTCCGCGAAAGACTTACACGTTTTTGGGAAATTCGGAACAAACCCATGAAAGAAGTGAAGAAGCCAGGCAAGCAGGGTGGCCTCAATGCGGAGATCCAATCCCGCATCGGACATCAGCTTCGCGCGATGTACGACGACGTCGTGCGTCAGGGCGTTCCTGATCGTTTTGCCGACTTGATTCGGAAACTCGACACTCCAGATGCGAATCTCGCGGCCAACAAAGACGGGAGGGACTGATGCCTCTCACCAATGAGCTTCGCGACGACATCCTGGCGTCGGTTCCTAGCCTGCGCGCCTTTGCGATTTCCCTGAGCGGCAACGGCGATCGGGCCGATGACCTTGTGCAGGAGACGCTGCTGCGCGCGCTCGCCAACATCGATTCCTTTCAACCCGGCTCGAACCTGCCGGCGTGGCTGTTCACCATCCTTCGCAACCTGTTTCGTTCGGACTACCGCAAGCGGCGCCGCGAAGTAGAGGATGCCGAGGGCAACTACGCCAAGACGCTGAAGTCGCAGCCGGGTCAGAACGCGCACCTCGAGTTCGAGGAGTTTCGTGCGGCGCTCGACAAGTTGCCGCAGGACCAGCGGGAAGCGCTCATTCTGGTCGGCGCCTCGGGCTTTTCCTACGAAGACGCCGCCGCCATTTGCGGCTGCGCCGTCGGCACCATCAAGAGCCGCGTCAATCGCGCGCGGACCAAGCTCAGCGCGCTGCTCTATGTCGATGGCGCAGAGGATTTCGGGCCGGACGACACCGTCCGCGCCGTGATCGGCGGCAGCGGCAACGGCTAGAGCCTTCCAGCTTTAACGGAGTTCTTCGTCATGCGCGGACTTGATCCACGCATCCATCTTCTTCGGAAAAATGATGGATTGCCGGGTCAAGCCCGGCAATGACGTTTCCGTTAAAACATCAACGCCACAACGAATACCTCAGTCATTGCGCGTAGCGTTAGCGACGAAGCAATCCAGTCCTGGCTTCGAGGCTTCCTGGATTGCTTCGCTCCGCTCGCAATGACGATTCGATCTTGACCTTATGACGCCGCGGTACTGTCCCGCAGCGTCAGGCCGGTCGCGGCTTCCAGATCGGCAAGGGCCTGAGCGCCACTCAAGACCTTGATGGTGGTCATGCCCATGTCGCGTGCGGGCTTCAGATTGACACCGAGATCGTCGAGATAAACGCAGCTTTTCGGATCGACGCCAAGCGCGGCCGTCATCATCTGATAGATGCGCGGATCGGGCTTGCGCAGGCCGATCTTCGCCGATTCGATGACGTGATCGAACAGCGCCATCACTTCAGCGACGTAGATCGAGCGACCGTTGGCATTTCGGATGGCGTTGTTCGGCAGATTGTTGGTGATGCAGCCGGTCTTGAAGCGTGCCTTGATCCGACGCAGCGCCTCGACCATCTCGGGCCGCAGCTCGCCGGACAACAGCGGCAGCACGTCGCGGCCGCGCACCTCGGCGCCGAGTGCCAGCGACTCCGCCGCGAACAGTTCGTCGAAGGCATCGAGATCGACCTCGGCGCGCTCGAACTTGGCCCAGGCGTTCTCCAGATGATTGGCGGCGTTGGTGCGGCGAATGATGTCGGCGGGCAGTCCGCGCTCGGTTTCGAACCGCGCGAACGCATCGAACGGCGATGACGTGATAACGCCGCCGAAATCAAAAATCACTGCCTCGATCATCTGTTCCCTGTCCTCATTGATTCACATCCGTCATGGACGGGCTTGTCCCGGCCACCCACGTCTTTTCTGGCGAATTTTTACAAGGATGTGGATGCCCGCGACAAGCGCGGGCACGACGAGTCGATGTTGTCCGGGCAAGCATCATCACTGATAACTCGCGACGATGTCCGACACCGCGCGCTCAAGCTGCTGTGCGGTGGCGCACTGGCGCACCACGGTGCAGAAGGTCGAATAGCGTGTCATCTCGGAATCGCCAAAACCCCACGCCATGCGGTTTTCCGGGTTGAGCCACACCAGCCGCTTGGCGCGCTCGCCGATGGTACGCAGGATATCGGCGCGCGGATCGAGATTGTTGTTGCGGGCGTCGCCGAGCACGATCACCGTGGTCTGCGGCGTGATCGTCGACAGCCACTCCTTCTCGAAATTCTCAAACGAGGTGCCATAGTCCGACGAACCGAAGCCGACCTTGGCCATGATCTCGCGCATCGCCTCTTCCGGCGGCATCTTTTCCAGAATGTCGCTGACCTCGATCAGATGCCCGGAGAACGCGAAGGAACGCACGTCCGACACCACCTCGTGCAGGCTGTGGATCAGCAGCAGGAAGAAATCCGAAACCCGCGCCACCGAACCGGAGACGTCGCACAGCGCGACGATCTTCGGCTTGTCGCGATGCTTGCGTTTCCATGCGGTGAGGAACGGCACGCCGCCCCACGCGGCATTCCGGCGCAGCGTGCGGCGCACATCGAGATGACCGCGGCGCTGGCGCTTGCGCGGCTTGCTGTAGCGTTCGCGCAGACGCCGCGCGATCCGGCGGATCAGCGCGCGCATCGCCTCGACCTGTCGCGGCTCGATGCGCGACAACGGCGCGTTGCGCAGAATCTCGTTGCGCAGGTTTTCGGATTCCTCGCGCCCATACAGCAACAGCGCCTGCGATACCGCTTCGCGCACGCTCTCGCGCAGCCCGTCGGTCGCCGCGGCGAGCCGCTCGGCGGTGGTCGGATCGGCTTCGGTGAGGCGATCGAGGTCGTCGCGCAGCCGCGCGATGCCGAGCGCATCCAGCATCCGCGTGGCGAAGATGCCGCGCTGGGTGAAGAAGCGGATATCGGACAGCGACGCCGCACTCGCGGCATTCGCCATCGCGGCAGCGAGAGCGTTGCGGTCCTGCGACAGCAGCATCTGCGCCAATTCGCCAAGATCGGAATCGGACGGCGCGCCGCCACCGCCCGAGGGTTGCGATCCGCCGGACGGCATTTCGCCCGGCGAGGATGCATCCTCCGTTTCGTCGTTTCGCGGCTCGCTTTCGTCGCCTTGCGGCTGGCTCCCGTCGGCGACCTCCGGCGTGTCGAAGAACAGCTCGAAGCAGTCGTTCAGCGCCCGCTTTTCGTCTTCGGATTTTGCCAGCGTCAGCAGCAGCGTATCGCGCAGCACGTCACGATCGGCGAAGCCGACCACGGAGACAGCGCGCATTGCATCGATGCTTTCAGCGGGCGAGACGTGAACGCCGACGCCGCGCGCCGCCCGAAAGAACCGATGCAGGTTCTCCCGCATTTAGCCGAACACGCCCTGCCGGCCGGCGCGGGCGACGAAGCCAGAGACCTCGGGCAGCGCCGCTTCGATGTCGGCCTCGTACTTCAACAGCACGTTGAGCGTATCCTTGACCATCTCGGGCTCCAGTTCGGAGGCCTGCAACAGCACCAGCACGCGCGCCCAGTCGATGGTCTCGCTGACCGACGGCAGCTTCTTCAGATCGAGCGTGCGCACGTCGTTGATGAAGCCGACGAGCTGGCGACGCAGCGACTGCGCAATGCCGGGCACGCGGCTTTCGACGATGCGCTCCTCCAGTCGCTGCTCGGGGAAACCGATATGCAGATGCAGGCAGCGCCGCTTCAGCGCGTCGCCGAGATCGCGCTCGCCGTTCGATGTGAGGATCACCGTCGGCGGCACCACCGCCGAGATGGTGCCGAGTTCGGGAATGGTGATCTGGAAGTCGGACAGGATTTCCAGCAGCAGCGACTCGAACTCGGCGTCGGACTTGTCGATCTCGTCGATCAGGAGCACGCAGCCAGCCGGCTGCTCCAGCGCCTGCAACAGCGGGCGCGGCTCGACGAATTCCTTCGAGAAGAACACATCGCCGAAGGCGTGCAACTGATGCAGCGCCTGCGCCAGGGTTTCCGCGCCGCCCAGCACCTCGCCGAGCTTGTCTTTCAGGATCTGCGTATAGAGAAGCTGCTTGGCGTACTTCCACTCGTACAGCGCCTTGGCCTCGTCGAGGCCCTCATAGCACTGCAGGCGGATCATGCTTTGTCCGCGCCAGGCGGCGATCGCCTTCGCCAGTTCGGTCTTGCCGACGCCGGCGGGGCCTTCGACCAGGATCGGCTTCTCGATCTGCTGCGCCAGATAGACGGCGGTGGCGATCTGTCGGCTGGCGATGTAGCCCGCGCCCGCGAGTCCCTTTTCGACATCCGCGATGAGATCCGACGATCGTTGTTCCGCCACGTAGGTCCGCTCCCGCCATAGCGTTTTCAAGCGAAGTTGTACCGGTTCGCATGAAGAAACGCGTCAAACCAAAAAACTTGACCGGCGGACGTGCCACCGCGCGTTCTGGCTACGACGTTGCGGCGGTGGCGTCCAGAGGCTCTGCCTCAGGGCGCGGCGGGAAGCCATGCGGAATCCGCGAGACGGAATTTGGTGAAGGTCGGATGGACGCTTGACGGATCCGAGCGTGACGATCCAGAGCTTGATGGTCAGAGCTTGGCGACGACGGCGAGGCGCTTGATCTGGCCGTTCTCGAACGCCTTGATGAATGCGTTGTAGTCCCTGAAAGACACGCAACCGTTGGAATCGCCGTTCGGGCCGAGCATGTAGGTATGCGCCAGCAGGCCGGTGCGGCCATAAATGCTGCCGTTGCCGCCGACCGGGTTGAGGCGGATGGCACGAACGCCGTGGAACAGCTTTTCACGCCACGACAGGTCGTAGAGATGGGGCGGCGTGGGCCCGCGCATCCTCTCGTGCACGAAGCGCGGATCGTCGAGGCGGCTGCCCAGCCCCGAATGGGCTTCCAGCTTTCGGCCGTCCGGCATGTAGACGGTCTTGGCGGAGATGTCATACACGGCGGTGTAGCGGTCGTACCTGCCCGGCACGATGCTGCTGCCGTCGCTGAGCACGCCGCCGTCCGGGGAGGCGAAGGCCAGTGTCGGCCCCTTGCCCTGGAACGCACCGAACAGCTTCTTGAAGATCGAGTCCTCTTCGTCCGGCTTGGCGAGCGCCACGGACTTGTTGGGCTGCGCGACTTCGGCCGGCGTCGGACCGTTGGCGGCGACGGCGGAAGCGGCGGCCGGACGCGGCATCGGCAGCGGGACGCTAGCAACAGCGGCAGATGGTGTCTCGGGACGCGGCAACGGCAGCGGCGCCTCGGCGGCCTGCGGCTGAGCCAGCATCGGCTCGACTGGCGCGGCGACCGGCGGCGCATCCGGAACGGTCAGGCTGGCAAGTTGCAGCCGCGCGCCGCGCGGCGCGGCGCCGGACGCAGTCGACGGCTGGAATGTCGAAGGTTTGGCGCCGAGCGAATAGCCGGGATCGAGCACCGCGGCGTAGCTGCCGGCGACCTTGTCGGCACGGGGCGCCTCGGTGACAGCAGCGGTTTCAACACCGGAGACGTTGGCGTCCGCGTCGGACTGGTAGACGATCGCGAAACCGAAGAACGCCAGCGCAACGCCGACGAACGCACCGGCACCAACGCCCTTCGCGGAAAACGATCGCGACGGCGCTTTGCGCGGCGCCGCTTGCCGGACCGGCGCGCGGACTGCGCGGGCCTGAGGCCTCGATACTTGTTGCGTGGATGCCTGTCGCGAGGGAGCCTGCTGCAACGAGGCCTGATGCGGGGCGACCTTGTGAGAGCGAACCTGCTTCGGTGCGGGGTGCTTCGGCGGCACACGCTTCGGCGCGATATGCTCCGACGCGATGCGCTCCGACACGAGGTGCTCGGGCGACGGCTGTTCGTGCGAGATGCGATGCGGCGGCGATCGGCGCGGCGGGGTATGATCGGCGAAGGCGCGCTCGACGAAATCGTGCTTCGGCACCGCCGACCGCCGCGTCGGGATGTGTCCCGCACGGTCTTGCCGGGTAAGCCCTCGTCGCACATCTGCGGGCGAGGCTTGCCTGCCGTTCCGATCTTTCATATGCCCCGATTCCAGTCTGGTTCCAATCGGACCCCGAACCAAGCTTGAGTCCTGCTTAGCAAATTCCGCCCGGCTCGCCTAGCCTGCCAGCCCTCTGAAGGACCCCAACGGCCGCAAACCCGCGCTCCCGGCTCTGTCATCCGACATCACGAGAACAGCTTTATTAAGGCGGACTTTGGTTAAGCGCGGATTAAATTCCGGCTTTTGAGGCGGTCAGGCGCTGCGGTACCGGCCCCTCCCGGCGGGGCCAGGCGGATATCGGCCGGCGCGTCCGTCTACCGCGGAACGAAGCTGGAACATCGTCTCGCCAATGTGCCTCTCGGTCGGGCACCCGGCAGGCGCGCCCGCCGCAAGGGGGCCGGACGCCAGAATGCCGGCTCAGGTCGTCGCCGTGCGGGCCCGACGCCCTTCGATCGGATAGGCGGGATCGTTGAAGCCCGGCGTCGAGGGATGGCCGGTCGTCACCAGCCGATCGATCAACGCCTCGTCCTCCGCCGTAAAACGATAATCCAGCGCGCGCGGATAGTCGTCCCACTGTGCCTCGGTGCGTGGCCCCGCAATCACCGAACTGACGAAGCCGCTGTTAAGCACCCACGCCACCGCGAACTGCCCGGCGGTGATGCCGCGCGCTTCGGCGTGCTTGCGAATCTCGCGAGCCAGCCTGAGCGATTCCGGCCGCCACTCGGTCTGCATCATGCGGGCGTCGTTGCGGCCGGCACGGCTGTCCTTGTCGGGCGCGGCGTCGGGATCGTACTTGCCGGTGAGGACGCCGCGCGCCAGCGGGCTGTACGGCACCACGCCCAGACCGTAGAAGCCGCAGGCCGGCAGGTGCTCGACCTCCGGCATCCGGTTCATCGCGTTGTAGTAAGGCTGACTGACCACCGGGCGATCGATGCCCAGCCGGTCGCAGATGTTGCAGATTTCGGCGAGCCGCCACGCGCGATAATTCGAGACGCCGAAATAGCGCACCTTGCCGGCGCGGATCAGGTCGCCCATCGCCCGCACGGTTTCCTCCAGCGGAGTGGCATGGTCTTCCTTGTGCAGATAGTAGATGTCGATGACGTCGGTACCGAGCCGCTTGAGGCTTGCGTCGCAGGCATCGAACATCCAGCGCCGCGACAGACCGGCGCAATTGGGATCCTTGCCCATCGGATTGGCAAGCTTGGTCGCCAGCACCCAGTGCCGGCGCTCCGCGGCAATGGCGCGGCCGACCACCTCCTCCGACGTGCCGCTGGAATAGGCGTCTGCGGTGTCGATAAAGTTGACGCCGGCGTCGAACGCCTTGTCGACGATGCGCTTCGATGTCGCCTCGTCGGTCGGACCGCCGAACATCATGGTGCCGAGACAGAGCGGCGAAACCTTCAGGCCGCTACGGCCCAATTGACGATATTGCATTGGTCCTCCCTTCTACCGCGTTGCGTGGCCCCGCATCACCTTGAACACGCCGTTGGCGAGCAGAACGCAGCGGCCTTCAACGTTCAATTCGGCGCTCATGAAGATCAGCGTCTTGGTGCTGCGGACCATGCGCGGCACCGAGACGATCAGGTCGCCGATCCGCGCGGCGTCGACGAAATGCGTATCCATCTGGATGGTGGCGAGGTGCTCCGCGCCGGATTCGTAACGCGCCGTCATGCCGCAGGTGCGGTCCGCCAGCGTCATCAGCAGCCCGCCCTGCACCAGCCCGCGCCGGTTGCGATGCTTGCGCTGCCCCTCGATAGCGTATTCGTGCCGGCCCTCCACCACGCGGTGCCACAGCGGCCCGACATAGCCGATGAATCCGTCGTCCTCGAGAATGCTCCAACCCAGCGCCGGCAGGCCGGATTCCGTCCCATCGCTCATCGTTCGCCCTTGCAACCTGTCGGGGCGACACTCACGCTATTTTCACTCCGCGCGCAAGGCGCGAAAACGAATGGGCGGGGTGCACCGCCGCTTTAGCGCCGCGGGCGCAGCAGAAACAGCGCGTAAAGCGCGATCGGGATAAACAGCGTCAGCCACGACACGCTGTCCCACAGTCCGTCGCCCACCAGCGCGGCGACGAGGCCGATGGAGGAAAGCACGCCGATCACCAGAGGCCAGGAGAATATCTGCCACAGCGTCTGCCGCGGCGCCCGCGAGAGACTCATGACGTCACCGCCTGACCCTCGATCCGGCGCGGCTTCGCGGGCGCGCGCGCTACGCTCGTAGCCGGCTTGCGACGCTTGAGCCAGAGATAGAGGCCAGTCCACAGGATCACGATGGTGATGATATCGAGGATCGCCCAGATGATCTTGAGCGGCATTCCGCCGTAGTCGCCGAAATGCAGCGGCTGCGACAGGAACAGCGTCGAAACATACCACGGCATGTCGCGGCTGTCGGTGAGCTTGCCGGTCTCGGCATCGATCAGCGCCGGCTTCAAAAGCCGCGAGGTCACCGGCGTGTCGCCGCGCATGAACACCGCATAGTGGGTATTGCTGCTGAAAATCGAACCCGGATAGGAGACGAACGCCGGCTGCATGTGCGGGATCGCCCGTTGCGCGACCCTCACCGCTTCCTGCACCGGCGTCAGCTTCGCTGGAATCTCCCGCCCCTTGTATTGCGCCGTCATTTCGGCGAGTTGACCGTATTGCCACGCCTTCAGCACCAGATCGGCCCAGGTGTTGATGACGCCGGTGAATCCCACCACCAGCGCCCACATCACCAGCAGGATGCCGGCGAGGTTATGCACGTCGAGCCAGCGCACGACGCGCGGGCGGTCCTTGCGATAGGCGCCGAAGCGCAGCTTTCGCATCGACGGCGCGTAGACCACGATGCCGGAAATGATCGCGACGCAGAACAGGATTCCCATCAGGCCGAGGAACAGCTTGCCGGGAAGGCCCGCGAACATATCGGTGTGCAGCTTCAGCATGATGTAGGTGAAGCGGCCGGTGACGTCGGGCGAATCCAGAAACGCGCCGGTGTGGACGTCCACCCGCGCGATGCGATTGTCGACCGGATTGGATTTGATGGTCGGACCGAGCGAAACCATCAGCGCGTTGGGTTCATCGCGGTCGAAGATCAGGAAGTGCGGCACCTGACCGGGAAACTTCGCCATGGCGTTGGCGACCGCCCGATCGAGGTCGGCCTTCGGCGTTCCCGGCGGCACGACGCTGGGATCCACCTCCTCATGCAGCAGATGGTCGATCTCGTGATGGAAGATCAGCGGCAGGCCGGTGATGCACAGCATCAGCATGAACACTGTGCAGACGATGCTGGACCATTTGTGAACCCAGTGCCAGCGGCGAAGCGGTCTCGTTCCAGAAATCACAATGCGTCTCACAACTCGATAGGGTCAGCGCGGCACGATTTGCAGAGCCGCGACACTCGGCACGATCGCGCGGCTCCACCTTCAAAAAGCGGCAGCCGCCTTCCAGGACATCGCAACGCGACAGTCGCAGGAAGGCGGCGCCACCCGAACCACGAAGGGCTCATCTCAGGTCCGGCGATGCTTGCGCGTGCCGGACCTCACTTCGTCACGAGGCGAGGAGCCGGCTCCGGGCTCCAGCTGTACTTCAGCGTTCCCAGAATGGTGCGGCCCTGACCCAGCGCGCAATACGGCAGACCCGTAAAGCACGACTGGACATAGTACCGGTCCGTCAGATTGCGCGCGTTGATCTGCGCCGACAAGCCGCGCAGGTCGGGGCGCGTGTAGCCGAAGTCGTAGCTGATCGCGGCATCGACCACCGTATATGACGGGATGTTGAGCGTGTTGGCGTAGTCGCCGTAGGTGTCGCCGACATAACGCACGCCGGCGCCCAGCCCCAGTCCCGCTAGCGGTCCGTCATGCCAGGTGTACTTGCCCCACAGCGACGCCTGATCGCGCGCGGTGTTGATCATGTACTTGCCGGCATTGCCGGCGATGCTGGCCGTGACCTTCGGATCGAGGTGGCTGTAGCCGGCGACGATCTCGAACTCGCGGGTGATGTTGCCCTTGGCCTCGAACTCGAAGCCGCGCACCCGTGCCGCATCGGTCTGTGTATTGAAGAAGCCGTTGACCGGATCGGGAGTCAGCACGTTGTTCTGTCGGGTGTCGAAATAGGCCGCCGTCAGCATCAGGTTGGTGCCGAGCGGTTGATACTTGAAGCCGAATTCGATGTTGTCGCCGGTGGTCGGCTTGAACGTGTTGCCGAAGCGGTCTCCGCCCAGGTTCGGCGTGAACGAGGTCGAATAGGTCACGTAAGGCGACACGCCGTTGTCGAACAGATAGTTGAGGCCGACGCGTCCGGTCTGCGCCGAGTCGCTGCGCGAATAGTCGCCGGCGATCGGATAGATGCCGGCGCTGGTGAACGCGGTGTTGACGAGATCCTGACGGCCCGAAAGCGTCAGCGTCCAGCGGTCGAACTTGATCTGGTCCTGCAGGTAGAAGCCGGCCTGACTCTGGTGATCATCGCGCTTGATGAACGGCGGCACCAGCGAAGCAAAGCTCGGAATTGCCGCGCCGTAGACCGGATTGAAGGCGTCGATCGGCGGGAACGCGTAGGTGATGCGGAACTCCGAGTTCGCCTTCATGTGGGTGTAGTCGAACCCGCCCAGCACCTTGTGCGTGACCGGGCCGGTGCGAAAATCAGCCTGCAACTGGTTGTCGAGGGTCAGGTTCTGCGTGCTGGCGCGAACGTAATCGTAGGAACGCAGCACGAGGTTATTGCCGATCATGCCTTCCGGGCGGATCGAGTGCAGGTCCTGCGTCGCCTCGGTGTAGCGGAAATTCTGGCGGAACTGGACGCTGTTGTCGAAGCGATGCTCGAAGGCATAGCCGATCGTCTTCTGCTCCAGCGTGTAGCCGTCGGCGCCCGGTTCGCCGAGATAGGTGCTACGGTTGATGCGACCGAGCGGATTTCCGGAGAAGGCCACCTGCCCCGGCACGTATTGCTGATAGCCCTTGTTGTCGATCTTCTGGTAGTGCGACAGGATCGTGAAGCTGGTGTCGGCGTTCGGCCGCCAGGTCAGACTCGGCGCGATGAAGATCTTGTTGTCCTGAACGAAATTCACCTCGGTGTTGCTCTGCCGGAACAGGCCGACGAGGCGATAGAGCCACTGGCCGGCGGCATCCATCGGCCCGCCGATGTCGAACGCGCCCTGATAACGATCGTAGGAGCCGAAGTTGCCCTCGACGCTGTAATGCGGCGTCGCCTGCGGCCGCTTGCTGATCATGTTGATGATGCCGCCGGGATCGCTGGCGCCGTAAAGGCCGGACGACGGCCCCTTCAGCACTTCCAGCCGCTCAAGCCCGTAAGTCTCGATCTTCGGCGCGGCAAAGGTGGTGACATCGGAGGGCAGCCGCAGTCCGTCGAGATAGCGCGGCGCATCGAAGCCGCGCACCTTGAAATTGTCGAAGAACTGGTTCGGGCCGAAAGCCGTCACGGTCACACCCGGCACGTACCCCACCGCCTGCGGCAAATCCTGCGCGCCCTGCGCCACCATCTGGTCGTGGGTGACGACCGATACCGACTGCGGCGTCTCGAGGATCGGCGTGTCGGTCTTGCTGCTGGAGATGCTTTGCCTGGCGGAATAGCCGACCACCGGGCCAGTGCCGCGCTCCGCCGGGACCGAGGGGCCGGGCCGCGAGGCCGTCTGCTGCGTCGGCGTCACCGGCGCGGGGCGCGGACGGGCACGGCGTGTCGGTTGCGCGCGACGCGCGGCGCGTTGTTTCGGCGCGGTCACCCTCACCGTCGGCAGATCCGACGATTGCGCCACCACCTCGCCCGGCGTCATCGACAGGACGATCACGCTTGCTGCTCCGAGAAGGCCAAACTTGGCCCAACGCGTGCACGACATTTTCTTCAAGCCCCCGCTTCAACTGTCCACCGCATTGTCGGTGGCGCGCTTGCCCCTCCTTATCATTCCCGCGACGGCTGCCAGCCCCTGCGCGCTTAGAAGTCATTTAAACGCGGCACATCACCAATCCAGTGTTGCCGATGTGTCGCAAAAACCCTTACAGCACAGTGGTTTTTCTCATTCTAGTTCGAATCGTTCTAAGAGAATTTCTAAGAAAGATTCCAGGCATTGTTGCTGACAACGCTTGATGATGACGACGACTTTCAGTCACCTCATCGCCAGGTCGAGAACGTATCGACTTCGGCGCGTGACGCTCGGCCGAGGGAATATCGCGCAAGCCGAACGCCGGAGACGAAGCGCCACCTCAAGGTCATCTCGGCAGTTACAAGCCCGCGCCGCCGCGCGCGAAGCGCTTGCGAATACGCAGCGACAGCCCGTCGCAAACGTCGCGATAGGCCTGCATCCGCTGATCGCGACTGCCTTCGACCAGCGTCGGATCCTGCGTCGGCCAGTACTCCACCTCGATGGCGTGAGTGCGGGTCAGTTCCAGCGCCTTGTGATGCGCCTGTGGCGACAGCGTGATGATGAGATCGAAGTTGAGCCCTTCCCAATCCTCGAGATCTTCGAAGGTCATCGGGCGATGCCGCGAGATGTCCTGGCCCAGCTCAGCCATGGTTGCCACCGCAAACGGATCGAGTTCGCCTTTTCGCGCCCCGGCCGAGCGGACGTACAGCGTCTTCGGAAACATCTGCTGCAGCAGGCTCGCCGCCATCGGCGAGCGGACAGCATTCATCGTACATGCGAACAGCACGGCCTGCGGGTTGCGGACGCGCGACGGCGCCTCCATCGATTATCGCCGCCGTGGGCTGAAGCGAAGCGCACCGCCGATCATTTCTCGCCCTTCCAGTGCAGCACGCAGATCAGGGTGAACAGGCGACGCGCGGTTTCGAAATCGATCCGCACCTTGCCGTCGAGCCGCTCCATCAGTGCGCGCGAGCCTTCGTCGTGGATGCCGCGGCGCCCCATATCGATCGCCTCGATCTTGTCCGGCGTCGCGGTACGGATCGCGTGGTAGTAGCTGTCGCAGATCATGAAGTAGTCTTTGACGACACGACGGAACGGCGTCAGCGACAACAGATGTGCCACCACCGGCGTGCCGTCCTCGCGGCGGATATCGAACATCAACCGGTTGCCGGTGATGCCGAGATGCAGCGCGAACGGGCCGTTGTCCGCGCCGTTCGGGGCGAACAGGTTCTGCTCGATCAGGTCGTAGATAGCGATGGCGCGCTCGTGCTCGATGTCCGGTCCGGAACGGCCGATCGAGTCCTCGTCGAGGGTGACCGCGACGATGCGGTTTCGGGAGTCATCCTCTGAGGCTTTCTTGCTCATGGCAGATTGAGACGCCGTCCGATCGAGCGCGAATGGGCGTCCAGCCCCTCGGCCTTGCCGAGGGTCATGGCCGCCGGCCCCAGCGCGCGCAACTGGTCAGGCCCGCAACGCAGGATCGACGTTCGCTTCATGAAGTCAAGCACGCCGAGCCCGGACGAGAACCGGGCCGAGCGCGCGGTCGGCAGGACATGGTTGGAGCCACCGACATAGTCGCCGATCGCTTCAGGCGTGTGCGGCCCGAGGAACAATGCACCGGCGTTGCGAATCCTGGCCGCGAGTGCGTCCGGGTCGGCGGTCATGATTTCAAGATGTTCGGCGGCGATGGAATCCGCGAGCTTCACCGCCTCGTCCAGATGCTCCACCCGGATAATGGCGCCGAATTCGTTCCACGAGGCGCGCGCAATTGCCTCGCGGGGCAGGGTGGCAAGCTGCGCCTCCACCGCGCGCTCGACATCGCGGGCGAGATCGTCGTCGTCGGTGATGAGGATCGACTGCGCGTTGGCGTCATGCTCGGCCTGCGCCAGCAGGTCGGCGGCGATCCAGTCGGCATTGCCGGTCTTGTCCGCGATCACCAGCACTTCGGACGGACCCGCGATCATGTCGATGCCGACCTTGCCGAACACCAGCCGCTTGGCGGCGGCAACATAGGCGTTGCCCGGCCCAACGATCTTCGCCACGGGCGCGATGGTCGCGGTGCCGTAAGCCAGCGCGGCGATCGCCTGTGCGCCGCCGACCCGGTAAATTTCCGTGACGCCGGCGAGCCGCGCCGCTGCCAGCACCAGCGGGTTGAGGATTTTGCCGTCCGGCGTCGGCACGACCATCGCCACGCGCGGAACACCGGCCACGACGGCCGGTACCACGTTCATCAGCACCGACGACGGATAGGCGGCGGTGCCGCCCGGCACATACAGTCCGACCGCCTCGACCGCGCTCCAGCGCCAGCCGAGTTCGACGCCCTGCGCGTCGGTGAACCGCTCGTCCTTCGGCATCTGTCGCCGATGGAACGCCTCGATCCGGTCGCGCGCGAACGCCAGCGCGTCCAGCGTCGCGACGTCGCACGCCTTGACCGCGGTGTCGATCTCGGCCGGCGTGAAGCGCAGACCACCTGCATCGACGACGAAGCGGTCGAATTTGCGGGTCGCCTCGATGACGGCGGCGTCGCCATGCAAACGCACGTCATCGATCACGGTGCGGACCACGGCTTCGACATCGGCCGAGGCCTCGCGTTTGCTGGCGAGGAAGGCCGCAAATTGCGCGGCGAAATCGGGCTTGCGGCTATCGATGCGGATCGGCATGGCGGGTTTCCAGCATCCTTTTCACGAAGGACAACACCCTGCTCAATGACGCGACCGCAAATCGCCGTCAACCCTTTGTCTTCACGGATGAAGTCCGGGGCTCAGGCGTCGTCGACAACGAGATCGGCGAGTTCGCATTCGAGACACTCGACCGTGATCCGCAGAGCCGCGCCACCGGCGAACATCAACACCGCCGTGCCACCGGGCGCCCTCTCCGGATAGAACTCGATGCCGAGCAGATCGAACGCGGCGTGCGGCGCGTCGAGATCGATGTTGCGCGACTGGCACGACAACACCCGATCGAAGCGCAGCGCCGAAATCAGACGCCGCGGCGTCGTTTCGCCGTTGAGGGCCTGTTCCCAGTCGAGCCGGCGCATTCCGATCACCAGCCGCTTGTCGCCTTGACGCCAGAGAATATCGGCCGCCGTAACGGTGGCCTCCTGCACATGCGCCGAGATCACCGCGAGATCGTCCTGATCGAGTGCGATGAGGCGCGATGCCATGTTGCGACTACCCGCTGATGCGTTCGATGGTCGCGCCGCAGGCCGACAACTTGTCTTCGAGCCGCTCGAAGCCGCGATCGAGATGATAGACGCGATTCACCATGGTCTCGCCTTCGGCGACAAGACCGGCGATCACCAGCGACACCGAGGCACGCAGATCGGTCGCCATCACCGGCGCGCCGCGCAACTTCTCCATGCCTTCGACGATCGCGGTTTCGCCGTCGAGATGAATTCGCGCGCCGAACCGCGCCAGCTCCTGCACATGCATGAAGCGATTCTCGAAGATCGTTTCGGTGATGCGCGAGTTGCCTTCCGCGCGCGTCATCAGCGCCATCAACTGCGCTTGGAGATCGGTCGGGAAGCCGGGGAACGGCGCGGTTTCCACGTTCACCGCCTTGATCCCGGCGCCGTTGCGCGTGACGCGGATGCCGTCATTGTTGACGGTGATGTGGGCGCCGGCCTGCGCCAGCACGTCGAGCGCCGCCTGCAGCAGCTCGGGCCGCGCACCGCTAAGTTGCACGTCGCCGCCGGTCATCGCCACCGCCATGGCATAGGTGCCGGTTTCGATGCGGTCCGGCAGCACGGTGTGCCGCGCGCCGTTCAGTTTATCGACGCCTTCGATGACGATGCGCGGCGTGCCGGCACCGCTGATGCGCGCGCCCATCTTGTTGAGGCAGTCGGCAACATCGAGAATTTCCGGCTCGCAGGCCGCATTGGTGATGGTGGTGGTGCCCTTGGCGAGCGTCGCCGCCATCAGCGCGACGTGGGTGCCGCTCACCGTGACTTTCGCGAAATCGATCTCGCCACCCTTCAGGCCGCCCGGCGCCTTCGCGATCACATAGCCACCATCGATGGCGATCTCCGCGCCGAGCTTCTCCAGCGCCATGATCAGGAGATCGACCGGGCGCGTCCCGATCGCGCAGCCGCCCGGCAGCGAGACTTTCGCCTCGTGCATCCGCGCCAACAGCGGCGCGATCACCCAGAACGAGGCGCGCATCTTCGACACCAGTTCGTAGGGCGCGGTGGTATCGATGATGTTCGCCGCGGAGATATGCAACGTCTGGCCCTGATATTCGTGATCACCGGGACGTTTGCCCGCCGCCATGATATCGACGCCGTGATTGCCGAGAATTCGCTGCAGCTGCGCGACATCGGCGAGACGCGGCACGTTGTCGAGAATCAGCGTCTGATCGGTCAGAAGGCTCGCGATCATCAAGGGCAGCGCTGCATTCTTCGCGCCGGAAATCGGAATCGTGCCGTTGAGTTGCTTGCCGCCGACGATGCGAATGCGATCCATGCCCAGTCCCGTTGTTGCTACGCACAAATTGTTTAGGCGAAGCTGCGCGCTATTGCAAAATCTTCCGCCAAAGTTCCAATCTTTGCGGCGATTTGATGGGGCACCTATCAAATCAGGCCTAAAGCCGGTTGATATCCTCGCTTTCCAGTACCGGCGTCGCATAGCCGTGACGCGCCACCGCCAGCATGGCCCTGCCGATCTGTTCGGTGGTTGTCATGTACTTCGGCGCAATTTTGTTGAGGACGGTCAACAGCGGCGCGGCCACCACATAGGCGGCCTGATACCACGCCGTTTTCGACCTGATGCCGTGCAGGGGCTGGATCCCGGCCGGACGGAACATATAGGCCGCCTTGAACGGCAGCCTGAGCAGATCGTTTTCGGTCTTGCCCTTGATCCGGGCCCACATTATCGAGCCGCGCTCCGTGCTGTCGGTGCCGCGCCCCGTGACATACACGAACACCATCTGCGGGTTGAGTTTCGCCAGCGTCGTCGCGGCCGCCATGGTGATGTCATAGGTGAGATGACGGTAACGCTCTTCGGTCAACCCGATCGAGGTGACGCCGAGGCAAAAGAAACAAGCGTCGTAACCCGACAACCTGGATTCGATGGTGGAGAAATCGAGAAAATTATCGTGACGCAGTTCCTCCAGCCTGGCGTTGCGTTGGCCGGTCGTGCTGCGGCCGACGGCGAGAACGTGTTCGACATCGGGATCGAGCAGGCACTCGCGCAACACACCCTGCCCGACCATTCCGGTCGCGCCGAACAGCATGACTTTGAGTTTGCGGCCACTCACACGTCGAAACCTTTCGGGATCGCGTCGGCATCGGCCTCGGAAGCTGCCTCGGACCTCACCGCGTCATGATTGCGGCCCCGCGCCTGCGCCTTGCGTCGCTTGAGGTTCTCGCGCAGCGCCAGTTTCAAGCGATCCTTGCGCTGGTCCCGGCCCCCGCCATCCGACCTAGTCTTGTTGGCCTCTGGTCGATCTGACATGAGCGGTGGTCTTCGGCGATAGGTGACGATCTGTTTGGATAGGCCGCAGCGATTCGATCGCGTATGCTGCATCTCATCTTAGCGGCTGCGGCCGCGACCGAAAACCGTTTCGGAGACATCAAGCCATGGGTTCCACGTCCTCGCTGGCCGATCTGCCGCGCCAGACCATCGCTGACTGGCACCGTTTCGTCGCGACTGGCGATCACACACTGCTCTCGACGCTGCTGGCGGAGGATGTGGTGTTTCGCTCCCCCGCCGTTCACGGACCGATTCCCGGACGCCCGGCAACGCTCCTGGTTCTGACCACCGTGGTGCGGATTTTCGAGAATTTCCGCTACGAACGCGAGTTCGCATCCGGAAGCCACGATGCAGGGCTGGAATTCGCAGCCAATGTCGGCAAATTCGAATTGAAAGGCATCGATCTCATCAAATTCGACGCCGACGGGAAAATGGTCGACTTCGAGGTCATGATCCGCCCGCTGAAGGCCCTGCAGGCCGTCGCTGAAGCCATGGGAAGCCAGATCGGCCCGCAATTGATGGCGCTGAAATCGGCGGCAGCGGCCCGATGACCGTAAATTTTCCCCGATAGTTCGGATTTCGGACGTCGGTGCTTGCACCTCGGTGAGCCTTGTGGCAAGGATCGGCCGCCTCGGCGCAGCTTTTATGGGCTGGCCCTGATGTGGCGTTTGCTGCCGTAGCTCAGTGGTAGAGCACTTCATTGGTAATGAAGAGGTCGACAGTTCAATCCTGTCTGGCAGCACCACCCTTCTTTCTGAAAAATCAATCACATACTGGCGGGCTTAAGTCGTCTGCGGCGCCCCGGAACCATCCGCGTGCCGCACCGTGTTTTGGGAACCGCCCGCTTTTCAGAACGCGCAGGCGCGAAACGGACACCATCGGCTCACATCCCGACCGAATACGCGAGTGATTCTCGTCGCCTGACGCTCGCTGCGGAGCGGTCAGCCCCAAGGCGAGCGGTGTCGACCTTTCGCATGGCACCGAACCGGCAACCACTTCGCTCGAAAACGCTATAGAACCCGTCCCTCCGCCTCCGCCAGCAGTGGCGGAGAGACGGCAATCGATCCATTCGACAACAACGCGTCTGCGTTGTTGTCCTCATTCGGTGCGGCAAGCCCGCGTCAGTTCTTCAACCCGCCCTGAAACGCGGTGAGGATCTCGGTCCCCTTCTTGCCGCGCTTGTCCAGACCCTTGGCCCATTCCTGACTGACGCCGGCAAGTTTCTCCGCGAGTTGCTTGTGATCGGTGTCGGACAGTTTCACGAAGGTCACGCCGCCGGCTTTCAGCTTCTCGATATCGGCGGCCTCGCGCTCATCGGCGATCTTGCAGCCGTGTTGCGTGGCCCAGTCGCCGGCTTCATCCATGGCCTTCTTGACGTCCGCCGGCAGCGCATTCCACTTGTTGAGGCTGATCATATAAGTGACGATGAACGAGCCGAAGTTCTCGCCGACGGTCGCATACTTGACTTGCTTGGTCAGATCGTAGGGCGAAATGCTCGAATGCGGGAACAGGATGCCGTCGACGGTGCCGCGCGCCACCGCTTCGCGGACTTCCGGCGTCGGAATCTGGATCGGCGTCGCGCCGATCGCACGCACCGCGAGTTCTTTCGCACCGCCGGACGTGCGAATCTTCTTGCCCTTCGCCACGTCGAGCGAGGTGATGTTGTCCTTGGCCATGTAGAGCTGATACGGCGGCAGCACCAGCACGAAGAGCGCGCGCACTCCGTTCGGCGCGAACTCGGCCTTATCGAGCGCCCCACCGGGCTTGGCGATGTTCCAGAAAGCCATCGTGCCCTGGCATGAGGTCGAGAAGGCTTCCGGCAATTCGGCGACTGCCGCGAGCGGCAGCTTGTCGCCCACGAACGACGGCGCGACATAGCCGATGTCGACGACACCGGTCTGGGTCAGCGACAGCAGGTCCTTCGCCTTGCCGAGTTGTTCGGCCGGGAAGTACTGGAAGCTGACCTTGCCACCGGTCAGTTCCTTCATCTTCTCCATCCACGGCTTGGTCTGGTTCTCGGCGATGTAGTGCCCCGTCGGAAACGAATCCGCGACGCGCAGCGCCGTTTGCGCGGCGGCCACGCCGCTCCACAACATGGCGGCGACCAGGGCGGTGCTGGAGGCTGCGAGGCGCGACAATTGCTTTCCGGTCATGATTTTCCTCTCTGGTTGAATTTCTTGAAGGTCACGCGATGGGTCAGCGCTGCATGGTCGACGGCAGCCACAGGACGATCGCCGGGAAAACGGTCAGTAGAAAGATCACGATGAGATGGGCGACGACATGCGGCATCACGCCACGGAAGATTTCGCCAAGCGGTCGTCGTGTGTAGCGCGCGACCACGAAGACGTTGAGCCCCATCGGCGGCGTCACCATGCCGACTTCCGCCGTGACGATGACGATGACGCCGAACCATATCGGATCGAAGCCCAACGCGATCACCACCGGAAGCACGACGGGTACGGTCAGGATCAGAATGGCGATCTGATCCATGAAGAAACCGAGCACGATGTAGCCAAACAGGATCAGCGCGATGATCATCCAGCGCGAGACGTTGAGGTCGCCGACGATGCGCACCAGGTCTTGCGTCGTCTGGGTCAGGGTAAAGAAGTAGCCGAAGATATGAGCGCCAAGGATGATCATGACGATCATGCAGCTCGTCCGCGTCGCGTCGATTAGAGCGGTCCGCAGCGTCGAAAGCGTCAGCTTGCGCTCCCACAACGCCAGGAGCATGGCGCCGAAAGCGCCGATGCCCGACGCCTCGGTCGGGGTGGCGACGCCGAGATAAATCGAGCCGGTCACCGCCGCGAACAGAACCAGCAGCGGGCCGACCACCTTGAGCGCGCGGATCTTCTCCATCATCGTATAGGAGCGCCCGGCCGGCGCGCGACCGGGGTCCTGCCACACCAGAAAAGCGACGGTCAGGATGATCGCGATAGTGACGAGGATGCCGGGAATCACGCCGCCGATCAGGAGATCGCCGATGCTGACGTCGGCGATGATGCCGTACAGAATCAGGGCGATGGAGGGCGGGATCAGCATCGCGAGGGTGCCGGAGATCGCCACCACTCCGGTCGCAAGCTTGGGTTCGTAACCCTGCTTGAGCATGGCCGGCACCGTTGTCGAGGCCAGCGTCGCGGCCGCCGCAGTGCTGGAGCCGGAAATGGCGCCGAAGCCAGCGCCGGCAATGGCGGTGGCCATGGCAAGACCGCCGCGCAGCCGGCCGATCCACGCCGATGCGGCGGTAAAGAGATCGTCCGCGACACCCGACAGGATGACGAATTCCGCCATCAGGATGAACATCGGAATCGTGATGATCTCGTAGGAATTGGCCGCGGAGAAAGCGGTTGTTTTCAAAATGCCAAGCACCATCGCCAGGCCGCCGATCATATAAAGGCCGACGGCGCCCGCGATCGCCATGGCGAAAGCGACGGGCGTGCCGAGTATCAACAGCACGACGAGCGTGAGACATCCGATCAACGTGATCATGCGGAGATTCCTCCGACCGGCTGCTCGGTTTCGGGCGGCGGCGGAAGCTCGACCAATGCATGGCCGGCAATGGCGGAGGCGATGTGGCCGACGGTGCGATAGGCCGCGCGCAGCATCAGCGACAGCGCGCCGACCACGACAAAAAGATAGGCCGGCCAGGTCGGCCACTGGATCACCGTCGGCGTCACCTCGCGGTTGGCGAAGGCCGTCGCCATCCGGTCAAAACCTTCCCAGGCGATCATGCCAACAAGGACGGTGGTCAGCGCATAGCCGATCGCTTCGCCGATGTGGCGTAGCCGCACCGGCATATGCGGCTGCAAAAGATCGATGGCAATGTGGCCATGATGATGCAGCGTATCGCCGAGCGCGAGGAAGAACACCGCAACCATCAGGTAGAGCGAGATCAGGTCGTAGGACCACGCCAGCGGCGCCACGAAGACGTAGCGCATGGTCACGTCGAGAATGACGGTGATCATCACCGCGAACGTCGCAATGGCTGCAAGGGTCGACAGTCCCCATTCGACGATCGACAACAGCCGGGAGAGCCGCGGCAAGGCGCTCATTGACATTATCCCCCCTCAACGCTGCCGATAACCTTCGCCAGCTCGTTCCGGCGTCATTTAGCCGGAAGACCGAGCGATGCGCCATGGTCTTCCGGTCGGCTGTGGATCGCGCGACATACCTATTGGCTGCGACATATTCGCTGCCGCTCGAACAACGCACGATCGAATGCAAATTTTTCCGCTTTACGGAAATCGCATGATTGACCCTCGGCGTTTGGCGACCTCGGCTCACGCCTTCGTTCCGTCAGACAGACTGCGCCGGAACCGCGTCTCAATAAGAAGGCCAACTCATGCCTGCGCGATCGGGTATTCGATCTCCCGACAAGCGGGGCGGCGCAAGCGCTCCTCTCGCGGTTGCCTGTTGCGGACGATAATGGGGCCGCCAGCTGTTTATCATTGCCTTGTCCGGTTCCCTGCTGAATGATCCCACATCGACAGCTTCGATCGCGCGCTGCCCGGAAAGGGAGGGGTAATGCGGTACTACGATTGGATCGATCATCACGCGAAGATGCGTGGCGACAAGGTCGCCTTGATCGACGTATCCAACGAGCGGCGCGTCACCTATCGCGAATGGGACGAGCGCATCGGTCGGCTTGCATCCTATATGAGCGGTGCCGGCATCGCGCCGGGCGAACGGGTCGCCACCCTGACGTCGAACTGCATGGAGATGCTGGAGATTCAGTTCGCCTGCTTCCGGATCGGCGCGATCTTCGTTCCGCTCAATACGCGTCTCACGTTTCCCGAGCTAGCGTATATCGGCTCCGACGCCGGGATCTCGTACCTGATTTACACGACGGAGTTCGACGCGTTGGCGAAACAGCTCGTCGACAGTCTCGGGGGGAAGGGAAGCTTGCGCATCGGTGCCGACTATGACCGCGCGATGTCGCAATCGAAGAAACTCGTCGACACGCATGTCATGGCGTTATCGGACCCATCGACGATCATGTACACGTCAGGGACCACCGGCCGGCCCAAGGGCGCGACGATCACGCATCTGATGACATTCATCAATTGCGTCAATCTCGGTCTGCCGGCGCGCGTCACGCCGGACACGGTTCATATCAACGTGCTTCCGCTGTTTCATACCGGCGGCCTGAACTGCTATACGAATCCTGTGCTGCACGCCGGCGGCACGGTCGTGCTGATGCAGCCGTTCGAACCCGCCAAGTTTCTCCAGCACGTATCCGATCCAGGCCTCGGCATTACGCATATGTTCGGCGTGCCGTCGATCTATCAGTTTCTGGCGGACGCCCCGGGCTTCGAAACCGCCGACCTGAGCCAGTTGAAGATTGCGGGCGTCGGCGGCGCGCCGATGCCGCTCGAAACGATCAAGGTCTGGCGGACGCGCGGCGTCAGTCTCTTGCAAGGCTACGGGATGACCGAGACGTCGCCTGGCAGCATATGCCTCGATGCCACGGACGCGACACGCAAGATCGGCTCATCCGGCAAGCCATTGCTGCACTCCGAAGTCCGAATCGTCGATCCCGCCGGTTGCGACGTGAAGCCGGGCGAGGTGGGCGAGATCTGGGTGCGGGGCCCGAACATCACGCCGGGTTACTGGAATCGCCCCGATGCCAATGCCAGCAGCTTCACCGACGGCTGGCTGCATACCGGCGATCTGGCGCGCGCGGACGATGAAGGCTTCATCTATATCGTCGATCGTTCGAAGGATATGTACATCTCCGGCGGCGAGAACGTGTATCCGGCCGAAGTCGAGGACGCGCTGTCGCAATATCCTGCTATCCTGGAATGTGCCGTTATCGGCATTCCGGACGCGCGCTGGGGCGAGGCAGGTCTCGCCGTCGTGGCCCTGAAAACGCAATCGACGGCGACGGAGGCCGATCTGCTCGCGCATTGCCGGGAGAGGCTGGCAAAGTACAAATGTCCGGCGCGGATCGTCTTTGTCGACGCCATTCCCCGGAACGCAACCGGAAAGCTCGACAAGCCGACCTTGCGTCTTCAATACGCGAGCTAGCCATTCGGCCCTTCGGGCTATCCTTCTGTGGCTCTCGCTTATGCAGTTGCGCGTTGCAGACTGCTCGTGGCGAGCGTCCCGGTCGCCCATCGTGATGGCTGGGCAATCGCGCCCCGTGGAAGTAGTGTTCCGCAGACCGAACAGCGGGGCCGCGCGTGCAAGAACCGGTTCATATCGTCGATCGCCAGATGTGGCGGGAAACCGGTGTTTCAACCGGCAAGCGGGCGATTCCCGAAGAAACCGCGGTTGCCCTCACCTACAACGGCGGCAGCTACGCCGTGATGATGGCAACCCCCCAGGATCTCGAGGACTTCGCCGTTGGCTTCAGCCTGACCGAGGGTATCATCACGAAACCCGCCGATATCGAAAGTCTTGAGGCGGTCGCACAGGACGACGGCGTCGAATTGCGCACGTGGTTGCGCCAACCGGAGGCCGAGCGCCTTGCCGACCGTCGCCGCCACATCGCCGGCCCCACCGGATGCGGCCTCTGCGGGATCGATTCCATCGCCGAGGCCATGCGGCCGGCGGCCATCGTCGCACCGGGCGGCAGCTTCACCGCTGGCCAGATCATGGCGGCCATGGCATCGCTGCCGCCGCTCCAGGCCCTCAACGACGCCACGCGCGCGGTCCACGCCGCGGCGTTCTGGACCCCCACCCACGGCATCGTCGCGCTGCGCGAGGATGTCGGCCGTCACAATGCCCTCGACAAGCTCGCCGGCGCGCTGGCCCGCTCGGACATCGACGCCGCCACCGGCATGGTGCTCCTCACCAGCCGCGTGTCGGTCGAAATGGTGCAGAAGACCGCCGTGATCGGCGCGCCATTGATCGCGTCGGTCTCCGCCCCGACTGCGCTGGCGGTGCGCATGGCCACGGCGGCCGGAATCACGCTGGTCGCAATCGCCCGTCAGGACGGCTTCGAAATCTTCTCAAACAACCACAGATTGAATCTGTCGCGCGATACCGCCTGAATGGTGCGTTTTCCCATTTTCGGCTCGGGCAAAAGCGGGGCGATGACGTCGGTGGGTTCGACCTGATCGGGTCGGTTGTCGGGCGCAAATGTTGCGACGCGGTGTCTATCTACCCACACCGCCCAAAGTGCGGCTGGAATGCGACGACGGCGTGCCGAATGTGGCGAGATTCTGACCGCGTTAAGGTTCCATTAAGTAACAAAAATTTGTGGTTCCTCAAATGGTTAGGAACCATGCACCTGTGACCTCTCGGTAACAGCATTTTACACAAAACGCGTTTATGAGATGCCTCGACGGCGGCGCTTCCACCTCCGCCTGTTTGCTCTTGGAGAGAAAAATGAAAAAGATTATGCTTGGTACTGTGGCGCTCATCGCCCTAGGCGCGACCGCGCCAGCACTTGCCGCCGACATGGCTCCGCGCCCCTACACGAAGGCCCCGGCTTATGTTCCGGCCCCGATCTACAACTGGACCGGCTTCTACCTCGGCGGTCACATCGGCGGCGCGTTCCGCGGCGACAGCAACAACCTGCTCGGCGGCAGCCGCGACGGCACGTTCCTCGGCGGTGTGCAGGTCGGTTACGATAACCAGTTCGCTCCGAACTGGGTGTTCGGTCTCGAAGCCAACTACAGCTTCAAGGACACCGGCAGCAACTTCGCCAACCGTGGCCTCGGTTCGGTCACCGGCCGTCTCGGCTACACTTGGGGTCCGTCGCTGCTCTACGTGAAGGGCGGTTACGGTTGGGCCGACTCGCGCTTCTCGAACGGCTTCGGCGGAAATGGCGGCCGTGACGGCTACACCGTCGGCGGCGGCCTCGAATACATGTTCACCCAGAACTGGTCGGGCAAGATCGAGTACCAGTACTACGACTTCGGCAACGTGAACTTCGTTACGCCGGCGGGTGTCGCGGGCACCTTCCGCAACGACGAGCACACCGTCAAGGTCGGTCTGAACTACCGCTTCAACTGGGGCGCCCCGGCTCCGGCTCCCCGCGGGTACTAAGACTTAAATCTGGCCCCAAAAGGCCATGTGGGAGGCCGGCGCTCGCGCCGGCCTTCTGCATTTGCGGTATCAAAATGACGAAATCGACCGCATTTTCCCAAATTTGTTAACCCGTGCCCCCGATACTGCGCCCCCGACCGATCTCGATAAAAACAAATGGGCGGGGACGATATGGCATTGCGAACTGCGTTGAGCAGCCTGCGGCAAATGAATTTTCTGCGGCCGCGTTTGAAAAACTGGGGCATCCGGGAGAGCCTGTTCACAGCCTTTGCCGTGATCGCGGGGACCGCGGTGCTGATCAGCGTCGGCGCCGGCATGATCCTGGGCCAACTCGGCGGCATGATGCAGGATCTCGGCGGCCGGGACATTCCAAGGCTGGCGGCAAGCCTGCAACTGGCGGCCCGCAGCGCCGACCTCGCGAGCCAAGGGCCGGCGGTGCTGGCGGCGCGCGATGAGGCCGAACTGGCGACGCAGCTCGACAAGGTGAAGGAGCTTCAGGGCACTGCCCTCACCAAACTCGGCGAGATCATCGATCTCGGCGCTGACAAATCGACCGTCGCGGTCCTCAAGGAAAACGTCAAGAATATCGACGACGCGGTGAAAAGCCTCGGCAACGCCGCCAAGGAACGGCTCGACCTCGCAACCCGCCATCAGCACCTCTACGAGGAACTGCGGACCTATCAGACCGCGTTCGTCGCGGCCGCCAATCCGGCGATGATGTCAGCGCAAGCCAATATCAACGCGATCCTGACATCGGCCAATCTGTCGACCGACGACGCCACCGAGGCGGCGCGTGCGGTCGAACTGCTGGGCAATGCCGTCTCCAGCACCAACATCGTCGCATCCGATATGATGGCGGCCCTGTCCGCGCCGTCCAGCGAGGCGCTCGAGCAGATATCGACGTCGCTCGAAGACGCCAAAAAGCGCGCTACCGCGAGCCTCGAAGCCTTGCCCGATCGTCGCAGCACGGCCGATATCAAGGCTGCCGCGCAAAAACTGCTCCCGCTCGCCAGCGGCAAGGACGGCGTCTTCAAGGTCCGGCAGCGCGAACTCGATTCGATCGACTACGGGCAGCTTATCCTCGACGAATTCCGCAAGCTCAACACCGGCCTCGGCATCAGCGTGCGTCAACTCGTCGAGGGCGTGCAGAGCGAAACCGATGCGTCCTCCTCGCAGGCGCGGCAGACCATTGCGATCTCGACGCGCGTGATGATGGCATTGGGCGCACTCACCCTGATCGGCTCGATCCTGTTCGTCTGGCTCTATGTCGGCCGCAACATTCTTCGGCGGATCGGCGAACTGCAGCGCGCGATGAAGGTGCTGTCGAACGGCGATCTCGAAACCGAGATCGTGCGCGGCCGCCGCAACGACGAAATCGCCGTGATGGCGGATTCCCTCGAGGTGTTCCGCGAAAGCATGATCCGCGCCCGCACGCTGGGCGCTGACCGGGAGCGCGATCAGTTGAGCCGGGCGGAACGCGCGACCCGCATGGAAGCGCGCATCACCGATTTCGAGGCCAGCGTACGCTCCGTACTGGAGCGCGTGCAATCGTCCGCGAACACGATGGAGACGACCGCGCAAAACATGACCGCGACCGCCGACCGCTCCAATGCACTGGTCAGCACCGTCGCATCGGCGGCCGAGGAAACCTCCGTCAACGTGCAGACCGTGTCGTCCGGCACCGAACAATTGTCGTCGTCGATTCTCGAAATCGGCCGTCAGGTGATCAGTTCGACGGAAATCGCGAGCAAGGCGGTTTCCGAAGCGAGCAAGACCGACGCGACCATGCAGGGACTCGCGGAGAACGCTGCCCGCATCAGCACCGTGATCGACCTGATCCAGACCATCGCCTCGCAGACTAATCTGTTGGCCTTGAACGCGACCATCGAGGCCGCGCGCGCGGGCGAAGCGGGCCGGGGCTTCGCGGTGGTGGCGTCCGAGGTGAAGAACCTCGCCAGCCAGACCGCGAAGGCGACGGAGGAAATCCGCTCGCAGATCGCCAACATGCAGCAGGTCACGACGACCGCGGTGGGGACGATTCAAGGCATCGGATTGACGATCGGGGAGATCAACGAGATCACCACCGCGATCGCCGCCGCCGTCGAACAGCAGGGTGCGGCGACCCGCGAGATTGCACGCAACATCCAGCACGCCGCCACCGGCACCAGCGAGGTTTCCAGCAACATCGTCGGCGTCAGTCAGGCATCGGCCTATGCCGGTGAGGAAGCCAACAACGTGCTCGCGGCCTCCGGCGCGCTGCGACGCGAGGCGGACATGCTGCGCGACGAGATCGACGCATTCCTCTCCAGCATCCGCGCCGCCTGACGGCGATACGGTCGCGGCACGATCCAGTTCCCGGTCGGCACTGATTGACACCAGTGCCGACGCGTGGTCCTTGATCGCACGCAAGTTCGCCTGACTGCCGACGTGGCGCATTCGGGCGCTATCGCAACCGCCGGACGAGGTGACCCGCATGAGCGCATCGATCAATCCCAGCCAGCCCGACACCGCTCCGCTCGGCCAACCGCGCCACAACTGGACCCGGTCGGAAGCGGAAGCGATCTACAACCTGCCGTTCTCGGATTTGATCTTTCAGGCGCAAGGCGTGCATCGCGCCCATTTCGATCCAAATCACATTGAAACCGCCAGCCTTCTGAGCATCAAGACCGGCGGCTGTCCGGAAGATTGCGGCTACTGTTCGCAAAGCGCGCATTACGACACCGATGTGAAGGCTACCAAGCTGATGGACCATCAGGCGGTGCTGGACACCGCGCGCCGCGCCAGGGAGAACGGCGCGAGTCGCTTCTGCATGGCGGCGGCCTGGCGCAATCCCAAGGACAAGGATCTCGATCGCGTCTGCGACATGGTCAGCGCGGTGAAGGACCTCGGCATGGAGACCTGCGCGACGCTTGGAATGCTGGAACCCGCGCAGGCGCAGCGGCTGCGCGACGCCGGTCTCGATTTCTACAATCACAACGTCGACACCTCGCCGGAATTCTACGGGCACATCATCACCACCCGCACGATGCAGGATCGCATCGATACGCTGGCGCACGCCCGCGACGCTGGACTGAAGATCTGCTGCGGCGGCATTATCGGCATGGGCGAGCAGGTCGACGATCGCATCGGAATGCTGATCCTGCTGGCTAACCTGCCGAGCCATCCGGAAAGCGTGCCGATCAATATGTGGAACAAGGTCAAGGGCGTGCCGGTCAACGACACCGCCGACCGGCCCGATCCGATCGCGTTGGTGCGCATGATCGCCCTGGCGCGGATCATGATGCCGCAAAGCGTGGTGCGGCTTTCGGCCGGACGGCAATACATGACCGACGAACTGCAGGCGCTGTGCTTCGTCGCGGGCGCAAGCTCGATCTTCATCGGCGACGTGCTGCTGACGACCAAAAATCCGCAGACCGTTCGCGACGCCGAACTGCTGGACCGTCTCGGCATCCGGTCGAAACTCGACGACGTGCGAACGACAGCCGTGGCGTCTCAGGCCGCGGAGTAAGCTATCGACCGCAGGCGGCACGTTTTCACCGCCTTGCCGACTTTCGACATCCGGTCCAGACCCGCGAATGCGGGTCTGGACCGTGGTTTTTCGGCTGGCGCCCTGCCGATTGATTGGCTAAGCCGAAGGGATGAAACCGCAATCTCCCCCGATGAAATCCAAAGAACCCGCCTTCCAGAGCCTGGCAGAGACCCTGCGCTATCCGTGGGAAACCCCGCCGGGGCCCAATGAGGTCATCGAACTGAGGCCGGGCGTTCTTTGGCTCCGTCAGAAACTGCCGTTCCAGCTCAACCACGTGAACATCTATCTGCTCGCCGACGGCGACGGCTGGGCGATGGTCGATTCCGGTTTCGGCAACGAAGAGACGATCGCAGCGTGGACGACGCTGTTCGAGGGACCGCTGAAGAACGTCAACATCACGCGGCTGATCGTCACCCACTCGCATCCCGATCACGTCGGGCTTGCGGGCTGGATCGTCGAGCGGTTCAATTGTCCGCTGGTGATGTCGCAGGTCGAGTACCTGCAGTCGGTCTACCATCAGAATCGCGGCACCGAGGAGCGCAAGGAAGCGCAGCGGCTGTTCTTCCGCCGCCACGGCATGGACGAAAGCCTCACCGACAAGCTGCTCGGCCGCGGTCAGGACTATCTGAAGCGGGTCTCGACCCTGCCGGCCTCGTATCGCCGCATCTCGCATGGCGACGAAATCTCGATCGGCACCCGGCGCTTCAAGGTCATCACCGGCGGCGGCCACGCGCTCGATCAGGTGATGCTGTACTGCGCCGCCGACAAGCTGTTTCTGTCGGCCGATCAGGTATTGAGCAAGATTTCGCCCAATGTCAGTGTGTGGGCGGTCGAACCCGACCAGAATTCGCTCGGCGAATATCTGGCGTCGCTGGCCAGCCTGACCACCACCCTGCCCTACGATGCGCTGGTGCTGCCCGGACACGGCGTGCCGTTCTACGGCCTCAAGACCCGCATCAAGCAGTTGGCCGATCACCATGAGGAACGTTGCGGGATGATCGCCGCCGCCTGCCGGGAAGCGCCGAAGACATCGGCGGAACTGGTCCCGGTGGTGTTCTACAAATATCCGCTCGACGCCCATCAGACAGGATTCGCCGCGGGCGAGTTGATCGCGCACGTCAATTACATGATCAATGAGGGACGATTGGTGGTCGAACCGCAAACCGACGGCATCCTGCGGTTCCGAAGCACCTAGCCTGTTTCGACCGGGTTGAATCTGACCCGTCAGGAGAATGCTCGACGGGCAACTATCGCGCCCCGGCGCCGGCTGACGTTGCGCCAGCGCAAACTCGAGACTGCGTCGGCGGCAGGGCCGCCGCGCGGTCTCTTCGACCTTATTTCGTCTCGACAGCGATCCTGGAAAGGCTCTAAAAAGAGCTGTGCCAAGGCGTGGCCAAATCTTGTCGAGTTCGGATTTAGCGATGAATTACAATCAGTTCTTCAGTGACGCCCTCAATCGCCTCCACGATGAGCGGCGCTATCGCGTGTTCGCCGACCTGGAACGCATCGCGGGCCGCTTTCCGCACGCGACCTGGCACTCGCCCGATGGTCAGCGTCCGGTCGTGATGTGGTGCTCCAACGACTATCTCGGCATGGGCCAGCATCCGAAGGTTGTCGGCGCCATGGTGGAGACCGCCACCCGCGTCGGCACCGGTGCGGGCGGCACGCGCAACATCGCCGGCAACCATCATCCGCTTGTCGGACTCGAGCACGAACTTGCCGACCTGCACGGCAAGGAAGCCGCGCTTCTGTTCACCTCGGGCTATGTGTCGAACCAGACCGGCATTTCGACGCTCGCCAAGCTGATCCCGAACTGCCTGATCCTGTCCGATGCACTCAACCACAATTCAATGATCGAGGGCATCCGCCAATCCGGCTGCGAGCGTCAGGTGTTCCGTCACAACGACGCCGCGCATCTCGAGCAATTGCTGATCGCGGCGGGACCCGACCGGCCGAAGCTGATCGCCTGCGAGAGCCTCTATTCGATGGACGGTGACATCGCGCCGCTGGCGAAAATCTGTGATCTCGCCGAACGCTACGGCGCAATGACTTATGTGGACGAAGTTCATGCGGTAGGCATGTACGGCCCGCGCGGCGGCGGCATCGCCGAACGCGACGGCGTGATGCATCGTATCGACGTGCTTGAAGGCACTCTGGCGAAGGCGTTCGGGTGCCTCGGCGGCTACATCGCCGCGAAGGCGGAGATCATCGACGCGGTGCGCTCCTACGCGCCGGGCTTCATCTTCACCACCTCATTGCCGCCCGCCGTTTGCGCGGCGGCGACGGCGGCGATCCGACACCTGAAATCGTCGAACTGGGAACGCGAGCGCCATCAGGAACGCGCCGCGCGCGTCAAAGCCGTCCTCAACGCCGCCGGCCTGCCGGTGATGTCGAGCACCACGCATATCGTGCCGTTGTTCGTCGGCAATCCCGAGCACTGCAAGCAGGCCAGCGATCTGCTGCTGCGGGAGCACGGCATCTATATTCAGCCGATCAACTATCCGACCGTCGCGAAGGGTACCGAACGGCTGCGCATCACGCCGTCGCCGTATCATGACGATGCCCTGATCGATCAACTCGCCGAAGCGCTCGTTCAGGTCTGGCAGCAACTCGACCTGCCGCTGCACGCGGCACCGCTGGCGGCCGAATAGAACGGCAAACCCGCTCAGGCCGGTGCGGCCGACAACAGCGCGGTTGCGCGCTTGCTCGGTTCGTCCGACATAACGATCCGCATCAGATCGGCAGCGTTTTTCGCGCCGAGTTTGTCCATGATCCGGGCACGATGAACTTCCACCGTGCGCGGGCTGATCCCCAGTCGCCTGCCCGCTTCCTTGTTGGAAGCCCCCTGCGCCACCTGCTGCAAGACATCGCGTTCGCGCCCGGTCAGCCGATGCCGCCCGGCGAACTCCGCCAGTCCTTCGATGCGCTCGTCCCTGGTCCTGCGATAGGCCGCGACCGCTTCCCGCACCCGATCGGCCATGGCGTTTGCGGTGAAAGGCTTTTGCAGGAAATCGATCGCGCCGAATTTCATCGCGGCCACGACGGTCGCGATATCGCCTTGTCCGGACATCACCACCACCGGAGGCCGCGCGCGCTCCACCGCGAGATCACGCAGCACCTGCAAGCCGGATTCGTCCGGCAAGTTGACGTCGAGGATCACACAAGCCGGCTGGCGGTGGCGGAAGGCCTCCAGAAAGGACGTCGCGTCCGTGAAAGCCCGCGGCGCAAACCCTTCGATCCGAAGCAGCAAACTCAGGGCGTCGCGAACCGAAGGGTCGTCATCGACAATGAAAACAGCGGCGGCGTCGAGTTCGAGCTGAGCGGCCATCGCAACCTTCCCGGTAGAATTGCTGGAGGTATTACAACTTATACGTGTGTAACCTGATTCGCCAGGATTGACAATTGCGACGCGCGCGGTGCGTCCGGCGCGGAATGGCGCTACAATTCGGCCGGCAACCTCCTCGCATCGAGAGGACGAGGCCGAGGGAGACACGGTTGGCGATGGGGCGAGCGTGATGCTGCACGATTGGGGCGTGATCGCCGCCGCGTTCTGCTACATCGGTTTTCTGTTCGTGGTGGCCTATTTTGGCGACCGGCCATCGCAACGCCGCCGTGGCAGCGGCGCCGGCCTGATCTATCCGCTGTCGCTCGCGATCTACTGCACGTCGTGGACGTTCTTCGGCTCGGTCGGCTTCGCGACCCGCAACAGTTTCGATTTCCTGGCGATCTATATCGGCCCGGTCATCCTGATCGCCTTCTGCACGCCGCTGTTGCGGCGGGTCATCCAACTGGCGAAATCC
>Ga0209963_1000173_pt1 | contig 207928 bp, 181 predicted proteins | sample ThiBio_1000_biof_2_FD_183957 | JGI IMG/M metagenome (GOLD analysis project Ga0209963, IMG submission 183957) | Wastewater bioreactor microbial communities from Cape Town, South Africa - Thiocy_cont_1000_biof (SPAdes) | ecosystem: Engineered > Bioreactor > Thiocyanate-remediating >... | reverse complement strand
CAGAGGAAACGTGGACCACCGGGGCGAACACCGGAATTGTCACGCCGACAACGCCATACGCGCGAGACCCAGCCACAGAAAAATCTGCGCCCGCCACAGCGGACACCCGAGCCCTACGATGCTGACCAGGATCTCGGGTCGATGCCCATCTGCCGGATGTTCGGGTCAGTTGAGGCTTCGCAGCGTTACGACTGGGAAGGAACCCAGAACCGACAAAGAAGGCAAAGTCCACTACGACAACATCAAAGATCATCTGCTCGTCTGTGATGCGATATCCCGCCATCGGTTCGATTTTGATCCAACGCTCATCGCCGAGCCTCGGCAAAGGTGATTGGGAGCCCGTGGGCGAGGTCCGAGGGTTCTCACGTGCAGCACGGCGCCACACTCCCGCCGCGGGTAGACATGATCCCAACGGCGCGCACCCAGCGCGCGGTCAGGAGTGGGCATCATGGAGATCTCCGACGCGGTCATCGTCGTCACCGGCGCATCGTCCGGGATCGGCGAGGCCATCGCCCGGGCGGCGGCGCGCGCGGGTGCCACGCTGGTGCTGCTCGCCCGTCGCGAGGATCGGATCCGGAGCCTCGCCGCGGAGCTGCCCGGGGCGATCGCGCTCCCGTGCGACGTGACGGACGACGGGCAGGTGTCCGGGGCCATCCGCTCGGCCGTCAATGAATTCGGGCGCGTCGACGTGCTCGTCAACAACGCGGGCCAGGGCCTGCACCTGCCGCTCGACGAGGTCGATCCGGCGGACTTCCGCGCGATCCTCGAACTCAACCTGGTCGCTCCGCTCGTCGCGATGCAGGCGGTAATTCCGATGATGCGCACGCAGGGCCGGGGGAGCATCGTCAACATCAGCTCGGGCACCACGCTGACGGTGCTGCCCGGGGCCGGCGCCTATGCCGCGTCGAAGGCGGGGCTGAACATGCTCTCGGCCGTCGCACGGAAGGAGCTCGCGGCCGATGGCATCACCGTGTCAACCGTGTACCCCTACATCACGGCGACGGAGTTCCACCAATCCCTGCGCGCCGGTGCTCGCCGCACGGCACCCGGCCGGCCGATCCCGACGGCCGACACGGCCGAGCATGTCGCGGACGTGATCCTGGACGTCATCAGGTCCGGGGCGGAAGAGGCACGTCTCACACCCGACGGATTCGCCGGGCGCTGAGCAGCTGCGCACGGTCAGCCCGCCCGATGCGCGAGCCGCATCGTCCCTGCGTCAGCTTGTTTGAAATGGCGAAATAGGGTCGGTATCAACCACTCTCGCTCGACGGGAAGGGTCCGGCGTCGTCCGGCAACCATGCCGCGTCCGTCACGGGTCTCCACCGCCTATGATGCTGTTCGCTCCCGCGAATGCTTCGCAGCGCCACGGCCCGGTAGGCACCGGCCACCGCAAGACCGCTCACCACCAGGACGAGCGCGGCGGCGACACCGTCGAGCCACCAATGATTCCCGGTCACTATGACCACGAACAGCGTCATCCCCGCATGTATCGGGCCGGTCACCCGCCACCGTCCGGCGGCCACGCGCCACACGTACCAGCCGACGGCGAGTGCCCACGCCACATGCACCGACGGCATGGCGGACAACTCGTCCGCGCCGACGCCGCCCCCGTAGACCGACTGCCCGTACAAGACCGCGGTGTCCACGATGCCGGGAGTGAGTCGGGGCGGCGCGACCGGCACGAGCTGGATCGCCAGACAGAGGAACGTGGTGAGCGCGAGCACGGTGCGGGCGCGGGCGTAGTCGGCGCGGTGCCGCACGAACAGCCAAATGAGCAGCGCGATCGTGGCCGGGAAATGCACCACCGCGTAGTAGATGTTCGCGCCCTGGGTGAGGGCTGAAGACCACAACACCAGGTGCTGCATCGCAGCCTCGCTGGGCAGGCCGATCGTGGATTGGGCGTGGTCGATCCAAGCGGCGCGCGCGAAGGCTCCCGCCGTATCGCCGCGGGAGAGCCCGCCGACCGCCTGCCACAGCGCGTACAGGCCGATGACCACGGCGGCCTCCCGCAGGAACGCCCCGGTCGCCTGCATCCGGCGCGACTCCCGCCCGCCAGCGAGAACCGTCGCCCCGACCCCGGCGACCGCGCAGGCACCCGCAATGCCGAGCGCGTAGTCCCAGGGCAGTGCCAACGCCATGATGGACAACTATGCCGCAATCGGCCGAGCGCGTTTCGGCGCGGGGCGGCGTCGATGGTAGGAAAGGCGTATGACGAGCACCCTTGACGACGCCGCCCCTCCGGACACCGCGGAGGCCGAGGCCGTCCAGTTCTGCAGCGAGCTGATCCGTATCCCCTCGGTGAACACCGGTGATCCGGCCACCATCGGCGACGGCGAGGCGCGGGCCGCGAAGTACATCCAGCAGAAGCTGGAGGAGGTCGGCTACCGGACCGAGTACGTGGAATCCGCGCCGGGCCGGGGCAATGTGGTCTGCCGGCTCGCGGGCGCGGACCCGTCGCGCGGGGCGCTGCTGATCCACGGGCATGTGGACGTGGTGCCGGCCGATCCGGCGGAGTGGCAGGTCGACCCGTTCTCCGGCGCCATCCAGGACGGCTACGTGTGGGGTCGCGGCGCGGTCGACATGAAGGACATGGTGGCGATGACGCTCGCCGTCGCGCGGGACCTGAAGCGGCGCGGCGTCGTGCCGCCACGCGACCTGATCTTCGCGTTCGTCTCCGACGAGGAGGCCGGCGGATTCCACGGCGCGCTGTGGTTGGTGCAGAACCATCCGGAATGGTTCGCCGGAGCCACCGAGGCGATCAGCGAGGTGGGCGGATTCTCGGTGACACTGGAGGGGGACCGGCGCGCCTACCCGGTCGCGGCGGCGGAGAAGGGCATCGCCTGGGCGACGCTCACCGCTCACGGCACGGCCGGCCACGGGTCGATGGCCAACAGCGACAACGCGATCACCCGTCTCGCCGAGGCCGTGGCGCGCCTCGGGCGGCACGAGTTCCCGCTGCACCGGACGGCAACAGTGGATGCGTTCTTCGCGGCGGTGACGGAGCTCACCGGCCTGGAGTTCCCGGCGGACGACCTCGAAGGGGCGGTCCGAAAGCTGGGGCCGTTCTCCCGGCTGGTGCTCGCCACGCTCCGAAACACCGCGAACCCCACCATGCTGAACGCCGGATACAAGGCCAACGTGATCCCGTCGGTGGCGCAGGCGACGGTCGATTGCCGCGTTCTGCCGGGCGCCGAGGCGGATTTTAAGGCGCAGGTTGCCGAGATCGTCGGTGACGGCATCGATATCGACTGGGTGGAGGCCCCGCCGCTGGAATACCCGTTCGAAGGCCCGCTGGTCGACGCGATGGCGGCGGCGCTACGGGCGGAGGATCCAGAGGGCCGGCCGATCCCGTATGTGCTCTCCGGCGGCACCGACAACAAGGCGTTCGCGGAACTCGGCATCGCCGGCTATGGATTCTCGCCGCTGCGGCTGCCGCCCGACCTGGACTTCTCCGCTCTGTTCCACGGGGTTGACGAGCGCGTCCCGGTCGACGCGCTGCACTTCGGCACGCGGGTGCTGTCCCGGCTGCTGCAAAATTGCTGAATGCCGCTGGACATCACTGAACGCCGCCGCGTGCGGCCGAGTCGTGGCGGCACCGCCCGGGCTAGATATCAAAGGCACAGCGCCGGCGCGGGCGACGGGCCGGGGGATCGCCTGCGGCGCAACGTGACTCGCCGCGACCCGTCCGGGTAGCGCAGCACGTGCGCGAGTTCCCAGCCGGTGAACTCGGCGCGGACCGAGAGCATCACGGCCGCGGCCGACCGGGAGGTGCCGCCGTCGATCCGCAGCGGGCAATATTCGTACTCGTCGCGTGTCCACTGCCAAGACCCGGCATCTTCCACTGTCATCGTGTGCTCCTCCGGGTCGCAAGGTGCGTCATATTCGGTCAGTCTGCCCGATCACGGTCCCCGGTGCACCCGTGCGGCGACCCCGCGCGTCGCCCGCGGCGAGCAGCGAGACCAGCCGGGTGCGGCGGGGCGTAGCGCCCGAGTAGCGCACCGCGCGGGCCAGCAGCGGACCGGCCGCGTGCACCACGGACAGGTGCCGCCGCGCCCGGGTCAACGCCGTGTACACCAAGGGGCGCGACAGCATCCGGCCCGCGTCCGGTGGGAGAACGACGACCACGGCAGGCCACTCGGACCCCTGCGCGCGGTGCACCGTGATGGCCCAGCCGTGCAGCAGATCGCCGAGTGCCTTGCCCGAGATCTCCGCCTCGCCGGAGGGGAACGCGACGAGCAGGGACTTGCCGGCGGCATCGACGACCGTGCCGACCTCCCCGTTGGCATACCCGTTGGGCTCGGCCTCGAAGTGGTTGGCGGTGGCCACGACCCGGTCGCCGACATCGAAGCCGCGCACCGTCCCGCCGGACCTGGAGCCGGGGTTGAGCACCGCCTTCAGCGCCTGGTTCAGCGCCTTGGTCCCGGCAGCGCCCGCATGGATCGGGGTGATCACCTGGATCTGGTCCGCCGGCAGGTCGAACACCCGCGGGATCGAGTCGGTGACCAGCTGCACTACGCGCGTCCGCGCCGCCGCGGAGCCGTCGGCAGGCACGATCACCACCTCACGATCGGCGCTGTCCGGGGCGACCAGATCGCCCTCACGAACGGCGGTGGCGAGCCGCGCGATGGCGCCGCCCTCGGCCTGCCGGTACAGCGTCGAGAGTTCGGTGGTGGGGAACATTCCGGACTCGAGGACGTCGCCGAGAACGCGGCCGGCGCCGATCGAGGGCAGCTGCGCCGGGTCGCCGACGATCAGCAGGTGCGCGCCGTCCGGGATGGCGCCGAGCAGCGCCGCAGCGAGCTCCACGTCCACCATCGACGCCTCGTCCACCACCAGCATGTCGGCGTCGAGCCGGTTGTCGGCGTCGTACTCGAAGGTGCTGCCGCGCCCGCCGGCGGCCGGCCGGGCGCCGAGCAGCCGGTGGATCGTCATGGCGCTCACGGAATCGCCGGCGCCGTCTTCCTGCTGGTCTCCCGACTGGTCTCCGGATGCCGCCGCGATTCCGGCTTCCGAGAGGAGTTCGGCGAGCCGCTTCGCCGCCCGGCCGGTCGGCGCGGCGAGCGCGACCGTCACCCCGGCGCGGCGGCAGCGGCGCACGACCGAGGTCACCGTGCGCGACTTGCCGGTCCCGGGGCCGCCGGTCAGCACGGAGACACCGTGCTCCCACGCCGCGGCGACGGCTCCGCGCTGCACCGCATCCAGACCGTTGTCACCGCGCACATCGCCCTGAGCACCGGAAGTGTCGGAAGCGCCGGCGCCGCCGGGGCTCGCAGCGGACGCCAACGGCCGCGCGCTCGCGACCAGCCGACGGAGATGACGGGCGATGGCGTCCTCCGCATCGGCGAGAGTGCGCCGCGCCACCCACGGCTCCGCCGAGCCCGCTGGATCTCCGACACGCCGGGCCAGTCCCGCATCGACCGCGGCATCCACCGCCGCGCCCATCGCGGCCGCGGCGTCCGCACCGTCTGCCACGCCGTAGAGGCGCAGCGCCTCGGCGATCGTCGGAATGGGGCAGGCAGTGTGCCCGCTGCGCGCCTCGCGGCCGAGCGCCCAGTCCACCAGGGCCCGGGTGCGTCGCGGATCGTCGGCGCGCACATCGGGCTGGATGCTTCGCGCCAGCCGGTCCGCATCCGGGATCGAGGCGTCCGGCAGCGCGAGGAGCTGCCACGGATCGGCGGCGAGCGCGGCGGCGGCGTCATCGCCCAGGGCGTCGGCGAGCCGCCAGGCCCAACGAGCCGGAAACCCGTGCGGCACCAGCAGCATCGCGAGGTCGTACAGCGGCGCTGCCGCGATCCACGCGCTGTAGAGCCGCCGCGCGCGCTTGTCTGTAACGCCCGGGAGGTCGGCCAGGCCTGCCTCGGTGACCTTCGCCGGGTGGTCGATGCCGGCCTCCGCGAGCTGGGCGGCGACGGCGGGGCCGACGCCCGGCCACAGCCCGGATGCGCAGAACTCCGCGAAGACCGAGGTCGCGTGCGATCCCGTAGGCGTATCGGACCGCGAAACCCTCGATGACGCAGCACGATTCACGACTCGCACGGTAGCGTGCCGGCCGGACACGCCGTCGGGGTTGTGCACAGCACCGCTCGCGGGCGCGCTGCGTTCCCGAGCGTGGTGCGGACGAGAACTACGTCATACCAGTGAATACAAGGCACCAACCGCCGGCCGCGGGGGAGCGCTGCCGACGCAACCGACCCGGCGCGCCGTCATACGCGGATCGACTCAGCGGCCCGGCCCGCTGACGTCGTCGAGCGCGCGCCGGATCTCGGCGGGCAGGGTGACGTCTTCGGCCGCGAGGCCGCCGAGCAGCTGCGCCGCGTCCCGCGCCCCGATGATGGCGCTGGCCACCCCCGGGCGGTCCCGGACCCACGCGCAGGCGACCGCGAGCGGGGAGGTGCCGAGCCCATCGGCGGCCGTGGCCACCGCCTCCACGATTCGTGCCGCGGCCTCGGTGCGATGGTGGCCCACGTATTTCTCGAAATGAGCCGAGGCGCCCCGCGAGTCGGCGGGCGTCCCGTGCCGGTACTTGCCGGTCAGCACGCCGCGTCCGAGCGGTGCCCAGGCCAGTAGGCCCATGCTGAACGTGGCCGCCGCGGGCAGGATCGAATCCTCCGGCCCGCGGGCGACCAGCGAATACTCCGCCTCGACCGCGACCAACGGCACCCCGGTCGCGCGCAGGTGCGCCGCCTCGGTAGCCAGCTGCCAGCCGGTGTGCCCGGACACACCGGCATAGGCCGCGCGGCCCGAATCGACGGCCGCCTGCAACGCGGAGCAGGTCTCCTCGAACGGAACCGCGGCGTCGAACCCGTGCACCAGCCACAGATCGACCGTGTCGGTTCCGAGCCGCCGCAGCGAGGCGTCGAGTGCGGTGAGCAGCCGTCCGCGCCCGCTCACCCCGACGGTGGTGGTCGCCAGCACGACCGACGAGCGCGGCACCACATCCGGGATCAGCGTTCCGAGGATCGATTCGGCGTCACCATCGCCGTAGATGTTCGCGGTATCGATGAGCGTGCCACCGGCGCCGACGAACGCCTCCAGCTGCGCGGCCGCCTCGTCCGCATCGGTGTCCCGCCCCCAGGTCATGGTGCCCAGCCCGAGGCGGGAGACTTCGAGGCCGCTGCGACCGACTCGACGTTGTTCCATAGGGGAGAACTTACGTGGCCGGCCATGCGGCGGGCGGCGCGGCCGGCGGCTACCGTGGACGTGTCCCGATGCGACAGCGACGATCGGTGCGCCAGTGCTGGCGGTGCGCCTCGCGATGTGTTCCGAAAGGGTGGTGACCGATGCGGCTCGGCCTGTCGCTGCCGTTGGTGTCCACCGCGAGCGCGTTGCGGGATCAGGTGTCGCTCGCGGTCGCTGCCGATGCCCTCGGATATGACGCCGTGTGGGTGCCGGAGGCGTACGGGGCGGACGCGGTCAGCGTGCTGGCGACCATCGCGGCCCGCACCGAGCGGATAGACATCGGCTCCGCGGTGCTGCAGATCCCGGCGCGCACCCCCGCGCTGACCGCAATGACCGCGACCGGACTCGATGCGTTGTCGGGCGGTCGGTTCCGGCTCGGCCTGGGGGTGTCCGGGCCGCAGGTCTCCGAGGGCTGGCACGGCGTCCGGTTCGCGGATCCGATCGGCCGCATCGCCGAGTACGTCGGCATCGTGCGGGACGCGCTCGCGCGCCGCCGGGTGCGCGCGGACGGGAAGCACTTCACCCTGCCGCTGCCGGACGGCCCGGGCAAATCGCTGGTGCTGGCCTTCCAACCGGAGCGGCCGCACCTACCGCTGTATCTGGCGGCCGTCGGCCCGCGGAACCTGGAGCTGGTGGGGCGGCTCGCGGACGGCTGGCTGGGCATCTTCTTCGACACGCAGGACGGCGCGGGACAGATCCGCGCGATCGCCGAAGCCGCGGCGGCGGCGGGCCGCGACGCGTCCGCGATCGACACGGCGGTGCAGGTGCCGCTGTCCTTCGATGACGACGTTCGGCGCGCCGAGGCGCGCCTGCGCCCGTACGCGGCGCTGTACATCGGCGGGATGGGCTCGAAGAAGGCGAACTACTACCACGAGATCGCCGCCCGCATGGGGTACGAGGCGGAGGCGGACCTGGTGCAGGAGCGATTCCTGGCCCGCGATTACTCCGGCGCGGCGCAGGCCGTGCCGAGCGAGTTCCTGCAGCGGACCTGCCTGCTCGGCGACGACGCCACCGTGGCAGCCGGGCTGCGCCGATTGGCGGCGGCAGGGGTGCGGTCGGTGAACATCAACCCGGTAGGTCTACCGCTCGCCGACCAGATCGAGGCGCTGCGGAACGTCGTCGTCCTCGCACGCCGGGAGGCGCTCGTTTCATGAACACGCCACACGGCGGCCCGGCCGGGCCCGACGGCGGGCACCGCTACCCGGCGACGCTGATACTGCTGCGGCACGGCCGATCGACCGCCAACAGCGCCGGCATTCTCGCCGGCCGGTCGGCCGGCGTCGACGTGGATGCGACCGGGGCGGAGCAGGCGGCCACGCTGGTCGACCGCCTCGCCGGGTGCCGGATCGCTCGCATCGTCTCGTCGCCGCTGCTGCGCTGCCGCAGCACGGTCGCGCCGCTGGCGGCGTCGCTCGGGTTGGCGGTGACCATCGACGAACGGCTCGCGGAGGTCGACTACGGCGACTGGACCGGGCGGCCGCTGAGCGAGTTGGCGCAGGAGCCGCTGTGGCGGACGGTGCAGACGCACCCGTCGGCCGCGGTCTTCCCGAACGGTGAGGCGTTGGCGGCGGTTTCGGCGCGGGCGGTCGCCGCCGCACGTGCGCACGCGGCGGTCACCGGGGAGACCGGCGCGGTCCTGATCTGCTCGCACGGCGACGTGATCGCCTCGATCCTGGCCGATGCACTCGGCATGCACCTGGACCTGTTCCAGCGCCTGGTCGTTAGCCCGGCATCGGTATCGGTGATCCGATACACGCCGCTGCGCACCTTCGTGGAGCGGATCAACGACACCGGCACGCTGGCCGGTCTCGGCGCGCCGCCCGTGGCACCGCCGTCGACGCCGGCGTCGACGCCGCCGGCGACCATGCCGATGACGGAGCCCGCGCCCCACGTGTCCGCAGATGGGTCCGGTGCTGCACCTGCTGCGGAATCTATTGCGGTCCCAGGCGACCCGGCGAACGCCGCGACGGACGGGGTCTTCGGCGCGGCAAACGACGGCATGTTGGGCGGCGATCCCGGCGTCCGCATCTGACCGTCCGCATCTGACACACAGACGCGACCGAGTCCCTTCGCAGGATCGGTGACCTAGACTCGACGGTGCCATGTCTCGACAGGTCTATATCTTCCGCTCGCCCGAGCGATTCCTCGCCGGAACGATCGGGCAGCCCGGCGAGCGCGAGTTCTACGTGCAGGCCGTGGACGGAACGCGCGTCATCTCCGTCGCGTGCGAGAAACAGCAGGTCGCGATACTCGCCGACCGGCTCGGGCTGTTGATCGCCGAGGTCGGTAAACGATTCGGGGCGGTGCCGGGGGAGATCGGCGGGAAGGTTCAACTCGAGGGGACCTTGGCGACACCGGTGGATGCGGAGTTCCGCGTGGGCACCATGGGTCTCGCGTGGGACGGCGCCGGATCGCAGGTAATCGTCGAGCTTCTCGCGCTGACCGACGAGGAGGTCGGCGAGGACGTCGTCCTCGAGGATCGTGAGGACGCGCCCGACGCGCTGCGGGTCTTCCTGACGCTCGCCGAGGCTCAGGATTTCGCGAAGCATGCGCAGAGCATCGTGGCAGCGGGCCGGCCGCCGTGCCCGCTGTGCGGAAACCCGCTCGACCCGTCCGGCCACATCTGCCCGCGGCTGAACGGATATCACCGCGGTGCGCGCGCCTGAAACGTCGGCCCCGGCTCCGCCATTCCATCCGCCTATGACGACGATTCGTGGTGGGGCGGAGATCGGCGACGTCTTACGGCGCGGCGAGCTCGTGCCGGACGGTGTGCTGGTCGATTCGTCGAACCGTGCCTTGGTCGGCAGCGTGACGCGGGGTGGCATCACGGTGCGCTGCGTCTACAAGCCGATCCGGGGTGAGCGGCCGCTCTGGGACTTCCCGGACGGCACCCTCGCCGCGCGCGAGGTGGCGGCCTCGCTGGTGGCCCAGACCGCCGGCTGGGACTGCGTGCCCGCCACCGTGTTCCGGGACGGTCCGCTCGGGCCGGGCATGGTGCAGGAGTGGATCGCGGATGCCGCGCCCGATCGAGTCGCGGACCTGCTGCCCGCCGCCGACGTCCCGGACTCGTGGCTACCGGTGCTCGCGGCGCGCGACGAGGCCGGCCGCCGCCTGCTCGTTGCGCATGCGGACGAGCCGGCCCTCGCCACGCTCGCCGCGTTCGATCTGGCGGTGAACAACGCGGATCGGAAGGCCTCACACATCCTGGCCACCGCGGACGGACGGATCCGCGGCGTGGACCATGGCCTGACGTTCCACCAGGAGCCGAAACTGCGCACAATCCTGTGGGGCTGGGCCGGCCGGCCGCTGCCGGCGAACGCCGTCGACGGGTTGCGGCGCTTGGCGGATGCCATGGATGCCTCGGACGCAGACCTGGCGGTGTCGCTGTCGAAGTCCCTCTCGGCGCTGATCTCGGACGCGGAGATCGCGGCCCTGCGGACACGGATCAGGCGCCTGCTCGCCGAACCGGTCTTTCCGCTTCCGCCGACGGACCGCACGGCGATCCCCTGGCCGCCGCTGTGAGCCCCGACGCGGGAACCGACGTGAGCGCCGATGTGGGCGCGGACGTAAGCCCAGACGGTTCCGCCGAGCCCGCTTTCCGGTGGACGTCGATAGCGGCGGTCTCGGCGGGGGCCGGGACCTCACTCGGCGGCGCCGCGCGCGTCCTCGGCTCGACCGCCCGCGCGCTCCTGCTCGACGCCGCCGCCGCTGCCGACACCGCGCTGCGCCGCCCGGCATCGGCCATCCCGGCGAATCGCCGGTCGTTCACCCTGCCCGTCCGAGTGCTGATCCTCTCCGACGAGAACGGCCGCCCACTGACCACGCCCGACGCCGTGGCGCCATCCTTGGAGAATGCGGACCGGGCGCTGCGAACGGGCGCCTCGGTTCGCCTGCGGATCACCGGCGTCGACACGATCGACGAGCCCGCGCCCGCCGCCGCGCTCGACCCGCGATCGAACCGACGCCTGCTGCTGGACGACATCCGCGGCCACACGGCCTTTCTCCGACGACATCTCGCGCGGCGCCCCGCTCTGTCCGTGGTCGGCGACCCCGTCACCGTCGTCGTGGTTCGCACGATCGCCGGACGAACCACGGGCTGCTCGCTGGGGATGTCCGCCGACTGGGTCATCTGCCAGGCAAACCTTTTCGACGCCAGCAGTCCGCGCACCTATGACGAGACGGTGCTCGCGCACGAGCTCGGCCACGCGCTGAACCTGCCGCACCACCACAACCGCAGCAACCTGATGTTCCCGGTCTCGTCACCGCCGGACGACGTCCGGGGCACCGCGCTCCACCCCTGGCAACGCGCCGTCCTGCACGTCAACCGGCACCTCGTCCCCCCGTCGTGATCTTGACGCCGACGCGTGCCGATAGGCTGGTCGGCGTGCAGGCTTGGTCTCCTCCGGCGATTCCACCGTTCACCCGACCGCTGCCGGATCTCGCCCTGTTCGACACCTCCACCCGTGCGGTGCGCACGACGGCGCCGGGGCCGACAGCGCGCATGTACGTCTGCGGAATCACGCCCTACGACGCGACGCACATCGGCCATGCCGCGACCTACCTCGCATTTGACCTCGTGCACCGGTACTGGCTCGCCGCCGGGCGCGCGGTCGACTACGTCCAGAACGTGACCGATGTCGACGATCCGCTGCTCGAACGGGCGCAGCGGGACGGCATCGATTGGCGCGACCTGGCCGCCGAACAGATCCAACTGTTCCGATCGGATATGACGGAGCTGCGGGTCGTCCCGCCGACGCACTACGTCGGCGCGGTGGAAGCCGTCGGCGAAGTGGTCGATGCCGTGGACAAGCTGCTGGCCTCCGGCGCCGCCTACCGCGTGGACGACGACACCTACCCGGACGTGTACTTCGACATTCGCACGACCGGCCGCTTCGGCTACGAGTCGAGTTACGACGAACCGACCATGCTGCGCCTGTCGGCCGAACGCGGCGGGGATCCGTCGCGGCCGGGCAAACGGCAGCCGCTGGACCCCCTGCTATGGCGCCTGGCGCGGCCGGGCGAGCCAGCGTGGGACGCGCCGATGGGACGCGGCCGGCCCGGCTGGCACATCGAATGCGCGGCGATCGCCGTCAACCGCCTCGGGCCTCAGATCGACGTGCAGGGCGGCGGTTCCGACCTGATCTTCCCGCACCACGAATGCTCCGCGGCGCACGCCGAGGCATGGACCGGGCGGTATCCGTTCGCCGGCCACTACGTGCACGCCGGAATGATGGAGCAGGGCGGCGAGAAGATGTCGAAATCTCTCGGCAACCTCGCGTTCGTCTCGAAGCTGGTGGCCGGCGGCGCCGACCCGACCGCGATCCGGGTGGCGCTGCTCGCGGCGCACTACCGCAGCGACCGGCCATGGTCGGACGATCTGCTGGCGCGGGCCGCGGCCCGATTGGGGCGGTGGCGTGCGGCCGCTGCCCGGCTTGGAGCGGCGCCGGAAACGGAGATGACGACGTTCGTGGCCGCGCTCGCGGATGACCTCGATACGCCACAGGCGCTGTCCGTCCTCGACGACTGGGCCGGTGACGACTCGCTGGCCGGGGCGGAGATGGCGCGCACGGTAGACGCCCTGTTGGGCATCGACCTCGTGTGACCGGTCGCTGAGCGCGCAGCGTCTGTCGCGTGCGGCGGGCTCAGCGAGCGCTGCCCGGCTTCGGCCGGCGACGCCGCAGGTACCGCTGGAACTCCTCGGCGATCGTGTCGCCGGACATCGGTTCGATCGCCACGGCCTCGTCGTCACGCTCCTGCAGTGCCCGCACGTAGTCGCTGATCTCCGAGTCCTCGGCCGCGAGCTGCGTGACTTGCTCCACCCACTCGTCCGCTTGCTCGGGAAGACCGCCGACCGGAACCTCGATGTCCAGCGCCTCCTCGACGGTACGCAGCAGCGCCAGCGTGACCTTCGGCGACGGCGGATCCGACACATAATGCGGCACGGCGGCCCACAGGGTGATCGCCGGAATACCGGCGGCCACCGCGGCGACCTGCACGGCCGAGGTGATGCCGGTCGGGCCCTCGTAGCTGGACGCGGCGAGCCCGAGCCGATCCGCGGTCGGTGCATCGTGGGCCGACCCGGTGATCTGGATCGGCGTGGTGTGGGCGACGTCGGCGAGGAGCGCGCCGAGGGTCACGATCATCGAGACGTCCGCGCTCAGGGCTACATCGATGAGCGCACGACAGTAGGTGCGCCACGCGAAACTCGGCTCAATCCCGTGCACCAACAGCACGTCATGGGGGGCGTGGGGGAGGTAGCAGGCGGTGATCCGCGTGGTCGGCCAGGAGAAGTCTCGCGTCACGCCGTCACGGATCGTCACCACCGGGCGGCTGACCTGGAAATCGTAGAAGCGTTCCGGATCGAATTCCGCGAACTCCTCGGCATCCCAGGTGAGGCTCAGATGCTCGACGGCCGCACTCGCCGCATCGGCCGCATCGTTCCAGCCCTCGAACGCCGCGACCATCACGGGATCGCGCAGGGGGCGCTCACGCATCACGGTGTAAGCCTACGTGGGGCGCCCACTACCCTGGTCAGGTGACCGACCGCCAGATCAACGCATCACCGCACTCCGGAACCGACACGTCATCGCTGCTCGACGCGATGGCCCTACGCGTGATCGTGGCGGACGGGGCGATGGGCACCATGCTTCAGGCGGCCGATCCCAGCCTCGACGATTTCGCCGGTTTCGAGGGCTGCAACGAGATCCTGAACGTCACCCGGCCCGAACTCGTCGCGTCGGTGCACCGCGCGTACCTCGACGCCGGCGTCGACGCCATCGAGACGAACACGTTCGGCGCCAATCTGGCGAACCTCGGCGAATACGGCATTTCGAACCGTATTGCCGAGTTGGCCCGGGCCGGGGCCGAGATCGCCCGGCGCGCCGCCGACGAGTACGCGACGCCCGCCTCGCCGAGGTTCGTGCTGGGGTCGGTCGGTCCCGGCACCAAGCTCCCGACGCTCGGGCACACGACCTTCGCCGCGCTGCGCGACGCCTATGCCGAGCAGGTGGCCGGGATGCTCGACGGCGGCATCGACGCCGTCCTCGTCGAGACGAGCCAGGATCTGCTGCAGGCGAAGTCGGCGGTGATCGGCGCGAAGCGCGCCATGACGGCGAGCGGCCGGCGTGTTCCGGTGTTCGTACATGTCACAGTGGAGACCACCGGGACGATGTTGCTCGGCAGCGAGATCGGCGCCGCGCTCACCGCCCTGGAAGGGCTCGGGATCGATTCGATCGGTCTGAACTGCGCGACGGGGCCCGCCGAGATGAGCGAGCATCTGCGGTACCTGTCGCGTCATGCCCGCATCGGGGTCTCCGTCATGCCGAACGCCGGGCTGCCCGAACTCGGGCCGAACGGCGCCGTCTATCCGCTCACCCCGGACGAACTGGCCGAGGCGCTCGCCGGGTTCGTGACGGAGTTCGGCACGCGGCTCGTCGGCGGTTGCTGCGGTACCACCCCGGAGCACCTCGCGGCGGTGGTGCAGGCGGTGCAGGCGGCGTCACCGGCGGTCCGGCAGGCGCAGCCCGAACCGGGCATCTCCTCGCTGTACCAGCCGGTGTCGTTCGATCAGGACGCCTCGTTCCTGATGATCGGGGAACGCACGAACTCCAACGGCTCCAAGGCGTTTCGTGAGGCGATGCTGTCCGGATCATGGGACGACTGCATCGAGATTGCCAAGGCGCAGACCCGCGAGGGCGCACACCTGCTCGACCTCTGCGTCGACTACGTGGGCCGTGACGGCGCGCTGGACATGGCCGAACTCGCCGGGCGGATGGCGACGGCCTCCACATTGCCGATCATGCTCGATTCCACCGAGCCGCCGGTGATCCGAGCGGGCCTGGAGCGGCTTGGCGGCCGCTGCATCATCAACTCCGTCAACTTCGAGGACGGCGACGGACCGGAGTCGCGATTCGGCACGGTGATGCCGATGGTGGTGGAGCACGGCGCGGCCGTGGTGGCGCTGACCATCGACGAGCAGGGGCAGGCACGGACGCGGGACCACAAGGTGGCGATCGCAGAGCGGCTGATCGACGAGCTCACCGGCGGGTGGGGGCTCACCGAGAGCGACATCGTCATCGACTGTTTGACGTTCCCGATCGCCACCGGCCAGAAGGAGACGCGACGCGACGGCATCGAGACGATCGAGGCCATCCGGGAGATCAAGCGGCGGCACCCGAGTGTCCATACGACACTGGGCATCTCGAACATCTCGTTCGGGCTCAACCCGGCCGCCCGGCAGGTGCTCAACTCGGTGTTCCTGGCGGAATGCGTCGCGGCTGGGTTGGATTCGGCGATCGTGCACCCGTCGAAGATCCTGCCGATGGCGCAGATCCCGGAACGCCAGCGCACCGCCGCGCTGGATCTCGTCTACGACCGGCGCCGCGAGGGCTACGACCCGCTGGCCGAGATCCTGACCCTGTTCGAGGGAGCCACCGCCGCGAGCAGCCGGGCGAACCGCACCGCGGAGCTCGCCGCGCTACCACTCGACGAGCGCCTGCAGCGGCGCATCGTCGACGGCGAACGGACGGGACTCGAAGCCGATCTCGACGAGGCGCTGCGAACGCGGCCGGCGCTGACGATCATCAACGACACGCTGCTCGCCGGCATGAAGACGGTGGGGGAGTTGTTCGGCGCCGGCAAGATGCAACTGCCGTTCGTGCTCACCTCCGCGGAGGTGATGAAGGCCGCTGTCGCGTACCTCGAACCACACATGGAACGGACCGAGAGTAACGGCGGGTCGATGAGCAAGGGCTCGATCGTGCTCGCCACGGTGAAGGGCGACGTGCACGACATCGGCAAGAACCTGGTCGACATCATCCTGTCGAACAACGGCTACACGGTGAAGAACATCGGCATCAAGCAGCCCATCACGGCGATCCTGGATGCCGCGGACGAGGCGCACGCGGACGCCATCGGCATGTCCGGGCTGCTCGTCAAGTCCACCGTCGTGATGCGCGACAACCTCGCCGAGATCAACTCACGCGGACTCGCCGATCGGTACCCGGTGCTGCTCGGCGGCGCGGCGCTCACCCGCGCCTACGTCGAGAACGATCTCGCGGACCTGTTCGAGGGCGACGTCAGCTACGCGCGGGACGCGTTCGAGGGGCTGCGCCTGATGGACCGCGTCATGACGAAGAAGAAGGGGCTGGTCTCCGGCACGGACACCGCCGCCGACGCGGCCGAACGGGCCAAGGCCGCCGAGCGACGCGCCCGGCACGAGCGGTCCGCGCGGATCGCGGCGCAGCGCAAGGCGAGCGAGATCCCGGCGGAGGTCCCGGCCCGGTCGGCGACGACGACCGACAACCCGATTCCCAAGCCGCCGTTCTGGGGGCAGCGGGTGATCAAGGGCATCCCGCAGGCGGACTTCGCTGCTCTGCTGGACGAACGTGCTCTCTTCCTCGGCCAGTGGGGCCTGCGCGGGCAGCGCGGCGGCGACGGCCCGTCCTACGAGGAGCTGGTCGAGTCCGAGGGCAGGCCGAGGCTGCGTGCCTGGTTGGAACGCCTCGCGACCGAGAAGATCTTGCGCGCGGCGGTGTCCTACGGCTATTTCCCGTGCGTGTCCGAGGGTGATTCGTTGATCGTGCTGGCCGAACCAGACCCCGCGGCCCCCGAGGTGGCGCGCTTCACCTTCCCGCGGCAGCAGCGCGACAAGCACCTGTGCCTCGCCGACTATTTCCGCCCGCGGGAGAGCGGCGAGGTGGACGTGGTCGCGTTCCAATTGGTGACGATGGGTTCGGAGATCTCGAGGTTCACGGCGAACCTGTTCGCCGGCAACGCCTATCGCGACTATCTGGAGGCGCACGGGCTGTCGGTGCAGTTGACGGAGGCGCTGGCCGAGTACTGGCACCAGCGGATCCGCGCTGAGCTCCGCTTCGCGGACGGCGGCGCCGTGGGCGACGCGGACGCCCCGAACGTGGCCCGATTCTTCGATCTGGACTACCGCGGCTGCCGATACTCGTTCGGATATCCCGCCTGTCCGGACGTCGCCGAACAGCAGAAGATGGTGCCCCTGCTCAAGCCGGAGTCGATCGGCGTGGAGCTGTCCGAGGAGTTCCAGTGGCATCCGGAGCAGTCGACCGCGGCGGTGGTCGCGCACCACCCCGAGGCCACCTACTTCGCGGCACGATGAGCACGGATATGGCGCCCTTGCAGGCTGTCCTGTTCGATATGGACGGCACCCTGATCGACTCCGAGAAGCTGTGGAGCATAGGGCTTGTCGAGGTCGCCGACGAACTCGGCGGCAGCCTGTCCGCCGAGACACGGGCGTCCATGGTCGGCAAGGATCTGGTCAGCTCGGTCCGCATGCTGATGGCGGACCTGGGTGTGACGGGCGAGCCGGCGGTGGTCCAGCGGCTGCTGGTCTCGGCCATGGCCCGAGAGTTCGCCAACGCCCTGGAGTGGCGCCCGGGCGCGGAAGACCTGCTGAAGGCGGTGCGCGCCGCGGGGTTGCGCACCGGCCTGGTGACGTCCACCCATCGGAATCTCACGTCGGTGGCGCTGGAGACCATCGGCCGGGACAATTTCGACATCATCGTCTGCGGTGACGATGTCGCGCACACGAAGCCCCACCCGGAGCCGTACCGCAAGGCGCTGCGCGAACTCGATGTCACGGCGGACGCGACGGTAGCCATCGAGGACTCCCCGGCGGGCTCCACGTCGGCGCGCACCGCCGGCATCGCGACACTCGTAGTGCCGCTGGAAGTCCCGGTCGAACCCGCGCCGCTTCTCACTATCCGGCCGAGCCTGGTCGGCGTGACCGTCGCGGATCTCCAAGCCCTGTTGCTCGGACGGTAGGAGTAGATCAGGACCGCCGGCGCGATCCCGGCACCGGTTCACTTCATTGAACTTCGCCGACCACGGCGGCGCAGCGGGCCGGCATCGTGACCGCAGGCCCGGCATTGTCGATGTGCACGCCGGGCGTCGTCGCCAGCAGGACCTCCCGTCCACCACTGCTGCCGGAACGGGGGAGCGGGACGGTCCGCGGCTCATCGGCCAGGTTCGCGACGATCACGAGCCCGGCCCGGTCGACGACGATCCACCGATCCGCCTCGTCGATCTCTACTCGTGCCCGGCGCAGGCGGGGGTCCGTCAGCTCGGGCCGTGTCCGGCGCAGCGCGATCAGCCGCCGGTAGAGCTCCCACATCGCGACATGGTCGGGCGCGCCAAGTTCGGCCCAGTCGAGTCGCGACCGTTCGAAGGTGGCCGGATCCTGCGGGTCCGGCACCGCCGCGAGATTCCAGTCGTGCCGGTCGAACTCGGCAAGGCGGCCCTGCCGGGTGCGCTCCCCGAGGTCGGCCTCCGGATGAGAGGTGAAGAATTGCCACGGAGTGCTGGCGCCCCATTCCTCGCCCATGAACAGCATGGGCGTGAACGGCGACGTGAGCAGCAGCACGGCCGCGATCGCCTGTGCGGCAGCGTCGGCCTGTGCGGCCAGCCGGTCGCCGGTTGCCCGATTGCCGATCTGGTCGTGGTTCTGGATGCTTGCCACGAGCCGCCAGGCCGGGGTGACGTCGGTCCGGATCGGCCGGCCGTGATGCCGGCCGCGGAAGCTGGAGTAGCTCCCGTCGTGGAAGAAGCCGCCGGTGAGTACCTTGGCCAACGCGGCCAGCGGCGCGAAATCCGCGTAGTAGCCGGAGGTCTCGTCGGTCACCGCCACGTGTACCGCGTGATGGACATCGTCGTTCCAGGCCGCAGTGAGCCCCGATCCGCCCGCCTCCCGCGCTGTGAAGAGCGCCGGATCGTTCAGGTCCGATTCCGCGATCAGAGACAGCGGCCTGCCCAGATGGGCCGACAGCGCATCGGTCTCGATCGCGAGCTCCTCCAGGATCGGCACGGCGCGCGTATCCCGCAAGGCGTGCACCGCGTCCAGTCGCAGCCCGTCGACGTGGTAGTCCGCGAACCACATGTGCGCGTTATCCAGGATGTAGCGGCGCACCTCGTCGGACCCGGGCCCGTCCAGGTTCACTGCGGCGCCCCAGGTATTGGCGGCATCGTCGCGCAGGTAGGGGCCGAACTCGGGCAGATAATTGCCCGACGGTCCGAGGTGGTTGTAGACCACGTCCTGGATCACGCCCAGCCCCCGCGCGTGGCAGGCGTCGACGAATCGCTGGTAGGCCGCAGGGCCGCCGTAGGGCTCGTGCACCGCGAACCACAGCACCCCGTCGTACCCCCAGCCCCGCGGTCCGTTGAAGGCGCCTGCCGGCAGCAGTTCGACGAAGTCCACGCCGAGATCGACGAGATGGTCCAGCTTCTCGCTCGCCGCGTCCAACGTGCCGCCCTGCGTGAACGTCCCGATGTGCAGTTCGTAGATCACCGCGCCGGCGAGTTGCCGCCCGGTCCAGGAGCCGTCGCCCCAGACGTGCCGAGCAGGGTCGAAGGTGCGGGACGGGCCGTGCACGCCGCGCGGCTGACGCCTCGACCGTGGGTCGGGGCGCACCGGCCCGCCGTCGATCGCGAAGCCGTAGTCGACATCGTCGTCGCCGCAGTCGATCTCGACAGACCACCAGCCGTCGGCGGATCGCTCCATCGGGACCTTGTCGGTGTCAGTGCCGCTGCCAGTGGCGAGGTCGACCCGGTGCGCCCGCGGCGCCCACACCCGGAATCGTCGCATGCCGTTCACGGTACGGGCGGCCCGTCAGGCTCGCAGCAGCAGCGCGACGGGGTACCGGTCCAGGACCTCCGCGACATCGAGGATGACGGAGTTCCCAGGCCGGGCTCTCGCCCCGAACTCGTTGCCCGTCAATGCATCCCGCCACTGCCCGGCCGGTAGTGAGATGGTGGTACCGGCCCAGCCGCCGCGCTCGGCGAGGCCGACCGGCAGCCTGGTGGCGAGCGTCACCGCACCGCCCCGGTCGAACGCCACGAGGTGATCGGCGGCAGGGCCGGCCGGCGTGATCGCGCGGTAGTCGGTGAATAGCTCCGGCTGGTCCCGCCGGGCTCGTAGCGCGCGGGATGTCACCAGAAGCTTGACGGCGCCCGTGGTGTCGATCGGCGGCAGCCAGCCGTCGTCGAGCCGGGCGAGCATCTCTGCGGCACCACCGTCGGCGAATGCGTCGAACGGGCGCCGGTTGTCCGGATCCACCAGGTCGTTGCGCCACAATTCGGTTCCGCGATACACGTCCGGCACACCGGGGACGGTGAGCTGGATCAGCTTCGCCGCCAGCGAGTTCGACCATCCGGCGGGTCGGATGCGGTCGGCGAACGCGGCGAGCTCCACCGCGATGACGCCGTCCTCGAAGCAGGCGTCGACAAGGCGGTGGAGCGCCTCCTCGAATCGGGCGTCGGGATCGATCCATCCGGTGGAGTCGCTCGCCTCCCGGGCAGCCTTCTCCGCATAGGCGTGCAGGCGCTCCGCTTCGATGGGCCAAGCGCCCACCGCCGTCTGGAACAGCAGGTTGGCCAGCGCGCCGTCGGGGAAGTCCAGCCGGCCGACCCAGCTTTGGACGGCCTGCCCCCAGTCGTCGGCAACCTCGGCCAACACGTCGATCCGCGCGCGCACATCTTCGCCACGCTTGGTGTCGTGGGTGGACAGCGTCGTCATGCCGTCCGGCCAGGCCGCCAGGCGGAACCGTTGCGCCGCATGGAACTCCGCGGGTGCCACCGAGAAGATCGACGGGTCGCCGCCCACCTCGGTCAGCGAGGTCAGGCGCGGGTAGCGGTAGAAGGCGCAGTCCTCGACTCCCTTCGCCATCACCGCACCCGATGTCTGCTGGAACCGGGCGGCGAACTCGGAGTCCGGTTCCGACGCGCACAGCCCGACCAGCGCGAGCGTCTCCGACAGGTCAGGGCGGCGGGCCTGCGCTTCGGCGAGCGCGGTTGCGAGGTGGTGCGCGCCGGTCGGCAGGTATGTGCGGTAGACGGGGAAGCAGGCCGACAGCTCCGCGATCGCGTCGATCACCTGATCCGTGGGACTCGCGCGGGGCACCATCCGTGCCAGCCGGCGGACCTCGGAGCCCAGAATCCCGTCCGCCACCGCGCGTTTCGTGCCGTGCACTAGATCCGCCCAACCCACGGCCGCTCCGGCGTCGCTCGCGGTACCGGTGCCGCGAAGCTGGGCGTCAAGCCTGTCCAGCGCGGTACTGTATTGCTCGCTCCGCGCTCCGCTCATCGGGCCTGCGACTTCGTCGCGACGGCCCTGATTCGCTGCGGCGTCGCACGCGGTCAGCCCGGCCGGGTCGACCAGCAGCCGATCGATGAGCGCCAGGGTGTCGTACCCGGTCGTGCCGGCGCAACCCCAATCGGCCGGCAGATCCTCACCGGGTTCGAGGATCTTCTCCACCACCGTGTAGCACCCGCCCGAGAGTTCCGCGAGATCCCGGAGGTAACCCGCGGGATCCTTCAGCCCATCGGGGTGATCCACGCGCAGCCCGTCCACCCAGCCCGATTCGATCCAGTGCCGGATCTCCGCGTGGGAGCCGGCGAACACGCCCGGCTTCTCGACCCGCACCGCCGCCAGCGAACTCACCGCGAAGAATCGGCGGTAGTTGAGGTCGGTGTCGGCGAGCCGGAAGTTCACCAGCCGGTAGTGCTGCCGCTCGTGCACCTGCTGCGGGGTGTCACCGTCCCGGACGCTGCCCGGCGCGAGCGGGAAGACGTGCTCGTAGTAGTGCAGCCGTCCATCGACCACGCGCAGCGCGGCCAGTTCGTCGGGCCCGTCCCCGAGGACGGGCAGCAGTACCTTGTCTCCACCTGCGGCCCAATCGATGTCGAAGGCGACCGCATGCCGCGAACGCCGCCCATAAGTGAGCACATCGCACCACCACACCGATTCCAGCGCCCGGGCGACGCCGACGTGATTCGGGACAATGTCGACGAGCATGCCCATGCCGGCGCCGTGCGCGGCGTCCGCGAGAGCTCGCAGGCCGGCCTGCCCGCCGCGCGCCGCGTCGGTACGGGAATGGTCCACCACGTCGTATCCGTGATCGGACCCGGACGCCGCCTGCAACAGCGGCGAGCAGTACACCCAGTCCACGCCGAGGCGACGCAGGTAGTCGACCCAGCCGGCCGCGTCATGAAGCGTGAAGGCCGGCGTGATCTGCAACCGGTACGTCGACCGCGGCACCGATCCGGGCGGCGGCCGGTCGGACAGCGCATCGGCTACGAACAGCGTCATATCCGTTTCTGTGCCTATCGGAAACTGCGAGCCCATCGGAAACTGCGAGCCCATTCAATCCTCCGCCCCTGCCGATCCGACGCCCGTCAGCGGTCTCCGTTCCCGACGCCGAACGCCGCGCTGGGCGGCACGTCCGGCACGACCGCTGCCGGTGGCTCCTCGGGTTCGCCGGCCGGTTCACCCGTCGCGGCCTGCAGCACGACGGTGCTGCGCGCGGTCACGGTGAGCGCCGTCTGCGCCGCGTGCACCTGCGCCGCCACGTCGATGCCCGAGGTGTCGATGACGACGTTCCACGCCGCGCCGTACTCCTCCGGCGGGAGGGCGAACTCGAGGTCCTCATGGTGAGCGTTGAACAGCAGCAGGAACGAGTCGTCAACGATCGGCCGGCCTCGCTCGTCGGTGCCCCGGATCCCACGGCCGTTGAGAAAGACGGCGATCGACCGGACGAAATCCGAGTCCCAGTCCGCGCGCGTCATGACATCCCCGGACGGCGTCATCCAGACAATGTCGGGCAACGGCTCGCCCTCGCCGCGGGCGGCCGGCCGGCCGTCGAAGAAGCGCCGACGCCGGAACGTCGGATGATGCCGACGCAACCGGGCCACCGCGGCGGTGAACTCGATGAGGTTCGCGTCGGCGCCACCCCAGTCCACCCACGTCAGCGGGGAATCCTGGCAATACGCGTTGTTGTTGCCCTGCTGCGTGCGCCCGAGCTCGTCGCCGTGCGAGATCATCGGAACGCCTTGGCTCAGCAGCAATGTCGCGATGAAGTTGCGCTGCTGCCGCGCTCTGAGGGCCGTGACCTCCGGATCGTGGGTCGGCCCCTCGACGCCGCAGTTCCATGACCGGTTGTCGTCGGTGCCGTCGCGGCCGTCCTCACCGTTCGCCTCGTTGTGCTTGTCGTTGTAGGACACCAGATCCTTGAGGGTGAACCCGTCGTGCGCCGTGACGAAGTTGATCGATGCCACCGGACGGCGCCCGTCCTGCTCGTACAGATCGGCGGAGCCGGTGAGTCGCGCCGCGAACTCGCCGAGCGTGGCCGGCTGCCCGCGCCAGAAGTCCCGGACGGTGTCCCGGTACTTGCCGTTCCACTCCGTCCAGCGCGGCGGGAAATTGCCGACCTGGTACCCGCCGGGGCCGACATCCCACGGCTCGGCGATGAGCTTGACCTGGCTGACTTCCGGATCCTGCTGGACGAGATCGAAGAAGCTGGAGAGCCGGTCCACGTCGTAGAACTCTCGCGCCAGCGTCGCGGCGAGATCGAATCGGAACCCGTCCACGTGCATATCCGTGATCCAGTAACGCAGCGAGTCCATCAGCAGTTGCAGCGCGTGTGGCGATCGGGCGTTCAGGGAGTTCCCGGTCCCGGTGTAATCCCGGTAGTAGCGCGGGTCGTCGTCCATCAGCCGGTAGTAGGCGGCGTTGTCGATGCCGCGGAAGGAGAGCGTCGGACCGAGTTCATTGCCCTCGGCGGTGTGGTTGTAGACGACGTCGAGGATCACCTCGATGCCGGCGCTGTGCAGCGTCTTGACCATGGACTTGAACTCCTGCACCTGGCTTCCGAGCGCCCCCGATGCCGAGTACGCGTGATGCGGGGCGAAGAAGCCGATGGTGTTGTAGCCCCAGTAGTTGGTCAGTCCCGCATCCAGCAAATGCTGGTCGCTGACGAACTCGTGCACCGGCATCAGCTCGACGGCCGTCACGCCGAGGCGCGTGAGATGGTCCACGATGGCCGGGTGCGCGAGACCGGCGTACGTGCCGCGAATCTCGTCCGGCAGGTCCGGGTGCCGCGCGGTCAGCCCCTTGACGTGGGCCTCGTAGATGACGGTGTCGTGGTACCACGTGCGGGGCCGGGCCTCGCCGCTCCAGTCGAAGTACGGGTTGATGACCACGCCCTTGACCATGTGCGGTGCGGAGTCCGTGGTCTCGATGCCGCTCGCTTCGCCGGCCGCGTCCGGATAGCCGGGCGGGTAGGAGAACAACGCCGGGTTCCAGTCGAGAACGCCGTCGACCGCCTTCGCGTACGGGTCGAGCAACAGCTTCGCCGGGTTGCAGCGCAGCCCGCGTGCGGGGTCGTACGGCCCGTGCACGCGGTACCCATACCGCTGCCCCGGCTGCACGGACGGCAGGTAGCAGTGCCAGACATAGCCGTCCATCTCGGGCAGGGTAACCCGCGTCTCGGTGCCGTCCGCATCGAACAGGCACAGTTCGACACGCTCGGCCACCTCGCTGAACAGCGAGAAGTTCGTTCCGGAGCCGTCGAACGTCGCGCCCAACGGATACGCCTGCCCGGGCCAGATCTCCACCTATTCCCCCGTCCTGGCGCATACGGTGCGGCGCCACTGTCGGGCCACTGCTGAGCCACTCCCGGGCGCCCGCGCCTGATTCACCCTAACGACCGGCGTATCGCCCCGGACAGCGTCATGGGCGGCGTCATAGGTGCGCGACCGCGCTGAACTACCCTGCAGATGTGCCCGACCCGACCACGTACCGACCGGCACCGGGGAGCATCCCGACCTCACCCGGTGTCTACAGGTTCCGGGATCCCGATGGCCGGGTGATCTATGTCGGCAAGGCGAAAAGCCTTCGCCAGCGCCTGAATTCGTATTTCGCCGACCTGTCCGGCCTGCACCCACGGACCGCGCAGATGGTGACCACCGCGGCGTCGGTGGAATGGACCGTGGTCGGCACCGAGGTCGAGGCGCTGCAACTCGAGTTCAATTGGATCAAGGAATTCGATCCGCGGTTCAACGTGAAGTTCCGGGACGACAAGTCGTATCCGGAACTCGCGGTCACGGTGGGGGAGCAGTTCCCGCGGCTGCAGGTGACGCGTGGGCCGCACAAGAAGGGCGTCAAGTACTTCGGGCCGTATGCGCACGCGTGGGCCATCCGGGAGACGCTCGACCTGCTGCTGCGCGTCTTCCCGGCGCGGACGTGTTCGGCGGCCGTGTTCCGCCGGGCGCAGCGCACCGGCCGGCCGTGCCTGTTGGCGTACATCGGAAAGTGCTCCGCGCCGTGTGTCGGATGGGTCTCCGAGGAGCAGCACCGGAAGATCGTCGACGACTTCTGCGAGTTCATGTCCGGCCGGACGAAACCGCTCATCAGACGTCTCGAGCGGGAGATGGCCGAGGCGTCCGACGCCCTCGATTTCGAACGGGCCGCGCGGCTGCGGGACGACTTGTCCGCGGTGCACCGCGCCATGGAGAAGCAAGCCGTGGTGCTCTCCGACGGGACGAACGCGGATGTGGTCGGCGTGGTGGGCGATGAGCTCGAGGCGGCCGTCCACGTGTTCCACGTGCGCGACGGGCGGGTGCGCGGACAGCGTGGGTGGATCGTGGAGATCCCGGTCGACGACGCGCCGGAGGATTCACCAGCGGACGCGCCCGGGGACCATACCGGTGACCGGCCGGGGGACACCGACGGCCAGGCGGCCCCGCTGCTAGCCCCGGGCGCGGCGTTGGACGAGGGCCGCCTCGGCACCATCGTGGAGGGCTTCCTGACGCAGTTCTACGGGGGGCGGGCAGCCGACGACGGCGCCACGGCGGTGCCGCACGACATCCTGGTGCCGACCCTGCCGCCGCAGGCGGAGGAGGTCCGCGCCTGGCTGTCGGCGCTGCGGGGATCGAACGTCCGGTTGCGCGTGCCACAGCGTGGCGACAAGCGTGCACTCGCCGAAACGGTCACCCGCAACGCAGCCGAGATGCTGCGCCAGCACCGGCTGCGGCGCGCCTCCGACCTCACCGCCCGGTCCGCCGCGCTGGACGAGATCGCGGACACGCTCGGCATGGACGCGAGCCCGCTCCGCATCGAATGCATCGACATCTCGCACGTACAGGGCACGAACGTGGTCGCGTCGCTGGTGGTCTTCGAGGACGCGCTGCCGAAACGTAGCGACTACCGGCATTTCGCGATCCGCGAGCATCCCGGCGACGATGTCGCGTCGATCGCGGAGGTGGTGCGCCGCCGATTGACCCACGGTGCCGGCGGGCGCGCGGAGCTGCAGCCCACCGCGGGCATCAACCCGGAGACCGGCCGGCCCCGCCGGTTCGCGTACCCGCCGCAGCTCCTCGTCGTGGACGGCGGGGCCCCGCAGGTCAACGCGGCCGCCGCCGTGCTGACCGACCTCGGCATCACCGACATCACGGTGTGCGGCCTCGCCAAACGGCTGGAGGAGGTATGGCTGCCCGGCCAGGACGACCCGGTGATTTTCCCCCGGTCGAGCGAGGCGCTGTATCTGTTGCAGCGCCTGCGCGACGAGGCGCACCGGTTCGCCATCACCTACCACCGGTCGAAACGATCCACGGCGATGACGGCCTCCGCGCTCGACGCCATCCCCGGCCTCGGGTCGGTGCGTCGCCAGGCCCTGATGAAGCAGTTCGGGTCGGTCGCGAAGATCCGTGCGGCCACCGCCGACGAGATCGCGGCGGTCCCCGGCATCGGCGTCCGGACGGCCGAGACGATCGTCGCGGCCTTGGCCGAAGCACGGTAGTCGCCCGCATCACCGGCCGGTAGCGGCCCCGGTCGCGAAGCTGGCAGGATCACAGGGGTGACCGCTGAGCCCCCCACCGACCCGCCGACCGGCGGCGCCGCGCCCCTCCCCGGCATCGAAGTTGCCGTGATATCCGGACTTTCGGGCGCTGGTCGGTCCACGGCGGCGAAGTGTCTCGAGGATCTCGGTTGGTTCGTGGTGGACAACCTGCCCGCCGAACTCATCGGCACCATGGTCGATCTCGGCACGCGCGCCGGCGGCGCGGTCAATCGGATCGCCGTGGTTCTCGACGTACGAGCCCGGGTGTTCACCGCCGATCTGGCCGGAGTCATCAAATCCCTCGACGCCCGCGGATATCGACCGCGGGTGCTCTACTTGGATGCCAGTGACGAGGCCCTCATCCGACGGTACGAGGCGAACCGGCGGGCACACCCGCTGCAGGGCGAGGGTCGCCTTGTCGACGGTCTCGCCGCCGAGCGGAAACTGCTGGGGCCGCTGCGGCACGAGGCCGATCTGGTGATCGACACGAGCGATCTGTCCGTGCACGAATTGCGCGATCGCATCATCGAGGCCTTCCCGCATGTCCGCCCGACTGCGTCGATGACGATCCTTTCCTTCGGATTCAAATACGGGCTGCCGCTCGACGCGGACCTCGTCGTCGACATGCGATTCCTGCCGAATCCCTACTGGGTGCCCGAGCTCCGCAAACTGGACGGGACGGACCATGCGGTGTCCGACTACGTCCTGACCCGACCGGGGGCGCGCGAATTCATCGACCGGTATCTGGACCTGCTGGCTTTGATCGGCGACGGGTACGAGCGGGAGGGTAAGCGCTACCTCACGCTGGCGATCGGTTGCACCGGCGGAAAGCACCGGAGCGTCGCCGTCGCCGAGGAGATCGGCCGGCGGCTGGGTGGACGCGGGCGCACCGTCAAGGTCGTCCACCGCGACCTGGGGCGGGAATGACCGGCCTGCCGGCGCAGTCCGCGCCGTTGATGACGCGACCTGACACCGCTTCCGCCCACAGGGCCAAGGTTGTCACGATCGGCGGCGGGCACGGGCTGTTCGTCATGCTGACGGCGCTGCGCGGTCTCGATGTGGACATCACGGCGGTGGTCACCGTGGCCGACGACGGCGGCTCCTCGGGCCGCCTACGGCGTGACGTGCCGGGGATCCTGCCGCCCGGCGATCTGCGCATGGCGCTGGCGGCGCTGGCCGGGGACGACGCGGACGCGGACCTGCTCGGGCGCACCTTCCAGCATCGGTTCAGCGGGCAGGGCGCGCTCACCGGCCACCCCGTCGGCAATATCGTGCTCGTGGGGCTGTCGCAGGTTCTCGGCGATCCCGTCGCGGCGCTGGACGCCGCGGCTCGGCTGCTGCACGCGCGCGGCCGCGTGCTGCCCATGGCGTGCCAGCCGCTCGATCTCATAGCCGACGTCACGGGCCTGGACGAGGACCCCGCCGCCGTGCGCCAGATCCGCGGTCAGGTCGCTGTTGCGGCCACACCGGGGGACGTGCAATCGGTGCGGCTCACACCCGCGGACGTCCCGGCCTGCCCCGAGGCGCTGGCGGCGATCGCGGCGGCGGACCTGATCACCCTGGGGCCGGGTTCGTGGTTCACCAGTGTGCTGCCGCATCTGCTGGTCCCGGAGCTGGGCGCGGCCATCGCCTCCGCCCGGGCGCACCGGCTGGTCGTCCTCAACCTGGCGCCGCAGCCCGGTGAGACCGAGGGGTTCTCGCCCGAACAGCATCTCGACGTGCTCAGGGTGCACGCCCCGGGGCTGACCATCGACACCGTGCTCGCCGACCGCAGGGCCGTTGCGCTGCCGCAACGCCTGACCTCCGCGGCGAAGCGGCTCGGTGCCCGACTGCTCCTCGAGGACATCGCCGACGGCACGAGCCCGCGGCACCATGCGCCCTCGCTGTCCGCGGTGTTGGGCAGTGTGCTCGCCGGGTTCGGCGATTATCAGCCGGGCCGCAGCATTCCGAGCCTCCCGGTCGGCGCCCCGACACAATGACCGATCACGAGTGGCCCCCGGGCAAGTGGCCCCTAGACAGGAGCGTGGCAGATCCATGGCGATGACCGGTGACGTGAAGGATGAACTCTGCAGGGTTCCGATCGCGAAGGCCTCCGCGCGCAAGGCCGAGATCGCGACGATCCTCCGATTCGCCGGCGGCCTGCACATCGTCGCCGGCCGGGTGGTGGTCGAGGCGGAACTCGATCATGCGCCCACGGCCCAGCGGGTGCGGCGCGATATCGGGGAGCTGTACGGGCAGGCCGCGATGTTGCAGTCCGTCGCACCGACCGGGCTGCGGAAGAGCACGCACTACCTGGTCCGGGTGGTCGCCGGCGGCGACACGCTCGCCCGCCAGACAGGCCTGCTGGATCAGCGCGGCAGGCCGGTACGCGGGCTGCCGCCGCAGATCGTCGCCGGCTCGGTGGTCGACGCCGAGGCCGCGTGGCGCGGCGCGTTCCTGGCGCACGGATCGCTCACCGAGCCGGGGCGTTCGGTCGCGCTCGAGGTCACCTGCCCGGGCCCGGAGGCCGCACTGGCACTGGTGGGCGCCGCCCGCCGTCTCGGAGTGGCCGCGAAGGCCCGGGAGGTGCGCGGCGCGGATCGGGTGGTGATCCGGGACGGCGACGCCATCGCGACGCTACTCGGCCGGATGGGTGCCAGCCGCTCGGTGGTCACCTGGCAGGACCGTCGGGAGCACCGGGAGGTGCGGGCCACCGCCAACCGCCTCGCCAACTTCGATGACGCCAACCTGCGCCGGTCGGCGCGCGCGGCGGTCGCCGCGGCTGCTCGGGTGAGTCGCGCGCTGGACATCCTCGGTGATGGCGCCCCCGAACACCTGGCCGAGGCCGGACGCCTGCGCATCGCCCATGGGCAGGTCTCCCTCGAAGAACTCGGCCAGCTCGCCGATCCGCCGATGACGAAGGACGCCATCGCCGGGCGCATCCGACGCCTGCTGACGATCGCCGATCGGCGTGCACGCCAACTGGGGTTGCCGGGCACCGAGTCCGCGGTGACCCCCGAGATGCTCGACATGTGACGCCTGTCTCCGCTGGTCGCGCTATCGGCTTTGTCACAGGGTGACGGTGCTGTATCGATACAGCTCAGTCCGGTTAGGATAGCGCTGAATGGCCCGCGAAACGCCGCCGTGGCGGCACGGCGAACCACTACCACGCAAGGAGACCTGAGCTGTGACTGTTCGCATCGGAGTCAACGGATTCGGCCGCATCGGCCGCAACTTCTGGCGGGCGCTGGCGGCGTCCGGATACGATCTCGAGATCGTCGCGGTCAACGACCTCACCGACACCAAGACCCTCGCCCACCTGCTCAAGTACGACAGCGTGCTCGGCAGCCTGCCCAATACCGTCACCGCGGGCGAGGGAAAGATCACGATCGACGGCCACGACATCGCGGTGCTGTCCGAGAAGGATCCTGCCGCGCTGCCGTGGAGCAACTACGGGGTCGACCTGGTAGTGGAGTCGACCGGCCACTTCACTCAGGCCGAGGCCGCGCGCGGGCACCTAAACGGCGGCGCGAAGAAGGTCATCATCTCGGCGCCGGCGAAGGGTGAGGACCTGACCGTCGTCATGGGCGTCAACGACTCCGCCTATGACGGCAGCCAGACGATCCTGTCCTGCGCCTCCTGCACGACGAACTGCGTCGCCCCCATGGCGAAGGTGCTCAACGATTCGTTCGGCATCGTCAAGGGCCTGATGACGACGATCCACGCCTACACGAACGACCAGCGGATCCTCGACTTCCCGCACAAGGACCTGCGCCGCGCACGGGCCGCGGCCGTCAACATCATCCCGACCACCACCGGCGCCGCGAAGGCTACCGCGCTGGTGCTCCCGGAGCTGGCCGGCAAGCTGCACGGCTACGCCCTGCGTGTGCCCGTGCCGGACGGCTCGGTCACCGATCTGACCGCGGAGTTGGCGAAGAACGTGACCGTCGATGACGTCAACGACGCGTTCCGCGCCGCCGCGGAATCCGGCCCGCTGTCGAAGTACCTGACCTACTCGACCGACCCGATCGTGTCCTCCGACATCGTCGGCGCCCCGGCCTCGTGCACCTTCGACGCGCCGCTGACGATGACGCTCGGCGACAACATGGTCAAGATCGTCGGCTGGTACGACAACGAGTGGGGGTACTCGAACCGTCTGGCGGACTTCGCGAAGCTCGTCGCTGCTTCCCTGTAACCGCGTCTCCCTGGCGCTGCCTCCCTGTCAGACGCCCCGGACCGGCACCGCACGCCGGTGACGGACCGCGACAGTCGCGGCCCGTCACCGGCGCGAGTCGCCCGTCCGCCCCATCCGCTTCGCGAGAGGATTCCCGTGCAGACCCTCGATGACCTGCTCGCCACCGGCGTCACCGGCCGGACGGTGCTGGTCCGTTCGGACCTGAACGTCCCGCTCGATCGGTCCGGCGCCACCCCGGTGATCACCGACGACGGGCGGATTCGGGCGAGCGTGCCAACTATCAAGGCACTGACCGACGGCGGCGCCCATGTGGTGGTGATGGCACATCTGGGCCGTCCCAAAGGCGCGCCCGATCCGACGCTGTCCCTCGAACCCGTGGCGAAGCGGCTGTGCGAACTGCTGGGCAAGACGGTCTTCCTCGCTAAGAACCTGGACGACGTCCGACAGGCCGTGGCGCAGATGGACGGCCTCAACCCGGTCACGCTCCTGGAGAACGTCCGGTTCGACGCGCGCGAGACGAGCAAGGACGCGGCGGAACGCGCCGCCCTCGCCGATGAACTCGTCGCGTCGGTCGGTGCCGACGCGGCGTTCGTGTCCGACGGGTTCGGCGTGGTCCACCGCAAGCAGGCGTCCGTCTACGACGTCGCGCAGCGGCTGCCGCACTACGCCGGCTATCTGGTCACGGCCGAGACCGCGGTGCTCCGCAAGCTCACCGGCGACCCGGACCGTCCATATGTCGTCGTTCTCGGCGGCGCCAAGGTGTCCGACAAACTCGGCGTCATCACCGCACTGCTGGCCAAGGTCGACACGCTGCTGATCGGCGGCGGGATGGCCTACACGTTCCTGGCGGCCCAGGGCCACGGGGTGGGCGGCTCGCTGCTGCAGGCGGACCAGATCGACACCTGTCGCGAGCTGCTGGCACAACACGCGAAGAAGATCGTCCTGCCCCGGGACATCGTCATCGCCGATGGTTTCTCGGCGGATGCCGCCACGCGGGTCGTCGCGGCGACCGAGATCCCCGACGGCTGGCAGGGTCTGGACATCGGCCCGGCGACCCGGGAGGCGTTCGCGGCGGTGATCGCGAACGCGCGGACGATCTTCTGGAACGGACCGGTCGGCGTGTTCGAGATGGCGCCGTTCGCGGAGGGGACGCGCGCGGTCGCGCAGGCGATCGCCGACAGCTCGGCCTTCTCCGTGGTCGGCGGCGGTGATTCGGCGGCGGCCGTCCGGCAACTCGGCATCGACGAAGCCGGATTCAGCCACATCTCGACCGGCGGAGGTGCGTCGCTGGAGTTCCTCGAAGGTGCCGAACTGCCCGGCATCACCGTCTTGGAGAACTGACATGGCCGCCAAGAACCAGAGCGGCGCAGCGGCGCGCAAGCTGCTCATCGCCGGCAACTGGAAGATGAACCTGAACCATCTCGAGGCGATTGCGCTGGTGCAGAAGATCGCCTTCACCTTGCCGGAGAAGTACCTCGCCCGGGTCGAGGTCGCGGTGCTTCCGCCGTTCACGGATCTGCGGTCGGTGCAGACACTGGTGGACGGCGACAAGCTCGAGATCGCCTACGGCGCACAGGATCTGTCCGTGCACGACTCGGGTGCCTACACCGGCGAGGTATCCGGGGCGATGTTGGCGAAGCTCGGCTGCACGTACGTCACGGTCGGTCACTCGGAGCGGCGCCAGTACCACGACGAGACCGATGACGTGGTCGCCGCCAAGGTGACGGCGGCGCTTCGCAACGGGCTGCGCCCGATCCTGTGCGTGGGGGAGGGGCTGGACGTCCGCGAGGCCGCGCGCCATTGCGAGCACGCCACCGCCCAGCTGCGCGTGGCGCTCGCGTCGGTCGGCGCCGACGATGCCGAGAACGTGGTGCTGGCGTACGAGCCGGTGTGGGCGATCGGGACGGGCCGGGTGGCGACCCCGGCGGACGCCCAGGAGGTCTGCGCCGCGCTGCGGCAGACGTTGATCGACCTATACGGGCCGAAGACGGCCGCGGCGATCCGGATCCTGTACGGCGGCTCGGTCAAGTCGAGCAACGTCGCCGAGATCATGGCGCAGCCCGATGTGGACGGCGCGCTGGTCGGCGGGGCGTCCCTGGACGGCACCGAGTTCGCGACGCTGGCGGCCAACGCGGTCGGCATCCTCGCGTAACAGGGTAAACTGCCTGTCGAACCGCCCTTCAAGACCCTCACTCCAGACAACGCACGCGCAAAGGCCGCCTCTCCATGTCACTGTTTCTCGATATCGTGCTGGTGATCACCAGCCTGGCCCTGATGGCGCTGATCCTGTTGCACAAGGGAAAGGGTGGCGGGCTCACCTCGCTGTTCGGCGGGGGTATGCAGTCCACCCTCTCCGGGTCGAGCGTGGTGGAGAAAAACCTGGATCGCATCACGCTGTTCGTGGCGCTGATCTGGCTCGTCTGCATCTTCGGCGTGGGCCTGATGATCAAGGTCGGGGCATAGCAGTTCAGGGCACAGCGGACCGGGGCCCCTCCGGCGGTGCAGGCAGGTACTACAGGTACTTCAGCATTCGCGTGTTACCGAGCGTGTTCGGCTTGACATAGGGCAGATCGAGGAACTCGGCGACGCCCGCATCGTAGGACCGGCGAAGTTCGGCGAAGCCCTCGGGCGACAGCCCGAGCTCCGAGATCGGTTCGAACCCTAGGCCGGCGAAGAAGCTCACCTCGAACGTCAGCACGAACAGCCGGGCGATGCCGAGCCGCTGCGCCTCCGCGATCACCGCGCGGCAGAGCGCGCCACCGATGCCGCGGCCACGCAGCTCCGGATTGGTGGCCACCGTCCGGATCTCGCCCAGGTCCTCCCACAGCACATGCAGCGCGCCGCATCCCTGCACCTCGCCGTCGACCTCGGCGACCCAGAACTCCGTGACGTCCTCGAACAGGTTCGCCAGCGACTTCTCCAGCAGGATCGGCCCCGCGTAGCAGTCGACCAGTTCCTTGACGCGGCGAACGTCGGCCACCCGGGCGCGCCGGACCACGATGGAATCGCTGCCGGCGGGGGATGGCGTCATGTTCGATCAGCGTAATCACCGCCGGATCGCTTCCGGCAACAGGCTCCCTGCGCCGCTGCCGGTTCGGTGCCGACTACCCTTGGGGGATGCCGACCCCTTCGCGCAGTGCCATGCGACGCGTTCGCGACGAAGCGCCGCGTGCCGGGGCCGATCGCGCCGTTCGGCCGCGAGGAGATGACTCCAGCCGCACGCCTGCACGCTCGGAGGGCTCCGCATGACGTCGCCCAGTCACCTGCCCGGCCGCCTGACGTTGGTCAATCTGCCGAACATGCTGACGATCCTCCGGTTGATCCTGGTTCCGGTCTTCCTGCTGGCACTCTTCGCGGGGGGCGGGCACGTTCCGGCGGCACGGTGGGTGGCCGGGGGCATCTTCGCGGTCGCCGCCATCACCGATAGGTATGACGGGCGGATCGCACGGCGCCGCGGGCAGGTCACCGACTTCGGCAAGATCGCCGATCCGATCGCGGACAAGGCACTGATCGGCTCCGCGCTGGTCGGCCTCGCGTTGCTCGGCGAGATCTATTGGTGGATTACGGTTGTCATTCTCACCCGGGAGATCGGGATCACGCTGCTGCGATTGGCGGTGATCCGGTACGGAGTGATCGCGGCGAGCCCGGGCGGCAAGGTCAAGACCCTCGTGCAGATCGTCGCGATCGGGCTGTACGTGCTGCCTCTCGCCTCGCTGCCACTACCGCATTCCGCCATCGATTGGGGGCGCGGCATCCTGATGGCGGCCGCGATCATCCTGACGATCGCGACGGGCCTGGACTACCTCGCCCGCGCCGGCGCGCTGGTCAGCCGGGCGCGGCGGGCCGGGCGCTCCGACCGGACATGAGCGGCAGCGCGGTGCATGGCACCGGTGCGGGGCTGTGCCCGCTGCTCGGCCTCGACCTGCAGCGGATGACGGCGCTGATCGAGGCCCTTGCCGCGCGCCGGTGGACGGTGGCCGCCGCGGAATCCCTGACCGCCGGGCTGTTGACCGCGGCGTTGACCGAAGTGCCCGGCTCGTCTGCCGTGCTCCGCGGTGGAATCGTCTGCTATGCAACAGATCTCAAATCCACCCTGGTGGGCGTCGACCCGGGTCTGCTGGAGTGTGTGGGGCCCGTCGATCCGGACGTCGCGCGCCAACTGGCGACCGGCATCCGCGATCGTTGCGCGGCGCGGATCGGCATTGGGCTGACCGGCGTCGCCGGCCCCACGTCCCAGGGGGGACAGCCGCCGGGCACGGTCTTCGTCGGTCTCGCGTCGCCGGCCGGCTCGACGGTCCGCCGGCTGAGCGTGGCACCCGTGACGCGCTTCGACGTCCGGGCGGCGGCGGTGCGCTGCGCCGTCGAGGAACTCGAACGCTTGGTTGGTGAAGGAACTGTCCGCGGATGACGGTATGCCGAGCCCGGCGCGACACGACTGGGACCTGACCGGGACCTGACTGCGACATGGCAGCGACATGCCGAGCCCGGCGCGACACGACGGTGCCGGGAACAATCACCCCACCGCAAGCGTTTCGAGTACGGTGGGCGAACGGGCATGACCGTCGGACCCAGCGGGTACCGTAGAACCAGAAGGCTCGGCGCGAGTCATCAGGAGGGGCGAGATGCTGCTGCGCGACGCACTGGGTGGGACGCTGCGGCATGCCCGCGTGGGCCAGAACCGGACGCTGCGCGATGTGTCTACCGCGGCGAACGTGTCTCTCGGCTACCTCTCGGAGGTTGAGCGCGGCCGCAAGGAGGCATCCAGCGAGTTACTCGCGGCGATCTGTGTGGCCCTCGACCTCGATGTCTCGGATGTGCTCGACTCCGCCAGCGTCACCATGCGGCATGGGCGCGCGATGCCCGACGCCGCGGTCCGCTCCGGTGCGAACGACCTGCGCATCGTCATGCCGTACCGACGGACGCCGTCCGCGCCGTCCGTCGTCTGACGAACCGGTCGCGCGGCGCGGCGCGGCGCGCGAGACAACGGCTGGCGCCTCAGTTGGCCGTGTGCGCGTCGCCGCCCGGCCGGCGCTCATAGCGCACCCACGCGAACCCGTCCTGCGCTTCGCGACGGACTTCCGTCCACTCGGCCCAGTCGACCGGTGGGAAGAAGACGTCTCCCGGCAGTTCCGCGTCGATCTCCGTCAGCTCCAAGGCGTCTGCTCGCCCGATCAACTCGGCGTAGATCTCACCACCACCGAAGACGAAGACGTCGGTATCGCCGGTGTCCGCGACGATCGCCGCCAGCGCCGCATCCAACTCCGCACCGGCGTCATGCACGACGGTCACCCCGTCGGCTGCCCAGTCGGCCCGTCGGGTGAGGACCACGGTGCGCCGTCCCGGCAGCGGCCGGCCGATCGCGTCGAAGTTCTTCCGCCCCATCACCAGCGTGTGCCCCATGGTCAGCGCCTTGAGCCGGCGCAGATCTGCGGAGTTGCGCCAGGCGAGGTCGCCGTCGGCGCCGATCACACCGTTGGCGGCGACCGCCGCGACCACCGTCATGGTCGGCCGTGCCGTCATGATCGGGCGTGACGAGCGCGTCATACGGCGATCGGCGCCTTGATCGCGGGATACGGGTCATAGCCCGTCAACGTGAAATCGTCATAAACGAAACCGTCGATATCGCGCACCCCGTCCGCCAGCTCCATCCGGGGCAGCGCGCGCGGCGTGCGGCTGAGCTGCAACCGCGCTTGGTCCAGATGGTTGAGGTAGAGGTGCGCGTCGCCGAACGTGTGCACGAACTCACCCGGCTCGAGGCCCGTCACCTTCGCCACCATCATCGTGAGCAGCGCGTAGGACGCGATGTTGAACGGCACACCCAGGAAAACGTCCGCGCTCCGCTGATACAGCTGGCAGGACAGTCGGCCGTCCGCGACGTAGAACTGGAACAACGTGTGGCAGGGCGGCAGCGCCATATCCGCCACCTCCGCGACGTTCCACGCCGACACGATGTGCCGCCGCGAGTCGGGCTTCGTCCGGATCGACTCGATCACCGCCGCGATCTGGTCGATGTGCCGCCCGTCCGGCGCCGGCCACGACCGCCACTGATGCCCGTACACCGGCCCGAGATCCCCGTCGGCGTCGGCCCACTCGTCCCAGATCGTCACGCCCCGTTCTTGCAGCCAGTGCACGTTGGTCGAGCCGGACAGGAACCACAGCAGCTCGACAATCACCGACCGCATGTGCAGCTTCTTCGTCGTCACCACCGGGAAGCCGTCGGCCAGGTCGAAGCGCATCTGGTGCCCGAAGATCGACAATGTGCCAGTGCCCGTCCGGTCGGACTTTCGGTGCCCGCCTTGGAGGATGCGGTCGAGGAGATCGAGGTACTGCTGCATACGCCGACAGTAGCGGCAGGGGGCGACAGCGGTCACCGGCGGACCGGGCTCGCGCCGCCTACCGCTCAGTTCGTTAACTGGAACAATTCCATTTTATGCCGTATCATTCGGGTATGACGACGTCCGCCGCCGAACGCGATCTGCGGGGCGCGGCCGTGCGTGTCACCAAGCAGCGGGTGGCGGTTCTGGATGCCGTGCGCCGGCATCCCCATGCCGATGCGGACACCATCATCGCCGACGTGCGCGGGGAGCTGGGTCGTGTCTCGACCCAGGCCGTTTACGACGTGCTGCACGCACTGGACGAGATGGGGCTGGTTCGTCGCGTGGCGCCGGCGGGATCGCCCGCTCGCTACGACCCGCGCGTGGGGGACAACCACCACCACCTGGTCTGTCGGCGGTGCGGCCGGATGGTCGACGTCGACTGCGCCACGGGCGCCGCCCCATGCCTGGAACCCGTTGCTGCCCAAGGCTTTTCGGTCACCGAGGCCGAAGTCATCTTCTGGGGCTATTGCCCGGATTGCCAATCGAAGGGGCCGGCACCCGCCGGCTAGTGCTTCACCATGATCGAAGGAGATACCCAGCCATGACGACCACCGACACCCCCTCGACCACGGGCTCCGGCGCGCCGGCGCCCTCCGATCGCAACTCCTTGACCATGGGGCCGAACGGCCCGCTGCTGCTGCACGATGTTCATTTCCTTGAGCAGATGGCGCATTTCAACCGTGAGCGGGTGCCGGAGCGCAGCCCGCATGCCAAGGGCGGCGGCGCCTTCGGCGAACTCGAGGTGACGGCGGACGTGTCGCGATTCACCAAGGCCGCGCTGTTCCAGCCCGGCGCGAAAACCCCCATGCTGGCCCGGTTCTCGACCGTGGCGGGGGAGCAGGGCAGCCCCGACACCTGGCGGGACGTGCGCGGTTTCGCGCTTAAGTTCTACACGACCGAGGGCAACTACGACATCGTCGGCAACAACACGCCGATCTTCTTCCTGCGCGACCCGATCAAGTTCCCGCACTTCATCCGCAGCCAGAAGCGCACCCCGGACTCGGGCCTGCGCTCGGCGCAGATGCAGTGGGACTTCTGGACCTTGAACCCCGAGTCCGCGCACCAGGTCACCTACCTGATGGGCGAGCGCGGGCTGCCGAAGTCGTGGCGGCACATGAACGGGTACGGTTCGCACACCTTCATGTGGGTCAATGCGGCCGGCGAGAAGTTCTGGGTGAAGTATCACTTCCACACGCAGCAGGGCATGGCGTTCCTCAGCAACGAGGAGGCCGCCCGGCTGGCCGGTTCGGACGCCGACTACCACCGGCGCGACCTCTTCGACGCGATCGCTAGGGGCGAGTTCCCGAGCTGGAAGGTGTCCGTCCAGGTGATGCCGTACGCCGAGGCGGCGACCTACCGGTTCAACCCGTTCGATCTCACCAAGACCTGGCCGCACACGGACTACCCGCTGATCGAGGTCGGCCGGTTCACGTTGAACAGGAACCCGGAGAACTTCTTCGCGCAGATCGAGCAGGCCGCGTTCTCCCCGGGGAATACGGTGCCCGGCATCGGCCTCTCGCCCGACAAGATGCTGCTGGGCCGCTCCTTCGCCTACAACGACGCGCAGCGCAACCGGATCGGCACCAACTTCCACCAGCTTCCGGTGAACAAGCCCCTCGTTCCGGTGAACACCTACATGTTCGACGGGCAGATGACGTACGAGCACTCCGGGTCGCAGGCCGTCTACGCGCCGAACTCGGCCGGCCGACCGTACGCCGACGGCCCGGCCGCGCCGGAGGAGACGTGGGAGACCGACCCGGAGATGGTGCGGGCCGCCTACACGCTGCACGCCGAGGACGACGACTTCGGTCAGGCCGGAACATTGGTCCGCGAGGTGTTCAACGAGGCGCAACGCGCCGCGTTGGTGGCGCAGGTCTCCGGTGCCCTGGCCGGTGTGCGAGGCGAGGTGCGCGAGCGAGCGTTCGGCTACTGGAAATCGGTCGATCGGGCTGTCGGCGAGAACATCGAGTCCGCGGTGCGCGCCGCGCGCTGATTCCTTAGTGCGTTCCTTGGCGTGGCTGAGTCGCCCCTGTTCGCTGGGGGGACCCGGAGTGACTCAGCTACGCCACCAGGTGTCGACGGGCATCACTGGGAGCGCCCGCTTATGCCGCGTGGCGCGATACAGCTGCTCGATGCGGGCCGCCGAGGCTGCGGGCACGTCCCGGCCTTCGAGGTAGTCGTCGATGTCGCGGTAGCTCACGCCGAGCGCGACTTCGTCCGGCTGGCCCGGGTTGTCGTCCTCCAGATCGGCCGTCGGCACCTTCTGCCACAACGCGTCCGGCGCGCCGAGATGCCGCAACAGCGCCGCGCCCTGGCGCTTGTTCAGTCCGGACAGCGGAGTGACATCCACCGCTCCGTCGCCGAACTTCGTATAGAAGCCCGTCACGGCCTCGGCCGCGTGGTCGGTTCCCGCGACGATCAGCCCGAGTTGGCCGGCCAGCGCGTACTGGGCCACCATCCGCATGCGCGCCTTGACGTTGCCGCGGACGAAATCGCTCAGCCCCGGAACATCGTCATACTCGCCGAGCATGCCGCGTGTGACGTCTGTGCACATCGTGTCGGACCCGGCCTTGATATCGACGGTCACCACCTTGTCCGGTTCGATGAACGCCAGCGCCGTCCGGGCGTCGCCCTCGTCGGCCTGGACGCCGTACGGCAGACGCATCGCGACGAAGGTCACCTCGCGGCCCGCGGCCCTACTGCGCTGCACCGCCAGCTGGCACAGGCGGCCGGCGAGCGAGCTGTCCTGGCCGCCGCTGACGCCGAGCACATACCCGCGTGCACCGGTCGCACCGAGATAGTCGACGAGGAAACCTACCCGGTGCTCGATCTCCGCGGCCGGATCTACGGACTCGCGCACGGACAGGGCGGCGATGATCTCGCGCTGCAACTCGCTCACAGCCGAGAGCCTACTGAGGAGGCCCGATCCGCCTGCTGCGGATGCCATGATGTGAGGAGCATGCATGATGCGTCAGAGTGTCAGATTCTTCTGGACTTCCGGTCCGCGATGCGCTTTGATCGGCGGGCAACGGCAGCGAGACATCAGCGAGAGATCAGGGGTGCACCATGAGTAGTGTTCGAGTACTGGTCGGCACCCGCAAGGGCGCATTCGTCCTGACATCCGACGGGACACGCAAAGACTGGAAGGTCGACGGCCCGTTCTTCAACGGATGGGAGATCTTCCATGTGGCCGGGTCGCCAGCCGATCCGAACCGGCTGTGGGCGTCGCAGTCCACGAGTTGGTTCGGCCAGCAGGTGCAGCGATCCGACGACGGCGGGGCGAGCTGGCAGCCGGTCGGCAACGAGTTCGGCTACGTCGGCGATCCCGGCGATCATCTGTGGTATGACGGCACGCCGAAACCGTGGAAGTTCACCCGGGTCTGGCATTTTGAGCCGTCGCTCACCGATCCGGAGGTGGTGTGGGCCGGTGTCGAGGACGCCGCGCTCTTCCGGTCCGGCGACGGCGGTGCGTCGTGGCAGGAGCTGCCCGCGTTGCGGGAGGTCCGGGGCCACGAGTGGATGCCCGGAGCTGGCGGTCTCGGCCTGCACACCCTCGTGCTGGACCACGCCGATCCGCAGCGGATGTTCGCGGCGATCTCGGCGGCCGGGGTCTTCCGCACCGACGACGGCGGCGAGAGTTGGCGCGCGATCAACAAGGGTCTGCGCTCCGGGCATCTTCCGGACCAGGATGCCGAGATCGGCCATTGCGTGCATCGGATCGCGATGCATCCGGAGCGGCCGTCGACGCTGTACATGCAGAAACATTGGGACGTGATGCGCACCGACGACGCCGGCGAGAACTGGTACGAGGTCAGCGGGGATCTGCCCACCGACTTCGGGTTCGCCGTGCAGGTGCACGCGCACGAGCCGGAGACCGTGTACGTGGTGCCGATCACCAGCGACGAGTTCCACGTGGCGTTTGAGGGCAAGTTGCGCGTGTACCGCAGCCGCAGCGGCGGCGGCGAATGGGAGCCCCTGACAACTGGTCTGCCGCAACGGGATTGCTACGTGGACGTGTTGCGCGACGCCATGGCCGTCGACTCGCTGGAGTCCTGCGGTGTCTATTTCGGCACCACCGGCGGGCAGGTGTACGCGTCGGCGGATTCGGGGAATACCTGGCAGCCGATCGTCCGCGACCTGCCGTCGGTGCTCTCCGTCGAGGTGCAGACCCTGCCATGAGTGCGGACGCGATTGGCACCGAGGTGACCGGGTATGACGCTGTTCCCGGCCCGGTCACCGTTCGGGTGGCGCTGCCCGGTCATCTGCGGGCCCTGGCGAACGTGCCGGGGGAGCTGCTGGTCAAGGCATCCGCGCCGGTGACGATCGGCTCGGTGCTGGACGCCGTGGAGCGCGAGTGCCCGGTGCTGCGCGGCGCGATCCGGGACCACGGCGCCGGCGCGCGGCGGCCCTATGTCCGGCTGTTCGCCTGCGAGGAAGACCTGTCCTTCGACGGGTGGGACGCGCCGGTGCCTCCGCCGGTCGTCGAAGGCCGCGAGCCGCTACTCGTGGTCGGCTCGATCTCCGGGGGCTGATTCTCGGGCGCTGATTTTCGGGGACTGCTTTTCGGTGGCGAGATGCCCTGCGGATCAGGAGATCTCGGCTGGGAGGAGCCGGAATCGCTCGATCGCCGCGGCGGTGCGGAGCTGCGCGTCGAACACCGCTAACTCGTCGCACCCCGGGTCCGCATCGCGAGCGGCGACCGCCGACGCGAGCTGCACCGCGCCGTAGGCCCGCAGCCCGTGCACCGCGCTCAGGCGTGCCGCAGTGTCTAGCACGGCAGGTGCCGTCGTCACGGCCACGAAGCGCGGCGCCGTTGTGTGCGTCCCGAAATAGTCGGCCTCGAATTCCGCGACGAGAACTGACGCAGCGTCGGAGTCCAGTTCCCCTGTCCGGCTTTTACGCCACATCGCTGCCGGCACTTCCACCCGGGCAAGCACGCTCACGAGCATGCCCGGCAACCGGCGGATCTCTCGATACCCCGGCTCGTCGGCGTACAACTTCACCAAGGCCGACGAATCCGCGAAGACGCTCACCCGCGTCCGTCGGACACGATGTCGGCGAGGGTTCGTCCGGCGCCCGCGGCTGCGCGCGCCGCGTCGAGCCGGGCTCTGGTGGGTCTTCCGGCTCGGCGCGGTTGCGGCGGTTCGAGAAGGCCTGCCGACGCCAGGCGCTCCCGCAAACGGTCGATCTCGGATCCGGCGAGGTCCGGATCGGTTGCGGCACCGAGCACGCGGACGGCGTATTCGTTCATGCTGAATCCGCGGGAACGGGCCACGGTGCGGACTCGATCCAGCAGGTCATCCGGGATCCTGACGGTCAGCTGCCCCATGGCTCAAGATTAGCAGGCATGAATGCATTCATGCCTGCATGAGTAGCGTGCGGCGGCGGGCGGCCATGGTGTCGGTGCTTGCGCCGGTGGCCGAGGGGCGTGAGCCGCTGCTCCTGGTCGGCTCGATCTCCGGGGGGTAAGCGCGCGGACTCCGCCGATCGAGCGTGAATGTCGGAGAGGGCGCCTATGGTGGCGGGCATGACCGACGCACACAGCAGCCCCGAACCCGACAACCACAACGGCACCGACACCGACCCGATCGACCGAATCGCCGTGATCCGCGCCGAGGCGCAGCGTTTCGCCGATGTGCTGGCAGACACGGCGCCGGACGCGCACTGCCCGACCTGCCCGGAATGGACGGCCGCGGATCTGCTCTGGCATCTCACCGAGGTGCACACCTTCTGGGCGCGCATCCTCGGCGGGAACGTGACCTCGGACGAGGATGCCGATGCCGTGGACAAGGCCGCTCCCGAGCGGCCCGGCACGATGGCGGAGATGCTGCCCGTTCGCGCCCACGCGACCGAGAGTCTTCTGGCGCAGTTGCAGGCACTGGACGACGCTGCGCCGCGCTGGACGTGGTGGCCGGCGGATCAGACCGTGGGATTCACCCGTCGCATGCAGACCTACGAGGCGACGATGCACCGCGTGGACGCGGAACTCGCTGGAGGCGTTGCCGTTTCGCCCATCGACGCAGCCGTCGCCGCAGGGGCGGTCGACCACTGCGTGGACGTGATGTGGGGCTGGTTGCCCGACTGGGCGGTGTACGAGCCGCTCACCGTCGCCGGGATCCTGGCCACGGACTCGGACTACCGCTGCGTGGTGGAGGTGGGGCACTGGACCGGCACCGGGCCGGAGTCCGGCACCGCGTTCGATATGTGGCGCGCCGTGCGAGCCCAGCCGGACGCCACCGCCGCCGTGACGGTGACCGGACCGCTGCAGGACCTCGCACTGTGGGCCTGGACCCGCGGCGGTGACGTGCAGATCGACGGAGACCCGGCTGGCGTGGCCGCTGTGCAGGCCCTCATCGACCAGGGCATTAAATAGGGGCTGCTGGGCGGCACGTGGTGGATCGGCAGGACCCATCGTGGCCGTTGCTAGGGGTACATTGGGGGTATGCCCAAGGTCAGCATCTACATCCCGGACGCGATGTACGACGAGATGCGCCGCCGCGAGTTGCCGCTCTCACAGCTGGCGCAGCGCGCGTTCGCCGAGGCACTCTCCGCGGACGAGAACTCGTCGTGGATCGCCGCCGCGCGGCGCCGCCCGGTCCGTTCGGACGCGGTGGGCGCCATCGGTACGGAGGAGCTGATGTCCGACGTTGACGAGGAGTTCGGGGCGTGATCGTGCTGGATGCGTCGGCGCTCGTGGACGTGGTCGCCGACCGCCCGGCGAAAGATGCGGTGCTGGCGCAGATGGAGGGTGAGCACATCATCGCGCCGGGGCACCAGCTCGCCGAAGTGAGCTCCGCGGTGATCCGCCTGCTCCGCGCCGACGAACTCAGCGCTGTGCAGGCGCGGCGCGCCCTGGCCGATGCGGCTGCCCTCGTTCAAGAGGTCGTCCCGACCGATCACGATCAGCTGCGGCGCGCGTTCGAGCTTCGCGATTCGATCAGGGTTCTGGATGGGCTGTACGTGGCACTCGCCGAGAGGCACCGCTGCCGGCTCGTCACCACCGACGGCCGGCTCGCCCGCGCGAAGCCACCGTGCGACGTGACCTTCGTCGAAGTCCCTTAGCCCGATGAAACAGCCCGACGAGCGGGCCTGCGGCGCCGCGCGCTCGGACATCGCGATACCCGGTGATCACGCGGTCGGTGGCGCTCAGCCTTCGTCGAGGTAGCGCTGAATCAGGCTGAGTTCGGCGGGGGAGAGGCGATCGGACACCGTGCGGGCCTGGTGCCAGTACGGATAGAGCAGCGGGATCGCCGACACGGCGTCAAGGGCGGCGACCTCGTCCGGCGCGAGCACCAGGTCGGCGGCCGCGAGGTTGTCCGCGAGCTGTTCACCGGTGCGCGCGCCGATGATCACGGAGGTCACGGCGGGACGCTGCAAGAGCCACGCCAACGCCACCTGTGCGGCCGAAACACCGTGTGCGGCAGCGATTTCCACGAGCGCATCGACGATCGCGTAGAGCTTGCCCTCGTCCTCGACCGGTGGCTCGGTCCAGCCGGCAAAGCGCCGGGTCCCGTCCGGCGGTGCCTCACCGCGCCGGTACTTGCCGGTGAGCAGCCCGCCCGCGAGCGGGCTCCACACCAGTACGCCGAGCCCCTGGTCCAGCGCGGCCGGCAGGAGTTCGTACTCCGCGTCCCGCGCCTGCAGCGAGTAGTGGATCTGCTGGCTGGCGAACCGGGCGAGTCCGGCACGGTCGGAGACGCCGAGCGCCTTCATCAGCTGCCACGCCGCATGGTTGGAGACGCCGATGTAGCGCACCTTGCCGGCGCGAACGAGATCGTCGAGCGCACCAAGCGTTTCGTCGAGCGGCGTCCGGCCGTCCCACTCGTGCACCTGGTACAGGTCGATGTGGTCGGTGCCCAGGCGCTTGAGGCTCGCCTCGCATTCGCGGATGACGGAGTATCGGGACAAGCCCTGTTCGTTGGGGCCGTCGCCCATGCGCATTCGGACCTTGGTCGCGATCAGTACCTCGTCGCGCCGGCCGCCGAGCGCCTCGCCCAGGATCTCCTCGGACAGGCCTGTGGAATACGAGTTCGCCGTGTCGAACAACGTGACGCCGGCATCGAGGCACATGTCCACTTGCCGTGTCGCCTCGTCGATACCTGCCGACCCCACCATGCTCGCCCAGCCGACGCCGCCGAACGTCATCGTGCCCATGGTCAGCGCCGAGACCCGCAGCCCCGACCGTCCCAGATACCGGTATTCCACCGCAGCGACCTCCTTCACTCTCCGCGCTCCGTCGCGCGGCGCTACGATGATCAGTCAACCATCGACCGAAGACGGTCGATCGCCAGGACTCCCGGGCACCGTTTCGCCGCTACGGCGGCGAGCTTCGTCATCGGGCGATGCAGACGCACCCGGCGCCGCACGAGCTGCGGTATTGCGGACATAACCGACCCCTGTGCGCTGTGCCGTCGCCGTGCTGGTCTTGATCGCAATATCGCTCGCAGATTGCGCGCGTATCACCCGCGATACATTGCGACCATGAATAACGCGCATGAAGTCAGTGTCCGCGACCTCCGAAACCACGGCGGGCGGGTGCTGGACCGAGTGGCGCGAGGTGAGAGTGTCACGGTGACGAAGGACGGCAGTCCCGTTGCCGAACTTCGCCCGCTTCGCCGGAGAAGTCTCGTCCCGGCCGAACTCATCGCACGGGCGAGGCAGCTACCAGCCGTCGACGCTGACCGGCTACGGCGCGATATCGATGCCGTAGTGGATCAACGGTGGTGAGGCACGCGAAGGGTATCCTCGACACTTCGGCAGTGCTTCGCCTGGGGGAGTTGAGCGAAGGCGATCTGCCCGACGAGGCTGTGATCACCACTGTGACTTTGGCGGAACTGACCGTGGGGCCGCTCGTGACCGACGACCTCGCGACCCGCGCGGCACGACAGGCCCAGTTGCAGAACGCCGAGACGAATTACGGCGACCCACTGCCGTTCGACACCGCGGCGGCTCAAGCTTTCGGCCACGTAGCCAGTGGCCAACGAGCGGGTGGACGAAAACCGAAAGCCCGGGCGTTCGACGCGTTAATCGCTGCGACGGCGATGGCGGCTGGGCTGCCCGTCTATACCTTCAACGCCGCTGGCTTCGACGGAATCGACGACCTCGAGGTCGTCGCGTTGCCGCCGCCAGAAGACGCGTCCAGGTCCTGACACGCGGGCGAGAGATCTGGCCCGGACATTGTCTGGGTAACTCCTGTTCTTGCAATACGCAGCCAGTTACCTGCATAATGATTGGCGTGAACGGGGAGCGGGTGGCCCAGGACGCGGTGTTCCGCGCCCTGGCTGACCGCACCCGCCGGCAACTGCTGGACCGCCTGCGGGAGCGCAACGGCCAGACGCTGGGGGAGATGTGTGCCGACCTGCACATGGCGCGGCAGTCCGTCACCCAGCACCTCGACATCCTGGTGCGCGCCAACCTCGTCACCGCCGTCCGGCGGGGGCGCACGCGGCTGCACTACCTCAACCCGGTTCCGATCCAGCAGATCGACCGGCGTTGGATATCCGGTTTCGACAAGCCCCGATTGACTGCACTGCAGGCGATCAAGGATCACGCAGAGGAAGATGCCATGACCACCGAGTCCACTGAATCCACCAGGGCCACCATCCCCACCTACGTCTACGTCACCTACATCCGCGCGACGCCGGAGCAGGTGTGGCGTGCGCTAACCGACGCCGACCTGACAGCCCGGTACTGGGGCCATGCAAATGTCTCCGATTGGCAGCCCGGTTCGGCCTGGGAGCATCGGAGGGCCGACGGATCCGGCACCGTCGATGTCACCGGGAGGGTTCTGCAGGCCACGCCCCCAACCCTTTTGGTGATGACCTTCGAGGATTCCCCGGCCGAGGTCGGCCGGCGGGAGGCCTCCGTCGTCACGTTCCGGATAGAGCGACATCAGGACATCGTGAGGTTGACCGTCACTCACGAGAATCTGCCCAATGTCGAGATGCTGGAAGGAATCTCCAGCGGTTGGCCCGCCGTCCTGGCCAACCTCAAGTCGCTGCTCGAGACGGGGGAGACCCTACCGCAGGCTCCCTGGGAGATGGAATTTGGCCACTGACACCTTCGTCGTCGGCACCCTGCCGACACCGGAATCTCGAACCGGGAAATCTCGCCCCAGCACCCTCGAAGCCTACTGGAGACAAGGACTGCGTCATCGTGGATACCGCACAACTTCGCCGCGCTATCGACTCGCTGCTGGATGCCGCCGACGTGGTCACCAACGCCGGCGACCGCAGAACCCCACCGCCGCCGGGTGAATGGGATGCCGACCAGATCCTGGCCCACGTCAGCATGGTGAACGCGATGACCATCGCGACCGCCTACGCGGTGGCCTCCGGGTGCAGTCCCACGTGTGACAACCGGATCGCCCAGGACACGTGGACCATCGGCCGCACCATCGACCGTGCCGGAGGCACGGCAGGATTGGTGGCGCGGATCCGGGGGCAATGCGACGCGCTGGGTGCGCTTGGCCGCCCCGTTCTCGGCGACAGCGATCTCGACACGCCGATCCCGACGCTGCTGGTGTCGAAGGGCACGCTCTTGGTCGATATGCAGATTCCGTTGCGAGAGTTGATCGCAGGTTTGGCAGAGCAGGAGATCCCCGGCCACACACGGCAGCTGCTCGCGCTGGTGGAGACGAATCCTGGCAGCGGCTCGGCCAGCATCCCGCACAGCGTGTGACGACCCCGGAGCCTGCGGCGGCCAGGTCGGCGGTGACGAAGCAGTCGTTGCGTTCGATGCCGGAGGAGTCGAGGACGATCACCAGTCGCACTAGGCAGTGTCTCGTACCGTGTACTGTGCGGTCCGCAGGATCCACGACGGCCCGGGCGTGGTGGATCCGGAAGGGCTACGAGGATGTCGAAGCGACCGAATCGGTGATGGCCACAACGACCTGCTCTTCGTGCTTGGCGGCACGCTCCTATTGAATCTGGCGCAACGTGACCCGCCGTCGTCCCACGTGCTAAGCGGGCTTGGAAACAGCCTGTCAATGCGAACGCGTCGTACATCTGCAGGACTGTGCATGTGGGTGGGTGCGTCGGTGTGGGCGGAGACTTGAGGTCGGCGAACTGATGGTTAAGGACCTCGTCTGGATTTGCACGGAGTTGTCCTGACCAGTTGCGAGTGACGAAACACATCGCGAACGCATGCACCACGTCGCCATTCGGGTAGTGCAGCGTGTGCACACGCGGGTCGGACAGGCTGCCGAACGACACCAGGTCCTCACGGGTCACGCGAAGCCCGGATTCCTGGGCAAGCTCGTGGATCGCAGCGCCGGTAAAGTCCTCGCCCGGTTCACACGAGCCCGCCGGGAGCCCCCACATCGTTGATGAGTGCCCGTGCTATCTCTCGAGCGTAGTAGGCGGTCAGCCATTTCCGAGATCAACGGCGTGCTTAGGTCGTGATCGGCCGATCGATACCTGAATGGGATTGTTGATGAGCTGTCGGTAACGCGGCCGCGGGTACTCGACCACTTCGCCGGCCAATAGCGCTGCAAGCCCCCAGGTTGTTCTGCAGCCGAGCTTGAATGGTGACGATTTTGACGTATGAGGTGCGGACGGGCTGGCATCCCGCTGTCGTGTGGCATACGGGACGCCAGCCCGGTCGGCTTGCTTTCGTCAGTTCTCGTTGCCGTCGTTCGTGAGTACATCCGGCTGCGGGCGGTCTTTATTGTGCTTGCGTGTCGCCCGCGGAGTGCAAAAATCCGATGATGGACCCGCTCGACGTGACCGCGCTTCAAGCGCTATCAAGGCAGGACTCCACGTACGGTGCGGTCGGCGTGCTCCACGACGGCCCGGATCTCCAAGCGTGGTGGATCTGGAAGGACCATGAGGAGGTCGAACCGACCGAGTCGGTGATGGATCACGACGACCTGCTGTTCGTGGTTCGCGGCACGCTCCGATTGGAGCTGGAGGATCGTGATCCCGTCATCGTCCGGGCGGGGGAGCTGTTCGTCATCCCGGCAGGCACGCCGTTCCGGGGCTACCGCTGGCCGCGAGATGGCGAGCCCTGCCTGTTCCTTGCAGTCACGGCGGCGGGCGCAACCTTCACCCGCCGGTAAGCGCGCACGGACGACGAGTGCGGGGCATTGCATGTACTGAATATAGTACGTACAGTGGCGATATGACGGCAGCGGAGGCGATCGAGGAGCTACTGGCTCGCGGCCTGACGAAATCGGAACTCGCGGCGTGCTCGGGAATCTCGCGGTCGCTCCTGGACGGTTACTTGAGTGGCCGGATCCAGCCGTCCGTTGCGCAATTGGCCCGACTCGGCGCGAGTGTCGGCCTGCAACTGGACCTGGCGTGGTCGTCGGCGGTTCCGGAGAGGGTTCCGGTTTGGGCGCGGCCGAACGACGCGATGCACGCGACGCCGTTGACGGTCCGGCAACGTGCCGAGGTGCTGGAGCGGGTGGTCGACATGGGAATGGCCCTGCCGCGGCGGCAGCAGCGGGCGTTGAGATTTCCGCCGTTCAGGACGATCCGCGCCGGGGGAGCGCGATGAGTGGCCCGATCGTCCTCGAACGGACGATCGCCGTCCACCACCGGCTGCGGGATGCCGGAATCCCGAATGCGGTCGGCGGCGCACTGGCGCTGGCCTACCACGTCGATGATCCGCGGGCGACACAGGACATCGATATCAACGTGTGGGTGCCGGGCGACCGTGCGTCGGATGTGCTCGACGCCCTACCTGCCGACGTGCCCTGGACCGACGAGACCCTGGCCGTGATTGCGCGCGACGAGCAGGTACGCATCTTTTGGCCCGTCGCCTCGCAGGTGCCGATCCCGTTGGATCTGTTCTTCGCATCCGATGAGTTGCACCGCGTCGCGGCGCAGCGGTGTCTGACCGTGCCCATGCTCAAGACGTCGGTGGAGATACTGTCCGCGACGGACCTGGCGGTCTTCAAGGCGCTGTTCGATCGCCCGAAGGACTGGCCGGACATTCTGGCTTTGCGGGACGCGCACGATTCGACGCTCGACCTGGCGGAGGCGATTCGCTGGGTGACCGATCTCGTGGGCGCCGACGATGATCGCGTCCGCAAGCTCGGCGATCTGTGTCGGCACACCGCCGGGTAGGTGTGTCCTGCTACGAGGCGCCGCGCTCGTCGCCCTCCGATTCCCAGAAGCGACCTGCCGCGTGATGGCGAGCAGGGCAGCGGCGAGCCGGAGAGCGAATGTTCGCCATTTTGTCGTAAGTTGACATAATGTACATTATCGGCGAACGTTCCCGAACCTTGGACCTAAGGTTGACGGTGAGTATTTGGGCCCTGGTCGGTAGTCGGCGGAACCGCGACGCCCGACGATCACCGTTGCGCTGCTACATCTCCGTGAGACGGCTCGATGCGCGGACCGGGTGCGGAAATTCCGGCGACGCCGACATCAAGCAGGAACCGCCGGCGGCACTGGCGAACGCTGGCTCAGCCCAGAACGGGACCGACCCGACGTCGACGCACTCAACGTCCTCCAGGCGTCACTCAAGCAACCGACCCGTTCAACCACACCCCGAACCTCATGTTGAGGCTCAGACTTGTTCCCTTAAATCGTCACGGTGACGCATTAATACAATCACCGGGTCACGCGTCAACAGCCGCCACATAGCGCGCCAGGTGCTGGCCGGTCAGCGTGGAGCCGTCCGCGACGAGTTCGGCAGGCGTTCCTTCGAAGACGATGCGTCCGCCGTCGCTGCCGGCGCCCGGTCCCAGATCGATGATCCAGTCGGCATGCGCCATGACGGCCTGGTGATGTTCGATGACGATCACCGACGTACCCGCGTCCACCAACCGGTCCAGTAGACCCAGCAGGTGCCGCACATCCGCCAGGTGCAGACCGATGGTCGGCTCGTCGAGGACGTAGACGCTCGCCTTGTCGGCGATCTGGGCGGCGAGCCGCAAGCGTTGTCGTTCCCCGCCAGACAGGGTGGTCAGCGGCTGTCCCAGGTTGACATAACTCAACCCCACATCTGCCAGCCGTCGCAGGATCTTCGTGGCCGCCGGCAGTTTGGTCGCCGAGGCCGCGAAGAACACCGAAGCCTCGGCGACGGACATCGCCAGCACCTCGCTGATGTCCTTGTCCCCGAACCGGTACTCCAGGACCGAGGCCTCGAACCGCTTGCCCTCACAGTCCTCGCAGACGGTCTCCACCGTGGCCATCACGCCGAGGTCGGTGTAGATCACGCCGGCGCCCTGACACGTCGGGCAGGCGCCCTCGGAGTTCGAGCTGAACAGCGCGGGCTTCACCCCGTTCGCGTCCGCGAAGGCCTTCCGGATCGGATCGAGCAGGCCGGTGTACGTCGCGGGGTTGCTGCGCCGAGAGCCCCGAATCGCGCTCTGGTCGATGGCGACCACGCCGTCACGCCCGGCGACCGATCCGTGGATCAGGGAGCTCTTGCCGGATCCCGCCACGCCGGTCACCACGCAGAGCACGCCGAGCGGGATGTCGACGTCGACACTACGCAGATTGTGAGTCGTTGCGTCGCGGACCGGGATCACACCGGTCGACGACCGGACCGACGGCTTCAAGGCCGCCCGATCGCGCAGTGAATTGCCGGTCGCGGTGCCGCTGGTGGCCAGTGCACCAACCGACCCCTCAAAAACGACCTCGCCGCCATCAGCCCCGGCGCCGGGCCCGAGATCGATGACGTGATCCGCGATCTCGATGATCTCCGGCCGGTGCTCGACCACCAGCACCGTATTCCCCTTGTCCCGCATCCGTTGCAGCACCACGTTCAGCCGGGCGATGTCGTGCGGGTGCAGGCCTGCGGACGGCTCGTCGAAGACGTAGCTGATGTCCGTCAACGCCGAACCGAGATGGCGCACCATCTTCGCGCGTTGGGCCTCTCCCCCGGATAGCGTCATCGACGGACGATCGAGGGACAGATAGCCGAGCCCGATCGCGACGAAGGAGTCGAGCAAATGCTGCAGGCCGGCGACCAACGGGCCGACCGAGGCGTCGTCCACCGTCCGGAGCCACGCGGCGAGGGCATCGATCTGCATGGCGCACACGTCGGCGATGTTCCTGCCTTCGATGCGGCAGGTCAGCGTCTCCGCGGCCAGCCGGGTGCCGCCGCAGTCCGGGCACGGGGCAAAGGCGATGGCGCGCTCCACGAACGCCCGGATATGCGGTTGCAGTGATTCGATGTCCTTGGACAGCATGGACTTTCGGATCTTGGGGATCAGCCCCTCGTAGGTGAGGTTGATGCCGTCGACCTTGATCTTCGTCGGCTCCTGGTGCAGCAGGGCGTGCAATTCCTTCTGCGTGAAGTCGCGTATCGGCTTGTCCGGGTCGAAGAAGCCGGAGCCGCGGAAGATCCGCCCGTACCAGCCGTCCATGCTGTAGCCGGGCACCGTCAGCGCGCCCTGGTTCAGCGACTTGTCCGCGTCGTAGAGTGCCGTCACGTCGAAGTCCGAGACCGACCCCATGCCCTCGCAACGCGGGCACATGCCGCCGTGGTACACGGCCTTCCGCACCACGGTCTTCACGCCCTTGGAATCCGTCATGATGCCGCTGGCGACGCGGCGCGGCACGTTGAACGAGAAGGCCGTCGGCGGCCCGATGTACGGCGTCCCCAGCCGGCTGAACAGGATCCGGAGCATGGCGTTCGCGTCGGTCACCGTGCCGACGGTGGAGCGCGGGTTCGCGCCCATGCGTTCCTGATCCACGATGATCGCCGGGGTCAACCCCTCCAGGAGGTCGACGTCCGGGCGCGCGAGCGTAGGCATGAAACCCTGCAGAAACGCGCTATAGGTCTCGTTGATCATGCGCTGGGATTCGGCCGCGATGGTGTCGAAGACCAGCGACGTCTTGCCCGAGCCGGAGACCCCAGTGAACACCGTCAGCCGCCGCTTGGGGATCTCGACGGCCACGTCCTTCAGGTTGTTCACCCGCGCGCCGACCACGCGGATCACGTCATGGCCGTCGGCCGCCGCGCACGCCGCCGCTCCCGCCACCGCGCCGCTCGAAACCGTCACGCCTGCTGGATCCGGATCAGATTGCCCGACGGGTCACGGAAAGCGCAGTCGCGGATACCGTAGGGCTGATCGGTCGGCTCCTGCACCACCTCCGCGCCGGCAGCCTGCACCGCGTCAAAAGTGGCATCGACATTGGCGGTCGCCATGTTGATGCTCGCGAACGTGCCCTTGGCCATCATCTCGGCGATCATGGTCCGTTCGGCCTCGGTGAGGCCCGGCGTGGCCTGCGGCGGATACAGCACGATCGAGGTGTCCGGTTGAGCGGGCGGGCCGACGGTGATCCACCGCATTCCTTGGTAGCCGACGTCGTTGCGCACCTCGAAACCGAGCGTGTCACGGTAGAAGGCGGTGGCCGCGTCCGGATCGGTCTGCGGGATCATGACGCTGTGAATGGCGAGGTCCATGCCGATCAGGCTATCGACAACCCACGCGCCGGCGCTTCTCGATTCCTGACCGATTTACCAACCGGTTTCCCGGCGGTTTTCCCGGTCGATGTCCTGACCGGTTTGGTGACCTGTTTCGCCACGCAAGCCGGCATCCCGCGGGTCGCCGCCGCCTCGGCTCGCCGGTAGGCGCTGGGCGACACCCCGACCAGCTCGGTGAACCGCGTGCTGAATGTGCCGAGCGACGAGCAGCCGACCGCGAAGCAGACCTCGGTGACGGTCAGATCGCCGCGGCGCAGCAGCGCCATTGCCCGTTCGATGCGCCGCGTCATCAGGTACTGGTAGGGCGGCTCCCCGTAGGCCCGCCGAAACTCGCGGGACAGGTGCCCGGCGGACAGATGGGCGTCCCGGGCCAGCGCCTCGACGTCGAGCGGCTGGTCGAAGTCGCGATCGATCCGGTCGCGCACTCTGCGCAACACGGCGAGATCACGTAGCCGCTGCTGATCCGTTGTCGCGCTTGCCATCCCGACAATCCTGCCACGCCGGCCAACGCTTCGCACACGAGTATGACGGCGCAGCTCGCCACCCAACCGCGCCCTGCTCGGCGCGCCCGCGGTGTCCTACCGTTCGCGGCGCATGGCGATCTGGATGGCGAAGACCTGCTTGCGCAATGCATCCGCGACGGCGCGCGACCCGTCGAAGCGAACCACCACCCGGGTATCGCGAGCGCTGGCGCCGATGCGGACGATCGCGACGGTGCCGCGGATGTCGAACGACTGCCCGTTCACGCCGAACTCGCAGCGCACCGGCGTGCCCACCGCGATGCGGGGGTCGTCGGTCGCCACGGGCATCGCACACTGCGTCGCCACCTCGCTGAGGTCGACCAGTTGGCCGTGCAGTGTCCGATCGGGATCAACCGCGGCGCCCAGCCCCGGCTCCGTCTCGTCGTCGACCGGCTCCAGCGCGATCCGGCCGACGACCGGCACCCTGACGTAATCTCGCCGCTGCTCGGACCATCCGTCACCGGTGACGGCGAGATGCCAGAGCCGGATGTGGTTGTCGACCGACGTGCCCGCCAGCTCGACCGGGAGCACATGTATGCCCGTCGAGAGGGTCCACACCAGCTCCAACTCCATGCCCTCGGGGTATTCGAGGGCGGCGCGCAGGTCGGCCGGACGCGCGACGGCGATCATGTCGTCATCGACGTCTTCCACGCGGCTGGAATACACCAGCCCGTCCGCGTCGCGCAGGACGACCGGGTCACCGATCGATGGACGGCCGTCCACCGCGCACCACCGCTCTCACGTCACACCGGCCGTGTGCCACATGACTGACGCCGCACGTCATCCGCCATCCGCGACCGCCGTCGACACCGTCATCGACACGGGAGTAGGCAACTCCACTGTCCGGCTGACCGTGCAGAGTCGATCGTGGGACTTGCGGACGGCGTCCGGGAGTACCGCGCGCGCGGCGTCCCCGGCGTCACCGGGCGGGAACACCAGGTCGAAGACCACCGATATGTCCTCGAGGTGGCTTCCCCCGCCCCCGCGCGCCGACGTGGCGGACACGGTCACCTCGAAGGAGTCCGGTTGAGCGCGGCGGCCCGTGATCAGGTCGACGTCGATCCCGCTGCACCCGCCGATCGCGGCGAGCAGCAACTCGACCGGAGTGAAGGCGTCGTCATCCCCGCTCCCGAACGACACCTCGCCCCCGCGGGCGTTGCGCGCCACGAATGCGCCCGGGCCCGTTCGCCGTATCGTCACGGATCGTTCTCGCCCCGAATTCGCCATGACAGCAACTGTGCCAGGTTCCCTCTAGAACGCCGCTGAAGCCGCGCGGGTGTTTCCCACCGAGGTGCCGGTGATGCGCCGAGCGGGGCGATCTGGCACCCTGATCCGGTGCGCGATATCGCAGTCTTTTCCGGCAGCGCCCACCCCGAGCTGGCCGGCGAAGTATGTTCCGAGCTCGGCGTGCCGCTGCTGCCGGTCCGGGTACAACGTTTCGCCAACGACTGCCTCGAGGTGCAACTGCAGGCCAATTGCCGGGAGCGCGACGTCTTCCTGATCCAGCCGCTCGTCAAGCCGGTGCAGGAGAACCTGGTCGAGCTGCTGCTGATGGTCGATGCGGCGCGCGGAGCGTCGGCGGCCCGCACTACCGTTGTGCTCCCCCACTACGCCTACGCGCGCAGCGACAAGAAGGACGCGCCACGCATCTCCATCGGCGGACGCCTGATGGCCGACTTGATGGTCGCGGCGGGCGCCAGCCGGGTGCTGACCATGACGCTGCACTCCCCCCAGGTGCACGGCTTCTTCTCGGTCCCGGTGGACCACCTGCACGCGCTCCGTGAGTTGGCCACACACTTTGCGTCGCACGACCTCTCGAATACCACGGTCGTCTCCCCCGACCTCGGGAACGCGAAAGAGGCCGCCGCGTTCGCCCGCATGCTCGGCACCGAGGTCGCCGCCGGCGCGAAGGAGCGCACGCCCGGTGACAAGGTGACGATCAGCTCGGTGATCGGACACGTGACGGGGCGTGACGTGATCGTCCTGGATGACGAGATCGCCAAGGGGTCAACCATTCTCGAACTGATCAGGGTGTTGCGCGATGCCGGCGTGCGTAGCATCCGGGTTGCCTGCACGCACGGGCTCTTCGCCGATGGCGCCGTACAGCGGATCGGCGGCCAACCGGACGTGCTGGAAATCGTCTGCACCAACACCGTGCCCATCGCGGATGCGGACCGGCACGAGAAACTGACCGTGCTGTCGGTGGCGCCCGCGATCGCGGAGGCCATGCGCCGCATCCATGACGGCGAATCCGTCAGCGCGCTGTTCGATTCCTCGAAGCCGGTCACCGGCAAGGGCCTGTTCTAGAGGCCCGCTCAGCGGATATGTTCTGCCGCCCGGGCAAGGGCGAGCAACGTCCCGACGAGTTCCGTCAGCTCCTCGCGCGAGGCCGATTCGGCCAACGCGGTGGCGACATCCTCTGCGGCGCAAGAAACCTGGTAGAGCCGGTCGGCCAAGTCGTCACGTTGCGCCACGGACAGCACCACTGAGTCGAGCGGAAGTTCCCGACGCGACAGCGCATGGCGATCCTCGTACGCGCGCTGCCGACAGGACTGGCCGCAATATCTGCGCCGCCTGCCGACGCCGTCCTGATCGGGCAGATGCTGCCCACACCACTCGCATCGCTCCGAAGACCGCCGCCGGGTCGGCTTCGCCTGATCGTTCCGTTCTACGGAGATGACGCTGTTCGCTGCCGCCCCGCCAGACGCCGTTCTGTGCCCCATGATGCCCGCCAGCGTACGTGGTCGGTTCCAGATTGCGTGTGGGGAGGCCCGGGCTCCTGCCCGACGCCGACCACGCGCCGGATCTGCGAGACTCGGGCGGTGACATTCCTGGACGGGCCTCGGCCGCGCGCCTTCGCGCATCGCGGCTGGCATACCGGCGACCTCGCCGGATGCGAGAACTCGCTCGCCGCGTTCCGCCGGGCCGTCGATGAAGGATTCCGCTACATCGAGACCGATGTTCAGGTGACGGCGGACGGGGTGCTCGTCGCGTTCCATGACGACGTACTGGACCGCGCGACCGACGGCCACGGCCCCGTCGCCGAGCTCACCTACCGCGAGATACGGCGCGCCCGCATCGGCGGCCGGGAGCCGATCCCGACGTTGGCCGAGGTGCTCGAGGCATGCCCCGGCACCCGGTTCAACATCGACCCTAAGGCGGATGCGGCGGTGCACCCGCTGCTGGCTCTGCTGCGTGACGCCGGCGCGACGGACCGCGTATGCGTGGCGTCGTTCTCCGACCAGCGCATCGAGGCCGTGCGGCAGATCGCGGGCTCGGCGGTCGTCACGTCGCTGAGCCAGCGCGATGTGACGTCCCTCGTCCTTCGCTCGAAGGCAGGCATCCCCGCGCGTCGCACCGCGGCAGTCGCGGCACAGGTCCCCGTGCGGCATCGCCACGTGCGCGTCGTCACGCCACGCATGATCCGTGCGGCACGCCGCGCCTCGATCGAGGTGCACGTGTGGACGATCGACGATCCGGCGGCCATGAACCGGCTGCTGGACATGGGCGTGGACGGGATCATGACCGATCGGCCCGACATCCTGCGCGAAGTGCTACAGCGCCGGGGCCAGTGGCAGTAGCGGGAACTGCGCCCAGCCGCTCCCAGCCCGTGCACGCCCGCGCCCAGCCGCGCCGCGCGCCACCTTTACCCACGCCGCGCCGGAAACTCGGGGCGCAACGTGGGTAAAGGTGGCGCGCAGTCGGGCGGCCGGACCCCGTAAAGTGCCCGTCGTGGATAGTGCGGATGCGGCCGGTCGCCGCGTGCCCGGATCGGGCTCCGGACCGGGCACCGCACCCGGCAGCGCCCAGGTCGGCACGGCCTCGACCGGCACCGAGCACAGCAGTGCTGATCGCGCCTCGGCCCTGTCCGCGGTCCCGGCCGCCGGTTCCAGGCGCGGCATGCCGCCCACCGGATGCGTCAAGTTCTTCTACGGGCCGATGGACTGCGGCAAGTCGACGCTCGCCCTGCAACTCGACCACAACCATTCCCGGCAGGGTCGCCGGGGCCTGTTGCTCACCCGGCTGGACCGTTCGCGCACCGGCCAGATCTCGTCGCGCATGGGCCTGAGCCGCGCCGCCGTCGAGGCCGACGACGATCTGGACATCGCCGAACTGGTACGGGCGTGTTGGGCGGCGGGACGGCGCGTCGACTACGTGATCGTCGACGAGGCGCAGTTCTTCACCCCGGCCCAAATCGAGCAACTCACTCAACTGGCCGACGACGTGCAGGTGGACGTGTACGCGTTCGGGATCGCGACGGACTTCCGCGGGCGGATGTTCCCGGGCTCCACGCGCCTGTTCGAACTGGCCGACGAGTCGATCCCGCTGCAGGTCGAGGTGTTGTGTTGGTGCGGGCGACCCGCGCGCTTCAACGCGCGCGTGGTGGACGGTGTGGTGGCCCGCGAGGGCGCCCAAGTCGTCGTTGCCGATACCGCAACGGGCACCGCCGAGGTGCGGTACCAGGTGCTGTGCCGCGCGCACCATCGCTCGGGGGATCTCGGACCCGATTCGGGTGAGGGCACGATTCCGCTGGTCCCAGCCACGTGATGCGGGCGCCTTGATGCCGGCTCCGTGATACGGCCCCGTGGTGGACTGTCCGGGCAGGTACAGCCGATTGTGGACAACCTCGGCGAGATGCGGCGATTCGGGTTAGAGTCGACCCGCTGACCGCCACCCGACGGGGGTACCGATGACCGGCACGAGCGCACCGACTCCACCGCGTGCTCCCGGTCGCCGGTGCGTGGTAGGGCATCGGCCGGGCCGTGTGCGCACCGCAGGCCTCACTCTCGCCGCCGCGATGCTCGCTCTGGGTGCCGCGGCCTGTTCGAAGTCGGATGGTGTTGCCCCGCAGACGATCTCGGCTCATACGACGGCCTCGTCGACCGTGCCCACCACTGGCACGTCCGGGTCGGGCGGCTCCGGCTCCCCCACCGCTTCCGGCGGCGACTCGACCGGCCCGTCAGGCACCGATGCAACAGGCTCGACGTCCGGGTCCGGTTCGGCATCCACCACGCCGGACATGACGGGTATGACGCTGTCCTCGACCTCGCTCCTGCCGACCACCGGTACCCCGACCAGCCCCGTGCTGCCCCCGCAGACCAGCATCAGCCTCGCCAGTTCGCTCATGGTGACCATGACGGTCGCACCCGGCGTCGACACCACCGGAATCGACATCGAAGGCGCCAAAGCGGCCTACTACTCGTTCGTGAACCTCTCTGATCAGATCGTTCACGATCCTACACAGCAGTGGGAATCCGAAATTCGCAAATACGCGGTTGAGCCTGCGGTGACCGATGCACTTGACGAGATCAACAATATGCGCAAACAGAATGTGCGATCTATCGGGCATACAAAATACAGCGCTACGCTTATTTCGGTTGGGCTGAATGAAGTCAATTTGCGTATCTGCACAGATTCGAGTGGCCTGGATACAGTCAATCGAAGCACTGGCCAGTCAGTCAAAGCCGATCAGCACGGAAATCACCCACAGTCTGCATCGATGGTACGAAATGATTCAGGAACATGGTTCCTCCGCGAGATACACGGCTTTCCTGGAGTAACATGTTAAGCCGCGCAATTGCGGGCGTCGCACTCGTAATGGGACTCCTACTCTTTGGCGCACTGCCTGCCCACGCAGGATGGTCATATTCGTGCCGTGGCGTGTTCGACGTCACCTGCAATTGGGTGCTAACAAATAAAGGCGCCCAGCCGGTGGTTCCGCCTTCGCAGCAGGTGTGGCGGCCGGCGGGGGTGGTGGAGCCGGATCCGTGTCTGTATCGGCAGATCATGAGTCAGCCGGCGCCCGGTGATGCGGCGTGGGGCGGGCACGACCCGGAGCACGGCCGGCTGTGGCAGGCGTTCTGCCCGGACGCGCTGGCGGTCGCTGAGCGCGACGAGAACGGCAACAACATCATCCGCTACGGCACGCCGTCGGACCCGTACTACGTGCCGGACGGCACCGCCCCGAACCAGGCGAACACCATCGACCCGATGATGCTCGTCGCCCGCGCCGAGGGGAACATGACCATTCCCGTGCCGGTCCCGAATTTCGGACCTGACACCACGCGGGTCGCGGTGAAGGTCCCCGTCTGGCTGTGGACCGATGCGGTGCCGCCGATCGTGCAAACCGCCGCCGCCGGCACCCTTACCGCCACCGTCACCGCCGAGCTGACCGCCACGACGTGGGACATGGGCGAACCCGCCGACCCCGCGACACCGACCGCCACGGTTCCCGCCGTGCAGTGCGCGGGCCCCGGCATGCCTTACACCGCCGGGGCGAACCCCGCCGCACCGCCCTGCGGCTATACCTACTTGTGGCGCTCCCTGCCCGAGCGCACCGCAGGTGCCGGCACCTGGCCCGTCACAGTCACCGCGCACTGGACCATCACCTGGACCCTATCCACCGGCGCCACCGGCACCGACACCGTCGACACGAGAACCACCGTGCCCCTCCGCGTCCGCGAATGGCACAGCATCCTCCAAAACACGGCAGGCGGCTAAGCACCGGCCGCGCATCCCCTGCACGGGTTGGGTGAACCACGCCCGCCACGGCACACCCCACACGCCCAACCCCACGGGCACAGCGATGAGATCCGCAGCTGCGTCAGTCGATACCGCGCGAGCGGTGCGCCGCGATGAGATCGCGATAATGCCCGAACGACGCGCGCGGCGTGCGATCCAGTGTCTCCGGGTCGATGCGCACCAGGCCGAACCGGCGGGTCATACCTTCGGCCCACTCCCAGTTGTCCATCAGCGACCAGTGGAAGTAGCCCCGCACGTCGACGCCGGCGTCGATCGCGTCGGCGACGGCACCGAGATGCGCATCGAGGTAGTCGATCCGGGCCGTGTCCGCCAGGAGGCGCCCGTCGGCATCGCGAACATCGTCATAGGCGCAGCCGTTCTCGGTGATGTAGACCGGCGGCAGGTTCGGGTACGCGGCCCGCAGCCCGACCAGGAACTCGGTGAGCGCGGCAGGGTCGATCGGCCAGCCGAAGTCCGTCACCGGCCCGTCCGCCGGCTCGACGAACGCGAAGGGCAGGTTCGGGTTCGCCGGGTCCGCGGCCACCGTGGTCGGCTGGTAGTAGTTGACGCCGTAGAAGTCGAGCGGAGCGGCGATGGCCGCCAGATCGCCGTCGTGGACGCAGTCCCAGGCCGCGCCTGGGATCATCTGTAGGGCATCCGGATAGCCGCCGGAAAGCACCGGCTGGGCGTACTGGCCGTTGTGGTAGACGTCGTACATGCCGGCGGCGAGCAGATCCTCGTCCCGATCCGAGGCCGCGCGCACCGGGGTGTGGTTGTTGACAATGCCGACAGGGCTGCCGGTTTCGCGGAGCACAGCCGCAGCCCGCCCGTGCGCCAGCAGCTGGTGGTGCGCCGCCTGGAACGCGGCGCCGTAGAGCGTGAGTCCGGGTGCCTCGATGCCGAGCGCGTAGCCGTATCCGGTGTGCACCACGGGTTCGTTGATCGTCATCCACGCGGCGACCCGGTCGCCGAACGCGCCGCAGGCCGCCGCGACGTACTCCTCGAACGCGTCGACGCTGCCACGGTCGAGCCAGCCGCCCTCGATCATGATCTCCACGGGCATGTCCCAGTGGTAGAGCGTGACCCAGGGGGCGATATCCCGTTCCAGCAGGGCATCGATCAGCCGCGAGTAGAAGGTGACGCCCGAGGGGTTCAACGGGCCCCGGCCGCTCGGCAGGAGCCGCGACCAGGACAGTGAGAGGCGGTAGGCGTCCACACCGAGATCCGCCAGCAGCGACACATCTTCGCGCCAACGGTGATAGTGGTCGACCGCGACAGTCGGCGTGCTGCCGTCCGCGATCTTCCCCGGCACGGCGGCGAAGGCATCCCAGATGGAGCTGGTCCGGCCGCCCTCCGCGGCGCCGCCCTCGATCTGGGCGGCCGCTGTCGCCGCCCCGAATACGAATCGCGCGGGCAGCCGATCGGCGATATGCCCCGGAATCATGCGGAAACCTCCTGGCCGGCGATCGGGTGTGCACGCCGGACGGCGAACCCGCGGGCGATGGGCAGGATCAGTGCGACGCCAACGAGCGGGACGATGAAGCCGGCGCGCATCGTCGAGCCGGACGCGACAAGCCCGGTCAACACGCCGCCGAGGACGAAGCCCAAGTAATTGAACTGGTTGACCCGCGCGACGATGGCGTCGGCCGTGGCTCGTCGCGCGACGGGATCGGCGATCGGGTTCCCGTCCGCGTCCACCGACGCCAGCTGCCCCGCCGCGGCGAAGGACAGCGGCGCCACTACGGCGATCCCGACGCCCAGCACGGCGAAGCCGACGATCGCGACCCACGGCGTGTGCGCGAGCAGGGCCGCGAGCAGGCCCACCGCGCCGACGGTCGCCGCGAGGCGGACGACGCGGACGGGGCCCACGCGGCGCACCAGGTGGTCGCCGGCGAGTCGGGCGACGAGGCTGGTGGCCTGGTAGGCGGCGTAACCGAGCGGTGCCACACCGGCCGATGCGAGCAGTACGTCGTGCAGGTAGATGGTGGACCAGGACTGAGTGGCGGAGTCGGCGACGTAGAACAGCACGATCGCCGCGCCCAGCACCAGCATCGGACGCCACGGAATCGCCACGACCCGAGCCGCGCCGCCCGCTACCGGCAGCTCAGTCGGTCCCGTCGGTAGGCCCAGCCTCGCCGGCAGCAACGGAGTGGCCGCGGCGATCAGCGGCACCACCGCCACCGGAGCCAGCGCCACGGCAAGGGACCAACCGGCGGATCCGGTGCCCGAGGTCTCCAGTGCGCCAAGGATCCCGCCGGCGCTCCACGAACCGTGGAACGAGGTGAGGATGGATCTGCCCTGCATCGCCTCGCACGCGACGGCCTGCATATTGGTGGTCGCGTCGACGCAACCCAAGGCGAGCCCGTAGACCCCGAGCGCCACACAGAACACGACGAACGACGGTGCCAGTGCCGCACCCAGGACCCCGAGTGCGAGCGTCACCAGCCCGAATCGCAAGGCGCCCGCGCTGCCGAATCGCGGGGCCAGCCAGCCGGCAACCACCGACCCGACGGCTGCCAGCAGCGCGACCACGAACATGATGACGGTGATCGCGAGATCGTCGATGCCCCAACGTTCCTTGAAGGCGCCGAGGTGCGTGAGCACCACGGCGAAGACGAATCCCTGCGCGAAGAAGGCCGATGTGGCCGCGGCGCGGCCGCGCGACACGGCGCCCTGCACCTCGGCCCGCGATTCGGGTGGCATGTACCGGGACTATTCCCGCGGCCGGGCGACCGGTCAAGCACCCGCAGTTCGCGCGTCATAGCGGTTCTATCAACACCGCAGATCGATCAACACCGCGGTATCGCCATAGCGGCCGAACGCGCGTCACGACGGCGGCCCACGGCCGCGTACGCTGGAGGGCCGCGGGTTGCCGACGCCGGAAGCCCGTCGTTTTCGTGTGTTCACCGGGCCGGGAACATCGGCTCGGCCGCCGACGTTACTAAGACGGTACGAGAAGTCGCGGCGCCGGATGCGGCGTACGAGACCAGGAGGAATGAGCATGGCAGACCGTGTGCTGCGAGGCAGCCGACTCGGTGCGACGAGCTACGAGGCGGACCGGAACCACGACCTCGCGCCTCGGCGCACCGCCACCTACCGCTGCCCGCGGGATCACGAGTTCGCGGTACCGATGGCCGACGACGCGGAGGTCCCCACCGTGTGGGATTGCCGCATGCACGGCCTCGAGTCGACCCTGGTCGACGGTTCGGTGCCGGATGGCAAGCCCGCGAAACCGCCGCGGACGCATTGGGACATGCTGCTGGAGCGCCGGTCCGTCGACGAACTCGAGGAAATCCTCAAGGAGCGCCTGGACGAGATCAAGTCGCGGCGCACGGCCATCTGATATTTGCCGTCAGCGGCACCGGTCCACCGCGCCCCTCAACTGCGCCCAGCGGTGCCGAACGGCCCACACCGCAATGCTGGTGAACGCTTCCGTCATGATCGAACCGCTCATCTTGGACGAGCCGATCTGCCGTTCGGTGAATGTGATCGGCACCTCGGCGACGCGCAGCCCTGCGCGGATCGTGCGCCAGGCCAGGTCGACCTGGAAGCAGTAGCCCTGCGACGCCACGTCCTCGAGGTGTAGGCGCCGCAGCACGTCCGCGCGGTAGGCACGGTAGCCGGCCGTCATATCGCGCACGCCCGATCCCAACGCGAGTCGCGTGTACAGGTTCGCGCCGCGCGAGAGCACCTGCCGGCTCGCCGGCCAGTTCACCACCGAGCCGCCGGGCACGTACCGCGACCCGATCACCAGATCCGCGTGCGCCATCGCATGCAGTAGCCGGGGCAGCTGCTCGGGCGCGTGCGACCCGTCCGCGTCCATCTCGACGATCGCGTCGTACCCACGCTCCAGCGCCCAGCCGAAGCCGGCCAGGTACGCCGCCCCGAGCCCGTTCTTCGCGGTCCGGTGCAGCACATGCACCCGCGGATCCGCCGCCGCGAGATCGTCCGCGACGGCACCGGTGCCGTCCGGCGAGGAGTCGTCCACCACCAGCACATCGACCAGCGGCACGCTCGTCAGCAGCCGGCCCATGATCAGCGGCAGATTCTCCCGCTCGTTATACGTCGGGACGATGACGATCACGCGCCCCGATGCCGGCAGGTCGGCGAACACGTCATCGCCGCGGGCGTCGGCCTCAGGCACCGCTCGGCTCCTTCTTCGTCGTGGGCGCCACGGTGGACACCTCAGTGGGCGCCGCCGTTGACGTCACCGCGGGCGCACCAGCCGCACCCCGGCGACGGGACCGCAGCCACGCACCAGCCAGCAGCAGCGGGCAGATCGCGGTCAGCGCCCACTTCACGGGCGCCCCCAGCACGGTACCCGGTGTCGTCGCGGTGAGCAGCGGAACCTCCGGCACCATGAACCCCGCCGTGAACAGCGGCACGGAGTCCGCCACGCTGCCGTCGGGCCGGATCACCGCCGAGACACCGCTGGTCGCCGCGATCAGCACCTCGCGCCCGAACTCGACGGCCCGCACCCGGCTCATCGCCTGCTGCTGATACGTCTCGTTGGTGTACCCGAAGGTCGCGTTGTTCGTCTGCACCACGATCACCTGCGCACCGCCGTGCACCACGTCGCGGACCAGGTCCTCCTCGACGATCTCGAAGCAGATCACGTCACCGATCGGCACGCCGTTCAAGCTGAGGTTGCCCGGCTTGGCACCCGGCACGAAGTCGGCGCGCACCAGATCGACCTTGGACGAGAAGAAGCGGAAGAACGGCCGCCACGGGATGTACTCGGCGAACGGCACCGGATGCCGCTTCGTGTACGTGGCGCCGGGCCCGGTGACCGGGCTCCACACGATGCCCATGTTGTAGACCTTGTCCGGCTGGTCGCTCTGCACCACCGCGCCGACCAGCAGCGGCACGCCGACCTCCTTGGCGGCCTTGTCGATCACCGCGGCCGCGTCGGGGTTGCGGTACGGGTCGATGTCGGACGAGTTCTCCGGCCAGAGCACCAGGCGCGGCTTCGGCACCGTGCCGGCCTGCACCGCCGCCTCCAGCCGCGCGGTCTCCGCGGCGTGCATGTCCAGCACGGCCCGCCGGCGAGCGTTGAACTCGAGCCCGGGCTCGGGCACGTTTCCTTGTATGACGCCGATCGGCGCCGTCGGCGCACCGGCGCCGGTCTGGACGGCCGGGCGAGCGGCCAGACCCCCGGCGAACGGCAGCAGCACCAGGACGAGGGGCATGCCGACGCCCACCAGTCGGCGGACAAGGCCGGTCCGCGCGCTCTGCGCGCGGCGAACATCGTCATCTCCGTTGATCGAGACGTCGCTCCGGGCAGCGCGCCGCCACCGGACGCGGACCCGGAGCCCGGACCACCCGGCGCCGCCGACCCATACCCGGCGCAGCACCTCGCCGAGTGCGAAACCGGCGAGCGCGACGGCGAACGCGAGTCCCACCTCACCGACCACCGCGGCGAGCGGCAGCAACGGGCCGTCCGGTTGGGTGAAAGCGACGGCACCCCAAGGGAAACCACCGAACGGGAACACCTCCCGGAGGGCCTCCCCCGCCACCCAGGCGCACGCGGCCCAGATCGACCATAACGGGAGCCGGCGCGATGCCGGGCCCATCAGCGCCACGGCGGGCATCACCAGCAGCGCCTCCGCCGTCGCCAACGCCAGCCACGGGACGCTACCCACGTAGATGCCGGTCCACTCCAGCATCGGGAAGAACTGCACGGCTCCGAACGCGAAGCCGAGCCCAGCCGCCGCCTTGGCACTTCGCCCGTACACCGCGATGCCCAACAGCGCGAAACCAAAGATCGGCGCCCACCACAGCGTCGACGGCGCGTAGCCGGCGTAGAGCAGCAGCCCGCCGGCCGCGGCGACGAGGATCCGCAGTCCGCCGGTCCCGCGAAGCGACTTCAGGCGCCTGGGCCACCGCTCGCGCCGGCGCTGCCGCCGTGTCTGTTGCCGCTGTTCCCGCAGCTGCCGGCGGCGTTCCCGCGAATCAGCCGGCGAGTCCGGGCCGCTGCGTCCTTGGCTGCGTCCGTTACTGGGATCCTGGGCGGCATCCGAACCGAGCCCGCCCCGCTCGCGCGTCGAGTCGAGGTGCAGGGCCACGCCCGCAAGCCTAGGCGAGGCGCGGTACGGCGCGTCAGACACCGAGCAGCCCCGCATAGCCCGCCGTCAGCTGTGCCCCGGCGGCGATCCCCACCGCGGTGCCGAGGATCATGAACGGCCCGAACGGCAACGCCGTCTTCCCCGTCGCGCGGCGCAGGCCGATCATGCCGACCGCGACGATGCCGCCGAGCAGGAAGCCCGCAAACGCGCCGACCACCAGTGCCGACCACCCGACGAAGGCCATCGCCCCGCCGAGCACCCCGGCGAGCTTCACATCGCCCCACCCCATACCCGCCGGGTACACCAGCACGAGCAGCAGGTAGAAGCCGAACAGTGCCGCTCCGCCGATCGCCGCGCGCGCCAGCGCCCACCAGTCGCCGGACCACCAAGCCGCGCCGACGAGCAGCGCCGCGAGCACCGGGTAGGCGGGCAGCACGATCGCATCCGGCAGCCGGTGCACGTCGATGTCGATCAGCGCCAGCGCCAGCCCGATGGCCGCCAGGTACAGCAGCGCGGGCAGCATCGGCAGCAGCTCGCGGTGCCAGGCGAACGCGACGACGGCGCCGAACAGCACGGCGGTCGCCGCTTCGACGAGCGGGTACCGGATGCTGATCGGCGTCCGGCAATCCGCGCACCGCCCGCGCAACGCCAGGTAGGAAACGACCGGGACGTTGTGGCGGGCCCGGATCGGCTGCCCGCAGGAGGGGCAGTGTGACGCGGGCCGCACCACGGACTCGCCCGCGGGCACGCGGTAGATCACCACGTTCAGGAACGAGCCGATCGCGGCACCGAGGACCACGGCAGGGATCAGCAGGACGGCGAGCACAGGCACGATCTTCGCATCAGCGCTTCCCTCTCCGTGTCACAGTCGCGTCGACCGGCGGCGTGGCGCGTCGTGAGAAGCTATCCGGGTGACCTCGAATCCTCCCGCGGCCATCGCGGCCACGTCGCGTCGGCCGACCGGTTTAACGGCGACGGAGGTGTCCGAACGGGTCTCCGCCGGCCACGTGAACGCGTCGGTGACGGGCACCTCGCGGTCGGTGTGGGAGATCGTGCGGGCCAACGTGTTCACCCGGTTCAACGCGATCCTCGGCGGCCTGTTCGTGCTGATCCTGATCACCCGCTCGTGGGCGGACGGCCTTTTCGGCCTGGTGCTGGTGATCAACTCGGCGATCGGCATCGGGCAGGAATACCTCGCGAAACGGAAGCTGGACCGGCTGGCGCTGCTCAACGCGCCGACCGCGACCGTGGTGCGGGACGGCGCGGCGGTGACGATCGCCACGACGGACGTCGTCCTCGACGATCTGGTGGAGCTGCGCACCGGCGATCAGGTTCCCGCCGACGGCGTGTTGGATTCGGTCGCCGGACTCGAGGTGGACGAGTCGAATCTCACCGGCGAGTCGGATGCCATCGCGAAGTCGGCCGGCGACGAAGTGCGCTCCGGGACCACCGTAGTGGCCGGGTCGGGCCGGTTCTTCGCGTCGGCGGTGGGGGCCGATTCGTATGCGAACCGGATCACCGCGGAGGCGCGGAAGTTCACCCGGACGCATTCGGAGATCCAGTCGTCGATCAACACGCTGCTCAAGTACATCACCTGGGTGATCGTGATAGCCCTTCCGCTGCAACTGTTCTCGCAGGCCCGGGCGGTCGGTGACCAGGGCTGGCAGCAGGTGGTGATCCGCTCCACCGGCGGGCTGGTCGGGCTGGTGCCGGAGGGGCTGGTGCTGCTCACCTCGATCGCGTTCCTGATGGCGGCGGTGCAGCTCACCCGCTCTCAGGTGCTCGTGCAGGAGCTGCCCGCTGTCGAGGGGCTCGCCCGCGTCGATGTGGTGTGCCTGGACAAGACCGGCACGCTCACCGTCGGAGACATCGCCTTCGAAGAGGTGCTGCCGGTCGGCGCGGCCGGCAGCGGCCCCGGTGACCGTCCCGGTGACGGTTCCGTACCTGCCGGGACCGACGGGTATGACGCTGTTCTGCGCGAGGCGCTCGGGGCCATGGCGGACGATCCGAACGCCAACGGCACACTCAAGGCCATCGCTGTCGGCATCCCCTCGCCCGCGGGCTGGCAGCGCACGGCAACCATCGCCTTCAATTCGGCCCGCAAGTGGTCCGCGGCCACCTTCGACGGGCGTGGCAGCTGGGTGCTCGGCGCGCCGGACGTGCTGCTGCCCGCGGCGGACGCACTGCGCGCGCGGGTCACCGAACTGGCCGAGACCGGCCGTCGGGTGCTGCTGCTCGTCCGCGCCGACGGGGAACTGTCCGGCCAAGACCTGCCGGCGGGCCTGCACCCGGCAGCACTCGTCACGCTGACCGAACAGGTGCGCCCGGACGCCGCCGAGACGCTGGCTTACTTCCGCCGCCAAGGCGTGGACATCAAGGTGATCTCCGGCGACAATCCGACCACGGTCGCCGCGATCGCCCGTCGCGTCGGCCTGGATGTGGACCACGCCGTCGACGCCCGAACCCTCGGCAGCGACTCCGAGGAACTTCGCGAGATCGCCGTGAAGACCACGGTTTTCGGCCGGGTCTCCCCCGAGCAAAAACGTGCCCTGGTGAACGCGCTGAAGGCCGAGGGGCACGTCGCCGCGATGACCGGCGACGGCGTGAACGACGCCCTCGCCCTGAAAGACGCCGATATCGGCGTCGCCATGGGCAACGGGGCGCAGGCCACCAAGGCCGTCGCGCAACTGGTCCTGCTGGACGGCAAGTTCTCGCACCTTCCCTCGGTGTTGGCGGAGGGCCGGCGGGTGATCGGCAACGTGGAACGCGTCGCCAATCTGTTCCTGGCCAAGAACGTGATGAGCCTGGTGGCGATCCTGTCCGCGGCGATCGCCGCCCTGCCATTCCCGTTCCTGCCCCGGCACCTGACGCTGGTGTCCAGTGTCACCATCGGGATCCCGGCGTTCTTCCTGGCGCTCGGCCCGAACCACCGCCGCTACCTGCCGGGCTTCTTGACGCGCGTGCTGCGGTTCGCGGTCCCGGCCGGCGCGGTCGCGGGCTTCACGGTGATCGTGTCCTACCTGTGGGCGAACGGCACGTACGGCATGCCGCCGAGCGAGCGCGCGGCCCGCTGCGCGATCCCGATCGGCCACACCGGCGCGTTGGACCCGGCCTGCTCGCAGCCGTCCACCGCCGCCACGGTCGCGCTGCTGGTCGTCGCGTTCTGGATCCTGGTGGTCCTGGCACGGCCGTTCAAGATGTGGAAGGGCGCCCTGATCGCCGCCCTGATTGTGATCACGGTCGGGGCGTTCACGGTGCCGCTCGCGCGGAAGTTCTTCGACTTCTCACTGCCCGCGGCCCTCGCCTGGCAGTCGCTGCTGGTCGGCGCCGTCGGCGCGGTGTGCGTCGAGATCGTCTATCGCGTCGCGCATTCCACGAGACGCACGGCTGCCGAACGTGCGGCCGAACAGCTCGGGCAATGACACGAACAACGTCATAGTCGTCATACTCGCCGCAACGCGGGGCCGCGACGGAACCGGACCTTACGCGGGCAGTTCGAGATCCGCCGGGACGTGGCCCGGGGTCGCCGCGGCGGCTAGGTTCACGGCGACTGTATTCACAGCGGCTGGGGCGCCGACGGGTCGGGCGCGACGGTCCGCCCCTCGAACGGGGTGGACAGCACCACCGTCGTGCGAGTGGTGACGTTGACGGAACTGCGCAACGTTGCGAGCAGCGTCTCCAGTGCCGCGGGCGAGGCGACCCGCACCTTGACGATGTACGACTCGACCCCGGCGACCGAGTAACAGTCCTCGACCTCGGGCAGCTCGGCGAGCAGGTGCGCGTAGTCGTCCGGCGCGGCCGGGTCGATCGGGGTGAGCGAGATCAACGCGGTGAGCGGCAGCCCCACCTGCGGCCCGTCGAGGCGCGCCGCGTAGCCGCGGATCACGCCGCGCTGCTCCAGTCGCCGGACCCGCTGGTGCGCGGCCGACACCGACAGCCCCACCCGTTCGGCGAGCTCGGTGAAGCTGCACCGCCCGTTACGCGCGAGTTCCGCGACGATCCGGGCGTCCAGGGGTTCCAACATGGCCTGGTCTCAGCCGACCACGATCAGGTCGGTCGGAGCGTTGTTGCACAGCAGCGGACCGTCCTCGGTGACCACGACGATGTCCTCGATCCGCACCCCGAACCGCCCCGGCAGGTAGATGCCCGGTTCCACCGAGAAGGCCATCCCCGGTTCGAGCACCTGCGTATTGCCGGCGACCAGGTACGGGTGCTCGTGCACCTCGAGCCCGATGCCGTGGCCGGTGCGGGTGATGAAGTAGTCGCCGTATCCCGCGTCGGCGACGACGGTGCGGGACGCCATATCGACGGACTCAGCGGTGGCGCCCGCAACGGCCGCCGCGACACCGGCTGTCTGCGCCGCGCGCACCACCTCGTACACCTCGCGCACCTCCGGATCTGCGTCAGCGCCGCCCGTGAGATACGTCCGCGTGCAATCGGAGAAGTAGCCGTCCGGCGCGGGTCCGCCGATGTCGATCACCACTGGCTCGCCGGCCCGGATCGGCCGATCGGAGGCCTCGTGGTGCGGGCTCGCTCCGTTCGGGCCGGAGCCGACGATCACGAAGTCCGCGCGCTCGTGACCCTCCGCAAGGATCGCCGCGGTGATATCGGCGGCGACCTCGTATTCGGTGCGGCCTGGCCGGAGCCACTCGCCGATGCGCAGGTGCACGCGATCGATCGCCTCGCCCACGGCCTGGAGCGCGGCGATCTCCGCTGGGCTCTTGCGCATTCGCAGCTCCGCGATGGTCTCCCCGGCCAGGGTCAACTCGCTCCCGGGCACCGCGCCTCGGGCGCCGAGCGCATGCACCGCGGGCATGTGGTAGTCGACGCTGAGTACCCGCGCGTCGGACGGCAGCAGTTCGGCGAGTTCCGTGTAAGGGTCCTGCCCATCGACCCAGGTGGTGAGCGGAAGACCCAGCGCCTCCACGGGCGATCCGGCCCAGCCCAGCCGCTCCAGGGCGGGAACCAGCAGGTGCGCCGGGCCGTCCGCCGGCACCACCAGGCAGGTCAGACGCTCGTGCGAGGCGACCGAATGTCCCAGGAAATAGCGCATGTCGGCGCCCGGAGTGATCAGCACCGCATCGGCGCCGGCGGTAGCGGCCCGCGCGGCGAGGCGGCGGAACCGATCGGTGAGGTCGGCGGTGCTCGGTGCGGACGTCAAGGCGCTGGGAGGCGTGGCAGATGCCGTTGGCAGGGTAGACACAGCGCTCAGCGTATCGGGCGCCGGTTCGGTAGCGTCACGGGTTGTGCTGCAACTCTATGACCTCGCCGGACTGTACTTCCGCGCGTTCTACGCCCTGCCGTCGTCGATCGTCGGTCCGCGCGGCCGGCCGGTGAACGCGATCCGCGGAACGGTGGACATGCTGGCGCGCGTCATCGCGGAGGGGTGCCCCGCCCGGGCGGTGGCGTGCCTCGATGTCGATTGGCGGCCGGCGTGGCGGGTGGCCCTGGTTCCGAGCTACAAGGCGCATCGGGTGGCGGGCGAACCGCCTATGACGACGTTCTCGGGTGAGGCCGATGCCGGCGCACCTGCGTCGGATGCGGCGGTCCAGCGCATGGCCCCATCGGTGAGCGAAGAGGAGGTTCCGGACGAACTCGCCTGGCAGGTCCCGGTGATCCTGGACGTGCTGGACGCCGTCGGGATCGCGACGGCCGGCGCGCCGGAGTGCGAGGCGGACGACGTGATCGGCACGCTCGCCGAGATGGAATGGACGGAACCCGTCGAAATCGTGTCCGGCGACCGCGACCTGTTCCAACTGGTGCGTGACCTGCCGACGCCGGTGACGGTGCGCTACGTGGGTGGCGGCATGGGCAATGCCGCCGTCATCGATACGCGTCTGCTGCACGAGCGCTACGGCGTCGACGGGCCGGGCTACGCCGTCATGGCGACGCTGCGTGGCGATCCGTCGGATGGCCTGCCGGGGGTGCCCGGGGTCGGCGAGAAGACGGCGGCGCGGCTGGTGGCGGACCACGGCTCGATCGAGGCGGTGATCGCGGCGGCGCAGCAGGAGCCGTCGTCGTTCTCCCCCGCGCTGCGCGGCCGTATTAGGGGAGCCGTCGACTATCTACGCGCGGCGACGCCCGTGGTGCACGTGCGGCGCGATGCGGCGATCGAGGCGAGCACGCCGACCGGTTCGTTCCGGCTTCCTCGTGAGGCGCACGATCCGGGCCGGCTGGCGGCACTCGCGGACGAGCACTCCATCGGTCGGTCCATCGAACGGCTGCTCGCAGTGCTCGCCGACCTGCCGGGGTGATCCGTCCGCGGGATGCCGTGGGGTTTGTATGGGCGCAGCGCTATGCGGGTGCCGTGCTGTGGCGGGGGTGCGCCGGCTCGGGAACGGCGAGAACGGCGCGGTTGCGCCCTCCGGATTTCGCCGCGTAGAGCGCACGATCGGCCTCACGCAGGAGGTCCTCGACATCTTGTCCGTCGGTAGTGGTGCGCAGGGCGGCGCCGACGCTGACGGTCACCCGGATGGTGTTCTGGTCGATGGTGATCGGCGAGCACTCCAGGGCGAGCGTGATGCGCCGGGCGGCGCCGATCAGGTCGCGCGCGGGTGCGCCGGGCAGGATGGCGAGGAATTCCTCGCCGCCGTAGCGGACGAGGGTGTCGGTCGAGCGCAGGCACCCGGCGATGGTTCGGGCGGCGTGACTGAGCACCTGGTCGCCGACGAGGTGGCCGAAGGCGTCGTTCACGCGCTTGAAATGGTCGAGGTCAATCATCAACACGCCCACTTCGGCGTGACTTCGAGCCGCCAGCGCCTCCTCCAGGTTCGCCATGCCGGAGCGGCGATTGGCGCAACCCGTGAGAGGGTCCCACTGCGCGAGCTGTTGGGAGCGTTCGTATGTCAGCGCGTTATGCAGCGAGACCGCGACCGCACGCCGGAACAGATCCAGGAGGCGCTCACCCTCCGGGCTCACCGGACAGGTGTCCGCGAGCACGATCACGCCGAGCGGTTGCTCGGCAAAGGTGAGCGGCACCGCCCAGGCCGACTCGGAACCTGCCACAGCGACCGCGGCACGGCCTGCGGCCTCGGTTCGTAGCATCGCCTGCAACTCCGGTGCGACGCACAGCGGTGCGTCATCGATCGCCCCGAAGGCTGCGGCTCTGCAGAGCTCATCATTGCGACACACCAGGAAGGCGCCGGCCGAGGCGTGAACCTGCCCGGCAACCCAGTCGAGCGAGGCGGCGGCGAGCCGGTCGACCTCCAGGTGACTTGACAGCGTCTGAAACAGATCGCGGATCGCCGACTCGACCCGGTGCGAGTCGGCGAGGGCGCCGACTAATGCGTTGAACGCGCTGGCACCGTCGCCCAACTCGTCATCGGAATCCACCGGCAGCAGGCACGTGCCGTCGTCGCAGCCCGACCAGTCGCCAGTTTCACTGGCGTGGCGAAGCGTGGCGGCGACCTGTTGCATGCCACCACTCAGCGTGCGCAGCCGTGGCCCGATCACCCGCCGAGCCAACCACCAGTTGACCCCGCCCACCAACAGTCCCGCGAACACCGTGGCGACGAAGAGCCGGACGGTCAGCGCAGCATCGACCGGCACGCCGAGTACCACCGTGAGGAGGGGAAACACGGCGCCGACCACGACGCCCAGCCCGACCATCCACATCGCAAGATCGACGAACACCGCCCGCGAGGCCCGAGGCAGCCCCCGACGCGCCTTGACGCGACCGGAGGCGTCCCCGCTCGCGAGTGCAGCGTGGGCAGTCATGCCTCCGCTATCGACGCAGGACCGTAGTACTTGAGCACGGACCCAGGTCGACGTACTCGACCGACACGCCCGCAACCAGCTCCGGAGCCGGGCCCGGGGCGTGGCGCGGACCGGGACGTATAGGTAGTCCCGACCGCTAGGTCAGTGCGGGATTCCGACCTTGTAGGCGCCGCTGCCGTCGACGATGGTGACCGTGACCGACTTGTCAGCGCCGGCTTGGGTGAGCGTGCAGGTGAACGTGTCCCCCGCCTTCACCTTCACCCCGGAGGGGCAGGTGACGTTGGCGACGTCCGACAGGCCGTAGCCGGACGGGTTGTCGGTCGCGGCGTTGGTCAGGATCGACGTCACACCCTGCTGAAGGGCCGTCTTGTCGAACACCGTCGTGTTCAGGAAGCCTGGCTTCCAGAACAGCACGACGGCGGCCGCGGCCAGCACCACCACCGCCAGGAGCACGCCGACCATCGCGCCGGAATGCGACTTCTTCGGGGCGGTCGGAGGCTCAGCGAGCGCCGTCTGCTGGCCGAACGCCGGCTGGCCGGCCGGGGCGTCGGACCACCCGTACGAGCTCGGCTGTCCGTATGCCGGAGGCTGCTCATAAGTGGTAGGCCCGGCGCCGTATCCGCCCTGGGCAGGGGTCGATGTCTGCTGGCCGTAGTTCGGCTGCGCGAAGCTCTGCGTGGGCTGCTGGCCGTAGGCCGGCGGCGCCGCGTATCCGGGCTGGTTGTATCCCGCGGATTGACCTCCCGTGGGTTGACCGTAACCCTGCGGTTGCGCATAACCGGGCTGGGTGTAGCCGGCGGGCTGGCCATAGGTCGGCGGCTGGCCGAACCCGGCCGGTTGCGCGTAGTTCGTCGGTGGGGCGGAGCCGGTCGGCTGCTGCCCGTACTGGCCGGGCTGCTCGTACGCCGGTGGCGCCGCAGGTGCGGAGGGAGCCGCGTGCGCCGATGGCGCGGTCTGCGCGGGTGGCGGCGCGGGTGCAGGTTGGGCCGCGGCTTCGGGCGCGGGGGCCGCCTGCCATACGGACGCGGCCGGCTCCGGTCCGGGCTCCGGTGCCGCCTGCCATGCGGGGGCCGCGGCCTGCTCAGGCGCTTGCGGAGCCGGGTAGCTGGGCCACGGCTGCGCGGGCTGCGGGGCTTCGTCGCTGGGGGCGTCGGAGCCGTTCGGCGTCGTCATCAATGCCTCCGTCGGTGTTGTGAGTGCTCGCCCGGACGTGGGACCGGTCGTCATGATCCAACCACAGGCGGACGCACGCGCCCGCGCGGCTCGCCATCGCCACAGCGTAGGGACTGGACGCCGAAATGTCAGTAGCCGGTCGGCCGCCGCTTCGAGACGTCGCGGCGAGGTCAGTCGACACTGAACTCAATCGACGCCGAACTCAGTCAACACCGAGCGCCACGACACCGCGGCGGATCGCGGCGATGGCGTCACCGGCGCGTGGGGCGGCAGCGATGGGAGCAGCGATCCGGATCTGGTCGAGTAGATCGACGGTCTGGCGGCACCAGCGCACGAAGTCCCCGGGCGAGAGATCCACACCGCCGATCGCCGCGCTCGCCAACGCGTCCGCCAGGGTTCCACCGTCCGCCCACACGCACACCGCTGTGGCGAACCCGGGGTCCGGGGCGCGGCTGCGATCGATGCCGAACCGATCCTCGTCCGCCACCACGTCCTGCCAGACATCCACGACGGACTGCACGGCATCGCCGACCGGCCCACCGAGGGCACGTCGGCCGGCCGGAAGATCACGCCGCGACTCGAACACGAGCGTCGAGACCGCCGCCGCCAGTTCGCCGGCAGGCAGCTGCGCCCACACACCTCGCCGAACGCACTCGGTGGCCACCAGGTCGCTCTCCGACCACACCCGCTGCAGGATTCGCCCCGCGCCGGTCGCGCGATCGCCGTCGAGGTAGCCCCTGGACGTCAACAGATCCGCGATCCGGTCGAGCGAACGGCCCAGCGACTGCCGCGACCGCTCGACCTGGCCGCGAAGTTCCTCGTTCTGCGCCGCCAAAACCGTTCGCGCACGGGCGGTCTGCAGGTGCCACTCGCGATCCGGGCAGGAATGCACCGGATGAGACCGCACGGCGCGCCGCAACACCTCGATCCGGTCCGCGTCGGCATCATTGCCGTCCGAACCGCCGTCCGCGCCGCCGGCAGCCTCCCTGCGGCTCCGGGCGTCGCGGGCAGGAGGGCGGATCCCGGACGACGCCAACGCCGATGCCAGGTCGCGCCGCACCGACGGCTCGCGATGTTCGGTGTGCTTCCGCAACCTCAGCCTGCCGAGAACCGGTATGGCGCCACGGAAGTCGGCTGCCGCCAGGCGGCCGGCCCAGGCACGGTCCGTTGCCACGAGCGGCCGCACGCTGCCGTCCGGGCCGGGACGCGCGTCCAGGACGACGGCCAGGCCGGCCCGTCGGCCGGCCGGAACGTAGATCACATCGCCACGCCGCAGCGTCGCGAGATCGGACCGGATCGTCTCCCAGCGGCGGGACGACCGCTTGCTCGCCGCAGCCTTCTCGGCGCCGGCCAACCGGGTGACCAGGTCCGCGTATTCAGCGGCGTCGCCGCGCTCGCAGGCCAGCGCCGCCTCCAGCTCATGGATGCGCTCGTCCCCCAGGCGTACCTGCCGCGCCGTGCCGACGATGGTGCGGCCCGTCTGGAACTGCGCGAAGGACTGTTCCAGCAGGGATCGTGCCGCCGCCCGGCCGCGGCGGGCGATGAGGTTCACGGTCATGTTGTAGGTGGGCCGGAACGAGCTGCGCAGCGGGAAGGTGCGCGCCGCGGCCAGGCCGGCGACCGCATGCACGTCGACCTCCGGCGACCACACGACCACCGCGTGGCCCTCGATGTCTATCCCCCGCCGCCCGGCACGGCCCGTGAGCTGCGTGTATTCCCCGGGGGTGACCTCGGCGTGGCTTTCGCCGTTGTACTTGACGAGTCGCTCCAGCACCACGGTGCGCGCCGGCATGTTGATGCCCAGCGCGAGGGTCTCGGTCGCGAAGACGACCTTCACCAGGCCTTCGGCGAAGAGCTCCTCGACGGTCTCCTTGAACGCCGGCAGCAACCCCGCGTGATGCGCGGCGATGCCGCGCTCCAGTGCGGCACGCCACGACCAGTAGCCGAGCGTCTCCAGATCCGCCGGCGGCAATCCTGCCGTGTGCCGGTCCACGATGAGGCCGATGGCGGCGCGCTCGTGATCGTCGGTCAGCCGGATGCCCGCACGTAGGCACTGCTCGACAGCGCCATCGCATCCCGCTCGCGAGAACACGAACACGATCGCCGGAAGCAGACCCGCAGCGTCCAGCCGATCGACCATGACGGGGCGCGGGGCCGGTCGCCACCGGGCGGTGTCGCGCCCGCGACCCGGCACCGGCCGCAGCCCCGATCGCGGCTGGCGCGGGCCGAACCCGGAGCGGGACCCCGACCGGGACACGGCGCGGGACCCCGCCGAATCCGCGGCGGAGATCGCGCGCTGCAACGCCGGGTCGATGCGGCGCCGCGAGTCACGCATCGGGCCCCCGCCCGGCTCGTCGGTGCGCTCGGCGTAGAGGTCGAAGATGCGCCGCCCGAGCATCATGTGCTGCCACAACGGCACCGGGCGGACCTCGTCCACCACCACGGTCGTCTGACCTCGCACGGTTCGCAGCCAATCGCCGAACTCCTCGGCGTTCGACACCGTCGCCGACAGCCCCACCACCTGCACGGTCGCCGGCAGGTGCAGAATCACCTCTTCCCAGACCGCACCGCGGAACTTGTCGGCCAGGAAATGGATCTCGTCCAGCACCACGGCAGCCAGCCCGTCCAGATCGGGCGATCCGGCGTGCAGCATGTTCCGCAGCACCTCGGTCGTCATCACGACGATGGGCGCGTGCGAGTTGATCGACGTGTCACCGGTAAGTAGCCCCACCGTGTCGCTGCCGTACTCCGCGGTCAGATCCCCGTACTTCTGGTTGGACAGCGCCTTGATCGGCGTCGTGTAGAAGCACTTGGCCCCGGCGGCCAGTGCCCGGGCGACAGCGAACTCCCCGACCACGGTCTTGCCGGCCCCAGTCGGTGCGCACACCAGCACACACTCGCCGCGTTCGAGCGCCTGGCAGGCCTCGATCTGAAACGGGTCGAGTTCGAACGGTTGCGTGGCCGCGAACCGCGTCATACCCGGATAGGCGGCGCGTGCAGCCGCGGCGGCGTATCGCTCCGCCGGTGTGCGGGGCGAGTCGGCGACGGACACGCACCCAGCGTGTCACATCGGGTCTCAGGTCACGTCGGCCCAGCCGTCGCCGCTCTGTGTCGTGTCGCCGCGACCATCGTCAACGGATATGACGGGATTCACGGCCGCCGGGATCGGCTCCGCTTGGTCCACCGGTGCGGGTGCGTCGATGTGCTCGACCGTGCCCAGTCCATCGGCCGGGCTACCGTCCGAATCCGGCCCGCCCGGCTCCAGCGACGACGCCACGTCGTCCGGCAGCTCGGCGTAGGACGCCGCGGCCACCTTCCGCTTCCTGCGGTCGTGCGCCTTGGACACCTGCACGGCGCATTCGTAGAGCACACACAACGTGACCGCCAACACGCTCATGCTCACCGGATCGTTGCCGGGCACCGCGATCCCAGCGAACACGATCAGTCCGAAGAAGGCGTAACGGCGCGCCTTGGCCAGCTTGGCGCCCTTGACCACGCCCGCGAAGTTCAGCATCACCAGCAGTAACGGCAGTTCCAGTGACACCCCGAAGATGAGCATCATGCCGATCAGGAACTTGTAGTACCCCTGCGGATCCAGCGCCGCGTCGACATACTGACCACCGAAACCGAGCAGTACCTTCAGCGCCTCCGGGATCACCAGGTAGGCGAGCACCATGCCCCCGGCGAAGAGCGCCGCCCCAATCCCGGTGAAGCTCAGCGCGAACTTCTTCTCCTTGCTGTATAGCGCCGGGCCGACATACGCCCACAGCTGGTAGAGCCACAGCGGACAGCTGAGCACAGCACCGGCCATCACCGCGGCGGTCAGGCGAAGCTGCAGCGTCGAGAACGGAGTGGTCGCCAGCAGGGTGCAGGTACCGGTGCCGTTGAACGTGACACGCCGCGTCGGCGGCACGGCGCAGTAGGGCTCGATGAGGATCTCGCCGAGCGGGCGGATGTGCCATGCCGGAATCCCCACCGAGAACCAGATGAATCCGAGGGCCGAACCGATGAAGATCGCAAGGACGGCCAGAAACATCCGATGACGGAGCTCGTACAGGTGCTCCATCAGGGTCATCGACCCGTCTACGGGCCGCGCAACCCCGCGTCGGCGCAGCGATGGCACGATTGTTTCCCCTGCCGTACTCATGCTCAAAGGCGATGCGGGCACGGAGGCGCGCCCGGTACGCCGATCCTACGCAGTTATTGCGGGACGTCCGGTGCCGTCTCGATCGATCCGCCCGGCGACGGCATGTGCTCGTAGGCCGTCAGCGCGGCGCGGGCGCGTATCGCCACCTGCTCGGCCAGATCCGGGCGATCGACGACGGTGGCCGCGGCCCCGAGCGAGAGCACCAGCCGGATGAGCCACTCCTCGTCGGACGCCCGCATGCGCACGTCCAACGCGCCCGGATCGTCGGCGGATTCCGCGATGTCGTCCATCAGGTAGTACTCGGCGACCCATGCGGCCGCCGGTTCCAGGTGCAACGTCACGGGCGGGGCGTCGCGCCCGGGCGTGAACAGGGCCAGCGGCACGTCGGTACCGACCCACAGCGGTGGTTGCGCGGGCACGTCGAGCATGCGCACCTCGTCGATCCGATCGACGCGGAATCGGCGGATGGACTGTGCGCTGTAGCAGTAGCCCTCCAGATAGGCGTGACCGTCGATGACGAGGATCCGGATCGGGTCGACCTCCCGTTCGGTGAGCTCATCGCGTGACGCGGTGTAGTACCGCATCCAGAGCCGGTGGCCACTCTCCACGGCTTTCCGCACGGTCCCCAGCGCGGGGGTCGGATCGGCGGCGGCGACGGCGATCGCAGGCACTGGCCCCGCAGCGGATTCGAGCTTGGCCAGGGCCGAGTGCACGGCGTCGGCGTCGACCAGGTCCGGTAGGTCGGCGAGGGCGCGGAGCGCGACGGTCAACGTGACGGCCTCATCGGGGCTCAGCCGCACCGGGCGGTCGATCCCGGCGTCGTACGCGATCGAGACCGTGCCGTCGTCCTCGTCGAGCACCACGTCGATCAGTTCGTTCGGGTAGTAGCCGGGCTCCCCGCAGACCATCAGCAGGTTGAGATCGGCGGTGATCTGATCGACGCCGACGCCGAACTCCTGCGCCAACTCCGAAATGGACACCCCCGGCCGCCGGGAGATGTACGGCACGAGGGCCAACATGCGGGACACCTGGTCGACGGCGGATTCCGCGCCGCGCCGCGCGGACGCGGCGGTCATCGCGCTGCCCCTGTCAGCAGGCTGCGAACGGCCTCGCGCAGCTCGGGCGGGTCGATCACCAGGACGTCCGCCCCGTGCCCGGCGATCCGGCGGGCCGTATCGCTGAGGGACGCGCACGGGATACGAACCTCGTCATATCCGTCATACCCGTCCGGTCCGGCCGCATGCAGGACCTGCGCGCCGCGACGCAAGCCCGCAGCCGTGCCGACGCGGATTCGGACGAGCGCGGCGGATGACGGCGAACTGTCCGCGTGCGCGGCGACGAACTGGCGGAGATCGATGCCGGGCGGAACGGCGACGGCACCGGACCGTCCGACGGCCGTGACGGCGCCGCTGATCCGGGACAGCCGGAAGGTGCGCGGCGCGTTGCGGTCGGTGTCGTGACCGACCATGTACCACACGCCCCGGTAGTTCACCATGCCCCACGGCTCGACGGACCGCGGCTCGCTGTGCGTGTCGGCCACGCCGCGATAGTCGAATCGCACGCCGCGCCGAGCGCGAATCGCTTGGTAGAGGTCGCCGAACGACGGTTCGCTGGTGCGCAACCGCGCCTGCAACCGTTGAAGCGGACTGTCCGGGTCGTCGGCGCCGCTTTTGTCGGCGTTACCGCTTCCGGTGGCCGATTCGGCGGCATCACGGACCTTCCGCAGCGCGGCGGACCCGGCGTCCGCAAGGACCGTCGTCTCCCACAACCGGGACGCGACCGCGAGCGCAGCCGCCTCGGCGGGGGTGAGCGTCAGCGGCGGCAGGGCGAAATCGGCGGGGCGGATGCGATACCCGTCGCCGGCGGCGTCGGTCTCGATCGGGATGCCGAGGTCGCGGAGTTCTTGTTTGTCACGTTCGAACATCCGGGCGAATGCCGCGTCACCCGCCGGCCCGCCCGGCGCGTCGCGATAGCCGGCGACGTGATCTCGGATCCACGCGGCGGTGCGGTAGTACCGGGAGTTGAGCAGCGCGATGACGAGGTCCAGCAGCCGCTCCGCCTTCGAGACGGGAACAGAGGTGGGCACGCGCCAAGCGTGCCATATCGCACGCTAGGCGCGTCACTACTCACATCGCGTCACATCGCGGTGCCGAATTGCTCGTTCGGCGCTCCGCTCGGCGGCCCTGCGGTGTTGCATTGTTCGCTCCGCGCTCCGCTCGGCGGCCCTGCGACTCCGTCGCGACGGGCCAGCCTCCCTCCGGCGTCGCTCACGGAAACGTCGCGACGGGCCAGCCTCCCTCCGGCCTCACATCGCGGAAATGAGGCGGTCGACGCGCTCGTCGACGGCCTCGAACGGATCCTTGAGCAGCACCGTGCGTTGCGCCTGATCGTTCAGCTTGAGATGGACCCAGTCGACTGTGTAGTCCCGGCCCGCGTCCTGTGCGGCGGCCACGAACGCTCCACGCAACCGGGCGCGCGTGCTCTGCGGCGGCGTATTGACCGCTTCCTCGATATCCGCATCCGTGACGACCCGCGCGATCTGCCCGCGCGCGGCGAGGAGCGAATACAGTCCGCGTCCGGGCCGTACGTCGTGGTATGTCAGGTCGAGTTGCGCGATGCGCGGGTGATCGAGCGTCAGGCCGTGCTTGGCGGCATAGGAGTCGATCAGCTTCTTCTTGATGATCCAATCGATCTCGGTGTCGACGCCGGACATATCGCCGGTCTCGACGGCGACCAAGACCCGCTCCCACAGATTGAGGACGTGGTCGGTGACCGGGTCGCTGCCGCGCCTGGCGACGAAATCCCGAACCCGTTGGTAATAGTCCTGCTGCGCGTCCAGCGCCGAGATGTGCCCGCCCCCGGCGAGCCGGACCGTCTTGCGGCCGGTGAGGTCCTGGGAGATCTCCCGGATGGCGCGAATGGGGTTCTCGAAGGTGAAGTCCCGCACGGGCACGCCCGCCTCGATCATCTCCAGCACCAGCGCGGCCGACCCGACCTTGAGCAACGTCGTGGCCTCGCTCATATTGGAGTCGCCCACGATGACGTGCAGCCGCCGGTACTTCTCCGCATCGGCATGCGGCTCATCGCGCGTATTGATGATCGGCCGGGATCTGGTGGTGGCGCTGGAGACGCCCTCCCAGATGTGGTCGGCGCGCTGCGAGAGGTGATACGCCGCCGAGCCGTGCGCGGTGGAGACGATTTTCCCTGCCCCCACGATCAACTGCCGACTCACCAGGAACGGGATCAGTCCCTCGGCGAGGGTCGAGAACTCACCGGTCCGGTGCACCAGGTAGTTCTCGTGGCATCCGTAGGAGTTTCCGGCGGAGTCCGTGTTGTTCTTGAACAGGTAGATGTCCCCGCCGATCCCCTCGTCGGCGAGCCGGGCCTCGGCATCGACCACCAGATCGTGCAGGATCCGCTCGCCCGCCTTGTCGTGCGCGACGAGTTCGAGGAGGTCGTCGCATTCGGCGGTGGCGTACTCCGGATGCGAACCGACATCCAGGTAGAGGCGAGAACCGTTGCGCAGAAACACATTCGAGGATCGTCCCCAGGAGACGACGCGACGGAAGAGGTAGCGGGCGACTTCGTCGGGTCCGAGGCGCCGCTGGCCGTGGAACGTACAGGTGATGCCGAATTCCGTTTCGATCCCGAAGATCCGCCGCCGCATATCCCTCAGCCTAGCGAGCCGCACCCCGGCGGCCGGAGCTATGCGTCGCCTGGCTCGTCCGACTCGGCGTTGTCGGCTGATCCGGAATTCTCGGGCGACGTCACGTTCTCGGCTGGCGCGGTACCGCCCGCGAGCGCCGCTGCGACCTCGACGTCGTCCAGCCGCCGGAATGTACGCCCAGTCGCCGCACGGTCCAGCACCGCGACCTCGAGTTGGTCTGCCCGCAGATCCCGCGGTGCACCCTCCCCGGCGGCGCCCAACGCCTTGACCGCCGCCGCCAACGCGGATTCGAGCGACCATCCCGAACGGAACGACTCCTCGAGCGCGGCCGCCACCGGCTCCGTTGACCCTCCCATCACGACGAACCGGGTCTCGTCGACGATCGATCCGTCATAGGAGATGCGGTAGAGCTGATCGGTGGCCTGGGACCGCGTTCCCGGTGCCGCCTCGGTGGGGTGGCCGTTCCCCGGGCGTGTGCCGACCTCGGCCACACAGAGCTCCACCTCGAACGGTTTCTGGTGCTCGGAGAAGATCGATCCCAGCGTCTGCGCAAACGCATTCGCGAGCCACCGGCCGGTGACGTCGCGCCGGTCGTAGGAATACCCCCGCACGTCCGCCAGGCGGATTCCGGCCGTCCGCAGATTCTCGAACTCGTTGTAGCGGCCGACGGCGGCGAAACCGATGCGATCGTAGATCTCGCTGACCTTGTGCAGGGTCCGCCAGTTGTTCTCGGCGACGAAGAGCACGCCGCCGGCATAGGTCGTCACCACCACGCTGCGCCCGCGGGCGATGCCCTTGCGCGCGTAGTCCGAGCGATCCCGCATGAACTGCTCGGGCGACGCGTAGATCGGCATAGTCATAGCGCTGTCACCGGTGGTCTCTCCTCGCGGGTGCGTCGTCCGCCGATCTCGTAAATGTCAGGAACATCGTCATACTCGATGCGTCACCCACCGGGGCGCACCCGTCGATCGGCGACGACCTGCTGCGCCACGGCACCGATCGCGTCGTCCGGCTGGCGCAGCGCACCGTCCGCGGTCGCGACCACCACCACCGGGTAGATCTTGCGGGACAGGTCGGGCCCGCCGGTGGCGGTGTCCTCGTCCGCGGCGTCATACAGCGCCTCGATCGCCGCGCGCACGGCTGCGTCGGCGGCGGCCTCCGGGTCGTGACGCTTCTTCAACGCGGATTTCGCGAAGACAGCCCCCGACCCGACGGCGTGGTAGGCGTGCTCCTCGTACAGCCCGCCCGCGATGTCGTAGGAGAAGATCCGACCGGCACCGTCCGTGGCACGGCGATCCAGGTCGTACCCGGCGAACACCGGCAGCACGGCCAGCCCCTGCATGGCGGCCGCGAGGTTGCCGCGGATCATCGACGCCATCCGATTCGCCTTGCCCGCCAACGACAGTCGGGTACCCTCGATCTTCTCGTAATGTTCGAGTTCCAGTTGGAAGAGGCGGACGAGTTCCAGTGCCACCCCGGCCGTCCCGGCGATCCCCACCATCGAGTGCGAGTCCGCGACGAAGACCTTCTCGATGTCGCGTTGCGCGATCATGTTGCCCATCGTGGCGCGCCGATCACCGGCCATCACCACGCCGTCGGCGAACGTCAGCGCGACGATCGTGGTGCCGTGCGGCAGTTCGGGCACGCGCCCCGGAACGGTCGATCGTGCGAGCAGCGTCGGTTCGGCCTTGGCGAGGAATTCGACGAACGATCCGATCCCTGGCGTGAGGTACGCGGACGGGACCGCGGCCGCAGGCCAATGCTGGTCAGTGGCCAAGGTCACTGGCCGCCCTTCTGGACGTACGCCCGGACGAAGTCCTCCGCATTCGATTCGAGGACGTCATCGATCTCATCGAGCAGATCGTCGGTCTCGGCGGCAAGCTTCTCCCTGCGCTCCTGACCGGCCGGCTCGGCCGCCGCCGCGTCGTCGTCATCGCCGCCGCCGTGGCGTGTGACCCGCTCCTGTGACATTCGAGTTCCTCTCGCTGCGCGCGGACACCTCGCCGCGCTGACCGCGTCAGCCGGCGCGGTATCCGGTCATCCAGCACCATGACGCCTGCCGTGGCACCTGCCGTGACACCGTCGACTCTACCCAGGCGGCTACGGCCGGGTGAGCGCGTCGACGAGTTCCGCGGCGTCGTGCACCGCGTCCATCAACGCACCGACGTTGCGTTTGGTTCCGCGCGTCGGTTCCAGCGTAGGGATGCGGACCAGCGAGTCGCGGCCGACATCGAATATGACGGAGTCCCAGGACGCGGCCGCCAGCCGGTCGCTGTACTCCTTCACGCACCGGCCCCGGAAATACGCACGCGTGTCCTCCGGGGGTTCGACCATCGCCCGCCGGACGGCGTCCTCGGTGACTAGGCGCCGCATCGACCCGCGGGACACCAGCCGGTTGTACAGGCCCTTGTCGAGTCGGACGTCGGAATACTGCAGGTCGACCATCGCCAGTCGCGGCGCCGCCCAGCCGAGTCCGTCCCGGGTCCGGAAGCCTTCCAGCAGACGGAGTTTCGCCGGCCAATCGAGTTGATCGGCCAGCTCCATCGGATCGCGTTCCAGCGCGTCCAGAACGTCGAGCCATCTCTGAAGGACGAGCGATGTTTCACGATCAACGTCATCGCCGTACCGATCCGCGACGAAACCGGCGGCCGCCTCGGCGTAGGCGCGTTGGATGTCCAGACCGCGGGCGGTGCGCCCGTCGGCCAGCGGAACCGCCGCCGCCAGCGACGGATCGTGCGAGATCGCGTGCACCGCCGCCACGGGCTGCGCCAGCGCCACCGACGGCAGCGGCCAGCCCTGTTCGATCATGGACAGCACCAGCGCCGTCGTGCCGACCTTCAGATAGGTGGCCAGTTCCGCCAGGTTCGCGTCACCGATGATCACGTGGAGTCGGCGGTATTTCCCGGGATCGGAGTGCGGCTCGTCGCGGGTGTTGATGATGCCGCGCTTGAGCGTTGTCTCCAGACCCACCTCGACCTCGATGTAGTCCGAGCGCTGGCCGAGCTGGAACCCGGCGGTCTGCCCGGCCGGACCGATACCGACCCGGCCGGCGCCGGTGATCACCTGCCGGGACGCGAAGAACGGCGTGAGGCCGGCTACCAGCACACCGAACGGCGTCTCGCGCAGGCACAGATAGTTCTCGTGCGTCCCGTACGAGGCGCCCTTCCCGTCGACATTGTTCTTGTAGAGGTGCAGCTGCTTCGCGCCGGGGACGGATCCGGCGAGGCGGGCGGCCTCCTCCATCACGCGCTCACCGGCCTTGTCGTAGATCACGGCGTCGGTCGGATTGGTGGCTTCCGGAGCGGAGAACTCGGGGTGCGCGTGGTCGACGTACAGCCTCGCGCCGTTGGACAGGATGACGTTGGCCGAACCGATGTCGTCGATATCGGGCTCCACGGCGGGGCCGAAGAGGCTGGACAGGTCGTAGCCGCGGGCGTCGCGCAGCGGCGATTCGACCTCGTAGTCCCACCGGGCGCGCCGGGCGCGCGGCGCGGCGACCGATGCGGCGTAGGCCAACACCACCTGCGTGGAGGTGACGACCGGGTTCGCCGACGGGTCGCCCGGCACGGAGATGCCGTATTCGACCTCGGTGCCGACGATGCGCCGTGCCGTCAGCCCGAGCGTGTCCGGACGTTGGTCGTTCCGATGGTCCGTGCCGGGTGCTGCGCCGTCGGTAGATGCTGCTCCATCGATCTCCACACCGACGAATCTAGCGGTCTCGGTGTCCGCCACCGTGCGGTCGGGGGCGCAGGGCCGAACAGGCGTCGTGCGCTACAGGTACTGGCCCGTGGAGGAGGCGGTGTCGATGGCGCGGGAGCCCTCGGACTGCTTGCCGGAGACAAGCGTCCGGATGTAGACGATGCGCTCGCCCTTCTTGCCGGAGATTCGCGCCCAGTCGTCGGGGTTCGTGGTGTTCGGCAGATCCTCGTTCTCCGTGAACTCGTCCGCGATCGCCGACAGCAGGTGCGCCAGTTGCAGCCCCTCACTGCCGGATTCGATGCGCGCCTTGATCGCCGACTTCTTCGCGCGATCCACGATGTTCTGGATCATCGCGCCGGAGTTGAAGTCCTTGAAGTACAGCACTTCCTTGTCGCCGTTGGCGTAGGTGACCTCCAGGAACCGGTTGTCGTCGTCCTCGACGTACATGCGCTCCACGGTGTGCTGGATCATCGCGGCGACGGTCGCCTCTCGGTCGCCGTCGAATTCGGCGAGATCGTCCGCGGAGAGCGGTAGGTCAGCCGTCAGGTACTTCGCGAAGATGTCGCGCGCCGCCTCCGCGTCCGGCCGTTCGATCTTGATCTTCACATCGAGCCGGCCCGGCCGCAGGATGGCCGGGTCGATCATGTCCTCACGGTTGGAGGCGCCGATTATGATGACGTTCTCCAACCCCTCCACACCGTCGATCTCGCTGAGCAATTGCGGCACGATGGTCGTCTCCACGTCCGAGGACACCCCGGAACCGCGGGTGCGGAAGACCGAGTCCATCTCGTCGAAGAACACGATCACCGGGGTCCCCTCCGAGGCCTTCTCCCGCGCCCGCTGGAAGATCAGCCGGATCGTCCGTTCCGTTTCGCCGACGTACTTGTTCAGCAGCTCCGGGCCCTTGATGTTCAGGAAGTAGCTGGTGACCTTCTCGCCGCCCCGCGCCTCCGCGACCTGCTTCGCCAGCGAGTTCGCCACCGCCTTCGCGATGAGCGTCTTGCCGCACCCTGGCGGCCCGTAGAGCAGCACGCCCTTCGGGGGGCGGAGCTTGTACTGCGCGAACAGTTCGGCGTGCAGGAACGGGAGTTCCACGGCGTCGCGGATCTGTTCGATCTGCCGGGTCAGGCCGCCGATATCGGCGTAGGAGACGTCCGGAACCTCTTCCAGGACGAGGTCCTCCACCTCGGCCTTGGGGATCCGCTCGTAGGCGTAGCCGACCTTGGTGTCGACGAGCAGGGAATCGCCGGGCTTGAGCGGCGACTCGAGCAGCGGTTCGGCGAGGTGCACGATCCGCTCCTCGTCGGCGTGCCCGACCACGAGCGCGCGGTCGCCGCCGATCAACTCGCGCAGCGACGCGACCTCCCCGGTGCGGTCGAATGCGGTGGCCTCGACAACCGTCAGCGCTTCGTTGAGCCGGAGCTGTTGGCCGCGGCGCAGCTCGCCGACCTCCACGGTCGGCGACACGGTGAGCCGCATGCGGCGCCCGCCGGTGTACACCTCGACCGTGCCGTCCGGCCCTGCCGCCAGGAACACTCCGTAGCCGCTGGGGGGCTGCGCCAGCCGGTCCACTTCCTCCCGGAGTTCCAGCAGTTGCGCGCGGGCCTCGCGGAGCGTGATGACGAGCTTCTCGTTCCGTTCCGCAAGCGCGTTGATACGCTCCTGCGCCTCGTCGAGCTGCCGCCGAAGTGGGTGTGGACCGCCACCGGCGACCGTGGAATCACTGTGGGTCACCTGGAATCCTCCCCTAGTCTCACCCGAATGCCCCCTCACGAACCTGCTCTCACCCTACTCGGGGGCGGCTCGCAGCTCGGGTCATCACGCCGGCCCGCGCGCCGTCATCGCATCGGCGTCGTCATCCGCCCATTGCGGTCGGACGCCGGTGCGGGCGCGGGGCCTGGACTCCGGGGGCCAGCCGACGCGTCGTGAGCAGGAATGCGGTGTGCGCGATCATCCGGTGTTCCGGCCGCACGGCGAGGCCGACCAGGTGCCACGGCCGTTGCAGCGTCTCCCAACCCTCCGGCTCGGTGAAGCCGCCGTGCTCGCGCAGCTCCTCCGCGATCCGCGACAGCTGCGTCGTGGTGGCGACGTAGACCACCAGCACGCCGCCCGGCACCAGACAGCGCGAGACCATCTCGATCATGGTCCAGGGTTCGAGCATGTCGAGCACGATCCGGTCGACCAGCCCGTCGAAACCGGCGGCGTCCCCGGATCGCAGCTCCCAGGTCGCGGGCACGGAACCGAAGAACTGCTCCACGTTCCGCCTGGCATAGACCTCGTGATCCGGCCGGATCTCGTAGGAGATCACCGAACCGGTCGGCCCCACGGCGCGCAGCAACGAGCAGGTCAGCGCGCCGGAACCCGCGCCCGCCTCGAGAACCCGAGCGCCGGGAAAGATATCGCCCCAGGCGATGATCTGTGCGGCGTCCTTGGGATAGATCACGGCCGCACCGCGCGGCATCGACAGCACGTAGTCCGTCAGCAGCGGACGCAGCGCGAGGTAAGGCGTCCCGTTCGCGGACTGCACGACGATGCCCTCCGGCCGGCCGATCAGGTCGTCGTGGGCTAGCGCGCCCTTGTGCGTGTGGAAGGTGCCACCCTGCTCCAGGACGACGGTGTGGTGCCGGCCCTTCGCATCGGTGAGCTGCACCCGTTCGCCGGGGGCCAGCGGACGCATACCCCCCGCGGGTACCGTCGCCGAATCGGGGCGGGCGCCGGCCTCCGTCATATCAGTGACCCTTTCCTGTCAACGGCGCTGCCGCTCAATCTGGACGCCGGCGGTGCGGGCCGGCGCTCGCACGGTCGATATCGGCGCGCGTCACCACGCCTCGTACGGTCCCGTCCTCCCCCAGCAAGGCGATGAAGGGCAGCTGCATTTCGGCGACGCGTTCAATGACGTCGCGCGGGTCCTCGCGGGGCGACACGATCATCCCAGGTTCCAGCGGGGTCACCGCCGCCCATGACGCTGTGTCGGGGCCGGGCACTGCGGGGGCCGCCACGCGGCTCCGGTCCACGACGCCGACGGCACGACCGTCGGAGGCCGTCACCACGACGACGATATCGGCCGGGAGCGCGAGCGCCGCCGCCAGCGGCTCCGTCACGGCCATCGGGACCACGCGGCGTGCCACGGCGGACAACGGCATCCCCGACGGCCACCCCCGAGCCGCGGTGGACGGGCGTTCCGCCCACGCCCCCGCGGCGACGAACGCCGCCATCACGAGCACGATCGCGGCCTGCAGGAGGCCGGGACGGGTGCCGGATCTCAGGAACAGGCCGGCCCAGACGATGAGCGCCGCCGCCACCAGGAACCCGCCGGCGACGCCGACGATGGTGCCGGCGCGCCGCCGCCGCGAGACCTTCCAGATCAAGGCCCTGGTCACCCGGCCGCCGTCGAGCGGCAGGGCCGGCAGGATGTTGAACACGGCCACGATGGCGTTCGCAACTGCCAACTCGATCAGGATGAGCCAGCCGATGGTCCGCACTTCGGTCACGCCCATCAGCAGCCAGCAGCCCACGGCCAACAGTGCGGACACGGCCGGCCCGGCGCCGGCGATCAGGGCCTCCTCGGTGGCCGACGCCGGGGACCGCTCGAGCTCTGACACGCCCCCGACCAGGTACAGCCGCACCTCGCGGACGCCGATGCCGAACACCCGTGCCACCAGGCAGTGCCCGAGCTCGTGCGCGAGGACACTCAGCGCCAGCAGCACCGCCAACGCGACGGACACGACCGCGGCACCGAGCGAGGTGATCCGTGGGATCAGTTGCAACACCACGGGAGTCGCGAGCGCGACGATCAACACCACTGATAGGAACCAGGACGGGGCGACGACGATGTCGATGCCGGCGATGCGCGCCAGCCGCACCGCGCCGACACCGGCCGGCCGCTGCCGCCGCTTGGTACGTTCGCCGACCGCCACGTCTCGAGGGTAGTGGGCGGCGCGCCGCGACCCGCGCTGTCGGTACTAACTCCTACGGTGGTCGTGATGGACGAACACATGACGCCGACAACGCGCACCGTGGCGACGGACGACGACTCGGCGCACACGGCCGGGCCGGGACAGCCGATCCAGGCGAGACAGGCGGCGGGGCCGGCTGCCCCGCGGGCGCTCTCGCCGTCTCGCGCGAACGATTTCAAGTCCTGCCCACTCAAGTTCCGCTATCGCACCATCGACCGAATCCCGGAGCCGCCCTCCGCGGCGGCCGCACGCGGCACGCTGGTGCACGCCGTCCTGCAGTACCTCTTCTCCCGGGCCGCCGCGGAACGCACCGAGGCAACAGCCGCCGCGGCCGTCCCGCGGCTGTGGACGGATCTGGTTCGGGGCGATCCGGATCTCGCGACGCTGCCGGAGGCCATCGACCTCGACACCTGGTTCGGTGCCGCCCGCGAGCTTCTTGGCCGGTACTTCTCGATGGAGGATCCGGCTCGCCTGGAGCCCGACGCATGCGAGCTGCGCCTCGAGGTGACGCTGCCCGACGGTGTACCGACGCGTGGTTTCGTCGACCGGTTGGACGTGAGTCCGGGCGGGCTGATCCGCATCGTCGACTACAAGACCGGGAAGGCGCCGCCCGCGGCGTACGCGGACGACGCACTGTTCCAGCTCAAGTTCTATGCGCTCATGCTGTATCGCCTACGCGGCGTGATCGCGGCGCGGCTGCGGCTCATGTACCTCGGCGACGGACGACTGCTGGAATACACGCCGGATGCGGCCGGCCTGGAATCGTTCGAACGCAGCGTGGTCGCGCTGTGGCGCGCCATCGAACGCGCATCGGCGTCCGGGGATTTTCCCCCACGACGCAGCAAATTGTGCGACTGGTGCTCGTTCCAGCCGCTGTGCCCCGCGTTCGGCGGCACGCCCCCGCCGTACCCCGTGAGCCCCAGCGATGCTGCGCGTCCCGGTGATGTCGTCCGTCCGGCCGATCCGGTGCGTCCCGGCGACTGAGGCCATCCCGGCCGCACCGGGGCTCATCAACCGGATTAGGGTCCTGGGTGTGACGGCCGCTTCCACCGTGCCCACCCCCCGCGCGTACTACGAGCCGCTGGGCGCCGGACGCTTTCGGTCCACCGTGCATGCGCAGGGGGCCTGGGCGCAGGAGCACCAGCACATGGCGCCGGTGTCGGGGCTGCTGGTTCGCGCCATCGAACAGTGCGCGCCGCGGGACGATCTGCTCGTCTCCCGGGTGGCGTTCGACATCCTCGGCGTGATCCCCACCGGCGAGGTCGAGGTCCGCGCCTCGGTGATCCGGCCCGGCCGCACCATCGAGTTGGTCGAAGCGGAGATGACGGCCGGCGGCCGGGTCGTGGTGCGCGCGACGGCGTGGCGGCTGGCCACGTCCGACACCAGCGAGATTGCGGGCAGCTTCGTCGATGTGCTTCCCGGGCCGGATCACGGCGCCCCGTGGCACGGCACCGGAATCTGGGGCGGCGGGTTCATCCGCACGCTGGATTTCCGCGTTCTTCCGGGGTGGAAACCCGGACGCGGCCGGGTGTGGATCCGCACGGACGTGGACCTCGTCGATGGCGCGCCGTCATCGACCCTGGCGAAGTACTTCAGCCTCATCGATACGGCGAACGGGATCGCCGTGCGCGCGGATCCGGCGACGTTGCTCTTCCCGAACACGGATCTGACGGTGCACCTGGTGCGCCGGCCGGTCGGCCCGTGGGTGGGATTCGACACCACCGTCTCCTTCGGGGCGGACGGTATCGGGCTGACATCGTCGGTGCTGCATGATGTTTCGGGCCCGGTCGGCCGCGCCGCGCAAACCCTCACGCTGCGGCCGATCGGCACCGTCCGCCCGCCGCCGGAGGCACCGTTCGCCACCTGAGCGGGCTGTATCCGGCTACAGCCGGCACGACCGGATGTCGGATGCCAGAATCGCCTTCGCGCCGAGGGCGGCGAGCGCGTCCATCACCGGATTCGCCTCCGCGCGCAGCACCATCGCACGGACCGCGACCCACTCGGGGTCGCCGAGCGGCGACACGGTCGGCGACTCCAAGCCCGGCGTGATCGCACTCGCCTCGTGCAGCAGCGCCCGCGGGCAGTTGTAGTCGAGCATCAGGTACTGCTGCGCGAACACGACGCCCCTCAGCCGGTCGACCACCTGCGCGGCGGCCGGGCTGAGCTCGGCGTCGCTGCCGCGCGCGATCACAATCGCCTCGGACTCGCAGATCACCGCACCGAACGGCACCAGCGCGTGCTGTTGCAGAGTGCGGCCGGAACCGACCACGTCGGCGATCGCGTCGGCCACACCGAGTTGCACGGAGATCTCCACCGCGCCGTCGAGCCGGATGACCTGCGCCGTGACGCCGTGCTCGCGGAGGTAGCCGGTGACGATGTTCTCGTAGGCGGTGCCGACGCGCACCCCTTGCAGGTCCGCCACCGCCCAGTCCCGTCCCTCCGGCGCGGCGAAACGGAAGCTGGACTGGCCGAATCCGAGCCCGAGCACCTCCCGCACCGGCGCCTCCGAGTCGATGGTCAGGTCCCGGCCGGTGATGCCCAGGTCGAGATCGCCGGACCCGACGTAGACCGCAATGTCCCTGGGGCGCAGGAAGAAGAACTCGACCCCGTTCGCCGAGTCCAGGACCGTCAGGTCCCGGCCGTCATGCCGCCCTCGGTAGCCCGCCTCCCGGAGCATCTCGGCGGCGGACTCGGACAACGTGCCCTTGTTCGGAACGGCGACTCGCAACATGGTGTGTCCTTCGTGGGTGATGGCCTGGTAGCTCATGGCTTGCTAGCTGACGACACTGCGGGTGGTGATTTCTGCGGGTGGTGGCTTCTGGGGGTGTGAAGGCCCGGCTGGCCATAGGTTTCGCCTATGACGACGTTCGCCGCAGCCAACCGCGGGATGCTCGTCGACGAACGGGATCACGGCCGCGGTGGCGCCGACACCCCGCCGGGGCGGCGACCGACGCGGCGGGAGGTGCTCCGCGCGGCCGCCTACAGATGCCGGTAGACCTGCTCCAGGCCGATGCCGCGGCCGATCATGATGACCTGCATGCGGTAGATCAGCTGCGACAGTTCCAGAGCGAGCGCGTCGTCGTCCTCGTGTTCAGCGGCGAGCCAGACTTCGCCGGCCTCCTCCAAGACCTTCTTGCCCTGCGCGTGGACGCCCGCGTCCAACGCCGCCACGGTGCCGGACCCGGCCGGCCGGGTGGCCGCGCGGTCCGAGAGCTCCGCGAACAGGCTGTCGAAGGTCTTCACGACATGCCATTCTTCCATCCCGCACGCCGTAGGCTCACAGCACCATGTCCGCACCCACCCCCGCGTCTGCCATCGGAGATGACGGTGTTTTGAACCGCGTGCGGGCCCGGACCACGTTCGCCGGCCTCACGATGATGTGTGTCACCGCCCTGTTCGCGCTGACGGGCTGGGTGTGGCCGGCATGGCTCGCCGGCGGGCCGGGCATGGCGATCGGCGTCGTGGTGGTGGGTGCTGTCGGTGGCCTGGGGCTCGTGTTGCTGCGTCGAGCCCGTCTCTGGGGCGTGGCGGCCGTGCGTGCTTCCTCCTGGGCGGGCGACCTCGGCGGTCCGGGATGGGTGAAGGCCGTGTGCGGGCAGGCACGGCCGATGCGGCGGAACTCGGGCCCACCGATGCTGCGCCGAGTCAGCAAGCACGCGCAGATTGTGCTGCCGCTGAGGGCGCAATCGGGTCCGCTCTCCGCGGGCGAAGCCGTCATGGTCCATGCCAGAGCGGATGCCCTGGCGCCCACGCGCGACGACGATCTGTTGGTCTACGCCGTCACGGCGCGCGGCCCGATCCTGATCGGTCGGCCGGCCGACGGCGTGCTCTTCGTCGCGGATCGGTGGACCTTCGCGGCACTGTGAGGCCGGGCGCGGCGCCTTGCGGATGGTTCCGGCGCTACCGGAGCTTGGCCGCGCGCCGACGCGCCTTCGCCATCGCCTTGCGTCGCTCGGCATCCTGCTCCGCCGCGGCGGCCGCGGCCTCCTGGGCCTCCCGCCCGTCGGGCGTCGCGCCCTCCCCCGCCTGGGCCGCGCCGTTCAGGTGAACAGAGCCATTGACATGAACGGCGCCATTCGTGCTCGCGCCGGCGTCGCCGGCTCCGGCTCCATTGAAGTCCCCCGGCTGCTGCCGCCCGGGCACGTGCCCGCGCCCCGCGAGGATCGGCGCCAGGAACTGCCCGGTGAACGAGTCCGGGTGCAGCGCAACGGCTTCCGGGGTCCCGGTGGCGATCACCCGGCCCCCGCCCGCACCGCCCTCCGGGCCCATGTCGATGATGTAGTCCGCGCACTTGATCACGTCGAGGTTGTGTTCGATCACGATCACCGTGTTGCCCTTGTCGACCAGCCCGTTCAGCACCCCGAGCAGCTTCTCGACATCGGCGAAGTGCAGGCCGGTGGTCGGTTCATCCAGGATGTAGACGGTCGATCCGGTGGAGCGCTTCTGCAGCTCGCTGCCGAGCTTCACGCGCTGCGCCTCTCCCCCGGACAGCGTCGGCGCGGGCTGCCCGAGCCGCACATAACCGAGGCCGACGTCGACGAGCGTCTTCAGGTGCCGGTGGATGGCGCCGATCGGCCGGAAGAACTCCTCGGCCTCCTCGATCGGCGTATCGAGCACGTCGGCGATCGTCTTGCCCTTGTAGCGCACCTCCAGCGTCTCGCGGTTGTACCGCGCCCCCTTGCACACCTCACACGGCACGTAGATGTCCGGCAGGAAGTTCATCTCGATCTTCAGCGTGCCGTCCCCGGCGCAGGCCTCGCATCGCCCGCCCTTCACATTGAACGAGAATCGCCCCTGCTGGTAGCCGCGCACCTTCGCCTCGGTGGTGGATGCGAACAGTTTGCGGATGTGGTCGAAGACGCCGGTGTAGGTGGCTGGGTTGGAGCGCGGCGTCCGGCCGATCGGCGACTGGTCGACACCGACCATCTTGTCCACCGAGTCGAGCCCGGTCACCCTGGTGTGCCGGCCGGGCACCATCCGGGCACCGTTCAACCGGTTCGCCAGCACCGCGTGCAGGATGTCGTTGACCAGCGTGGACTTCCCGGATCCGGACACCCCGGTTACCGCCACCAGACAGCCGAGCGGGAACGCGACGTCGATGTTCTTCAGGTTGTGTTCCCGGGCGCCGACCACGGTGAGCATCCGCTTCGGGTCCACCGGCCGCCGCGTCGCGGGGACGGGGATCGACCGGCGCCCGGAGATGAACGCGCCGGTCGCCGACTCCGGCGAGGCGGCCAGCTCGTCGACGGTGCCCGACACCACCACGCGCCCGCCGTGCTCGCCGGCTCCCGGGCCGATGTCGACCACATGGTCCGCGGCGCGGATCGTGTCCTCGTCGTGCTCGACCACGATCAGCGTGTTGCCGAGATCCCGCAGCCGCGTGAGGGTCTGGATCAGCCGGTGGTTGTCCCGCTGGTGCAGGCCGATCGACGGCTCGTCCAGCACGTACAGCACGCCGACCAACCCGGAGCCGATCTGCGTCGCCAGCCGGATCCGCTGCGCCTCGCCGCCGGACAGCGTCGCCGCCGCGCGATCCAGCGAGAGATAGTCGAGGCCCACGTCCAGCATGAAGCCCAGCCGCGCGTCGACCTCCTTGAGCACCCGGGCCGCGATCATCGACTCGCGCTCAGACACCAGCAGTTTCGGGAAGTAGGCCGCCGCCTGTCGGATGGACAGCGCCGCGACCTGCGCGATGTTCAGCGGACCCATGGTCGGGTGGTCCAGCGTCACGGCGAGCACCTCGGGTTTGAGCCGCGTCCCGTGACAGGCTGGGCACGGCACGTCCCGCATGTAGCCCTCGTAGCGTTCCCGTGCCCACTCCGAGTCGGTCTCCGCGGCCCGCCGCTCGATGAACGGGATCACGCCCTCGAAGTCCGCGTAGTAGGACCGCTGCCGGCCGTACCGGTTGCGGTAGTTCACGTGCACCTGCACGTCGGTCCCGTTCAGCACGGCCTTGCGGACCTTCGCGGGCAGCTTGTCCCACGGCGTATCGAGGGAGAAGCCCATCTGCCCGGCCAGGCCGTCTAGCATCCGCACGAAGTAGTCCGAGGTAGTGCCCCGCGACCACGGGTGGATCGCCCCTTCGGCCAGCGACAGCTCCCCATCCGGCACGATCAGGTCCGGGTCGACCTCCTTGCGCATGCCGAGGCCGGTGCACTCCGGGCAGGCGCCGAACGGCGAGTTGAACGAGAACGACCGCGGCTCCAGCTCGTCGAGCGCCAGCTGGTGATCGTTGGGGCAGGCCAGCCGCTCCGAGAAGCGCCGTTCCCGGGCCGGATCCGCCTCGTCCACGTCGACGAACTCCAGGATCACCACCCCATCGGCCAGCTTCAACGCCGTCTCCACCGAGTCGGCGATCCGCTGCTGCGCGGACGCCTTGTTCACGAGGCGATCCACGACCACCTCGATGGAGTGCTTCTCCTGCTTCTTCAGCACCGGCGGCTCTGCCAGCGTGTGCACCACGCCGTCGACGCGAGCTCGCGAATACCCTTGCGCCTGAAGGGATTCGAAGAGGTCGACGTACTCGCCCTTGCGCTCACGGATCACCGGTGCGAGCACCTGGAAGCGAGTGCCCTCCGGCATCTGCCGCACCCGGTCCACGATCTGCTGCGGGGTCTGCCGGGCGATCGGCTCGCCGCATTCCGGGCAGTGCGGGTGGCCGATCCGTGCGAAGAGCAGCCGCAGGTAGTCGTAGATCTCGGTGATCGTGCCGACCGTCGACCGCGGGTTGCGCGAGGTGGACTTCTGGTCGATGGACACTGCCGGCGACAGGCCCTCGATGAAGTCGACATCGGGCTTGTCCATCTGGCCCAGGAACTGCCGCGCGTATGACGACAGCGATTCCACGTACCGTCGCTGCCCCTCCGCGAAGATGGTGTCGAACGCCAGCGACGACTTGCCCGACCCGGACAGCCCCGTGAACACGATGAGGGAGTTCCTCGGCAGTGTCACGTCGACGTTGCGCAGGTTGTGCTCACGCGCACCGCGCACTATCAGCTGCTGATCGCTCACGATGACCCATGCTATGCGTGCCCACCGACAGCCCCGAATCCGCGCAGGTTGCGTCCCCGTCCGCCGGGGATGCGAGTATGACGATGTGTCCGCGCATCGCCCCGATCCGATCCGCTGGGGCCTCGTCGGGTACGGGCCCGGCGGGCGAACCTTCCATGCGCCGCTCATCGCCGCGGCGGGCGGAATCGATCTGTGCGCGGTCGTCACGACGGACCCGGAGCGGCGCGCCGCGGTCGCCCGGGATCATCCGGGGGCGATCTGTGTGTCAAGCCTCGCCGATCTGCCCGCGCTCGGCGTCACCGCGGTGACGATCTCCACGCCCCCAGCGACCCATGTGCCGCTCGCGCTCGCCGCGATCGACCTGGGGTTGCACGTCGTGGTGGACAAGCCGTTCGCGCTCACCGCCGCCGAGGCGACCGCGGCGGGCGCGGCCGCGCAGGCCGCACACGTCGTGCTCGTGCCGTACCAGAACCGTCGCTGGGACGGCGATTTCCGCACGGTCACGGCGCTGACGCGCGCCGGCCGGCTCGGTGCGGTGCATCGCTTCGAGTCCCGGCTGGACCGCTGCCGCGCGGTGAAACCCGGTTGGTCGTCGGACGTCTCGGCCGGCGGCGGCCTGCTGCTGGACCTCGGACCGCACCTCGTCGACCAGGCGCTGCAGCTCCTCGGCCCGGTGCGCACCGTCCATGCCTGGCTGGACACGGTTCGCGACGGCGCAGCCGCCGAGGACAGCGTCATACTCGATCTGGCGCACGACGGTGGCGCGCACAGCACTCTCGTCGCGTCCCTCGCGGCACCCGCGCCCGGGCCGCGATTCCTGGTGCAAGGGTCGCGGGCTGGCCTGCGCATCGAGGGTTTCGACGGGCAGGAGGCGCAGCTCAAGGCAGGGCTCTCACCGGCAATGCCGGGTATCTCGTGGGGCGTCGATGACGAGCGGAGCGCCCGGCTGTTCGAGGCGGACGGCGGCGCGGTGGACCTGCCTCTCGAGCGCGGCCGATGGGACACGTTCTATCCGGCGGTGGCGTCGGCGATCACGGACGGCACTCCCCCGCCCGTCGTTACCTCGGATGCAGTAGCGACCGCCCGTGTGATCGATGCGGCTCGGGCGTCGGCGCGAACCGGACGTGATGTTCCTCTGGGCGGCGAGTCGTCATCCGGGTGATTTTCCGACCCGCGGCGTGGCGGAGGTTGTCGCGACCGGGAGTTGTCGCTACAGTGGCATTACTAACGCATTACCAATGTTGGCAATCACATGACGGTCACCTGGTAGTGCGCGAGGCAGACTGTAAGGCGGCTGTGAGGGCGTACACGGCTGCTATCCCGCGGTGACGGGGCTGGCGATTCCGCTGGCCCCGTCACTGATTTTTTCTGGCTCTCACCAGCTCGTTCCAAGGGCATCCGTGCAGGTCAGCCAGTATCTGCGGGCGTGTCTGGCAGCGCGCGTCGGAGTCGCCGGATAGTGTCTGGCACATGAGCAAGACCACCGACTACACCGGGCACGTCGATTCCGGTGGCGACCCGGCTGTGCGCGTGCTCGGCGACATCACCGTCACGAAGCTCTCCGTCGGGCCGATGGATAACAACGCCTACGTGCTCACCTGCGCGGGCACCGGCTCGTCGCTGCTCATCGACGCCGCGAACGACGCGGAGTGGATCATCGGGCTGCTGAGTAGCGATCCGCGGCATCGCTCGCTCGCCAGCATCGTGACCACCCACCGGCATGCGGATCACTGGCAGGCGCTCGCGGAGGTCGTCTCGTCGACCGGTGCGCCGGTCCTCGCCGGTGCCGAGGATGCGGCGGGGTTGCCCGTGCCCGTAGATGTGCCGCTCCGGCATGGCGATACGGTGCCGTTCGGCGATTGCGTGCTGGAGGTGATCGCGCTCCGCGGCCACACGCCCGGCTCCGTCGCGCTGCTCTACCGCGAGGCCGGGGGCGGGGCGCATCTGTTTACCGGGGACTCCCTCTTCCCCGGCGGGCCGGGGCGAACGACGTCACCGACGGATTTCACCTCGCTCATGGACGATCTCGAAGCTCGCGTCTTCGGCCTGCTGCCCGACGACACCTGGGTCTATCCAGGCCACGGCGACGACACCACCCTCGGCACCGAGCGCCCCCACCTCCCCGAATGGCGCGCCCGCGGCTGGTGAGCCGGGCTCGTCATCGGGTGCGGCCCATCATCGGTATGCCGGTGGCGACCGTACGCAGGTGACGACTACGACGACGTTCCATAGACTGTTGTGAGTATCGTCGGCAAGTGGCGGGAGGTGTGCGATGACGGGTACGTCGGTCACGGTGGAGATTCCGCCGGGATTGGACTCCGCCCGGACCCGCCGCTGGTTGGAAGAGATCCTGGGTGAACGGGCGACCATTGCCCGCCTGCGCGCCGAGATCGGCGGACAGGACCAAGCACCGGGGCCGGGTGTCATGGCCCAGATCGGCCGGCTCGAGGCTGCCTGGCGGGATATCGAGAAGCGTTACGGCCTGCTCAGCGCAGACGATCTGGTGCGCATGGCCGGCGCCACGCCCGCATCGCTGCGGACCTGGGTGCACAATCAACGGCGGCGGCACGGGCTGCTCGCGGTGCGCCGAGGCGGCCGAAACGTCTTTCCGGGATTCCAGTTCACGAGGACGGGAAGCCCCAAGCCCTGGCTGCGCGAGATCACCGAACCGTTGCTCGCCGCCGGCTGGTCGGAAGAGTCGGTGCTCCTGTGGCTCGCTGCGCCGACGGGTTGGCTGTCCGGCCAGGCACCGCTCGACGTTGTCGATACGGAACTCGATCGCGTGCGTCGTGCGGCAGCCGCGGCTGCGGCCGGGCCGGTCGGGTGACCGTTCCCTCTCCGCCCCGTCCGCTCCGCCCCCTACACGCGCTGCTGCCGGAGGGCAGCGTGCTCTACCGGGTGCATCGCACATCCCACGGCGGCATCGACGATCCAGGAAACCGGTTCAACCCCGGGATCGGTGGCCCTACGAGGTGGGCCTTCTTCGGCCGGCCGATCGTGCCGGTTCTCTACGCGGCGGCATCGCCCGAAGCGGCGGTGTTCGAGACCCTGCTGCACGACGCGGTTCCCGGTTCGGTGGTCCCGGCCGCCTACTACCGCTCGACCGTCTTGACCGTGCTGCACACGGTTCGCGACCTGCCTCTCGGCCAATTCCACTCCGCGGGGCTGCGCAAGCTGGGCCTGCACGCGGCCGACCTCACCGACACCGCCGCCGAGACGTACCCCGCAACGATCGAATGGGCACAGGCGATACACACGGACACCGATCTGGCCGGCATCGAGTGGATGTCTCGCCAATACAACAGTGTCGCTTGTCTGGTGCTGTTCGAAGGCCCGGGGCGGGCAAGCGCCCGCGACCTCGTCCCGGCGCCCGACGATCCCGCCGGCCGGAACTTCGCGCTGCCCCACGACCAGGAGTGGTTGGCCGCGCTCGCCGCCAGAGCGGACATCACCATCGAGGTGTAGCGCTGATCCGCCACTCGCAATGGGGCGCGGCGGCGACAAACTCCTGGCCGCCCAACAAGCACAACAATCAGCTGGCGGCGCGCATTCATACATGTAGTAGCCGGGATCGGTCGCGATGCCGTGAGGCAGTTTCTATCGGGTTCCATCGAGTTCCATTGAGTTCTGCTGAGTTTCATCGAGCGCGCGAGGGGCGGGAGGGCCGACCGCATGACGTTCGACGAGTTCGCGGCCTCCGAACTGCCGGCGCTGGCAAGGTACGCCCGGACGTTGACCGGCGACCGCCAGCACGCGCACGACGTCCTCGCGGAAGCCCTGGTGACGGCCCACCTGCGCTGGCACAAGATCGGTGCCATGCAGCATCCGGCGGCCTACGTACGCCGTATCGTGACCACCACCTTCCTCGGGGAGAAGCGACGCTGGTCCACGCGACATGTCGTTCTCACCCCTACCGGCGAACTACCGGAGGCCGCGAGCCCGGACCGCGCCGGGAACGTGGACGACCGTGACGAGCTTCGCAGCCTCCTTGCGTCGCTACCGCGCCAGGTTCGGGCCGCCATCGTGATGCGCTACTACCTCGGCCTCGCGGACCGGGACATCGCCGCGGAGCTGGGGTGCGCCGAGGTGACGGTCCGCTCGTACATCTCGCGCGGCATTGCAACCCTCCAGGTCGCCGGCAGCGGCGGAGCCGATGCAAGTGCCGACGCACGACCCGGCGCATCGTCCGCGAACCGAGCCGCCGTCGAACGGAGAGCTGTTCGATGAATATCAGCGATCTGCACGGGGAACTCGCGGAGCAATCGGCCGATGCGCCCGACCTGGCCGCCGTCCGGTCGGACGTCGACGCGATGCTCGCGCGGAGGACGCGCCGGCACCAGGCCCGGGTGATCATGGCGGTAGCCGCCGCCGTGGTGGTCCTGATCGGCGGCGTCACCGCCGGAACGCGACTTCTGGTGCCGCATCCGACCCATCCATCCGGCCCGGCGTCAGGCCCGGCATCAGTGTCAACGCACGCTGGTACTCCGACCGCAGGTACCGGGTCGCTGTCCACGCCCACGGGCACGGCGAGCACAGAGTCGCCCGGCGCATCGCCGACCCAGGCCACGACCGACACCGCGCCGGCCGTGCCCACCAGGCCGACCGAACTCGGCAAAGCGTCGGGCGTGCTTGCTGTCGCCGGCCCATTCGAGCTGTCGGTGCCGTTTGCGCTCACCCCCCCGGCAACCGGCCGCGCCGATCTGGGGTGGTCGGCATCACCTCACTCGGGGCTCGTTTCGGTGGGGCTTCCGGGCTACGTCCCTATCCCGCAAGACGCTGCCAAGCCCGACGAATGGGTCGGCGGGAGCATCGACTACGGACCCGAAGTTCCGCCGCCACCGACCGGCGCGCGAACGATCACGGTCGGGGGGCACGTGGCTACCACGTGGACGGATCCGGAATCGGGGTCGCCGAGCCAGACCACATCGATTTCATGGGCGCTCCCCGACGGCACGAAGATCCGCGCCAGCTCGAACCGCAAGGACGTGGCGGCCGTCATAGCAGGGATGGTCGTCGACAAGCCGTCGACGGTCACCGTTCCCGCCGGGGCGACGATACTTCCGCCCGGCCTGACGTTCGCGCATGCAGAATTCGGGATGACAGTGTCCCGCACCCAGCCCGATCGTCTGACCGCGGACAGGTCGCAGATCGTCGTGTTCTGCTCATCCGGAACGGAGCCGGGCACCGAATTTGACTCCCCGGACTGCCTCTCGACAAGCCGCCTACCGAACGCCGACGCGGCGGAGGCCGCGACGCACCCGGGATTCAGCGACTGGGCCGTAGCGATCGTTCATGGCAGGACCGTGTACGTGTCTCCGGACGGACGCGCCGTCGGCGGCACGAATGCGAGCGGCGATTGGGATGAGGTCATTGCGGGGAGCGCTCTACCGGTGACCCCCGCCGATGCGGCGGAAATGCTCGTCGAGCTTTCGCCGTAGCCGGCCCCGTCGGTTCGATGGAGCAGTCGTCCCCCTGCCGTAGGCCTGTTCAGGTTTCGCAAACCGTGCCCGGTGCCCACGATTCGTGCTCAGTCGGGTTTGCGTGTCGCTGCGCGTTCGACGAGCCATTGGAACAAGGTGAGCCGGTCGTGCATCATCTCCGGGTGCCACTGGACGCCGATCGCATCGGCGCCGTCGACTTCGATCCCCTCGGTCACGCCGTCATCGGCGGATACACTGACCAGCACGCCCTCGCCGGGCCGGTCGACGGCCTGGTGATGGAAGCTGTTCACGAAGGTCTCTGCGCCGAGCAGGCTGTGCAGCCGCGAGCCATCGCGAATCGTGACTCGATGAGTCGGGTGATGCGCCGGATAGCCGAGGAAGGAATGGCTCTGGCCGCCGTCGGCGGGCAGGTGGCGGACCAGGGTCCCACCGAGTGCGACGTTCAGCACCTGGCACCCACGGCAGATGGCGAGGATCGGTACGCCACGGGCGAGAGCGCCGGTGATCAGGTCGATCTCGTGCTGGTCGCGGTCCGGGTCGATATCCGTGGACATCGGCCCGGGGGTGGAACCGTATCGCCGCGGGTCCACATCGCCGCCACCGACCACCACCAGCCCGTCGATCGCTTCCAGAACGCGTTCGGCCGCTCCCGCCCGAACGAGGTGCACAGGCACCCCGCCTGCATCGGCGATTCGTTCCGCGTACGCGGAAATCGCGGTGTCCATGGACATGTGACGCAGCACGGCGGGCGCGCCCGCGAGGGACCCGAGGGAGGTGCGGCCGCCGGTGATGCCGATCAGCGGGGCGGACATCAGATCGGCCAGCTCGGGTCGTCGACGCCCGTCATGCGGGCGCCGGTGAACAGCCGGAACGATTCCTCGCTGCCGTGGCCGCCGACACCGCTGAGGCCGAAGAAACTCTGCTCGGCGTCGGGCGCGAGGTTCAGCAGACTGGTGCCGTTGATCTTCACCTCGCCCACGCGCAACCGGCGACCGACCTCCAGCGCGCGAGATTCCTTGGCGCCGAAAACATATCCGGCGAGGCCGTACTGGGAATCGTTCGCCAGGGCCACGGCCGTCCGATCGTCGGCCACGGGTATGACGATGACGACCGGCCCGAAGATCTCCTGCGCTGAGCCGTCATGCTCGGCTCCGGTCACCACGGTGGGAGCGAAGAAGCACCCGTTGTCCTCCGGGGCGGGCATGGCCGCTGTCGCGGTCGCGCCGGCGGCTACCAGCGCGCCGACCTGACTGCGCACCTTGTTCAGGTGGGCCCGGTGCGACAGCGGGCCGAAGGTGGTGGTGTCGGAGAGCGAGGAACCCATGGTCTCCTGACGCATGCGGGCGAGCATCGCAGCGACGAGATCGTCATGCAAGGCTTTCGGGACGTACACCCGGCGTGGGGCCTCGCACCACTGCCCGTTCAATTTGACGGCACCCGGGACCAGTTGTGCGGCAACGGCTGTCGGGTCCGCATCGTCCAGTACTACGGCGGGGTTGTTCCCGGACAGTTCGAGATGCACCGGCACCAGCCTGGGCGCGGCGCTGGCCGCGATGTCGCGACCGGTGGCGGTACCGCCGGTGAAGCTGATCACCGCGATGCGCGGATCGGCGACCAATGCGCTACCGACCGCCGGGCCTCCGTGCACGAGTTGGAAGACCCCTGGCGGCAAGCCGGCCTCGGCGGCCTGCGCGAACAGTGAACAGCTCGCCGGGGCCCATTCGGGAGCTTTCAGAATGACGGGACAACCGACCGCCAAGGCGTGCGCGATCTTGGTCGTGGCGACACCGAGCGGCGCGTTCCAGGGCACGAGCACGGCTGCCGGGCCTCTGGGGATCCGATCGAGCCATACCGGCCGGCCGTCGACGCTCATATCGCGCGTGCACGCCCCGGACGCGACGCGCGCGACCGGCGCGACCAGGGTGTCGGCCAGCGATCCGGCCATCATCCGCGTGACGGTGATCGGTACACCGGTGAGCCGGGCGTCGGCCTGCGCGATGGCCTCCTCCAGCGGCCGCAACGCCGCCGCGAAGGCGGCGATGCGCTCGGCGCGACCCTCGGCGCCGAGGTCCAGCCAGCTACCGCTGCGATGCACGCGATCCGCGGCAGCCAGCGCGCGCTCAAGGTCGGCCGCCTCCGTCTGCCGCTGGTGAGCTAGATGCTCGCCGGTGTTCGCGTCGGCGAGTTCGGCATCGAGCCGCACCTGGGGCTCGGCGAGGTTCCCGTCGATCAAGTCCTGCTGAATCGCCGTGAAAGTTGCCGTCACGTCGTCCCTTTCGTCGTTCTCATAGTTCTGTTGTCGCAGTTCCGTTGTCGAAACCGACGGGTGCCGACGGCGGGCTGTTCGTTCTGCTTCAGGCGGCGCTCGGCTGATGATCCGCACCCGATCGATGCTGTGCTGCTCAGCTGGCTCCGAGGTACGCGCTGATCACCGCCTGGTCCGCGCGGATCGTCTCCGGGTCCCCTTCGGCAATGCGTCGCCCGCTATCCATCACGACGATCCGCTCGCACAATCCGAGGATGAACGGCAGGTCGTGGTCGACGACCAAGACCCCGCAGCCCACCAGGGACGGCAGATCCCGCACCACGTCGCCGAGCTCGGCCGATTCGACCTCATTCATACCGGCGACCGGTTCATCCAGGAAGATGAAATCGGGGGCAAGGGCCGCAGCGCGCGCGATCTCGAGCCGGCGCTGCGCACCGTAGGGCAGCGTTCCGGCCTTCCGATCGAGTACGTCCGCCAGGCCGAGTCTGCCGATGAGATCCGTCATCGGGACGTCTGCGGACCGCCCGGCTTGGCGGGCGGCGATGCCTGCGACCGCGATGTTGTCCGCCACGGTGAGATCGGCGAACAGCCGGATGTTCTGGAATGTCCGCGCGATTCCGTCCAGGGCTGCGAAGTGCGCGCCGACCGGGATGGGCTTGCCGCTCAGTGTGAGGCGCCCGGCTGTCGGTTCCAGTACGCCCGACAGCATGTTCAGCATCGTCGTCTTGCCCGAACCGTTCGGCCCGATCAGGCCGACGATCGACCCGGCGCGCAGCTCCAGGTCGACGGAGTCGACGGCAACGATGCCCTCGAACCGCTTCCCTGCGCCGACCGCCCGGAGCACCGCCGGCGCCCGGTCGGCGGAGTTCGCGTCGGGTCGCCGCCCGGGTGCCGGGGCAGCTTGCCGGGATGCCGAAGTCTCGAGGCTCGACTGCCTGAGCCGCCGCCAGCGCTTCGGCAGCAGGCGATCGATCTCCCAGTCGTCGAGCAGTCCCTTCGGCCGCAGGATCATCGTCAGGGTGATGACGAGGCCCAGGAAGATGTCGGTGAGCCCCGGGATGGCGGGCAGGTCCAACCCGCCGATCGTCGGCCCGTCACCGAGGTAGCGGAAGACCTCACGGCCGACCGTCACCATAACGACGCCGACGACGATCCCGGTGACCCCGCGCACCCCGCCGACGAACACCATCGCCATCGTGGTCAGCGTGAGCGAAAGGTAGAAATCGGTCGGCGTGATGGAGCCGAGGTACAGACCCAGCAGAGCGCCGCCGGCGGCGGAGACGACGGCCGAGAGCACCCAGCCTGCGAATCTCGCGCGCCGGACGTCGGTGCCCATCGATGCGGCCGCCAGCTCGTCCTCGCGGGCTGCCCGGAGTTGCAGCCCGATGGGCGACTCCTTGAACGCGCCGGCCACCGCCAGCGCGACGAACATGACGGCGGCCGCGGTCCAGGTGGTGACGACCCGCGGAATCCCGTAGAACGCCTCCGCGCCGCCCGTCATGGACACCCAGTCGTTGAGCACCTGATAGGTGACGACCAGGACCGCGAGGGTGATCATAGTGGCACTCGTGCCGCTGAGCCGGCGAATGGCGAGCCCCAGTCCCGCGGCGAACACGGCAACCAGGGCGAGCGCCACCAGCACGGCGACACCGGGGTGCAGCTGCACCGTAGCGAGGGAGAACGGCGCATTGGGAATGCGCCGCGCTTTCGAGGCCAGGGTGGCGGACAAGATCGCCACGGTATAGGCGCCCATGCCGGCGAACCCGATGTGCCCGAAGGAGATGACACCGGAGTTCCCCGTGAAGATCCCGATCCCGACCACGATGACGACGTTGATCATGGCGACTGTCACCAGCCGCTGGCCGCTCGCACCCTGGGCCGCAACGACGAGCATCGCGACGATGACGATCGCGATGGTCAAGACGGCGGCGCGCCCGACACCGGTGCGCAGGGCCGCCGACCAGGTGGGGACCCTCATACCTTCACCCCCCTGATGCGGCCGAGCAGTCCCTGCGGGCGCAGGACGAGTACTGCCGCGATCGCGGCGAAGATGAAGCCCTGGGTGAGCCCGACGACGCTGGCCGGCAACGCGGCGCGCAGGGCCACTTCGACGGCGCCCAGCGCGAAACCGCCGATGACGGCGCCGCCGAGACTGCCCAGGCCGCCCACGACCACGGCGACGAACGCCGACAGCATCGGCATCAACCCCATGTGCGGATTGATGGATCCGCCCGTACGGGCCATGGTGAGCAGCCCGGCCAACCCGGCCAGTAGGCCGGAGGCGGCGAACGCCGCAACGACCACCCGGTTGATCCGCACGCCCACCAGGCGCGCGCCCACAGCATCCTCGGCGGTGGCCCGCATCGCCAGGCCAGCACCGGTTCGCTTGAGCACGTACAGCCCCACCAACAGGGCGATCGCGGTCACGCTGATCGTGACGATCTGGTAGCGCGGCATCACCAGGGCGCCGACGCTCCACGACCCCATCAGCCAGTCCCACTGCGGCACCGTCTTCGAACGGGCCGAGATCAGCATGACGATGAGCGCCTGGATGATCAGGCTCACACCGAATGACGTGAGCAGGCTGGTCGTCTCGCTGGCACTCCGCACGGGCCGGAAGGCGACCCGTTCCATCACGAGGGCTGCGACGATCGACGCCGCCACTCCGGCGACGGCGCCGACCGCCCAGGGCAGCCCCAGGGCGGCGCTGCCGAGCGCGGCGTAGCAGCAGATGGTGATCAGTTCGCCGTGCGCGAAGTTCGTCAGACCGAAGATCGTGAACACGATCGCCAGGCCCAGGGCGAGCAGCGCGTACGTGGCACCGAGGCTGAGCGCGTTGAGCGCCTGCTGCAAGAACACGATCATGCGATTCGCTCGCTTCCGGTTCCATGCGCCGCGCCACTGCCGCCGAGGTAGGCATCGGTGAGCCCGGCGGGTCCACCGATCTCGGCCGCGGTGCCGGACGCGACGACAGAACCGCTGCGCATCACATACGTCCGATCGGCGACATCCATGGCGCGTGTCGCGTTCTGATCGACCAGGACGATGGTCAGCCCCGTCGCACTCAGGTCGCGAACCACGTCGAAGACGAGCTCCACCATCATCGGCGCCAGGCCTAGAGTGGGCTCGTCGAGCAGTAGCACGCGTGGCCTTGCCATCAGCGACCGGGCGATAGCGAGCTGTTGGGCTTCGCCGCCGGACAGCGTGCCGGCGGCCTGCTCCCGGCGTTCGCCGAGGATTGGAAATCGCTCCAGCATGCGCTCGAGATCCGCCGCAGCACCCGGTCGGTCGCGCCGGAAGCTCGCGCCGAGCACCAGGTTCTCCCTGACGGTGAGGCCGGCGTGGATGCGTCGTCCCTCGGGGGTGAGCACCAGGCCGTGCCGGATGACACGTTCGGCCGGCCATCCGGTGATGTCCACGCCGTCCAGCACGATTCGACCGGCTGTCGGCCGCAGCAGACCTGCTACGGCCGACAGCGTGGTGGTCTTGCCGGCTCCGTTCGGCCCGAGCAGGGCAACCGTCTCGCCGCGGTCGACGCTCCAAGAGACATCGCGCACCGCCACGATCGGCCCGTATCGGACCGTCAGACCCTCGATCGACAGCATGGGGTGAATTACGGGGTCGGGATGTAGGACGGCACGAAGGAGTCCTTGTACACGAACTTGCCGCCCTCCACGGCGCCGATGGTCACCGGCTTGAGCGGAATGCCGGTGGTGCCCTGGTAGGTCACCGCACCCGTCATCGTCGGCACATCCTTGAGCTGTTTGAGCGCGTCCGTGATCGCCTTCGCATCGTTGCTGCCCGCCTTCTCGACAGCGGCCGCGATGATCTGCGCGATCGTCACGCCGAGCGCACCGAGTGCGGGACCGTCGCTGATGTCTTTGTTGGACTTTCCTGGCCCGTCCAGGAACGCCGCATAATCGCTGCCCGGGGTCGGGAAGACGTGCGTCGAGAAGACAGTGCCCACCAGGGCATCACCGCCTGCTTCGAGCAGACCGGCGGTGTCGAAGCCGTCGCCGCCGGCCACCGGGGTTTCGACGCCGGCGCGGCGCAGCGCGCGGATGAAGCTCGGCGTGTCCGGCGGGAACATCGTCGTGTAGATGACATCGGGGCGCGGATTCATCGCGGCGATCTTGGTGACCTGCGCCGAGAAGTCCGTCTGCCCGATAGAGAAGGTGACATCGCCGAGCACCTTTCCGCCGCCGTGGGTGAAGGTGTCGGCGAAGAACTTCGGCGTGTTCGAGGTGTACGTCATGTCCGGGCTGCTCACGGTGACGGCCGTCTTCTTGCCGTTCTTGAGCAGGTATTCGGCGACCCCGGCGGCCTGCACGTTGTCACCGAACGCGGCCAGGAATACCGAAGCGTTCCCGCCGATGGCGGTGTACTCGGGCTGCGTAGAGGCACCCGCGATCACCGGAACTCCGGAGCTACCGGCAACCTCGATGACGCCGGTCGCCATCCCGGGGAAGGCCGGTCCGATCAGGATGTCCGCACCCGCGTCGACGAGTTCCTGGGCGACGGTCCCACCGGAGGCCGAATCGCTCTTCATGTCCTTCGCCTGGACGTCGAAGGTGTAGCCCGCTACCCCGCCGGCGGCGTTGATCTTGTCGATCTGGTACTTGAGGCCGGCCAGCAGCGGCACGTCGCCGATCGCGGCGTCGCCGGTCAAGCCGAGCGCACCGCCGATCGTGACGACCTTGCTGTCGGACTTGGATGATCCGCCGGAACAACCGGCGAGCGCGGTGGCGGCCACCGCGGTGGCCGCCACGACTCGAATCCACGATTTCACGATCGCTTCTCCCATTTCTGTGAGGCAGGTGCAGTTGTCGGTGGAGCAGTGCGGTCGGCGGATCCGGATCGCGGATCCGCCGAAGGACCTAGATGAACTCGAAGTAGCGGGCCTTCTCCCAGTCAGTGACCGCATGGGAGTAGACCTTGGCCTCCCAGAGGGCGGCGAGGACGTACTGCTCGACGACATCGGCGCCGAGGGCGTCCAGGGCGAACGGGCTGGCCGACAGGAGCCGGGCCGATTCGTCGAGTGTCGTCGGGAAGCGCTCGATGGCGCTGCGGTCGGCATCCAGCCGGTAAGCGTCACCGCCATGCATGCCGGGTGGCTCGAGCCCCTCGTCGATACCGGCCGAGGCCGATGCGAGCAGGGCGGCGATGGCGAGGTACGGGTTCACGTCCGCGCCGGGCACTCGCCACTCGGCGCGCACCGACCCCGGGTGTTCACCGAGGATGCGACAGGACACCGTCCGGTTGTCGTACCCCCAGGTGGCCCCGTGGCCGGCGAACTCCTCGGAGTTCGTGCGCCGATAGGAATTGATCGTCGGCGCGTAGAACGTCATGAAAGCCGGTGCGTGCTGCAGGATTCCGGCGACGGCCCCACGCAATGACCTGGACACGAAATGGTCTGCGGCGGCGTCATAGAAGATCGGTGAGCCGCCGGTGTCCGTCATGGACAGGTGAATGTGACAGGACGATCCGACCTGATCGGCGACCGGTTTCGGCATGAACGTGGCCGACATCCCCGCTCTGGCAGCGCAATCGCGCACCGCGAGCTTGAAAAGGACGTGCCGGTCGGCCATGTCCATGGCGTCGCCGTAGGTGAGGTTGATCTCCCACTGCCCGAGGCCCCACTCCCCCTGGCTGAGTTCGACGTCCAGGCCGGAGCGGTCCAACGCGTCGCGCAGCGGCTGGAAGAAATGCTCCCAACCGTTGACCTGCTGCACGGTGTAGTCGGCGTGCATCAGGGTGGACGGCGTCATGGTGTGGTAGCCACCGGTGCGCAATGCGTCGTAGTTCTCGCGATACAGGAAGAACTCGAGTTCCGTTCCCACAGCAGCGGTTCGACCGGCGGCGGCCATCGCGTCGAGTTGGCGGCGCAGGATGGTGCGCGGCGCGACGGCGACCAACTCGCCGGTCTCCGGCTCGTACAAATCGGCCATGACGACCGCGGTGCGATCAAGCCATGCCGCCGGTCGCAAGGTGGCCATGTCCGGGCGCATCAGGATGTCCCGCCAGCCGGTGTGCCACCCCGCGTACGGCACTTCGAGGCCGATGTCCTGGTTGATGTCCCAGCCGAAGACGCAGGTGGAGATGGCGATCCCGGGCTCGGCGAGTTCCTGCAGTTTGCGCGGTGTGAGCCGCTTGCCGAGCAATCGGCCGGACATGTCCGGCGCCGTCACGATGACGGTGTCGTAGCCGCCGGAATGAAGCTCGTCCGGCGTGAGCTGCGCCGTCATCGGGTCAACCACCCACCGTCGACGGGAAGCTCGATGCCGGTGATGTAGCTGGCGTCGTCGGAGAGCAGGAATGACGCCGCCGCGGCGATGTCGGCAGGTTCGCCGACGCGCGGGATCAGCAGCCGTGTCTTCATGAACTCCATCGCCTCCGGCCCAGTGATGTCGCCACCCGTGAATCGGGTATTGATAGGCCCGGGGGCGATCGCGTTGACACGGGTGCCTTGAGCCGAGAGCTCCACGGCGAGGGCCTTGGTCAGCATCGGGATGCCACCCTTGGACGCGTTGTAATGCGGTTGGCAATGCGGCCCGCTCGCTACGACCACCGATGCCTCGACGGTGGACAGATTGACCACAGCGCCGCCGCCGGCCGCCTTCAGGTGCGGGGCTGCGGCCTGGGTGACCAGGAACGGCCCGGTCAGGTTCACGCCCAGGACGAAATCCCACTCCTGCTGGGTGACATCGGCCAGGCCCGACATGGTGACGACACCGGCATTGTTGACGAGGTAGGTGAGCGAGCCAAGCATGTCGACCGCCGCCGATACGGCCTCGTGCACGACATCACGGTTGGCGACGTCGCAGTACACGAAGCTGGCCCGCCCGCCCGCGCTGGTGATCATCTCGATCGTCTCGGCGGCACCGGCCTCGTTGACGTCCAGGACCGCGATCGCGGCGCCTTCCGAGGCGAGGCGGGTGGCGATCGCTCGGCCGATACCGGATCCCGCACCGGTGACGATGGCCGTACGGCCCTGATGGTCCCTCACAAGAATGTCCTCCAGCTAGTGCCGATCAGGTCGTCGGCTCGGTGATTGAAAGCGGTGGTCAACAGCGTTGGCTGCCAAGCGTCGCGGTACCCCCCCACGTCACTGCCTGGGTTCCTCGGCCGTCATCGGCTGGCCAGGTATCAGGATCTCGCGCAGCACGTCCCGACTGTGTTCGATGTGCCTGACCATCAGTCGCGCGGCCCGGGCACCGTCGCGGGCCTCGATCGCCTTCAGCAGCCCGGCGTGCTCGCGCCGCATATCGACCACCGACGGCAGGTAGTTCAAATTGTCCGTGGGAGCGAAAAGCTCGCCTCGCGCATCACGAATCGACTCCTGGAGCCGCGGACTGCCTGACGCGGCAGCGATCTCGGCGTGAAAAGCCGAATCGTGCTTTCGGAACTCCTGACGGGAAATGCCCTGCCGCAACGCGGTGACGGCGGCACGCATCGCCACGATCTGCGCATCGGTGCGGCGTTCCGCGGCCAGCTTTGCGGCACGAGACTCCACCGCGATGCGGAACTCGGCCAAGTCGTCCCACTCCCCGATGGTCGCTCGCATCCGGCCCGCCCACAGCTCCGGGTTCGATCCGAGGGCTGAGACCGAGGTTCCGCCGTGCGCCCCGCGTTGCGTCGTCACATAGTTCAGTGCTTCGAGCGCAGCGAGCGCCTCGCGCACCGCCATGCGAGACACCCCTAGTTGTGCCGCAAGCTCGCGCTGTGACGGGAGCTTGGAGCCTTCCGGCAACTCACCGCTGTGGATCAAGCGGCGCAGCAGCGCGGCAACTTCTTCGCCCGTCCTGGTCGAGGGGGGCAAGTTGAAGTTCATTGGACCGACGATAGGACCATTCACGAGAGGCGTCAAGACTCGCGCGCCCTGCTCCCGGGGATGTCGTCATATGTGCGGCGACACGCGCCGGCAGCGGTTCGACTGCCCGATTCGAAAGAGGCAGGAACGCCACCCGACCGGATCGGGTTGCGCAGGGTAAGGCGGCGCCCCCGGGGCGGGTCGGGTCACCGGGGGCGCCGCTGGTACGGTTCGGTCAAATTCCGACGGCGGCGTGCGCCTCCTCTGCGTCGGCGCGGGTGCCGACGTGCGCGGGTCGTCTGGCAAGTTCGATCGCAAGGTAGACGACGAGGCCGACGACCATGCCGACGATCGCATCGGAGAGCGATGGCAGCGTTTCGTGGACAACGAGCCCAACGACCGCACCGACACCCCAGCCGATGAACGCGGTCGGCCGGACGCGGCGTTCGACCCGGCCGACGAGCCGCCTGCGCAGGATGACCTGATCGGCTATCAAGACCGCACCGAGCGGCGGAACGATCACGCCGAGCAGGGCGAGCCAATTGACGTAGAAGCTCCACACGCCGGCAATCGCTGCAGCGAGCCCGATCGCGCCGAGAATCAGCGTGAGCAGGCGCATCTTGGAGCGCACGATATGCGACCAACTGAGCGCCCCGTTGTAAAGGCAGTGGGTACAGACGGAGCCGAGGTTCACGACGACGAAGATGACCACGAAGATGTCCAGGACGATGTTCCCCGGCCCGGTGAGGATCGGGGTGAAGTCGCCGCCCGCGGTGCCGGGGTCCGCGATGGCACCTGCGGCCACCAGGAACCCGCCGGACAATTGCGCGATCAAGCTGGCGATCGGAAAGGCGGAGGCGGTTGCTATCACGCCTTGCTTTCCGTTCTTGGACCAGCGAGTGAAATCGGCCGCCATGGTGCCCGAATCGAGGAACGTGGCCATGATCGCGGTGACAGCGGCACCGAAGGTCATGGTGCCGCCTGCGATGCCGGCGTAGCCGGTGACGCCGCCGAAGTCGTGGTGTCCGGCTGCAATGGCGACGGCGATGATCACCGCGATGATGAATAGTGGGGCGGCGAGTGCTCCGGTCCAGGACAATGCCTTGATACCAAGGAATGTCGCGGCGATGAAGATGATGCCGGCGATGGCGGCGACCAAGGCTTCGTTCCAGCCGAATGAGTTGTGCAGGGCGGACCCGGTGGCGCCGGTGTTGAACGCGAACCAACCGACGACGACGGTGGACAGGAATCCGGACGCGACGATATAGCCCACGGATCCGAACGTTTCAGTGGTTTGCAGGGCGAAGTTCTTGCCGGTCTGGCCGGCGCGATAGCTGAGCAGGCCAACGAAAACGAACATGATCAGGTTCGCCAGCAGGATCGCGGCGAAGCCTTCTTTGAAGCCGAGCATGGCGACGACGATGCCGCCGGGCACGGCGTTGGTGAGGATCATCGGGAAGCCGAACCAGACAGCGGCGACCGTCATGAGGGATTTGCGGTGTTCCGGCGGTACCGGGCTGTGCTCGAATTCCGACTCCAGCTTGCTGCCGGTGTCGGACTGGGTTGTTTCCATCGCAGGCCTTTCGGGATCAGGAGAGCTTGGTTGGGTTCGCGGCCGGTGCCGATGCGCCGGATTGCCCCCGCATGAGAAGGGTCAGGCGTAGACGATGCCGTCGGCGACGTCGGCACGGATCTCGGTGCCGATCTTTCTGGCGAGCAGTTCGTCGAGTCGGTCCAGCGGGCCGATCAATGCCCGGCCGCCGGCTTTGGCAACCCGAATGGCGGCGTCGACCTTCGGTTTCATGGATCCTTCGGCGAACGGCAGATGTTGAATTCCGTCGACCGAGGCGGTGAGGATGTCGCGCTGCTGTGGCGTTCCCCAGTCCTGGCTGACGAAGTCCGCGTCGGTGAGGATGACCAACGTATCCGCGCCGATCTCCTCGGCGAGAGCCGCGCTGGCGAGATCCTTGTCGATAACGGCCTGGACGCCCGATTGGCGTCCGGCCTGCGAGTCGGCCTTCACGGGCACACCCCCGCCGCCGACGCAGACAACGAGGTACCCGTTGTCGAGGAGCAGCCGGATCGCGTCGGCTTGAATGATCCGGATCGGTTGCGGGGAAGGTACTACGCGACGGAAGTAGTTGCCGTCCTTGCCGATCGTCCATCGGTAGTCGGCAGCAACCTCGGCGACGTCCTCGGCGCTGTATTGCGGGCCGATGAACTTTGTCGGGTGCTCGAATGCCGGGTCGTGGTCGTCGACGACGGTCGTGGTCAGCAGGTTCGCGATCTTGCGCTCGCCGCGCAGGATGTTGCTGAGCTCCTGTTGCACGACGTACCCGATCATTCCTTGGGTTTCGGCGCCGAGAATATCGAGCGGGTAGGCCGCCACCTCCTGGTAGGTGAGGTTTTGCAGCGCCAGCAGGCCGACCTGTGGGCCGTTTCCATGGGTGACGACCAATTCGTGCTCTCTCGCCAGCGTGGCCAGGCTATGACAGGCGGAGCGCACGTTCGCCCGCAGCAGGTCGGCCGTCATCGGCTCGCCCCGCCGCGACAACGCATTCCCGCCCAGTGCAACGACGATTCTCATGGCTACCCCTGTTCGTGGTGTTCGGTGGCGCGATCGGCCCAGCCGGCTGTGACGCGGCTCAGCAGTACTTGGCGGCGAAGGCGAGGGTGGCGGCGTGAAACGCCTCGATCGGCGGGTGCGTGAGCCCGGCGCCGATCATTCCGATGCCGGCGTCCTTGTGCGCGATTGCGGTGTTGATCAATGGCAGAATGCCGGTTTCCTCGACCTTGCGGATGTCGATGCCTGTAGCGGTGCCACGGAAGGCGAGGATGGGGATCGTCAGGTTCGGGTTCGTGGTCGTGGTGATCTCCAGCATCTGTCTGGAGTAATCGATGGCCTCTTCCACGGTCCCGCCGACGAGCGGCACGATCGCTGGTGCGCAAGCCATCGCGAAGCCGCCGATGCCATAGGTCTCGGTGATCGCCGAGTCGCCGATGTCGCGGCCGCGGTCCTCTTTCGTGAACCCCGGGAACAGTGGCCCCTCGATGTATTGCGCCGGCCCGGTGAACCAACGGCTCTGGCCGAGCCCGGAGATTCGGATACCGAATTCGACTCCGTTGCGGCACATCGTGGTGACCACGGTCGAGTAGTCGATATCGTGCGCCGAGTCGACCGCGGCTTTCGCGCATGCCATCCAGGTCGGCCCGGAGAAGTAGTCGGAGGACGCGACGAAATTGAACACATCCTGCTTGTCCTTCGTCGAGAAGTCCGAGTCGAGGATGTGCGGGGCAAGCGCCTGGATCAGCAGCGTGGTGCCAGCATTGTTGCGGTTGTGCGCCTCGTCGCCCATTTGCAGCGCCTGCGCGAGCATCATGCGGAGGTCGATCTCCTTCGCGGAGACCATCGCGTCACGAAGGATCGGGCCGAAGACGTCCCGCATCCACTTCAGGCGGTCGATCACGCTCTGGTCGTTCGCGCCCATGCGCAGAATCTTGGCGAGTTGCTCAGAGAGGTTCGTGTAGGCGTAGTTGCCGTAGGGGCGGTTTTCCACGACGTGCATGAACATCGATGCAGAGGTCACACCGGCCATCGAGCCTACGGTTTGGTGCTCGTGGCACGGAGAAAAGGTGATCTCCCCGGAGGCCGCGAGATCGTAGGCCTCGTCGACGTTATCGGCCAGGCCCTCGAAGACGAGCGCCCCGGTCACCGCGCCGACCATGGTGCCGGCCATGTCCTTGAACTCGATCGGCGGGCCTGCGTGCAGGATCGTCTTCCTCGTCATGCCGGGCACTACGTCGATGGCGGGTGCGTATCCGACCAGCACTGGCTGCGAGGTGATGATCCGCTCGACCGCCTCGGCGTTCGCATCCGCGATCTTTACTGCGAGGTCCGAACGTGACAGAGCGGTCAGCACGGCGATCACGTCGGGCCGACCGCCGCCGGGCGGTGTCCAATCCAGGTGCGTAACAGGGGCGCCCTGCGCCTTGATGTCGTCGGCGAACATTTCGGCGCCGACGTTGATGGCTGACAATGGCTGACTGAACAGGTCCACGACGGTGCTCATGCGTTTTCTCCCTTGCTCACGAACTCGCGGGCAAGAAGCCCTGTATTCGTCGATGACGACGCCCACGTGACACCCGCGTCGGTGAGCTTCTTCACCTGTGCGTCGAAACCCTGTTCGTCGCGATCGGTCCCGAGCACATAACCGAGGACCTCCAGGTGCCGGCCAGCCTTTGCGGCGGCGTCCTTGGCTTCGACGATGGTCGGGAGCATCACGCCGACGGGATCCGGGTTGGATCCATAGCCGAGCACGAAGTCCATGACGATCACACCGACCTCGGGATCGGCGGCCTCTGCCTTGAACCGTTCGATGCGGTTCGACGGGTCGATCATCGGGTGCGGTTTGCCGTTCGTGAACTCGTCCTCGCCGAAGTCCAAGAATGTGTGTGCGCGCGACGGATCGGATCCCTTCAACCTCTTTGCCGGATCCTTTTGAATGTTCGAATACACGTCGCCGAACTTCTCCAGCGCGAGGAACATGGTCTCATCGCACAGGGTGCCGCCGCAGAAAAGACCGCGGATATATCGCTGTTCCGGCGTAAGTTTCGCGCGAACCTCCTCGATGAGCGGCCGATTGATCTCGTGCAGGTCCAGCTCGACTTCCCGTGCGCCGCCGGCGATGACAGCAGCGAGGGCCGCCGGCTTTGTGCGGTTGAAGAGTTGCACGCCGCGAACCTCGGCCGCCTTCATCAGCTCCGGCCCAGCGCCGAGGAAGCAAGCGACAGCGGGCTTTTCAGATGCGGCGAGCCGGTCGAGGACCTTCTCGGCGACGGCCACGGCCGGGGGCTTGGAAATGACGGCGATCACGTCGGTACCGGGGTCGGTGTCCAGCGCGGCGATCCCGTCGAGCATCATGATTGCGCCGACCTCCGCCGACAGGTCCCGCCCGCCGGTGCCGATCAGCTCCGAGACGCCCGCGCCGAAGTCGTGGATGCGCACGGACATCTCCTGCGCGCCGGTACCCGAGGCAGCGACGATTCCGATCCGTCCGCGGCGCACTTTGTTCGCGAAGCACAGCGATACCCCGCCGATGATCGCTGTGCCACAGTCCGGTCCCATCACCATGAGGCCGGCATCGTGTGCACGGCGTTTGAGGGCGATCTCGTCGGCAAGCGGCACGTTGTCCGAGAACAACATCACGTTCAACCCGGCGTCGAGCGCCTTCCCCGCCTCGTGCGCCGCATACTGACCGTTGACGGAAATGACGGCGATATTCGCATCGGGTCGCGCCGCAGCGGCCGCGGCGATGGTGTGGTGGACGATTTCGCTGGCTTGGCCGGTCGGTTCGCGGTCGAGCAGGGCGATCAGACCGTTCATCGCGGCGTCGGCGCCCGCTTCGTCGCCGCTCGTGACGACGATGAGGATCAAGTCTCCCGGTGTCGCTTCGGCGATGTCGTCGGTTATCAGGCCTTGGTTGGCTAACACGTCCTTGTTCATCGGAGTAGCCATGGCCGCCACCGCGTTCACGACACCGTCGAGCGCGGCCGCCTTCGTCGAGATCGCCATCAGCGATACCGAATCGATGTACTTGTTCTTCTTGATCAGTGATCGGGTTGGCATTCTGCTCCTCGCATTCCCATGAACATGTGCACAGCGGCCAGCAGCCCTTCGGCCTGGTCCGTGCCCGACGTGTGGCCGATCGCGATCAGATCGGCCATCAGCGGCACGATCTCGGTGACGTCGCCGACCCCGCGGAGTGCGGCCAGCACCGCTGCCAGCGGTTGCGCGGCGCGTCCGCGGCATGCTGCACGCAACATGGTGAGCGACAGATCATGTGTCGCACCGTCTGTCGCGACAGCGCCGACCGCTTCCGGAACGATGTCGAGTGGGCCGCCCAGCTGGGTAGCCGCGAAGACGAGTCCGGTCAGCACGTCGTCGCCCGACGGCGTCAGCCCGACCCCCAGTCCGACGATGCTGGCCGTCGCCGCCCGGACCTTCGCCGCATCCTGCCGGCGAACGGCTCGACCGATCTCGGCGACCGCCGAGGCGATCCGGGCCGACGTGGCAGCCCCGATCAGGTCCGCCCGGCCTTCGACGCGAATCCCGTAGCGCCGAAGGGCTCCGTCAGCGACCGAAACTCGGTGCGTATCGAGCGGCCCATGGGAGCGACTCGGATCCCACGGCGCTGCGGCACCCAGGTCGACTGTGAGACAGGCTGCTATCACGACGGTCTCGTCACTCACGGCCACCGGCTTGCCGGCCGACAGGCCATAGCGATGAAGACTCGTGACGTCCAGGCGGATCGTGGCGGGCGCGTCCGGAGCGGTTTTCGCCGCCATCGCCCACAGCGATCCGTCGATAGAGCGAACGTTGACCGCCTTGTCGAAGACCGAGTGGATGCGCCCCGCAAGACTCTGCGCGCCACGGTGCAACAGCTCCGAGTCCGCTGAGATCGCTCGCATCGACCATGTCGGGTTCTCCCGATCTCGTCGGATCGCGAGCATCGTCATCGCCGGTCGGGATCCCTACGCCCGCGCTACCGCGTCGGCGAGAATGCCGGCGATCGCGCCGAAGTCCCTCTGCTCGGCGTGTTCCAGCGGTGAGACACCCCACTGGTCCACCATGGTCGGGTCGGCACCAGCCGCCAAGAGCAGTCGGACTATCTCCTGCTGGGCATCGCCGCCGTCACGCAGGATGATCGCCTCGAGCAGTGGAGTCCAGCCGCACACGTTGGTGTGGTTAACGTTGCAGTCGGTCTGCTCAGCCAGGTATCGGACTACCTCGACGTGGCCCTTTTCCGCGGGCGGGTGGATCACCGATCCGTCGAACCGCGTGCGTCGATCAAGATCGGCGCCCGCCTCCACCATGAGCTTGACCAGATCGAGATTCCCCGAGATCGACCCCCACAAGAGAGGGTTGAGGCGCACCTGGTCCTGACTGTCGAGGTCTGCACCGGCGTCTACGAGGACGCGCACCACGTCCAGTCGACCCGCCTTCGCTGCGATCAGGATCGCTGTGCGACCCACAGTGTCGGTGGCATTAAGGTCGATTCCCCGGCTCAGGGCAGCCAGGATCTCCTCAGCTTGAGCGGTCGCCACAATGGTTGGCCACTCCGTCGGTGACTGCCGGGGTTTGCGCATCGATCCTTCTCGTTCGCGAACCTGTCAAGCGCTTCTATGGCATACCGTACCGCTATTTTGGCATACCAACAAGGTTCGGTGCACTGAGAATCGATCCCGTGTTGGCGGGAGCCTGAGGCGCGATACGCGTTCAGCGTCGCACGGCGTAATGAAGTGCCCCGGCAGGTCTTTCGTGCAGTCCGACGGATCTCCGCCTGTTGCCGATGGGGCGAGCTAGGGACGCGTGCTTTGAAATAGCTGCGCGAGCGCGACTCGCTTCGATGTCCGCACGTGTACCGATGACTCACGGCGCGCGCGGCGCACGTCTCGCGCGGCGATCGCGTCCGCGATGGCCGCGTGCTCCGTCTGCATCAGCACGTCACGGTCATTCTGGCGAAGGAGCCAGTGCAGACGGCTGTTCAGCGGGCGCAGCATGTCGATCAGGACGTCGTTATGGGCCATCGCCGAAAGCGCATCGTGGAAGCGCGTGTTAGCGGAATCGAACTCCGCCTTGCTCTGCCTATCCAGCGCCGCCTGACCCTCAGCCACGAGCGCCAGCAATCCCTCGACCTCACGGTCGGTCGACTTGCGTACCGCAAGTTCACAGACGTAAGGCTCCAGCGCCTCGCGAATTTCGAAGATCTGGTCAAGGATGTGCGAATCGATGTCCGACACCACCATGCCGCTGCGCGGCACGTGAGTGACGAACCCTTCCGTCGCCAACGCCCGCAACGCCTCCCGCACCGGTACCCGCGACATACCGATCTCGACGGCGAGATCCCGCTCCTTCAAGCGCGCCCCCGGGCGCAACTCACCCGAGACGATTCGTTCCCGAATATGTTCCAGCGCGCCATCCACCAGGGATGGCGGCGCTGAACCCACCCCCGCATGGCCATCGACAGCCGAACGCGTCACGCTCAAACAGTAACGTGCAGACACATCGGGAGGGACCGGCAAGACCGTCAGGCGACGGGCAGGTACCGCGCCCACCAGTCGAGGATCGCCTCGAAGCGCTGCTGCCGGTGCTTCGGCCGGCCGGAGCGGGAGAGCTCGTGGCCCTCCCCTGGGAAGAGCAGCATCTCCGTCTCGTGCCCGCGCAGTTTGAGCGCGACGTACATCCGCTGCGCCTGTTCCAACGGGCAGCGCCAGTCCTGCTCGGAATGGACGATGAGCAGCGGAATGTCGATCCGATCGGCGTGTTCTAGCGGCGAGAGCTCACGCTGCCGGTCCGGGTCCGAGCCGACGTACGCGTCCGCGAAGAAGAAGCCGATGTCGCTGGACCCGGCGAACGAGTCCCACGCGTTCACGGCCCGCTCGCTGATGCCGGCGACGAACCGGCCCGGCGCGTGCGAAGCCAGCCAGCTCGTCATGAAGCCCCCGTAGGAACCGCCCATGACGCCGACCCGGCCTGCGTCGAGATCGTCGCGGGCGAGCGCCGCGTCGAGCAGCGCCAGCACATCGTCCACGTCGACCGTGCCGAGCCGGCCGACGATCGCCCGGCCGTGCTCCTCGCCGTATCCGGCCGAGCCGCGCGGGTTGGGCAGCACCACCGCGTATCCGTTGGTCGCATACATCTGCGCTTCGTCGGAAACGCTTCGGGTGTAAGCGGAATGCGGTCCACCGTGGACGGACAGCAGCACCGGATGCGGGCCGGTGAAGCCGCCGCCCGGCGGCAGGACGAGCCATCCGTGCACGGGGTACCCGTCGGGCGCGGTCCCTGTCACTTCAACGGCCTCCGCCAGGCCCGCTTCCCGCAGCGGCGCGGAGATGTCGCTCAGCCGCACTTCGGGCGACGGGTCGCCGGCGGCGGCCGCCCGCTTCAGGTCCGCAAGGTCGCCCATGACGATGTCCCCGCAGCTGGCCGCATCCGCGATCACCGCGGCGATTCGCGGCCCGTTCACGGTGAACGCTTTCACCACGCGCGGCCCGCCCAAGACCACGGCCATCTCGTGCAGCGGCACGTCTCGCCCGTCCGCGGGCACTGCCCGAACGGCGACCGTGCCCCGGTCGTCCACCGCGACCAGGACGAGGCCGTCGACTACGACGGGGTCACCGGCGTCGGCATCGACATGGACCGTCGCCGCGTCGGTCAGCCGGTGCGGATCGCCGCCCGCGAGCGGAACCGCCCACAGACCCGGTGTGCGACCGGCGAAGTCGTTTTCGTCGAAGGCAGCCCCGACGTAGTAGACCCAGCCGTCGTGGACGATCGGCGCGGTGGCGTCACCGTGCGCGGCCGCGATGACGCGGGCAGACGCCGGCTCGCCGGCGACCGGCACGGCCACGATCTCCGCCTGCTGCGAGTCGATCGCGACCGGACGCGTGTACACGATCTCCGCGCCGTCGGGGGTGAACGCCGGTCGTCCGATAGACCCGGCTTCGTCGGTGATCCTTCGCGGCGTCGAGTCCACAGCCGCGACTCCGGACTGGTCGACCAGCTCGAGGACGAAGATCTGCTCCGGTCGATCGAGGACGAAGCCCTTGCCGTCCGTCCGGTATGACATCCGGTTGATCCGCCGGGCGGGTTCGGCCTCCGGGACCGGTCCGTGATCGTGGTGGCTCGGCGCACCGCAGTCGACCGTGGGCCGTTGCGGTTCCGCTGCGCCGGTAGTAGCGGCAACGCCGTACCGGCCCTCTTCCGGGACTGCCGCCAGATAGGCAATGAACCGCCCGTCCGGTGAGAACGTGACAGATGACACGCCCAGCGGGTGATCCACCAGCTGAAACGGCTCCCCGCCGTGACGCGGCATGGCGAACGGCTGAGCGGGCGCGCCGGCTGCGGCACGCAGGAACACGACGACGGAGCCGTTCGGCGACAACACCGGCGCCGAGTCGAGCGGACCGCGCGTGAAGTCCACCGTGCTCGCCCCGGCGCGGAGCAGTTGCAGGGCGCCCCGGTAGCAGTCGCCATCGACATCGGGCGTGGACAGAGCGGCGATCACATCACCCGTCTCGCCGAGGGCAGGTCGCCCGTAGGTGCGAAAGAGACGCAGGTCTGCGGGCTTCATAGCGTGGAAGCCTACCGGCGCTCGTCATGCGCCGGATGTGCCCTTCCGCGGAGCGCGGACCGGGACGATGCTGGCGACGACGGTCACTAGCAGGATGGCCCCCACCACGCCGAGAGAGACCGCAGGACTGAACTCCGGCGCCCAGCCGATCGGCTGCCCACCCGCCAAGAACGGGAGCGAGTTCTCCGCCATGGCCTCGAGGATCAGCTTGGCTCCGATGAACAACAGGATCAGCGCGAGCCCCTTGTTCAGGTACTTCAGCCGATTCAGCAACGCGCCGAGCACGAAGTACAGCTCGGACAGCCCGAGCAGCGCAAACGCGTTCGCCGTGAACACGAGGAACGATTCCTTCGTGAGGCCGAAGATCGCGGGGATGGAATCGAGCGCGAACACGATGTCGGTGATGCCGAGCGCGACCACGACGGCGAGCAACGGCGTCGCGAGCCGCCGCCCTTCCTGCCGCACCAGGAACTGCCCGCCCACGTATCCCTCGGACATCGGCAGGACCTTGCGCAGCAGGCGCACGGACCGCGGCTCGTCCGTCACGTGCCCGGGCGCGGAGCGCATGAGGTTGACCGCGGTCACCAGCAGGAACACGCCGAACAGGTAGAACACCCAGGAGAAGTGATGGATGAGGGCTGCCCCGGCGGCGATCAGACCGCCGCGCAACACCAGCGCGATGCCGATGCCGATCAAGACGACCTTGCCCTGCAGTTCCCGCGGCACGCGGAACGCGCTCAGGATGATCGCGAAGACGAACAGATTGTCGACACTGAGCGCATATTCGGTGACGTAGCCCGCGAAAAACTCGCCGGCATACCGACTTCCGGCGAATAGCCACACGCCGAGCCCGAACAGCACGGCGAGCGCGACGTAGCCGGCGACCCAACGGGCGGCTTCGCCGACGGTGATCTGGTGGGCGGTCCGCCCCATCACGAGGCTGGCCACGAAGATCGCGGCGATGCCCGCGAGCACTACGAGCCAGACCCACACGGGGATCGTCATCAGGTGTCTCCTCCGGTCGACGCACCACTGCATCGCCGGAGGTCTCTTCCGCCGGTCTCGCCGTCCCGCGGCGTCACCGACCGACGACGCCGGGGAACCGTCGATCGGTTCACCGTGCTGACGACATCGCCGCTATGAGATGGGAATACTCCCCTCCACGCCCCTCTAGTGTCGCATACCGGTTGGACAATCCGTCCCACCACGGCAGACGGGTCGCGCCCACGGGATGCCTGGCAACGTCCCGGGTGGGCAATCTGGCAGTCTGGACGGGTGATCGCCGGGCGCCTCCTTCGCACGCGGACGCGCCGATGGGTCGCGCTCGTAGTCGCGGCGCTGGTGGTCGCCGCGGTCGTCGTGGCGGCCTGGCCACGGTCGGGGCCGGCGACGATCGCTGCCCAGGACGAGAAGATCGTCGTCCCGGCAGGAACTGGTCTAACGGGAACCGTCACCCTCGACGCGGGGCTCTACCTCCCGGCCACCACTCCCGCCCCCGCGGTGATCGTGGCGCACGGCTTCGGTGGGTCCCGGCTATCCGTCGACGCCGATGCCCAGCGCCTGGCCCGCGCCGGCTTCGTCGTCCTCACCTACTCCACGCGCGGCTTCGGCCGGTCCACCGGGCAGGTCGGCCTCGATTCGCTCGACTACGAGGTGCCCGACGCGCGCGCCCTGGTCGACTGGCTGGCGAAGCGGTCCGAGGTGACCCAGGACGGCCCGGGCGACCCGCGCGTCGGCGTCACCGGCGGCTCCTACGGCGGCGCGCTCGCCCTGATGCTCGCCGGAACCGATCCGCGCATCGACGCCGTCGCTGCCGTCGCCACCTGGAACAACCTCGAGCAGGCCCTGTTCCCCAACAACACGGCGGTCGTAAAGGTCGGTGGCAACCCGCCATCGCCGAGCGCGCCGGTCGGTACGGGCACCCCGGCGTTCATCCCGGGCGGGGCCGACGGCGTCTTCAAACAGGCGTGGGCGGCGGCACTCATCAGTTCGGTGCTCACCACCCCCGCGTCCGGCCCGTCGTCGGTCGGCAACAGCGGGTATGACGATGTTCCCGCCCCCACCAAGGACGGAACCGCCGGGCCTACCGCGGGGTCTACCTCGGGGGCGTCCGCCGGCTGCGGTCGGCTGATGGCCGACATCTGCGCGGCCTATACACAGGTCGCGGAGACCGGCCGGATCACCCCGACCATGGCCACGCTGCTGGCGAAATCCAGCCCGGACCAAGTGGTTTCGACAATCAAGGCTCCGACTCTGCTCGTCCAGGGCGAGCAGGACACCCTGTTCGGCCTGGACCAGGCCGACGCGAACGCCCGCGCCATCGCCGCGAACGGCACCCCGGTCGCGGTGAGCTGGTATCCGGGCGGGCACAACGGCGGCGCCCCGGACACGACGACCGAGAACCGCATCACCGACTGGTTGCACCACTACCTGTTCCGTACGGGTCCGGCGCCGTCGCAGACGTTCCGGTACTCGGTGGCCGGCCCGGTGTCGGATCGCGGACAACCGCGGCTACGCACGTTGCAAGTGCCCCAATACCCGGGCCTGGCGGGCATCGCGCACCCACCGCTCACGCCGGACGTCACCGTGCCGCTCGACGGCCGGCCGCAGGTGATCGCGAACCCGCCGGGTGGTGTCCCCGCGGCGCTCACCTCGCTGCCCGGGATCGGATCGCTCGCGTCGTCGCTGGCAGCTCTGTCGGTGGTTCCCGGGCAGACCGCGGAGTTCGTGTCGCAGCCGATGACAACGCCCCTGGTGGTCACCGGGTCGGCGACCGTGACGCTGCAGATCGAGCGGCTGCCGGCGGCGGGCTCCGGGTCTACTGACGCCACGAGCGGCCCATCGACCGGTGCGGCTGGCGGCGCGAACAAGCCCTCGTCCGTGCTGTACCTGTCGCTGGCGAGTGTTCCCGGCTCCGCCGGCACGGCATCGGGTACTGCGCCGGGCACGGCCGCATCGGCGAGCGCCGCGACCGGCACTACTTCCGGCTCGGTGAGCACTTTCGCGGCCGCCGCTCTCGGCGGTGCCCCGGCGGGCGGGGCGGTCGCGCCGATCCGCCTGGACGACCTGCCGGCCAACGGCACCCCCGCACTTGTCACGGTGGACCTGCCCGCGGTCGCATTCCAAGTGGTGTCCGGCAATCGGCTCATGCTCCGGGTCGCCACCACCGACCAGGGCTATTTCGGTCCGAAAACACCTGCCGCGTACCGGGTCTCGCTGGCCCCCGGCGGCAACCTCACCGTGCCGGAGGTGGGCGGCACACGCGTGCCAGGGGGCGACGACGCCGAACCGGTGGGGCTCGCGATCGGTCTGGCGGTGCTGGTGCTCGTGGGCACCGCCGGCCTGATCACGGTCGGGCGCATCAGGCCGCGCGGCCGCCGGACTGCCGCGCCGCCGGAAGCCCCCGACCCGTCAGAAACGCCCCGGCTTCCGGCGGTATCACCGCCTCCGGTCGTGTCGCAGCCGCCCGAGCGCGGCCCCGCCACGCAAATAAGCCCGAACGGGGCGCCGCTGGCGGCGAACGGCACCGGCGACGAAGGACCGATACCGCTCGTCATCAACGGCCTGGCGAAGCAGTACCCGGGTGGCGTCGCAGCGGTGCAGGACGTGAGCCTGCGCGTCGAACGCGGGCAGGTGCTGGGGCTGCTCGGCCCGAACGGCGCCGGCAAGACGACGACGCTGCGCATGGTGATGGGGCTGATCATGCCGTCGGCCGGGTCGATCAGCATCTTCGGCGAACCGGCCGGGCCGGGGGCGCCGATCCTGTCCCGCATCGGCAGCTTCGTGGAGGGGGCCGGGTTCCTGCCGCATCTGCCGGGCATGGCGAACCTGGAGCTGTACTGGCGGGCGACCGGTCGACCCGCGGCCGATGCGCACCTCGCCGAGGCGCTGGAGATCGCGGATCTCGGCGCGGCCGTCCGGCGGAAGGTGAAGACGTATTCGCACGGCATGCGGCAGCGCCTGGCGATCGCGCAGGCGATGTTGGGGCTGCCGGACCTGTTGATCCTCGACGAGCCGACCAATGGGCTGGACCCGCCGCAGATCCACGCGATGCGCGAGGTGCTACGCCGGTACGCGGCGAGCGGGCGGACGGTGCTCGTCTCCAGCCACCTGCTCAGCGAGGTCGAGCAGACGTGCACGCATGTGGTGGTGATGAGCCGCGGTCGCACGATTGCCGCCGGCACGGTCGCGGAGATGGTGGCGGCGTCCGGCGAGATGTCCATCGGCACCCCGACTCCCGACGCCGCGATGGACTGCCTGCGCGGGATCGACGGGATCGGCGCGGTGGAACCGTCCGGGTCGGGCGTGGCGGTCGACCTCGGCGGGGTGCCGCTCGGGGAGGCGCTGGGGCGGCTGCTCGGCGCCGGGGTGGTCGTCACCTCCGCGGCGCCGCGGAATCGACTGGAGGACGTGTTCCTCGAACTCGTCGGCAGCGCGACGCCGGTTGTCGGCGCGACGGCTTCCCGGGCCGGGAGCGGGGCGCGGAAGGCCGCCCGGAACGGGACGGGAACCGGCACGGGATCCGGAGGTGCCGCGCGATGAGCCCGCTGTATCACGACCGATCGGCCGACGCCGCGATGATGGCGATGGACACCCTGCCGGCGTCCACCACACCCCCGCGCGGCGCGGCGCCGGGATTCCGCCCGACCGCGACGCTACCGATCCGCGTGGAGCTCTCCCGGCAACTACGCCGGCGCCGGACGCAACTCACCCTCGCCTTCATGGTGCTGCTTCCGGCGATCCTCGCGCTCGCGTTCCAGTTGGGCAGCAGCAGCGCCGGGCCGTCCACGTCGTCGTTCATCGATCTGGCACGGTCCTCGGCCGCGAACTTCGTCATGGTGACGATGTTCTTCTCGGCGAGTTTCCTGCTCATCGTGGTGATCTCGCTGTACTTCGGCGACACGATTGCGTCCGAGGCGTCCTGGTCGTCGCTGAAATACCTGCTGGCGATGCCGGTGCCGCGGATGCGGCTGCTGCGGCAGAAGCTCATCGTCGCGGCGATCCTGTCGGCGGTCTGCATCGTGGTACTCGCGGCCGTCGCGGCGGGCATCGGCCTGGTGCTGTACGGCGCGCACCCGCTCACCACGCCGACCGGCGAGACGTTCACCGGCAGCTCGGCGCTGTGGCGGATCCTGCTGGTGATCGGCTATATCGCGGTGCAGCTCGCCTGGGTGGCCGGCCTCGCGACGCTCATGACGGTCTCCACGGACGTGCCGCTGGGCGCGGTGGGCACGGCGGTCCTGCTGTCGATCGTCTCGCAGATCCTCGACCAAATCACGGCGCTCGGCGGCTTCCGCGGCTTCCTGCCGACGCACTACTCGTTCGCCTGGACCGGCGCCCTGGTGGAGCCGATCAACTGGGCGGACATGACGCGCGGCACCTTCTCGTCAGTCGCCTACGCTTTCGTGCTCACCGTCGCCGCGTTCCTGCTGTTCCGCCGCAAGGACGTCACCAGCTGACCGGAAGAGGCCCGAACCATGCCCTCGCTGCTGATCGTGCACCACACGGTCTCGCCCGCGACGCGGGAGCTACACGAGTCGGTGCTGGCCGGCGTGAAAGGCGCCCAGGAGCAGGGCGTCTCCGGAGTAGACCTCGTGGTACGGCCGGCATTGGCGGCGCCGCTCACCGAAACCCTGGCAGCCGACGGCATCGTCCTCGGCACCCCGGCGAACATCGGTTACATGTCCGGCGCGCTCAAGCACTACTTCGACACCATCTACTACCCGCTGCTGGACGCGAAACCCGGCCTGCCGTACGGGCTATGGCTGCACGGTAACCAAGACACCGCCGGCGCGCTGCGGGCCGTCACGGCCATCGCCAAGGCGCTCGGCTGGGAACAGGTCGCCGAACCCGTCATCGTCATGGGCGCGCCCACCGCCGCGGACCGGGAGGCATGCTGGAACCTCGGCGCCACCCTCGCGGCGACCCTCGGCGCCTGACAGCAGTTGTGACGCGCGGGCTCCGAGAAAACGAACGCCTCCCCCGCCGGGGCGACCGAATATGACGCGGTTCACGCCACGGCGCTGAACCCCTCCGTCGACCATCCGCTCCATCGCTGTCACAGGCCACAGCAGGTAGCATGTATGGCATGATCAAGACCACGGTGTACCTGCCCGACGAGCTCAAGAAGCGCGTCGAGCGGGAGGCGCGCACGCGCGGGGTCCCCGAGGCCGATGTGATCCGCCAGGCGATCGATCAGTCCGTGAGCCGTGAGCGCCCGCGACCCCGCGGTGGAGTGTTTTCCGGCGGCGAACAGATCGCTGAGCACGTGGACGAGTACTTGAAGGGGTTCGGCGAGCGGTGATCGTCGATACGAGTGCCTTGCTCGCATTCCTCGATCGACTCGAAGAAGCTCACCAGTCCGTCTGCGCCGCGGTCGACGCCTCCGACGGCCCCTTCGTCGTTTCCGAAATGGTGCTAGCCGAACTCGACTACCTGGTACTGAGCCGGTACGGCGTCGCAGCAGAGCTCAAAATGTTGGAGGCGCTGGCGGACGGCTCGTGGACGATCGAGTCGCTGACAGCCGACGAACTGCCGACGGCAACCACTGTTGTCACACGCTATCGCGACCTGGAGATCGGGCTCACCGACGCCACGAATGTCGTTCTCGCACACCGGTTCCGGACACCGACGATCCTCACCCTGGACCACCGTCACTTCGACGTACTGCGCCAAATGAACGGCCGACCGTTCGAGGTCTTGCCGCGTTGACGCGTTCCGACCTTCCCGCCGCATCCGCTGCGACGCATGCAGCCAGAGCCGGCGCCGGGCTACGTCGCCGGCGCCGCGCCGATAGTGACAGCGAACTCTAGGAACTCGGCCTGCCGCGGCGCCTTCCGCAAGCAAGCTTGGATCGTGCGTTGGGCTGCTGCCAGATTGCCGCGCCGGGATTCCCACTGAGCGCGGACGAAATCGGTTTCGACGCCGGAGATCGCTGGGTGCGTCAGCAGCCTGTCGACGAGGTCCTCGCGTTCTCCGCCCATCAGCCGGTCGACCACCATCGCATGCCACCGCGCTAACCGGCTGGCTCGTGAGCCCGGGGCCTCGCCGGACGGCGACGCCCCATTCCCCTTCCGGCCGGTTCGTGCTGCTGTCGCGGCGCTGATACCGTCCAACGCGCGCAGATATGCGTCGGCGAAGCTGTTCCACGCGTCGGGGCTCGGCAGTATGCCGTACACCACATCCGCAAGAAGCTCCTCCTTGGTCGCGACAGCGCCGGACCCGTAGCGCGTCCAGCCGTATCGAGATTCCCACCGGATCAGTTGCCGCGCCGCGGAACCGGCGAACTCGGTGAATCCGCTGCGGCGAAGGACTGCTGTCCAGAGCACCGCAGCCATCTCGGAAACCACGAAGCGGGCCGCCTCGACCGGATCTTCGGAGCGGAAGTAATACGTGTCGTTCATGTCCCGCGCAAGTTCGATCAATTGTTCCGCCGCGGGGAAAGCCTCGTCGGGTTCGGGGCTGCGAAGTGCGCGCTGTACCTCGTCGGCGAGCGCCTTGAAGGTGAAGCGCCACCGCGTCCGTTCCTTCGGCGACACGGCACGACTCCCGGCGAAATACGCGCCCGAACGTGCCAGTTCCACGAAATCCTGGACCTTGAGCCGAACCTGGCCCGGATCGACCACCGGCGCAGCCGCCTTACGGGCCGCGGCTCCGTGACGGATCACGGCGAGTTCCGTCTCGATCCGCTCGCGCATCGCGGCATCGCCGCGCCAATAGAGCGTCCAGAGCACCGATCGGAGCCCGGCGGGTTCGAGCGGGCTGATCCGGCCGAAGAACTCGTCACGGTTCATCCGGTGCGGCGTTCCCATCGGCTGTGCGCCCCTTTCAACGTGAGACGAATGCTATGCGGTCGACCCGATGTGACCAGGCGCGGGCAGGCGGAAACCGTTGCGTAGGGTGTCGGCGAGCCTTCGCATCTATGGACCCACGTCGCCCGCCAGTGTCCGGTGCCGATGGGCGTCGGCATATGCCGGCCCGAGTCGACCGCCGGCCGCGCGGGCACCCGCCGGTCGGCCCTACGCGACGCCGGCGGTGTCCATGTCGCGGATCTCCCGCTTGAGCTCGGCAATCTCGTCGCGTAGACGCGCGGCCAGCTCGAACTGCAGCTCGCGTGCCGCCGCCAGCATCTGGTCGGTGAGCTGCTGCGCCAGGTCGGCAAGTTCGGCGCGGGCCATGCCGGCTGTGTTGTGCCCGGCGTAAATCCCCGCCGAACGCTCCCCCGCGGCGTCGCGGCCGCGCGACATCCGCCGCGCGGATCCACCGAGCGGCAGCGCCCCGGCGCCGAGGGACGCGTCGGTGTCGTCCGCCTCCGCGTACACCCGGTCGAGGATGTCGTTGATCTTCTTGCGCAGCGGCTGCGGCTCGAGCCCATGCGCCTCGTTGTACGCGATCTGCTTCTGACGCCGCCGGTTGGTCTCCGAGATCGCGCGCTCCATCGCCGGTGTCACCTTGTCGGCGTACATGTGCACCTGGCCGTTGACGTTGCGGGCCGCGCGACCGATCGTCTGGATCAGCGATTTCTCCGACCGCAGGAAGCCCTCCTTGTCCGCGTCCAGGATGGCGACGAGCGAGACCTCGGGCAGGTCCAGCCCCTCGCGCAGCAGGTTGATACCGACCAGCACGTCGTACTCCCCTAGCCGCAGCTCGCGCAGCAGCTCGACCCGCCGCAGCGTGTCGATGTCGGAGTGCAGATATCGCACCCGCACACCCAGGTCGAGCAGGTAGTCGGTCAGGTCCTCGGACATCTTCTTCGTCAGGGTCGTCACCAGCACCCGCTCGTCGCGGTCCACCCGCTCGCGGATCTCGCTGACCAGGTCGTCGATCTGGCCCGTCGTGGGTTTCACCACGACTTCCGGATCGACCAGCCCGGTCGGCCGGATCACCTGCTCCACGAACTCCCCGCCGGACTCGCCGAGCTCGTAGTCGCCCGGCGTCGCGGACAGGTACACCGTCTGCCCGACCCGCGCCTCGAACTCGTCCCAGCGCAGCGGCCGGTTGTCGAGCGCCGACGGCAGCCGGAAGCCGTGCTCCACCAGGGTGCGCTTCCGCGACGAGTCGCCCTCGTACATCGCGCCGATCTGCGGCACGGTGACATGCGACTCGTCGATCACCAGCAGAAAGTCCTCCGGGAAGTAGTCGATAAGTGTGGCCGGTGCCGATCCGGGTCCGCGCCCGTCGATGTGCCGCGAGTAGTTCTCGATCCCGGAGCAGAACCCGATCTGCCGCATCATCTCGATGTCGTAGGTGGTGCGCATCCGAAGCCGTTGCGCCTCCAGGAGTTTGCCCTGCCGCTCGAACTCCGCGAGCCGCTCGGCGAGTTCCTCCTCGATGCCCGCGATCGCGTGCTCCATGCGCTCCGGCCCGGCGATATAGTGCGTGGCCGGGAAGATCCGCAGCTCCGGCACGGACCGCACGATCTCCCCCGTCAGCGGGTGCAGGTAGTAGAGCGACTCGACCTCGTCGCCGAAGAACTCGATGCGCACGGCCAGTTCCTCGTACGCGGGGATGATCTCCACCGTGTCCCCGCGCACCCGGAACGCCCCGCGGGTGAAGGCGATATCGTTCCGCGAGTACTGCACATCCACCAGCGCCCGCAGTAGCTGATCCCGGTCCAGCGTCATCCCCACCCGCACGGGCAGCGACCGGTCGAGGTAGGACTGCGGCGTGCCGAGGCCGTAGATGCAGGACACGGATGCCACGACGATGACGTCTCGTCGAGAGAGCAGCGACATGGTGGCGGAGTGCCGCAGCCGCTCCACATCCGAGTTGATGGACGAATCCTTCTCGATGTAGGTGTCCGTCTGCGGGACGTACGCCTCCGGTTGGTAGTAGTCGTAATAGGAGACGAAGTACTCGACGGCGTTGTGCGGGAAAAGTTCTCGCAGCTCGTTGGCCAACTGCGCGGCCAGCGTCTTGTTCGGCGCCATCACCAGCGTGGGGCGCTGCAGTCGCTCGATCATCCAGGCGGTGGTCGCGGACTTGCCGGTGCCGGTCGCGCCCAGCAGCACGACATCCTTCTCGCCGCGCCGAACCCGCATCTCTAGCTCGTCGATGGCCTGCGGCTGATCCCCGGACGGCTGATATTCGCTGACCACCTCGAAGCGCCCCTCGGTGCGCGGAATATCGCCGACTGGGCGGAACTCGGAGACGGCGAGCACGGGATGTTCGGTTGCGAATGCCACGCCTGCCAGGGTACGACGCACCCCCGACAGCCAACTCTGACAGCGAACCTGGGCAGTAAACCCCGCCAGCCGACCCCGACAACCAACCCCGGAGACCCGCCGCCGCGGGATCGTCCGCAGCTGCCGCCTACTACCGCGCGCGCAGCACGATGGTGCGACACAGCCGGTCGTGCAGGCCGCGGCCGTCCGCGTCGCCGAGCAGTGGCGGCACCAGCAGGAATATCAGGGCGGTCCGCGGAATCGCCCACGCGCCGAGCACTGTCGCGCCGTGGATCGAGGCGACACGGATTCCGAGCATCCACTGGCCCGGGGTCATGCCGAAGACTGCGACCGAGAACAGCGTCATACCAGCCCAGATCGCCAGCGAGAGATTCCCCGGCGGCGCCGGCCAGGTGAACGCGAGCGCAAGCAGCGCGCACGCCGCGATGTCGATCAGGAATGCGGCGACGCGACGGCCCATCGACGCGACCGCGCCGACGCCGTCGGCGGACGCACCGAACTTCTTCCCGGCCCAGGTCCGGTCGCCCAGCGTCACCACCCGGCCAGCCTATCGACCGGCCCGCGGCAGGCGGCTGCCCGGTGCGGTGGCTGTCGGTGGTGGGCGGCAGAATGGACAGCGCAGTCAGCAGGGCTCCCCCACCGCCGAAACCTCGAAAGGCCCGCGCGTGTTCGCAAGTACGGACGACCTTCTCGCATTCATCAAGGACACCGACGTCGAGGTCTTCGACATCCGATTCTGCGATCTGCCGGGAGTGATGCAGCACCTCACGGTTCCCGCATCGACGATCGACGCGGATTCGCTCGCGGCGGGCATGGCCTTCGACGGCTCGTCGGTGCGCGGCTTCCAGGGCATCCACGAATCCGACATGCTGCTGCTGCCGGACATGTCGACCGCGCGCGTCGACCCGTTCCGCAAGCGCCGCACCGTGACCATGAACTTCTTCGTGCACGACCCCCTCACGCTGCAGCCGTACACCCGCGACCCGCGCACCGTCGCGCGAAAGGCCGAGGAGTACCTGGCGGGCAGCGGGATCGCGGACACGGTGTACTTCGGCGCCGAGGCGGAGTTCTACATCTTCGATGACGTGCGGTACGAGTCCTCGGTCAACGGCACGTTCTATCGCGTGGACTCGGAATCCGGGGCCTGGAACTCCGGCCGCGAGGAACCGGGCGGCAACAAGGGCTACAAGGTCCGCGCGAAGGGCGGCTACTTCCCGGTCGCCCCGTACGACCATTACGGCGATCTGCGGGACGATATGGTGGCGAATCTCGTCGGCGCCGGCCTGCAGGTGGAGCGGGCGCACCATGAGGTCGGCACCGGCGGGCAGGCGGAGATCAACTACCGGTTCGACACGTTGCTCGCTGCCGCGGACGATCTGATGTTCTTCAAGTACGTCGTCAAGAACACGGCCTGGGCGGCGGGCAAATCGGTGACGTTCATGCCGAAACCCCTGTTGGGGGACAACGGTTCTGGGATGCACTGCCACCAGTCGCTCTGGGCGGGTGGCTCACCACTGTTCTATGACGAGACCGGTTACGGCGGCCTGTCGGACATGGCGCGGCACTACATCGGCGGGATCCTGCACCATGCGCCGAGCCTGCTGGCCTTCACCAATCCGACGGTGAACTCCTACCGACGGCTAGTACCTGGCTATGAGGCGCCGGTCAACCTGGTCTACTCGTCGCGCAACCGCTCGGCGTGCATCCGCATCCCGCTCACCGGCACGAGCCCGAAGGCCAAGCGGATCGAGTTCCGCTGCCCGGACCCGTCGTCCAATCCCTATCTGGCGTTCGCCGCGCAACTCATGGCGGGCCTGGACGGGGTGCGCAACCGCATCGAGCCGCCGGAGCCCATCGACAAGGACCTCTACGAGTTGCCGCCCGACGAGGCCGCCGACGTGACGCAGACGCCGGCCTCACTGGACGAGGTCATCACGCGCCTCGAAGAAGACCACGGCTACCTGCTCGAAGGCGGCGTCTTCACGCAGGACCTCATCGACATGTGGATCCGGCTCAAGCGCACCGACGAGATCGAACCCATCCGGCTGCGCCCGCACCCCTACGAATTCGCCCTCTACTACGACCTGTAGCACCGGCGGCGCCGATTCGGCACACCCAACGGCGGTGTATGAGTATGACGCGCCGTGCGACGTCAGTAGAAGACCCACCCGGTGCGCTCGATGGTGATGTCGCCGCCGGCGCACAGCATCGTCTCACCAGTCTGAACGATCGACTCCGCCGGAAGCTCGATGGTGTTCGAGGTGCCCATGGTCTTGATCGTGGCGGTCAGCGTGCCGGACGCATCGGATGTGGAGAACGTGGTCGGTCCCCCGGTCCAGTGGAACGTGATCCTGCCGGTCACGTGCCCGGTGACGTTTTCCGCGGCGAAGTCCGTCGAATCGGTGAAGTCGAAGTAGCCGGTGTGATCGGGTGCCAGCCAGAGGTCGACCGCCCCCGGCATGATCGTGTTCATGTCGCTGCCAACCATGGGGTTGAGCTGCGATACGAGGTCGGCCCCTACACACGACTGCTCGGCAGGCGGTGCCGGCGTGTCCGCGGGCGGCTGGCCGGCGGGGGGCGCGGCGGGCGGGTCGCTCGGTGGCGGCAGGTGATGGGAGACGGGGACCGGATCGCTGACGGCCGAGGCACCGGATGCTGTCAGCAGTGTGGTGAGCGCATCGGTCGCGACCCCGGAGAGCAGCACGACGATGACGTCCGGCAACGCGTCCAGCGCGGAGCCGATCAGCTTGTTCAGCACCACGGACAGTGCCGAGGTGTCGCGCTGCACATCGACGGCCACCATCACCGGGTCGACAAGCAGCGAGCCCTTCGCGTCCTCGGCCGTCTCCGTCCCCGTCACGAAGTCAAGCGAGGCGGCAGCCGCCGGGCCGTCCGCCAGCACGCCGTCATGCCGCTGCTCTGCCGCAACGGCACCGTCGTAGAACGTCCAGTCCACCGCGGAGCCGGCCGGGCTGACGGACGGGAGCTCCACGCCGACCAGCGACGCGCAGGAACGTACCCCGACCGGCCAATCCGGCAGCGGCGTGGTAACGGTAACGGTAAACGTGCCCTTTTCGCCCGGCGCCGGCAAGATACCGAATGCCGCCTGCGACGGCATGGCGGTGATCTCGGCGGTCCAGGGCGCCAAAGCCCCGGCAACCGCGGTCGCAACCCCGAGCGCTCCGATCGCGGCCTTGATCGGGCCGAGTAGCGGCGCAAGCGCGGTGGAGACCGCCTTGCCCAGGAACTCTCCGAATAGGGACAGTGCCTCCCCGGCAATCTCGATGATGGTCGAATCCGCGCCGGTCGTGGCGAACCAGGAGCTGATCTTGCCGATGGTGGCGTCATACAGACCGGAGAGCATGCCGCACGGGTCGAGATCGCCAGAACCCGGCGCCCGGAAGCCCGCAGGCTGGTCGGTATCGGCGGGCGCCGTCGAGGTGATGTCCTGGACGAACATGGCGAGCACGGCGGTGGGAAAACGGAAATACTGCGGATCGCCGGCCGCCAGCGGGTCCATCAGGGTGCGCGCAGCTTTCGCGGCCGCCGTGTGAGATTCCGCCACCCAGGCGCCGATGAGTGCACTCAACGGGACAGCGTCAGGTGCCGTCGGATACATCCGCTCCAGCTGCAGACCGGTCACCCCGGCATGACGGCTCCACTCCGCGCCCCACACCGCTGCCTGGGCGGCCGTGATCGTGATCGTCCCCCGCCCGGGGCGCGGTACGTCGTCACGCGTGACGTCGATGCCGGCGGCGCTCAGCGCCTCGGTGACCGTCATCGTCGCGACCGCATCCGAACCGGACGGAGCTTGCGACGGTATACCAGCTGCTACCGGCGTGCTGGGCTCAGCCGGTGCGGCGGCCAGACTTCCTCGGGACACCCCGCCGGGGTCGAGGGACCCGGACACCGATCGGGGGGCGCACGCAACGGTCAACGCGAGTGACAGGGCCGTCAGCGCTACAGCGCTCCGACGACAGGCAGACCGCACTGACCACCTACAGCGCCCCTCTCCACGCGGATGGGCGCGTCTCCGCCGCCGGGTTGCCTCGCTCGGGTTCATCGACTACTCGTACCGGTGCCAGTCGGGGCAGCCGGTCGTGACGAAGGTGACCGCCTCCGGGACTTCGGTGAGGAAGACATAGGTACCGTCACCAGCCACAAAGGTCTGTCCGTCGGCGTCTTCGATGGCCCAACGACATCCGGCCGGAAGTGCGTCGGGATTGCCGCTGAGTTCGTAACTGCCCAGCGGCGCTTCGGTGCCGATCGCGTACGTACCCGTGCCGGCGAGCACGGTGAGCGCACCTATGGCTGCTGAGGTTCCGGCGTCCACCGCGCCTTCGGCATCCGTGGTCACCCCCGACACCATCTGCGCACCGTCGGACACATCACCGGATCCGCCATCGGACACGGCGCCCGACGCGCAGGCCGCAAGCACCGCTACGGCGAGCAGTACAACACCGAGCGCGCCCAGCGCGCGCCTCACCTTCTCGGCACTCACGTTTCCTTCGCTCCTATCAGAGGTGGGGGAACCATCACGCTAGGGCGGATTGTCCGGCACGGCTATGGAGGTTTCGTCGTATTCCGGCGTGTACGTCACTCCGGCGGCGCACGATCACGCGGCGTCGCTACCCTTGGCCGGTGCGGCGCATGGAGTATCTCGATCGGGTGCTACGGCATCTGATGAGCGGTATGGCACTCCCGCTCCCCCGCACCGACGGGCCCCTGGCGACGGATCCGTTCGCCCTCGCGTTGAGGAGCCTGCTGCAGAGCTGGCACGGCGAATTCGCCGCAGGCGCGCAGACCGCAGCGCACGCGATGACGGTGGCCGACGATCCGGACGCGCGAGCACTGGCGCGAGCCGCGGCGGGCTTCGCCCTGGGCATGTGGCCACCTGCGGCGTCCGATCCCACGCTGCGCGAGCCGCGTACCGGCGCCGATCCCGTTGCTGCGGCACTCGCCGACGAGGAGCCGATCTCGCCGGCGATGTATGCCCCGACCACGGCCCTTCTCGCCGAGTCGGCGCTCGCCAATGCGCGCGTAACGACGGCAGCCGCCTTCCTGGCGCGCATGGGCGACCCGCCCGATACCCTGTTCGGCGGGCGGCACCCGTTCCTCACCTTCATCCGGGCGCTGGCCGCACGGGTCGCGGTTTACCAGGGGGATATCACCGGGGCCGAGCGATGGGCAGATGCCGCGGTCGGCGGGGCCGAGGGGGAGACCGAATCACTTTTCGCCCTCGCTTGCGTGGCCCTGGCCCGCGGCAGCGCAGACCGACGCGCCGCGACCCGCGAGCTCGTCGAACAGGTGTCGGCCGCCCCGGTACCGGTCGACGCGGTCACCCGGGGGTGCTTCGTGCTCGCCGCGTACGGGGCGCGAGCGCTCGGCCTGGAGACGCGCGGCGCTCGGCTCATCCTGCTGGCCGGTGGTGACGACGATCTCGGCGGGCTACGCATCATCGATCGTGCGTTCGGCCTCGAATCGCTGGTCGCCGCCGCCATCTCGATGGGCGACCTCGACGCGGCCGGATCCTGGCTGTCCCGTCTTGAGGTGTTGGCGGGGCACCGGATTGCCGAGCCCACTGTGCAGCGCGCACGCTGCCGAATGAGTATCACCCTCGGCGATGCGGGCGGCGCCCTTGCGTCGGCGGACAGGGCCGTGTTGCTGGCACGGGCCGACGGTCGGATGATCGAGGCGGCGGAAGCGGAGATCCTCCGTGCCCGTGCCCATATCGCACATCGGCGCGGCGGGGCGGCCGAGCGCGAACTCTCTGTGCTGGTGACCGAGTCGGAGGCGCGCGGCTACTTCGCGATTCGCCGCTTCGCCGCGCGGGAGCTTCGCCAGGTCGGACGGCGCCTTCCCCCCATCGCCGCGAGCGGCTGGCAGGGTCTTTCGCCCCGGGAGCGTGACGTGGCGCTGCTCATCGCCCAGGGCCGATCCAATGCCTCGCTGGCTCGCGAGCTGTTCCTGTCTGCGCATACTGTGCGGCGTCATGTCAGCCGGGTGTTGGCCGCGTTTGCCGTTGGAACGCGCGCCGGCGTGGCCGCCGCCCTGACCGACTCCGCGGCGGGCAGGCCGATGAGCGGCACTGTCGCGACGCTCACGGGTCGCCAACGCGCCGTGGCGGAGCTCATCCGGCACGGGTCCACCAACCGGCGGATAGCGGAGGTACTGGGCATCGGTACCACTACCGTCGAGAAGCACGTGAGTGCCATCAAGGACCGCTGGAACATCACGTCCCGCGCCGAGATCGCAGTCCTCGCCAGCTGGCTCGCCGACGCCGGTTGACACGGCCGTCCGCACGTCCGGGGCGCCGGCAGATCCGGGCCGGTACAGCAGGCCGGTATCGCGCCGACCACGGCGCTGGCGGCGCCGTGGTCGGCGCGCGTTACTGCGGCGTGGCGCGCTCCTCCACGCGGCGGCGGCGCCGCCAGAACGGCAGCGGGTCGTACTTGCGGTCGACCACGCGCTCCTTCATCGGGATGATGGCGTTGTCGGTGATCTTGATGCCCTCCGGGCAGACCTCCGTGCAGCACTTGGTGATGTTGCAGAAGCCGAGGCCGAAATCCTCCTGCGCGGCGATCTCACGGTCCGCCACGTCGAGCGGGTGCATGTCCAACTCCGCGAGGCGGATGAACATGCGCGGGCCGGCAAACTGCTTCTTGTTCTCCTCGTGGTCGCGGATCACGTGGCACACGTCCTGGCACAGGAAGCACTCGATGCACTTGCGGAACTCCTGGCTCCGTTCGACATCCTCCTGCTGCATCCGGTACTCACCGGGCTGAAGGCCGGGCGGCGGCGCGAAAGCCGGGATGGAGAGCAACTTCTCGAAGTTGAAGGACACATCGGTGACGAGATCCTTGATCACCGGGAAGGTGCGCATCGGGGTCACGTTGATGATCTCGTCCTGGCGGTAGATGCTCATCCGCGTCATGCACGCCAAGCGCGGATAGCCGTTGATCTCCATCGAACAGGAGCCGCATTTGCCGGCCTTGCAGTTCCAGCGCACGGCGAGGTCACCGGCCTGTTCGGCCTGGATGCGATGGATCACGTCGAGGACGACCTCGCCCGGGTTCACCTCGACCTCGTAGTCGACGAGGCCGCCCCCGTTGGCGTCGCCGCGCCACACTCTGAAATGTGCGGTATATCCCATCGCCTACGCTCCTTCGCCCGTCGCCGCAGTCGCCCCGCCCGCCCGGTTGGCCGCTTCGGCTTCGTCGATCTCTTCGGTGGTGAAGTACTTCTCGAGTTCGTGCCGGTCGAACAGAGCCATGAGTTCGGGTGCGACCTTCGGGCCGGGGATCCGGGCGACCTTCACGGTGCCACCGTCGAGCGAACATTCGAGCAGCGTACGGCGCCATTCGGGATCCATGGTCGGGAAGTCGTTGCGGGTGTGGCCGCCTCGGGACTCCTGGCGCAGCAGCGCTGCATTGGCGATGCAGCGGCCGAGGAGCAGCATGTTTTCCACGTCGAAGCACAGGTGCCATCCCGGGTTGAACGCGATGGGTCCCTCGGCCTTGAGCTTCTTGGCGCGTTCGTCGAGTTTGTCGAGCTCAGCGAGCGCCTCACGCATCTCGTCCTCGGTGCGAATGATGCCAACCAGCGAGAACATCATCTCCTGCAGCGCACGGTGGATGTCGTAGGCGTTCTCGTAGCCGGATTCTCCGGCATGGCGGAAGGGCTCCAGCGCTTCGTGTGCATAGGCCTGCAGTTCGTCATCGGAGAATTTCGGCGTCTGGTGGCCGTGCTCGTCGACGAAGGCGACGGCGGCATCGCCGGCGCGTTTGCCGAAGACCGCGAGATCCGACAGCGAGTTTCCACCGAGCCGGTTCGACCCGTGCAGCCCGCCGGACGCCTCACCGGCGCAGAACATGCCAGGGATATTGGTGGCCTGCGTGTCCGGGTCGACCTCCAGGCCACCCATGGCGTAATGGCCGGTCGGCCCGACCTCCATCGGCTCCTTGGTAATGTCCACATCGGCCAGCTGCTTGAACTGGTGATACATCGACGGCAGGCGCCGTCGGATGAACTCCTCACTGCGCCGGGAGCCGATGTCCAGGAAGACCCCGCCGTGCGGCGAGCCGCGGCCGGCCTTGACCTCGGCGTTGATCGCCCGGGCCACCTCGTCGCGCGGCAGCAGCTCCGGCGGCCGCTTGTTGTTGTCCGGGTCGGTGTACCAGCGGTCGCCCTCCTCCTCGGTGGTCGCGTACTGGTCGCGGAAGACCTCGGGCACGTAGTTGAACATGAACCGCTTGCCCTCGGAGTTGCGCAGCACTCCGCCGTCGCCGCGGACCGACTCGGTGACCAGCACACCGCGCACCGACGGCGGCCACATCATGCCGGTCGGGTGGAACTGGACGAACTCCATGTTGATCGCCGTGGCGCCAGCGCGCAGCGCCAGCGCCAAGCCATCGCCGGTGGACTCCCACGAGTTGGACGTCACCTTGAACGTCTTGCCGAGCCCCCCGGTCGCGATGATCACGGCCGCCGCGGTGAAGGAGAAGAAGTCCCCGGTCGCTCGCTGATAGCCGAAGGCGCCGCCGACGCGACCGTCGCGCATCAGCAGCCGGATCATCGTGGTCTCGGCGAACACCTTGATGCCGGACTCGGCGTCGCCGGTGGCCTTCTTGTCGTCCTGCTGCAGCGAGGTCACCTTCTGCTGCAGCGTTCTGATGAGTTCGAGGCCGGTGCGGTCGCCGACGTGAGCGAGCCGCGGGTATTCGTGGCCGCCGAAGTTCCGCTGGCTGATCTTGCCCTCCGGCGTGCGGTCGAACAGGGCGCCGTAGGTCTCCAGCTCCCACACCCGCATGGGCGATTCCTTGGCGTGCAGCTCGGCCATCCGCGGGTGCGACATGAACTTGCCGCCGCGCATCGTGTCGCGGAAGTGCACCTGCCAGTTGTCGTGCGGGTTCACGTTGCCCATGGCGGCCGCCATGCCGCCCTCGGCCATCACCGTGTGCGCCTTGCCGAACAGGGACTTGCACACGATGGTGACGGTCTTGCCGGCCTCACGGGCGGCAATCGCCGCGCGCAGTCCCGCACCGCCGGCGCCGATGATCAGGACGTCGGAGGAATGCCGTGTGATCGTCGGCTGCCCCATCGGTGGCGCTGCCGGCGCAGCGGGAGGAGTCGTTGCAGATGTCATGGCGTGGCGCAATTCCTTCGTCGGCGTGGGTGAGATCGGGCTCTAGAAGTGGATGTAGAACGGGTCCGCGAACACCTTCGCGGACAGCATCCAGACGTACCAGTCGGTGAACATCAAGGTGCCGAGCGTTGTCCACGCGAACTGCATGTGCCTGTTCGTGAGCTTGCTGACGCCCTTCCACAGCTTGTACCGGATGGGATGCTTCGAGAAGTGCCGCAGCTGGCCACCGATGGCGTGCCGGCACGCGTGGCAACCCAGCGTGTAGGCCCACAGCAGGACCACGTTCGCGGCCATGATCAGGGTGCCCAGGCCGATGCCGTGGAACAGCGAGTGGATCACGTCATAGGTGTTGACCAGCGAGATCAGGACCGCTACGTAAAAGAAGTAGCGGTGCGCATTCTGGATGATCAGCGGGAAACGCGTCTCGCCGTGGTACCGCTTGTGCGGCTCCGGTACGGCGCAGGCGCCCGGCGTGCGTGCGAAGGCCCGGTAGTACGCCTTGCGGTAGTAGTAGCACGTGGTGCGGAAGCCGAGCAGGAAGACGAGCGTGATGATCGCGTAGGGCAGGAACACCGGGAACGTGCCGAACCAGACGCCGAGCGAGCTGGAGCCCGGGACGCAGCTGGCCGACACGCACGGCGACGTGAACGGCGACAGATAGTCGTACTCGGCGGCGAAGTAGTACTGGCGCCAGAACACCCGCACCGTCGCATAGGCGACCCAGATGGTGAGCAGGATCGCGGTGGCGTTCGGCTGGTACCACCACCGATCGGTGCGCAGGGTGCGCTTGCCGACGGAGGCGCGTCCCGGCGCATCCACTCCGAAGGGTGCCTTTGCTTGGACCATCTACTTCACGCCCTCGTTGTCGGCCCACCGGCCGGGTCGGCGCCGAACCGTTCGCGGTCGGCTACTGCTGTCGGTCTGTCTGAGGTCTCGCGGCCGCACGGCGCGGCACCGGGGACGGGCGGCCCATGATCCTGCGGCCCCTCGACCGTCTCATCATCGACCCTCACCCTTCCGGCGACACAGCCGGGTGGCGGGCGCTGGCCATCCTCGGTGCGCGCCCGAGAGAACTATCGACCGCGCCCGCGCGTTCGGCAACTCGACGGACCGGCGCGGCCCGCAATGTGATGTCGTATTGATCACGTTTCCGCTTGCGCGGCAGACACGGACGCCCCGGCATGCCCCGCCGGCACCGGACCTGCCGAACCGTTCGAAGAGCTGATGGGCGGCCCGCTGACCTCGCCGCCTGCCCGGATGCGTTGGCTGATGACCTGGCTGATCCCGTCGCCCTGCATCGAGACGCCATAGAGCGTGTCGGCGGCCTCCATCGTGTACTTCTGGTGGGTGATGACGAGGAGCTGTGAGGAATTCCGCAGTTCGTGCAGCAGGCCGACGAGCCGGCCCAGGTTCACCTCGTCCAGCGCGGCCTCGACCTCGTCGAGCACGTAGAACGGGCTGGGGCGGGCACGGAAGATGGCGACCAGCATGGCGACGGCGACCAGTGATCTCTCGCCGCCGGACAGTAGCGATAGTCGTTTGACCTTCTTCCCGGGCGGGCGCGCGGTCACGTCGACCCCGGTCGCCAGCATGTCCTCCGGGTCGGTGAGGTGCAGTTCGCCCTCGCCGCCGGGGAAGAGCGCGGCGAAGACGGTCCGGAACTCGGCCGCGACATCGTGATAGGCGTCGGTGAAAAGCTCGAGGATCTTGTTGTCGACCTCGGCGACGACGGCGAGCAGGTCCTTGCGGGTGGTGCGTAGGTCCTCGAGTTGAGTGGCCAGGAATGCGTGCCGCTCCTCCATGGCGGTGAACTCCTCCAGCGCGAGCGGGTTCACCTTGCCTAGAGCGCCCAAGTCGCGTTGCGCCCGCCCGGCGCGCCGTTCGGTGGACGCACGATCGAACGGCATCGCAACCGGTGCGCTCACCGGTTCGCCCCGGTCCCTGGCCGCCTCGTATTCGGCGATTTCGGCAGCCGACGGCGGCACCGGGACGTGCGGGCCGAACTCGGCCAACAGGTCCGGGAGGTTCATCGCGTAGTCCGTCGACGCGGTCTCTATGAGCTGGTCGAGTCGGAGCTTGCGCTGGGCCCTGAGCAGGTCGGTCGCGTGGACCGAATCGGTGAGCGATTCCCACTGTGTCTGCAATGTCGCCAGGGCCTGCCTCGCGTTCGCGGCCGCTTCGTCGGCTTCGGTCCGGCGCGTCTCCGCCGCTGCTCGCGCCGCCGCCGCGGCAGCCACGGACGCCGTCAACCGCTCGGAAACCTCGCGGGCGACGACCACGACGCGCTCCGCCAGTCGCGCGGCCGCGGCGCGGCGGATCGCCGCCTGCTCGGCGCTGCGTCGCGCTTCCCGCTCGGCCTGCGCGGCTCGACGGAGCCGGTCGGCGGTGCCGGCGGTCGCCCGGGCGCGCTCCTCGGCCGTGCGCAGCGCGAGACGTGCGTCGACCTCCGCCTGGCGGTCCTCGGCCAGCCTCGCGGCGAGTTCGTCGCGCCGGGCCGGGTCGGGATCACTCGGCACGTCTTCGGATTCCGCCGCAGCGAGTCGTGCCTCCAGATCGCTCACCTGGGCGCGGATCTCGTCCTGGGCGGCTTCCGCGGCGTGGCGCCGTTCCGTCAGCCGGTCGGTTTCCGCCTCCGCAGACTTCGCGACTCCGCCGAGCGCGGCGAGCTGCTCGGACACGGCCGCGATCCGCGCGTCGGATTCGTACAGCGCACCCAGCGACCGTTCGGCCTCGTCGGCGCGTGCCTGTGCCTCCGCCCGGGCACCCACCAGGTGCGCATCGATCTCGGCAAGACGCGCCGTGACCGTGGCGAGGTCCCCCTCCGCCTCGTCGACGGCTGCCTGGATCTCGATGACGGACTGTCTGCCGCGGCTGCCGCCGAACGCCCAGATCGGGCTGATCACGTCGCCGTCGAGGGTCACCGCGGTCAGCTCGGGGCGCGCGCTGACCACCGCTCGGGCGGCGGCGATGTCGTCGACGACCACCACATCCGCCAAGAGCCTGGTGAGGGCGCCACGGAGCACCTCGGGCGCCTGCACCAGATCCAATGCCCACCGTGCGCCGTGCGGCGCCCCATCTCGCACCCTGTCTCGCGCGGCGGGCTCGCCGGGCGGCGCGCCGCCCACCAGCACTCCGGCGCGGCCGGCCTCGGTCCTCTTCAGCAGATCGATCGCCGCGGCGGCGCCGGGAAGGTCCGCGGCCGCGACCGCATCGGCGACCGGGCCCAGCGCGGCAGCGATCGCCGCCTCCGCACCGGCCGCTACGTCGAGCACGGTCGACACGGAACCCAGCAGCCCCGGTAGTTCCGCGGACAACAATGCGCCCGCCGCGTCGCGGCGATCAAGACCGAGTGACAGGGCTTCCACCCGCGCGCGCAGGCTGCTCTGCCGAGAACTCGCGTCGCGCTGCTCCTCGGTCAACTCGGCGACCCGCGCCTGCGCCGCCGCCGCGGCGGCGGCGGCCGCTTCGTGGATCTCGTCGAGTCCGACCTCGGAGGAGTCGAGGACGCCGATGGAGCCGCGCAGCTCGTCGAACTCCGCGCGAGCCCGGGCGGCACGGTCAGCCGCCTCGCTGATAGCGATGGCGAGCCGTTCCGTCTCGTCCTGACCGGCGGCGAGCCGGGACCGCGCGCTGCCGACCTTCCCCGCAAGCCTGGCCAATCCCTCACGCCGATCGGCCAGGGCGCGCGAGGTCGCGACCAGCTCCGCCTCCGCGGCTGCCAGCGCCGTTTCCCGTTCGGTGCGCCCGGCCACGGCGGCGGCCAGCGATGCGCGGGCCGAATCCACGGCACGGTCCTTCTCGGCCTGGTCCGCGGCGGCGCGTTCGGCTTCGGCGTCGAGCTCGTCGGCATCGCGTCCCGAGTGGGTGGCGGCGATCGGCACCGCAAGATTGCGGGCACGCTCCTCGGCCAGGGAGATCGTGCCGCGGAATCGCTCGGCGAGGGCCGAGAGCGCGAAATGTGCGTTCTGCGCCGAAGTCAGCTCAGGCGCTGCTGCAGCGAGGGCCGCGGCCGCTGCCTCTCCGGCCGCGGTCGCCCGCTCGAGTTCCCGTTGCACCGCGGCACGATGCTGCTCGGCGGCCTGCTGTGCCGCGGCATCCGCCGCGATGTCGGTCTGCAGCGCGGCGACATCGTCTGCCAGCAGTCGCAGCTTGGCGTCACGCAGATCGGCTTGCACACCGGCCGCGCGGCGCGCAACCTCGGCCTGCCGCCCCAGCGGGCCGAGCTGGCGTCGCAGTTCGGCGGTGAGGTCCGTCAGCCGGGTCAGGTTCGCCTGCATCGCGTCGAGCTTGCGGAGGGCCTTCTCCTTGCGCTTGCGATGTTTCAGGACGCCGGCGGCCTCCTCGATGAACGCTCGCCGGTCCTCCGGCCGGGCCGAAAGCACCGAATCCAGATGCCCCTGGCTCACGATCACGTGCATCTCACGGCCGATGCCGGAGTCCGACAGCAGTTCCTGGATGTCGAGCAGCCGGCACGCCTTGCCGTTGATCTCGTACTCACCGGCCCCGTCGCGGAACATGCGCCGGGTGATGGACACTTCGTCATAATCGATCGGCAAAGCGCCGTCACGGTTGTCGATCGTCAGCGTGACCTCGGCGCGACCCAGCGGCGGCCGTCCGGCGGTGCCCGCGAAGATGACGTCGTCCATCTTTCCGCCGCGCAGCGCCTTCGCGCCCTGCTCGCCGAGCACCCATGCCATGGCGTCGACGACGTTCGACTTCCCGGATCCGTTCGGGCCCACGATGGCCGTGATACCAGGCTCGAAGCGCAGTGTCGTCGACGATGCGAACGACTTGAAGCCCTTGAGTGTGAGGGACTTCAGATGCACGTCGCGCCGGTCCCTTCCACTCCGCTGTCACCGTCGGCGGCGCCGTGGTCTCCGGCCGCCACACTGCGTGAAGCGTACTAGCAGCCGGGGGCCGCAACGCCCGTCACACCGGCAGCGCGAGGTCCGTTTCGACGGCTTTCCGCAGCGCCGCGCGCATCGCATCGGCCGGTGCCCGCACGCCGGTCACCAGCTCGAACTGGCGTAGGGCCTGGTGCAGCAACATGTCCAGCCCGGTGACCGTGATCCGTCCTGCTGCGCCGGCCGCGGCAAGCGGCGTGGGCCACGGGTGATAGATGACGTCGAACAGTGCCGGCACCCGTGCGAGGGCGCCCGCGAGGTGGTCGGCGGCGCCCGCCGGGACCGTCGCCACTGCCAGCGCCGATTCCGTTGCCGCGGCGGCGATCTCGTCGACGGACAGGCCGATCGCGCGGACCGGCAGCCCGTATCGCCGCGCGAGATCAACGACGATGACGCTGCTCGCGGGCCTCCGCCCGGCAACGACGAGCGGGCCGTCCCATGCCATCTCGGCGAGCGCCGCCACGACCGCCCGCGCCGTGCCGCCACCGCCGATCAGGAGCACCGGGCCGGACGGCGTCACCCCCGCGGCGTGCAGCGCGCCGCGCACGCCGTCCACATCGGTGTTCTCCGCCCACCAGCCGTTGCCGCTACGGATCAGCGTGTTCGCGACGCCCAGCGCGTCGACGCGAGCCGACCGGCCGGTGGCGAACTCGGCCGCGGCCTGTTTGCCGGGCATGGTCACCGCGAGCCCGGCCCATTCGGCGCCCAGTTCGGCGATGAGGCCCGGCAGCCGCGCGGCGTCACACTCGATGGCATCGAACGACCAGCTGCTCAGCCCGGCGGCGGCGAAACCGGCCCGGTACAGCACCGGGGACAGCGAATGGCCGATCGGGGAGCCCAGTACGGCAGCCCGGCCCGCGGCACGCGCGACGGCCCCTCCAGCGGTTCGGCCGGTGGTCTCGTTGGTGGTCGCGTTGGTAGCGCAGACGCCCGACATCTACCCGAAGACTCCGTTCTTGCGGGCCTCGGCGATACAGGCCTCGTGCTGCGCTGTCGTGGTGGAGAAGCACGAGTTGCCGTCCAGATCCACGGCGACGAAGTACAGCCAGGTTCCTGTCGCCGGGTCGTCCGCCGCGTCCAGTGCCTGCGGTCCCGGGGCCCCGATCGGCGTGGGGGTGAGCCCGGCGTGAGCGTAGGTGCTGTAGAGGTTGGCGGCATCCAGCCGTTCGGACTCGTTGGTGGAGATCTGGGCGCGGTCGAGGCCGTAGTTCACCGTCGAGTCGAACTGCAGTTTCATGCCGTCTGCCAGCCGGTTGTAGATCACCCGCGCGACCTTGCTCATGTCCGGGCCGACGCCTTCCGCCTGTACCAGCGATGCGATGGTCACCATCTCGTACGGAGTCATGTGCCGTGCCTTCGCCGCAGCCATGATGCCGGTGGTGTTCCACTGCGCCGCAGAGGCGCTGACGACGGCCGCCAATGCCTGCTGCGCCGTCGAACCGGGGGCGATGGTGTAGTCGCCGGGCAGGATCAGCCCCTCCAGGCGTCGGCGTGCGTCCGGCGCCTTGGCGACGTCGTCCACCGCCCACCCGACGACGTTCAGGTCACTCGGGCCCGCCGTCTCCTCGACCTTCCACAGGTCGTCCACCGAGAAGCAGGACCCCTGGCCGTTGGTCGGCACGCACGCGGCGGCGATGGTGGACAGAATGCCGGGCTTCACGGACTTCGCGCCGGTGGGCGATACGGCGGTCCTGTCGGCCAGCGTCTGGCCAGGGATCACCCGCATCTGGCCGAGCCGGTTGCCCTTGTCCGCGAGTTCACCCACCACCACCTGGGCAGCGGAATGCTGGTGCACCCGGTAGTAGCCGGGCTGCAGAACGCTGAGCCGTCCGTCATCCGACGCGACCGTCACGAAGTACTGAGCGCTGGCAACGACGCCCGCACCCGCGAGGGTCTGAGCCACGTCAGTGAGGCCCTGGCCGGGCTGAACGCGCACCACGACCGTGGTCGGACCGGTGCCCGCCCAGTCGACCGGCGCGGCCGTGCTGTGTCGCCAATAGATGACGCCGGCCACCGCCCCGCCGGCGATGAGGACCATGACGAGCAGCGCGAGGATCGTGGAACGGACCCGATGGCGGCGCCGGGGCCGCTTCCCGGGTCGACGGTCGGCACGCGTCTCGCGACGCGCCCGAGGTGCGTGCGCGGTGGCGGTGTCCGGTTGCCGGCGACCGGCGAGCACCTCCCGCAGGTGTGTGAGGTCCACTTCGTCGGCCGGTTCGCCGTGCGCACCACCGTGGTCAGCGCTCGCACCCGCGTCATCCGGACCGTGATCGAACAGTCCGAAGTGATCGATCGGCTCTCCGTCGTGATGGGCGGCCTCCGAGTGGTCGTCAGACACGTCCACGACGTCGTTGTCCGGTCGCCGATCGGTTGCGTCGTCGTCCGGGAGTCGATGGCTACCCACGGGCCTGGCCCGTGCTGCGCAGGGCGTCCAGTCGCACCTGCAGGATCGTGACGGCGGCGAGTTGGTCGACGACAGCGCGCCGCGCCTTCGTCGACACCTTGCGATCGTCGAAGATCCGATTCGCCTGCACGCTGGTCAGGCGCTCGTCCACCAAAACCACCGGCACCGGCGCGATCCGAGCGGCGAGGGCCGTCGCGTATCGCCGCGCCGCGTGCGCGGCGACACCGTCGGCACCGCGCAGCATCTTCGGCAGGCCCACCGCGACCTCCACCACATCCCGGTCGGCAACCATGGCCACCAGCTCATCGATATCCCGGTCGGCCGCCTCGTCGCGCGCCAATGTCACGACCGGCGTCGCCAGGATGCCCTCGGGGTCACTGACCGCGACCCCGACACGCACGGTACCGACGTCGACGCCCAACCGCACACCTCGTCGCGGCGTGTCGCTGCCGGTGGCGACCGTCACCGAGGACTGGCCCCCGCCACCACGGCCGTCAGCGCGGCGACGGCCGCCGGGACTCCCGACGCCGCGGCACCGCCGCCCTGCGCCAGATCCGACCGGCCACCACCGCGTCCATCGACCGCGGAGGCGAAGGACTTCACCAGGTCTCCCGCGTCCAAGCCGGCTGCGACGGCCGCCGGTGTGCAGGCGACGGCGAACGACACGGCCGGCCCGGCCCCCGTCGCGAACAGGGCGACGACGGCAGGGCGAGCGCCGAACCGGCCGCGCACGTCGGTCGCGAGAGCGCGGAGATCCGCACCGGACAGGCCGCCGTCGAGTGTCTCGGCGACCAACGCCACGCCGTTCACGGTCTGCGCGCCCTCGACGAGGGTGGCGGCGGTCGCGAGCACGGATGCGGCATGCAGCCGTTCGAGCTCCTTCTCGGCGGCGCGTAGCCGCTCGACGATGTCCGCCACTCGGTGTGGCAGTTCCGCCGGCGGGACCTTGAGCTGGTCGGCGATCTGCGCCAGCAGGGCGCGCTCGGTCGCCAACTGCCGCATCGCGTCCATGCCGACATAGGCCTCGATGCGTCGCAGCCCGGATCCGACGGAGCTCTCCCCGATCACCGACAGCGGGCCGATCTGGCTGGAGTGCTCGACGTGGGTTCCGCCGCACAGCTCGATGGACCACGGCCCACCGATCTCGACGATGCGCACGGTCTCGTCATACGTCTCACCGAACAGCGCGATCGCACCCTGCGCCTTGGCCTCCGGGAGCGAGGTGTAGCGGACCGCGACCGGCAGATCCTTGCGCACGGCCAGGTTCGCGACCTCCTCGATCTCGCTGCGCGTCGCATCCGACAAGGCCGAGTTCCAGGCGAAGTCCAGCCGCAGGTAGCCGGGCTTGTTGTAGGAGCCCGACTGCAGCGCCCGCGGCCCGAGAACCTGCCGCAGCGCAGCGTGGATGACGTGCGTCCCGGAATGGGCCTGCCGCGCCCCGACCCGCCACTCCGGGTCTACCTTGGCGAGGACGGCGGCGCCCTCGCGCAACTCCCCCGCCGTCACACGCACCTGGTGCACCCACAGTTTGCGGTTGACCTTCTGCACATCGATGACCTCGGCCGAGCTGCCGTCCGACAGGATGATCCCGGCGTCGGACTCCTGGCCGCCTGACTCGGCGTAGAGCGGCGTCCGATCGAGGACGACCTCCACGATCTCGCCCTCGCCGGCCGCGGCGACCCGCGCACCGTCGCGGATCAGCCCGCGGATGGTCCCCTCGGACTGAAGTTCCGTGTATCCGGTGAACTCCGTCGGGCCGGACGTGTCCAGCAACTCCCGGTACACCGTCAGATCGCCGAAACCGCCCTTCCGGGCCCGGGCATCGGCGCGCGCCCGCGCCTTCTGCTCGTCCATCAGCGCGCGGAAACCCTCGGTGTCCACGGTGAGCCCTGCCTCGGCGGCCATCTCCAGGGTGAGATCGATCGGGAACCCATGCGTGTCGTGCAACGCGAACGCCGTGTCGCCCGGCACCACCGATGCGCCAACAGCTTTCGTCTCGGCGGCGGCCTGGTCGAACAGCCTCGACCCGGACGACAACGTCTTCAAGAAGGCCGTCTCCTCCGCCGCGGCAACGCTCTCGATGCGCGCGAAGTCGGTCGCGAGCTCCGGGTACGACTCGCTCATCAGGTCGCGGACCACAGCGGCCAGCGTCGGCATCACCGGCTTCTCCACGCCCAACAGCCGCGCCGACCGGATCGCGCGGCGCAGCAGCCGGCGCAGCACGTAGCCCCGTCCGTCGTTGGACGGCGTCACCCCGTCGCCGATCAGCATGATCCCGGACCGCAGGTGGTCGGCGATCACCCGGAACCGCACGTCGTCCGCATGCTCGCGGCCATAGGTCCGCCCGGACAGCTCCTCCGCCGTGGTGATGATCGGGCGCAGCAGGTCCGTCTCGTAGACGTTGTCCACGCCCTGCAGCAGGAACGCGACGCGCTCCACGCCGAGCCCGGTGTCGATATTCTTCTTCGGCAGCGAACCGACCGGCGGGAACCCGTCCTTCGGGCTCTGTTCACCCCGCACGTCCTGCATGAAGACGAGGTTCCAGATCTCCAGGTAGCGGTCCTCGTCGGCGACCGGTCCGCCCTCGATCCCGTACTGCGGCCCGCGGTCGTAGTAGATCTCCGAACAGGGCCCGCCCGGACCGGGAACACCCATGTCCCAATAGTTGTCGTGGCCGTCGCGGCGCTGGATCCGCTCGGCCGGCAGCCCCGCGACCGACCGCCACAGCTCGAACGCCTCGTCGTCGTTCTCGTATACGGTCGCCCAGATGCGCTCCGGATCGAACCCGTAGCCGCCATCATCGACGCTGGAGGTCACCAGCTCCCAGGCGTGCCGGATCGCGCCCTCTTTGAAGTAGTCACCGAACGAGAAGTTCCCGGCCATCTGGAAGAACGTGTTGTGCCGGGTGGTGATGCCCACATTGTCGATATCCAGCGTCCGCACGCACTTCTGCACGCTGGTGGCGCGCGAGAACGGCGGCGTCGCCTGGCCGAGGAAGTACGGCTTGAACGGCGCCATCCCCGCGATCGTGAACAGGACCGTCGGGTCCTGGCTGATGAGCGACGCCGACGGAACCACCGTGTGCCCGGCCTTCTCGAAATGGTCCAGGAACCGGCGGCGTATCTCGTGGGTCTCCATACATGTCCTTATTTCCGTCACATTTTCGGGGACGTGACAATTCTCAAGACGGGCCGTACCAGTGTGCCGCGCCCGCGGCCGGGTCCTCGAATCGGGTGTGCGGGCGGTGTCGTGACGGCGGTACCGCTACGCCGATTCCTCGCCGAGCGACGTACGACCGCCTATGACGCTGTTCGCTGCTGATCGCAGTTCGTCGAGTTCGCGAATCTGTTCCGGCGGCACCATCACGACGGACCCGTTCGCGCCGTTGATCATCGGACGGTAGGCGGCCCGCCGGTTCACGGCGCCCATCCGCACGTCGGACGCGAAGGAACCCACCGCGTTGCCGATTTCCGCGATGGCGTCGGCGATGTCGGCCGCGATGGCCGACGGGGTGAGCTTCGCTGCCAACGCTGCGCGTGCTGCCTCCTTCGCGCGCCGCGTCCGGCGGGTCGCGGCGACGCCGAGCGCCAGACCTGCGGTGAAGTAATGCCAACGCTTCACAGGTCAGCTCCTTTTCGGCCGGAGATCCGACGACGACAATCCACAGCGATCCGTGCCCATCGAGCAGTGCCCATCAAATACAGAGCCGATCAAACACGGCACTGTGAACGCCGCATAGGGACACGGCACTGGAACAGCTACGGCTCCCCAGGGTACCCGGATCGCGGGCCCGGGGCATCTGCCCGGTAGCGTCAAAACCCACGACGGGGCATGCGCGAGGAGGCACGGCTGTGACGATCACCGCCGCACCGGGAACCCGGGTCGATCGGTCCCGCGTCACTCCTGCCGATCGGCTGCTGTTGGCGGATCGGCTCACCGAGGCGGTGCGCGGTGATGTCGACTTCTCGTCGGCGGCGCGCGCCGTGTACGCGACGGATTCGTCGAACTACCGGCAGGTCCCGCTGGGTGTGGTCTTCCCGCGCGACGCCGCCGATGTCGCGGCCGTGGTGTCACTGTGCGCCGCGGCGGGGGCGCCGGTGCTGGGTCGCGGTGCGGGCACCGGGCTGGCCGGCCAGACGGTGAATGTCGGTGTGGTGCTGGACTTCTCGCGCTACATGAACCAAATCCTGGACATCGACTCGGTGCGGCGCACGGCGCGGGTGCAGCCGGGGGTGGTGCTCGACGATCTGCGCGCCGCGGCGGAGGTGCACGGGCTGACCTTCGGTCCCGATCCGGCGACCCATGCCTGGTGCACGCTCGGCGGGATGATCGGTAACAACTCGTGCGGCACGCATGCGCTGTATGCGGGCAAGACGGTGGACAATGTGCGGCGGCTGCGCATCGTCACCGCCGACGGCGAGGATCTGTGGGTCGGCGCCTACAGCGACGAGGATTACCGCGCCGCGGTCGCCGAGGGCGGCACCCTGGCGCGCATCCTGGGGGGCCTCCGGGAGACCGGCCGCCGGTACGGCGACAAGGTCCGCGAACAGTTCCCGGACATTCCGCGCCGTGTGTCGGGCTACAACCTGGATCAGATCCTGCCCGGCGCGCCGCTGAACCTCGCGCGCCTGCTGGTCGGATCGGAATCGACCCTGGCGCTGACCGTCGAGGCGGAGCTGGATCTTGCGACATCACCCCGGCACCGGAATCTCGTCATACTCGGTTACCCCGACATCTTCCAGGCCGCGGATGCCGTGCCCGCGCTCGTGGCATTCGGCCTGCTGGGGCTGGAGGGATTGGACGACACGCTCACCGGCCAGTCCGCGGCCCGCGGACTGAACACCGACGGGATCGCCCTGTTGCCGCCCGGCCGGGGCTGGCTGTTGGCCGAGATCGGTGACGACGACAAGGATGTCGTCGAGCGGCGCACCGCCGAGTTCGTGGCCGGGCTGCCGGAATCGGTGCACGCGAAGCGCATCGACGATCCGCGCGAGGTGAAGGCCGTGTGGGAGGTGCGCGCCTCCGGGCTGGCCGCGACCGCGATCCCGCTGGACGGGCCGCCGAATCACGAGGGCTGGGAGGACGCGGCGGTCCCGCCGGAGCGGCTCGGCGAGTACCTGCGCCGGATGACGGCGATGTGGGGCCGGTACGGCTACAACGGCGCGTGGTACGGGCATTTCGGGCAAGGCTGCGTGCACACCCGCAACCCGTTCGACCTGCACACGGTGGCCGGCCTGGCCGATTTCCGCCGGTTCCTCGAGGAGGCGGCCGATCTGGTCGCCGAGCTGGGCGGCTCGATCTCCGGGGAGCACGGCGACGGGCAGGCGCGCGGCGAACTGCTCTCCCGCATGTTCGGCCCGGAGATCATCGAGGCCTTCCGCACGGTCAAGTCGCTGTTCGACCCGAAGGGGATCCTGAACCCGGGCAAGCTGGTCGACCCCTACCCGCTGGACACGAACCTGCGCTACGGGCCGGAGTACCGGCTCGCCCCGATGGCCGCCGACACGGCATTCGCCTTCAGGGCCGACGGCGGGTCGCTGCAGACCGCGGCCGAGCGGTGCGTCGGGGTGGGCCGCTGCCGGCGCGACGACTCCGGGGTGATGTGCCCGTCCTACCGCGCGACCCGCGACGAGCGGCACTCCACCCGCGGCCGGGCCAAGATGCTCGTCGAGATGTTCCAGGGCGAGACCACCCCGGACACCTGGCGCAACGAGGACGTGCACCAGTCGCTGGAACTGTGCCTGTCCTGCAAGGGCTGCCAGGTGGACTGCCCCACCGGCGTGGACATGGCCACCTACAAGGCCGAGTTCAACTACCACTACTACCAGGGCCGGCGGCGCCCCCGGGAAATGTACGCGCTGGGGCTGCTGCCCTGGGCGGCGCGGGTGGCGACCCGTATGCCGCAGCTCGCGACAGGCGCGCTGAAGATGCCCGGCCTCGGCACGGCGCTGCGCAAGGCCGCCGGGGTGACGGTCGCCCGGCCGGCTCCCGAGTTCGCGCGGGTGCCGTTCCGGCAGACCGACACCGCCAAGGCGCTCTACCAGCCGGACACCGCGACCGTGGTGCTGTGGCCGGACACCTTCACCAACGCGTTCGACCCGTCCCTGGGCGCCGACGTGGCGGCGGCGCTCGCCGCGGCCGGCGAAACGGTGCACGTGCCACGCGAATGGGCATGCTGCGGGCGCACCTTGTTCGATCCCGGCATGCTCGATCGGGCGCGCACGTCGCTGCGCGGCGTGCTGGACATCCTCGACCCCTTCACCTCCCGCGGCATCCCCGTCGTCGTGCCCGAGCCGAGCTGCCTGTCCTCGTTCCGCGACGAGCTGCCCAACCTCCTCGCCGACGACCCACGCGCGGCGCGGTTGGCCGGGCTGGCCCGCTCCCTCTCCGAGCACCTGCTCGCCACCGGTGCCGTCCCGCCACGGGCATCGAACGGAGATGACGGCGGCTTCGCGGGCCACACGGTGCCGGACCGGGGCGCCGTCATCGTCCACCCGCACTGCCAGGGGCGCGCATCGGTCGGCACCGCCGCCGACGAACTGGTGCTCCGCCGCCTCGGCTACCGGCCCACCACCCTGGACGCCGGCTGCTGCGGCCTCGCCGGCTCCTACGGCTTCGCCGCGGTCACCGCCCCCATCTCCCAGAAGATCGCCCGCGAGCACTGGCTGCCCAAACTGCACGAAGCCATCGACGCTGTAACGGACGCAGAGACCGCCGCAGCCCGCGACCGTAAGGCTGGCGCGGACGGGGCGGCCGGCACGCCGATAGTCGTTGCCATGGACGGCTTCTCCTGCATCACCCAGCTCACCCAACTCGACGGCCTGCCCCACCGCACCGTCGCCTCCCTCATCGCCGCCGCCCTGCGGTAGTGAGGCTGAGCTACATGCGTGCTACATACTTGCTACGCTGACGTCATGGCCACCCGGATCGCGCAACGCGAGTTGCGGAACAACAACACGCTGATCGTCGACCGCGTGGAGGCGGGCGAGAGTTTTGTGGTGACGCGCAACGGCATCGCGGTGGCGGATCTCGTACCGCATTCCGGCACGCACAAGCCGCCGCGCTTCCCGCGGACCACAGAACTCGTCGCGAACCGGCGTCGCGACAACGGTCTCACCGTCGATCGCGAGGCGTGGGTGCGAGACATTCGGGACACCGACCGTTTCACCGACGACGACCCATTCGGCCGCGGTGTCTGAACACGCCCTCGCCCTGCTCGATACGTCCTGTGTGATCGAGTACCCCGACCGGCTCGACAAATTGGCGGATGCGGCGGCCATCAGCACGCTCACCGTCGCCGAATTGGCATTCGGCCTGTACCACGACGAGCCGGCTGTTGCCGCGGCCCGCGAGGAGCGATATCGCCAAGTCCTCAGCGAGTTCGACCCCGTCCCGTATTCGGCGCGGGCCGCACACCGCTACGGTGCCATCGCGGAATCCGTGCGGCGATCCGGGCGCAACCCCAGACCGCGACGCATTGACCTGATGCTCGCCTCCGTCGCGGCAGAGCTCGACGCGGTACTGCTCACGCGCAATCCCGATGACTTCGCCGGCATCGACCACCTGGTCACCGTGGTCGCTGTCATCTGATGGAGGCAGAATCGCATCGTGAGACACGCCCGATCGGACAGTTCCGACCACGATCTCGCTGCCATGCGCAGCGCGCGTGGCGTGCGGGGTGACAGCGCGATGGACGGTGCCGCGTGGGTCGATCTCGTCCGTTCCGGATCGCGACTACGCCCCGTCGCCGAGGAAGTGCCAGCCGATCCACCACCACGCCATGATGATGCCGATCTGTGCGCTGCGTCTGCGCAGCATCCAGCGGAACAGGGCCGCCAACGTCGGGACGGGCACACGGGTGAACCGTGCGAGTAGTTCGATGGCCAGCAGCGCGAGCCCGCACACGACGTAGCCGAGGATCGTGATCGTCCTCATCGCCCGGCCTCCCATCGCGGTGACGACGGGCCGCTCGGCTGCGAATGCCTACTTCCGTCCGTGCGACTGGGTTCGGTGGGCGGTGCCTGCGGCGGGCCGCTCATCCCGGCAGAGGTGCCGGCGCCGCGGCCGCCGGACGTGACGAGTTGATGCAGGAGCCAGTAGCCCGCCGCTCCCCACAGCAGCAGCAGGATCGCGCGTCCGAGCCAGGTCGTGAGGAGCGGGCCGATCAGGTCGCTCGCGGCGGGATGGTTCACCTGGTCGGCGGGCCACACCTGCTGCGCGATGAAGGACGACAATTCCCACAGGCACGTCACCACACCGACTGTCGCCCACACCCACCACCCGCGGAGCCGGCCCGGAGCGTCCCCCGCCGCCACCGGGGTCGGTGCGGCGGCCGGCCGGACCAGCACCAATGCGAGCGCGGCCAGACCACAGGCGCTCACCACGATCCGCACCATGCCACCGGCGATGGGCAGCAGCGCGATGATCGCCGCGAACAGCGCGACGGCTGCCGCCGCCAGCCAACGGTGCCGCACCGCGGCCGGCACCTCGGGTTCCGAGGCTCGCCCGGTGATCCGGCGCGAGTCCACCACGATCAGCACCGCCGTGCCGAAGAACAACAGGAAGTCGAACACGTTGCGGCGCACCACATGCATCACGCTGGCGAGCAGCAGGATGGGCACCGTAGGTTCGCGGAGAACGTGCCACCTGCCCATAACCAGACGGTACGCCGCTAAGGTCGTCCGTGGCCGCCCAGCACGGCCGACCTGTTACGCCGTCATAGGAGATCGAATGGCAGACCGCAGCGACGCGCGCCGGCTCGCGACCGGACCCACCGCCGCAGCCCCGCTTCGCCCGGCGGCCGACGAGTGGTGGCGCCACGCCGTCGTCTACCAGATCTATCCGCGGTCGTTCGCGGACAGCGATGGCGACGGCATCGGGGACCTGCCGGGGATCACCGCGCATCTACCGGCGCTGGCCGATCTCGGAGTCGATGCGGTCTGGCTGTCGCCGTTCTACGTGTCGCCGCAGGCCGATGCCGGCTATGACGTCGCCGACTACCGCCTGGTCGATCCGCTGTTCGGCACGCTGGCCGATTTCGACGCGCTGCTGGGGCGGGCTCACGAACTGGGCCTCAAGGTGATCGTCGATCTCGTGCCGAACCACTCGTCGATCGCGCATCCGTGGTTCGTCGATGCCCTGGCCGCCGCGCCCGGCTCGCCGCAGCGCGACCGCTACGTGTTCCGGGATGGCAAGGGGCCGAACGGGTCCGAGCCGCCGAACGACTGGGAATCGGTGTTCGGCGGGCCGGCCTGGACGCGCACGGTCGGTGCCGACGGCACACCGGGCCAGTGGTATCTGCACCTCTTCGCCCCCGAGCAGCCCGACTTCAACTGGGGCAGCGAGGAGGTCCGGGAGGAGTTCGAGTCAGTGCTGCGGTTCTGGCTCGACCGGAGCGTGGACGGCTTCCGGGTGGACGTGGCACACGGACTCGCCAAGGCGCCCGGGCTGCCCGATCACCACGTCGATCCGCGCATCGGCGCGATGGGCTTCGAGCCGCCCACCGCGAAGGAAGCCCGTGCCCACCTGGACGGCGCCGGCGCCGAGCCGACCCCGACCGACGGGCAGATGGGTCCGATGTGGGATCAGAACGAGGTGCACGAGATCTACCGGCGCTGGCGGAAGGTGGTGGGCGAGTACGGGCCCGACCGCATCCTGGTCGCCGAGGCCTGGGTGCAGCCGCTCTCCCGGCTCGCGAACTACGTCCGCGCGGATGAGATGCACCAGGCGTTCAACTTCACGTTCCTCGAAACCCCTTGGTACGCACCGATTCTCCAGGATGTCGTCACGCGGTCCCTGCAACTCAACAACCGAGTGGGTGCGCCGACCACCTGGGTGCTGTCCAACCATGACGTGGTTCGCCACCCCAGCCGGTTCGGGCTCGCCGATGCCGAGCAGCCCAAGCCACAGCAGGGCATCGGCCTCGGCGATCCGCAGCCCGATGCGGCGCTGGGCAGCAAGCGCGGCCGGGCGGCGACGCTGGTGATGCTCGGCCTGCCAGGCTCGGCGTACCTGTATCAGGGCGAGGAACTCGGCCTGCCGGAGCACACGACGCTGCCGGACGACGTACGGCAGGATCCCACCTGGCTGCGGTCGCGGCACACTAGGCGCGGCCGGGACGGCTGCCGGGTACCGATTCCTTGGGCGGCGGACGAACCCGCCTTGGGCTTCTCGCCGACCGGCAGAAGCTGGCTGCCGCAACCGGAATCGTTCCGCGCGCTCGCCCGCGACCGGCAGATCGGCGACCCGGACTCCACCTTGGCGCTGTACCGCGACGCGCTCGCGCTGCGGCGCAACTATGCGCTCGGGTCCGGCACGCTGGAGTGGCTCACCCATCCCGGCGGCCGGGTCGTCGCGTTCCGCAACGGCGACGTCACCGTCATGATCAACATGAGCGGTCACGAGGTTCCCCTGCCGCCCGGTGAGGTGATCCTCGCGTCGACGCCGCTGACGGACGACGGCGCCCTACCCGCCGACGTCGCCGTGTGGCTCGTGTAGGCCGCCGACCGGTGGGGCACGGTTCAGCCGGCGAAATGCTCGCGTCGCTCAATCGCCCGCGAGTATCGCGGCCGTTCGCACGAGTCGTTGAATCTCAGCCAGCGGGAGGTCTGGATCGCCGCGGTGGACGCGCTGGCGGCGCATGCCGCTGGAGCCTTCCCCGACGAGCAGTCCACCGGGGTCGGGGAGTTCGGCGCCGCGATAGTAGAACAGGTTGATCCAGTCGCGGGCAGCATGGAGCTTGACCACCGCGTGCCCGCTGCGCGAGAAGTAGGGCTGGCCCCACTCGATCGCCTCATCGAAGGCGGCGCCGGCGCGTATCGCGGTGATGATCGCCTTGAGTGCCGTGTGTGGCCAGGGTCGTTCCGCTGCCGCAAGGTAGCTGTCGAGAGGGCTGCCGGTCATGCGTTAGTTTATCGACCGTTTGAGCGGCCGAACGGACACTCTGCAGCGAACCCGGCGGACGGTTCGGCCCTCGGCCGGTTATCGATCCAGGCCCGGTTCGGCGCGGTGCGCCTCCCCCGCCCCGCGGATCGCGCGCCGAAGCTTCGGCAGCCGCTCGGCGAGGGGCCGCTCCGCCCCGCGTGATGTCGGCGTGTAGTAGTCGACGCCGACCAGCTCGTCCGGCGGATACTGTTGCGCCGCAACGCCTTCCGGCAGGCTGTGTGGGTAGATGTACTGCTGCGCGTGGCCCAGGCGCTTCGCACCGGCATAGTGCCCGTCGCGGAGCGGCGGCGGCACCACGCCCGCCTTCCCCGCCCGCACGTCGCCCAGCGCGGCGTCGATGGCGGAGATGACGGCGTTCGACTTCGGGGCCGCCGCAAGGTGAATGGTCGCCTGGGCGAGTGCCAGCCGAGCCTCCGGGAGACCTACCAGCTGCACCACCTGGGCGGCGGCCACCGCGAGCGGCAATGCCGTCGGATCGGCCATGCCGATGTCCTCCGAGGCGTGCACCATGAGTCGTCGGGCGATGAAGCGCGGGTCCTCCCCCGCCTCGATCATTCGCGCCAGGTAGTGCAGGGCCGCATCCACGTCCGAGCCGCGGATCGATTTGATGAACGCGCTGATCACGTCGTAGTGCTGGTCGCCGGCGCGGTCGTAGCGCACCGCCGCGCGGTTCACCGCCGCCTCAACCTCCGCGAGGCCGATCGGAACCGGCTGCACCGGCTCTATGGGCTCATCCGGTACATCGGCAGCCTCTGTCTCGGACGCAGCATCCGCGGCCGCCTCCAGGGCGGTCAGCGCCCGCCTCGCGTCTCCACCGGCGAGTGCAACGAGGTGCGCGAGCGCCTCGTCGTCCAGCGTGTACCGGCCGGCGAGTCCGCGCTCGTCGGCCAGCGCCCGGCGCAGGAGCTCGGTCACGTCGTCATCGGAGAGCGGGGTGAGTTGCAGGACAAGCGATCTCGATAGCAGCGGCGAGACCACGGAGAAGAACGGGTTCTCCGTGGTGGCCCCGATGAGGATCACGGTGCGGTCTTCGACGGCACCGAGCAGCGAGTCCTGCTGGGTGCGGGAGAAGCGGTGGATCTCGTCGATGAAGAGCACCGTCTGCTCGCCGGTGGTGCGCAACGTGTGCCGCGCGGCGGTGATCACCTCGCGCACCTGCGCCACACCGGCAGACAGCGCCGAGAGCTGCGCGAACCGGCGGCCGACGGCACCGGCGACCAGCATCGCGATTGTGGTCTTCCCGGTACCGGGCGGCCCGTAGAGCAGGACCGACGAGGCGCCCCCGCCCTCGACGAGTCGGCGTAGCGGGGCACCGGGGCCGAGGAGCGCCTGTTGCCCGACCACCTCGTCGAGGGTGCACGGCCGCATGCGCACGGCCAACGGCGCATTCGCGTCGACGGGGGCGTCGGGGCGAACGGCGTCATATCCGTTCTCGCCGTCGGTGATGCCGCGCGAACCCTGGCGGACACGGCCGGCGGTCGGTGCGTCGAACAGGCCATCGCTCACACGGCCATTGTTCCCGGTCGGTCGGGACGGGTGCGCGCCGGCGCGCGGCCTGGTGTGTGGCGGTGCGCGATGCGTGACCGCAGTGCATGCCCACAGTGCATGCTCACAGCGCGAATGCCGGGCCGAGGTGCGCCGCGCCGCAACCGATTTGGTGATCGACGCGTCAGGCACCAGGATCGGGTAGGTGCGTTCGTTGTGGGCTCGTGCCCGGAGCCGGCTCGGCCCCGAACTGAGCCGCGACATCGCGCTCGTGTGCCTTGCGGACGGCATCGTCGGCGTGTCGTTCGGCGCGATCACGGTGTCGGTCGGCCTGCCGATCTGGCTGCCGATGCTGCTCTCGGTGGTGGTCTTCGCCGGCGCGTCGCAGTTCCTGTTCGTCGCGATCATCGCCGCCGGCGGGAGCCCGATCGCGGCCTTCGCCGCCGGGCTCCTGGTGAACGCGCGACACCTCCCCTTCGCCCTGTCGATCGGCGAGGTGATCGGCCACGGCTGGCTGCGCCGGCTGGTCGGCAGTCAGTTGATCATCGACGAGTCGACGGCGTTCGCCCTGGCCCAGCACGAGCCCGCCCGCCGCCGCGCCGCGTTCTGGGGCTGCGGTGTGTCGCTGTTCGTCTGCTGGAACATCGGTGTGATCGCGGGGGCGTTCGGCGGCACCGTCGTCAAGGACACCAACGCCTTCGGCATGGACGCGGCGTTCCCGGCCGTGCTACTGGCGCTGGTGATGCCGTCCCTGAAGGACCGCACCACCCGCTTCGCCGCGCTGGTGGGCGCCGTGATCGCGGTTGCCGCGACGCCGCTCCTGCCGAGTGGCCTGCCGGTGCTGCTGTCCCTGGCTGCACTGCCGCTGGTGCTGATCGGCCTGTCCCGCCGGCGCCGAACCGCCTATGACGAGCCTTCGCGCGACGCCGGGGACTACGTCATCGAAGAGGTCGGCCGTGTCGCCGAACGCACAGCCGGCGACGGTGACCACGACGATGGTCCGGCCGGCACGGGCGATACCGCGGGGAGCGTGCTGCCATGACGCAGATCGTGGTGTGGGGCGTGCTGCTCGGCGTGGGCACGTTCGGATTCCGGATCGCCGGTGTCGGGCTGAAGTCCCGGCTGACACTGTCCGAGCGGACGTCGCTGCTGCTCACCGCCGCGTCGGTGATCCTGCTGGTGGCGCTCGTGGTCACCGCGACGGTGTTCGACGCGGGCGGCTTCGCGGGTTGGGCGAGGCCGGCCGGCGTCGCGGTCGGCGGGGTCCTCGCCTGGCGCAAGGCCCCGTTCGTTGTCGTGGTGCTTGCCGCGGCGGCGGTCGCCGCAGGTCTACGGCTGCTCGGCGTCAGCTGAGCCCACTGGCTGAACCCGCCATCCGGCCCCGATCGCCCGCTCGTGTATGTGCCGTGGCGCTGGGGCACCACCTGGGACACCCAAGGCGGGGAGTAAGGAGCGGGAGGGACGGGGGAAAGACGGCGGAACAGCCCGCGCGCCCGCTCGCGGATCAGACGGCGGGCGGCGCCGCGGGCGGCTTGGCGTCGACGCCGGCCTCCTTGCGCTGGGCGGCCGTGATCGGCGCCGGGGCACCGGTGAGCGGGTCGTAGCCGCCGCCGGACTTGGGGAAAGCGATCACCTCGCGTATGGACTCGGCGCCGGCGAGCAGCATGACGATGCGGTCCCAGCCGAAGGCGATCCCGCCGTGCGGCGGCGGACCGAAGCTGAACGCATCGAGCAGGAATCCGAACTTCTCCTGGGCCTCGGCCTCGGATAGGCCCATGACCTTGAACGCCCGTTGCTGCACCTCGCGGCTGTGGATACGGATGGAGCCGCCACCGATCTCGTTGCCGTTGCAGACGATGTCGTGCGCATAGGCGAGCGCCGAGCCGGGGTCGGTGTCGAAGGTGTCCAGGAACTCCGGCTTGGGCGAGGTGAAGGCATGGTGCACGGCGGTCCACGCGCCGGAACCCACTGCGACATCGTCGGTCTCGGAGGTCAACTCGAACAGCGGCGCGTCCACCACCCACACGAACGACCAGGCGGACTCGTCGATCAACCCGCCACGGCGGCCGATCTCCAGCCGGGTCGCGCCGAGCAGTTCCTGGGATGCCTTGCGCGGCCCGGCAGCGAAGAAGACGGCGTCGCCCGGCTTCGCCCCGGTCGCGGCGGCCAACCCGGCCCGCTCCGTCTCCGAGATGTTCTTGGCGACCGGCCCGGCGAGCGTCCCGTCGTCCGATACAGTCACGTAGGCAAGGCCTTTCGCGCCGCGCTGTTTCGCCCACTCCTGCCAGGCGTCGAAGCCGCGGCGCGGTGTGGCGGCCCCGTCGGGCTGCACCACGGCGCCCACATAGGGGGCTTGGAAGACCCGGAACGGAGTCTCGGCGAAGAACGACGTCATCTCCGTGATCTCGAGATCGAAACGCAGGTCCGGCTTGTCGGATCCGTACCGGTCCATGGCCTCGCGGTAGCTGATCCGCGGGATCGGCGTCGGGATCGGGTAGCCGACGAGGTTCCACAGCGCCGTGAGGACGTCCTCGGCGACGGCGATCACGTCGTCCTGCGTGACGAACGACATCTCGACGTCGAGCTGGGTGAACTCGGGCTGCCGGTCCGCTCGGAAATCCTCGTCCCGGTAGCAGCGCGCGATCTGGTAGTAGCGCTCCATCCCGGCCACCATCAGCAGCTGCTTGAACAGCTGCGGCGACTGCGGAAGTGCGTACCACGAACCGGGTTTCAATCGAGCGGGCACCAAGAAGTCCCGGGCGCCCTCCGGCGTGGACCGGGTGAGCGTCGGCGTCTCGATCTCCACGAAGTCGTGCGCATCGAGCACCGCACGCGCCGCCCGGTTCACTTGAGAGCGCAGCCGGAGCGCGGCCGCCGGCCCCCTGCGACGCAGGTCCAGGTACCGGTACTTCAGGCGCGCTTCCTCGCCCGGCTGGTCGTCGGCCTCGATCTGGAACGGCAGCGGTGCCGCCTCCGAGAAGACAGTGAAGTCGGTGACGGTGACCTCGATGGCGCCGGTCGGCAGGTCGGGGTTCTCGTTGCCCTCGGGGCGGACCTCGACAGCGCCGACCACCTGCAGGCAGAACTCACTGCGCAACCGGTGCGCGCGCGCGGCCATCTCACCCTCGCGGAACACGATCTGCACCAGCCCGGAGGCATCGCGCAGGTCGACGAAGATCACCCCGCCGTGATCCCGCCGCCGCGCCACCCACCCGGTGAGTGTCACGGTTTCGCCCGCATGCTCGGGGCGCAGGGATCCGGCGGTGTGATCGCGAAGCACGGCGTTCCTTCTTGTTGCCCTTGGACGGGTTGGGTTCTGACGGGTGGCGTTCTGGCGGTTGGCACGGCGACGAGGCGAGCGGGTCGGTGCGGGCACTGCCGCTCGGCGACACGGCGCCCGTCCGATCTTACGTGGCGCATCCTCGCCCGCCCGCGCCAACGTCGAGCCCGGCGGGGTGCGCACCGGCGACGCCGCCCGCGAGCCGCCGCGCGATGATCGCGATCCATCCGGTAGTATGGAGCGGTTGTCGTGACCCGAGTCGCACGTCCTTCCTGATGTGTGCGGCCCTCGGTGCGGTCCAGACGACATGTGCGGTCGCCGACGGCGAGTCCGTATCCGGCGATTGTCAATGATTGGTGCACTGTGTCTTCCGCTGTGTCTATCCCCGAGTCCCTGCCCGTTTCATCCCTGCCTGTCTCATCTGCGCCTGTTTCTTTCGGCCCCGGTTCGTCCCCGGTCGATCCCCCCTCGTCCGGACACGCGCGCAGCGCGTCGTCCACCGGGTATGACGATCTTCGCGGTGAAACGCAGAAAGTACCTTCCGGAGACCGCACAGCCTTCTCCGAGCTCGGTCTGCCGACACCGCTGCTGCGTGCGCTGCGGGGTCTCGGATATCACTCGGCGACGGACATCCAGGCGGCCGCGATCCCCGCGCTGATGTCGGAACGCGACGTGATCGGCGTCGCGCAGACGGGAACCGGCAAGACCGCCGCGTTCGGCCTGCCGCTCCTCGCGTCGATCGACCCGGCACGCCGCGAGGTGCAGGCGCTGGTGCTCGTGCCCACCCGGGAGCTCGCCGTGCAGGTCGCGGCCGCGATCGGCGGATTCGCCGCGCACCTGCCGGAGGTGGAGACCATCGCCATCTACGGCGGTGCACCCTTCGGGAAGCAAATCGGGGCGCTCAAGCGAGGCGCCCAGGTGGTGGTCGGCACGCCGGGGCGGGTGATCGACCTGATCGAACGCAGGGCGCTGGCGCTCGGCGCGGTCCGTTTCGCGGTGCTCGACGAGGCCGACGAGATGCTACGGATGGGTTTCGCCGAAGATGTCGATCGCATCCTCGAGGCGACGCCGGCCGACCGCCAGACCGCGCTCTTCTCGGCGACGATGCCCAAGGAGATCCGGCGCGTCGCGGCGCAGCACCTGCGCCAGCCCGTCGACGTGAGCGTTGCGGCGTCGGCGACACCGGTCGCCGCCATCCGGCAGTCGTTCGTCGTGCTGCCCTATCGGGACAAGGCGGTGGCGCTGCAGCGGGTGCTCGCCGTCACCAGCGCGGAAGCCGCCGTGGTGTTCGTGCGCACCCGGTCGGCCTGTGAGGAACTCGGCGTCGCGCTGATCGGCGCCGGCGTCAACGCGGCCGTGATCAGCGGCGACGTGACGCAGAACGAACGCGAGCGCACCATTGGGCGGCTCCGCGCGGGGCAGATCGACGTGCTCGTCGCCACCGATGTGGCGGCCCGGGGCATGGATGTCGAACGCATCGGCCTGGTGGTGAACTTCGACGCGCCCGGCGATCCGGAGACCTACACGCACCGGGTCGGGCGCACCGGGCGGGCCGGCCGGACCGGTGAGGCGCTGACGTTCTTCACGCCGAAGGAGCTGTCGCGGCTGAAGTTGATCGAACGGGCGACCGGCCGGCGCCTGGACGAAGTGGACGTTCCGTCGGCCGCCGAGGTGCACCGGCATCGAGCCATGGTCTCGCTCGCCGCCGCGCTCGACCGGCACACCGCCGGCAACCTGCAGAACTACCGCGGCGCCCTCCGCGCGGCAGCGGACCGGACGGGTTTGCCGGTCGAGGAGATCGCCGCCGCACTGCTCGCCACGATGATCGACGACGACGGATCGACGGTCACCGACACTGTTGAGGCGCGACCGCGGCAGCAGGACCGGCAGCGCTTTGATCGGGATCGGCCGCGCTTTGATCGGGATCGGCCGCGCGCGGATCGCGACAGGCCGCGCACGGATCGGGACCGGGCACCGAAGTACGACAAGCGCGCGCATCGCGCCGAATCCGCCGACCACGCCCCGCGCTGGAAGGCGGACCGTTCGGCCCAGAACCAGCACGCGAGCCGCGGACCGGCACCGAAACGCGGTGTCAAGCCAGCGGACCGGGGCACGGCCAACGGAGCGGGCACGCGCCGTCATAAGCGGTCTGTCGCGTAGTCGGCGCACGGCGGCTGGGCGGTGGCGCGGTCGGCGCGGCGCTGTGATGGCGCACGTGCGGGCCGGTGATAATGGGGGTGGCGCTCATCTGCTGAGTTGACCCGCTGCCCGTCCCATCTGTCCGGAAGTTATGTGACCACCACCGCCCCCAGGTCCGACCGCTCGACACCGTCACCTTCCGAACCCGCCGCTCCCCCGTCCACGACCACCACGCCCAGCCGCGAGGGCATCTTCGCGTCGCTGGACAACCGGAACTTCCGCTGGTTCGTGTTCGGCCAGGCGGCATCGACCTCCGGTCTGTGGACGCAGCGGGTCGCGCAGGACTGGCTCGTCCTGCAGCTCACCCACAACGCATTCGCCGTCGGCGTGGCCACCGCGATGCAGTTCGTTCCGACGCTGATCTTCGGGATGTCTGCCGGGCTGGTTGCCGACCGCTTCGACAAGCGGCATGTTCTGCTGGCGACGGTGTCCACGCTAGGGCTGTGCGCGTCGGTTCTCGGGGTGCTGTGCCTGACGGACACGGTGCGGCTGTGGCACGTGCTGGCCATCGCCTTCTTCACCGGCACCGCGGCGTGCTTCGACAACCCGACCCGATCGGCCTTCGTGCACGAGATCGTCGGCCCGGGGCGATTGCGCAACGCGGTCAGCGTGAACTCGGCCGTGTTCCAGCTCGGCGCGCTGGCCGGCCCGGCCGTGAGCGCCGGACTGATCACCGCCGTGGGTACGGGATGGGCCTTCGTCGCCACCGGCGGCTGGTACGTGATCGTGCTCGCCGCGTTCTTCCGCATCCACTCCGCGGACCTGATCCGATCGCCACGACTGGGGCGCGCCCGCGGGCAATTGCGGGGTGCCTTGAGCGAGATCGGCCGCCGGCCCGTGCTGTTCTATCCGATCCTGCTGGCCGGCATCTGCGCGTTCTTCACCACGAACTTCGCCGTCGTGCTCACGGCGTTCGCCAAGGACTTGAAGCTGTCCGCCGGCGGATACGGCTTCCTGACGATCGCGTTGGCCATCGGCTCACTGATCGGCGCACTGCTCTCGGCCCGGTGGCCGGGATCACGCCTTCGCCACCTGGTGGCGCTGGCTGGCGGTCTCGCACTCGGGCAGTTGCTCGCGGCGTTCATGCCGGGCGTGGTGACGGTCGCGCTCGCTTTCGTGGCGATCGGGGCCGTCGGGATGCCGTTCCTCATCACCACCAATACGTCGATACAGCTCGCGTGCACTGACCAGGTACGCGGCCGCGTGCTCGGCGTCTACATGCTGGTCACGCTGGGCACGGCCGCGGTCGGTGGGCCGGTCGTCGGCCTGTTGGCGGAGTGGGGCGGGGCGCGGGCGGCGCTCCTCGCGGGCGCAGGCGTGATCGGCATCGCGGCGCTGGCGGTGAGCCGCCAGCTCGCGCGTGTCGGCCGGATCGAGGTTCGCGGGGAACTCCGGTTCAAGGTCGCCCGCCTTCGGGCGTGGCTCGCCACGACCACCCGGATCACCGGCCAGCGCTGAGGGATGATCACCTGGTCTGTGTCTTTCGTTGCGGAAAACGCAACAAAACCCACACAACTGGTGATCATCCTGCGGGCTCAGCCGGGGGTGGGGATCACGCCGGCATAGGGATCACCCGGGGGTGCAGGTCCGCGTCGGGCGGCGTCCAGGTGGTGGCGTCGGCCGGAACCTGTTCGCCGGAGCGGATGTCCTTCACCTCGTCGGAGGCCTGCGGGCCGGCCGCGGCGCCTCCGTTTTCGGCTTGTCCGCGAACATCGTCATGGGCGTTAGGGGCGGCGTCCGACTCACCAGGCGCCGGGAACCAGACGAACGGGATGCCGCGGCGGTCGGCGTACCGGATCTGCTTGCCGAATTTCGATGCGCTGGGCGCCATCTCACAGGCGATCCCGCGACGGCGGAGCTGCGTGGCGACCGCGAGCGACCGGGCGCGATCGGCCTCGGATTCGCTGACCCGGGCGACCAGCACGCAGGCCGGGGTGGAGCGAGATGCGCGCACCAGCCCCTCGCCGATCAACAGCCCCACCAGACGCGAGACCCCGATGGAGATGCCCACGCCCGGGTAGGTCGTCTTCCCGTCGCTGGCGAGCGAGTCGTAGCGGCCGCCGGAGCAGAACGAGCCCCACTTCTCGTAGCCGAGAAGGGTTGTCTCGTAGACGGTTCCGGTGTAGTAGTCGAGTCCGCGGGCGATCTTGAGGTCGGCGACGATGGTCCCCGGCGCGACGGCCGACACGGTGCGGACCACCGCGGCGAGCGCCGCCAGACCCTCCTCCAGCATGGGGTGCTCGACGCCGAGCGCCCACACCCGGTCGACGAACGATTCGTCGACAGTGCGGATCCGCGCGAGGTTCAGGCAGGCATCCGCCTGCGACACACTCGCGCCGGTCTCCGTGAGGAGTTGAACGACGGCGTCCGGCCCGATCTTGTCCAGCTTGTCGACCACGCGCAGTGTGCCGGTGATGTCGGTGAGCCCGAGGCCGCGGTAGAAACCCTCGGCGATCTTGCGGTTGTTGACGCCGATCACGAAATCCGGCATCGGCAGGCGCACGAAGGCGTCGGCGACCACGATCGGCATCTCCGCCTCGAAGTGGGCCGAGAGTGTGCCGGCGTCGATCACGTCGACGTCTGCCTGGGTGAACTCGCGATACCGGCCCTCCTGCGGGCGCTCCCCGCGCCACACCTTCTGGATCTGGTAGCGGCGGAACGGGAAGTTCAGGTGTCCAGCGTGTTCCAGAACGTATCGCGCGAGCGGCACGGTGAGGTCGAAGTGCAGGCCGAGTCTCGGTTCCCTGCTTCGGTTCTCGCCCGGCGATGTCGCTGCCGTGTCGGCCAGCCGGGCGAGGGTGTAGATCTCCTTATCGGTGTCCTCGCCCTGCGCCGACAGCCGCTCGACCGGCTCCACGGACCGCGTCTCGATCGAGGAGAACCCGTGCAGCTCGAACACCTCACGGATCGTGTCGAGGAAGTGCTGCTCGACAATGCGATCGGCCGGGAGGTATTCGGGGAAGCCGGACAGCGGGGCGATCTTGCTCACGGCTGGCATTGTTTCATGGCGCTGCCTCAGGTCCCGGCCGGTCACGCCCGGGCACCCGGGCAACTGAGCTGAAAATTAACGTCCAGATCGATACATGATCCATCTCACCTGCAAAGACGTGGTCCGGCCACGAATCTGGACGTCAATTTTCGTCTTCTTCGACGGCAACCGACGCGCCGCCGCTGTTCGTGGCAGGGTGTCGGGTATGACGGAGCCGCCGATCGAGCCCGAGATGTGGATCTCGGACGGTTCCGAAGGCCCGGATGGAGGTCCGCCACCCAGGGGCGCGCCGCGCGGGCCGGGCCGGGGGTGGGGTCGCTGGATCGCGATCGTCGCCGGGTTCGCGGTATTGCTCGCGCTGGTCTCGGTGCAGCACTTCCTCGGCGGCACGGGCGGGCACGGCGCCGAGCCGACCACCGGTGTGTCGGTCACCCCGCCGCCGACCTCCCGTTCCGAGACGCCGCGAACTGATATGACGGAGTCCTCGACCGTGGCGACATCCGGGCATTTTGATGACCATGGTCCGGACTCGGGCGGGGTCACCACGGGCGCGCTGCACGACAGCCCGGCGGTCGTCACCGCTGGGCCTACCGCCACAGTGACCCCGCAGACCGCGCCGATCACCACCACCGCGCCGAACTCGTCGCTGCCGGTCGGTCAGAACTGGGAACTCGTCGGGTTCGAAGCGCTCGTCGCGCAGGGAGACAGCGGATCAGCCGTGGTGCGGTACCGGCCGGGCACCGGCGAGGTGGTCACGACCCCGGTGCCATCGCTCAACAGCAACGGCCCGCTGTCCTTCGCAGTCACGCCGCACGCGGCAATCATCCGGCCAATGGATTACGTGCCCGGATATGTCGTGCCGGACGGTCGGCCGGCGCAGTTCGCCCAGGCTCACCTCGCTGTCGGCGGCTCGGTCTTCGCCGGCCCGAATCCCGGCGACGTGTGGGTGTTCGCTCCGGACGGCAACCGACTCTCGTTCCAGCTAGTGGACGCGAGCGGGAAGGCCGTCGGCGCGTCGATGACGGTACCGGAGTCCCTAGGCATCACGGGCGGCTGGATGTTCACTGCCAATGGCGCCGGTTACATCTTGGCGTCCGCGATCGGCGGCACCTACGACCTCGGCCCGGGCGGGGCGCGCCTGGTGACGCACGGAAAGGTGCTGGCGGCGGGACCGAAGAACTACCTCGTCTACGAATGCAACGACACGGCACAATGCGGCACTGCGGTCCTGGATCGCGCCACCGGCCACCGCACCCGGCTGGCGGCCTTTGCACCGTCGGAGTCCATACTCACCAGCCCGATTCAGGGGGTGGTCTCGCCCGACGGCCGGTACGCGGCGCTGCTGGACTACGGCTATGACGGACCGAGCTTCGATCTGGTCGACCTGCGCACAGGCATCTTGACGCCGATCAAGGAGAGCCCCAGCAGCGGCAGCGCATCAGCGTTTGGCGATGCGGAGTCGATCCTCGTCTTCACTCCGGACGACCACTTCCTGCTCATCGCCGCGGCGGGCGGGGTGTTCCCCATTGACGTGACCACGGGTGTGAAGCTCAGCCCGCTGCCGATCCCTCCCCTCGCCGCCATTGCCATCCGCCCCGCTGACTGAGCGGGTTTCTGGCCACTGGCCCCCCGAACGCCGTTCTGTGGGCAGAACTCCGCTCAATGCGGTGGCGTGGCTACAGCCCGGCCAGGAACGGGTTGCCGCGCCGCTCGGCGCCGATGGTGGTCGTCTCGCCGTGACCGGGCAGCACCGCGGTCTCGTCCGGCAGTGAGAGCAGCTCTGCCGCAATGGATTCCAGGATCCGTGACGGCGATCCTCCGGGCAGATCGGAGCGCCCGATGGTGCCGGCGAAGAGCGTGTCCCCGGTGAAGAGCACGTCCGGTTCGCCGCTATCCATGGCCAATCGGTATGTGATAGATCCGGGCGTGTGCCCCGGCACGGCCAGCGCATCGATGTCCAGTCCGGCGACGCGCAGATGCTCGCCCCCGCCCAGCGGCAGGATCTCGTCCGGGCGCAGGTCGTCCAGATCCTCGCCCGGCCCCAAGAACATCGTCATACTCGCTCGGAATTCGGGCGACAGCGCACGCAACTGGCCGCTGAGCATCGGCACGTCGCCCGCACCCAGGTACACCGGCGCGCCGAACTCCGCGCACACGGCGGCGGCGCACATCACGTGGTCGAAATGCCCGTGCGTCACCAGGACCGCGGCCGGGCGCAAGCGGTGCTCGGTGAGCACGTCGCGAAGCGGATCCACCGCCCGCTGACCGGGGTCGATCACCACGCACTCGGCGTCCGGCGCGGTGGCCACGACGTAGCAATTGGCTGCCAGCGGACCGGCTGCAAACCCTGTGATCAGCACCCGGTTACCCTATCGGGGCGGCCCACATGCGGCTCACAGGGAATCCGCACCGGATGCGGCCAGGCGGATCGTAGGCTCTGTCGCCGGGAGACGTTCAGCGCACAAAGGAGTTCAGGTGGCGAGTAACCAGCAACGACGTGAGGCGGCCAAGCGCAAGTTGCAGCGTCAGAACCAGCGGCGCGTGCAGCAGGCGAAGGCGGCGCACCAGCGGCTGATGATCGTCGGCGTGATCGCCGCGGTGCTGGTGATCGCGGGCGGCGTCTGGCTGATCTCGTCGCTGTTCTCGCCCGGCAACGACACGGCGGCCAAGAGCGGCGGTGCCACCAAGGCGGCGAACGCGTACGGCACCGGCACCGATGCGCCGACAGCGACGGGCCAGTCGGGCTCGGCCAGCGACACGGCCGCGCCGACGTCCACCGCCCCGGCCACGGAGTGCAGTTATCCGAAGGGCGGGACCGCGGCCAAGCCGGTCAAGCCGCCGACCGACCTGAACCCGCCGAAGACCGGCACCGTTGACGCGACGCTCACGCTGAACACCGGCGACGTGACCATCGCGCTCGACCGGGCGAACGCACCGTGCGCGGTCGGCTCGTTTCTCTCGCTTGCACAGCAGCACTACTTCGACAACACCACCTGCCACCGGCTGACCACGGCCGCATCGCTGAAGGTGCTGCAGTGCGGCGATCCGACGGGCACGGGCACCGGCGGCCCCGGCTACTCGTTCGCCGACGAGTTGACCGGCAAGGAGAAGTACACAACCGGTGTCGTCGCGATGGCCAACTCGGGCGCGGACACCAACGGCAGCCAGTTCTTCATCGTGTACGGCGACTCCCAGCTCTCCCCCAACTACACCGTGCTCGGCAAGGTGAGCTCCGGGCTGAACGTCGTGCAGGCGATCGCGGCCAAGGGCGTCAAGGGCGGCGGGCAGGACGGCGCACCGGCCGATCCGGTCACCATCGAGAAGGTCGCGGTCGGGTCGTAGTAGGCCGCTTATGACGACGTCCGGGGCCGCAGGCAGGCACATCGTCATACTCGATTCGGCGCCGGGTCGCGGTGGGGTGCGGCGTTCCGCTGGCGCGCTCGCCGCAGTCAGCCGTTGGTGAGGCGGTAGACGTCGTACACGCCCTCGACGCCGCGCACCGCACGCAGTACGTGGCCGAGGTGCTTCGGGTCGGCCATCTCGAAGGAGAAGCGGCTGATCGCCATGCGGTCCTTGGACATGGACATGTTCGCGGACAGCAGATTGACCTTCTCGTCGGCCAACGTCTTGGTGATGTCCGACAGCAGCCGGTGCCGGTCCAGCGCCTCCACCTGTATCGACACGAGGTAGACGGAGGAGGCGCCAGGGTCCCAGGAGACGTCCACCAGGCGGGAGGGCTCGGCGCGCAGCGACTCTGCGTTGGTGCAATCGGTACGGTGCACGGAGATCGCCCCGCCCTTGGTCACGAACCCGAGGATGGCGTCGCCCGGCACCGGGGTACAGCACCGGGCGAGCTTGATCGTCACGTCGTTGACACCCTCGACCAGGACGCCGATGTCGCCCGACGTGCGCGTCCGGCGCGTGCTCGGCAGCGGGGCCGGTTCGGTGACCTCGTCGCCGGCGGAATCCACCCCGCCGATGACGGCGACGACCTTGGTGACGACGGTCTTCGCGTTGACGTGCCCTTCGCCGACCGCCGTGTACAGCGCCGAGATGTCCCGGTAGCCGAAGTCCCGCGCCACCGTGGTGAGCGCATCGTGGCTGATCAGCCGCTGCACCGAGAGGCCTTGGCGCCGAACCGCTTTCGCGATGGCATCCTTGCCGGTCTCCAGGGCCTCCTCGCGGCGCTCCTTCGCGAAGTAGTGCCGGATCTTCGTCTTCGCGCGGGACGAGGCGACGAAGCTCAGCCAGTCCTGGCTCGGTCCGGCGTCGGCTGCCTTGGAGGTAAAGATCTCGATGATCTGGCCGTTGGTGAGCTTGCGCTCGAGTGCCACCAGCCGGCCGTCCACCTTGGCGCCGATGCAGCGGTTCCCGACCTCGGTGTGCACGGCATAGGCGAAGTCGACGGGCGTCGAGCCGGCCGGCAAGGTGTGGATCTCGCCCTTCGGCGTGAAGACGAAGATGTCGTTCGATCGGATCTCGTAGCGCAGGTTGTCCAAGAACTCGCTGGGGTCGTCCGCCTCCCGTTGCCAGTCGAGCAGCTGGCGCATCCACGCCATTTCGTCCACCGAGGTCAGCGACCCGGTGTGGGTTCCCCGCGTCTCCTTGTAGCGCCAGTGCGCCGCGATGCCGTACTCGGCGGTGTGGTGCATCTCGTGGGTGCGGATCTGCACCTCGAGCGGCTTGCCCTCCGGCCCGATGACGGTGGTGTGCAGCGACTGGTACACGCCGTACCGCGGCTGGGCGATGTAGTCCTTGAACCGGCCGGGCATCGGCGACCAGAGCGCGTGCACCACGCCCATCGCCGCGTAGCACTCACGGACCGTGCCGACCAGGATGCGCACCGCGACCAGATCGTGGATGTCGTCGAACTCGCGCCCGCGGACCATCATCTTCTGGTAGATGGAGTAATAGTGCTTCCCGCGGCCGACCACCTCGGCCGGCAGCTTCGCCCCGGCCAGCTCAGTGCGCAGCTGCGCGGTGACTGCGGCAAGGTATGTCTCGCGGGACGGCGCACGATCGGCGACCAACCGCGCGATCTCGTTGTAGCGCTTGGCATGCAGGATCGCGAAGGACAGGTCCTCCAGCTCCCACTTGATCGTCGCCATACCGAGCCGATGCGCGAGCGGCGCCAACACCTCGAGCGTCTCCCGTGCCTTGCGCTGCTGCTTCTCCGGCGGCAGGAAGCGCATCGTGCGCATGTTGTGCAGCCGGTCCGCGAGCTTGATCACTAGCACCCGGGGATCGTTGGCCATCGCGATGATCATCTTGCGGATGGTCTCGGCCTCGGCGGCCTGCCCGTATTTGACCTTGTCCAGTTTCGTGACGCCGTCCACGAGGCGGGCGACCTCGGCGCCGAACTCCTTGGTGACGTCGTCCAGGCTGTAGCTGGTGTCCTCCACCGTGTCGTGCAGCAGGCCGGCGACCAGCGTGGTCGTGTCCATCCCGAGATCCGCGAGGATGGAGGCGACCGCCAACGGGTGCGTAATGTACGGATCGCCTGATTTGCGGTACTGGCCGCGATGCGCCTCTTCGGCGACCTCGTAGGCGCGGATCAGCAGCTTGGTGTCGGCCTTCGGGTGCAGTTCGCGGTGCGCGGCGAGCAGCGGTTCGAGCACCATCCGGCTGGACGGGGCCGCGTGGCGCTGACCGGTGATCCGTCGTGCCCACCGCGCCCGCACGCGCCGGGTGGTCGCCGCGACAGAGGCCGACGAGGAGTCGCTGTCGGGGGGCGGCGCAGCCGGTGCCGTCAGCTCCGACACCGGCCCCGGATTCGGTCCGCCGTTCGATGCCGTGGTCGGCCCGGTGGCCAGCTCTGTCAGCTGCCCGGTCAACTGCCCTGCGGCCCGCTCGCGTGCGGGGGCCACAGGGGTCACAGCGGCGCGCTCCTGCGGTGGCTTTCCTCCGGGCCGCTGATCCCTCGGCCTATCGGTGGACCGTGCGGTCGGAGGGTCGGCAGGCGGCGCCGTGCTTGCAGTGCCGTCGGTCCCGTCCGGCGACGACGGCGTGCCCAAGGGAGTCTGAACTTCCGTCATGCGGGCACCTCCTTCGCCGATTCAGCCGGAGGATCGAGCATATCGCCGACGCGCCGCGAGCGTCGTCGTCCCAGGTCAGACGGGATGTCTAGCGGCTGCGTTTGCCGGTGGGCCGTGCGGCCGAGGCTGCTCCGGACGCCGCTTTACCGGATGCAGCATGAGCGGACGCAGCATTACCGGACGCGGCCCCGGCCGACTTGCCACCGGGGCGCGCCGGCTTGACGCCCGGCAGCGGGCCCGATCCCGGCTTGAGCTTCGGCGACACGGGTTCGGCCTGCATCCCCGGGAGATTGCCCAACGGCCGCGCGTGTGCCGCAGGCTCGCCGTCCGCATCCGTCGGCGCCACGCGCCCGATCGGGTCGCCGTCGGCGTCCACGATCAGCCCGTCGGCCTTCCGCTTGGCCAGCACCCGCCTCGTGTGGTTCGCGATCGCGGGCTCGCGCATCTTGAAATCGACCGCCATCGGAACGGCGAGGAACACCGACGAGTACGCGCCGATCAGCATGCCGCACAGCATGACGAGCGACAGGTCCTTCAACGTGCCCGACCCGAGGATCGCCACGCCGGCCGTCAGCAGCCCGGCGACGGGCAGCAGGGCGATGAGCGAGGTGTTGATCGACCGCATCAGCGTCTGGTTGATCGCCAGGTTCGCGGCCTCCGGGTACGTGCGACGCAGCAGGGACGTCAGGCCCTTCGTGTTCTCCTCGACCTTGTCGTAGACCACCACCGTGTCGTACAGCGAGAAGCCGAGGATCGTGAGCAGCCCGATCACCGTGGCCGGCGCGACCTCGAATCCGATCAGCGCGTAGATGCCGGCGGCAACGATCAGGTCGTGCAGCACGGACAGCACGGCGCCGATCGCGATGCCACGTTCATAGCGGACCCAGACGAAGATGGCGACGGCGATCAGGAAGACGATCACCGAGATCAGGGCGCGGGTGGAGATCTCGCTCCCCCAGGTTCCCGATACGGCGGAGTCGGAAACATCCGTCGTCAGATGGAACGCCGTGGTCAGCGCCTGTTTCGCCGCGGTCACCTGCGTGGCGTCCAGGCTCGGCAGGCTCACCTGGACGTTCGAGCCGACGTCGATGACGCTGTCCGTCTCCACGCCGATCGCTTTGTGCAGGACGTCCGCGACCTGCACCGTGGTCGCCGCGGGAACCTTCTGGAAGGTGAGCTGCGTGCCGCCCACGAAGTCCAGCGAGAAGTTGAACCCGCGGACCAGGATGAACAGGATCGACAGCAGGATGAGGCAGGAGGAGAAGATGTAGTACCAGCGGCGTTTGCCGAGGATGTCGAAGGCCCCCGTACCGGTCGACAGCCGGGAGATCAGCCCGTGGTGCTGGGTGGCCGCCTTGGCCTGTTGCACGCTGACCGGCGCAACCTCGTCGTCACGTTCCGGGTTGTCCGTGGACACCATTCCGGTCGAGTGGTCAGCCATCGCCCTACGCCTCCTTCGACTGCAGGCGCGCGGCGACCGCGCGGTGTTCCTGGCCGGCGCGGGCCACGTTGCCCAAGCCGGACCAGACCGGATGCGAGAACAGGTCAGCCTTGGACGTGAGCGCCACCAACGGGTGCGTGACCAGGAAGACGACGACCAGGTCAAGGATCGTGGACAGGCCCAGCGTGAACGCGAAACCCTTCACGTCGCCGACGGCGAGGAGGTACAGGATGGCCGCCGACAGGAACGACACGGCGTCCGCGGACAGGATCGTGCGCTTGGCTCGCTTCCACCCTCGCGGCACGGACGATCGGAACGTTCGGCCCTCCCGGACCTCGTCCTTGATGCGTTCGAAATAGACGACGAACGAGTCTGCGGTGATGCCGATCGCGATGATCAGACCGGCGATACCGGCCATGTCGAGGCTGAGGCCTATCCAGCGCCCGAGCAGCACCATCACGGCGTACACCAGCCCGCCGGACAGGAACAGCGACAGGATCGTGATGAGTCCGAGCAGGCGGTAGTAGACGAGGCAGTACACGACGACGAGCAGCAACCCGATGCCGCCCGCGATCAGACCGGCCTTGAGGTACTGGAAGCCGAGTTCGGCCGACACCTGTTGCGATTCCTGCCGGTCGAATGCCAGCGGCAGGGCGCCGAACTTGAGCGAGTCGGCCAGCGACTTGGCGCTCTGCTGCGTGAAGCTGCCGGACACCTGTGTACCGGGCGTGGTGATCGGCTCGTTGATGACGGGCGCCGACAGCACCTGGCTGTCCAGAGTGAACGCCGTCATGGAGTCGGGCGGCGGGTTGGTGCCGCCGGTGCGGTCGTAATGCGCGGTGGTATAGCTCGACCAGGTCTTGAACCCGTCGGCCTTGAAGGTCACGTTGATGATCCACCCGTGGCCGCCCTGCGTGTCGAACCCGCTGGTGGCGTCACTGATCTGGGTGCCAGGGATCAGCGTCTGCGCGAGCAGGTAGACAAACTGCCCGTTCTGATCGCACGCGAGCAGCGGCTTGTCGGGCACGTCCAGACCCTGGAAATACTCGATCTGCGCGCACGTCGGCCCGCCACCGTTCGCGTACGCCTTCGCCGCGGTCTCCCAAGTGGTGAATGCCGCCTCATCCGAGCCGGCGGGCTGGGTGAGCACGCCCGGATTGCTGCCGGCCGGGAAGACCGATGCGGGCGGCTCCACGGTGGCCGGCGCGGTGGGTGTCGCGGCCGTCCCTGTGGTGCCGGTAGGTGTCGCGGTCGCCGGTGTCGTCGGCGGCGGAGATGACGGGGATGACGCCGTTGTCGTGGTGGACGCGTCCGTCGTCGATGCTGCCTTCGGAAGAAGCGCTGCGGCCTCGCCGCGCAACCCCTGTCCCGACGAAGCGGTCGTCACGGTGCTCGACCCGGTGGCCGGTGTCGTCGCCTCGTTCTGGGCTGTCGCGGTCGCCGGCGAGCTCGGCGCGGTACTGGCCGCACCGCTCGTCCCCGTCGCCGTGGCACTCGGGGAAGCGGCCGGCCCCGTCGTCGATGGAGCCGTGGTCACCGGAGCCTGGGCCACGAACGCAGGATTGGCCCACCGGGCGACGACCGGCCGGATGTTGAGCTGGGCGCTGCGGGTCAGGCCCTCGAGATTGTTCTGGCCGGGCACGGTGATCACGAGCTGGTTGGAGCCGTCGATCTGCACCTGCGCCCCGGCGACACCGGACCCGTTGACGCGCCGCTCCATGATGTCCCGCGCAAGGTTCATGGAGTCGCGCGACGGCGTCGTCCCGTTGGTGGTCTTGGCCAGGAGCGTCACCCGGGTGCCGCCCTGCAGGTCGATACCGAGCTTGGGTGCGGTCGAACCGGGCGTGAAGAACACGAGGGCGTACAACGCCGCGGTGATCACCAAGAAGGTGATGATGTGTCGCCACGGGTGGAACTGGCCGGCTGGACTTGCCACGTGCTGCCTATCTCCTCACAGTGCCGCCCCATGCGCGGCAGACGGAAGCCTGCCCCGAACGGGCGGACTTGAAAAGCATCCGGCCGGGGGCTGCAACCAGGCCGACGGGAAATCTTATCCGACGTCGGATTGGCGCGGTTCGTCCTCGTCGACCACCGCGCGCTCGTCGAGGTCCGACTCCTCGAACTCGGAATCGTCCTCGAGCGCCGGCACCACGACCTGACGGACGGCGGCACGGACCCAGGTCGTGCGCACGCCTGGCGCGATCTCCAACTCGATCGTGTCGTCGGCAACGGCGGTGACCGTTCCGTGCAGGCCGGACGTCGTCATGATGCGCGCGCCCGGAACGATGGAGGTCTGCAACTTCTGCGTCTCGGCGGCTTGCCGCTTCTGCTTCCGCATGCCGAAGACCATCATCAGTCCGAGCGCACCGAACATCAGAATCGGCAGTAAAAGGTTTTGCATCATTCTCCTTGGTGTGGCGATTCCCGCGGCCGGCCCGCGCAGGTACGAGGTAGGTATCCGCGCGCAACAGCACAACGACCGCCTCTGTGCGCGTAACTCGACGCCACTTTACCGGAACGTGGTCATGATCGCCGCACCCCCGCGCACGGCGGACGGCCGCGCAGGCTCAATCCGCGTCGAACAGGGTCCCGGCCGGCGCCGGCGACCCGGTATCCCGCGCCGGGGCGAGACCGAGGTGATCCCACGCGGCCGGGGTGGCGACTCGCCCACGAGAGGTGCGGGCGAGCATCCCGATGCGCACCAGGAACGGCTCGCACACCTCTTCGACGGTCGTCGCTTCCTCGCCGACGGCGACCGCGAGCGTGGTCAGGCCGACCGGCCCACCACCGAACGATCGGCACAACGCCGAGAGCACTGCGCGGTCCAGACGGTCGAGACCCAGTCGGTCGACGTCATAGACGGCCAGCGCATCGTGCGCGGCCTGCTCGGTCACCACACCGTCGCCACGCACCTGCGCGAAATCGCGCACGCGGCGCAGCAGCCGATTCGCGATACGCGGGGTGCCCCGGGATCGTCCCGCAATCTCTGCCGCTCCGGCGGGTTCGAGGTCGATGCCGAGGATCGCTGCGCTGCGCGTGATGATCCGCGCCAGTTCGCGCGGCTCGTAGAACTCGAGATGGGCGGTGAAGCCGAACCGATCCCGCAGCGGGCTGGTCAGTTGCCCCGACCGGGTCGTGGCACCGACGAGGGTGAACGGCGCGATGTCCAGTGGAATCGACGTCGCGCCGGGCCCCTTGCCGACGACCACGTCGACGCGGAAATCCTCCATCGCCAGGTAGAGCATCTCCTCGGCCGGTCTGGCCATGCGATGGATCTCGTCGATAAAGAGGACGTCCCCCTCCACGAGGTTCGACAGCATCGCGGCGAGGTCACCTGCCCGTTCCAGCGCGGGTCCGGACGTCAAGCGGATCGCGGCGCCGAGTTCGGCGGCGATGATCATCGCCAGGCTCGTCTTGCCGAGACCGGGCGGCCCGGCGAGCAGTACGTGATCGGGTGGCTGGCCGCGCAATCGCGCGCCGGACAGCACCAGGTCGAGTTGCTCACGCACGCGTTGCTGGCCGACGAACTCGCGCAGGTTCTTCGGGCGGAGCGAGCCCTCGATGTCCGTATCGGACGCCGTCGCCGCGGCATCGACCGGGCTGCCGTCGAAGGGGTCCTCATCGCCAAGCTCTTGATTGCCAAGGCTGCGCCTCTCGGCGACCGGCCCCGCCGGGATCCCGTCCGGCTCGCTCATCGGTTTCTCCCCAGCACGGCGAGCGCACGCCGCAGCAGCACGCCGACATCGCCCGCGGCAACGGCTTCGTCGCTCGCATCGGCGGTGACCCCGGCGACCGCCTCGGCCGCCTGCTTGCTCGTGAAGCCCAGCCCGGACAATGCCTCGATCAGCCGGTCGTTGACCGGCGTCGACGTGGCCGCGCCGCCCGGCACGGGCGCCAGGGCGCCGACCTTGTCCTTGAGTTCCAGCACCAGTCGCTCTGCGCTTTTGCGCCCGATGCCCGGAGTCCGCATGAGAACGGCGGTGTCGCCGCCGGCCAACGCGCGACGAAGATCGTCGGGTTCGAGAACGGCGAGCAACGCGAGCGCGATCTTCGGTCCCACTCCCGAGACCGACTGGACGAGTTCGAACAGCACCTTCGCGTCCGTCGTCGCGAACCCGAACAGGGTCAGCGAATCCTCGCGCACCACTAGCGTCGTCGCCAGGTTCGCCTGCTCGCCGCGCTTCAGCCCCGACAGTGTGCCCGGGGTGGCGCGCACGGCCAGGCCGACGCCACCTACATCGATCACCGCGTGGTCCAGGGCTATGGCGGCGACGGTCCCGCGCACGGACGCGATCATCGCCCGGCCCGCCCGGCCGAGGCGAGATCGATGAGCCGCTGCTGCATGGGGCTTCGCCACAGGTGGCAGATGGCCAACGCCAATGCGTCGGCCGCATCGGCGGGCCGGGGCGCCTCGGGCATGCGAAGCAGTCTGGTCACCATCGCCGTCACCTGCGCCTTGTCTGCTCGGCCGTTGCCGGAGACGGCGGCCTTCACCTCGCTCGGCGTGTGCCATGCGACGGGGATTCGGCGCCGGGCCGCGGCCAGGGCCACGACCCCGGATACCTGCGCGGTTCCCATCACCGTCCGGACGTTCACCTGGCTGAAGACCCGCTCGATCGCGACCACATCCGGCCCGTGCCCGTCCATCAATGACTCGATCGCATCGGCGACCGTGAGCAAGCGGGCCGCGAGTTCCTGGTCCGCGGGCGTGCGCACCACCGTGACCGCGACCAGTCGGGGGCTTTTGCCCGGCCCGCCGTCCACGACTCCGACGCCGCATCGTGTCAGCCCCGGGTCGACGCCGAGAACGCGCACGTCACCGTCCTCCCGCATCGTCCAGAGGCTCCACGGCGACCGCAGGTGCCGCCTACCCCGTCGCCGAGCGCCTCACCGAACACATGTACGTCAGGGACATTACCCGGACGCCCACGTGAGCGACGCGCGTACACGCCGCAGGTCTCCCCCGACTGGCGCGTAGGTCCGTCAAGCCCCGCCGAGTCAGTCCTCGTCGAGCTGGGCGGCGACATCGTCGGGGATGTCGGCGTTCGTGACGACGTTCTGCGTGTCGTCGAGGTCGTCGATCGCGTCCAGCACCTTGATGAGCTTGCGCGCGCCGTCGAGATCCAGCGGCACCGGAACGGACGGAACGAAGGTCGGCTCCGCGGAATCGTATTCGATCCCGGACTCGACCAGTGCGGAGCGAACGGCCAGGAAATCGCCTGCGGGGCAGATGATCTCGAAACTATCGCCATGGTCGTTGACCTCGTCGGCACCGGCCTCCAGCACCGCGAGCAAAAGGTCGTCCTCGGTGAGATCGCCCTTCGGCACGGCGAACACGCCCTTGCGAGTGAACATGTACGCGACAGACCCGGGATCCGCCATCGAGCCGCCGTTGCGGGTGACCGCCAGCCGGACCTCGGTGGCCGCCCGGTTCCTGTTGTCCGTGAGGCATTCGATGAGGATGGCGACGCCGCCGGGGCCGTACGCCTCGTAGGTGATCGACTCGTAGCTCGCGCCGCCAGACTCCGCACCGGATCCGCGTTTGACGGCCCGGTCGATGTTGTCGTTGGGAACCGAGGACTTCTTCGCCTTCTGGATGGCGTCATACAGCGTCGGGTTGCCGTCCGCGTCGCCGCCACCGGTGCGGGCCGCGACCTCGATGTTCTTGATCAGCTTGGCGAACAGCTTGCCGCGCTTGGCGTCGATCGCCGCCTTCTTATGCTTGGTCGTCGCCCATTTGGAGTGGCCGCTCATCGGTGGTCAAGTCACCTCTTATGTCGTCACGTAGGTACATCGCCACACACCGTGGTGGGGCCCGGGCCGAGGCGAACACGCACGGCCCGACACGCGATCCTACGTCGTCGCGGTGCTGCCCGCGGAATCGGCGCTGCCCGGGATCCCCGTGAATCCCGCGACAGGGCCGGCGCCGACGCGGCCGTCCGAGCCGCGCACCATCGACAGGAAAAGCCTGTGCACCCGGTCGTCGCCGGTGATCTCCGGGTGGAAGGACGTGGCCAGCACCGACCCCTGCCGAACAGCGACCGGGCGCCCGCCCTCGACGCTCGCGAGCACCTCGACTCCCGTGCCGACCGCCTCGACCCACGGCGCCCGGATGAACACCGCCTTGAACGGCCGGTCGTCCAGCCCGGCCTGCGCGAAACCGGCCATGTGCAGATCGGTCTCGAACGAGTCGACCTGGCGGCCGAATGCGTTGCGGCGGACGGTGATGTCGATGGCGCCGAGCGGCACCTGGTCGTCCCGGCCGTCGAGGATGCGGGTGGCGAGCGTGATCATTCCGGCGCACGAGCCGAAGGCGGGCAGGCCGTCCGCCAGTCGTGCGCGCAGCGGTTCACGCAGGTCGAACGCGTCGAGCAGGCGGCTGATCGTCGTCGATTCGCCGCCGGGTATGACGATGCCCTGGACCGCAGCCAGTTCCGCCGGCCGGCGCACCGGCAGCGCCACCGCACCGAGGCTGGTGAGCGCCGCGAGGTGCTCCCGGACGTCGCCCTGCAGCGCGAGGACGCCGACCGTGATGCGCGCGTCGGTCACGGTTTGACGACCATGAGCACCGTGACCGCGACGAGCAGCAGCGTGACCACGCCGGAGGTCATGGCGATCCGTCGATAATCGTTACCGCCCAATGTTTCCGCCGCCGCGCTCTCCTGTAGGTGTTCCCCGGCACTGCGCAGCGCCGGCACCACGGCGAGCAGGTTGAGGGCCAGCGCGACGGCGTACAGGATGATCGAGATCAGGACCCACGGCGTAGCAACGGACAGGCCGTCGGACTTCGGCGCCATGCCGAGCGCGCCGAATCCGAAGAGGGCCACGGCGAGTGATGCCAGCGAGAACACCATGGTCGACCGGGCCGTCGTGAGGACCGCAGCGCCGTCACCGGACCGGACTGAGCGCATGGCGCTCATGGGCAGGATCGCCATCGGGCCGATCACGAAGACCGCGGCCAGCACATGCAATACGACTATCACTGTGTCCATGGACATGATCGTATCCGTGCCGGAGCACGGCTCCGGCAGGCAACGTGAACGTCTACCAGCCGCGCTCGGCGAGTCGGTGCGGTACCGGGATGTCGTCGACGTTGATGCCGACCATGGCTTCACCGAGACCGCGGGAGACCTTCGCGATCATGTCCGGGTCGTCATAGAAGGTGGTGGCCTTGACGATGGCCTCCGCGCGGGCGACCGGGTTCCCGGACTTGAAGATGCCGGATCCGACGAACACGCCCTCCGCCCCGAGCTGCATCATCATCGCGGCGTCGGCCGGGGTCGCGATACCGCCGGCGGTGAACAGCACCACGGGGAGCTTGCCCTTCTCGGCGACCTCGGCCACCAGGTCGTAGGGCGCCTGCAGCTCCTTCGCGGCGTGGTACAGCTCATCCTTGGACAGGCCGTGCAGCCGCCGGATCTCGGCACCGATCGACCGCATGTGCGTGGTCGCATTCGAGACGTCGCCGGTGCCGGCCTCGCCCTTGGAGCGAATCATGGCGGCACCCTCGGTGATACGGCGCAGCGCCTCGCCCAGATTGGTAGCCCCGCAGACGAACGGCACGGTGAACTGCCACTTGTCGATGTGGTGCGTGTAGTCGGCGGGGGTGAGCACCTCGGACTCGTCGATGTAGTCGACGCCGAGGGCCTGCAGGACCTGCGCCTCGACGAAGTGGCCGATGCGCGCCTTGGCCATCACCGGGATCGACACGGCGGCGATGATGCCGTCGATCATGTCCGGGTCGCTCATGCGCGAGACGCCGCCCTGCGCGCGGATGTCCGCGGGCACGCGTTCGAGGGCCATCACGGCGACGGCGCCCGCGTCTTCGGCGATCTTCGCCTGGTCGGGGGTGACGACGTCCATGATGACGCCGCCCTTGAGCATCTCGGCCATACCGCGCTTGACGCGCGCGGTCCCGGTGGTGGGGGTGGTGACGTCGGACTGCACGGCGGCAGCGGACTGCTCAGTGGACACGTCGGGGCTCCTGTTGGAAGGTCTGGGTTCTTATGTCCATGGTATCGCGGCGCCGTGTGGCGCTGACCGGCCGCGCGGCCGTCACTTTCGCACGATCTGCGCATTCGACGGCGCGAGCAGTACCCAGGTCTTGCCGGGCTTGAGCAGCACGGGCTTTCCCGACCCGTCGAGGTATCGGGTCGGATCCGAGACCTTGCTGCGGCTCCAGGTCCCGGTGATGGCGCGGCCGTCGCGGTAGAGCGTGAACGACCCCGAACCGAGGGTCTTCGTGAGATGGGACGGATTGCCTGCGGGATCGAGGGTGCCGTCCAGCTGGCTGTCGTCGACGCGCTGGATCAGGACATTGTCGACGAACAGGTGCTTGTCGCCGACCGCGTCGAGGTAGGGCTTGTCCCAGAAGTAGGCCTGGTACCGCGCGTCCGCGTAGCGGAAGGACGTCTTGCCGTTGACCATCGTCACGTCGATGCTGGTGACCTTGGTGGCGGAGCCGAGGCGCGGATCGTTCACGGCGAACTCGAAGCCCATGGGCTGGGCCTTCGCCTTGCCGGGGTACCGCTTCGCGATCGTCTGCAGGTTCGCGTGCAGGTTGTACGGCGCGCGTTTGACCTTGGATCGCCAGAAGCCCGGCGCGCCCTCCGTCGTGGCGATGAGGTCCGATCCGCGCAGCCGCGTCAACTGGGCGGTCGCTCCCCCGGAGTAGACCAGGATCGGTGCCCCGTAGCTCGGCAGCAGCTGCACGTCCGTCGACCGCACGCTGCGGACGGCACCCACCTCCGTCGGCAGCACGGTGTGGTAAATCGCTATCAGCCGGACGAGCCCGCCCTCCACCTGCTCGGTGTAAATGATGTCGGCATCCGCCACGCCGTATTGGGGCATGCCGGCATCGGTGTTCTCGATCTTGACCGCGATCACCGGATTGTTGGACACCGCGAGCCCGGTGAGCGGGTCGGTAGGCCCGTGCGGCTGCTCCGAGCTAGTGGTGGCCGCAGACGTGCTGGTCGTGGCGATCTCCGATGACGACGTGTCCGGCGCAGCCGAGGACAGCGTCATACTCGTCGAGGTCTCGGCCGGGGGGGCGGTATCCGACACGACGGGCGGTGTCGCGCTGCCACTGCAGGCCGCTGTCACCAGCAGCGCGAGAGCGGCGGCAGCCGCGATGGCGGCGTGCTTGAAGTGCATGCACGTCCCTTTCGGTTCGCTGGTCCGGCGCCGAGGCCAGGAGCGCCTGTCGTCAGCCGGTGACGGTACTTCCGCCGTCTGCGATGGCGGGCATGTCGAAGTACTCCGGCAGCCGCGCACGCCCGGCAAGTCGAAAGAACCGGGTGAACCACGAGGCACGCAGCGCTCGGGTATCGCGGACTGCGTCATTGTAGAACCGGCAGGCGAGCGTCACGCGCTCCTCGGCGTCGGCGAGTTCGTCGGCGAGGTCGCCGCGCCGATCAAGGGAAACGCCCCCGAGTACGTCGGTCAGTGCCTGCTCCGCCGCGTCCCGGGAACTGCGCGGCGCCCGGTCCGCGGCCGTCGCGGCGGCACGCAGGTCTGCCGAGTCCGAGGGCGGGAGATGCCCGGTCGCGGCGAGTGCTCGGGCAGCGACGATGCGGCGGGCGAGGGCCTCCTCGCAGGCCGCCCAGGCGGCCTCGGTGCGCTTGTGCAGGCGGTCGAGGCGGTGCGCGGTGAGCCACAGCCGGAACGCCGACAGGAGCAGCAGTACGACGACGACTGTGACGAGGATCGCGGCGATCACGTCGGAGAACCTCGCTTATTCGATCTCGGCGACGGACCGTGGGTCGGCCGCGATCACGGTCTCGTACACCTTGACCACCGTGCGGGCGACCACCTGCCAGTCGTACTCGGCGACGACCGCGCGCGCCTTGTCGACGAGCGCGGCGCGGCGCAGCGGATCGTCGAGCAGGGTGGCGATGCCGTCGGCGAACGCGAAGGGGTCGCCGACCGGGACGAGCAGTCCGGCTTTGCCGCCACCGAGGACCTGCCGGAAGGAGTCGAGATCGCTTGCTACCACGGCGGTTCCGGCACTCATCGCTTCGGTGAGGATGATTCCGAAGCTCTCCCCGCCGAGGTTCGGCGCGCAGTACAGGTCGATCGACTTCAGCATCCGGGCCTTGTCCTGCTCGGACGCGCGCCCCAGCAGCACCAGGTGCTCGGCGAGTTCCGGGCCGGCCTCGCGCATGAGGTCGGCCTCGTCCCCGGCGCCGACTACCACCAGACGAAGGTCGGGCCGTTCGGGCACGAGGTATCGCATGGCCTCCAGCAGCACGTCCATGCCCTTGCGCGGTTCGTCGAAACGGCCGATGAAACCCACGGTGCCGCCGGCGCGCGGATAGCCCGGCAGCGGCTCGGCCGCGGCGAAAAACTCGACGTCGACCCCGTTGGGGATGATGACGGCGTCGCCGTCGAGATGTTCGACCTGCACCCGCCTGGCCTGTTCGGACACGGCGATGCGCCCGGTGATCTTCTCCAGGAACGGCTGCAGAATGCCCTGGAACGCGGCCAGCATGCGCGACCGCGGATTCGCCGTGTGGAACGTGGCGACGATCGGGCCGTCGGCCACCATGAGGGCGAGCATGGACAGGCTCGGCGCGACCGGTTCGTGCACGTGCAGCACGTCGAAGTTGCCGGCGCGGATCCACCGGCGCACCTTCGTGTAGGACATCGGCCCGAACGACAGACGGGCGACCGACCCGTTGTACCGGATCGGCACGCTGCGGCCCGCCGGCACGACGAAGTCCGGGAAATCCTCGGCCGCGTCGGCACTGTCGTCGCCGGGCGCGAGGACCGAGACGTAGTGCCCCTGGCTGATGAGCACCCGGGCCAGCTCCGCGACATGGGACTGCACGCCGCCGGGCGTGTCGAACGAGTACGGGCAGACGAGGCCGATCCTCATGGGCTTGCCGCCGTGGTCGAGGCAGCGGCGCCGCCCGGGGCCTCGGCTGTGATCCGATCGGCAGACCCGTCCGTGGTTCCCGCAGCCCCGGCCGCGCCATATCGATCCGCCGTCCACAACGGCTGCATCATGTGCCAGTCCGCCGGGAAGAGCGCGATCCGCCGGGCGAAGACGTCGGCCATCGCCTGGGTGCCGCCGCGGACCTGGTCGGCTAGTCGCGCGCCGGGCAGGTCGAGCGGGGCGCCGACGTACTGGATCCAGCCGGAATCGGTGTAGGCGAGATGCACTGGGCACAGCGCGGCGCCGGTCCGTGCGGCCAGCATCGCCGGCCCAGCCGGCATCGTGGTGCGCTCCCCGAAGAAGGTGACCGGAATCCCGTTGCCGGCCAGATCGCGATCGGCGAGCAGACACACCATGCGCCCCTGCTCCAAGCGCTCACGCAGCACGGCCGCGGTCCGCCCGGAGGTGCCCGTCTCACCGGTGAGCGGCAGGATCTCGAACCCCAGCTGCTCACGGTAGGCGACGAACCGCCGGTAGACGCTCTCCGGCTCGAGCCGTTCGGCGACGGTGGTGATCCCGCCGACCAGTTCGACCATCGACAGGCCGGCGATGTCCCAGTTCCCGGAGTGCGGCAGCGCGAGGATGACGCCGCGGCCGGCATCCTGCGCCGCGCGGATGTGATGCAGGCCCGTGCTGCCGACCAACGCCTGCCGGGCCACCGCGCGGGTGTCCATCCGCTGCAGCCGGAACGTCTCCAGCCAGTAGCGCCCGTAGGAACGCATCGCCGCTCGTACCACGGCGTGCAATGCCGCCGGAGTGGCATCGGTACCGAGCACCCGTCGCTGGTTCCGGGCCAGCTGTAGCACACCCGGACCGCGCCGATCGACGAGTGCGTCGGCGATCCGGTTGACCATCGAGCGCGCCATGCTTTCCGGCACTCTGGGGACGGTGGCCCACGCCGCCCGGTACGCCAGGGCAGCCAGGGCGCCGCCGCCGGCCGACGCCGTCATGGCGCCGACTCCCCCGCCGCCTTCGCAGCCTTTGTGGTCTTGACCGAGTCCGCCTTGACGGCGGCGATCCGCACCTGCACGAGCCGCTGCGCCACGGTGATCACGCTGGCCGCCGCGAGCAGCCAGAGCAGGATCTCCAACACGTACGGCACCCCGAGGCCCGACAGCCCGGTGCCGACCAGGCCGAGCACGTTGCGCTCGGCCCGCTCGGCGATCGCGCCCTTGATCGTGAGGCCGACCGAGTCGGCCCGCGCCTTGATGTAGGAGACCACCTGGCCGGAGCCGAGCGCCAGTAGTGCGGCCACGCCCAACGGGGTGGAATGCGCATGTGCGAAGGCGTAGAAGGCGATGGAACCGAACAGCGCGGCATCCGCGATCCGGTCGCACGAGGCGTCCAGCACCACGCCGAAAGGCGTGCCGTAGCCGCGCACCCGCGCCATCGCGCCGTCGAACAGGTCGAACAGCACGAACACGGTCACGACCACCGTCCCCGGGAAGAGGTACCCGGTCGCGATGAGCCCGACCGACCCGCCGACCACGCCCGCGGTCCCGATCACCGTCACCCCGTCCGGAGTCAGCCCGAGACGCAGCAGGGCCCGACCGATCGGCGCGGTCACCTTGGACACCGAGGCCCGGGCCAGAGCGTTGAGCATGGGGGCGCGATTCCGTTCTGTTGTGAGCCGACGGTGCCGGCTCGCCCGGCCGTGATGGGCAGCCGCGATGGGCACGATGTGCGCCGCACGGCGCAGGAACCCACGATAGCCGCAGCGCCGGTAGGCAAGCCGTGCTGGGCAGCTCGCCGGCGACCCCCGACCGGCCTCCTACCAGGCGTCGGCGAGCAGTCGGCGCGTCTCGGCAAGGAGTTGCGGCAGCACCTTCGTCCGGCCGATCACCGGCATGAAGTTCGCGTCGCCGTTCCACCGGGGTACCACGTGCTGGTGCAGGTGCGCGGCGATGCCGGCGCCTCCGGCGGCGCCCTGGTTCAGCCCGATATTGAATCCGTGAGGCGAGGAGACGCCGCGGATGGTCGTCATGGCGTGTTGCGTGAACGCCGCGATCTCGCCTACCTCGTCCGCCGTCGCGTCGGTGTAGTCGGCGACGTGCCGGTACGGCACCACCATCAGGTGGCCGGCGTTGTAGGGGTAGAGGTTCAGCACCGCGAAGACCAGCCGCCCCCGGGCCACCACCAGCCCGTCCGCGTCCGGCTGGGCCGGGATGCGGCAGAAGGGGCACGGCGGCGGCTCGCCGCGAGCAGCGTCATGGGCGGGGCCGTCGTCCTTCGCGACGTAAGCCATCCGGTGCGGCGTCCATAGCCGCTCGAGGCCGTCCGGCGTCCCGGCCCCGTCCGGGGGACTAGCCCCACCCGGCACGCTTGCACCGCTCACGCCGTCTCCGAACGCACCGGGAAGCTCTCGGCCGTCGGGGAATCATTGCGCCGGCTGGCCGCCCACTCGGTGATCGCGGCGACGGCGGCGGCCACGCCCACCCCGTTGATCTGCGAACCGTCCCGGAACCGGAATGAAACTGCGCCAGCGTCAACATCTTTCGCCCCGGCGAGCAGCTGGAACGGCACCTTCTGGGTGGTGTGGGTGCGGATCTTCTTCTGCATCCGGTCGTCGGAGCGATCCACCTCCACCCGGATACCCGCGGCCCGGAGCCGTGCCGCCACCGCGTCGAGGTGGTCGGCGAACGCGTCCGCGACCGGGATCCCGACCACCTGCACCGGCGCCAGCCACACCGGGAACGCGCCGGCATAGTGCTCGGTGAGCACACCGAAGAACCGCTCGATCGACCCGAACTTCGCGGAGTGGATCATCACCGGACGCTGCCGGGAGCCGTCCGCGGCCACGTACTCCAGCTCGAATCCTTCGGGCTGGTTGAAGTCGTATTGGATCGTCGACATCTGCCAGGTGCGGCCGATCGCGTCGCGCGCCTGCACCGAGATCTTCGGGCCGTAGAACGCCGCGCCGCCCGGGTCCGCCACCAGCTCCAGCCCGGTGCTCTTCGCGACCTCCTCCAGGACGGCGGTGGCCGCCGCCCACTGCTCCTCCGAGCCCTTGAACTTGGCGACGTTCTTCTCGTCGCGGGTGGACAGCTCCAGGTAGTAGTCCGTGAGCCCGAAATCGTTCAGCAGCGAGAGCACGAACTTCAGCAGGTGCTTGACCTCGTCGGCGGCGCCTTCCCGCGTGACGTACGAGTGCGAATCGTCCTGGGTCAGCCCGCGCACCCGGGTCAAACCGTGTACCACGCCGGACTTCTCGTACCGGTAGACGCTGCCGAACTCGAAGTACCGGATCGGCAGGTCGCGGTAGGAGCGCTGCCGCGAGCGGTAGATCAGGTTGTGCATGGGGCAGTTCATGGCCTTGAGGTAGTAGGCCTGCCCGGCGCGCCGCAGCGTCCCGTCCGAGTCGCGCTCCTCGTCCACGTGCATCGGCGGGAACATGGTATCCGCGTAGTACGGCAGGTGCCCGGAGAGCTCGAACAGGTGCTGCTTGGAGATGTGCGGGGTGCCGACGTAGTCGAAGCCCTCCTCGATGTGGCGGCGGCGAACGTAGTCCTCCATCTCCCGCTTGATCACCCCGCCTTTCGGGTGGAAAACCACCAGGCCGGAACCGATCTCGTCTGGGAAGCTGAACAGGTCGAGTTCCGCGCCCAGCCGCCGGTGGTCGCGGCGCTCCGCCTCGGCCAACATGTCCAGGTGGGCGGCGAGCGCCTCGTCCGACTCCCACGCCGTGCCGTAGATCCGCTGCAGTTGCGGGTTCTTCTCGCTCCCCCGCCAGTAGGCCGCGGCCGTGCGCATCAGCTTGAACGCCGGGATGTGCTTGGTGGTCGGCAGGTGCGGACCGCGGCACAGATCCCCCCACACCCGCTCGCCGGTGTGCGCGTGCAGGTTGTCGTAGATGGTCAGCTCGCCGCCCGCCGGATCGACCTCCATCACCTCGGAGGTGTCGACGGCTGCCGAATCCTCTTGCGCGGCACCGGATTTCAGGCCGATGAGCTCCAGCTTATAGGGCTCGGACGCGAGTTCGTCGCGGGCATCATCGGGTATGACGACGCGTCGGGCGAAGCGCTGTCCGGATTTGATGATCTTCTTCATCCGGCGTTCCAGCTCGACCAGATCGTCCGGGGTGAAGGGCCGCGGCACGTCGAAGTCGTAGTAGAAGCCGTCCCGGATCGGCGGCCCGATGCCCAGCTTCGCCTCCGGGAACACCTCCTGAACGGCCTGGGCCAGCACATGCGCCGTGGAGTGCCGGATCACCGCGCGCCCGTCGTCCGAATCGGCGGCGACCGCCTCGACCTCGGTGTCCGCGTCCGGTGTCCACGCGAGATCGCGCAGCCGCTCGTCCGCATCGCGGACGACGACGATCGCATCCGGGCCCGTTCGCGGCAGCCCCGCCTCGCCGATCGCGACCGACGCGCTCGTCCCGGCGGGTACTCGCACCCGAACGGCATGGGTCGGTGATGCGGCGGAAACGGACACGAGCGGGCTCCCAGCGGTCGACAACAGGAACTGGTCGATCGTATCCGCCGCGCCGCGCGCACCACCGACCCCGGCGGAGCTGGTAGATGGGCACGGCCGACGGAGCCAGTCACTGTGTACTGCCGGCGGCGGATGACGTGCCCCCTGCCGACGCATCGGCACGGGGATAGCCTCGAAGAGGAGCTCGAAGAAAGACTCGACGAAGGAGCAGCCCGTGACGGTCTACGAATACCCCGCGAACACATTGGCCGGAGAACCCATCGATCTACACCGGTTCGCCGATTCGGCGCTACTGATCGTGAACGTCGCGTCGAAATGTGGGTTCACCCCGCAGTACGCCGGCCTCGAGCAGTTGCACGCGAAGTATCAGGACCGCGGTTTCTCCGTCCTGGGGGTGCCGTGCAACCAGTTCGGCGGCCAGGAGCCGGGAACCCCCGAGGAGATTGCGGAGTTCTGCTCCGCCACCTACGGCGTGACGTTCCCGATGTTGGCGAAGGTGGACGTGAACGGCGAGACCCGCCATCCGCTGTATGCGGAGTTGACGCAGTATCCCGACAGTGACGGCATCGCGGGGGACGTGCAATGGAATTTCGAGAAGTTCCTCATCTCTCCGGAAGGAGCGCCGGTCGGCCGCTTCCGGTCCGCCGTCGCTCCCGACGATCCGGCACTGGTCGGCGCGATCGAGGCGCAGCTTCCGCGCTGACCGCGCGGTGATCACACACCGCCCGTGCGGCCGGCACCAGCCACCGGAACACCAGCGAGCGCACGGTAACCAGACACACTCACGAAGAAGGACCCGCCATGGCCGAGAGCATGTACCACCCCACCACCCGGGAGATCGCCCAGCGGCGCAAGGAACTCGCGCCGCACACGCATGACGCGTTCGAGGCGTTCAGCAAGGCGGTATTCGCGGACGGTGCTCTGCCGGAGAAGACGAAACAGTTGATCGCGGTCGCCGTCGCGCACACCACGCAATGCCCTTACTGTATCCAGGGTCACACCACATTGGCGCATCGCAAGGGTGCGTCTGACGAGGAAATCATGGAAGCCGTCTGGGTGGCGGCGGAAATGCGTGCCGGCGGCTCATACGCCCACTCGACCATTGCGCTCGAGACCCTGGACCGCCTGCACCAGCGGTCCTGACCTGCGTCGGGCCGGCACCGGAACCGGCCGGCCACAATGGCGTCGGATTGTCATATCCGACGCCATTGCTGTCTGTTATGAGCACAATCCGTCATCTCCCCGACAACGACGCGTTTTATCAACATATCAGTTGCATAAATCGATTCCCGAAACGCCGAAACTGGGCGCGCGAGAACACGTTTGGGCCACTAACATGATGCAACGCATGCCCAGAACGTAAGACCACACCGCAGTATTTCCGTGCACCATCGACCCCGCCGCCGGACCCGACGCTCGTCGATATGCGTGAGAGTAGAGGCATCACCATGACCAGCAGTACCCGAACGACCTCGGCCGCGCACCCCGCACAACTCGCGCCGCTGTTGCCCGGAGGCGAGCCGGTGGAATCGCTGCTGCGGAAGGCGCAGTTCTTCACGCCGGGCACGCCGACCCCCGACCACCGCGAGGTGCACCGCAAGGGCGGGCGGCAAGCGGAACAGTTCTACAAGGACCGCTGGCATCACGACAAGGAGGTCCGGTCGACGCACGGCGTCAACTGCACCGGATCGTGCTCCTGGAAGGTGTACGTCAAGGACGGCATCATCACCTGGGAGACGCAGCAGACCGACTACCCGTCCGTCGGTCCGGACAGCCCCGAGTACGAGCCCCGCGGATGCCCGCGCGGCGCCTCGTTCTCCTGGTACACCTACTCCCCGGCCAGGGTGCGCTATCCGTACATCCGCGGCCCGCTGCTGAAGGTGTGGCGCGAGGCGAAGGCGCGGCTCGGTGATCCGGTCCTCGCCTGGGCGGACATCATCGCCAAACCCGAACTGACCGCGCAATACAAGCAGTCCCGGGGCATGGGCGGGTTCGTCCGCTCCACCTGGTCCGAGGTGTCCGAACTGATCGCGGCCGCGCACGTGCAGACGGTCAAGCAGTTCGGCCCGGATCGCGTGGTGGGCTTCTCCCCCATTCCGGCGATGTCCCAGGTCTCGTACGCGGCCGGCACTCGCTTCCTGTCGCTGATCGGCGGCACCATCCTGTCGTTCTACGACTGGTACGCGGATATGCCGATCGCCTCCCCGCAGGTCTTCGGCGATCAGACGGACGTGCCGGAATCCGCCGACTGGTGGAATTCCGCGTACCTCATGCTGTGGGGCTCGAACCTGCCGATCACCCGCACCCCCGACGCGCATTTCATGACGGAGGCACGGTACAAGGGGCAGAAGGTCGTGGTGGTAAGCCCGGACTTCGGCGACCACACGAAATTCGCCGACGACTGGCTGCCGTGTTCCCCCGGAAACGACGGCGCGCTCGCCATGGCGATGGGGCACGTGATCCTCACCGAGTTCTATCGCGACCGGCAGGTGGACTATTTCACCGACTACGTCAAGAAATACACCGATCTGCCGTTCCTGGTCACCCTGCGCAAGAACGGCGACGCATACGTTCCGGACAAGTTCCTGACCGCTGCGGATCTCGGCCGCGATCAGGAAGCGGCCGCGCATCAAACCGTGCTCATGGATTCGGCGACCGGCGCACCGGTATTCCCGAACGGCACCCTGGCGTCGCGTTACTCGAAATCCGGCGAGGGCAAGTGGAACCTCGACCTCGAGGGCGTCGACCCGGCGCTGACGATGCTCGGCCGCGGTGGCGAATCGGTCGCCGTGGACCTGCCGCGATTCGACATCGGCGAGACCGAGGGCGGAACGTCGATCCGGCGCGGCGTCCCGGCGGCGACGGTCGGTGGGCACCTGGTCACCACCGCGTTCGACCTGCTGCTCGCGCAGTATGCCGTGAAGCGCGACGGCCTGCCGGGCGAGTGGCCGGCCGGATATGACGACGATTCGCCCTATACGCCGGCCTGGCAGGAGCCGATCACCTCGGTGCCGGCCGAGGCGGTGACCCGGATCGCGAGAGAGTTCGCCCGCAACGCCGAACTCACGCACGGCCGATCCATGATCGCCATGGGTGCCGGAACGAACCACTGGTTCCACTCGGACGAGATCTATCGCACCTTCTTCACGCTGCTGCTGCTGTGCGGATGCCAGGGCCGCAACGGTGGCGGCTGGGCGCACTACGTCGGCCAGGAGAAGGTGCGGCCGCTCACCGGATTCCAGCAGGTCGCCTTCGCGCTGGACTGGCAGCGGCCGACCCGGCACATGACCAGCACCTCCTTCTTCTACATGCACACGGACCAGTGGCGGTACGAGAGCTTCGGTGCCGACGAGCTGTCATCCCCACTCGGCAAGGGCATCTTCCGCGGCAAGGCCTTCGCCGACGCCCTCGCCCAGGCCGCGCGCATGGGCTGGACGCCGTCCCATCCGACGCTGGACCGCAACCCCTTGGACGTCGCCGACGAGGCCGCCGCAGCGGGCAAGCCAGTGGCCGACTACATCGTGGAGGAGCTGAAGACAGGCCGGCTCGGGTTCGCGGGCCGGGATCCCGACTCGCCGCAGAACTTCCCGCGGGTGATGACGGTCTGGCGGGCGAACCTGCTCGGCTCCTCGGGCAAGGGCATGGAGTACTTCATGCGCCACCTGCTCGGCGCCGCGGACGCGGTACGCGCGGACGAAACGCCGGAAGCCTTGCGGCCCAAGGAGATCCGCTGGCACGACGAGGCGCCCCGGGCGAAGCTCGACCTCATCACCACGATCGACTTCCGCATGACGTCGTCCTGCACGTATTCGGACATCGTGCTGCCGGCCGCGACGTGGTACGAGAAGCACGACATCTCCACCACGGACATGCACCCGTTCGTGCATTCGTTCAACCCGGCGATCGCACCGCCGTGGGAGACACGCACCGACTTCGACACGTTCAACACCATCGCGCGCGAGTTCTCCCGGCTGGCCGGCAAGCACCTGGGCACCCGCACCGACGTGATCGCGGCACCCATGCAGCACGACACCCCGGGCGAACTGGCACAGCCCGGCGGCCGAGTCCGGGACTGGGCGAACGGCGAATGCGAGCCGATCCCCGGCGTGACGATGCCCGCGCTCATCGCCATCGAGCGCGACTACACCAAGGTCGCCGAGAAGATGGTGGCGCTCGGCCCACTGGTGGAGACGCTCGGCACCCCGCAGAAGGGCGTGAGCTGGAAACCGGTGGGCGCGATCGACGTACTCGGCCGGGTCAACGGGCGCATCCGCGGCGGGGTCGCCGACGGCCGGCCGGCGCTCAAGCGGGACGTCCACATGGCGGAGGCCATCCTGGCGCTGTCCGGCACCACGAACGCGCAGGTCGCCATCCAGGGCTGGCAGGCCTACGAGCAGAGGACCGGCAAGAAACTCGCGGACCTCGCGGAAGAGCGTGCCGCGGAACGCATCTCGTTCGCGGACACGCAGATCCAGCCGCGCTCGGTGATCACATCGCCGGAATGGTCGGGCAGCGAGGCCGGCGGGCGGCGCTACTCGCCGTTCGTGGTGAACGTCGAACGGCTCAAGCCGTGGCACACGCTGACCGGTCGGATGCACTTCTTCGTGGACCACGACTGGATGATCGAATACGGCGAGCAATTGCCGACCTACCGGCCGCCGCTCAACTATCTGCGGCATTTCGGGAATCAACAGTCCGGAACGTCGTCATATCCGGAGATCACGGTGCGATACCTGACACCGCACTCGAAGTGGTCGATCCACTCCGAATACCAGGACAACCTGCACATGTTGCGCCTGTTCCGCGGCGGCCCGACGATCTGGATGAGCGACGTCGACGCCGCCACCATCGGCGTCAAGGACAACGAATGGGTCGAGGTCTACAACCGCAACGGCGTGGTGGTGTGCCGCGCGACGATCAGCCACCGTATGCCGAAGGGAACCGTGTACTACCACCACGCGAAGGATCGTCACCTCATGACGCCGAAATCGGAGATCTCCGGCTGGCACGGCGGCGGCGACAACTCGCTCACCCGGGTCGTGATCAAACCGACGCACATGATCGGCGCCTACGGACAATTCACCGCCGGATTCAACTATTACGGGCCGACCGGAAACCAGCGTGACGAGATCACGGTGATCCGGAAGCGGTCGCAGGAGGTCGAGTACAAGTGACGGTTCCCTTTGCAGACCAATTTCCCTCGGCGGTGACGATATGCGCGTAATGGCCAACGTGTCGATGGTGATGAACATCGACAAATGCATCGGGTGCCACACCTGCACAGTGACGTGCAAACAGACGTGGACCAACCGTCCCGGAACGGAATACGTCTATTTCAACAATGTCGAGACCAAGCCCGGTATCGGTTACCCGAAGCGGTACGAGGACCAGGAGCAGTGGCACGGCGGCTGGACGCTGGACAAGAAGGGGCGGCTACAGCTCAAGGCGGGCGGGCGGCTGCGCAAACTACTGTCCATCTTCTACAACCCGGACCTGCCGACCATCGACGATTACGGCGACCCGTGGACGTACGACTACCAGTCCGTGCTGAACGCCCCGCTGGGCACGCCGAACCCGAGCGCGCACTCCATCTCGGCGCTCACCGGCAAGGACATGACCGTCCAATGGGGGTCCAACTTCGAGGACGACCTCGCGGGCGCACCCGAGACCGCGCTCGGCGACCCGAACCTGAAGGGCCTGGAGGAACAGGTCCGGATGGAGTTCGAGAACGTCTTCATGTTCTACCTCCCGCGGATCTGCGAACACTGCCTGAACCCGTCGTGCGTCGCATCGTGCCCCTCCGGCGCGATGTACAAGCGGGAAGAGGACGGGATCGTGCTCGTCGACCAGGACAAGTGCCGCGGCTGGCGGTTCTGCGTCTCCGGTTGCCCGTACAAGAAGGTGTACTTCAACCACCGCACCGGCAAGGCGGAGAAGTGCACATTCTGCTTCCCGCGGATCGAATCGGGCCAGCCGACCATCTGCGCCGAGACCTGCGTGGGACGGCTGCGGTACCTCGGACTGTTCCTGTACGACGCGGACAAGGTGCTGGATGCCGCGGCCACGCCGGACGAGAAGGACTTGTACCAGGCCCAGTTGGACGTCTTCCTCGATCCGAACGATCCCGAGGTCGAGGCGGCGGCCATCCGCGACGGCATCCCGTACGACTGGATCCAAGCCGCGCGGCGCTCCCCCGTCTACGACCTGGCCGTCCGGCACAAGGTGGCGCTGCCGCTGCATCCGGAATACCGCACGCTGCCGATGGTGTGGTACGTGCCGCCGCTCTCCCCGGTGGCGGACATCGTGCACGCGCAGGGCTACGACCATTCCGATCCGGATCGCGTCTTCGCGACGATCGACTCGCTGCGCATCCCGATCGACTACCTCGCGAACCTGTTCACCGCCGGCGACACCGACCTGATCCGGAGCGTGCTGCGCAAGTTGACGGCCGTGCGGGCGACCCAGCGGGCGAAGCAGCTCGGGCTGCCCGTCGATGACGGCCTGGCCGCGTCGGTCGGTTCCACTCCCGAAGACCTGGAAGACCTGTACCGGCTGCTGGCGATCGGGAAGTATTCGGACCGGTACGTGATCCCCCCCGCGCACGCGGAGGAGGCCGGGCGGCTGATGGGCCAGCACGAGCAGCTGTTCTGCTCGCTGGACTACGACGGCGGTCCGGGCATGGGTGGCGGCGGTCCGGCAGGTCCGCACGGAATCAGCTCCTTCCAGCCCACAGGCACGGCGAGCGCGGCGAGCACATTCCGGTCGAACGACGGACACGACCACTTCAACCTGCTCGGTTCGACGGGGGAGGCGTTCACCGCCGGGCACACGCACACGCACGCGCACCAGAACGGGGCCGAGTCGGCGGTGCCGTTCTGGCGGCGGAAGAAGACCCCGGGGCTGGCCGCGGAAGCGGGATCCGCATGAGTGGCAGCGAGGATGGCGCCGTCCCGCGCGGGCCGGCCGGCACGGCTACCGGCAGCGTCGCTGCCGCGAACAGCGTCATACCCGCCGCCGCGACCGATCTGCCGGCCGACATCCCCGTGGTGGCAAGCGATCCGACGCTGAAGCTGGTGTCGATCCTGATGCAGTACCCGACCACGGCCCTGTTCGACGGGCTGCCGCTGCTGATCGACACCGCCGCGCAGACCCCGCGCAAGGCCCGCGAGCACCTCGGCACGTTCCTGCAGTGGCTCGGCTACACGGCGCCGGACGAGGTCGCGCGGCATTACGTGAACACCTTCGACCTGCGCAAGCGGTGCGCGCTGTACCTCACCTACTACCGCTACGGCGATACCCGCAACCGCGGCATGGCGCTCATCGAATTCAAGACCGCTTACCGCACAGCGGGTTTCACTCCGGACGAGTACGAACTGCCGGACTACCTGCCGATGGTGCTCGACTTCGCGGCGCTGTGCGGACGCGGGCAGCGCCTGTTGCACGGACACCGGGCGGACCTGGAACTGCTGCGGCGGGCTCTGGAGGACGCCGACTCGCCGTACGCCGAGCTGCTCGCCGCGGTGCTGGCGTCGTTGCCGGGCCTCGGCCGCCGTGAGCTCAAACAGGTGCTCACCGCGTGGCAGTCGGGGCCGCCCACGGAGGAAGTCGGCCTTGAGCCCTTCGCACCGCCGGAATACATGAACGGATACGGCCGACCGGCCACATCGTCCCTGCAGGAGACCTCGCGATGAATGACGTCAGCACCTGGGCGATCCTCTTGTGGGTCGTGCTCCCCTACGCCGCCCTGGCGATCTTCATCGTCGGCCATATCTGGCGATGGAAATACGACCAGTTCGGCTGGACCTCACGCTCCACGCAGTTGCAGGAGCGCAAGATGCTCAAGTGGGGCGCCCCGCTGTTCCACTACGCCACGTTCGCGGCGATCGGCGGCCACGTGCTCGGCATCCTGATCCCGGCGAGATGGGTGTCGGGGATCGGCATCTCGGAGCACTTTTACCACTGGTTCGCCGCCATCGCCGGCAACATCGCGGCCGTGCTGGTGATCATCGGGGTCGTGGTGCTCGCGGCGCGGCGCATGTTCGTCGCGCGGGTGCGGTCCGCGACCACCGGCGTCGACTACCTGGCGCTGATCCTGCTGCTGATCATCATCCTGACGGGTATCGTGCCGACGGTCGTGAACCTGTTCGATGCCTACGACTACCGACAGACCGTCTCGCTGTGGTTCCGCGGCCTGTTCAGCCTGAATCCGGACGTGTCGGTCATGACGACGGCGCCGTTCATCTACCAGCTGCACGCCGCGTCCGCCTGGCTGATCTGGGCGGTCTGGCCGTTCACCCGGTTGGTCCACGCGTGGAGCTACCCGCTGTGGTACCTCTGGCGGCCGTACGTGGTGTTCCGCAGCCGTAGGGCGAAGGCGCCGTCCGAGCCCGGCACCGGTGGGCGGAAGTGGCGGCGCATCGGCGTGCCGTACTGATCCGGCGCCGACCCACCTCTCGACCCTCTTCATCGACGATGACGGAGACCACACTTCGTGACCGCATGGTCACCGGCATTCGCACGCTGATTCCGGGTTACTTCGCGCTGGTCATGGCGACGGGCATCATGTCCGTCGGCATGGCCAACCAGAACGTGCCGTCGCTGTCGGGCGCGCTGCTGATCCTCGCGATGGCCTGCTATGTGGTGCTCGTGTCGCTCAATGTGATCCGCTTCATCAGATTCCGCTCCGCGATGCTCGACCATCTGCGCGACCCGTCGATCTCCTTCGGATACTTCACGTTCGTCGCCGGCACCGACGTGGTCGGCACGGCGCTCACCAACCGCGGTTTCGTCGGCGCCGGTTTCGGTCTGCTCATCGTCGGGTCCGTCGCGTGGCTCTTCCTCGGCTACGTGGTGCCGTGGTCGGCCGTGCTGGGCCGCGGCCGGCAGGGTCCGATCCTGGCGAAGGCCAACGGCACCTGGTTCATCTGGGTGGTGGGCAGCCAGTCCGTCGCGGTACTCGCTGCCGCCCTCGAGCCGAACATGCTCGGCATCCGCCGGGAACTCGCCATCCTCGCTATCCTGTCGTGGTCCGTCGGAGTCTTCCTGTACGCGGCCGCGGGTATCTTCGTCGCGGCGCGGATGATGCTCTTCCGGCTCGGTCCCGAGGACCTGAACCCGCCCTACTTCGTGGCCATGGGCGCGACCGCGATCACCGTGGTCGCCGGCGCGCGCATCGTCGAGATGGCAGACGCGCCCATGGTGGCCGCGACGCGCGGCCTGGCCGCGGGCATGTCGGTGGTGTTCTGGGCTTTCGGCACCTGGCTGGTTCCGGCCCTGGTCGTCGCCGGCGTGTGGCGCCATCTCGTGCACAAGATCCCGCTGCGGTATACAGCCCCGCTCTGGAGCGTGGTCTTCCCGCTCGGCATGTACGGCGTCGGCTCGCACTATCTGGGCCACGCCGACAACCTGCCCATCGTCAAGGCAATCGGCGACATCGAGATCTGGCTGGCGGTGGCGGTCTGGCTCGTCACGTTCCTCGGCATGCTGCTGCACCTGACCCGGACCGTGCTCCTCCCGCCGCGGGTGGTGGCCTCCGCCACAGTGTGAGGTCCTGGTATTTTCACGGATGCCCGGCGTATAAATTGGGTTCGTGCGGGCACCGTTGGCACCCCCGTCTCGTCGGTGCCCGCACACTGGCCGCCGGAGGCTTGCGCGGTACGATCTTGTCGCGTCGAAGGGAGTCCCTCGTGACCTACGTCATCGCCGAGCCGTGCATCGATGTGATGGACCGCGCGTGCGTCGAGGAGTGCCCCGTCGATTGCATCTACGAGGGCGGACGCTCGCTCTACATCCACCCCGACGAGTGCGTCGACTGCGGCGCGTGCGAGCCGGTCTGCCCGGTGGAGGCGATCTTCTACGAGGACGACCTCCCCGAGAAGTGGCAGATCTACACCGACGACAACGCGCGCTTCTTCACCGATACCCTGCCGGATCAGGACGGCCCGCTCGGATCGCCCGGCGGCGCCGCCAAGGTCGGGCCGCTCGGCGTGGACACCGAACTCGTCGCGACGCACGCACCGCAGGGTGAGGCTGCGCTGTAACGGATCCCGGGCCGCCGCGACGACCCTGGCCTCGCGATGCACAGCGGCGCGTGCGCGGCCCTACATGGCGGAGTCGTGCACTGCCCGGCGCGGAAGCGCCAGCGGCCGGCGGAGGTTGATCGGCAGCACCGTTCGCCCGTCATTCACGTCGCGAAGCGCTCGGCGTCCGGGAACCCATGCCATGGCATCGATCTGCGCCGGCAGGTCCGGCGCCGCGACCGGCCCACCGAGCAGGAAGCCCTGCAGAACGTCACATCCCATGTCGGCCAGCCGCGCCGCTGTGTCCGCACCCTCGACACCCTCCGCCACCACGCGGTATCCCAGGTTATGCCCCCGATCGATCGTGCTACGCACGATATTGGCGACGCCCGGATCATCGATCTCCTGGACGAAACTCCTGTCGATCTTCAGTTCGTCTGCCGAGAGTCGCTGCAGGTATGCCAGCGACGAATAGCCGGTGCCGAAATCGTCTATCGAAATCTGCACACCCTGTTTGCGCAATTCGGCGATGATTTCCACGCTACGGGCGGGATCCGACATGAGCCTCGTCTCGGTGACTTCGAGGATCAACCGCCCCGAGTCGATACCGTGCCGGTCGAGACACCGGCGGATCGTTTCCGGCAAGCCGACATTGCTGAGCTGACGCGCGGACAGGTTCACCGACGCAGTCAGCACCAGGCCGGAACGATCCCACTCGATCAACTGGCCGAGGGCCGTGTCCAGGACGACCTCGAACAATCGGCCGATCAGAGCACCGCCCTCGGCGATCGGGATGAAGTGATCCGGCTCGATCTCACCGAGCGTCGGATGCCGCCAGCGTACGAGACATTCGACCGACGTCGCCCGGCCGCTCGCGACGCTCAGTTGCGGCTGGTACGCCACCCAGACCTGGTCCGCACCCGGGTGATCGAGCGCCCAGACCAGATCGGCCTGCAACCCCAGCTCGGCTGCGGAGTGTCGATCCGCCGTCCCGTCGTACACAGCCACGGCCCCACGTGTCGACTTCGCTTGGTACAGCGCAACATCTGCGCACCGCAAGAGGTCCTGCACGCTGTCGCCGTGAGCAGGCCCCAGGGCCACACCCACCGAACATCCGATAGCTATCTTCACGCCCTGCAAGGCCACGGGGACATTCACCGCCGAGCAGATCCGGTTCGCCAGTTCAACCGCCTCGGCATCGCTGTCGACACCCCGTGCGAGTACCACGAACTCGTCGCCACCGAGCCGGGCGACCAGATCGAGAGGACCGACCGCCGCGGGCAGCCGCTGCGCGACCGCGATGAGCACCTGATCCCCCACCCCGTGCCCCAAGGTGTCGTTCACTTCCTTGAAGTGGTCGAGGTCGAGGAGTAGCAGCGCCGTGCCCCCAGTGGATTTCTGAAGTGCTTCGGCGCCCGCCATGTGCAGAACCGTGCGATTCGCCAGCCCGGTGAGAGCGTCACGCCGCGCCTCCCGCTCGCGATTCATCAGCATGGTGCCGCTGTGGTGCAGCGCGATGATCGGCATGAGCAGCAGCACGATCGATGCCGGGGTCCACATCATCGCCTGCACGGTCAGTGGGCCAAGGCCTAGCAGTGGAGCGGACGTCGTGATCTGCCATTTCAGGTCATCGAGTAGAACGCGGCCTAGCCGCATCTGGACGCTGATAGCCACCGCGATCGCGACGAGCGTGTTGTTGACGAGCAAGAATGCCGTACCCGCCGCCGCAGAGGGCAGGAGGGCCGGTAGCGGAGCCGGATCCACCGGGGTGAACGGAATCCTGGCGACCGCGGCATACACGACCCGTGCCACCCAGTAGGCCAACGCGTACTGCGCGATATTGAACGCAAGCCGGTCCAACGGGCGGCGCCGCCATAAGGCATCCGCCGTCAGTGCCACCGCCTGAGCGATCATCGCGATGAAGACCGGCGCGATGAAGAGCAGGCCGAACCCGAACGTGCTCGACACCGTGAGATCGTCGCCGGCCCCTTTGCCGCGCGCCACCGGTATGGGCCAGAGCTCACCGGCGATGAGCACGAGGCAGAACACAACGACGATGACGGCCACCGTGCCACGCGGCCGCGCGTCGAATCCGCGGACCGCGGCGATTGCCGCCATGACGATCACCGGCGCCGCAATGACGACAACGAGCCACAGATATGCGCGAAGGGTCCTATCGGATCTCATTCGCATCACACCTCACCGAGAACGCCTGACCTGCGGATGCCGCCGGGTTAGGAGTAGGTGACATGTGCAGGCACCGGCGGCGACGCCGCGGACGATTCGAGGTACATCGATGGGGTCGCCATCACCGTCCGCCTCAGCCGAACCGGACGCCGCACGCGATGGCGTGCCCGACGAAGCCCGCGACCGCGACCACGACCGGCGTGGCGGCGATCACCTGGATCAATTTCATAGGGTCCTCCCCTCCTTGGTTGCCCCCCTTGAGCAACGCTCGTTACTCCGATCGGCACGTCGAGCGCGGAATTAAGTGCCATGGGCGACCACGGTCGTAGGCTGCAGTGATGCTGGTGATCGGTTCAGTCGTGATCCGTGTCGACAACCTGGCGAACCAGATCACGTTCTGGTCCAACGCTCTCGACTACGCCGTTCGAGACCCGGTGGACGACGACTTCGCCCTACTCCATCCCCGACACGGCGGTGGCCCCAACGTGTCGCTCGATGCCCACCCGTCCGAGAGGACCCTGCCTCCCCGGATCCACCTCGACCTGTACGCCCAGGACCAGCACGCCGAGGCCTCCCGGCTCCGCGAACTCGGCGCACGAGACGTGCCCTGGGACCGACGACCACCCGACGCCGACTACCTCATCATGGAAGACCCTGAAGGCAACCGCTTCTGCGTCATCGACGCCGCCAGCTGGCCGGGCTGGACGCGTTTGGGCGTCCATTCGGATCGGGCACCCACCAGCGGTGAGCCGCGAGGATGACGGCTATCCGTCGGTGGTGGGGCTGATTGGGCCGCGGGGCTATGTGAGGTTCAGTTGGCGGACGCGCACGCCAGTCACGTGATGCCCAGGTCGGCGAAGATCATTGCGGCTACTGCGGAGTGGAGAGCCGGAACGCCGGGTGTGCGGACGCGATCCGGCGTAGGTCGTCATCCGGTGAATCGGGACCGACGCCGTCGAAGAACATGCCGACCTCGGCCTTCCACCGCTTGAGGTAGGCGCGCAGAACGGGCAGCTTCTCGTCGACGTCGAGTTCGGTCGCGGTGAATGCCTCGGCACGGCGACCGAGCAGCAGCCGCCCGTTGCCGCTGGCTCGCAGGTTACGGACCCATTGCGTTTCGCCACGGGGCGCCACCAGGTAGCGCGTGCCGTCGATCTGGAGCAGGTTGACCGGCGTGCGGCGCGGCTGGCCGCTGGTGCGCCCACGTACCTCGAGCACTCGGGAGCCGAGCACGCTGATGCCCGCGCGGGTGAACCCTGCGACGATCGGGTTGAAGACATGGCTGGTGAACCAGCCGGGGCGGTGGTAGACAGTCACACCGCACAGTATGCGTGGCGGTGACTAGGGTGTGTCTCCTAATAGGCGTGCCCAGACGATGCAGGCTGACAGGATGACCGCTGCCCGGTAGGTGATGGCGAGCTTGTCGTAGCGGGTGGCCATGCCTCGCCACTGTTTGACCAGTGCGAAA